>Ga0194124_10000005_pt1 | contig 447237 bp, 399 predicted proteins | sample TA2KigCas0mmetaG_FD_148605 | JGI IMG/M metagenome (GOLD analysis project Ga0194124, IMG submission 148605) | Freshwater microbial communities from Lake Tanganyika, Tanzania - TA2015031 Kigoma Deep Cast 0m | ecosystem: Environmental > Aquatic > Freshwater > Lake | place: Tanzania: Lake...
AGTGGTCTGAGTTTAGCAAAATCAATGACACCAACTCATTGCGTGGTACTATTCTTCAAAATCCAGGTCAAGATTTGGATTTAGGTTATACCAACAGCAAAGGTGCTCACAATGCCATCCGTGGTCACTCCGATCGTTCGCGCTTTATAATCAAAGAACGTATTAATATTTATCCGGATACGCTTTGCTGGGTTCGTGATTTCACCTACGCAAATCACTCAGCCATGACACAAAACTACTTCTGGAACACAGCCTATGACAACTACCCAGTTGTAGGTGTTACTTGGTCTCAAGCAAAAGCATTCTCTGTATGGAGAACACAAATTTTCCATTCTTGGTTACAAGCCAACGGTGATTTATTCGTAAACGACTTCCGTTTACCTTCTGAATCAGAGTGGGAGCGCGGCGCAAGAGGTGACCTCGATATGTCACAATATCCATGGGGTGGTCCATATATCCGAAATGCCAGTGGCTGTTTCTTGGCAAACTTCAAGCCAATGCGTGGTCGCTACTTCGAAGATGGTGGTTTTTACACAGTAAAAGTTTACTCATACAATCCGAATGGTTTTGGTTTGTACTGTATGGCAGGTAACGTTGCCGAATGGTGCTCAACTGCCTACGACGAATCTACCTACGAATTTGCTCACGACATGGCCCAAGATTTCGAATACGACGCCAAAGATGGTGATGCACCGGTCAAAAAACGCAAAGTATTGCGTGGAGGATCTTGGAAAGACATCGGCTACTATCTAATGAATGCAACTCGCACTTATGAATACCAAGATACAGCCAAAAGTTATATCGGTTTCCGTAACACCATGACCCATTTAGGTCGCGGTGGTAAAGACATCGAACAAGAAAATGGTGAAGAGATTCAAACAGATATTATCCTAAACTAAACTATAAATCAATTAATTAATTAATTCTTAAAAACAAAAATTATGAGTGGTAATGGTGGATTTTTTGCTTCGCGCAGATATAGGCTTATTGTTAAGTATGTAACAGGTTACGGAGCATCGGTAGTAATCTTAGGTGCCTTATTCAAAATCATGCACTGGCCTGGTGCTGATCAAATGCTTATTGTAGGTCTTATCACAGAATCATTGATCTTTGCATTTATTGCGATGGAACCATTGCATGAAGAGCTTGATTGGACGCGCGTTTTCCCTGAATTAGGCGTTGAAGAAAATAATGACGAAAACCGTTTATTGCCACTTTTGAAAAAAGGTGGATTGGGTGGCGGAGGTGCTGCTGATCATCTTGCTAAAGAACTCGACAAAGCAGGTATCGACCAAGCCTTACTTTCAAAATTGAAAGATGGCATGTCTAATCTTGCAGACAACGCCAAATCTTTGGGAGCAGTTTCTACAGCAGTAGGCGCTACAGATTCTTATGTTAAGAGCTTAGAGAATGCATCTGAAGGATTAAGCAAATTGACTGAGCAGTACGCTGCTTCTGCTAGTGCTATTGCTGGAATTACTGGTGAAGGTCTAGGTAATTTTGGTGTAGAAATGCAGAAATTAGGTCAAAATCTTGGTGCCCTCAATAACGTTTACGAGCTTCAGTTGAAATCTTCTCAAGACTACCTTGAGAGCATGAATCAAATGAGCGTTCTTCAAGACAATATCAAGGCTATTATGGCTGACCTCGCTGCATCTGCTAAGGATACAGCCTCTTACCGTGAAAACATGGCAATGTTGTCTCAAAATCTTACTGATTTGAACAACGTATATGGTAACATGTTGCGTGCAATGAGAGGTTAATCCCTTTCTTTAATTCCGTATTTATTTTATTAATAACACATTAAAAATTAAAGAAAATGGCAGGTGGTAAGGAAACCCCAAGACAGAAGATGATTGGTCTCATGTACTTGGTACTAACCGCGCTTCTTGCGTTGAACGTGTCTAAACAAATCCTCGATGCATTCGTAGCGATTGAAGACAACATCCAACGTGGTAGTGTTACGCAATACGAACGTGGTGAGAACGCAAAAGGTGCACTTATTGAAGAACTTTCTTCAATTACTAAAGACGAAAATGGACGTGCAAAAGCTGAAAAAATCAAGAAATATCTTGGCATGATTGAGAAAATCGACAAAAATGTCGGTGAGTTCATCAAATATGTAGATGATCTCAAACTTGAAATGATTGGTATTGTTGAAGGCCCTGAAAAGATTAAAACAGAAAAGCCGAACGACAAAGAGAGTATTCTTTGGAAAAAATACAACCCAAGCACTCCTTTGTTGCCAGCGCGTTTATATTTACAAGCTATTCAACAAAAAGAAAACTTTGATGTGCCTATGCACGAAATCGTGGGTTCTGAAATCGCAGACATTGACCCAACAAAAAAGGGTAAGAAACTTTGGGAATTGTACAAAGGACTTCGTAAATCAATTGTAGAAATTTCAGGTAATTACCGCGAAGATGATAAGAAGAATTGGAAACTCAAAGTGAAAGAAATCAATTCTTACAAAGATTTCCAAGACCTAGAGAAACAAATCAAGAAAATGTTCAAAGCGCCAGGCAACAAAGTAAATCCTGAGGACATGGAAGCATTACTCTCAATTTACCAAGAATTGACCAAACAAGAGTTTGCAGATCATCATGAAGCAAAGAATATTCATTGGTTGGGTCGAACTTTTGATCACGCGCCATTAGTGGGTGCGCTTGCCTCTTTGAGTTCTATGCAGAACGAAATCTTAGCGGCTCGTGCAAAAGCTGTCAACCTTTTGAAATCGAGGGTAACCACAGGAGAATTCTCTTTCAATAAAATTCAGCAATTAGTAAGTGGCCCTGGTGTGGCTACAGCCGGAGAAGAAATCGAATTACTTGTGACCATGGCGGCTTATGACTCTGACAAGAATCCAGTTGTAACCTCTGGTTCTGGTAATGTTGAAGTTAAAGATGGTGTTGGCCGAATCAAAATGAAAGCAGGAATGTCAGACATGAATGTTAAAGGTACAGTTACTATCGTCAATAAATCAGGTACTCCCTATACTCGTGACTGGGAATGGAAAGTTGCCATTGTCAAAGCGCAAGGTTCAATTTCTTTGCCTGAAATGAGTGTACTCTACAAAGGTTGGAACAACAAAGTGGTTCCTGTAGTTGCAGGTGCTGTAAGTTCTTCTATCTCTGTAGAAGGTGGTACAGCCACAAAAGCCTCATGGACCGACGCAGAGGGTAACAAATATGATGGTTACTACGTCAACGTTACCGGTACTTCAAAATTTGTGAACATTGCGCTGAGTGGCAAAGACAAGGACGGAAAATCCAAGTCATTTGGTAAATTCAAATACAAAGTGAAACCATTCCCGAAAGCACAGCTTCAAGGTACAACCATCTCCAAAACCACAGGTTTCAAGGCAGTTGTTTCTCTTGGTCCTGACTCACCGTTTACAGGTGTAAGCTTTACGGTAATTGGAGGTTCAGTAATTATGGGTAACGATGAAATTCCATTCAACGGTGACCGTGTACCAGCAGCAGCTATTGCTAAAATGAAAGCAGGTAAGCGCGTTGCAATTGACGTTAGCTACAAAAGAACAGGCGGAAGCCTTGAGCTCGCCTCAGGTGTCTTGAAGGTTGTTCCTTAAATAAGGATTTAAACAAAGGATTATGAAAAATGTATTGTTGGTATTATTGAGTGTGGCTACGGTAGTGGTTAACGCACAAGACCGTCCGCAGCGCGGCCCCTACAACACACTTCCCGGCGGAGTAGTTGATGGTGTTGCTATTCAAGATGAAGTACCAGTACGTGCTAAGGTAGAGTATGAATACGTTCGTGCAAGTGATGTCGCTTGGCAAAAACGTGTATTCTCTCGCATCGATGCTCGTGAGAAAATGAACCACGACATTTTTCTTCCTTACGATGCTTTTGATGGTGACCTCGCTTCTGGTTCTTTATATCGTCCATCAAATGCAAGTGAAATCGACGACCCAACTTGGAACAAAGATCAGCGTCGTTGGTCACTTTGGACCATCATGATGCGTCATATTTTTCTTGGTGATTTGACCGTTTATCGCGTGGCAAGTGAATTCTACCCTGATGCCGAAGATGGTTACAGTTTGAAATACCCAATTCAACGTCAAGGACAAAACGATTACTTTGAAGTGAAGAAGTACCGCAACGATGTAAATGCGCTTTTAGCTTCAGGTGGTTTAGGTCCAAAATTGCGTATTTATCGTCCGCTTTCTGAAGACACCATGGATGTCATCAAAACGGCTCAAACGCTTACCGAGTATCTTGATAGTTTGCGCTCTGACCCCGATTACGAAGAGCTTTTTGGGATCGATCAAACAAAACTTCAAGATTGGTGGAACTTTGCAACGGTAAATTCACCTGTTCGTAAAGATGCGATTTCTATGTTTGTTCCATCGAATAACATTGTAGCGTACCACATCAAAGAAGACTGGTATTTTGATAAAGAACGCTCAGTACTGGATAAACGTATCATTGCAATTGCTCCTGTAGCGCGTTATACGTTTAACGAACCCGATGAAGGTGAGTTGCCGACCAGAGGAGAGCTTTTGATATACGACCAACTTGGCAAGCCACTTTTGTTTAGTTCTACAGCGAATGAATTCCAGGAGTATGATGGCCGTATTGAGGAACGCGAAATGTTCTGGTTGTATTTTGATGAGTTGCGCAATGTGATTATCAACTACTATGTATATAACGATAAAAACGATGCCCAATGGATGTCTTTTGATGACCTCTTTTGGAAGCGCAAGTTTGCGTCAACAATCTATCGCGTTTCCGATAAGTTTGACCGCGAACTCGAAGACTATAAATTTGGTGTCGATGCACTCTATGAGTCAGAAAGAATTAAAGAAAGAATCAGAGATTGGGAACACGATCTCTGGCATTTCTAAAATTTAAATAATTCTAAAAGCCTCGCTGTAAAGCGGGGCTTTTTTCGTTTATTTTTGTATCGTGAAATGGATAGGTAACCGGATCAGTTTTAATGATCAGAAAGACAAAACAACGATCGTAATTGATCCTTCCAAAAATGTTTGGATTTCAGCCATCATGGGCGCTTGGCTCGGTATGTGGTATGCCATAGGAGCTACGGTCATATGGGCACTAAACGTAATGAAACTCAAACAACAGGAGCAGTTGATACTCTGGATTTTTTTAGTTTTTTGGTTGTACTATGCTTGGCGTGTAACAATGAGTTTTTTATGGAATCTTCGCGGTCAAGAATACATTAAAATAGACCAAGATGCTTTTTATTTGAAGAAGGCGCTTCGCCATTTTGGTAAAACAACGCCCTACTATTTTGAGAACATAAAGAATTTTAAGTTTGAAATTCCAAAGCAAGGAAGTTTTCAAGATATATGGGAAAATTCACCATGGATCAACGGCGGTGAACGCTTTGAATTCGACTATTTTCATCAAAAAATCCGTTTTGGAAGAAAACTCACCGAAAAAGAAGCTAGGTTATTATTTCAATTGATATCAAAAAAAATTAAAGCATAATGTACGGTAAGATACAGTCCTTTTTAGCAGAGGAATTAAAGCAAATTGAAGCAAACGGTTTGCTAAAAAAAGAACGCGTCATCGTAACGCCTCAAGGAGCTAATGTGCAAGTGAGTACAGGAGAAGATGTCGTGATCATGTGTGCAAACAACTACCTCGGACTCTCTTCTCATCCCGAAGTTGTTCAGGCAGCCAAAGATGCGCTAGATACACACGGTTATGGTATGTCTTCAGTGCGCTTTATTTGTGGCACGCAAGACATTCATAAAACGTTGGAACGTAAAATTGCTGAATTCTACGGTACAGAAGACACGATTCTATATGCAGCCGCATTTGATGCCAACGGAGGAGTATTTGAACCACTTTTTACCGAAGAAGATGCCATTATCTCAGATGAATTGAATCATGCATCTATTATCGATGGCATTCGTCTTTGCAAAGCAGCCCGCTACCGCTACAAGCATTCTAATATGGCCGATTTAGAAACCCAGCTCCAGGCAGCACAGGCACAGCGGCATCGCATAATTGTAACGGATGGTGTATTCTCCATGGATGGTGACCTCGCCAAAATGGATGAGATTTGTGCACTTGCTAAAAAGTATGATGCGTTAGTCATGACCGATGAATGTCATTCTGCTGGTTTCGTCGGTAAAACGGGACGCGGCGTACCAGAATATTTTGGTGTGATGGATCAAGTAGATATCATTACCGGTACGCTAGGCAAAGCTTTAGGTGGTGCCATGGGTGGATATACTACTGGTAAAAAAGAAATTATTGAAATGCTGCGTCAAAGATCAAGACCTTATCTTTTCTCTAATTCTTTGTCTCCAGCTATTGTTGGGGCTTCTATTAAAGTTTTCGATTTGCTGAGTGCAACTACTGAATTACGCGACCGCTTAGAAGCAAACACCACTTATTTCAAAGAACGAATTACAGCCGCTGGATTTGATATCAAGCCAGGGGGTTCGCCAATTGTTCCAATCATGCTTTACGATGCAGCACTTTCTCAAGAATTTGCAAATCGTTTATTGAATGAGGGTGTTTATGCAATCGGCTTCTTTTATCCTGTAGTGGCTAAAGGGCAAGCACGCATTCGCACACAAATCTCTGCTGCACATACGCAAGCTGATTTAGACAAAGCAATTGCTGCATTTATCAAAGTCGGCAAAGAACTAAAGGTTATCTAGTTCTCTTTTTCTTCATAACCAGCGCATAGCATAATTTTTCTTATATCTGTCATATGGCAAATTTGGGAAAAATTGTTGCTGTCTTGCTGTTGTTGCTATTTGTGACAAAAGCCGTGGCGGCCAATGTTTTTCCTTTGGTCAAAAATTTCCAAGAAGAACTTACTTTAGATGAAAATCAAGAAAGTGAAGAATCTGACGACCTACCTTGAATTTGCGTAATTTCGCAACATGGAATTACTCATTATTATTTTCTTAGTGCTCATCAATGGTGTCTTTTCTATGTCTGAAATGGCATTGGTGAGCTCCAAGAAATACAAGCTTGAAAAATCCAGTAAAAGAGGAAACAAGAAAGCAAGAAAAGCACTGGCGCTCTCAGAACATCCTACACGGTTTCTTTCCACGGTTCAAATTGGCATCACGCTTATTGGAATTTTATTGGGGGTATATTCTGGAGAAAATTTAACCAATGATTTTATGGCTATTTTGGAAAAAAGTGCATTTCTCAAGCCATATAGTCAAGAGCTAGCTACAGGAATTATCGTCGTGCTGATTACCTATTTTTCTATTGTACTCGGAGAGCTCGTTCCGAAAAGAATTGGTATGGCTTTCCCTGAGAAAATCATTACATATATGGCTGGGCCTATGCAGCTTCTGGCAATGATTACTGGGCCTTTTGTTTGGTTACTTACTGTTACCAACAACTTATTAGTAAGAATTTTAGGCCTAAATGACTCCTCTGATCAAGCTGTTTCAGAGGAAGAAATTAAATCAATTTTAAAGGAAAGTGCCCAAGGAGGTGAAATCCAAGATATTGAGCAATCTATAGTAGAACGCGTTTTTGAATTAGGCGACCGCAAAGTAAAGTCATTAATGACACACCGCAGTGAAGTCGTTTTTTTTAAGGAAGAAGAGACTTGGCAACAAATTCGTCAAAAAATCAATGAAGAAAAGCATTCGGCATACCCTGTATCAACCACTACAGATCTTGACGATATTACCGGAATCATATTGTTAAAAGATTTATTTGGCGGACATACAGAACAAGATTTCAAGGTGATAGATTACCTGAAAGAACCGATTTATTTCAATGAAAATACCAGCGCCTACCAAGTTCTTGAATCTTTTAAAAATGAGGGAAACCATTACGGTATAGTTGTAGATGAATACGGCTCTGTTCAAGGAATCATCACCATGGACGACATGCTTGATGCTTTAGTTGGCGAAGCCACAGAGCATTACCACGATGAATATCGAATTGTCCAGCGCTCCGCTAACTCGTGGTTGGTTGACGGTCAATATTCCATTTTTGATTTTGAAAAGTATTTTGATGTACTAGTGACCAATGAACAAAATACCTATTCTACTGTGGCAGGCCTTTTTATTTCGCATAAAAATGAAATCCCTGAAGTGGGAGATGTGCTTGTTTTAGATCAATTGCAACTAGAGATTGTCGATAAGGACGGCCCGAGAATAGATAAACTGCTTGTAACTTTACTAGCAGACTAGAAGGAGTGGTCTCGCCAGGAATCGAACCTGGATCAAACGTTTAGGAAACGCTTATTCTATCCGTTGAACTACGAGACCAATTGTTGAAGTTCTTGCCACAGAAGCTTGGCTGCGTGGTCCCAATTGAAGTCCTTGACGCGTTGTTGCCCAGCCTTGATTAATTGGGATTGCAAAGCTACATCATTTTTGATTTTTTGCATCCCAGTTGCGATGTCTTCAACATCAAAAGGGTCTGCATAATGAGCAGCATCAGCAGCAATTTCAGGTAAACAGCTTTGATTTCCGGCTAAAATTGGCGTTTCGCTTGCCATAGCTTCTGCAAGTGGCATGCCGAAACCTTCAAAATAGGGAATATAGATAAATGCTTCAGCAGACGCCATGATCTCTGCCAAAGATTGGGTTTTTAAATGCCCCATGAAGTGTATTCGATGATCGAGTTCAGGCTTGATTTTAAATGCTTGGTTGTTCCACATACTGGCGCCAACAATAACGAGGTCGGTGTCAGTGTTTTTTTGTGCAAACCGTTCAAACGCTTGTAAGAGCCGATGTAAATTTTTGCGCGGGTGTAAAGAACCGACAAATAAGAAATAGGGCTTTGCCAATTTGTGTTTGAGGTGCACATTTTGCTTTTCCTCCTTACTTAACGGACGGTATAAATCACTAACGCCGTTATAAATCACTTTTATTTTTTCTTGCGGAATATGGTAGGTCGATACAATATCTTCTTTAGTAGTTTGTGATACCGTAATGATTTTATGGGCAGTTTTGGAAAAATAAGGGAAGTATCTATTGTAATACCAAGCAACCCATTTTGGTAAATCTTTCGGAAAATGCGCGAAATTTAAGTCGTGAATTGTTGCCAATATGGGTGTGGAAATACCTAATGGAAACATGCCGTCGGGTGTCCAAAAAACATCTAGTTGGTCTTTTTTTAAAGCCTTTTTTAATCGCCATTGAAACCAGATGATGTACAAAAAAGGATGCCGTGTCGGAGGGAAAACACTTTTGCAAATAACATTCGAACCAAATTGAAATTGAGGATCAATGGGTCGGTCAAAATACAAGATAAAGGTGTGTTCTGGCTGCGCTTTTGTGATGCGCGTGACCAATTCTAGCGTGTAGTTGCCAAATCCTTCCATTTTTTGGCCAAGTAATGACCGCGTATTGATCCCGATGCGCATCTTAGAACTCGAGTATATAATTGGTGTTTTTTTCTTGGCCTATTGTTGTTTGTGTACCATGACCACAATAAACGACAGTTTGCTCAGGAAATTTGAACATGACATCAAAAATGCTCTTTTTTAGGGTTTCTAGGTCACCTCCGGGTAAATCCACACGTCCAAAACTACCATTGAACAAGACGTCACCATTGATCAGAAATCCCTGCTCATTATAAAAAACGACATGCCCTTTGGAATGTCCGGGTGTATGGAAAACTTTGAAAGTAAGCGCTCCAAATTGAAGGGTTTGTTGGTCGAATAAAAGCTGACTTGGGATCTCTACTTCCTTGTAATTTTCAAAACCATAGAGGTGTGCGTAGTTTTTGACGGATTCCCAAGTAAAGTGGTCGTCGGGATGCAGATAGGACGGCGCACCAAACTGTTTTTGACAAAAAGAGGCACCTAAAATATGATCGATGTGCGCATGGGTGAAAAGCGTGGCATGTACCTTCAGTTCGTTGATTTGAACATATTCAAATAGGATAGCTTCTTCTTGACGTGCGTAGCAACCAGGGTCGAAAATAACGGCGTCACGACCGTTATGCACAACATATGTATTTTCCTGAAATGCGTTGAAAGTGAAAGCTTGTACCTGAATAGACATATTCAAAGTTACGTCAAAAGTATTTTAGCGCAATAAGTTGACGTGTCCGGTCAGCACTTCTTTATAATTTTTGTAATCGGTATAAGTAATTTTCCAAGTATAGGTACCTTCTTGGCAGGGTCTAAAATTATAGGTGCCATCCCAGTAATCTTTAAGGTCGGTAAATTGATAAATTAGTTCACCCCAGCGGTCGTAAATACTTACCTCAACCTCTAGATAATTGCCGCCAATGACTCTAAAGTACTGATTAAACATATCGCCGTCAGGTGTAAAAGTGTTGGGAACATAAAAGAAAGGGTCAAAAAAGATGTTCACCTGACTTTGGGCTGTACAGCCGTTTTGATCTGTAAAATAGACGCTGTAAATAGCGTTTTGATTTGGATTCACCGTTGTGGATTGACATGTTGGGCAAGAAACTTCGTCTGGTGGAGACCAGAGAAAAGCGCCAGGACCTGATGGGTCGGCAGTAAGTTGAATAGCATCACCTTGTACAGCAAAGATATCTGGTCCGGCATTGACAAATGCGGGTTGGAATAAATTGACTTGTACAAAAGCTGAGTCTTGACAGCCCTGCGCGTCGGTTCCAATTACTAAATAAGTAGTATTGTAAGGCGGCAATACACTGACTTGTGCTCCGTTGGCACTCGAGCCATTTGCACTTGGGCTCCATTCGTAGTAAAGCGCACCACTAGCCCAAAGATTGGCTGGCCGTCCCGGACAAACTATGGTGTCGTTTCCAGCCCAAATTTGCGCGGTGAGGATACTTACCCAAACAGAATCGGTTGCTGTACCACAACTGTTGGTCACGTCCACAAAATAATATTGAGGTTGTATAGGATTGATTTGAACCGTTTGGTTATTTGCCCCAATTAGATTATTACTTGGGTACCAAAAATAAGTGCTGCCTCCGGCTGCAGTTAGCGGCATTGATGAACCATAGCAGAGTGCAACGCTATCGATGAGTTGTGGAACCGGTGGATTATTGAAAACACTAATAGTAATAGAATCTTGAGCCGTACAGCCGTTTGATGAAGTAACTGTTGCTGTATAAGTAATATTATTTTGAGGTGTAGCTATTACACTAGTCCCTGTTGTGGTATTTAAAAAAGACCCTGGAGACCAATTGATATTTCCTGTGGCTGTGGCATCAATGGTCACACTTTCACCGATACAAATGGTGGTGTCGTTGGGTAGGCTAATAGTTGGTGCACTTACATTAACAGTGACTTGTAGGGTGTCCGAGCCACAAGAATCTGAGACAATTACGGAGAAGGTCGTTGTGGTAAATAAAGTAGCCGTTGGTGTGGGGCTGTTTGGATTATCAAGGACATTGGCGGGTGACCAACTGTAGTTATTGCCACCATATGCCTCGAGCTGGTAGGAATCACCAGGGCAGATACTATTATTTGGTTGAATTGCACCAGCTGTAAATGAGCCGATATTTATAGTAACCGTTACAGAGTCTGGTGTGAAACAACCGGTAGAATCGAAAGCAACTAATAAGACGTCGTAGGTTCCGGGTGTGGTATAGGCATGGATGGGTTCATATGCTGAGGAGGTTGTGCCGTCGCCAAAATCCCAGAAAAATGCGTTGGCATTTAGTGAATTATTGTCGAAAAACACACTTTGAGGAATACAAATAAGCGGTGCTGGCTGAGCAGCTATGGCCTCTATGGTACTCAGTTCAAATTTAAAACACGCAAGGTTGCAATTGGAGCTAGGATTACTTGGCGACCAAACACCTGGCGTGCTGGTAAAACCAAAATCATTGCCGCCGCAGCCTCCACATACGGCGTGGTAAATTCTGCCTTGGTTGTCAAAACGAGAGGTACCGCCGTCAACATGGTTAGAACTGCTAGCGACCCCTCCCATAAACGTGGCGTATTTCAGTGAGTTGGCATTTTGATCAAGCACTGCGATATAGAAGTTTGAACCGTTTGTATTGAGCTGAAAAGCGTCGAGGGTGACAGGGAAATTATTTGTTGTAGAAAATGCCGCCTGACCATAGAGTTGATTGAGTTGACCTCCCCAACCTGCTAGGTAGATATCGTAACAATCAGAAATAAGAAAGGCGGTTGGGGATAATTCGACATTTCCTGTTCCAGCACCGATCATGGTGGTCCAGTTGGTGACGGAAAGGTCTTGCGCGTACTTTCGCAAGAACTGACCAGAATTAGCATTGCCATAGCATCCGGGCGTAATGGCCCATGCAGATTCTGATTGTCCGTAAACATAAACAGCGTTGTCGATGTCTGTTCGAATAAAGTACGTTTGGTCGTATTCCGCTTGACCCATGTAGGTGCCAGACTGCATAGCGCCACTTGCTGCATTGATTCGCAGTGCATAGCCATCAGCACTCCCGCCGTTGAAAGTAAGATCGTGTCCTCCTGTAATTGCCAAAGAGCTAGAGGTGGTGCCTCCTGCTACATAGACACTTCCGTTTGACCCAATAGTAATTGAATTACCGGATTCTGTACCACTGCCACCAAAATAACTGCTCCACATGAGTTGTGATAACCCAGGATTCATTTTAAAGACAACTGCATCTTGCGGTCCATTCAAAAGCGTTTGGAAGCCATTTGCCGTTGGGAAGTTAGTGGAAGTAGTTGTGCTCGAGACATATACATTTTGGTTGGCATCTAGCACGATTTCGCCTCTAAATTGGTCGCCGTAATTGTAAAATAAACTTGCTGCATTGAGGCCGTCAGTACTGCTACCTCCTACATAGGTTGAAGACAATAAAGCCGTTCCGTTCGGATTGAAGCGCGCAATATAGATATCAGAACCATTGAATTCCAAAGAGTTTTGAAGTTGGTAAGGACCACCATTGAATGAGTTATCGTAAGACGAACCCGCCATAGGGAAATTGGTCGAGGAGGTAACGCCATAAACATAGAGCTCGCCATTTGGCGCACAGACGATACTGTGCGGTGTCTCGTTACCAGATCCACCGAGGTATGTTGAGTAAAGTAATGCTGTTCCGGTAGCGTTGAATTTGGTGATACCGACGTCCATTGGAAAAGTACCAGTTCCGCTGTTGTAAGTTGCATCGTAGGCGCCAGTAGTACTTGGGTAGCCCGAACCAAAAACAATGCCGCCACCAAAAAGGTTTCCATTGAAATCTGGCGTGGCCGTAAAGCCCCAGTTGTCTACAGGTGAACCCGTAAAGGTGGAGAATGTTAAACTTGGATCAATGTAGAGTTCAAAGTTGGGATTATAAGTTGCATCTACTTCAAAAGAAATGGTATGGTTGTCGATAATAAAATGAATTGGAACCTCTACTTTTTTGTCTGAGCCGATTAAATTCCAAGCTTTTGGTGCACTATAAGTGATTTCACCAAATGAATGTGTGAGGTGCAGTAACCCCTTGGAATCAATAAAAATAGAATCGGCGCCTTCTATATGAAAATCGAATTGGTGAATATCAGCATTTGGATTTAGCTGTAAATGAAAAGCAAATTGTTGCCCATCGATGAGGTATTTGACGCTGCCATTTTCAAAATAGTCTGGGGCATTTATTTCAGATGTACCTCTGATATTACTTTTCCATTTGCTTTGATCAGAACCAAGAAAGTAATTGTGATAATGTTGGCTAGAATCCTGCGCATTGTATGCCGTTTTCTGCGCATGAATAAAATGGTGTTTGATGGCGTGGTAAGTAGTGTGTGTGTCGTGCGTTGAGGCTGAATGCGCATCTTCGGTATGATCGTGTAGGGTCGCGTTCGTTAAAAAGTAGGTAAGACCGGATTCTTCGACATACAAGCGGCCTGTTGATAGCGGCAAATTGAACAAAATACGCTCATCCCATTGCCCTTTGTTGGGATACAACCAAAGTCCTTGAGCCAATGCAGATTGGAAGCAAGCAAGAAGTACGATTATACGTAATAGGTTCATCAGTTGAGTAAATTTAACACTTAATGAAGCATTCTCAAAATTTATTAAACTATCATAAAACGAGAAGGTTGCCAATGAGCAATTAAAAAAATTGTATTTAGTCAAAAATTACTGTTTCTTTGTCAAACTTATTTGCAGACCTATGAAAACAATCTCCTTTTTGCTCCTCTTTTTTGCAACAATCATGTCCAATCTTGTTTTTGCTCAAGATTATTCCCGACTGAAGGTATTTGGCAGCAATGACGAACTTTCAAAATTGGCTAATCTAGGTGTAGCCGTGGATCACGGCATACGAAAAGAAGGTGTGTTTTTTATATCTGATTTTTCGAAAGAAGAGCGTCAAATCATGGATGCCTATCAATTCAACTATGAAGTTCTGATCGAGGACGTACAAGCATATTATATCGAGCAACTTCAACAACCTGCGTCAAAAGAAACGCAAAATCTTAAAAATACGATCTGTTCAGGCACAGGAAGTGGCGGTTCTGGTTTTAGCCCAACCATGCCCACGCACTTCAATTTAGGTACAATGGGAGGTTACCTGAAATACGAAGAAATGCTTGCAGAACTAGATGAAATGGTGGCAACTTATCCTAATTTGATCACTGCAAAGGCGCCAATTTCGACATATGTTACAGCTCAAAATAGACCGCTATATTATGTCCGCATTTCGGATAACCCAACAATCGATGAGAGTGGTGAGCCAAAAGTATTATACACGGCTATTCATCACGCCCGTGAACCAATGAGTTTGATGGAAACCATCTTTTTTATGTGGTACGTGCTCGAAAATTACAATAACAATCCTGAACTCACCTACATTGTGGATCATATGCAATTGTATTTTGTGCCATGCATTAATCCTGACGGATACGTATATAACCAGACAACAAATCCGAACGGTGGCGGTATGTGGCGAAAGAACCGTCGTCTGAATTCGGGTGGGTCATACGGAGTTGACTTGAACCGAAACTACAGCTATGGCTGGGGAACAACAGGCACTTCATTTACGCAGTCTAACGATACTTATTGTGGAACAGCTGCATTCTCTGAACCAGAAACACAAGCCATGCGTTGGTTGGTCCAAAACAATAAATTTGTTACCGCGTTTAACGCACACACTTACGCAGAAGACATTCTTTTCCCGATAGGCACCACCACTGCTGAATTTGCCGATCACCACGATTATTTTCAAGAGTATACCAACAAAATGGTAGCGTTTAATGGTTACGGTGCTATTAAAAGTTCTGCTTTGTATCCCGCATCAGGAGATTCTGATGATTATATGTATAAGGTCGATATTGGTGTGGGCGTCAAAGACACCATGTTTGTGCATACACCAGAAGTTGGCACTGCATTTTGGCAACCCTCAGCACAAATTGTTCCTACCTGTCAAGAAATGGTTTATCCGAACCTTATCTTGGCACATGTTGCAGGTGTTTATGTCCTGACAACCGACCAAGACCCAACAAACATTGCAACCATAACCGGCAATTTTAATCACCAAGCCAGAAGATTAGGACGTGAAAATGGCCCTGTTACGGTTAGCATTGTCCCCCTTCAGAACATTGTTTCGGTAGGCGCACCAGTGGTTCATAATTTGGCGATCCAACAAAATGGCAATGGTGCTATCGCGTATACGCTCAACCCTGCCATCCAATTTGGCGACCAAATCAAGTATATTTTACAAACCGACAACGGATTTTGGATTAAAAAAGACACCATTACCAAAGTATATGGTTCACTCACTTTGCAGGTCACCGAAAACGCGACCGCGTCAACTAATTGGACGGGCAACTGGAACACTACTACATCCACTTTTGTTTCTTCTCCGCGTTCGTTTACCGATACACCAACCGGAAACTACGTCAATAATGCAAACACAACCTATACCTACGTTCCAACAATTGACTTGAGCAATGCCACAGCAGCCAAACTAACTTTTTGGGCCAAATGGGATATCGAAGCAGATTATGACTATGTCCAATTGCAAGTTTCTACAGACAACGGTGCAACTTGGGTGGGTCAATGTGGTTTGTATACCGTTCCTGGCACTACAGGCAATGGTAGTGTTCAACCCAATAACCAACCAGTTTGGGAAGGTGTACAAAGTACTTGGGTACAAGAAGAAATTCAACTCAGTGATTATCTTGGACAAGTCATCAAGGTGCGTTTCCAATTGAAATCCGATGCGGCTACCCGAAAAGACGGCTTCTATTTTGATGACTTTTCAATTTATTACAACGAGGCTGGTCCAACTGTAGCTCCTGTGGCACAGTTCCAGACGCCAACAAACCTTTGTAGTGGAAATATCGTTTCGTTTACAGATTTATCACAGAATCTTCCGACCTCTTGGGCTTGGGATTTCGGCGACGGTTTTACCTCTATAGAACAAAATCCTACACATGTTTTTGTGCCAGGAACATACACCGTGACCCTCACCGTTACAAATGCCGCTGGCTCAAGTACCTCCACACAACAAGTTGTTGTTAATACAACTCCGGTGGTTGGCCTTTCCATTGAAGATACTGACATGGTATTATGCGTGGAGGACGGTGCTATTCCATTAACGGTCACGCCGCAAGGCGCTTCGGTTAGTGGATTAGGTGTCTCTGGTCTGTCTTTTGACCCAACTGGCCTCAGCTTAGGAAATCTCACCCTCACTGCGAGCTATACAGATGCAGTCAACGGTTGCACTGGAAATGCAGAAATAACCGTTATTTTGGAAAGCTGTGCATTTTTAAATGAAACGGATAAACAAGCTTTAATTGTTTATCCAAATCCGACAACGGGTCAACTCTTCGTAAGCAATCTGAGTATCGGAAGTCAATTAGTGATTTATGATGCACAAGGTAAGATAGTTGCACAATTTATTGCCAATGACGCAACGCTAAACATAGATTTATCAATTTGTGAGGGCGTCTATTACCTCGACACTACATTTGTCGACACGAAACAACGTGCAAAAATCGTTGTATTGGGTCAATAGAGCTGAATAAACGAAGCAATTTTATCGATGTAGTTTTGGTAGCCGGCAATGAACGGTGTGTTTTCATGCTCACCACCGGTGACTAGAAAAGCATCCTTATATCCTGATGTTTTGTTGTCATAAACTGGCTGACCATGACTCTTGACAGTCAAAAAACTGTCATCTTGACCGTGAATCCAAAGTAAAGGGATGCTAATTTTCTTGATTTCTGTTGCGTTGTCTATTTGCAAATCAACCAAGAACGAGCCGGGCATCGAAAGCAGCGCCGCATCTTGGATCATGACCTCTGCCGATGCAAATGGTGCTTCTAATATGAGTTTACTTGGAGAAAGCGGATAGTCTTGCGGATGTGCTGCCACTTCGCAAGCAGCGGCTGATCCCAATGAAAATCCAAAAATGACAAAGCGATCGTCTTGAAGGCCTTGCGCTTTGAGCCACTCCATTGCTCTTCTGGTGCTGCGGTACATATTTTCCTCGCTTGCTTTGCCCTCAGAAAGACCAAAGCTTGGGTAATCGAACATGAGTACGCCATAGCGCCCTAGGCCTCCTGCATTGGCATACAGTTTCTGGCGCGGCCAATAAAAGTCGAGGTGGTCTTTGTTGCCATGGCAATATAAAATCACGGTATCGGTGCTGATTTGGTTGAGGTCTCCGATATAAATGGCGCTCATTTTGGCCGTTCCTTCTTCGAGTTCAACATTCCATTCTAACTGATGAATCATTGAAGGAGGTACGCCAAATGCGCCATTGAGTTCCAAACTCACCTCACCTTGATAGGCATCGAGTTGGTAATTTTCAATCTGACTGGGATTAAATAAAAAGCCGTCTAGTCTTTTGCGGCAAGCAACAGAAATCAAGAGCAAAATGCCGATAAGTAAAATATTTTTCATGATTATAAATGATAAGTAATACCAAAATAAATTCCTGTGGCACCTCGGTTTTGAAGCAAACTTGGGTAGGGAACCACAATATTTTCATTTGATGAAAGCGGCGCCAAAATTTTCACTTCTGCTTGATAACTCCATTTTGGCCTGATCCATTGATGCCCAATTTGTAGGTTAGGAATCCAGAGTTGTTCGTTGGGTCTTCCTTGCGACTCTACCCGATAAAAATCGAACCAATTTGAGATGCCGATATAGGCAAAGTTATAATTTCGGTGATATACCGTACACATTTTGTCGAGTTGTTCGGGTTTCCATTGGCGGCCATACTTGAAGTAATAATTGGCATCGAGTTGGGGCCAAATACGGTTAGCTCCTGTATAAAAATCGATCAAAACATTGGTGTTGAGTTGGCCTGAAACTCCCATTCGGTCGGTACTCCAGAGTTTTTGAGAAGCACCAAGTTCAAACTGCCCAACCCCGAATGCCAAAGAGGTCAGGTGGAGGTTCCCAAAAACGGTAGTTTGGTTGCTCAGGCCACGGCCATAGCCAATAGAGCTAAATGGAATAGGGATGACACCAATGCCCGGAACTTTTGCCAAAGGGCCACCAAAATGCCCGCTTAAAACTTGCTCGCCCTTTTGAAGTGGTTCTACAAATCGAGCTGGCGCGCAGGACCATAAAAAAGCGATGCTGCTCAGAAGAATAAGTAATGTACGCATTGTCAAATATAAAAAGATTAACCATCCAAATTCCTTACCTTTGTCATATGTCTGGTTCGAGCTATGGTCAAATTTTCAAACTCACCACTTTTGGCGAGTCTCATGGCATTGCCATTGGTGGCATTATTGAAGGATTCCCTTCGAATTTCCCGATAGATTTATCAAAGATACAACAGGCGCTCAACGAACGCCGACCAGGTCAAAATGACCTCGTTACGCCGCGGCAAGAAAGCGACGAAGTCGAGTTTTTATCCGGCATTTTTGAAGGAAGGAGCACCGGTAGCCCAATAGCTTTTTTAATTCGTAACCAAGACCAACAATCTAAAGATTATCAAGCCCTCAAAGAAGTATTTAGACCTTCACATGCCGATTTTACCTATCAGCAAAAGTATGGCAACAGAGACCACCGCGGCGGTGGTCGCAGTAGTGCGCGTGAAACCGCCTGCAGGGTAGTTGCCGGAGCTATCGCAGCTCAACTCCTTGAACAATTAGGGGTGGCGTGTAGCTGTTATGTGGATCAAATTGGACCTTTTCAAATGAAAAATACTAACTGGTTCGACAAACAACAAATAGAAGCGTCTTTGGTCCGTTGCCCGCAAAGCAAGTTGTCCGATGAAATCCAAAATTATTTGTCCGAATTACAAAAAGATGGCGATACCACTGGTGGCGCTATTCGCTGTATTTTAAAAGGCGTACCCGCCGGATGGGGAGAGCCCGTCTTTGATAAACTCCATGCGGAATTCGCAAAAGCTATGCTTTCTATCAACGCGGTTAAAGGTTTTGAAATCGGTAGCGGATTCAACGCCATTGCCATGAAAGGTTCGGAGCACAATGACCAGTTCAATGCAGACGGTTCTACCCAAACCAATTACTCAGGTGGCATTCAAGGCGGCATATCTAACGGCATGCCAATTGATTTTCGAGTCGCTTTTAAACCAGTAGCGAGTATCAAAAAAGAGCAGGATGTGCTCCAAAAAGAAGGAGGCCTTACACCGCTTTCTATTGGTGGCCGACACGACGCTTGTGTGGTTCCACGCGCTGTTCCAATTGTTTGGGCCATGGCGCACATCGTGCTGCTCGATTTTTATTTACGTCAACAACACAATACTTTATTTTCATGATCCAACGTATTCAGACCGTTTATTTTATTTTGGTGATGCTACTGCTTTCTGCATTGTTATCAGGTGTAGAAATTTTTGGTTTCCCCACTGCAGAAAATTATTTTTCTTATTCGGTTTATGGCGTCCAACGCTTTAAAGATGTCTCCCTATTGAGTAAAGCGGAAAATATACAAGGTTCGGTGCTGTTTTATTTTGTCATCGCTTTCGTCCTCTTTAACTACTACGTCATGATGAATTATAAAAACCTCAAAAAGCAGTATCGCTTGGCGCGTTTGGCCTTGTTGATCTACTTAGTAGGTCTTTTATTTGTCTTGTTAGTTGGCAGTCTGGGTCTACTAGTGCCTGGTGCTCTTTCGATTGAACTTGGCTGGGGTTATTATCTCAGTATTGTTGGGTTGCCGTTTAGTTACTTTGCTTTTAAAGGCGTCAAAAAAGACAAAGAAATTCTTGAATCTTTAGACCGCCTACGTTAACATGAATTTTCTTTCAGTCGAACAACTCACCAAATCATATGGTGAGCGTATTTTATTTTCTGATCTCACCTTTGGTATAGAGCAAGGGCAAAAAGCTGCAATTGTAGCCAAAAACGGAGCGGGCAAATCCACACTTTTGCGCTGTTTGTTGGGTTTTGAACCTGCAGATAACGGTTCGGTTACTTTTCGCAAAGAACTCCGAATTGCCTTCATGGAGCAAACCGAAGACCTTAACCCCGAACTTAGTGTGCTTGATGCGGTCCTCGACCACGACCTCCCAGAAATTCAGCTCATCAAGGCTTACGCCGATGCATTGGCTGCAAACGACGAAGCCAAACTTGGCGAACTATACCAAGCACTCACCGAACACCAAGCTTGGGATCTCGAAGTGAAAGTCCAACAAATTATGTCTGTCCTCAAACTCAGTGGCATTACACAAAAAGTTGGCCAACTATCAGGCGGGCAAAAAAAACGTGTGGCTTTAGCCAAAGTTTTACTCTCCGAAGCCGAGTTCCTAATTTTGGATGAGCCCACGAATCACCTGGATTTAGACATGATTGAATGGCTCGAGCAATATTTATCGGCCTCTCAATTAACGCTACTGATGGTGACCCACGATCGCTATTTCTTGGAAGTAGTTTGCGATACCATTTTTGAGTTAGCTGATCAAACCATTTATCGCTACAAAGGAAACTTCTCTTATTATCTCGAGAAAAAAGCGGAACGCGAAGAACAGCTGCAGTCTACTATTGAAAAGGCCAAAAACACCTTCCGAAAAGAGCTGGACTGGATTCGCAGACAACCCAAAGCACGCGGCACCAAACAAAAAGCACGCGTCGACGCTTTCTCGGATCTTAAAAAGGTAGCAAGCCAACGACTAGAAGAAGATGAGCTCGAATTACCGATTAAAATGGAACGTCTCGGCACCAAGATTGTCGAGTTTCATAAGGTTGCAAAAGCTTTTGGTTCAAGTGCAATGCTCGACGACTTCAGTTATCATTTTCAAAGACAAGAGCGACTCGGAATTGTTGGCAACAACGGAACCGGCAAAACAACTTTTCTAAAAATGCTTACAGGTGAAATAGAACCTGATAAAGGAAAAATTGTCATTGGTGAAACCGTCGTCTTTGGTTATTACTCCCAAGAATTAATGGAAGTGGATCCCGACATGAAGGTGATTGATGTTGTCCGAGAAGTTGCTGAGTTTATCCCACTCGAAAAAGGACGACAGCTTTCTGCGGCGCAGCTATTGGAGCGCTTTTTATTTCCGCGCGACATGCATTATCATTTTGTGCACAAGCTAAGTGGAGGCGAACGTCGTCGACTCAAACTTTTGCGCGTCCTGATGCTCAATCCGAATTTCCTCATTTTAGATGAGCCAACCAATGACCTCGATATTTTTGCAATGGCCGTATTGGAGGAATACTTGCGGTTATTCCAAGGTAGTTTAATCGTGGTGTCTCACGACCGCTATTTTATGGATAAAATGGTGGATCATCTATTTGTATTTCAAGGAGAAGGAAAAATCAAAGACATCACTGGAAATTACCATTCCTATAGAATGGCACTACAACAAAACCATCGCGAGCAAAAGCAAATACCAAAGGCGGATATGCCGCCTGTTCTGAAGTCAGAACAACCTGAAAAAAGGCGTAAAATGAGTTTCAAAGAGAAGCAAGAGTTTGAGCAAATTGAAAAAGAACTTCCGTTATTAGAACAAGAAAAGGAGCTTTTGAGTGCTGAGCTTTCAAGTGGTGCACTCAGCAATGACTTGTTACTTGAAAAAGGTACACGCCTTGGTCAGGTTGTTGCGCAAATTGATGAATTTACCATGCGTTGGCTTGAGCTTTCAGAATTAACTTAGGATATTCGTTTCTTTTCCAAATTGTTTGTAAGAAAGGCCAATAGCGAGTGCAGCAAGCAAACACATGACGCCAAAAACACTGCCAAAATATAGCCAGGAAAGTGTGCCAGCTACCAGTTCTTTGGTAGCCAAAACGACATTCACCACGGGAATGAAAGTGGTATTCAAATTGAGTTCTATACCTGGAAAGAAACCAATCATAGCGGGTAAGACCATAACGATATTCAATGGCGTGATGATGCTCTGCGCCTCCTTAAAACTTTTGGCATAAATAGCAATTGGAATCATGACACCCGAAAAGAAAATCACGAGCGGCAATAATAGCGCAAACATAGATAATATAAATACTGGCGTTAGTACACTATGAATGACGTCAAGCAGTTCTTTATTAGCAGCTAAATCGAGAAATTCAATCGAGATAAATAAGCCGATGAGTGCGCAAGTTGCTGCAAGCATTCCAGAACATACCACCACCAACATTTTACCAATTAAAATTTTCCAGCGGCTTACTGGTACGGTAAGAAGGGTTTCTAGGGTGCCACGTTCTTTTTCTCCTGTAAAAAGATCAATTGCCGGATACATACAGCCAATAAAACCAAAAGCAATGAAAATATACGGCAGAAAGCCACCGGCTAATTGACCCACCATTTTTTTGTCGCTTGCGCAATTGATGGTGTTGATGCTTAAGGGTTTAACTTGCTCTGGACGCAAGCCAAGCGTTTGAAGACGTTCCGCTTCAGCAAAAGCCTGCAAGCTTGCCCCGTATTGTTGTGCTCGTTCCGCACGGCCCACTTCAGAGGCGTCCAGAAGCCAAGTGAGTGGCACTGTTTGTTGTGTTTTTCTAAGATCGGCTTCGTTAAACGGCACAAGTAAACCCAATTGAATTTGATCAGACTCAATGCCTTTTTTTAAGTCAGCGCTATCCTTAAATACAAGTATTTTCTTTGGACCAAGTTCCTTGGGTATTTGTTCAAGCTGTTTTGAAAATCTTCTTGATTGATCCCCGACGATCCCAATTTTCATGGTTTTCTCGCTGGCACTTTCTTCAAAAGATTTGGATACTTCAACAAAAACGTTTAAAGTGATCGGAAAAACCAATACTGGAATCACCAACATTGTCATTAATGTGCGCTTGTCCCGTAGGGTATCGAGGAGTTCTTTTCGGAAAATGCGGAAAATCATAAGGCTGAATTTGGTGCTTGAACTATACGGATGAATTCTTCGGTGAGATTGGACGTTTGCATTTGCGTCCTAAAATCGGACATGGTTCCGTTGAATTTAAGTTGGCCTTGGTGAATAATGGCGAGGTCGTCGCAGAGGAGGTCAACCTCACTCATGATATGACTTGAGAATATAACTGTTTTACCTTGTTCTTTGCAAGAGCGGATCAGTTTGATGATGTTTTCTGCGGTTATAACATCGAGGCCACTGGTGGGTTCGTCAAAGATGACCACACTCGGGTCGTGAATCATGGTGCGGCAAATAGATACTTTTTGTTTCATACCTGTACTGAGCTTGCCTATGCGCTTGTGCAAGAAGTCTTGCATGTTCAGGAGGGTAAAAAGTTCTTCTTTACGCTTTTCACGCATGTGCTTGTCTACGCCATATAAATCGGCATAGTAATCAATGACCTCAATTGGTGTCAGACGGGCATACAAACCTGTAGAACCTGTCAAAAAACCAATATGCTTGCGCGCTTCTTGGGGCTCTTTTAGAGCGTCTATGCCATTGATTTGAATTTGACCGCTTGTTGGTGCAATGAGTGTTGCGATCATGCGCAGGCTCGTGGTTTTACCCGCGCCGTTTGGTCCAAGTAAGGAAAAAATGCGTCCAGGTTGACAAGTAAAACTGAGGTCTTGGACAGCGGTGGCAATTTTTTGATCGGTGTTGAGTTCTTTGCGCTGCTGTTTGGTGAGTGCAAAAGTTTTGTGAAGGTTTTCTATTTTTATCATTGGCTAAAATTTCAAAGCGCGTTCATTTGGGGCAATGGCTTTGTTTTTGTTGGCGAGTTGACCACACGCTGCATCGATGTCTTTGCCGCGGCTTCTGCGAACATTTACGATGAGATTCAGGGACTCTAGGTATTGTGCAAAGGCTTCAACCTTACGGGCATCAGCTTGCTGATAAATACCGTCGTCAATGGGGTTGTATTCAATGATATTGATTTTGCAAGGAACGCATTTGGCAAATTGAGCCAATTCTCTGGCGTCGGCTAAATCGTCATTAAAATCTTTGAAAATAATGTATTCAAAAGTAACTCTTGAGCCTGTTTTTTCATGGAAATATTGGAGTGCCTCAGAGAGCGATTGTAGGTTATTGCTTTCGTTGATTTCCATGATCTGATTGCGCTTTTGGTCGTTGGCGGCATGCAAGGAGAGCGCTAAATTAAACTTCACGTTGTCGTCGCCGAGTTTGGTCATCATTTTGGCAATTCCAGCGGTGGAAACCGTAATGCGCCGTGGGGAAATGCCTAGGCCGTCGGGACTGCACAGGCGGTCAATGGAATGCAAAACATTTTTGTAATTGAGCAAGGGCTCTCCCATACCCATGTAGACGATATTACTGAGGTTCTGCTGGTAGTGCGCTTGGGCTTGGTTGTTGAGGTGAACGACTTGGTCGACAATTTCGCCAGCACTGAGGTTGCGCATGAGCTTGAGGCGGCCAGTAGCGCAAAATTTACAAGCTAAACTGCAACCGACTTGAGAGGATATGCAAGCGGTCATGCGCGAACTAGTCGGTATCAGGACGCCCTCGATAACTTTGGCGTCGTCAACGGTAAAAGCGCTTTTGATGGTGCGGTCTTTACTGATTTGTTGGTCTTGTAAGGAAATGAAATCAATAAAATAATGTGCGGATAGCCAGGCGCGAAAAGCGAGGCTAAGGTTACTCATTTGATCAAAGGAGTGTGCATTTTTTTGCCACAGCCACTCCCAAACTTGCTTTGCCCGAAACGGTTTTTCACCAAATTCAGTAAAGCTCGTTTTGAGCTCCTCCAAAGAGAGGTTGCGAATATTGGTTAAGGTGTTGTTCATGCTGCCTAGCGATTGAGCATCACGGGCATCACGAGCATGAGGATGTCCTCGTGGGCGTTGTCTTGGGTTGCTGGAGTTAGCAAGCCTGCGCGGCTTGGTTCAGACATAGATAACTTGATTTCGTCGGCATCTAGGTTGCTGAGCATCTCGAGTAAGAAACGAGAGTTGAAACCGATTTCGAGGTCGTCACCGTCGTAGTTGCAAGTGAGTCTTTCAGTGGCTTCATTGGCGAAGTCGATGTCTTCGGCAAAAAGTGAGAGCTCGGAGCCCGCCAACTTGAGGCGAATTTGATGCGTTGTTTTGTTTGAAAAAATAGAGACGCGTTTGATTGAAGACAAAAACTGGCTTCGGTCTATGGTCAGGACGTTCGGATTTTCTTTTGGAATTACAGCTTCGTAGTTAGGGTATTTGCCATCTATGAGTCGGCAAACCAATACGAGGTCAGAGAAAGTGAATACAGCGTTTGATTCGTTGTACTCCATAAGGATTTCTTCATCGCCACGTAAATTGGACTTGAGTAAGTTGAGTGGTTTTTTTGGAAGTATAAAAGCCGAACCACCACTGGCATCTGCATCTGTTCTTTTGTAGCGAACCAATTTGTGCGCGTCGGTGGCTACAAAGGTAATTTCTGAGCCAGCGAATTGGCAGTACACACCGCTCATGACAGGGCGGAGGTCGTCGTTGCCGGTAGCGAATAAAGTTTTGTTAATGGCTTTAGCTAAAGTAGCACCTGATAATTTGATGGCGCTTTTGTTGGCGAGTTCAGGAACTTTGGGAAATTCTTCGCCGTTGAAACCAACCATTCTTGATTTGCCATTGTCATAAGCGATTTCGATCTGAAAATTGGTCGTATTTACTTTAAATGTGCAAGGTTGGTCTGGTAAGTTTTTGAGCACATCTAGCAATAATTTGGCTGGAATGGCAATTTTGCCATTTTGTTCAGATTGCACCTCTAATTTGGTCATCATGGTGGTTTCTAAATCAGAGATAGACACCGTAAGCATTCCATCGGTGATTTCGAAAAGAAAGTTATCGAGAATAGGAAGTGTATTGCTGGTGTTGAGCACACCTGATATGCTTTGAAGGTGGCGAAGTAGGGTGGTGCTAGATGCAATGAAATTCATGACAATAAATTTGATTTACAAAGTTAACATTTAGCTGCAATACAAGTTGCAATTGAAGTCAGAGATATGAACAATTTCAAAAGAGTTTCAACACCTTTTACTGAGTAGAGAAATGACTGCGCAAATACACTTTCAACGCTTCCCGATGTAGGACTTGCTCGGCAAGGGCTTCTTTGTAATCGAATTTATCTTGCAACTATAGTTTTGTTTAGCTTTGTACGAAGTTACGATGAAAAGAGCATTTGACATACTTATTTCACTTTTTGTAATTGCCTGCTTTTTGCCGTTTGGCATCTTGCTCGTCCTACTCATTGTAGCAGAATCCAAAGGTGGTGCTTTTTATTTTCAAGAGCGTGTTGGACTCAATGGCCGGTTGTTTAAGCTTATCAAGTTCAGGTCAATGCGTGTCAATGCCGACAAAGGCAGTCAAATCACCATCGGCGACCGAGATCCGCGCATCACCCGCACAGGTTTCTTTATTCGCAGATTCAAACTCGATGAATTCCCTCAGTTTGTCAACGTCTTGAAAGGAGACATGAGCATTGTCGGTCCGCGCCCAGAGGTTCCGTATTATGTGGCCATGTACACAAAAGCGCAACGCCAAATACTCAAAGTAAAACCGGGCATAACCGATTATGCCAGTATTGCCTACTTTCATGAAAATGAACTTTTAGCCAAAGCCGCAGACCCACAAAAAACCTACATCGAGGAGGTTATGCCTGCCAAATTGGCCTTAAATCAGCGCTATATTTCAAATCCGAGCCGTTTTAAGGACCTCGAGATCATGTGGCTTACGGCCAAAAAAATACTTGGATTTTAATTTTTTTCAAAAGCAGTCCAGATGCCAATTTGCGGCAAGGGTGCTACTACAGAAATCGTTTCTTTCGTTGTAGGATGCTCAAAGCGAAGTGTTCTGGCGTGCAAACAAATAGAGCCGTCTGGGTTGGAACGTTTGTCGCCATATTTGAGGTCCCCTTTGATCACAGCGCCCATATGCGCCAATTGGCACCTGATCTGATGGTGTCTGCCCGTTTCCAATTGAATTTCAAGTAGAAAATAGCGCTCAGAACTGCCAACGAGCGCATAGTGCAGAATGGCTTTTTTTGCACCGGGTGAATTTTCAGCGACCACATAACTTTTATTTTGCGCTTCATTTTTTTTGAGAAAGTCAACGAGTGTACCCTTGGGTTTGCTCGGTTTTTGCCCAACAATTGCCCAATAAACTTTATTGGTTTCTTTGTTGCGGAATTGGGCGTTGAGTCGTTCTAATGCTTTACTGGTCCTGGCAAAAACAAGCGCGCCGCTCGTTGGCCTGTCTAGGCGGTGCACCACGCCCAAAAATACATTACCTGGTTTTTGGTACTTTTCTTTCAAGTAGGTCTTGATGAGGTCAGGCAAGGTGGCGTCGCCAGTTTTGTCACCTTGGGTGAGTTCCGAGGGTAATTTATTGACCACAATGATGTGGTTGTCTTCGTATAGGATGCGCTCCGAAATCATGAATTGAGCAAAGCTTCTTTTTGCAATTTTTCAATTTGGCGGTTACGTAAATAAGCAAGCAAAGTAAGTACCGCAAAAATGATGATCAGGTAAATGAGCCAAGTAGGGAACTGACCAAGGCCCTCACCTTGCGCATAGGAATGCAAGCCCACCAACATAAAATTCACACCAAAGAAAGTAAAGAGGATGGCAGCATACCCCCAAAAGGAGAGAGCGTTGAACAGGAAGCGACCTTGGAGCCCTGGAATGAGTCTGAAGTGTAAAATGACAGCATAGACAAGCACTGATACCAAAGCCCAGGTTTCTTTGGGGTCCCAGCCCCAATAGCGGCCCCATGATTCGTTGGCCCAAACGCCACCCAGAAAAGTTCCGATAGTCAGCATATAGAGCCCAATAGTCATGGTCATTTCTGAGATATAGGTAATTTCTTGAATGTTTAGTCGGATGAGTGCTGCCGACTTTTGCGATTGCAATAAATACAGCTTGAGATTGATCAGTCCAAGTATGAAAGCCAGTCCCAAAAAGCCGTAACTGCCAGTAATTATAGCTACGTGGATCATGAGCCAATAGGACTTCAAGACGGGAACCAACGGCGTAATTTCTGGGTCCATGAGGTTCATTTCTGATACCCAAAGCATAAGGGCAGCTAGTACGGTTGCACCTGCCAAAACAACTTGGTTTTTCTTGGCAAAAACAAATCCGGCAATCATGGTGACCCAACCAATGAAAACAATGGCCTCATAGCCGTTGCTCCAAGGTGCGTGACCAGAAATAAGCCAGCGCATGCCTAAACCAATGCCATGGAAAATAAATGTAAAGATAGTCAAGCCAATCAGGATGCGTTTTGGCCATTTGAGTTTGGCTTGGTTGCGCTCGGTTCTAAAAAAGATACCGATAAAAAATACGATGAGTAGCAGCATTCCACTCAATAAATAGAGCTGATACGACCGTTTAAAAACCTGCATTTTGTTGTAGCGAATTTCCATTTGAACAATGCTCTCTGAAGGTGCTAAAGCTTTCCCTGCTTGGCGTTGAAATGCTTTGAATTCGGTCATCAAATCATTGGCCTGTCCAAACGATTGTATTTCTCCACCCTCGTGGACTGCCGACAAATAATTCACGAATAGCTTGGAGGAGAGGGTGTCTTTTTGTTGATTCAGTTCTATACTGAGCGGCACATACCAGGTATGGTTTGGATCATTTTTAGCGGGAATTACGCGCATGAATTGCCACATAAAAATGTTGTTGGCAACCTCGTATTTTTCGTTGAGCTTGATCAGTTTTTTATCAAATTCGTTGCGTTGCGACTCTAATTTTTGGTGCGCCGTTTTGTATTGAGCCAACCATTTAAATTCCGAATTTTTCGAGGTAAGCGACATCATGCTCTCAAATTCTTTCAATTTGAGAGGCTCACGTAAATTGCGTGGAATCTGAATAAAGGGTTTATTCACCCAATAGGATGGATACATATGCAAACCCAGGATAAACTGAACTGCGTTCAAATCTTTGTATTTGTAGTCGTGGGTGAGTTTGCGCGTGAGCTGATCGGCGAGGGTATGGAAAGGCACAATTCTACCTTCGTAGTCCTGTACCAATAAGGAAGCTAATTCTTCGGCGTGATCCTTACTGACTTCGTAATGTTGGGGTTTGGTTGTCGCCACCGTTTGCTCTGCATGGTTGTGATCACTTTGGTTGTGTTGGGCAAAGGTGTTGCCTGCAAGCAATAGGATGACACTTAAACTTGCTTTTTTGACCTTGATTTTCTGCAGTTGTTCGGAAAGAAAAGCAAAACGACCAGCAGGGGCAAAGAGCGATAAAATCATGGCCAAGGCCATGAGTAGGTAACCAAAATACGTAATATTGGTTCCAAGTGCATCATGGTTGACGCTCAGCACGGTGCCTTCTTCGTTCTGAGGGGTGCTTGGGTCGTCTAGTTCATAGGACGACTGAAAAAAGCGGTAGCCGTCGTAGTCAATGACGTTATTCATGAATACGCGGCGGTCTAGTTTGACGTTGTTGCGGGGATCTTCAAGAGTAAGTTCGCTTTCAAAAGAAGATGGCGCATTGGAGCCAGGATATTTGTCAAGTCTGAAATCTCGACAACGCACAAAGAAGGGGATATTTTTTTGAATGGAGCCGTATTCTAATTGATACACCACCCCATTCATGGCAAAACGCTCTGGTTTGGGGAATTTACCGATGCCGCCTTCTAGTCGGATTTTTTTGCTGGCTTTGCCATCGTTAAGTTCGACCGTGAGGTAATCCTTACCTGTTTTTTTAACAGGCGCCTTGACGAGCATTTTCTTGGCATGGGGAATGAGTCTTTTGTATACAACCTGCTGACCACCCACCAAATAAAGTGAGAAAGTCTTGAATTCAGACCATTCATTGAGCGGATAATTAATGTAAAGACTATCGGCAGGAGCTTGACCACTTGCGCGTACTTTTTCCATTTCCGTCATAGGCAAAGACTTCATTTCTAAACTTGGATACACCCAAGTTTTATCGTCTCTGACTTGCAAATAAACACCTGGTGCTTGGTTAGGCGCATTTGGACGTTGTGCTGAAAAATAAAAAGGCGTGGTACCTACCATCAAGATATCCTCTTCAGTTAAAAAGTTCGATTTTTTACCCTCCGTAACGATTTCGAGCGCATTTTCTTTGAATTTCTGATTGACTTGCAGTGAGTCTATGCGATCAGACATGAAATCGATGTAACGAATAGTAATTTCTTTTTTGCCAATATTCGTTTGATACTCGAAATCATTGTTGTTGAATTCGCTCAAATAAGTTTTCCAGGCCTGAAGAGCGGTGGCGCCATTTTTTTGTGAGATATCCTGCGCGTTGATAAGTAAATAAGGATCTGCCGTATGAATAAAGTTGTTACTCTCTCCTTCTTTAATGACCATTTGCCCCTCAAAACTGATGTAGCGCGTAATGGCTGCTCCGGCAAGTATGACGATAAATGAAAGGTGAAAGCTCAACATCGCAATTTTCTCACGGCTCCACATTTTATAGCGGAAAATATTGGATATGAGTGCCAATGTTAAATACAAAAGTAGCCCCTCAAACCAAAAGGCGTTGTAAACAGTGATTTTTGCAGCTTGAGTACCATGTATTGATTCGATAAATGTGGCAGTACCAATGGCTACAAAAAAAGCGATTAAACCTACGCTCGCCCAGCGCATTGCAAATAATTGAGAGAGGAGTTTGTCCATCCGAGGAATTTTTTGACAAAAATAGCCATTGTATGCGCAACATTAATAGAAAGCCCTTAATCTTGTCAAAAAAAAAACGATGCGTTTCTATCTTTTACTATTTGCGCTTATTTCTTTCTCTGTTTTTGGTCAAAAAAACCGTAAAAATATTTGGAATACAGCACAGTACTTGCGGCCTCACCCTTTAAATGTGTCACAAGGAGTGCTCTATCGTTATGAACTGCCATTTTGTGATACAACGCGTACGGTAGATGTTTATATCCCCAGTGATTACAATGTGCAGCAAAAAGTCAAAACGCTTTATATGCACGATGGCCAAATGCTCTTTGACAGTACCCAAACTTGGAATAAGCAAGAGTGGGGCGTTGACGAACTTTTTGGTAAGCAGCTCAAAGGCCTTCAATATCCGCCTTTTATAGTCGTAGGGATTTATAACGATCCACCAAATCGGTACGCCGAATTTTTCCCCCAGAAAGTAGCTGACTACATGCCAGACAGCTATCGCAATCAATTGCTCTCAAAATTGTGGAATGGCCAATTGAGGGCAGATGCCTATCTGAATTGGATTGAAGATACTTTGGTTCCTTTCATTGAGCACGCTTGTGTTAATGTCAGCACTAAAACAAAAGACAGAATGGTATTAGGCTCGAGCATGGGTGGACTCATTTCACTTTATGCTTTATGTGAAAAACCAAAACTTTTTGGCGCTGCTGCTTGTTTATCAATACATACGCCAATGATTAATTTTGGCATGTTTGAGGAAGGAATGGTTGAGGCAATGGTCATACCGTTTAATATCTATTTGGAGCAAGAATTAAAAGCTGATAAAAAACATAAGCTCTACATCGATCGGGGCACCGAAACACTAGACGCGTACTACGCTCCTTACCACGACAGACTTTTGAATACGCTAGCGAGAATCGGATACAACACACAGAGTCCAAGATTTTTAGAGGCTATTGTTCAAGGGGCTGCCCATGACGAAAAATCTTGGGCTAAACGCCTAGATGTCCCGATATTGTTCATGCTTACGGACAACCGTTCACAATAGTTTGCTACCTTTGTAGAACGCACAACAGCATGAAAAATATTTTACTCTTAGGCGCTGGATTATCAGCATCAACCCTTATTAAATACTTGTTAGATCGCTGTGAAGCAGAAGATTGGGTGCTTCATGTTGTCGATCAGAATAGCGCGCAACTACAACAGAAATTAAATGGACACCCTAGAGGTATTGCGCATTTATTCGATGCACTTGATTCGCAAGTGCGCAGACCTTACATAGCCCAGGCACACATCGTGATCTCCATGCTGCCCGCTATACATCATGTCGAGGTAGCCAAGGATTGTATTGCCTTGCAAAAAAATCTACTCACCCCATCCTACATTTCAAGTGAAATGCGGGCGTTGCATCAAGAGGCATTAGCCGCTGGCATCCTCATTTTAAATGAAATTGGTCTCGATCCAGGAATAGATCACATGAGCGCAATGCGCATTATTGATCGTATTAAAGGCAAAGGTGGTGTTCTGAAATCTTTTAAATCGTTTTGTGGTGGTTTGATAGCGCCTGCTTCTGATAACAATCCGTGGCATTACAAATTTACCTGGAACCCTAGAAATGTGGTATTGGCTGGCCAAGGGCCGGCGGCTTGCTACCGCGAAATGAACGAGCTCAAATACGTGACCTATCAGCGCCTATTTCAGCAACTGGATACCATCGAAATTGAAAACTATGGCACTTTCCAAGGTTATGCTAATAGAGACACTTTAAGTTACATGAGCACCTACGGCATTGAGGATATCCCAACCATTTTCCGAGGCACATTGCGCCGTCCACCTTTTTGTGAAGCATGGAATGTTTTTGTACAATTGGGAATGACCGAAGATCATTTTCAAATCCAAGGATCAGAAAAGCTCACCCCCCGACAATTTTTGAATGCTTTTTTACCGTTTCAAGAAGGCGTTAGCGTAGAGGATAAACTTCTGCTGTTCGTTGCAAAGAACCAGCAAATTTTTGAACTTTTTGAAGCAATTGGACTTTTTGAAGATCATGCACCAATTGGTCTTTCGAACGCAAGTCCTGCACAATTATTGCAACATATTCTAATGGATAAATGGCGTTTACATCAAGGTGATAAAGACATGATTGTCATGGTACATCAGATACAATATCAACAAGATTCTAAACGTTATCAAATAGACAGCTCACTTGTAGTTGAAGGACAAGACGAACGCTACACTGCAATGGCCAATACGGTTGGCCTGCCCATAGCAATCGCTTGTAAGATGATTATGACTGGCCAAATTCATGAAAAAGGGGTAACGCTTCCCGTAAGCGCAGCAATTTATGAACCCATCCTCAATGAACTCGAAGCATTTGGCCTTATTTTTAATGAAACTAAAAAACAAATCTAAAAATGGAAAACCAAGAAAATCAGATGAATATTGAATTATCCGAAGACATCGCTTTGGGTATTTATTCTAACCTCGCCATTATCACACATTCACCTGCCGAGGTGGTTTGTGATTTTGTTCAAATCATGCCGGGAATGCCCAAAGGCAAAGTGCGCTCAAGAGTGCTCATGACACCGCAGAATGCCAAGCGTTTTTTGCATGCTTTAGCCGAAAACATTGAGAAATACGAACAACAATTTGGCCCTATCGACGAGCCTCAAGCAGGTTTCCCACCTATGAATTTCGGTACGCCAAGCACCATGGCATAGAACGACTATGTGGACGCTCAGCGTTTGTATTCCTTTATATAACACCGATGTGCGCGCATTGGTCGCTGAACTCTGTTCGCAAATTGATTCTACTTCAAGTGGGCAAATCGATTTGATTTTACTTGACGATGCATCAATTCCGCATTTTCAAGCGCTCAATCAATTTGCAAATCCGAGGGTAAAGTTGGCGGTACTTCCTCAAAACGTTGGCCGGGCTAAAATTCGCAATGCATTTCTGAGGCATACCAATGCTGACTACTTACTTTTTATTGACGGAGATAGTACAATTAAATCCCGGACGTTTTTAGCAGATTATAAAAATTACCTCGACATGCACCCTGCAACTAAAGTATTGGTCGGTGCAAGTTGTTACCAACAAAATGCTCCTGCTTTTTCTAGGCGCCTACGTTGGAAATATTCAACAAAAAGGGAAAGCTTGTCTTTTTCGGTCCGAAAAGAAAATCCAACACACGGTTTCAAGACCAATAACTTTTTGGTAGCAAGAAAAATACTTGAGCAAAATCCTTTTGATGAAAATCTTGTGGGCTACGGGCATGAAGATACCTTATTTGGCTTGCAATTGCAGCAAAACCAAATACCCATTGAGCACTTAGACAACCCTGTTTGGAATCTTCATATTGATACCAATCGCGTTTTTATTCAAAAGACCGACCAGGCGCTGCGTAACTTACTTTGGATTCATGCAAATTACAATTTGAAGTCACTTGATTTACAAAGTCGCTTACTGCAGCAATATTTTATATGGAAAAAAAGAGGAGGTGTATTTTTAATACTTTTAAAAAGTTTATCGTTGGCCACGCTATTTTTAAAAGGGCTCCTGCTAACCGGTCTATCTCCAATTTTCATATTTGACGTATACCGGCTCGGACGGCTCTCTCAATTAGATAAAAACGCGTCGAACAACTTGCGCTAATATTTCTTGGTCTTTTTCCCAGTGTTCTTGTTGAGCTGCAACCAAACAGTTCTTTTTGAGTTGTGCTAATCTTACGGGGTTATTGATTAATTCCATGACACTTTTTGCAATACACGCAGGATTTACCAATTCCAGGATTTCTCCACAATCATATTGTTCAATTATATTTTGGATTTCGATTAATGGACTTGTTAGGATTGGCGTGCCTGCTTGGATGTAGTCAAAAACCTTGTTGGGTAGTGCAAGCTCATAATTGAGGCTTAGTGGTTTGTCCAGAGCCAAACCGAGGTCTGCAGCCGCGGTGTAGCGCATCAATTCATGATACGGTAAGCGAGGAACAAACCGAACTTTGTTTTGAAGTGCATGTTGCGCAACCAATTTTTTGACTTCCGGAATGACATCGCCATCGCCAATAAGATAAAGAATGGCATTGTCGATTTGCGCCATTGCCAGGACAGCTTCTTCAATGCCGCGTTGCACATTTAAACCGCTTCCTTGAATAATGAGCATTTTCTGATGTGCTTCAAGCCCTAGTTCGATTCTGCTTAACGCGTTTAGTGATTCGAGTTGCTGAGGAACGTTACGTACAACACTTGTATTGATTTTATATTGGGCTTTGAAAATCTTGGCAATTGATTCATTGACGGTGATCATTTCTTTTAATTGCGGAAGTATGCGTTTTTCTATACTTTTCCAAAATTTTTGAATAAGTGGTCGATCGACTAACTCGGGCACTTCTGTAAAAAGTTCATGGCTATCGTAGAGTAATGGCTTTCTCCGTATTTTACTCGCTAAAAATGCTGCTGGAAGGGTGTCGAGGTCGTTGGCGTATATAAAGTGGTAACGGTCAAATAGCAAACAAATAAAGAGCCGTATATTTAATGCCATATAAAAAAGAGGACCTTTTTCAAAAGCGAGTTTGATCCGTTTGGTTTGGTAGCCTCGCGGAGGCATGACGGGGCTATTCCTTTTTTGGCGACCAATTAAGTGCACCTCAAAACCGAGTTCGCTCAAAGCAGTGCAACTGCGGTGTACCCGATTGTCAGTTGCGAGGTCGCTGGAGACGGTCATATATACTCTTTTCTGGCGCATCGAAACAAAAGTAACGAATTCCCATAATTAAGGCCTGCATTTGCAAAGAGCGCTCGGTGTTGATTCTCGAAATTTTTTCAAAAACTCTTTGTGATAAAAAAAAGTTTTGTACATTTGCAATCCCAAAACGCAGGTTTAGGGGAAAAGTTCTTTTGAAATTTTGTGAATATCCAACATTCAAACAAATAAAGCCGATGTAGCTCAGTTGGCCAGAGCAGCTGATTTGTAATCAGCTGGTCGGGGGTTCGAATCCCTCCATCGGCTCTAATGTTGGGGAGATACTCAAGCGGCCAACGAGGGCAGACTGTAAATCTGCTGGTGTACACCTTCGCAGGTTCGAATCCTGCTCTCCCCACAAACACTAACAAAGTACAAGCGGGAGTAGCTCAGTTGGTAGAGCGTCAGCCTTCCAAGCTGAACGTCGCGAGTTCGAATCTCGTCTCCCGCTCAATCCTTTTGTTTGAGCGCCGGTGTAGCTCAGGGGTAGAGCGCTTCCTTGGTAAGGAAGAGGTCACGAGTTCAAATCTCGTCATTGGCTCAAGATTAATTGCATTGAAGTCCGTTGCGCCCTGCGCCTCGGACCTTTATGATAAATAAGTATATTATTAACTAAGTAACAAATACAAAAATGGCTAAGGAAAATTTTGACCGTTCCAAACCACACGTCAACATCGGTACAATCGGACACGTTGACCACGGTAAGACTACGTTGACTGCTGCAATTTCTAGCGTTCTTTCAAGCAAAGGATTGGCACAGGCTCGTGACTTCTCCTCAATTGATAACGCTCCAGAAGAGAAAGAGCGTGGTATTACCATTAACACGTCTCACATCGAGTACGAAACTACTAACCGTCACTACGCTCACGTTGACTGTCCAGGTCACGCCGACTACGTTAAGAACATGGTTACAGGTGCTGCTCAAATGGACGGTGCTATCCTCGTTGTAGCTGCAACAGACGGACCAATGCCACAAACCCGTGAGCACATCCTTCTTGGTCGCCAGGTAGGCGTTCCACGCATGGTTGTTTTCATGAACAAAGTGGACATGGTAGACGATGCTGAGTTGCTCGAATTGGTTGAAATGGAAATCCGCGAATTGCTTTCATTCTACAAGTATGATGGTGACAACGCTCCTGTAATTCAAGGTTCTGCACTTGGTGCATTGAACGGTGAAGCAGAATGGGTTGCGAAAATCGACGAATTAATGGATGCAGTAGATACTTACATCGAATTGCCTCCACGTGATGTTGATAAGGCGTTCTTGATGCCAGTTGAAGACGTATTCACAATTACTGGTCGTGGTACTGTAGCAACAGGTCGTATCGAAACAGGTGTTATCAACTCAGGTGAGCCAGTTGAGATCCTTGGTATGGGTGAAGTTAAATTGACTTCAACTGTAACAGGTGTTGAGATGTTCCGCAAAATCCTAGACCGCGGTGAAGCTGGTGACAACGTTGGTTTGTTACTTCGCGGTATTGAGAAAACACAAATCAAGCGTGGTATGGTTATCTGTAAGCCAGGTTCAACTACACCACACATCGAATTCAAAGCTGAGATTTACGTATTGAAGAAAGAAGAAGGTGGTCGCCACACTCCTTTCCACAACAAATACCGTCCTCAGTTCTATTTCCGTACAACAGACGTAACCGGCGAGATCTTCCTTAGCGATGGTCGCGAGATGGTTATGCCTGGTGACAACGTATCTATCACTGTGAAGTTGATCGTACCAGTTGCGATGGACAAAGGTCTTCGTTTCGCAATTCGCGAAGGTGGACGTACAGTAGGTGCGGGTCAGGTTACTGAAATCGTAGCTTAAGATTCTACCAAAAGCTTCAAGTAAGGGGAGTTAACAGCTCCCCTTTTTAAACGGGTGTAGCTCAGCTGGTAGAGTAGTGGTCTCCAAAACCATTGGTCGTGGGTTCGAATCCTACCGCCCGTGCACAATTAAAACAACAGTTCGTGTTAAAATTAAGATCATACATCATCGACATCTATAACGAGATGGTCCATCAAGTAACCTGGCCTACATGGAAGGAGTTACAAAATAACACCATTCTAGTCGTCGTAGCTTCTGTGCTCATTTCCCTTGTCATCTTTGCCATGGATTTCACCTTCGGTATTACCGGAGAGGAAAATTCATTGTGGAAGGGTGTGCTTGGCTTTATCTACAGATCATTCTAACACCCAGAACAATGGCTGAAATAGCAAAGAAATGGTATGTCGTCCGTGCTGTCAGTGGCAAGGAAAAAAAGGTCAAGGAATACCTTGAACTAGAGATTGCGCGCACTAAATTGACAGACTACGTCAACCAAGTACTGATTCCTACCGAGAAAGTTTTCAAAATCCAAAACGGAAAAAAGGTCAATAAAGAAAAGGCCTTCCTTCCAGGTTACGTGCTAATCGAGGCTGCATTGGTCGGTGAAGTGACTCACGTGATTAAAAGTATACCGAACGTAATCGGTTTCTTAGGAACCGAAAAAGGCGGTGTACCTGTTCCAATGCGAATGGCTGAAGTCAACCGTATTCTCGGTAAGGTTGACGAGCTATCTGTCACTGAAGAAGAGCTCAAAATACCATTTGTTGTCGGTGAGTCTGTCAAGGTAATTGATGGTCCGTTCAATAATTTTAGTGGTGTTGTTGACGAGATCAACGAAGAGAAAAAGAAACTGAAAGTAATGGTCAAAATTTTTGGCCGCAAAAACCTTCTCGAACTCAACTACATGCAGGTTGAGAAAGAGTCGTAAAGTTGTATTAACCGTAGGAGAGGGCCTGATGACTAAAGCTTCCCGTCTAGTAGCTCTCGTTTTAACTACATAATTTGTATATATATATGGCTAAAGAAGTAGCAGCATTGATCAAGTTACAGATCAAAGGAGGCGCAGCCAACCCCTCACCACCAATTGGACCAGCACTAGGTGCAAAAGGTGTGAACATCATGGAGTTTTGTAAGCAGTTCAACGCGCGTACACAAGACAAAATGGGTAAGGTGGTTCCGGTTGTCATCACCGTTTACGGTGACAAATCTTTTGATTTCGTTCTGAAGACCCCGCCAGCAGCGGTGCAAATCATTGAACATTCCAAAATTAAGAAAGGTTCGTCTGAGCCCAATCGTGTGAAAGTTGGTTCCGTTACTTGGGATCAAGTTCGTGCAATTGCCGAAGACAAACTTCCTGATTTGAATTGTTTTACGGTTGACTCTGCGATGCGCATGGTAGCAGGAACAGCAAGAAGTATGGGGGTTACCGTTAAAGGTGGCGAAGCTCCAAAATCCAAATAATCATCTACTATGAAAAGAGTTTCTAAAAAAAGAAAAGAAATTTTGGCAAAATATGATTTGTCAAAAGCTTTCACTCTATCAGAAGCATGTGATTTGGTGAAGGGAATTTCTACCACTAAATTCGATGCCTCTGTAGATATTTGTGTTCGCTTGGGTGTAGACCCGCGCAAAGCGAACCAAATGGTACGTGGAACCGTTGCCTTACCTCACGGTACTGGTAAAGATGTCAAAGTACTCGTACTTTGTACACCAGACAAAGAAAAAGAAGCGCAAGATGCAGGTGCAGACTTCGTTGGTCTTGACGATTACATCGCCAAAATCAAAGCTGGTTGGACTGCAGTTGATGTCATCATCACGATGCCTTCTGTAATGGGTAAAGTAGGTGCGCTTGGTCGTATCCTCGGTCCACGAGGCTTAATGCCAAACCCGAAAACAGGTACTGTAACCATGGAAATTGGAAAAGCAGTTGAAGAGGTGAAAGCCGGTAAAATCGACTTTAAAGTTGACAAATACGGTATCATTCATGCTGGTATCGGTAAGGTAAGTTTCGAGGGTGCTAAAATTCGTGAAAACGCTTCCGAATTGATCTCAACCCTTGTGAAACTAAAGCCGTCTGCTGCAAAAGGTACATACATCAAAAGTATTTACCTAAGTTCAACAATGAGTCCTGGAATACAAATTGACGCGAAGTCTGTTACTGCTTAATACTTAGAACACATGACAAGAGAAGAAAAAGCACAGTACATCAGCGAACTAGCAGCACAATTAGCTGCTTCTAACGTTGTGTATTTGACAGACACTGCAGAATTGACCGTTGAGGCTGTTAACACCCTCCGCAGAAGATGTTTCCAAGCAAACATCTCGATGCGTGTAGTAAAGAACGCTTTGCTTGAAAAAGCAATGGATCAAGTAGAAGGTAAAGATTTTGGTGCGTTACGCGACGTACTAAAAGGCGCTACCTCTGTAATGATCTCTGACGTTGCCAATGCACCTGCCAAATTGATTGCTGATTTCCGTAAGAAATCACCAAAACCACTTTTGAAAGGCGCATATATCGACGAAGCTATCTTTATTGGTGACGACCAACTTAGTGCATTAGAAACGCTTAAGAGCAAAGAAGAGCTCATCGGCGAACTCATTGCCTTGTTGCAAAGCCCAGCTAAAAACGTATTGTCTGGTCTTCAGGGAGCTGGTGGCAAAATTGCCGGCATCCTTAAAACGCTCGAAGAAAGAGCATAATTATTTCATTATTAAACCTTTTTAAATTTAAATAAAATGGCTGATTTAAAGCAAATTGCAGAAACGTTAGTTAACCTTACAATAAAAGAAGTAAGCGAGTTGGCAACAATTATGAAAGATGAGTATGGCATCGAGCCAGCTGCTGCTGCTCCAGTAATGGTAGCTGGTGGTGCTGCTGCTGGTGGTGGTGGCGAAGCTGCTGCTGAAAAAACTGAGTTTGACGTTATCCTTAAGTTTGGTGGCCCTAACAAACTCGCAGTAGTTAAACTTGTTAAAGAATTGACTGGTAATGGTTTGAAAGAATCTAAAGACCTAGTTGATGCAGCTCCTTCTACACTGAAAGAAGCTGTTTCTAAAGATGAAGCTGAAGGCCTCAAGAAGTCTCTTGAAGAAGCTGGAGCTGAAGTAGAAATTAAGTAATTAGTTTCATTATATGCAGGAAAGGCACCGCCCAAAGGCGGGTGCCTTGTCCTGTTTTTTGCATGTTGATTTCAACAGAGTACAAAACATTAAAACAAAAAAGCCTTGGCAACAACAACTAATTCAACCAGAATTAACTTTGCTTCAAGCAAAAACCAATGTGAATATCCAGATTTTCTGGAAATTCAATTAAAGTCTTTTCAAGAATTCTTCCAGTTGGAAACAACCCCGGAGAACCGTGAAAGTGAAGGACTTTTCAAAGTGTTTGCTGAAAATTTCCCCATTACGGATACCCGCAATCAATTTGTTCTAGAATTCCTGGATTATTTTATTGATCCACCTCGCTACACCATTGAAGAGTGTATCGAAAGAGGGCTCACCTACAGTGTGCCTTTAAAAGCAAAATTGAAATTGTATTGTACCGACCCTGAACACGAGGACTTCGAGACCATTGTTCAGGATGTTTATTTGGGTACAATTCCATATATGACCCCGAAAGGATCATTTGTGGTCAATGGCGCTGAGCGCGTTATTGTATCCCAATTGCACCGTTCACCGGGTGTTTTCTTTGGTCAATCTCGCCATGCAAACGGCACGAAACTCTATTCGGCACGTATTATTCCTTTCAAAGGTTCATGGATAGAATTCGCTACAGATATCAACAATATCATGTATGCCTACATCGACCGTAAAAAGAAATTACCTGTAACCACACTTTTCCGGGCTATCGGCTACGAAACTGACCGAGATATCCTCGATATTTTCGGGTTGGCTGATGAGGTAAAAGTGAGCAAAGCCAATCTAAAGAAATTAATCGGACGTCGTTTGGCAGCAAGGGTCCTTAAAACCTGGATTGAAGACTTCGTCGATGAAGATACTGGCGAAGTTGTTTCTATCGAGCGTAACGAGGTCATCCTGGACCGCGAACTCTTGATTGGTGAAGAACACCTCGATGCCATCATGGATTCTGGTGCTAAATCGCTCATCTTGCACAAAGAGGACGGAAACTCTACGGACTACACTATTATCTATAACACGCTTCAAAAGGATACTTCAAATTCTGAAAAAGAAGCAGTAGAACACATCTATCGTCAGTTACGTAATGCAGATCCACCAGACTACGAAACGGCTAAAGGCGTATTTGAAAAATTATTCTTTTCCGACGCTCGTTATGACTTAGGTGAAGTAGGTCGTTACCGACTCAACAAAAAGTTGAACTTAGACAGCACAGAGGAATCTCGTGTGCTCACCAAAAATGATATTATCTCGATCATCAAGTATTTGATTGAATTGATCAATTCAAAAGCTGATATCGACGATATCGACCACTTATCTAACCGACGCGTGCGTACGGTAGGTGAACAGCTTTATGCGCAATTTGGTGTTGGTTTGGCCCGTATGGCCCGCACCATCCGTGAGCGCATGAACGTTCGTGACAACGAAGTCTTTACACCAATTGACTTGATCAATGCCAAGACTTTATCATCTGTCATCAACTCTTTCTTCGGTACCAATCAGCTTTCTCAGTTCATGGACCAGACCAACCCACTTTCAGAAGTGACACACAAGCGTCGTCTTTCTGCACTTGGGCCAGGCGGTCTATCTCGCGAACGCGCTGGTTTCGAAGTTCGCGATGTTCACTACACGCACTATGGTCGTTTGTGTACCATTGAAACACCTGAAGGTCCTAACATTGGTTTGATTTCTTCACTTTGTGTATTTGCAAAAGTCAATAAACTCGGATTCATCGAAACACCATACCGTCGCGTAGACAACGGTCGTGTTGTTTTTGAAGAAACGCCGGTTTACTTAGCAGCCGAAGAAGAAGATTCAAAAACCATTGCACAAGCAAATGCCAAAGTCGACGACAAAGGTAATTTCTTGTCAGAATTGGTCAAAGCACGCTACGAAGGTGACTTTCCAGTTGTGGCTCCAAACCAATTGAGCCTCATGGATGTAGGTGCAAACCAAATTGCATCGATAGCGGCTTCTTCAATTCCTTTCCTCGAGCACGACGATGCCAACCGTGCACTAATGGGCTCAAACATGCAGCGTCAAGCTGTTCCGTTATTGCGTCCAAATGCACCAATAGTTGGTACAGGTATCGAACAACTTGTTGCCCGCGACTCTCGCGTTTTGATTAACGCAGAGGGTACTGGAACAGTAGAATACGTAGACGCTAACGAAATCGTGATTCGCTACGATTGGAACGACCAAGATAAATTAGTGAGTTTTGACAGCGAAGTCACACGCTATTCATTGACTAAATTCATGAAAACCAACCAAAGTACTTGTATCAACCTCAAGCCAATTGTTCAAAAAGGCGACCGCGTTGAAAAAGGTCAAGTGCTATGTGAAGGATACGCAACCCAATCTGGTGAGCTTGCGCTCGGTCAAAACCTCAAAGTGGCTTTCATGCCATGGAAAGGGTACAACTTTGAGGATGCCATCGTGATTTCCGAAAAAGTAGTTCGCGACGATATCTTTACTTCAATTCACATCGATGAGTATTCACTCGAAGTCCGAGATACAAAACGCGGTATGGAAGAGCTTACTTCTGATATACCAAATGTTTCTGAAGAGGCCACAAAAGACCTCGACGAAAATGGCTTGATCCGTATTGGTGCTGAAATCAAAGAAGGAGATATCCTGATTGGTAAAATCACGCCTAAAGGAGAAACTGACCCATCTCCAGAAGAAAAACTTCTTCGTGCCATCTTCGGCGATAAAGCCGGCGATGTCAAAGACGCATCTTTGAAAGCGGGGCCATCTTTACGTGGTGTGGTTATCGAGAAAAAACTCTTCTCACGCGCTGTTAAAGACCGCAAGTCAAAATCACAAGACAAACCTGTACTCGAAGCACTCGATGCAGACTACTCAAGAGATTTTGCAGCCCTCCGCGACAAACTTGTCGACAAACTACTCGTTATTCTTGGCGAGCAAAAATCGGCAGGTGTATTCAATAATTTCAAAGAAGAGTTGATCAAAAAAGGCACGAAGTTTTCTAACAAAGCTTTGGGTGCTCTCGATTATTCGATTGTGAATCCACTCAATTGGACTGCCGATGCAGAAACCAACCAATTGATTTCCCGCGTGATCCACAACTTCAATATCAAAGCAAACGACCTTCTAGGTATCTACAAACGCAAAAAATTCCACATTTCTGTTGGTGATGAACTCCCTGCAGGAATCGTGAAATTAGCGAAAGTATATGTCGCCAAGAAACGCAAGTTGAAGGTTGGAGACAAAATGGCGGGTCGTCACGGAAACAAAGGTATTGTGGCCAACATCGTTCGCCAAGAAGACATGCCTTTCCTCGAAGACGGCACACCAGTTGATATCGTCTTGAATCCACTTGGTGTACCATCTCGTATGAACCTTGGCCAGATTTACGAAACCGTATTGGCTTGGGCTGGTGAGAAACTCGGTGTTAAATTTGCTACACCTATTTTTGACGGTGCTAAACCAGAAGAAATCAACGAATGGACAGACAAAGCGGGCGTGCCACGTTCAGGTAAAACCTATCTTTATGATGGTGGTACCGGTGAGCGTTTCCACCAACCTGCAACTGTCGGTATCATCTACATGTTGAAACTTTCACACATGGTTGATGACAAAATGCACGCGCGTTCTATCGGACCATACTCGCTCATTACCCAACAACCATTGGGTGGTAAGGCACAGTTTGGTGGTCAGCGCTTTGGTGAGATGGAAGTTTGGGCATTGGAAGCATTTGGTGCTGCCAATATTCTACAAGAAATCCTTACCGTCAAATCTGACGACGTCATGGGTCGTGCAAAAGCATATGAATCTATTGTCAAAGGCGACAACATTCCAGAACCAGGTATTCCTGAGTCCTTCAATGTATTGCTCCACGAATTGCGTGGCTTGTGCCTGAATGTTTCAATGGATTAATTCAAAATACTAACGTAAATAGTCGAGATCAAATGGCTTTCAAAAAAGAAACCCCCAAAAAGCAAAGTAGCTTCAACAAAATCACTATCTCCTTGGCTTCACCAGAAGTTATTTTGGAGCATTCTAGTGGAGAAGTTTTGAAACCAGAAACCATCAACTACCGCACCTATAAGCCGGAGCGCGATGGCTTGTTCTGTGAGCGCATTTTTGGACCCGTTAAAGATTACGAGTGCCACTGTGGTAAATACAAGCGTATCCGTTACAAAGGAATTGTTTGTGACCGTTGTGGTGTAGAAGTAACAGAAAAGAAAGTACGTCGTGAGCGCATGGGCCACATCTCTTTGGTGGTTCCGGTTGCACACATCTGGTACTTCCGTTCACTTCCAAACAAAATTGGTTATTTGTTAGGTCTTCCTACCAAAAAACTCGATCAAATTATCTATTACGAGCGCTATGTTGTGATTCAACCAGGAGCTGTAACGGGTACAGACAAATGGGCTAATGTCAAAAAGATGGACTTCCTCACTGAAGAAGAATATCTCGACATTTTAGACCTCGAGCAAATGGCTAACAACCATTACCTCGACGATTCCGATCCGAACAAATTCATTGCTAAAATGGGCGCTGAAGCGCTTTACGATTTGTTGGGTGGCTTGAACCTAGATCAAATGTCTTACGACCTACGTTACCAAGCTGAAACCGAAACATCAGTTCAGCGTAAAAATGAAGCACTTAAGCGTCTACAAGTTGTAGAAGCCATGCGTGACTCTCAAAAACGCATTGACAACCGTCCGGAATGGATGATCGTCAAAGTTGTACCTGTAATTCCACCTGAATTGCGACCGTTGGTTCCACTAGATGGCGGACGTTTTGCAACCTCAGATCTCAACGACCTCTATCGTCGTGTCATTATTCGCAACAACCGCTTAAAGCGCTTGATCGAAATCAAAGCGCCAGAGGTAATCTTGCGCAATGAAAAACGCATGCTTCAAGAGTCTGTCGATTCACTTTTCGACAACTCGAGAAAGTCCTCAGCGGTCAAAACAGAATCGAATCGTGCCCTCAAGTCACTCTCTGACTCACTTAAAGGTAAACAAGGTCGTTTCCGCCAAAACTTACTTGGTAAGCGCGTAGATTACTCTGCTCGTTCGGTAATTGTTGTAGGACCAGACCTCAAACTCCACGAATGTGGTTTACCAAAAGATATGGCTGCCGAACTCTACAAGCCGTTTATCATTCGCAAAATGATCGAGCGTGGCATTGTTAAAACGGTCAAATCAGCAAAGAAAATTGTTGACCGAAAAGAGCCGGTTGTATGGGATATCCTTGAAAATGTATTGAAAGGTCACCCGGTCCTTTTGAACCGTGCACCTACACTTCACCGTTTGGGTATTCAAGCTTTCCAACCGAAACTTATTGAAGGAAAAGCTATTCGCTTACACCCGCTTGTAACTACGGCCTTCAACGCGGACTTCGACGGTGACCAAATGGCGGTTCACTTGCCGCTTGGCAATGCTGCAATTTTGGAAGCGCAAATGCTCATGTTGGCATCGCACAACATCCTCAACCCTGCAAATGGTGCGCCTATTGCTGTACCATCTCAGGACATGGTCTTGGGTCTTTACTATATTACCAAAGGGAAACGCACTACCGAAACCGAAATCGTTAAAGGAGAAGGCGGTATTTTCTATTCACCAGAAGAAGTCATTATTGCCTACAACGAAGGTAAACTTGATTTGCATGCGCACATCAAAGTAAAAACCTACGATCTCGGTGAAGACGGTCAACCAACCCTCATGATGGTTGAAACGACTTGCGGCCGCGTCATGTTCAACAACAAAGTCCCTCGCCAGGTTGGTTTCATCAACGACGTTATGACCAAAAAAGCGTTGCGTGACATCATCGGTGAAGTATTGAAAGTATGTGGTACCTCGCGTACAGCTCAATTCCTCGACGATATCAAACAATTGGGTTACGAGATGGCCTTCAAAGGAGGACTTTCTTTCAACCTTGACGATATCATCATCCCTAAAGAAAAAGAAACGCTTGTACTCAAAGCTGAGAACGAAGTGAAAGAAGTCATGATGAACTACAACATGGGTCTGATCACCAACAACGAGCGTTATAACCAAATTATTGATATTTGGACGCATACCAACTCGCGACTTACACACACGCTCATGGAACAACTCAAGAGCGACCGCCAAGGATTCAACTCCATCTACATGATGTTTGATTCTGGTGCTCGTGGTTCAAAGGAGCAAATTCGACAGTTATCAGGAATGCGTGGTTTGATGGCGAAGCCTCAAAAATCAGGTGCAACCGTTCAAGAAATTATCGAGAACCCGATCTTGTCCAACTTTAAGGAAGGACTTTCGATTCTAGAGTATTTTATTTCAACGCACGGTGCACGTAAAGGTTTGGCCGATACCGCCCTCAAAACGGCCGATGCCGGTTACCTTACCCGTCGTTTGGTAGATGTCGCACAAGACGTTGTCATCAACTCCGACGACTGTGGTACCCTTCGTGGTATTGTTGCCACTGCTCTCAAGAAAAACGATGAAGTAGTAGAACCACTTTACGATCGTATTTTGGGTCGCACATCGGTTCATGACGTTTACATGCCAGACTCAGATCAAATCATTGTTCATGCAGGTGAACTCATTTCAGAAGACGTCGCTAAAGCCATTGAAAAAGCAGGAATTGAAGAAATTGAAATTCGTTCTGTACTTACTTGTGAAATGCGTCGTGGTGTTTGTTCGAAATGTTATGGTCGCAATCTTGCCAACCACCGTTTGGCACAAATCGGTGACTCTGTTGGGGTAATCGCAGCGCAGTCTATTGGTGAGCCAGGTACGCAGCTTACACTCCGTACGTTCCACGTTGGTGGTACCGCCTCGAACATTGCAGATATCTCTGACCTCAAGGCCAAAGCAAATGGTAAACTCGAAATCGATGAACTCCGCACCATCGAGCGCAAAAATGCCGATGGCACTGACCGCATTATTGTCGTAGGACGTTCGGCTGAATTGCGCATTACAGATGAGAAAACGGGTATTGTGGTCATGACCGCAAACGTTCCTTACGGTTCGGACCTCATGGTCAAAAACAACTCCAAAATCAAAAAAGGAGATGTTATTTGTAAATGGGATCCATACAACGCACTTATCATTGGCGAGGTAGCTGGTAAAGTTGTATTCGACGGCATCGTTGAAAACATTACTTACCGCGAAGAAGTCGATGAGCAAACAGGCTTTACCGAAAAGGTAATCATCGAATCTCGCGACAAGAAAAAGTCTCCAGCAATTCATATAATCGATCCAAAAACCAAAGAAGTGCTCCGCGAATACTCTATTCCGGTTAATGCACACATCTCGGTTGCTGAAGGAGATAAAATTGTTGCCGGCGACATCCTCGTGAAAATCCCACGTTCCGCTGGTAAAACAGGAGATATCACTGGTGGTCTTCCGCGTGTAACCGAATTATTCGAAGCACGTAATCCATCTAACCCTGCTGTTGTTTCTGAAATCGACGGTACAGCAACCTACGGATCAGTAAAACGCGGTAACCGTGAAATCATCATCACATCAAAACTTGGAGAGGTGCGCAAGTATTTAGTTCCACTTTCTAAGCATATTCTTGTTCAGCAAAACGACTATGTTCGTGCTGGTCAGCCGCTTTCTGATGGAGCAATTACACCAAACGATATCCTCAATATCGAAGGACCAACAAAAGTTCAAGAATACATCGTTAACGAAATCCAAGAAGTATATCGCTTGCAAGGTGTAAAAATCAACGATAAACACTTTGAAGTTATTGTACGTCAAATGATGTTGAAAGCAGAGATTATAGATTCTGGCGATACGCGCTTCCTCGAGGGTCAAAGCGTTCACAAGGCAGATATCATGGAAGCCAACGACGAGCTATTCGGTCAAATGTTTGTAACAGATGCCGGCGACTCTACAGAACTGCATAAAGGACAGCTGGTAAGTGTGCGTCGTTTGCGTGATGAAAACTCTAGACTCAAGCGCGAAGACAAACAATTGATTGAAGCTCGTGAAGCCATGCCAGCAACGTCAACACCTTTGCTTCAAGGTATTACCCGTGCTTCACTACAAACGCAGTCTTTTATTTCCGCAGCTTCTTTCCAAGAGACAACCAAAGTTCTCAACGAAGCCGCAATCACAGGAAAAGAAGACCACCTATTGGGCTTGAAAGAAAACGTAATTGTAGGTCACCTCATTCCGGCAGGTACAGGTGTGCGCCATTTCCAAAACCTCATCGTTGGTTCGAAAGAAGCCTACGAAGAACTTATGGAAGACGCCCAATAAGCAATTTCAATACAAATAAAAAGGCGGCCAATTTGGCTGCCTTTTTTTATGCGCCAAAAAGCGCTTTTTTAAAATTTTTGCTCAGGAAATTCTTCCCCAGTTTGGTCTATTTTTCAAGACTTCACGCAAGGCTAAATTCAAGTAACGGTTCTTTTCAAGTACTAGTGTGGGGTCTTCATCGAGAATGGTTCTTGCGTTTTCTCTTGCGAGTTGTACGATTTGACCATCACGGGCTAAATCGGCAATTTTGAGCGCAAGCGCGCCACTTTGTTGGGTCCCCATGAGGTCACCGGGGCCACGCAATTGTAAGTCTACTTCTGCAAGTACAAAGCCATCGTTGCTACTCACCATGGTGTCTATGCGCTTTTGGGCTTCTTTAGAAATACCATCTCCGGTCATTAAAATACAATAAGACTTTTCGGCGCCACGGCCAACCCTACCGCGCAATTGGTGCAATTGTGACAGCCCAAATCGTTCTGCGCTTTCAATGACCATCACCGAAGCATTCGGAACATTAACGCCGACCTCTATTACCGTTGTTGCCACCAATATGTGTGTTTGTCCTTGAACAAAGGTTTGCATAGCGGCATCTTTATCGACAGGTTTCATTTTGCCATGGACCATAGTCGTAAGAAAACCTAACGGCTTAAAGTAACTTACTATTTGTTCAAGGCCATCTTCAAGGTTTTTAAAATCCAGTTTTTCGGATTCTTGAATAAGTGGGAAAACAATATACGCTTGCCGACCTAATTGGAGTTGCTCATGAATAAAACTGTAAAGTTTTTCGCGGTGATTTTCTCTTCTGTGGACGGTATGAATTGGCTTTCTTCCTGGAGGCATTTCATCGATGACCGAGACGTCGAGATCTCCGTAAAAAGTCATGGCGAGTGTTCGAGGAATAGGAGTAGCCGTCATGATCAAAACATGGGGTGGAATTTTGTTTTTACGCCACATGCGCGCTCTTTGGGCAACACCAAACCGATGTTGTTCGTCAATTACAACAAGCCCAAGTGCTTTGAACTGTACTGTATCCTCCAATAGCGCATGCGTACCAATAAGCAGATGAATTGTGCCATCGCCTAAGCCTTTATGGATGCGTTCGCGCTCGCTTTTCTTCGTAGAACCTGTTAAAAGCGCCACATTGATCTTCATTTGAGCCAAAAGTTCGCTAATTCCTATAAAATGCTGATTGGCTAAAATTTCAGTTGGAGCCATCAAAGCACCCTGGAGTTCGTTGCCAATCGCTAACAATAAACTAAGCAATGCAACCAGCGTTTTTCCACTTCCAACATCACCTTGCAATAAGCGATTCATGTGGCTGCCTTCAGCGAGGTCCTTTCTGATTTCTTTCACTACGCGTTTTTGAGCATTGGTTAGTTCGAAAGGCAAGTGATTTTGGTAAAACTCATGAAAAGCAGAGCCGACTTCTGGTAGTGAAAAACCTTTGAGTTTTTGCTGCCGAGCTCCTTTGCGTAGCAGTAATTCAAGCTGTAAAAAAAGAAGCTCTTCAAATTTGAGACGGTAGCGTGCAATTTTGATTTGTGTTTCGGAACTGGGTTGGTGTATTTCCTTCAATGCATGGCCTCGACTCATTAAATTCAAGTCCGCCACTAAATAATTGGGTAGGTTGTCTGGAATTTGACCAGCAACTAGCTCTAATAGAACTGCAATTAATTTACTTAGACCTTTACTTGCCAGTCCTTTTTGTTGGCATTTTTCGGTACTAGGATAAAAGGCTTCGTATCCTTTTCTTTCCATTCCTGGCACTACTTTGAGTAATTCTGGATGAGGAATATTCCAGCTGTTTTGAAAAAACTTGGGTTTACCAAATACGATAAACTCATCTTGTACATTGAGTTTACTTTTGATCCATTGTGTACCTTGAAACCATACTAAATCGATGTAGCCAGAACCGTCAGTAAAACGAGCGTGCAGTTTTTTGTTTCGGCCACTGCCCATTTCACCGATATGCGTCAACTTACCTTTGAGCTGAACGAATTGTTCTTCAGTGCTTATGTGTGCAATGTCGTGAAAAGTACTACGGTCTTGGTAGCGGTACGGGAAATGAAACAAAAGATCTTGGAAAGTGTAAATTCCGAGCTCTTCTTGTAAGGTTTGCGCTTTTTGCGGACCAACTCCTTTAAGGTAGGCAATGGGCGTTGCAAGTAGCGCATTCATGGCGAAGTGTTATTTCCAGTAGCCCATTTTATTGAACTTGTCGATGCGTTCGTTAATGCGTTCATCTGGTTTTTTGGCATCGAGTTCAGTCAGGTAGGCGTGCAATTTATTGCGCAAGATTTCAAACATGCCTTCTTGATCGCGGTGTGCACCGTTGTTAGGCTCAGAAATGACATCATCTACCAAACCATTTTGTTTCATATCGGTTGAAGTGAGTTTTAAGGCAGAGGCTGCAATTTCTTTGTAATTCCAAGAACGCCAAAGAATAGAAGAGCAGCTTTCTGGAGAAATGACAGAATACCAGGTATTTTCTAACATCACTACCTTGTCGCCGACGCCAATACCTAGTGCGCCACCGGAGGCACCTTCGCCGATTATGACACAAATGACGGGCACTTTTAAACGCATCATTTCGTAAATATTACGTGCAATAGCTTCGCCTTGGCCTCGCTCTTCAGCTTCAAGACCTGGAAAAGCGCCTGGTGTGTCGATGAAAGTTACGATAGGTTTGTTGAATTTCTCTGCGAGTTTCATAAGTCGCAAAGCCTTGCGGTACCCTTCTGGGTTCGACATTCCAAAATTGCGATATTGTCGCATTTTGGTGTTGATTCCTTTTTGTTGACCAATGAACATGACGGTTCGTCCATCAAGTAAACCAAAGCCACCTACCATGGCTTTGTCGTCTTTTACATTGCGATCTCCGTGCAGTTCTTGAAACTGGTCGTTGGTCAGGGCGTTGATATAGGCAAGCGTGTAAGGTCTATCTGGATGACGGGATAATTGAACGCGTTGCCAAGGAGTTAGATTTGTAAATACTTCTTTGGTTTTGGCTGCAAGCACCGTTTCTAATTCGGTGATTTTATCTTGCATATCTACTTCGGTCTGCCCAGCAAGCATTTTGGTTTGTTCGATTTGCTCTTCAAGTTCGCGTAGGGGTTCTTCAAAATCAAGATAAGTAGTGCTCATATTTGTTCATTTCGTTTTACAAAAATACGGATTTTCGGCAATTGCTTATCTTTACCAAATGATCTTGTATCCACCGGCCAAAATCAACCTCGGGCTGCATATCTTAGCCAAGCGCCCAGATGCTTACCATGAAATTGAAACTATTATGGCACAGGTGCCTCTTTTCGATATACTGGAAATAACAGAAGACCGACAGGATTACTTTTTACAAACAGGTATATTAGTGCCTCCCGACGACAGAGCCAATCTTTGTGAGCGAGCATTAAGTTTACTAAGGTCAAAAATCAATTTTCCGAAAGTGCGCATTCATTTACGCAAGCAAATTCCAATAGGAGCCGGATTAGGAGGTGGTTCTGCCGATGCCAGTTATACGCTCATGGGGCTCAATGAATTATTTGATTTAGGTTTTTCAGTAGCAGAACTTGCATCAATGGCATCCCAACTCGGTAGTGATTGCCCTTTTTTTATTGAAGGTGGCTTGCAGTTAGCCAAAGGTCGTGGAGAAATTTTACAGAAGTTTCCATCTTTTAACCGACGAGTTCAGCTCGTTTTGTGTAATCCGCGCATTCATGTCTCGACTGCACAAGCATATTGTGGCGTAATACCAAATTCAAGCCGAAAAAGTATTCAAGAAATTGGCGAAGAAAAAAAGCTTGATTCACTTCAAAACGATTTTGAACCCAGTGTTTTCAAAGCATTTCCAGCAATTGCTGAACTTAAAGAAAAACTTAGGAGTGCAGGTGCTTTTTACACTGCAATGTCTGGAAGTGGATCATCCGTTTTTGGTTTATTTGATTTGGAGCAAGATTTCAACCTAAATGGCATCGAACCCCAAACCATTATCTACTCAGGAATTTGGGACTTTTAATAAAAATGTGACTTTTACCCGAATTTTCTTTTCAAATACGCCTATCATTTTTACATTGAATTTATTTGGTTTAGAAATATTTTTATATTTTTGAACTTGTCAGCTTGACACTAAGTATTATTAACCTATTAATTAATTAAGTATGAAGAAAATTTTTACACTTTTAACTGCTCTTGTAATGGGAGTTGTCGCCTACGCACAATTTCCTGCCGTAGGTATCATCGGATCAGCAGTTCCGCCTTACGACTGGTCTGTTGATGTCGACATGATTACTGTTGACGGCGAAATGTATGCTGGAATTGTAACTTGCGTTGCAGGTGAAGCAAAATTCCGTCAAGACGACGCTTGGGCGATCAACTGGGGTGCTGCTGACTTTCCTGTTGGCGTAGGCGTTCAAGATGGTCCAAACATTCCTGTTGCTGCTGGTACTTACCTTGTTCTTTTCAACCGCACAACTGGTATGTACAGCTTCCAAACAAACTTTGATGTAACTTACAAAGTAGATATCACTAACTATTTAGCTGGTGGTGCAACTTTGGCAGCTAACGGAATCCGCGTTGGTGGTAACTTCAGTGACTTTGGTGGTTCTGTAGCTGCTGGTGCAGTTGCTAACTGGTCTCCTGGAGATGCTAACTCTGCGATGACAGACGAAGGAAACAACATTTGGGCAATTACCGTAACTTACCCTGTTGCTTCTTTGGGTGCCACACAACTTTACAAATTTGTAAACGGTGACTGGGGTTCAAACGAAGGTACTGACGCAGCCAACACAATCGCTGTTGACTCTTGTGGTGTTGACGATGGTGCTGGTAACATCAACCGTACTTATGCATTGTTGCCAGGTACTGTATGTTATGTTTGGGATGCTTGTACAGCATGTGGTGTATCAGTTGCTGAAAACGCAATTGCTAACCTTACTGTAGCTCCAAACCCTGCATCTGATGTTGTAAACTTCACTTTCGAAGCGAACAATGCAGCTACCGCAACTGTAACTTTATTTGACCTTGCTGGAAAAGTCGTAGCTACTAAAACAGTTGCTACTACCGCTTTAACAAGTGTAGAAATGAACACAACTGCTTTGCAGGCTGGTTCTTACATCTACAACGTTGTTGCAGGTGACAAAGTTGCTACTGGTAAATTGATCAAGCAATAAGCCATTTCAATTTCATTTCAAAAGCCTGGGTGGTAACACCTGGGCTTTTTTAGTCTTTTTAAATTTCATTTGATAAACTTTTTTGTGATGAAACATCAGTTCTTTTTATTTTTAATGTTTGCTGCCATGACAACTTTGTTGAAAGCACAAATTCTAGAATTGAACCCGGCTTTTCCTACGGTAAATGACGTAGTCACGGTAACTTACGATGCTACCCAAGGAAATGCGGCATTGGTGGGTCAATCGCAAATCTATTGCCATGCAGGCCTGATAACCTCTGCAAGTACTTCTCCAACCAATTGGCAATTTGTCCAAGGTAATTGGGGCACTGTAGATCCGCAAGTGGCCATGACCAACATCGGCAATAACAAGCACACCATTACAATTGATATCGATCAGTTTTATGGATTTCCACAAGGTACAAATGTGCTCAAATTGGCATTTGTTTTTAGAACAGCAAACGGAAGTATTGTAGGTAGAGCAGCTGACGGCAGCGATATTTACTATGATATTTACCCAGTAAATGCCGGTTTACTTGCTAGTTTTTTTCATCCAAGCAACAATACCATTTTGGATATCAATCAGGTACTTCCTGTAGCGGCGGCTTCTAACCAAGCTGCAACGCTTACCCTGAAAGAAGATGGAAATGTATTGCAAACCTTGACAAATTCCACCCAACTTTCTTACAACCTGACAGCTACCTCTGCTGGCACACATTTATTAGAATTCATCGCTGACAATGGTTCAGCACAAATCATTGATACGGCGTACTACACGGTAAATCCGCAAGTGCTTATTCAAGATCCGCCATATTCCAACCTAGTGAATGGTATCAACTACATCAACGACACAACAGTCGTTTTGCAATTATTTGCTCCTCAAAAAGAACACATTTACGTCATTGGCGACTTCAATGCCTGGTCTCCAACGGCAAACTATCATATGAATCTGTCCACCAACAACGCAACTTGGTGGCTAGAAATTTCAGGTTTAACGCCTGGTCAAAAATACGGCTATCAATATTTAATAGATGGCAATATGCGCTTTGCAGATCCGCTAAGCCCTCTGATTCTCGATCCAAATAATGACAACAACATTGGGGCTTTAACCAATCCAACGCCACATCCGTACCCAACAGGCTTAACAACTGGTTTTGTTACTGTTATGCAGCCCGGTGCGCAACCGTACAATTGGGCTGTCACCAACTTTACTGCCCCTGAGAAAAAAGACTTAGTTATTTATGAATTGCTTGTTCGCGACTTCGTAGCCAAACGAAATTACCAAACATTAATAGATACGCTAGATTATCTGAGCAAATTAGGCATCAATGCGATTGAATTGATGCCGCCAGGAGAATTTGAAAATAATGAAAGTTGGGGTTACAATCCATCTTTTCATATGGCCTTAGATAAATATTACGGTACGCCCGAAAAATTCAAGGAGTTTGTAGATTCTTGTCATGGACGCGGAATAGCCGTTATCGTCGATATGGTCTTGAATCATGCTTTTGGCCAAAACCCGATGGTAAAAATGTACTGGGATGCAGCGAATAATCGCCCGGCAGCGAATAATCCGTGGTTCAATGCCATTTGCCCGCATGAACCATATTGTTGGGGCTATGACTTCGATCATACCCGTTTAGCCACTCAGAACTATATTGACCAAATCAATAAATATTGGGTCGAGACGTATAATATCGACGGCTTTCGTTTTGATTATACCAAGGGATTTATCAATAATGGCAATGCCTACAGCATGGAACGCATCAATTTACTGAAGCGCATGGCCGATGAAATTTGGTCTTATAAATCAGATGCTTACGTCATTTTAGAACATTGGTGTGACAACAACGAAGAAAAACAACTAGCAGATCATGGCATGATGCTTTGGGGAAATGTAACCTATAACTACCAACAAGCATTGATGGCCTTTCCTAATTCTTCAAATATCAGTTCGGGTATTTATAGCAACCGTGGTTGGACTGTTCCGCACTTGGTTTCTTACGCCGAAAGCCACGATGAAGAACGCACCATGTTTGAGGCATTGACTTACGGTAACAATACAAATGCCGCACATAACGCCAGAGATTTGTATACGGCTCTAGGAAGGGCACAAGCTTTAGGAGTCATCTTTTTAACTCAACCAGGTCCAAGAATGCTCTGGCAGTTTCAAGAGTTGGGGTATGATATTTCCATTGAGGTTCCGTGCCGAGTTTGCAACAAACCCATACTTTGGAATTATTACACGCAAGCCAGAAGACGTCAACTTTACGATGTGTACGCCGCAACACTTGCCCTCAGAAATGACTATGAAACCTTCCGTTCTTTGAGCTTTCAATATAGTTTAACCGGTGCAGTAAAGCGTATCAACATGAATCACAGCACTATGAACGGTGTTTCTATGGCCAACTTTGCCAACAGTACGCAAAGTGGTATTCCTAATTTCCAGCATGCCGGTTGGTGGTACGAGTACTTTACTGGAGATAGCCTGAATGTAACCAATGCGCTCGCACCCATTAGTTTACAAGCAGGTGAGTACCGCATTTACACAGATGTTAAATTAGCTCAACCAGAAATTACAGACGCACCAGCATCCATCGATGATATTTTGGTTTCAGATTTTGATTTATTGATCTATCCTAATCCGAGCCAAGCTCAAGTCCATGTTGGTTTTTCCGCACTTCAAATAGAACCTTATGAAATCCTACTGCTTGACGCAAGCGGAGCAGTAATTTTGCAAAGGAAAGGGATGACCAACAATGGTGACAACCTTATTGAACTCCAAATTGAAAATTTACCAAGTGCCCAATATCACTTTTTGGTAAAAGTAGGAAAGGCAATCGCGAATCAAGGTTTTGTAAAGGTGGATTAATGAGGAAATGAAGCTCATTCTCTCCATCTTTTTTGGTTGTTATCTTTCTGGGATTGTAGAAGGGCAAATACCACAACCTGCTTTTAATGAGGCTTTTCTTCAAAATGAAGTTGCTGCTGTTTACATTGATATCTCACCAGATTCATTAAACATGTTGCTAGGCGATAGCCTATATGCGGCATATGAGTTTATGGCCACGGTTACCTATCAAAGCGCCAATTTTACCACTACAATTGACAGTATCGGTTTTAGAGCGCGCGGGAACACCTCCTTGGCCTCACAGAAGAAATCTTTCAAGGTCGATTTCAATCGTTTTTTACAAAGTCAGAAATTTCAGGGTTTAGAGGAAATGAACCTGAACGGAGAACACAACGATGTTTCAATACTAAGATCTTTTTTGTCTCATCATTTATTGCGTTCTGCTGGTCTTGCGTCGGCTCGGACAAGTTATGTGAAATTATACATTAACAATGAATATAAAGGACTATACATCAATGTTGAGCACCTCGATGATGAATTTTTAGACTTGCGTTTCCCAGGCCAGGCTAACGGTAATTTATGGAAGAGTGCTTACGGCGCAGATTTGACATGGTGGGGCACAAATCCGACCAATTATGATCAGGTTTATGAGCTTAAAACCAACAAAGATTCAGCTGATTATTCGGCCTTGATACACTTTATTGACGTGCTCAATAATACACCTGCAAGTGGCTTTATATGTGCAATTCAAGAGGTCTTTGATGTGGAGTTATTCTTGCGCAATATTGCCCTAGAAATATTGATAGGCCAGTGGGACGGTTATGCCTACAACAAAAATAATTACTACCTCTACCAACGTGAAAGCGACGGTAAGATCGTTTTTTTATCTTACGACCTAGATAATACTTTTGGCATCGATTGGTTCAATATCAATTGGGCACAGCGCAATATATATACGTGGTCGCCTTCAAATCAAGCCCGGCCGTTGTATACCAAATTTATGGCTAACCCTTACTTCAGGGATCGTTTTACATACCATATGTTGGATTTGCTTAATACGATTTGGAATGTCAATGATTTACAATTGCTACTCGAGCAAAAACAACAACTCATTGCTCCGGCTGCCTTAGATGACGATTACAAAGGATTGGATTATGGCTTTACCGATCAAGACTTTTTAAATGCACTACAGCAAACATGGGGAGCACATGTCAAAAGTGGCATAGTACCTTATTTACAAAATAGGAAAACGAGTGCACTTGCGCAGCTGAGTCCCTATGCGGCTTTGCCGAATCCTTGTTCAATTGGTCTTGATGAATTGAATTTACCTCAAGGTCAAGTACTTTTTGTAACCGATATCATTGGTAGGATAATAGATCCTGCGACTAAAAATTGTATAAAAATCCTGAACTTTGAAAATGGAACCCAACAACGCGTTTATGAAATGGAATAACCTTTTTTTGATCTTTTTATTTTTTGGTGCTTTTCGTGCACAAGTGCTTCAACACGTTGAACCCGCCAACTGGTGGGCAGGAATGGAACACCACCAAGTTCAGGTCTTGTTGCATGGTCAAGAAATTGCCAAGTATAAAGTAGAGGTCTCTGGCCTTCAAATAATAGAGGAAATCAGGACCGAAAATCCAAATTATATTTTCTTGACTTTAGAAACGGCTCAGAAAGTTGCGGGCACTTATCCGATTCGCCTGATAGATAAAAAGAAGGAAGTCGCAAGGCACACTTTTACCTTACTAGAGCGAAAACCCCAATCTCGCTACAGAAATAGTTTCAGCAGTTCTGATGTGATCTACTTGCTCATGCCAGATCGTTTTGCGAATGGTGATCCGACCAATGATTCTGAACAGGGCATGAAAGAGCAAGCCAATCCAACTTTACCAGGTGGCCGTCATGGTGGCGATCTCAAAGGTGTAAATGACCGCCTACAATACCTCAAAGACCTTGGCGCAACCACAATATGGATGACGCCATTTTTAGAGGACAACGAACCAGTTTATTCTTATCATGGTTACGCGCAATCCGATTTGTATAAAGTGGACCCGCGCTATGGGACCAACGATAGTTTCAAGACACTTGTTGCAAATGCGCACCAACTTGGTTTGAAAGTCATTAAAGATGAAGTACCAAACCATTGGTCGAGCAAACACTGGATGATACAAGATTTACCTACTAGCACTTGGGTGCATCAATTCGATCAGTTTACCCGCTCAAGTTACCGAACCACCACTCAGTTTGATCCTTACGCATCTGAGGCTGATAAAAAGGCATCAGCCGATGGTTGGTTTGATACCACCATGCCAGATATGAATCAAAATAATTCGTTTTTACTGACCTACCTCATTCAAAATACCATTTGGTGGATCGAGTATGCTGATCTAGACGGCTTGCGTGTCGATACCTATTCCTACAACGATAGAGATGCAATAGCGGCTTGGACTAAAGCCATCATGAACGAATATCCGAATTTGAACATCGTTGGCGAAGTTTGGATGCACGACCAAGCACAAATGGCCTTTTGGCAAAAAGACAGCCCTCTTGGTGCGTTGCAGTCGTTCAACAGCTACATGCCTTCAGTTATGGACTTCACTTTACATGATGCCATGATGCAAGGGTTCAACGAAAAAGAACAGGGATGGGATCAGGGTGTGGTGCGTTTTTATGAAAACTTTACTCAAGACTACCTTTATGCGAATCCAAAGAATTTGTTGGTTTTCTTGGAAAATCACGACACCCAGCGCTTTAATGAAACGTACCCAGATTTAGCCAATTACAAGTTGGGATTAACCCTCATAGCCACTACACGCGGCATCCCACAGATTTATTATGGGTCGGAAATTGGCATGCGTGGAAGTAAAGCAGCCGGAGACGCCGATATTCGCCGCGATTTTTTTAAAGGTGCAGTGAGCGCAGAGCGAACGCCAGAGCAAGAGGCCTATTACCAGTATACAAAAAGAATTTTTAGTTGGAGGTCTTCCCAAAAAGTCATCCACGAAGGCGAATTACTCCAATACGTGCCACAAAATAATGTATATGTTTACTTCAGGTATATTCGTCCTGAAAAAGCGGCAAGTCAAGATCCAGAAGTAATCATGGTCATTCTCAATAATTCATCCAAAGAAGAAGAAATAGCCTGGAGTCGTTACGCTGAAGGATTACATGGTTTTGAATTTGGCAAAGATGTTCTCACCAATCAAACTTTTGATTTCGAACAAAAAACGGGCAAAATCCCAGCTAAAACAGCTTACATCATTAAACTTCAACACTAAAATGCATTTTCAATCCCTATTATTTGCTGTATTATTTGCAGCAACTGCTTTATTTGGGCAGAACTCAAAGCGACAATTTGTTGGCATCGAACTGACAGAAAAAGGTGCCGAAATTCAGGTTTCTGATGGTAAATATATCATTTCAAAGTTATCTGAGTGTATCATTCAGACTGCATTTATTCCGAAGGGAGAAGCTGAAAAATCGGACAGTTCACATGCAGTTCTTTTACAATATCAGGCAAATTCTTGGGAATTCCAGGATTTGCAAACCGAAGCAGTAAAGGAAGTAAAAAGTAAAATGTACATCTTAAAAAGTGGCGCTATCGGCGTGAAGATCCTTACCCAACCGTTTGACATCTCTTATTTCTACAAAACGACAGAAGTATCGGAGGCACGCGGTTATTACTTTGAGCACACGCCGAAAATTGAATTTGACTTAGAACCTGAAGAAATATTAATGGGCGCGGGTGCCAGGTCACTTGGCATGAACCGTCGTGGCTTTCGTTTGCAATTGTACAATCGTGCGCATTACGGTTACGAAACGCATTCTGAACTCATGAATTTTACGATGCCAATTGTCCTCTCGGATAAAGGTTATGCCATTCACTTTGATAATCCGCAAATCGGTTGGCTTGATTTAGATTCAAAAAAAGAAAATAAGCTCACTTATGAGGTTATCGGAGGACCAATGCGTTACCAAGTCATTTTCTCAGAAAACTGGAAAGATTTAACCACCTCGTTAACCGCATTGCTCGGCCGTCAGCCCATGCCAGCGCGTTGGACACTAGGTAATTTTTCGAGCCGCTTTGGTTACCATTCTGAAGCCGAGGCAAAGCAAGTGGTGGCTGCATTTAAAAAAGAACAAATACCATTGGATGCTATTGTTTTCGACCTTTATTGGTTTGGCAAAGACATTCAAGGTACCTTAGGTAATTTTGAATTTTACAGAGACTCTTTTCCAAACGGTGAGAAAATGATCGCAGATTTTCGAAGTCAGAATGTAAAGACTGTACTCATCACAGAACCTTTCGTACTGACCACCTCTAAAACATGGAAAGAAGCCGAGCAGAAGAAGCTTCTCGGTACAGATTCACTTGGGTCTGCCTTTCGCTATGATTTTTACTTCGGAAACACAGGGCTTATTGATTTGTATAAACCTGAAGCACGGGTTTGGTTCTGGGAAATCTACAAAAAATTGCATGCATACGGGGTAGCCGGATTCTGGGGCGATCTCGGTGAGCCAGAAGTACATCCTACCAAACTCAAACATGGCGACAAATGGGCTGATGAAGTGCATAATATTTATGGCCACGATTGGGCACGCTTACTTTACAATGGTTATCGTAAAGAATATCCAACGGAGCGTCCCTTTATTTTAATGCGTGCTGGTTATTCTGGATCACAGCACTATAGTATGGTGCCGTGGTCAGGCGATGTCAACCGCACTTGGGGTGGACTCAAACCTCAAATGGAAATTTCCATGCAAATGGGCTTGCAAGGCATTGCTTACATGCACTCTGATTTGGGTGGTTTTGCAGGCGCTAATAACGATCCCGAGCTTTATGTGCGCTGGTTACAATACGGCGTGTTTCAGCCTATTTTTAGACCGCATGCGCAGCAAGAAGTAGCAAGTGAGGCTGTTTTCAAAGATGAACAAACAAAAGCACTGGCCAAGGCGGCAATTGAGTTGCGTTATCAATTATTGCCCTATAACTACAGCTTAGCTTATGAAAATGCAACAACAGGAATTCCATTGTTGCGACCTATTTTCATGGAATTCCCAACGGCTAAATGGTCATTTTCTGAAACAGAAACCTATATGTGGGGACCGTCCTTTTTAGTGCATGCCATTACTGACTCCATGAGTTCATCAAAGGAAAAGGTATACAAAACAAATCTCCCTGCGGATGCCTCCTGGTTTGATTATCATACAGGTTGTTTGGTTGTTAAATCAAAGGTAAATATGACCAATAATGGAAACTACAATGTAGTGTCTACAACCAAAATGCTCGATTATATTCCAATTTTTGTGCGTTCTGGATCCTTCATTCCGATGAGTCCTGTAGTGCAAGCAACAGAAAACTATCGAGATACCGCAGTTATACTTCATTTTTATATCGACCCCCAAGCTGAAGAGACGTCGTCATTTATCTGGTACGAAGATGATGGCTACACATTTGATGCGGAAGCCCAAGGTGCCGCAAAAAAATTAATTTGTTCGGTTTCGAATAATGGAGGCACTTGCACTGTGTTATTTAATCCTGAAATAGGAGAAAAAATTTGGGAAAAATTCTTTCATTTTAAGTTGCTGATCCATACACCAGACGCACCCAAAAGCATCTACATCAATGGCAAAAAAGCGGCATTTAAATTCAATAAAGCAGAACAAACTATTCTCATCAAAGATTATCCAAAACTAAAAATTCAACAAGCTGGGTTGAAAATGGAAATTTTATGGTGATAACTTTTTCTTTGTGTCAACTTGACATTAAGAAAAAATCAAATATATTTGACTGATTAATCTGTAAAACGCTAAAACGAGAACTATGCAAAAGAAAACTACTACAAGTTTTTTTGCCTTCTTGGTGCTTCTTTGTTTTTCCTCATTTGCCCTAGCGCAAACCGGAATCCGAGGAACCATCACAGACGCTGCCGGAATTCCGCTCTTCAATGCATCCGTATTGGTAGAGGGCCAGGGCAAAGGCGCGGTATCTAACGACAAAGGATACTATGAAATTACTGGTCTAAAGGCCGGATCCTACAATTTGATATTCAAATACATGGGTTTCAGTCCTCAAAACGACCAAGTAACGGTTGTGGCCAATCAAATGATTACCAAAGACTTTCAGTTTGCTTCCAAAACGCAGGATGTCAGTGATGTAGTTGTTATTGGTTATGGTACCCAACGCACCAAAGACCTCACTGGATCTGCAACGGTTATTAACGAGAAAAACTTTGTGCAGGGCTCATTGGCCACTCCAGAGCAACTCGTTATGGGTAAGGTTGCAGGTCTAAAAGTAACCTCCAATGATGGTGCACCAGGTTCGGGTAGCACGCTTCGTTTACGCGGAGGTACCTCAATCAATGCTTCCAATGACCCATTAATCGTTGTTGATGGTGTTCCGCTCGATAACGGCGGCATTGCTGGTGCAGCAAACCCTTTGTCTTTGATCAATCCCAATGATATTGCGTCGTTTGTTGTGCTCAAAGATGCTTCCGCTACAGCTATTTATGGCTCTAGAGCTGCAAACGGTGTCATTCTCATTACAACCAAAAGAGGTTCGGCATCTAATGATGTGAAAGTAGTACTCGATTCAAAGACTTCCGTTTCTACAATTGCCAAATTTTTTGATGTACTCAGTGCGGACTCCCTTCGCAATTTGGTAAATGCCAACGGTACAGCTCAACAAAAAGCGCTTCTCGGCGACTCCAGTACAGACTGGCAGCGTCAGGTATTTCGCAATGCAGTAGTTACGGACAATAATGTTTCAATTACAGGTGGGATTAAAAATTTCCCATATCGTTTATCAGTAGGTAACCGTATTGATAACGGAATCCTAAAAAGAGATCAGTTTGCGCGTACTTCAGTAGGTTTGAACATGAATCCATCATTTTTGGATAAAACCTTACAATTAGAGGCCAATGTGAAATACGTTCAAACGGCTTCGTTTTTTGCCAATCGCGGTGCTTTGGGAGCTGCATTTTTTGATCCAACTCAACCCGTTTATTCAGGTTCAGAAGCTTATGGTGGTTATTTCGAATGGATAGACAATAACAAGCCGAACACGCTATCTCAGCGCAATCCACTTGGCCTTATTGAGCAAATGACGGACCAAAGTAAAGTAAATCGTGCTATTGCCAATGCTAAGCTTACTTATAACTTGCCGTCTTTACCTTCGTTTAAAGCCACCGTCAACGTGGGTGGTGACTACTCAGAAGGCACCGGATATACTATTACACCTGCAACCTCAGCTTCGGGATATTTTACAGATGGCCGTTATTCTAAATACCGCACATCGAAGTCAAATAAATTATTCGAATCCTACTTGAGCTATAACTCAGGTAGCAAGTGGGAAGATCAAACTTTAGAAGTTGTTGCCGGTTATTCTTACCAAGATTGGGATACCGAAAGCCCTAATTTCCCAACTTGGAATGAAGCACAAGACAGTGTTATTGCGCCAGAGGCGGCGTTTCCATTTTATACCCGCAACGTTTTGATGTCTTACTACGGTCGTGCCATTTATAACTATGCCGGTAAATATGTCTTCAATGTGTCGGTTCGCCGCGATGGTTCTTCACGCTTTAGTCCAGATACACGTTGGGGTATTTTCCCAGCTGCCTCTGCGGCTTGGTTGATCTCTGAAGAGGATTTCCTCAAAGACAGCAAAACAATCAACATGCTCAAATTGCGCGCTGGTTGGGGAGTCACCGGTCAACAAGATGGCATTGGTGACTACGCCTATATTGGTAACTATTTCCAAGGTGCAACAACCGCTCAATACGCTTTTGGAGGCCAGTATTACCAAGTATTGCGTCCTGCTGGTTTCGATGCAAACCTCAAATGGGAAACCACTTCCTCTTACAATATTGGTTTGGATTTCGGTTTCAAAAACGACCGATTTTCTGGAAGTGTTGATCTCTATCAAAAAGATACGCGCGACTTGTTAGCAACAGTTCCGGTTCCGGCTGGTACCAATTTTACCAACGAAATCTTGACCAACGTTGGTGCGATGCAAAACCGCGGTGTTGAAATCTCTTTGAACTCTGGCCTCATTGCGACCAAAGACATGCGTTTGGATTGGACCATCAATGCAACTTACAACAAAAACGAAGTATTGAAGCTCGCTCAAGTGCTTGACACCACATCACCAGGTGTCTTGATCGGCGGTATTGGCGGTGGTATTGGTAACACCATCCAAGCACATCAAATTGGATACCCTACCTATACTTTCTTCGTTCTTGAGCAGCAATATGATTCTCAAGGCCGTGTCATCGAAGTAGGATCTCAAGCTGAAATCGATATGAACGGCGATGGCAACATTACTGCTGCCGACAAATGGAAAGATACCAATGCCTTTGTTGATCGCAACAAAGACGGCATCATCAATGTCAAAGACCGTTACTATGCTGGTCAGGCAGCACCAAAAATGTTCTTTGGAACTGCATTTAATTTCCAGTACAAAAAGTGGTATGCTGGTTTTTCAGCACGTGCAGAATTGGGTGCTACTATTTACAACAATATTCATTCAAATAGTGCCACTTTCCAAACAATTGATGGTACCAAAAAATACCTCAACAACATCAGCTCTTTGTACTATCAAGATGAAGTACAGCGCACCACTGCAAGTCAGTTAATGTCTGATCATTATCTGGAAAGTGCTAATTTCTTGCGCATGGACTTCATTAATGTGGGATACAACTTTGGTAAACTAGGTTTTGCGAAAGAAAAAGTTGGTCTAAACGTCAATTTTGTTGTACAAAATGCTTTTGTACTTACAAAATACAGCGGTCAAGATCCAGAAATTGGTGGAGGTATCGACAACAATTTCTATCCACGTCCACGCGTGTATTCAGTTAACTTAACATTCAATTTCTAATTTTTAAACCATGAAAAGATTAGTCACTTATACAATCCTTGCCAGCACACTTCTTTTGGGTGCTTGTGGCAAAAATTTAAATCAATCGCCAAAATACGGTCTCAATGCAGAGGCTGTTTACAGCGACCCTGATAACTATATCAAAGTACTTGCCAAGCTTTATTCTGGTATGTCCATGACGGGCAATCAAGGTCCAGCAGGGCAGGCAGACATCGCAGGTATCGATGAAGGTTTCTCCGCATATGTTCGCGTACTTTGGAACCTCCAAGAACTTCCTACCGACGAAGCAATTTGTGGTTGGAACGACCCAGGAATTCCAGATCTGAATAAAACAGAGTGGAATGCAGACAACGTTTGGGTAAAAGGGATGTACTACCGTATATTCTATCAAATCACACTCTGCAATGAGTTTATTTGGCAAACACGCGATGAAAAACTCAATGAGCGTGGTTTCTCATCTGCACAAGTAAATGCAATTGTAACCATGCGCAACGAGGCGCGTTTCTTGCGTGCACTGGCTTATTACCATGCTATGGATTTGTTTGGAAATGTTCCTTTTGTGACAGAAGAAGATCGCGTAGGGGCATTTACACCTGAGCAAATTCAAAGAGCAGACCTATTCGAATATATCGAATCTGAAATCAAGGCTATAGAAAACGACCTCACACCTGCAGCATCTGTTGCTTACGGCCGTGCATCTCAAAGTGCTGCACACGCACTCATGGCAAAAATGTACCTCAATGCGAAAGTGTATACTGGCACCGAGCGCTACACAGATTGTGCGACGTACTGTGAGAAAGTCATCAATACCAACACATTCCAACTCGACGACGTATACCAGGATGTTTTCTTAGCAGATAACCATACTTCCCCAGAGATCATTTTCCCTGTTGTTTATGACGGCTTGTATGCACAAACTTGGGGTGGCACAACCTTCATGATTTGTTCTACTTTGGGTGGAACCATGGTAGCTGCAGATTATGGCGTCAATGGCAAATGGGCTGGTAACCGCGCCACACGACCATTTATCGAGAAATTTGCAGATACTTCTGTTGATTCGCGTTGGTTGTTCTACAATACTGGACACCAATTGGACATTACTTCTATGAGTACCTTCATCCAAGGTTATCCAAATCCGAAGTATAAAAACAAAACCAAAGATGGTTTAAACGGTTCTAACAATGCGACTTCGGCACATGTTGATGTGGACTTCCCGATGTTCCGCTTGGCTGATGTATTTTTAATGTATGCAGAGGCTAAGTACCGAACTGGTGACCAAGCAACAGCTGTTCTCTACATGAATAAAATCCGCGAAAGGGCATTTGGAGATCAATCACACAACTATTCAAGTGTTGTGCTCCAAGATTTCTTAGATGAGCGCGCACGTGAGCTCAATTGGGAATGTACCCGTCGTACAGACCTTATACGTTTTGATCAGTTTACAGGAGATTCTTATTTGTGGCCGTTTAAAGGTGGTTTAGACGTAGGTCAGGCAACTGCAGACAAATACAATTTATATCCGCTTCCAACAGCTGATATCGTACTCAATCCGAATTTACAACAGAATTCGGGTTACTAATATTCAAGATGTTGATTGATGGAAAGGGGGGAGTCTTCGGATTCTCCCTTTTTTTGTGCTTTTGATGCTAGAGTTGAATGCCGTGTGAAGCTCTTATTAACGGTTGTATTCCACTTGAGCGTTCACGCAAGCCGAATTGGAATTTGAGGCTTTGTTTTTTAGGAAGTTCTACGCCAAACCCAACAAAATAGCGCCATTGAACGGTAGCGCCTGTTACAATAACATCTGTGGGAGTATAAACGATGTTTGCATTCCAGCGGTAGAAGTGCTCGGCACTGAGTTGTGGGCTGAGTGGAAAATTTTTAATATCGTAGCTCAGACTGAGTTTATTGCGCCAAATACTACTCGTTTGTTTGCCTGTTTGGACACTCCATTGTTGGATGCTACTCCATGATAAATCTAAGCGTTTAGGTCCAATATCGAAAGCGTCAAGTATGGAGAAGTCAGCGCCAATTTGAAATCGTTGCGAGAGGCGATCTGCTTGAAGCACAAATTGGTCTCCTTTTTCATTGGATACAAGTCGGTACGCGCCCACTAATTTGATGCCATCCCAAATTTGAATAGAGGGACCAACATCAAAATAAAGCCTGTCAAATCCAACACCTATGTTTTGGCGTTCGCCAATTTCAAAAGAAGTTTTAAATGATTTATTCCATTTTTTGGTGAGGCCAGCGTCCATCCAAAGTCCGGTTTGTGCACTCGCAATTTGGCAATAAAAAAGTATTGGAAGGAGTATTTTTTTCATTAGAAGATAATTTGCAGTGTGCCAATATCTTTGATGCTTTCTTTTACTTCGATAAGCACATTTTGACTCACTTCTTCAGGTATATTTGAGCTATTTGCTTGATCACCTATCACATAAACTTTATAGTTACCTACTTGCAGATTTTCAAAAATAAATTCTCCATTCGAATTTGTCCTTACATCGTCGCTTGGATGGGTGTCGTCTCCGTAGCAGATATAAACACGTTTTTCGGCCATAGGTACAAGCGCGGTACTTAGAAAATTGGCGCTGCCTTGATTGACAACATCTGTTGCAAAATTAGTATTCCCATTGTCTAAATCGGGAATATCGCCGACTTGTTTATATACCATTGTAAGGAGATCTTGATTTAAGGACATTGTAAAATTTAAAGGGTTCACAGTCGTTAACTTATTTTTAACCGCTTGCGCAATGTCTAAATTAGAATCGCTATAATTGAAAATTACTTCTAATCCGATTCTACCGTCCAAACCAGGATCAGCAACAGATACCCAATTTGGGTTCTTGAAGTAGATGTAATAGTTATCGTTGTTACTCACTTTATTGAGTAAGAAATAGTCGCCATGCTCTATTTGATTCCCACCGGTAAAAATGAGTTGCTGAATTTCTACTTCTCCTGGTTTAAACTCCTGCCCCATAATTTTTCCTCTAATGGCTGAAGTGCCTCCCGGACCTGGGTTTTTCTTGACACAAGCGCTTGTAAGCAGGCTTAATGACAAAATTAATATGGAAAGAAAGCTAATTTTTAATAATTTTTTCATGAATGGCTTTGTTGGGTTCTGAGATAAAATAGATGCCGTTGGATAAATTTGTTAAGTCTAGTTCAATAGTCTGCGAATGATACGGAAGCGTCAGAAGTAATTTTCCGTAAAAGTCTGTTATTTCGAGTAAACCGTTTTCAGGCAATCCTGAAATGGTTAGTTTAGTCGAACTTGGATTTGGAAAAATTTGAAGGTCTGGCTTCTTTTGATCAGAAATACTTGCAGTACAGGTACCGAACATGTTGGCATCCATCCAGGCTGTTCTGTTGCTTATCCAAGTTTTAAAATAGGTAATTTCTTCTAGGTAGGTCTGACCAATAAAATTATTTGGCCAAACGTAATTACCCAAGATAGGCCATTTTTGATAGTGTCTCTGGGCCGGGATTTCTAATAAATTCGCCATGGAATCTATAAATTGAAATAAAACACTATCGCTTAGTGTGCTTTGTCGGAGTGCGGTCCAACGGCAATTGACTTCGTTGGCGTACAAAGTGTCCTCGAGCATGCGGTTCCACCAGAATGGATTCTGTAAGGCGCCGCTGCCGCCACAGATGCTATTGAAATTTATTTCCCATCCAGTGGTATTACCTCCCTGACAATAATTTGCGTTCCCCCATGCGATATTATAATCCCAGAGGGGGCCGGCTACAAGTTTTCCACCCTCACTAAAACGCTGCTTATGCAAAAAGGTGGAGATACGATAACCATCGACATTCTTTGAAAGTTCTGTCAGCAAGAAATAATCAATAAATGAGGCAACATCGATGTAAGCTTTGTAGCCGTTAGCTGGGTCTGTGAAAGTGGGACTTTTGAGCGCGACCTCCCAATCAGTGATGTAATCTTGAATGTAGGCCTTTTGTATAGGGTGAATTGAGTCAATTTCAGGATCGTGAAGTTGATAATTGATTGGCCCTGTGCCAGGTGCTTGGCAGGTGTAGGGTGAGGTCCAGGCAATCACGCCCCCTGCTGTTGTTTTATCAATTTTTAGGATGTATCCACCAGTGAGGTGGTTATCAAGGGTGTCTGCGTAATTGAGTGGATCGATGTTCACACGTCCAGGATTGGTTTTAATTCGTTCCATGAGTACATAGACGCCGATGTAATTTCCATTTAAAATGACTTCACAAAACTGCGTGCGCGGTGCCCAACGACCCATTTCATTGCCAAGTTTATAGGTCAAGACATTTCGCATCAGCGCTTTGTCCGTATAGGGCGCATAGAGGATCCAGTCGTTGTCTGAAGGCCAGTCAAAAAGTGAAACGTTGTAGTTCACAGAATCTGGTCCCCTGGTTTCAAGGCCATAAGACTGTTGCGGAAAACCACCGCTCGAAGAACCGCGTTTTTCAATAGCAATTTGTCCATAGAATTCGTTGTATGCGTCGTTGATATAATTGACTTGGCCTGGCCCGTTGTAAATGATGCCCATTAAGGCATCGATTTTGGGTTCGTCAGGGATGTTAACGCCATCAGTATCAATGACAACAATTGGAAGTGTGGAGCTGTCAAAAATAGCCGGATCACTAAACCAAGATGGGGTATTGTAGTATGTTTGATTCGCGTTTGAAGTGCCCACGCTTAAAAAGGGTCTGCAAGAGAAGTCAGAGGAGCTGTTGTTCTGATTGAAAACGGCAATACACAAAATATTGGGCCCTTGAATTAAAATATTTTGAAATTGGTTTGCCGTGAGCAAAACAAGTTCAGGTTGACCATTTTGATATAATTGCGCTTCATGCGAAATATTAGCAAGTGTATTGTAGCTCGGGACACCGCTTGGAATTCCATTTCTTGCAATTTCAATACCATTCAGATAAGCGATATAGCCATCGTCGTAGTCTAAATGCAAAGCAATAGCAATAATTGAAGAAAGATCAGAAATGCTAAAAGACCGCCTCAAATAGACTGCGGTAGTATTCGTCGGTAAAACAGTGAAGTCGTCGTTGTCTCCAAAACCAAAACCACCTTTGGCTGAACTCCATGCTGCATCATTGAAGCCCGTTGCTTGCCAGTTGTTTGGGGTATTTACGTTTGGAATTTGGTATTTCCAAGTGGTAGAATCATATAAAATGGTTTCCCAGTGGTTGAGTTGGGCATTTGATTGAAACACAACGAACCCCCAAAAAAAGGTGTAAATCCAAAACCTCATGCTTGCAAGTTACGATTTTTTCGGGCTTTGTCCATGAGAATAATACTGAACGCATATAAAATCCATGATACCGAAAGCCCTGCAGGCCAGTCGCCATACTTGGTATAAAAGGTTTGGTCAGTGCGCAATTCTACAACCTGAGAAAATGCAGCTTTGGTCCAGTAGGCAGTTTTCTTGATGATTTTTCCCCTAGGGTCAATACTGCCGCTCGTGCCGGTGTTCGCACTGCGCAAAACCCAGCGGCGGGTTTCGATGGCGCGCAAGCGGGCAAACGAAAAGTGTTGTTGGTAACCAGGAGTGTTGCCCCACCAGCCGTCGTTGGTAATGATACACAGTAATTGTGCGCCTTTTTGTACTTGCTGGCGCACTAAATCGCCATAGATAGACTCATAGCAAATAATAGGCGCAAGTTTAACTTGATCTAAACTCAATATTTTAGGTTCTTTTTCAATGCCCAAGGTGCCAGATGTGCCGCCATTTTCGATGGCAAGCGCCGAGAGAAAGGGAAGATAAGTCGAAAACGGAACGAGTTCTACACCGGGAACTAATTTGGATTTATGTGCATACTGCGGCGCTTCTTTTTTGGTCAGTAGTACAGAAGAATTGTAGCTTTCGTACCATTGGCTTGTGTTTGGAATAGGTGTGCTAGCGACGGATTGCTTGGCATCAAAAATCTTGACTGTAGAGGCACCGATTAACAAATCCACTTTTGGCCATTTGCTAACTTGCTCTTGAAGTTGTTGACCAAAGGCAAAAGTGTGAAGTTTGTCTTCCAAAAAAGAAAGCGGCAAGGCCGTTTCTGGGGCTATGACAAGGTTCGTTTGAGAAGTAACGTGTCTATTGGCAAGATTGATCAAAGAATCGGTGAAAGCTTCGTTGCTTGCACTCGCTGCAAATTTTTCTTTATACGGGTCTATGTTCGGTTGCAGAACAACAGCATTTAAATAGGTCGGTTTTTTAGCTGCATCAGAAAATGTAGCAAAGGGAATCAGTATTTGACTGATCACAATTGGCAACAGTAAAATTCCGATGATAGTGAAAATATTTTGGTTTCTTTTGGCTACATTTCTATACACATTATATAAACGGAATAATAAAAGATTGACCAATAAAATCCAAGCACTGCCGCCGAGCGTACCAGTCCATTCATACCACTGCACCCAGCCCGTGCGCACTGAGAAGTAATTACCCAGGGTGAGCCAAGGCCAAGAGAGGTCCCAGCGGTGATGACCGAATTCAAATAATATCCAAATAGGGATGAGCAGTAAAAAGGAATAACGCGTATTGATTCTTCTGTCGATAAAACTCCAGGATCCAAACACAAGGGTCATGAGCAGTGCGTTCACTGTGAAGGCAAAAATGCCACCGCTAATGGACGCGTTGGCCACCCACCAAGTGGTGCCAATATTCCATAATAGGAAGGATAGGTAGGTCCACAATCCAAGTTTCCAAGGTTTTTTGTCACCCGCTAAAAATTGTTGTCGCAATAACAAAAGCGGCACAAAACCAATAAACACGAAAGGCGTAAAACTACCCGTGTTGGGAAAGCTTAAAATGAGCAGTGTACTTGATAGGAGTGCGAGGAGGTAATTTTTCATTCAAGGTTGCGTCTGTCCAAAATTAAGGATTATACGGAGAAACGCGTTTGCTTTTCTTCTGCGAAAAACTTGGGCAAAAAAAAGCCCCCAATCAGGGAGCTTTTCAGAAATATTGCGTTGACTTAAGCTTCGGTTGTCTCAAAAGGAACAACTGAAACAAATGAACGATTGTCTTTTTTCTTGCGGAATTCAACGACACCGTCTGTTAAAGCAAATAAGGTATGATCTTTACCAATACCAACATTGTTGCCTGGGTGGTGTTGAGTACCACGTTGACGAACGATGATGTTACCAGAAATAGCAGCTTGACCACCAAAGATTTTAACACCTAGACGTTTGCTATGTGATTCACGACCGTTTTTCGAACTACCGACTCCTTTTTTGTGTGCCATGGTTTCTAATATTTAGTTCCCGAAGGAAAATTATGCTTTGATACTTTTAATTGTGATAGCAGTAAACTGCTGACGGTGTCCGTTTTTAACGCGGTAACCTTTGCGACGCTTCTTTTTAAAGACGATGACTTTGTCTCCTTTTACATGATCGATAACTTCTGCGGTGACTTTTGCACCTTCTATAGCTGGGGCGCCAAGGGTAACTTTGCCAGCATCTTCGATCAATAAAACACGGTCAAAATTAAGTTTTTTACCTGCTTCAGCGTCAAGACGATGTACAAAAACCTTTTGGTCTTTTTGCACTTTAAATTGCTGCCCTGCTATCTCTACAATTGCGTACATATAGCTTTAATTAATGTTTGATATTCCAAAATTGGTTTGCAAAGATAGTGTTTTCAATGCGATTGCCAAAAAAAATGACAAACTTTCTTACGCAGTTTGCTTCAATTTGTTGCTTTGGTATTGGCAAAATTGATCAGCAGAACGCCGGCAATAATTACGAACATGGCAACAAATTGCTGCCAAACCAGTGTTTCACCAAAGGCGAGTCCGAGAAAAACCGCAACAATCGGGATAAAATAAGTGACAGCACTTGCCGCTAATGCACTCGTTTGGGCAATGATTTTATTGAACAGAACGACCGCAAATGCAGTTCCAACTATGCCTAAAATACCGATAGCAAGAAGGCCTTGTGGCGCTTTGGAATGGTTGCATATGACATGAGGTGTGTCAAATGCGAAAAAGCAAATGAGTGCAGGCAATAAAGCAATTGAAAAGCCACCTGTTGCAACTTCTATGGGTTGATAGTGTTGGAGTTTATGTTTGATTGTATTTAGACTTAGGCCATAAAGTACCGTAGCAATAATAATTGCAAGGGCAGGAATTATTTGTGCTTGCGTACTCGTGGATTGCCCAGCCAGTAACAGCCATGAAATACCACCGAATCCGATGAGTGTACCTAGTATTTGTTGGAGGACAATCTTTGTTCGGAAAATGAAATAGCCAATAATGAGTGTAAAGACGGGTGTAAAGCTGTTCATGATGCCCGCAATACTTGAATCGAGGCTTTTTTCGGCATAGGTAAAAAGAAAAGCAGGAATAAGATTTCCGCCAAGACCTACAATTGAAAAGAAAAGCAAGTCCTCTTTGCACTCCATTTTTTTAAAGAGTTTTGGAAACCAGGGTAAGAAGACCAAGCCTGCTAGAACGATTCGAATACTAGCAACCTGTGTGGAGCTAAAAATTGTATTCCCGGTTGCGTCGAACATGCCGAATTTCATCAAGATAAAAGAGCTCCCCCATATGCTGGCTAAAACGGGGATGAGCAAGTAGCTGAGTTTTTTATTTGGCATATGCAAAAGTAGCTTAAAACCAATGATAAATGGAGGCTTAAAATTGGATATCAACAAAATGTTGAAAAAACTCCCACTATTTCCCACTAAAGATACTTAATGTATTGTTTTACAACGCTTTTGACATGTAAATAATTGTTAATATGTAACCTTTATTTGCTCTTTACGTTAGAAGTTATCAACATTTAAAATAGATGGTGGTAAAAAGTGGTAAGAATCCGCTAAATTTACCCATTATAACGCTATGTCAGGACTAGTAGGAGAATTTGAGGTCAAAATAGATGAAAAGGGGCGCTTCCTCTTTCCATCTGGTTTGCGCAAGCAATTGCCTGCTGTTTCCCAGCGTGATTTCATGCTCAACAAAGGATTTGAAGACTGTTTGACTTTATTCCCGTTACCAGAATGGGAGCGCATAAGTCAGAAGTTGTCTAAGATGAATTTGTTTAAGCCCAAAAACAGGATGTTTTATCGTTTGTTTCATCAAGGCGCCAAGCAGGTATCCTTGGACAACGCGGGTCGCATCTTGGTGCCTAGTACTCTAATGGAGCGCGTGGGTTTGGTTGCGGAGGTAATGCTTATTGCCTACAATGATCGTATTGAAATCTGGGATAAGTCTAAGTACTTCGAAATGATCGAAGGCAACATGGCGGATTTCGCTGATTTAGCGGATGAAGTAATGGGTGATTTAGACAATGAAGATTAATACTGACTACCACATTCCCGTCATGTTGCAACCATGCCTAGAGGGCTTAGCTCTTCAGGCCGACGGCATTTATGTCGATGTCACCTTCGGAGGTGGTGGTCATTCGCGCGCTATCTTCGATCAACTTTCTTCCAAAGGCCAGCTAGTTGTCTTTGACCAAGACCCAGATGCGAGGAACAATGCTTGGGAGGCCCCAAATTTTCATTTTGTACCCGCCAATTTTGCTTTTTTAAAGAATCATTTGCGCGCGTTGCGCATGCCTCAAGTAGATGGCATTTTAGCTGATTTAGGGGTTTCCTCTCATCAATTTGATACAGCTCAGCGCGGTTTTAGTATCCGTGAAGACGCGCCATTGGATATGCGCATGAACCGCAACGGCGGCCAGTCTGCAGCCGAGTTTATCGCCAAAGCAGATGAACAAACACTTGCCAATATTTTATATGAATACGGTGAGTTGCGCAATTCCAGAGTTCTCGCCGCTGCGCTCGTTCGCCAGCGTGACAACGCACCCATCTCCAGCACATTTGAGCTCATGAAAGCGCTTGAGCGCTATGCCCCAAAATTCAAAGACCATAAATTTTATGCGCAGGTTTTTCAAGCTTTTCGCATAGAAGTCAACCAAGAAATGCAAGTGCTAAAGGATTTTTTAGAACAAGCTGCCCAAGTATTGAAACCAGGTGGGCGTTTGGTCGTGATGTCTTATCATTCCTTAGAGGACCGTCTGGTCAAGAACTTTTTAAAAAGAGGGAGTTTTTCAGGAGAAATAGAAAAAGATTTTTTTGGAAATATTCAAAAACCATTTACCGAAGTAAACAGGCATCCGATTATAGCTGATGCAGCAGAATGTGCGCTGAATTCAAGAGCGCGTAGTTCCAAACTAAGAATTGCGCAAAAGAATGGCTAAAGACAACACACAACAAACAAAGAACCGCAAAGGGGGCAAAGCAAATGCGTTTGCGCAGATCCTTAACGGCGAATTTTTGACCAAGTCGTTTGTGCTCGATAACCTCAACTATATCTTTTTTATCATGTTGTTGCTTTTGCTTTTGGTGGCAAAAGGATATTACGGAAAGCAACTTAATAAAGATATCGATACCGCTCAACGCAATCTAGACCAACATGCCGCCGAATTCATTGAAGCCAAAGCCAGACTTGAATTGGTCACGCGCCGCTACAAAATGGCAGAGCGTCTTGCTGACAGGGAATTGAAAGAAACTAAAAACGCAACTAAAGTCATCCGCATTAAAAGCAAACATGAGTAAGGATCGCAATTATTTATATTACCGCGCTTACCTCGTTTATTTTGGGTTTGTAGCCCTGATGTTAACAGTGTTGTATGCTACCATTAACCTTCAAATCAATGGGCCAGGCGGCAGTATGCAAATGGACAAAGGCGAATTACCTACAAGGGTTGCTGACCGCACACCTCGAATGGGTCAAATTTTGGATCACAACGAGGTGCCGCTTGTCACGAGTGTCACTTTTTACGATATCTACATGGATCCAACCGTAGTCGACTCGGCTTTATTCGATGAGCAAGTTGGCGCTTTGGCAGCGGGCTTACATCGTTTGTATCCGGATCAGTCTGCTCGTGCGTATGAAACTAAAATCCGAAAAGCCCGAGCAAATGGTTTTCGATATGTATTGATACGACGAAAAGTCACCAATCAAGAGCGCAAAAGACTAAGATCACTTCCAATTTTTAAGTTGGGTCAAATGAAAGGCGGCATTATTGATAACGTGGAAGTGATTTTACGCAAAAAACCTTTTGGAAATCTCTTAAATCGGACCTTAGGTTATTTCAAAATCAATAATGGTTCGGATACTTTGCGCGTCGGTATTGAAGGCGCATACTATGATTACCTTAAAGGGGAAGTCGGTAAGGAACTTGAACAGCGCATCTCTTCTGGTTGGAAACGTACCGGAAAAATCATCAAAGATGCCGTTGAAGGGGCCGACGTAGTGACCACTATTGACAAAGAAATTCAGGAAGTGGCTCATTCTGAGCTTGAAAAACAAATGATCTACATGGATGCCGAGCACGGAAGTGTGGTACTCATGGAAGTGCAAACGGGCTATGTACGGGCAATTGCCAACCTTACTAAAGTAAGCAGAGGAAAGTATACAGAGAGTTTTAATTATGCACTAGGGCATCTGGAAGTGCCTGGTTCAACGTTCAAATTGGCCTCCATTATGGCGGGTCTCGAAGACGAGCGTTTTCAGATCACCGATAAAGTCAATGCAACTGGAAGATATTCAATTGGCGGAGACGGCATGTCTGATTCGAATCACGGCATGGGATATGGTGTAATAACCATACAACAGGCATTCGAGAAGTCATCAAATGTGATATTACAACTCATTTACCGAAGCTACCGCAAAGACCCAGAAGTATTTATTGAAAGACTCAAACAGTTTGGTCTAACAGAAAAACTAGGCATAGACCTCGAGGGCGAACCGCGCCCAAAAGTTACCAAACCGGGTGATCCAAATTGGTCAATTCTTTCCTTGCCTTGGCAATCTGTAGGTTACGAAGTCATGCAAACACCGCTTCAGACTTTGGCGTTTTACAATGCAGTTGCCAATAAAGGCAAACTGGTACGTCCACTTTTTGTAGAAAAAATTAAAAGACAAGGTCAAGTCATTAAAACTTTTGAACCCGTTGTACTCAACCCTGAAATTTGTTCTAGCCACACGCTGCAAATATTACAGCGCTGTTTGGAGGGCGTCATGATACGCGGAACAGGTAGAGCCTTGACGAGTTCTTTATTTACCATTGCGGGTAAAACAGGTACAGCTCAGTTGCTTGGTGAGAGTGGTTACCGAGACCAAAAAATTAGGGCATACCAGGCGTCTTTTGTGGGGTATTTCCCTGCGAAAAAACCAATTTACTCTTGTATTGTTGTGATTTCCAAACCGGTACGGGCTTATTATGGCGCCGCCGTATCTGGAACAGTATTCGCTGAAATTGCCAATAAGGTTTATGCGTCTGCGCTGCAATATCACCGCGCAGTCAATGATCCGCGCAATCCGCTTGCCAATGACGTTCCCACTTTCAAAACCGGGCAGCGCAGAGACCTCACTTACCTCTTAAAAGTGCTCAATGTACACCATCAACTCAACACCTCAAGTGAATGGGTACAGAGCGATACCGCAGATAAGCAACTGCAAGTACAACGAAAAACAATTTTGCGCAACAAAGTACCAAATGTATCAGATATGAGTGCCAAAGACGCGGTGTATTTACTCGAAGAGCGCGGCCTCATTGTACAAATTTCTGGCAGAGGTAAAGTCACAAAACAATCAATCAGCCCCGGAGCACCACTAGTTAAAGGACAACTCATACATATCAAATTGAATTAAATGCAGCAATTAGAAACACTTTTAAAAGGTATTTCCTATCAGCTTCTTCAAGGACAAATTGAAGCAAAAATCGCTGCATTGGTATTTGATTCAAGACAAGCCCAAGTAGATACTTTGTTTTGCTGTATCGTTGGGACACAAACCGACGGCCACCAATACCTACAAAAAGCCTATGAACAAGGATGCAGGTTTTTCTTGGTTCAAAATAAAGTAATTGCACCCTCAGATGCCACAATCATACAAGTTCAAAATACGGGAAGTGCGCTTGCACAATTAGCCTGTGCTTTTTACGGCCATCCGTCTCAAGAACTTCAGTTAGTTGGCATTACGGGTACAAACGGCAAAACAACGACCGCTACATTATTGCACGATTTGTTTACAAAACTCGGCCATCATTGTGGTTTGCTTTCAACAGTAGTCAATAAAATTGGCACTTCTTCGCTTACGGCTACCCACACGACCCCAAATCCGATTGCATTAAATCAATTGCTACGAGAAATGGTCGACACTGGCTGCACGCATTGTTTTATGGAGGTGAGTTCGCATGCCATTGACCAGCAGCGCATCGGTGGTTTGCATTTTGCGGCAGCTGGCTTTACGAATATTACACATGATCACCTGGATTACCACCATACTTTTGCCGAATATTTACGTGTCAAAAAGTCTTTTTTTGATGAATTAGCACCTACCGCTTTTGCGTTGGTAAACACCGACGACAAAAACGGCCAGGTGATGCTTCAGAATACAAAAGCCAAGCGTTACACCTATGCCCTGAAAACGCCTGCAGATTTCAAGGGTAAAATTATAGAAAACAGCCTTGGCGGGTTGGTATTACAAATCAACGGCCAAGAGGTCCACACGAGGTTGGTTGGCGCCTTTAATGCGGCTAACTTATTATTGGTATTTGGAATCGCTACAGAATTAGGTCAAGATTCTTTGGAGGTTTTGCGCGTTATTTCCGAGTTGACGCATGTTGCAGGTCGTTTTGAGCATTTGCGCAGTTCCAAAGGGCTCACGGCAATAGTCGACTACGCCCACACCCCAGATGCCTTAGATAATGTACTCTCGACAATCAATGCTTTTCAAAAAGAACCACGTATCATCACTGTGGTGGGTTGTGGCGGAGACCGCGACAAAGAAAAGCGCCCTAAAATGGCTGCAATTGCCGCGGCAAAAAGCCAGCAAGTAATCCTGACCTCAGACAATCCGCGAAGCGAAGATCCGCAGCAAATTATTGCCGAAATGGAATCTGGTCTAGATGCCATCGGAGCTGCCAAAACACTTTCAGTAATCGATCGCCAACAAGCGATTAAAACGGCTATTCTACTCGCTCAACCCGGGGACATCATTCTTATCGCTGGTAAAGGTCACGAAACCTATCAGGAAATCAATGGCGTACGCACGGCTTTTGACGATGTAGCAATAACACAAGAACTTTTTAACCAACTCGATAAATAATATGCTCTACTATTTGTTTTCTTGGCTCGATCAATTGAATCTACCCGGTGCTGGTCTCTTTCAATTTATTTCATTTCGTGCCTCTATGGCACTCATTACTTCATTGATTGTCTCAGTCGTTATTGGTAAGCGCATCATTGCCCGCTTGCGCTTACAACAGATCGGTGAAACTGTTCGCGATCTAGGCTTGGCAGGGCAGTTGGAAAAGTCTGGTACCCCTACGATGGGTGGTCTGATCATTTTGGCGGCAATCCTCATTCCGACTTTGTTGTTTGCTAAATTGCAAAATGTTTACGTCATCACGATGCTCATTGCCACTGTATGGTTAGGGCTCATTGGTTTTTTAGATGATTACATCAAAGTATTTAAAAAGAACAAAGAAGGCCTTAAGGGGACTTCAAAAATCATTGGGCAAATTGGTGTTGGCCTAATAGTCGGCAGTATCCTTTATTTCTCTGATTCGGTTGTGGTTCATAAGCGGGTTGCGGCAAATTACCGCTTGCAAGCCGATGAAAAATTTGTAACCCACGAGCATGCTCAAACCGATGGCGAAAATTACAAATGGATCAAAACCGATGACATGACCACAACCATCCCCTTTTTCAAAGGCAATGAGTTCAATTACAACTGGCTCATTGGTGACATCAACAAGTCCTACGGCTGGCTCATTTTTATTCCAATCGTCATTTTCATCGTCATTGCCGTATCAAATGGTGCCAACATGACCGACGGACTCGACGGTCTAGCTACCGGAACTTCTGCAATTGTCGGCTTAGCGCTGGCTGTCCTCGCCTACGTGAGTTCACATGCCAAATTTGCCGACTACCTGAATGTCATGTACATTCCAGAGGCCGAAGAGCTTGTGATTTTCATTGCCGCATTTGTGGGTGCATGTGTAGGCTTTTTATGGTACAACGCATTTCCAGCGCAAGTTTTCATGGGAGACACCGGAAGTCTTGCACTAGGTGGCATCATTGCGGTTTTTGCCATCGCAATCCGTAAAGAATTACTGATTCCTGTGTTATGTGGCATTTTTCTAATCGAAAATGTGTCCGTGATGCTGCAGGTAGCTTATTTCAAGTATACCAAAAAGCGGTTTGGAGAAGGTCGGCGTATTTTTCTAATGGCTCCGCTGCACCACCATTATCAAAAACAAGGCATCCACGAGGCAAAAATTGTAGCCCGCTTCTGGATTGTTGCTGTGCTTTTGGCTGTTGTTTCGATTGTAACGCTCAAATTAAGATAGTCGAATGGATGCTCAGAATCGTTTGCTGGTCATTTTAGGCGCTGGAGAATCTGGTGTGGGGGCAGCCATTTTGGGCAAGCTGAAAGGTTGGCGTGTTTTTGTTTCGGATGGCGCAGCAATAAAAGTGTCTTTTCAACAAGAATTACGAGAAGCGCAGATTGAATTTGAATCCGGGAAGCATTCAAATGAGCAAATTCTTAAGGCCGACTTGATCATTAAATCTCCAGGTATTCCCGAAAAGGCGCCAATCATTCAAGCCATCCGAGAAAAAGGTATTCAAGTGATATCAGAAATTGAGTTTGCTGGATTCTATTCCAATGCCAAACACATTTGCATTACTGGTAGTAATGGCAAAACTACTACAACCATGTGGTGTTATCACATTCTTAAAAAAGCGGGTTTGAATGTCGGTTTGGCTGGAAATGTTGGACAGAGCTTTTCCAAGCAAGTTGCGACTGAAGCACACGATTATTACGTTCTTGAACTCAGTTCTTTTCAACTTGATGACATGTTCACCTTTAAAGCGGACATCGCCATTCTCACTAATATTTCAGCTGATCACCTCGACCGCTATGACTACAAAATGTCAAATTATGTAGCAGCGAAGTTTCGAATCTTACAAAATCAGCTTGCGGCAGATAGCTTCATTTACAATGCTGATGACGCAATCATTACCTCACAAGTAAAGGCGCTTCAGCCCAGCGCTGCTTTGTATCCTTTTTCCATGAAAGAACAACAAGCAAATGGCGGCTACGCAGATGATAAACAACTACAAATCAACATAAACAAACAACTACTTACCATGTCTATTCACGAATTAGCCCTTAAAGGGAAACACAACACCCAAAATGCGCTAGCAGCGGGTATTGCAGCCAGGCTCGTAGAAATTCGCACTGAAGTCGTGCGCGAAAGCCTTCAGGATTTTGTCAATGTTGAACACCGCATGGAATTTGTGGCAAAGGTCAATGGCATTGAATTTATCAATGACTCCAAAGCAACAAATGTCAATGCGGCTTGGTTTGCACTTGAATCCATGGACAAACCAACGGTTTGGATTGTTGGTGGGGTCGATAAAGGAAATGACTACAACGAACTCGCCGAATTGGTAGCCCAAAAGGTGACTGCCATTGTATGCCTGGGCACGGACAATCATAAAATAATCGAGGCATTCAAGAGCCAAGTAGAGGTTATAGTTGAGGCCGGATCGGCAAATGAGGCAGTAGCTTTTGCTTATCAACTTGCCCAAAAAGATCAAACGGTATTGCTGTCGCCAGCCTGTGCTAGTTTTGATTTGTTTAGCAGTTACGAAGACCGCGGCCAGCAATTCAAACAAGCGGTACGAATGCTTTAATAAGCTCATGAAAACCTACCTTTCTTATCTAAAAGGCGACCCTGTCATCTGGATCATTACGCTGCTCATGATGACCTTTTCACTGGTGACGGTGTATAGTTTTGTGCCTATATTGATCAAAATAGAAGGCGGTTCTCCTTTTACCTATTTATTCAAGCATTTGGTTTATGTCATTATTGGGTTTGCTTCCATGTATGCCATCCATCGCGTTCCAGCAAAGTATATTTCGCAGGTTGCTAAATTCGCCTATTATGTTGGCTTGGCACTTTTGATTTTCACGTTATTTTTTGGTGCACAATTCAATGGTGCAGGGCGCTGGATACGCATTCCTTTTGTGAATCTTACTTTTCAATCTTCGGATTTTGCTAAGTTGGCGCTTATCATTTATGTAAGTAAATTGTTGGTCAAAAAACAGCAAAAACTCGACGATTGGAAAGATGGAATTTTACCTTTAATGTTTCCTATTTTAGCCACTTTTGCACTTATTTTAAAGGACAATTTTTCTACTGCAGCCATGATTTTTATGTTGAGCATGTTGCTGTTATTTATTGGTAGAGTACCCTTAATGAAGTTAATCACGATTGGCGCAGTTGGCGCAGGAGGCCTGGCATTGGTAGTCGGTTTGCATTTAGCTTTACCCGATGCAAAAATCTTACCTCGCTTTGACACCTGGATGAACCGTATCAATAACCGAGTCGATGCAACCGATCAATCGATTGAAAGCTTGCAAGCCAACCAACAGGCCAATAACGCAAAGTTGGCCATTTCTGTTGGTGCTGCATTCGGTCAAGGTGTAGGTGACGGCAAACTCAAAGAATTTTTACCAGAGGCCTATGCGGATTTCTATTATGCGACTTTTGTCGAAGAATTTGGTTCAGCTGCCGCAATATTTTTGGTGTTATTGTATCTCATTTTATTGTTTAGAATGATCCGAATTGCACTCAAGACGACGGATTTATTTCAAAGCTATGCCGCGATGGGAATAGGCATTCACTTATTGACGCAAGCCAGTATAAATATGTTGGTGTGCACCGGGGTATTTCCTGTAACTGGTCAGAACATGCCGTTTTTAGCAATGGGTGGCTCTGCCCTCGTGATGGCATGTGTTTCCATAGGGGTGGTTCAATCTTTTGCCAAAGAACTACCCAAAAACGATCTAGATGAGTCTTTTGCTAGTACACAAGAAAATGAAATTGAATAAAGTAATCATTTCTGGCGGGGGCACTGGAGGCCATATTTTTCCGGCATTAGCGATAGCCGATCAAATTAAGGAACGCAATCCGGCGGCTGCAATTTTATTTGTTGGTGCCGAAGGAAAAATGGAAATGGAAAAAGTGCCACAAGCGGGTTACGAGATTGTGGGTTTACCTATAGTAGGTTTACAACGTAAATTAACGTTAAAGAACTTGATGTTGCCTTTCAAGTTGGTTCACAGTTCCATAAAAGCATTTCGTATTTTACGTCGGTTTAAACCTCAGCTGGTGATCGGTGTAGGAGGTTATGCAAGCGGCCCAACCCTCCAAATAGCTCAAATTTTAGGCATACCTACATTGCTTCAAGAGCAAAATTCATTTGCGGGTAAAACAAATCAATTGCTTGCCAAAAAAGCAAAGGCCATTTGCGTTGCTTATCCGAATATGCATAAGTTTTTTCCCGCGGATAAAATTTATCTTACCGGGAACCCTTTGCGTGCCAACCTTCATTTGGCTGCACCGGACTTGAAATTAGAAGCAGCCGCCTTTTTTGGACTCGATATCAATAAGCCCACCCTTTTTGTGATGGGCGGTAGTTTGGGTGCCAAAACTTTAAATGTGGCGCTGCGTGCGGCAATAGCTAGTTTAACTTCAGCGGATGTTCAAGTCATCTGGCAATGCGGCAAGTCCTATGAGCAAGAACTCAGCACTTTTGAGCAGCAGTTGCCCTCTTCTATCAAAGTGTTTCCATTTATTCAGCGTATGGATTACGCTTATACTTTGGCCGATGTCGTTGTGTCTAGGGCAGGGGCGTTGTCTGTAAGTGAATTGGCATTAATTGGTAAGCCAGTAATATTCGTGCCTTCGCCAAATGTAGCAGAAGATCATCAGACTCAAAATGCACTTTCTTTGGTAGAACGAGGTGCAGCTCTTATGGTAAGAGATGCAGCTACACAAAAGGAATTACTACCAACTGTTTTAGCGCTTTTCAAAGACCAGCAACGACGCGAAGAACTTACACTTGCCCTGCGTCAGCTCGCACTTCCAAATGCCAGTCAAGCGATAGTCGATATCTGTCAAAAAATTACACAGCCATGAAGCCAATCCATACATGTGAAAAAATTTATTTCGTAGGAATTGGTGGCATTGGAATGAGTGCGCTGGCTAGGTTTTTTAAATTTAACGGAAAAGAGGTTGCAGGTTATGATAAAGTGGCAACGCCTCTAACAAGAGCATTAGAAGACGAAGGAATTTCAGTACACTACGAAGATTTAGGTGCAGACTTGCCGCTAGCCTTCAAGGATCCAGAAGTGACCCTTATTGTTTATACGCCCGCCATCAAACAGCTAGATGAACTGGATTACTTTCAGCAAGGTGATTTTACGATTCTCAAGCGCGCTGAGGTTTTAGGAGCGCTCACAAGGACTTTTCAAGGTTTGTGTGTTGCTGGAACGCACGGCAAAACAACCACCAGTTCTTTACTTGCGCATTTATTGACCGAACTTGGCACAGGTTGCACGGCCTTTTTAGGTGGCATTGCAAGTAATTTTGATTCGAATCTGGTCTTGCATCCTTCTAGCCCATATGCTGTGATTGAAGCCGATGAATTCGACCGCAGTTTTTTACAACTCGCACCTTACGCGGCCATTGTAACAGCAGCGGATCCAGATCATTTGGATATTTATGGTACGGAAACAGCTTTCTTGGAGGGCTTTCGTCAATTTACAATGTGCATTCATCCGAAAGGATGGTGTATTCAAAAAGAAGGCCTGAACTTGGATTGCTTAGCGCAAAGCCATACTTATGCCGTGAATTCAGACACTGCTGATTACGCTTTTTTTAATCTTCGTTTTGAAAACGGTTTTCAGCTAGCCGATCTGCGCATTGGTTCACAAGAAATACCAGCTATTGAACTAGGTTTGCCAGGAATCCACAATACCGAGAATGCATTGGCCTGCATCGCATTGCTTCATCAGTTAGGTTTTCAGGTAGATGAATTGCGTCCTGCACTTCGCAACTTTAAAGGTGTCAAGCGCCGTTTTGAATACCACATCCGCAGTAATGAATTGATTTACATTGATGATTACGCACATCATCCAAAAGAGATAGATGCCTTACTTAGTTCGGTACGGTCAATGTATCCTGAACTCCCACTGATTGGCATTTTTCAACCGCATTTGTATTCGCGAACAAAAGATTTTGCACTTGAATTTGCCGCATCCTTGAGTGTGCTAGATGAATTATTTCTATTGCCAATTTATCCGGCTAGAGAGCTGCCTGTACCCGGCGTAAGCAGCGATTGGCTTTGTGAACTCACTGCTTTAAAAAACAAGCGGGTGTTGGCTCCCCACGAAGTGTTGATTGCGCTTCAAAAGTTGCGCAGAGGTGTGGTACTTACCATTGGTGCCGGAGACATTGATCGCTTGGTTGATCCGTTAAAAGAGGTACTTAAACTTCAAATTCAGACGACATGAAAATTTGGCTTATGCGCATTTTTTGGGCGCTTGTTTCAGTTGGTACTATCGTTGTTTTCTATTTTGCACAGAAGTCAGATGCCAATCGGCTATTAAGTACGCCACGAGTTGCAATTCATTCAGATGACGAAAACACCTTTCTAACCAAGCAAGAATTGCTTTATCGTTTGCAATTAAAGCAACTTTTGCATAAAGAGATGCCTGTGAAAGCACTTCAAGTTCAGCGCATTGAGCACGCCATTGCCGCTATGCCAGAAGTCAAGCATGTCAATGTTTATCGTCACTTGGGGGCTAAACTAGAGATTGATCTCACGCTACGCAAGCCAATTGCCCGCGTGTTTAACACGAAAGGCCAAAGTTATTACCTTGACCAAGAAGGATTTATGATGTACCGTTCACCACTTCATACGGCGCGTGTGTTGGTTATCTCTGGTGCCATTAACGAACCCTATAACCCCCGAAATCATTGCGGTTTTATTAACAATGGAACTTTGAAAAGTTCTCGAAAAATTGATCAAATCTACCACATTTCAAATTATGTTTGTAATGATCCGTTAATGCATCGTCTGATAGGTCAAGTCCACCTCGATTCGAGTGGTGATTTCATCTTGATTCCTTTGCTTGGAGATCAACAAATCATCTTTGGTGCTGCGCGCAGTAGCAAAGAGGTAGAGGATAAATTTGAACGCCTCAAACATTTTTACAAAGAAGCCCTGCCCCACGAAGGCTGGAATAAATATAAAGAAATAAGTGTCAAATATGAAGGACAAATCGTTTGCAGAAAAAAATAACACTCCAGAGATCAAGCGCACTCGTGTTGTCGTAGGTTTGGATATTGGCACCACTAAAATTGCTTGTTTTGTCGGTCGTAAAAACGAACACGACAAAATTGAAATCATTGCCATGGGCAAGGCTGAATCGCTTGGGGTTATGCGTGGCGTTGTCTCCAATATCGAGCGCACAGTACAGTCGATCAATACCGCAGTAGAGGCCACTCAAAATGCCGTCGAAGGCAATTTGAAAATCAAAAATGTTCATGTGGGCATTGCCGGTCAGCATATCAAAAGCAAGCAGCACCGAGGTATCTATACCCGCCGTACGGCCAACGGGGAAATCTCCCAAACCGACATCGATGCTTTTGTTGACGACATGTACAAATTGGTCATGAATCCAGGAGAGGAAATCATTACAGTCATTCCACAAGAATACATCGTTGATGGCGAGCCTGAAATCAAAGATCCAATCGGAATGGGCGGTGTTAGACTCGAAGCGAACTTCCATATCATTTGTGGTCAAGTGACCAACGTACAGAACATAACCCGTTGTGTAGATCGTTCAGGCCTGAGCGTCAAAGATATTATTCTAGAACCAATCGCTTCAGCACAAGCAGTTTTATCCGATGAAGAAAAAGAAGCCGGTGTCGTTTTGGTAGATATTGGAGGTGGTACCACCGATGTCGCTATATTCCACGACGGCCTTATTCGTCATACCGCTGTGATCCCATTTGGTGGTAAAGTCATTACCCAAGACATCAAAGAGGGGTGCCGCATTATGGAGCGCCAAGCTGAAATGCTAAAAATGAAATTCGGTAGCGCATTAGCCTCCGAAAGCAATGAAAACGAAGTCGTTTGTATTCCCGGCTTACGCGGTCGCGATCCAAAAGAAATCACTTTGCGCAACTTGGCTAGCATCATTCAAGCGCGCATGGAAGAAATCATCGAGTTGGTCAACCTTGAAATCAAAAGTTCTGGTTACGAAAAAAAACTCATTGGTGGCATCGTGGTTACCGGCGGAGGCTCACAACTCAAGCACCTTACCCAACTTATTGAATACCTAACCGGCATGGATGCACGCATTGGTTATCCAACAGAGCATCTTGCCAATACCAATGACCTCGACGCTTTGGCTAGTCCAATGTATGCCACAGGTATCGGTTTAGTACTCAAAGGTTTTGAGAGCATGGAAGGCGCAAAACCATGGGAACAACCAGACGCTCAAGTGTTTAGCTCGTCTACCTCAGAGGCTGCACAAAAAAATACAATTGACAAACATGAAAAAATCAGAGAACATTCTGACGGTCAAAAACGCGGTGAATTTTTCGAGCGAATTTTAGGGCCTGTCAAGAAATTCTTCGACGATTCAGAAGATTAAAACACATTTAGCTTATACCAATCAGGAAATAGATAGCACTTATGGAATTTGATTTACCACAAAACGAAACAAACCGCGCTTCTTCCATCATCAAAGTAATTGGTGTTGGGGGCGGTGGTTCAAACGCCGTAAACCACATGTACTTGCAAGGTATTGCAGGAGTAGACTTCATAGTTTGCAACACTGATTGCCAAGCGCTAGATCACTCACCTGTACCTTACAAAATTCAACTTGGACCTAACCTCACTGAAGGTCGTGGTGCTGGCATGATACCAGAAGTAGGGATGAATGCCGCCATGGAAAACATTCAAGAAATCCGCGAATTGCTCTCTTCTGGAACCAAAATGGTTTTTGTAACCGCTGGTATGGGCGGCGGAACCGGAACCGGAGCGGCTCCGGTCATTGCCCAGGTTGCTCGTGATCTTGGGATTCTTACTGTCGGTATTGTAACCGTTCCTTTTAATTTTGAAGGTCGTAAACGCCGTCAACAAGCAGAAGAAGGTATAGAACGCATGCGTCAAAACGTTGATACACTTTTGATCATCAACAATGAAAGACTGCGTGAATACGGCAAAAACATGTCTTTATCTGAAGCTTTTTCGCATGCAGACGACGTGTTGACCGTTGCTGCAAGAGGTATTGCCGAAGTTATTTCCGTAACCGGCGCTATCAATGTTGATTTTAATGATGTCAATACCGTTATGCGCAATTCAGGACATGCCATTATGGGTAGTGCGGTCGCAAGCGGTGAAAATCGTGCAATGGTCGCTGTCCAGAACGCTTTAAATTCTCCACTACTCAACGACAACGATATCAGCGGTGCCCGCTATGTTTTACTTAATATCACCTACGGTGACCAAGAGGTCATGATGGACGAAATCACTGATATAACTGATTATATTCAAGATGCAGCGGGCTCTACTGCCGATGTCATTTGGGGTCATGGCAAAGATGCTTCTTTAGGAGACCAACTGAGCCTAACCATAATAGCCACTGGATTTTCTTCTTCGCCGCTAACGGGTTTTGAGAAAAGTCCTGAACGCACCGTAGTTGTACTAGAAGAAGAGAAAAAACAAGAGATCCTAAGTCCGCTCAGCTCACCATTTGAAAGCATTTCTTCAGTGCCAATTGCCACTGAAGAACCCTTCATCAAAGAGGTACAAGCGCCACTTGCCAATCCATTCGAAGCTACCGAACCAGCTTTTGACGCAGCTCCGGTAACCAAAACCACCTTTAATTTGTACGACGAGGCACCAGAGCCTGTTGCCGCTTCACAAGCCTCCATGACCTGGGAAGTCTTCGATGTACAACCTGAACCAACTCCTGCAACTGTAAGTGAGGCTCCAGAGGTTGTCAAACACGTTCTCGAAGACGACAGCATTCAGCGCGTTGAGTTTGAAACCACCAAACGCGTTTTGAGTCCAGAAGAACAGCAACGCAAAGTTCAAGAACGCGTTTCTCGCATCCAAGAGTTTACTTCCAAACTAAAAAAGCCAGAGGGTTTACTTGAATTTGAAAACGAACCTGCTTTTGTACGTAGAAATATCCAACTTCAACAACAGAATCCAAGTTCACAAGAACAAATTTCTCGTTTTGGAATCGGTCTAGACGTAAACGGGCAAACTACTTTGCGCAATAACAATTTCTTACACGATAACGTCGACTAAAAATGACCTTTACGGAGCGCATTAATTACGACATCAAAAGTGCCATGCTTGCCAAAGAAAAAGAAAAGCTTGCGGCACTGCGCGATATCAAATCAAAGTTACTCCTAGAGGCAACATCAGGCCCCCATGCCAATGTTTCCGAAGAAGCAGCGATCAAAATTTGTTTAAAATTGCACAAACAGCGCATGGAAACGCATGCACTGTACGTTGCCCAAAATCGCGAAGACCTCGCAGCTGAGGAATTATTTCAAGCTCAGGTAATCGAGGCTTATCTGCCTAAAATGCTTTCAGAAGAGGAAATTCGTCAGGAGGTACGTCAGACAATTACTGCACTCGGCGCAAATGGCCCTCAAGATATGGGTAAGGTAATGGGCGCACTAACAAGCAAACTGGCTGGCAAAGCTGACGGCAAAGTGATTTCGGGTATAGTCAAAGCGGAGCTCGCTAGTTAATGAAAGCTGCACTCTCTCAATTGATTAGATCATTGAACGTGCGCGGATGGTCGCCTGCAACGTCAACCAACTATTCATTTATTGATGAACACCAACAAATTTGGGTTTCCAAATCAGGGGTAAACAAAGCAGATTTCACGGATTCGGATTTCATGACTATCGATAAAGATGGAATTGGAACCGGTATGTTTCATGGTGTCAAACCCTCCGATGAAACACAAATACATTTATGGATTTACAAGCATTTTACTGATGCGAAGGTAGTGTTGCACAGCCACAGCAAATTTCCGGTCCTGATTTCTCAATTTAATGAAGATTATTTCCCGGTCCAAGGTTATGAATTACAAAAAGGATTTAAAGGTTGCAAGAGCCACCTTGAGTCTTTGCAAATTCCTATTGTTGATAACCAACAGGATATGCAACTGCTTTGTGCTGCACTCGATCAACGCATTCAAGATATCCAGCACCATTGTTTTATAATTGCTGAACACGGAACTTATGCCTGGGGAGAAAATCTTTTCGAGGCTCAAAGACATCTAGAGACTTTGGATTATCTTTGTGAATGTGAATTTTTACGTTAAGTAATGGCCATTTTATCCGTCCCCGAAACCGGTCTCGAACTCCGAGAACCCCTCCAAATCAAATCTTTTTTAGCAGAAAAAGGTGTTTTTTTTGATCAATGGACCTGCGAGGTTCAATTTGCTGATACAGCAACGCAAGACGAAATTCTTGCGGCTTATGCCAAAGATTTACAACCCTTCATGCAAGCTGGTGGTTATCAAAGTGCTGACGTCATTTCAATTAACGCGCTAACGCCTAATTACGATCAAATTAGAGCAAAGTTTTTGGCAGAGCATACCCACGACGAAGATGAAATTCGTTTTTTTGTCGATGGCCAAGGTTTATTTTGGTTCCATTTAGAAAACACACCTGTTTTCAATGTGTTGTGTCAGTGCGGCGACCTCATAAGTGTCCCGATAGGCACAAAGCACTGGTTTGATGCCGGAGCTACTGACCCGTTCGTCAAAGCCATTCGTATTTTTACGGACACCAGTGGTTGGACGCCGCTTTATACACAGTCCGGCACGGAGCAACAATTCCTCCACTTTCAAATTCCAACACGTGGATAAGCAAATTAAATATATCCTTACCGACATCGAAGGCACAACGAGCTCTGTTCATTTTGTCTATGATGTACTATTTCCCTATTTCAAGGAACACATACAATTACTTACCCAACATGCACAAATAAACGAAGTCAAACAAGCTTTTGCAGAGGTAATTGAACTCGCTGCCCAAGAAGACGGTGAGCACCTCACCACCACCGAAGAAGTCCTTGAATATTTGCTCAAGTGGGCCAACGAAGACCGCAAAATTACGCCGCTTAAAGCACTCCAAGGCATTATTTGGAAAAATGCATACGAAACTGGTGCTATCAAAGGTCATGTCTACGACGACGTACCCACCGCACTCAACCAATGGCGAACACAAGGGTTAAAAGTAGGCGTATTTTCTTCCGGATCTATAGCCGCTCAAAAGCTACTTTTTCGATACAGCGATTTTGGCGACATATCCACTCATTTCTCTAATCATTTTGATACTACCACGGGTTCTAAGCGCGATGCAGCAACCTATCTTAAAATTGTTCAGTTTCTTGGCATAGAAGCCGAACAAATCCTTTTTCTATCGGATATTGTTGAGGAACTCGAAGCGGCGCAGCAAGCAGGTCTCCAAACTATACAACTCCTTAGAGAGCAAACAAAGCCCGATTGGCCAAATACGGCAAGACATTTTCTGGAGATTTAAATTCTATCACATAGTAATAAAAAAGCCGCTCAATTGAGCGGCTTTTTTATTAGCGAGTGTTTTTTGGATTAATTGTTGGTAGGTGCGCCAGCGTTGTTAACAGGCATACCGCTCTCTGGAGCAGGTCCTACTTCTCCTTTGATGCGAATCACTTTATTGGGCTCATTGATGGCGTTTGAAGTGATGGTTACGCTCTTATTGATTGGTCCTGGACGATTGGTGTCGTATTTCACGCGAATGGTACCTTTTGCTCCTGGAGCAATTGGTTCTTTTGGCCATTCTGGAACAGTACAACCGCAAGATCCTTTAGCATTTGAAATGATCAAAGGTTCGTCACCGGTATTTTTGAATTCAAATAAACAGTAGGGCTCACCACCATATTTGATGTTTCCGTAGTCGTGAACTTCTTTGTTAAATTCGATTTTAGCACCTTTTTCAATTTGTGCACATACGTTGTTGAGGCCAAGTACAGCCATAAATACAACGCCAAAAGAAAGCAATAATTTTTTCATAAGTATCAGTTTATCTATTCGAAAGTTAAGAAGCTTCTGAAGAGGTTGAATGTATTTAACACTTCATTAACATCTAATCGCGTTTGAGCCAACCGCGCTTCACAAAGAAAATGAAAAGACCAAGGCCAATTGCAAACATGATAGCGACAACTGTATAATAGCCAAATCGATAGGATAATTCGGGCATATATTTAAAATTCGTCCGCACTTGCCGTTTTTACGGCAAAGAAGTCATGGCTAAATTTATATGATTGTGTTTTAGATTGCATCGTTTTGGATACTTTTTGGCGCAAGCCCGCAACCCTGACAGGCTTCATTTTTTTTGGCAAAAAGTAAATAGAAGTGTCGGATTAAATAGAAGCTAACACCGATGAGAATAACTGAGACTATTAGTTTTTGCATCATTGAAAGTTAATTAAAAAAGTATTCAAAGCAACATTTGATAGACAATTAACGCACAAGTATAAGCCACTACTCCCATAAATACCAATTGGATCAATGGCCAGCGCCATGTATTGGTTTCCCGTCTGACTACCGCCAAAGTAGCCATACACTGCAAGGCAAAAACATAAAAAATCAATAAAGACAAACCGGTGGCCAAGCTATAAATAGGCTCGCCTGCGGCATTTTTTTCAGCCCTGAGTTTTTGAATCAGTCGTTTTTCGTTATCGGTATCGTTGCCAACAGCATAAATGGTAGCCAATGAACCAACAAAAACCTCTCGGGCTGCAAACGAACTCAATAAGGCAACCCCAATTTTCCAATCATAGCCAAGTGGCTGAATAACGGGCTCAATAAACCTACCAAAATGCCCAATATACGACTCAGATAACATCAAGGCACTTTCTTGTTCTTGCTGTTTTTGGATACTCGCTTGGCGGTAATTTGTACTCGATTTGAGCATTTTTAATTCACGCTCTCGAGAAGACGGACCAAAAGTAGCGAGTCCCCAAAGCAAAATAGAAATAGCCACAATTATTTTACCCGCGTCCAAAACGAAAACCTTTACTTTTTCAAGTACGGTGAATAACACATTTTGAATTATAGGAGCTTTGTATTCTGGTAATTCCATTAAGTGGTAACCAGGTTCTTTGCTCTTGATGAAAAGTTTAAGAATAAACGCGGTGCCGAGTGCAAAAACAATTCCTAAAAAGTAAAGGCCAAATAAAACCAAACCTTGTAGATTGAGCATCCCTGCAATGTAAATCTTCGGAACAACCAAGTTGATCAGTAAGGTATATACCGGTATTCGCGCTGAACAACTCATAAATGGTGCAACTAATATGGTTATCAGTCTTTCTTTCCAATCCGAAATAGTTCTTGCCGACATGATACCTGGAATAGCACAAGCCACACTAGATAGCAGTGGGACAACACTTTTTCCGTTCAGACCAAAAGGTCTCATGAGGCGGTCCATGATAAAAACAACTCGAGATAAGTAACCACTTTCTTCAAGTAAAGCAATGAAGAAAAAAAGTATGGCAATTTGTGGCACAAATACAAGCACACCACCAACGCCTGGTATGAGTCCTTGCGTAAAGAGTTTACTCAGCAGACCACTCGGTAGCATTTGCGCACTCCAGTTACTCAGTCGCACAAATTGCGCATCGATGTAGTCCATTGGGACGCTTGCAAAGCTGAATATAAATTGAAAGATGATCAAAAGTAAGGCTGCAAATAGAAGGTAACCGTAAATTGGATGGGTAAGCAGGCGATCTATACGCGTTGAAAAATGTGGTGCTTGAGGCTTACTTTGCTGAACAATACCTAGCGTTCGAATTTTTTGCAGACGATCTTCTGTATTTTTTTGTTGGTCTGGAGTTTCTAGATGGATATGGAAAGACCCACTATGAAATGGTTTTTTACTGCCGACGCTTAACGCATCGATGGCATCTAGGATTCGGGTTTTACCAATAGCTACTCTTGCATTTGCTGTTACAATTTTTGCTGCAGGGAAATTTTCTTGTAGGATAGCTTCATTGATTTGAAGGCCTTTTTGTTGGGCGCGGTCCCACATATTGAGCACAAGGATGCAAGGAAACCCGAGGTCGTATACTTGACTGAAAAAAAGTAAATTTCGCTCTAGGTTTGCGGTATCGGCAATGTAAAGGATAGCGTCTGGGTAATCGGTATGGCTTGGGTCCGTTAAGACGTCTTGTACGACTTGCTCATCAAGCGATTTTGCAAAGATGCTGTACGTTCCTGGAAAATCAATGATTTGATGTTTGTTGACTTTCGTTTGAATGAATCCAGAACGCTTATCTACGGTGACACCCGGAAAATTGCCTACTTGTTGGCGCATGCCAGTGAGCATGTTGAAAACAGAGCTTTTACCTGTGTTGGGATTACCTAGTAGGGCGATTTTCATAGGTGCAAAACTAAAGAATTTTGCCTAGGCTACCGCAACTTCGATTTGCTTTGCTTCTTCTTTGCGCATCGAAATGATGTGTCCGTTGTGTTCAAAGGCTATTGGATCGCCGAGAGGTGCTTTAAAAACTGCTTTGATTTTTTGGCCTTTGGTTAGACCCATCTCGATGAGTTTGGAACAAATTAGGTTATCGGAAAAGTCGATAATTTCAACAACCTGATGAAGATAAACAGAATCGAGTGTTTGAGACATACGCAAAGGTACTTCCGTTTTTGAGATTCAACTATACCATTTTTATGGTATTTTGAGTTAATCTAAATAATTGGACTTAAAACCAGTCGAGCTGTTGTTCTGGTTTGTTGAAGCACCAAACAAGTTTTATTCTTTTGCATTTGAGAAAGAATTCCATCATTGTAATGGCGGATTGTGGCAAGTTCCAGATTTTCGTTGTATCGAATGTGGAAATCCTGACCGAGTTGCTGTTGTAGTTGTGCAAGATCCATCTTATTATGGTCTACTAAAACAGAGAAATTTAGTGCAGAATTTTGCATCAGATTAATGGGTGCTTTCATGTGGGCCAATGCAGCAAAAATCTCAGAGAGTTGTTTTTCCGCGATAAATGAAAAGTCTTTACGGCTGAAAGTAACCAATACTTGATTGAATTTGACAATGAAGGAAGGTATTTGTGCATCGCGTTCTGCATTTTGAGAAATGGTCGTGCCCGGAGCCCCTGGATCTAAAAATGACCTGACGTAAAGCGGTATATTTTTTTGCTGTAATGGCTGAACAGTCTTGGGGTGAATTACACTGGCGCCATAGTAGGAAAGCTCAATGGCTTCCTTGAAAGAAATGGCTTCTAACAATTGGGTTTGTTCGAAATATTTTGGATCTGCATTGAGCATACCAGGAACATCTTTCCAAATAGTGACGCTTTGCGCTTGGCAACAATAAGCCAAGATACCCGCGCTGTAGTCTGAGCCTTCGCGTCCTAATGTGGTGGTGAAGCCTTCAGCGGTATGTCCAATAAAACCTTGTGTGATGGCAATATTTACCTTTTCAAACAAGGTTGTGACTTTTTGCTGACACAATTCTCCGGTTTTGTTCCAATCTACCTGGCCTTCTTGGTAGGTGTTGTCCGTTCTGATTACCGTTTTCGCATCTAACCAAGCGGAACTGTAGCCTTGTTCGTTGATAAATGCGGCAAGTATTTTACTTGAAATGTATTCTCCTAATGAAACCAGCTGATCGTATTGGTAGGCGCGGTTTTCTGCCAATGGTTTGAAAAATAATTGCGCGAGTTGTTCAAATACTTCTTCAATTTCATGGTAAATACCATAGTGCTTTTCTGCAAATAAGCCCGCTAGAATTTCAGCATGATACGCTTTGATGTCGTCGATTAAGCCGGCGTAAATGCGGTGATCTTGTGCATATAGAGCACTGATGAGCTCTTCTAGTTTATTGGTCGTCTTACCCATAGCAGATACCACGACAATTAATTTTTGATCGGGGTAACGTGCAAGAATAGCAGCTACATTTTTAACTGCATCGGCGTTTTTAACTGAGGCCCCTCCGAATTTAAATACTTTCATTTTAAGCGAGTTTTTCTGCGAGCAATTTGATTTCTACTGCCGGAGCAATTTTATCGTAAATGATATTGTAAACTGCTTGTAAAATTGGCATATCTACATTGAATTTCTTATTGATTTCATACAGACTTTTGGTGGCATAATATCCTTCGGCGATCATGTTCATTTCGAGTTGTGCACTTTTGACAGAATACCCTTTGCCAATCATAAAACCAAAGGTGCGGTTGCGCGAAAAATTAGAATAAGCAGTCACAAGAAGATCACCGAGGTAGGCGCTCGTTTTGGTATCGCGGTGCACCGGATGCAAAACGTCGATGAATCTTTCAATTTCTTGAATAGCATTTGAAACTAAAACCGCTTGAAAATTATCCCCGTAGCCCAAACCATGACAAATCCCAACTGCCAGAGCATAAACGTTTTTAAGGACTGCCGAAAACTCAGTGCCAAAAAGGTCATCACTGGTCGTGGTTTTGATGTAGCGGCAGCTAAGGGCATTGGCCATTTGTTGGGCTAATGTGGCTTCTGGGCAAGCAAGTGTCAAATAAGACAGGCGTTCCATGGCTACTTCTTCTGCATGACATGGGCCAGAAATGATACCTATTTTTTCATAGGGAATGCCAAAGCTTTTATGGATAAATCTGGCCGGAATGGCATTGTAGGCAGGAATGATTCCTTTTACTGCAGAAAAGACTACTTTATTTGCAAAATGAGCAGGCTCTATACCTTCAAATGCCTCTTCTAAAAATGCAGCTGGCGTGGCAATGATGACCCAATCCACTTTTGCAAGTGTAGCTTTTAAGTCGTTGCTTAGAACGATTTGTTGGTTGTCAAAAGCAACTGACTGGAGGTATTTGGGATTATGACCAAAGTTTTGAATGTGCGCAATGGCCTCTTGGCTGCGCATCCACCAATGTACCTGCTTGGTGTTATTGCACAAGATTTTCACCAAAGCGGTAGCCCAACTTCCGCCGCCAAAGACAGCGATTTTTTGCGGTGTTTCCATTTGGCAAAGGTAAACAATCTGTTGCAACTACTTTGTTACTAATTTTGTAAGAAAAACATAACATGCGTAGCAACCACGAAATCGACTACTTCATCAAAGGAGAAGAAATGCAGCTCATCGAAATTGAGCTCGATCCACAAGAAACTGCAATCGCTGAGGCCGGCGCATTTATGTACATGGATCAAGCGATCGCAATGCAAACCATTTTTGGCGATGGCTCTGCTCAAACAGGATTTATGGGCAAATTATTTAGTGCCGGAAAACGCCTTTTGACCGGCGAAAGTTTGTTCATGACCGCCTTTACCAATGAAGGTTTCGGCAAGGCACGTGTCGCATTTGCCTCGCCATATCCCGGTAAAATTGTTCCGTTCGATCTCTTACAATTCAACGGCAAAATCATTTGTCAGAAAGATGCTTTTCTCTGTGCTGCAAAAGGGGTGAGTGTAGGCATCGAATTTCAGCGCAAGCTCGGCACAGGTCTTTTCGGTGGTGAAGGTTTTATCATGCAAAAGCTTGAGGGCGATGGCTTTGCTTTTTGTCATGCCGGCGGATACATTACCGAACGCACCTTGCAACCCGGCGAAGTTTTACGTGTTGATACAGGCTGTATTGTGGCCTACACCCAAGATATCGACTACGATATCCAATTTGTTGGTGGCATCAAGAATACTATTTTTGGCGGCGAAGGTTTATTCTTTGCCACGCTGAAAGGTCCAGGAAAAGTGTGGCTGCAAAGTTTGCCAATTTCTAGATTGGCAGCTCGAATTTTAGCTTACAGCACAACAACGCGCAAGGAGGAGGGCAGTATTTTGGGTGGCCTTGGTAATTTGCTCGACGGCGATGGACGTTAATTATTCGGGCTTTGTTCTCGGATTGTTGAGGTAGCGAATCCCGGTAGGCTCTATTGCAACGCGTCGGTATTTGTATAGTTTTCCGAGTGCCTGCTTGAATGTTTTTTTGCTCTGGCCTAGTAATTCCCGTACCACTTCAGGATCACTTTTATCTGTCAGTGCCAAAAAGCCGTCATTTGCCTCCAAAACAGCCAGGATTTTTTGTTCAGCAGCGTCATAGCGGCTGTCGTTAGGAACTTCTAAACGGATATCGAGTTTACCATCTTCTCGAACCTTTGCGATATAACCCTTGCATATTTGTTCGGTTTCTAGGGGTTGAATCTGATGATCTTTAAAAATAAGTCCTTCGTAGCGCATATCGACAATGACATTTCTACCAAGCTTGCCTTCATCGCAAATCAACAACGTGACCTCTTGACCTTCAAGGCTTTTATCTTGACACGGGAGCAAGACTTTTTTGATTTTCATGCTACCGTAGAGGCGATCCGTTTCATAGTCATAAAGTAGTGCAAAGAGCCTGCGTTCGCCAATTTCAAGCCGTTGGCGTTGTTCGGCAAAAGGAACAAACAAATCTTTGTCGAGCCCCCAATCTACGAAAGCGCCGTAAGGATTTACTTGTACCACATCCAAATAAGCGCATTCTCCAAGAAGTAAATAAGGTAACTCCTTGACAGCAACCAAGCGTTCAGAGGAATCTTTCATAACAAAAACCTCCACCTCGGTTCCTTCTTCTAAATCGGGAGTGAGGTATTTATTGGGAAGTAATATTTCGTTTTCTTGAAGATCGATGAGATAAGCTCCTGGAGGTGCAAAGCGCTTGATTGTTAACTTATTTATTTTTCCGAGTTGCATAATAGAGAAGCTTAATAAGATTCTGGATTCTTAGGGCGTCTAAACAGACCAAAACGGCGTTTGCGACTTTTTGATTGGTTCAAATCTGAATTGGTTTCGGGTTCTGGCAAGGCTGCTGTATGGCTGCCATTTGCAGGATTTTGCTGGTCAGTAGGGTTCATCCAGTCCGCACGCATGCGGTTTTTTTCGACTTTTCCAGTTTTTTGATTGAGCGCATAATAATAGCGTTCTCCAATGTCGGCGGGGTTGGTCGCGACTACATCGGACTCTAGCTGCCATAATTCTCGGTCGTAGTCGTAAACATAGGCATCGTAGGACATATCAGGAAAGTAATAAGAAGCAACACCTTCAAGGGCTGGCGCCTCTGCCGATAGATGGTCAAAAACAATGCGTGCGCGTTTTGGCTCGAATTCCACAGACATACTGGCCATGTTGGCATACTCAAAAACGACTCGTTTCTTGATTCCTTTTTGATCTTTAAACACGGGACTGCCAAATTTGGCAACTTGGCCCGTAAAACTCAGGACATCTAAGATTTTATAATTACTCATGGTGGTCCCGCCGTCGTAGCCAAATAACAAGTATTGTGTCTTGCCTTGAAAAGAAAAATCGATGATTTTAAAATAAACCGCACCGTACCAACTTTTGTGGTCTACAATACCCTCTGGTTTGGTGTTATAGGCGTCTAAAACATCGGTTAATTCCAATGCTTGAACGCGTTCTTTCCCTTCTTCACGACGCAGCACAAAGCCGCCATAGGTATAAGATAAATCGGACAATTCGACGTTCCAAGTGAGCAGCCGAACGGTTTGGTCAGTACTTTTGATATCGGCTATTTTGAGTTGTTGAAGGGGAAAATCAAAGAAGTCTTTGCTGCGAACGAGCTCGGACATGGCTTTTTTAAAAGCTAAATGCAAAACGCTTATTTGATCGTCGTTTGGCGAGCTGCGAAGAGCAGAAAGTGCTTGTACGGCCGCCTGTTCTTTCTGTTCAAGACTTTGACAAAGACTTGAAAAAGGCAGCCATATAAAAAAGAGATTTAAAGCAAGGAGGTGCTTCATGTTTCGTTTAACGAAGGAATGCTGCTTAGGTTACGTTGTTAGAGGCTTTGAAGGGCGGCAATTGTGGCGCGGGGATCTGCCGAACCAAAAACAAAACTGCCAGCAACAAGCGCATCTGCTCCGGCTTGAGCTAGCTGGGCGCCTGTTTCTAGATTAACGCCGCCGTCGACTTCAATCAAAAATTGAGATCTGGTTTGGTTTCGCAAAGCTTTGAGACGGGCCACTTTATCGTTGGCAGCGGAAATAAAATGCTGCCCGCCGAACCCTGGATTGACGCTCATAACTAAAACTAAATCCAACAGGGGAGCTATTTCGGTTAGGACCTCTATAGGCGTATGTGGATTAAGCGCCACACCTGCCTTCATGCCAAGTTCTTGAATTCGGCTAATGGTGCGATGCAGGTGCGTACATGCTTCATAATGAACGGTGAGGATATCTGCCCCAGCTTTTTTAAAGTCTTCTAGATAGGCATCTGGGTTGGCAATCATGAGGTGTACATCTAGCGTTTTATTGGTGTGTTGCCTGATGGCTTGCAGCACTGGAAAACCAAAAGAAATATTTGGTACAAACACGCCGTCCATGACGTCGATGTGCAACCAGTCTGCTACAGAGTCGTGCAACATCAAGGTATCGCGTTGGATATTTCCGAAATCACAGGATAATACGGATGGAGATACAATCATGGTTAATTTTTTATCAAAATTAGCCATAATTTCCCGAATGCAGCAATTCTATCAGGTCTTGTTCACGTTGATACAAGTCCAGGAAAAAATGAAGGCCATACCGGTCTGCAGTAACTGTTTGGTAATACACAAAAAGGGGAATTGGCTGGAGAAGTCGTATTTTTTGATGGATTAAATTGGCGGTTAATTTTTGCAGCGAATCACCGCTCACTTCATTGAATTTTGAACCAATATGATCTTGATTCAGAATTGTCATGCCAAGTTCAATGGGTGCTTCGGTACGCATGCAGCCATGTGAAAAACTTCTGAATGGTTGGCTGAATAAGCTTCGGCTTGGTGTGTCGTGGATATAAACAGAAAAAGCGTTGGCAAATTCAAATTTGATGAGTCCAAGGCTATTCCAGGGCCCCGGATCTTGTTCAATTTGGTAGGGGAATGTTTTGTCTTTATTTTTTTTCCAATTAACCATTTTTGGATCGATTTCTCTTTTATTAGCACCATAAATGCGCATATGTTCTTTTTGGAGATAACCGGCATTTCTTTTGAGTGCTGGAAGAACTTCATTTTTTGCGATTGAACTTGGCACGCGCCAATAAGGCAAACTGACGATTCGGTTTACATGCGAGCTGAGTTCGGGTGTGGCGTGCTCTATTTTTCCAATAATGACCCTGTGCACGGCCCGTAGTGTGTCATCGGAGATAAAATTCAAAACAAATGCGGGTAAGTTAATACCAATATAGGTCTTTGGTTTTTGTTTTTCTTGACGCAGGCGGTCCAAAGAAATTTGTGCTTGATATAAACGGTCATGTTTGGATTGTTTGAAGGCATAAACAGTAGCCATACCAATACGGCCATCGGCATTGAGTCCGTTCTGCTTTTGGAATTGACGCAAAGCTGCCCGGATGGTTAAACTGTCTGCTTGGGCTGAAATGAGGTTTTCTCCAAGGAGTGCCGTTTGGAGTAGTTCCCATGCTCGTTTTTTGTTATCTTTTTCGGACACAAGTGTATAGCAAACAGTGTCTTGAATGACCGTATCGCAATAGTGGAATAAGTGCTGCGCGAAAAAGCGGTAATTAGAATCGGCAGGCCCTCTTGTAAGTAAAATGGAATCTGTATTGAGTGGTTTTTCGAGCCAAGCGCTTGGGTATTTTTGCCATTGTTTTACTTTGAGTTTTCGCTTGTCAAAATCGATAAAACCGCTATCTAGATCGTGGACAATAGTTCCGATTTGATAACTTATTAGGAGCTCTGAGATCAGTTCGTGTTGACTCCTATCAATAACTTGCCCTCTTGACTTTGGAAGCCCAAAATGGCCTAATTTGCTGGAAGTTTTCAGCCAATTTTGCTTAATGCATTGGTGTGTGGAGTCGCTTGAAAAAAAAGGCTTAAAATGGAAAGCAGCATACATATAGAAGAGCTGACCGCGTGCTGCTCTATTGAGTGGAAGTTGAGGATGCCCTTCTAAAAGCAAAAGCTTTAATTTCTGCGCCTGATTTAATTTCCTACTATTTAAAAAATCGACTTGCTCAGATGGCTCGTGTGTTTGATGGCAACCTGAAAAGAGCAGTGCCGAAAATAAAAATCCAAAACAGTAGAGAAGGTGAGCTTTCATTTATTCCTTACTTTCGTTGAAGGTAATTAAACATTGCGAATAGATGGTTATTGGTCTGATTCTATTTACTGCGCTCTTGTCTTGGCAGGGCTTTCAAAATCCTACTTGGCGCGCCCGTATGTTGTTTAGCCCTTATTTAACCAAACACAATAAAGAGTGGCATAGGTTTTTTACCCATATGTTTGTTCACCTCGATTGGTCGCATTTGCTTTTCAATATGTTGACGCTTTATTTTATCGGGGATTTTTTTTTCTGGCAACTCACTTCTTTTTTTGGCAACTTAGGAGGGGTCTATTATTTTTCATTGCTCTACCTAATGGGCGGATTATTCGCCACCCTCTATGCGTATTACCGTCATCAAGATGACCCGCAGTACCGCAGTTTGGGCGCCTCTGGTGCAGTGACAGCCGTTTTATTTGCATTTATTGCCGTCAATCCTACCCAAGAACTCTCCCTAATGTTCATTCCATTGCCCATTCCTGCCTATATTTTTGGTCCATTGTATTTACTCATTGAATATTATGCTTTTAGAAAAGGCAATACCGGCATTGCCCACGATGCGCATATTGCAGGAGCAATTGTAGGGCTTTTATTTGTCCTGCTTTTTATACCAAAGTATTTGCATTTTTTTGCATCTTTGTTTCATTAGAAGTTTTATAGCCAATGCTTTATGTAAATAGTAACGGTCATATTTTAGCCGGTGATGCGCCAACCATTTCACCGGGTAACCGTGCTCATCTATACGGAGATGGCGTTTTTGAGAGCATTCGCATCATTAATGGAATGCCACTTAATCTTGAAAATCATGTTCTGCGTTTATTAGCGGGCGCCCGCGCTATACATATGCGGCCTTCAGCCACTTTTACAACAGCTTTTTTTGAAGCAAAAATTCTAGAACTTTGCGTTCAATCTAGTATTACAGAGGGTGGACGTTGTCGTCTTTCTCTAGATAGAATAAGTGGAGGTGCTTATTTACCAGATGCCAATGAGGCCATTTATTACATCGAAGTGTATCCCTATGAGGTAAATCATTTTGAACTAAATGCCCGCGGCTTAGAATTAGATATCTACCAAGACATCAAGCTTCAGAAAAACCTGCTTTCTAATTACAAAACAAAAATGGGCTTACCTTACGTTATGGCTGCTTTGGCCGCTAAAGAAAAAGGCCTCGACGACCTCTTTCTGACCGATTTCCGTGGCCAAATTCTAGAATCTTCGTCTTGTAATGTATTTATTATAAGCAACGGCGTCTTGTACACGCCTGGCTTGGAAGAAGGTTGCTTGGCTGGTACCATGCGAATGCAGATCATTAATTTGGCACTCGCTAATGGAATCAAAGTTTACGAAAGTGCCCTGCTCCCGCAGCACTTGCTTGCAGCCGATGAAATCTTTCTGACCAACGCCATTCGCGGCATCAACTGGGTCGGCGGGTACCGCACCAAGCGTTACCAAAACAATATTGCCCGTAAATTGGTGGTATTACTCAACGCGCATTGGGAAAAATCCATACAATAGTTTTCAACAATCGCACGAGACTGCTGTAGAATTTCCTAAATTTAAAGTTCCCTTTTTACAGCTGTCATGTACCTCATTTTTGATACCGAAACCACTGGTTTACCGCGCAATTTCAATGCACCTATCACCGACCTAGACAACTGGCCGCGTGTGGTGCAGCTCGCCTGGCAGCTCCACGACGAAGCGGGTGAGCTCGTCTCCCAGCAAGATTTCATCATCCAGCCTGACGGCTTCAATATTCCCTTTGAATCCGAGCGCGTCCACGGTATTTCGACTGAGCTTGCCCGAGCAGTCGGCGAGACACTCAGCTCTGTACTTGAACGCTTCAAGAAAGACCTTGCCAAAGCCAATTTCATGGTGGGGCATAACCTTAAATTCGACATCAATGTTTTGGGCTGTGAATTTGTGCGTCTCGGCCAAGATACACCTTTAACAAAGCCGGTTCTTGACACTTGTACTGAGCGCAGTGCGCAGCTTTGTCAAATTCCAGGAGGACGGGGAGGCAAATTCAAGTTACCTACCCTTACTGAACTCCACGAGTTCCTTTTTGGAGAAGCTTTCAATGAAGCCCATAACGCCACGGCTGACGTTGAATCCACGACCCGCTGTTTCTTAGAACTTTTGCGAAAAGAACATTATACTTTAGAAGAGATTCTTCAAGAACCTGGTTACTTTGCCTCATTTCAGACGCTGAATCCTGCACCAATTCAAAAAATTGGTCTTCAGCATGTCAACCTAAAAGCCGAAAGCGAAAAAATTCGAGCTGCACAGCAACCTGCTGCTGCTCCGCCCCGATCAAAAATCATCCCGGCTGCTGCGCCAGAGGGACCTGTTTTTGCGCATCTACATAACCATACCCAATATTCTATTTTGCAGTCTACCGCAGAGGTAGGGGCACTTATTCAAAAAGCAGTTGCTTTGGGCCAACCAGCAGTTGCACTTACCGATACTGGCAATATGATGGCTGCTTTTCAATTTGAAAAACAAGCTGCTGCCCACAACGCTAAGGTAAATGCGGCCAGAGAAGAGGCTGAGCAAAAAGGCGAATCCTTTGAAGGTCAAGAAATCTTACCTATTATTGGTTGTGAGTTCAATGTATGCCGAAATCACCAAGACAAAACCGTCAAAGACAATGGTTATCAAATTGTTTGTTTGGCTAAAAATAAAAATGGCTATCAAAACCTTATCAAATTAGCTTCCATAGCCTACACACAGGGCATGTATTACGTACCGCGCATCGACAAAGCAGTTCTTAGTCAATACAAACAAGACCTCATTGTTCTGAGTGGCAATCTTTACGGTGAAATTCCGAGTCTTTTGCTCAATGTTGGGCAGAAACAAGCGGAAGAAGCACTCCTTTGGTGGAAAGAACAATTTGGCCCTGATTTTTACTTAGAAATAGGCCGACACGGACTTGATGTGGAAGAAAGGCTCAACCCAATGTTAGTTGCACTATCAGAACAGCACCAAATCAAATTAGTCGCCACAAATAATACCTATTATGTCGAGCAAGCTGACGCCGTTGCACACGACGTTTTGCTTTGTGTCAAAGACAACGAGCTTGTTGAAACGCCAAAAGGCCGCGGGAGAGGGTTTCGCTACGGTCTGGAAAACGACACTTACCACATGCGAAGTTCAGAAGAAATGTTGACCTTGTTTGCAGATCTTCCTCAGGCAATTGAGTCCATTTCCGAAATTATTACCAAATGCGAACACTATGGTTTGGCTAGAGAAGTACTTCTTCCTGCATTTGAGATCCCTACAGAATTTATCCACGCACAAGATGCTACAGACGGCGGTAAGCGCGGAGAAAACGCCTATTTGCGCTATCTCACCTATGAGGGGGCCAAAAAACGCTACCCCGAGCTTACTTCAGAAATCACTGAGCGCATCGATTTTGAATTGGCTACTATTGAAAAGACGGGTTACCCTGGTTACTTTCTTATTGTACAAGATTTTTGCAATGCTGCACGTCAAATGGGCGTTTCTGTAGGTCCTGGTCGGGGTTCGGCTGCCGGTTCGGCGGTTGCCTATTGCACTGGTATTACCAACGTCGACCCAATTAAATACGATCTGCTATTTGAGCGTTTTCTCAATCCTGACCGTATATCAATGCCCGATATCGATATCGATTTCGACGATGAGGGCCGGGTAAGGGTCATTGACTACGTCATTCAAAAATACGGCGCCAATCAGGTTGCCCAAATCATAACTTATGGCACCATGGCTGCCAAATCTGCCATCCGCGATACCGCGCGCGTCATGAACCTACCCCTTCCTGAAGCCGACCGCCTTGCCAAGCTTATTCCAGATTTATCATTGCGCAAGTTGTTTACGCTTCCAGAGCCAGAGCTCATTGATAAGCTCCGCAATCAAGAGGCTATTGGAAATGCCAAAGAATTGCGCCGTATCTATAACGGCGTCGATTTACAAGCCCAGGTCTTGCAAAAAGCGATGGAAATCGAAGGATCGGTGCGCAACACGGGTATTCACGCTTGTGGTGTCATTATTACGCCCGACGACCTCACCAATTTTGTGCCAGTGGCAACTGCCAAAGATTCTGAAATGGTTTGTACGCAATACGACAACGCGGTTGCCGAGTCGGCTGGTTTGCTCAAAATGGACTTCTTGGGCCTCAAAACCCTCACCCTTATCAAAGATGCCGTACGTCTGGTCAAAGAAAATCGCGGTATTGACCTCGACCCAGATACCTTCCCCATAGACGACTCAGCTACTTATGCGCTCTTTCAACGAGGAGAAACGGTTGGGATTTTCCAGTACGAATCTCCCGGGATGCAAAAACACCTCAAAGAGCTCAAGCCTACAGAATTTGCCGATCTCATCGCCATGAATGCATTGTATCGCCCAGGTCCAATGGAATACATCCCTTCGTATTGCAAGCGCAAGCATGGCGAAGAACAAATTGTGTACGATCTCGCTGATTGCGAAGACTACCTCAAAGAAACCTATGGCATCACCGTTTACCAAGAGCAAGTCATGCTTTTGTCACAAAAACTCGCAGATTTCACCAAAGGCGAGGCCGACACCTTGCGTAAAGCCATGGGTAAAAAAGACCGCAAAGTGCTCGATAAAATGAAGCCCACCTTCATCGAACGCGCCAGTACAAAAGGGCACGCACCTGCGGTTTTAAAAAAAATATGGAAAGACTGGGAAGCGTTTGCTTCATATGCATTTAATAAATCGCACTCAACTTGCTATGCTTGGGTGGCTTATCAAACAGCTTTTCTAAAAGCGAACTATCCTGCCGAATACATGGCATCGGTGCTCAGTAATAACATGTCGGACATCAAGCAAGTCTCTTTCTTTATGGAAGAATGCCGCCGCATGGGTATAGAGGTGTTGGGTCCCGATATCAATGAGTCTGGCTTTACTTTTTCTGTAAACACCGCGGGCGCAATTCGCTTTGGGCTCGGCGCAATCAAAGGAATGGGAAGCGGTCCGGTCGAGGCCATTCTCGAAGAAAGAAAAAACGGTGCCTTTAGCTCGATTTTTGAGCTCACCACTCGTATTAATTTGCGTTTGTGCAACAAGCGTGCGTTTGAAAGTTTAGCCTATGCCGGCGGCTTTGATTCATTCACTGGAGTCCACAGAGCCCAATATTTTGCAGCAGATGCCAACGGCAGAACCTTTCTTGAGGCCGCCATGCGTTACGGAGCCAGCGTTCAAGAACAACAACAATCTGCTCAACACAGTATGTTCGGAGAAGCAACAGGTACTACCATGCCGGCTCCGACGGTTCCGAAAGCCGACGAATGGCCAGCCATCTACAAGCTCAACCGGGAAAAAGAAGTGGTTGGCATCTTCATTTCAGGGCATCCACTCGATGACTACAAAGTTGAAATCACTTCTTTTTGTACTGGAACCGTTGCCATGCTCAATGAACCAAGCGTTTTTCTAGGCAGAGACCTGCTCATAGCCGCTATAATTACGGGTGTCGAGCACCGCATCACCAAACGCGGAGACGCGTTTGGCTCGTTGGTTATAGAAGATTATCAAGATGCTTTTAAATTGAATTTATTCAACGAATCTTATCTCAAGTTCAAGCATTTCATGGAGCCGGGTACTTTTGTCGCCATCAAAGGACGCATCGAAGTGCCTCGATTCCGACAATACCCTGAATTTGTTGTGCATCATATCGAGCTCCTTCAAGAACTCCGAGACAAGCGCGCCAAAATGCTCAAACTGCGTTTTTCAGCCAAACAACTCGATCAACTCATTATAGACCAATTGCACGAACTCTTTGAGGCCAACCCCGGCGCTTGTCAGTTGCATTTTACCGTTTATGATTCTTTAGATGGCGTAGAGGTTTCCTTGCCCTCCAGAAGTATTAAAGTCCAGCCATCAAGCCAATTATTTAAAGAATTGGCAAAATTAGATATCCAATTCAAATTGAATTAAACAAAAAAAACGCTCCAACAGGAGCGTTTTTCTTTTAGAGCTTTTCTGTTATTAAGCTTCTGTTGCTTCTTGTGGCACCAATACGCGACCGCAGTGCTCACAAACAATGATTTTCTTTTTAGTCACGATATCTAATTGGCGTTGTGGTGGGATTTTATTGAAACATCCGCCACAAGAACCTCTCATTACTTGAACAACCGCCAAGCCGTTTTTAGCGTTGGTGCGTAGGCGCTCATAAGCAAAAACCAAACGAGATTCGATATTCTTTTTGGCAGCATCAGACGCTTTGACGAGTTTTTCTTCGTCTTTTTGTGTCTCGCTGACAATAGCTTCGAGCTCGGCTTTTTTGTTGTCGAGGTCAGACTGTTTCATTTCAACGCGCTCAACTGCCTCGGTAAGCGTTTCTTTTTTAAGGTCAATTTTCAATTTCGCCTCTTTAGACTTTTTGTCGTGGAGTTTGATTTCGAGTTCTTGAAATTCGATTTCTTTAGAAAGAGACTCAAACTCGCGGTTATTGCGTACGTTGTTTTGTTGCTCTTTGTACTTGGCAATAGCTGCTTCGGCTTCTTTTACAGCAATTTTACGATCTGTAATTTCGGTCTCAATTTCTTTGATTTCGTCGTTGATTTTGGAGACACGGGTGTTGAGTCCAACGATTTCATCCTCTAAACTTTGCACTTCTAAAGGAAGTTCACCACGGATGGTGCGAATGCGATCGATTTCGGAGTCGATTTTCTGGAGTTCAAAAAGCGCATCCAATTTTTCTGCGATGGTACCTTCTTTTTTCGTTGCTGTTGCCATGGGCTATATATAGTTAACGGGATTCGTATTCAACTTAGTTAAACGGATCGCAAAGTTAGGAAAATTTTCTGTAAGTTGTTCTGCTAAAAGTTCACTTGTAAATTGCTCGCTTTCATAATGCCCAATATCGGCAATGACAAGGTGGTTGTCAGCATCAAAAAACTCATGGTATTTGAAGTCAGAAGATAGATAAAGGTCTGCTCTAGCCGCAATGGCGTCAGGTACCAAAAAACTACCTGCGCCACCACAAAGCGCAATGGATTGCACCTTTGGTTTAAGAAGCTGCGTATGCTTAATACAACCACAACCAAAGGTTTGCTTAACTCGTTTGAAAAATAATTGGGTGTCAATCGGTTCAGGAAGTTGCCCAATAATGCCTGATCCTCTATTTTGATTCGGATTTGTTGTCTGCATGACGTGATAAGCAACTTCTTCGTACGGGTGCGCTTCGCGCATGGCTTGAATGACCTTATGAAGCAGATTTTCCTCCACAACATACTCTAATTTGAGCTCTTGCACCTCTTCACGTATGCCCTTATTGCCAGTATGCGGTTTGGCATTTTCAATGGGCGTAAATGTACCGGTACCCAAAGAGCGAAAATGGCAATCTTTGTAATTACCTATCTGACCCGCACCCGCACCAAGAATCGCCTTGTCTACATCTAAAAAATGGCTTTGGGGCACATAGACCTCGAGCTTGTGCAATAAGCCACTTATTGGCCTTAGGATTCGGACATTTTCCAAACCTAATTTTGCAGCAATTTTTGCATTGACTCCTTGGTAATGGTTATCGAGGTTGGTATGAATAGCATATAAAGCAATTTGCTGTTGTATGCATTTTTCAAAGATGCGCTCTACATAATTTTTTCGATTGAGTTTCTTGAGCCCGCGAAACAATATAGGATGATGTGAAATAATAAGGTTACAATTGTTCGCAATGGCTTCATCAACTATGGCTTCTGTTACGTCAAGAGAAACCAAGACGCCAGAAATTTCCTTTTCTGAATACCCATAAATGAGTCCAGCGTTGTCATAACTTTCTTGTAATTGAAGGGGGAATTTAGCTTCTAAAAAGCGACAAATTTCTAGTAATTGCATATTAAAGTTTTTTGCTGATGCCAAAGTTTAAGCCCCAACCATAACTTTTATGAATGTAGGCCTCGTAGGGGCTGTAAGAATTGTTGAGCTGTGAACGGTAAATTAGACCAAGACGCAAATTGAATTTATTGTCTAGTTGGAAATCGAGACCGACACTGGCTATCCACGCAATTGTGAAGCTATTCATGGTGTTATTGATTTTGACTTGGTCGTCGTATTTTGCACCAAGGGCGTTTGTCCATTGGAGGTCTTGCCGGTAACCTTGGTATAGAGCTGGTAACAAGCCTGCTCCCGTGTAGAACTGCAACTGTTTTCCAAAAGTAGCTTTGAGTTGCAAAGGAAGCGCGAGATAGCGGTATTTGGTCTGATAAGCAAAGCTCGAATCGGAGTCTGTTGCTTTAAAAGCGTAAGATTCGCCATTTTGCAGCCAAGAGACACCCGCATCTAAGTAAAAATGCTGACTCAGTCCTAAGCCCAAACCGAGTTGCTGAGACCAAACAGGCAGAGGAATTTCAGAGGCACGCTCACCGAGTGGGGTTGGTAAAAAGGCGTCGTTGGATACCAGGCTTCGATACATGTTCATCCGTTGGCTTTCAAAATAAAAACGTGTTGCGTAATTTTTTTTAATGTCTTTATTTAAAATTTGGGCGAATCCATTGGATAGCACCACCATAAATAGAACAGATAAAAGGGCTTTCATCTTTCAAATTTAAGATTTTTATGGTCACCTAAAGTCAGCAGATATTTTTAGTCGACCTTCAATTCATCAAGCAGTAAGTAAGCTTCTTGCCACTCTAAGGGCTTCTTCAATGTGCCCAACAGGGTTGGTTTGAGAATTAAAAATACCGGCAATTTTTCCGTTGAGCCCCACGACATACGTGACTCTTCCCGGAATTAAGCCAAACAAATTTCCAGGTACGCCAAATAATTGGCGTACCTTTTTTTGTGTATCGGCGAGCAATGGATAGGGAAGACCATGCTTTTGGCCGAAGGCTAGATGAGACTTACTCCCGTCCGATGAAATGCCAAATACTTCGCAACCGAGAGAAACAAAATCAGCGTAGGCATCTCTAAAAGCACAGGCTTCTTTGGTACACCCCGGTGTATCGTCCTTGGGGTAAAAGAATAGAACCAATATTTTTTTACTGATAAAATGTTGGATATCAATCAAGCTTCCTTGATGATCAGGAAGACTAAATGCAGGGCAGTCGTCACCTACTTGTAGTTCTTTACTCATGCTTGTAATGCTGTTTTGAAACGATTCAAGACGCGTTCGCGTGCAAATTTATGTTCTATAATGGGTACAGGGTAGGCCGGAGTTCCAAATTCGGGAACCCATTTTTTGATGTATTTGTATTGCGGGTCAAATTTCTTCTGCTGGGCCTCGGGGTTGAATACTCTAAAATAGGGTGCGGCGTCGCAGCCACAGCCTGCTGCCCATTGCCAGCCCCCAATGTTGCTGGCCAATTCAAAATCGAGTAGTTTTTCTGCAAAATAACGCTCTCCCCAGCGCCAATCGATTAATAGGTGTTTGGTGAGAAAACTTGCCACAACCATGCGCACGCGGTTGTGCATAAAACCGGTCGCATTGAGTTCTCTCATGCCGGCGTCCACTAACGGATACCCTGTTTTACCTTCGCACCAGGCTTTGAAGTGAGCTTCATTGGTTTCCCAAACAATACGGTCATATTGGGGTTTGAAAGCATGGTCAACAGTCTGAGGAAAATGAAATAAAATCATTTGATAGAAGTCGCGCCAAATGAGCTCATTGAGGAATTTTTCATTGAGTTGTTGGGCGCTCAGTGCCAATTGCCTGATAGAGATGGTTCCAAAGCGTAAATGTAAGCTCAGACGAGAGGTGCCGAGCACTGAAGGAATATCGCGGTTCAAATGGTAATTGGCGATAATTTTTTGAGGTGTAAGACTTGGTGGAAAATCTTGTGCATTTTGATTTTCAAAGCCCATTTCTTTCAATGAAATCAGTTGTTGGGTAGGTAATTTTGCCAAATGAGCAGCGTATTTTGTTGTCGGATACGCTTTGAACTGATAAGGGGAAATTTTGGCCTTCCATTTGCGCGAAAAGGGTGTGTAGATGGTGTAAGGTTTACCATCATCTTTAACGACCTCATTTTTTTCAAAAATGACTTGGTCTTTGGCACCAATGAATTCAATGTGACTTTTTTGGAGTTCGTCAAATAGAAACTGATCTCGGGAAATAGCTCTTGGCTCGTAATCTCTGTTGGTGTAGACCCTTGAAGCCTTGTGCTGCTGCACTAATTTGGGAATTTCTATTTTGGCGTCGCCGTAAACAACATGAAGGTCCGAACCATATTGTTGGTATTCTTTTTTAAGACTTGCTATCTCTTGGTGTATGAATAGAACACGTTGGTCGTTTTGCGGTAGGTGTTCTAGAATTGTTTGATCAAAAACAAAAACAGGTATAACAAGCTCGTTGTTTTTGAGTGCTTTATATAAACCAGCATTGTCTTCTATTCGAAGATCGCGGCGGTGCCAAAAAAGCGCAGTACTCATTTGCCGTCGTATTCGATAATGTTGTTTTGCGTTTCCCAAAGCTTGACGCTTAGGCCATATTTTGAATCTAGTTTTTCGCGCAATAAGTTCCAAATAACCACTGCAATATTTTCTGCCGTAGGATTCAAGTTGGCAAATTCGGTGCAGTCTAGGTTGAGGTTGCGGTGATCGAAGCGATCCTGAACTTCCCTGCCGATCAGATCTTTGACCAACTTGAGGTCAATCAGGTAACCTGTTTCTGGATCAATTTGGCCATCAATCCAAACCTCTAGGGTGTAGTTGTGGCCATGGTAGTTGGGGTTATTGCATTTGCCAAAAACGGCGTTGTTTTGTTCGTCGGACCAATCTGGTCGGTAAAGTCGATGTGCCGCATTAAATGTGGCGCGTCTACACACTCTCATATGCTGCTTTTGTTAAGGCCTCTACGTTTTGGTTTAAAAGTATTTTAAACCAAGCCGTGTAAGCATGTGGGTAATTTTCGAGGTCTTGCAATAAATCCGATAGGCTAATCCATTTGTAGGCTTCTACTTCATCTGTATTGATTTTTGGGTCTTCATCGGCGTAGGCAAAAACCACGTGGTCTAGTTCGTGTTCTGTAAGACCCTGATCGAGTTTGGCTTTATATATAAAATGAAACGCATATTGCATTTTAGCGCTCATACCCATTTCTTCTTGTAAGCGGCGTTCGGCTGCATTTAAAACACTTTCCTCTGGTCTTGGATGACTGCAACAAGCGTTGGTCCAAAGCAGTGGTGAGTGATACTTATGCGCAGCACGTTGTTGTAATAAAAGTTCACCTTTATTGTTGAAAAGAATCACAGAAAACGCCCGATGCAATAAACCCAGGCGATGTGCTTCCATCTTTTCGAGCTGACCGATTTCGCGGTCGTCTTCATTAACTAATACAACGTACTCTTCTTGCATTACAATAAATTGAGGTTATGGCGAACGTATGAAGTGAGCAATATGCGCATTTTGCGGTAATTTGGTATGCGAATACGCTCGTTGAGTACCGATTCTGCAGGTGTTTGCTTGATTTTTTTGAAGAGTTTAAAGTAGTATTTGTAGGCCATATAGACGCCAAAACGAGCTGTTTTTGGGAGCATCAGGATGCCTTCGTAACCTTTTTGGAAATCAATGGCAATATCTATTTCAATTTCTTTTTTCAGCTCAGCATTGAATTCGGTTAAATTAATTCCTGGGAAGTAGGTTCGGCCAAGTTCTTGATAGTCTGCTTTGAGATCTCTGAGAAAATTTATTTTCTGAAAAGCTGCACCAAGTTTCATGGCGTAGGGCTTGAGTTTGTCGTATTCAGCTTGGTTGCCATCAACAAAAACCTTGAGGCACATCAGGCCAACGACCTCAGCAGACCCCAAAATATAGGTCTCGTATTTCCCTTGGTCATAGGTTTGTTTTTGTAGGTCCATTTCCATCGAGTCCAAGAAAGTATCGATAAGTTCTTGAGGAATTTGGTATTTATTAACCGCCCATTGAAAACTATTTAGAATCGGATTGAGTGAAATTCCAGCGGCAATCGCTTCGTAGGTTTGAACTTTAAAATCTGCGAGTAGTTTTTCTTTATCATAGCCATGGAAAGTATCGACGATTTCGTCGGCAAAACGCACAAAACCATAAATGGCATATATTGGTTTTTGCAGTTCTTTGTGCAAAAAGCTGATGCCTAACGAAAAGGAAGTCGAGTACCTTTTGGTGGTGAGCTCGCTCATTTCTTGGCTGATGTTGTCAAATAATGCTTTCATAGTTTGGGTTTAGTGATGCGTGGTTATGATGTGCTTGGCAACTACCTCTCCTGAAACAATAGAAGGAGGGACGCCTGGGCCAGGTACAGTTAATTGGCCGGTATAGTAAAGGTTTTTGATTTTTTTATGTTTCATTCTGGGCTTAAGAACAGCCGTTTGACGCAATGTATTGGCCAAGCCATAAGCGTTTCCTTTGAATGCGTTGTAATCATTTTTGAAGTCTGAAACACAGAAACTACGCTTGTAAACGATGTTGTCTTTGATGTCGTTCCCGGTGAGGTCTTTTAGTCGCTGAACCAATATATCAAAATACTTCTCTCTGGTGGCTTCGTCGTCCTTGAGGTCGGGTGCTAGTGGGATCAAGAAGAAAAGGTTTTCTGAACCTTCTGGTGCTACGGTTGGATCCGTTAGTGAAGGCACACTCATGTAAAACAAGGGCTTTTCAGGCCAACTCGGGTCTTTGTAGATGGTTTTGCCGTGTTCTTCTAGCGATTCATCAAAGAAGAGGTTATGATGCTCGAGGTTTTCTAGTTTTTTATTCACGCCGACGTAAAACAACAAGCTAGAAGGCGCCATTGTGCGTTTGTCCCAGTAGGAATCGGAATAGTTAGCGTTTGCTTGTAGTAAGTTTTGATCGGTATGAGCGTAGTCAGCTCCTGATATAACGATGTCTGCTGCATGAAAGGTGCCATTAACAATGGTACCTGTGGCTTTTCCGTTTTCAATGACAATACGTTCTACTTTGGAGGCTTTGTGAATGGAAACACCTTGTTCTTGTGCAATGCGTGCAAACGCTTTGATAAACTCGTGCATGCCGTTCATTGGGTACCATGTGCCGAGTTGGATGTCTGCATAATTCATTAGCGAATAAAGAGCGGGCGTTTCATTGGGCATGGCTCCCAAGAACAAAACTGGAAATTCTAAAAGAGAAAGAATTTTAGGATGTTTGAAATATTTGCGAATAAAAGTCGAAAAGGAAGAAAACAAATGCATTTTGAATAGCCCACCAAGCACCCTTGAATCGATGAATTCGCTGAGTTTTAAACTTGGTTTGTAAACAAGATCTTCCATACCTACTTTGTATTTGTAGGCGGCATCTTTTAAAAAAGCCTGTAATTGTTTAGCACTACCCGGTTCAACAGACTCAAACCAAGCTTCAAGTGCTTGCATGTCAGCAGGAACATTCGTGTAAGCGCGATCTGGCCAATAGACACGATACGAAGGATCTAGTCTTTTTAGTTCGTAAAAATCTGAAGTGGTGTAACCGAATTGCTTGTAAAATTTTTCGAAGACGTCCGGCATCCAATACCAAGAGGGGCCCATGTCGAAAACAAATCCTTGGGTTTCAAATTGCCTCGCCCTGCCACCTATGCTGTCGTTCTTTTCAAAAATTTGAACGTTGTAACCAGCTTTGGCTAAAAAGGATGCGGTAGATAAGCTCGAAATTCCCGAGCCAATAATGTGTACTTTTTTTGTCATAAATTAATTTGCCGAAAAAGCGAATTCCGGGAGTGCTTCCATCAGTTTTTTACGTGCGATGAAAATCCGGCTTTTCACAGTTCCGATTGGAATACCTAGTTTGTCAGCGATCTCTTTGTATTTAAAGCCTTGAAAATGCATTTCAAAAGGCGTTTGATACTCCTCGCCTAATAAATTGATTTGTCTGTTGATGTCGTTTACACCAATCTTCTCGATTGCGCTGTCTTCGTGGCTGTGGATGTTTCCGACCAAAAATACTTCTTTGCTGTGGTCGAAGATGGCACCCGATTTTACTCTTCTGCGGTACTGATTGATGAACAAGTTACGCATAATTGTGAACACCCAAGCTTTAAAATTCGTTTGTGGCGTATAATAATTGCGATACGTAATGGCTTTGAGCATGGTTTCTTGCGTCAAATCCCTTGCGTCTTCTCGGTTTCTAGTGAACGAAAGTGCAAAAGATTGCAAGTTATTTTCTAGACCAATTAATGCTTCATTAAATTCGATTGTTGACATAGCGAGTTATTTTGTTTAACATTTGTGGGATAAAGTTAAACATTATTTGTTTAACAAAAACAAAAAAAAATTAAACAAAACAATATTTTTTTTAAATGCCGAGGTCAATTTTCGCTCTTTTCCTAGTATTCAACAACGTTTGAAGACGTTTGAAAATTTTAAAATTTTGTTGATACTTGTGGGAAACTGTTGAAAAAATTTACACTTTGGTTTTTGTTGAGACCGTAAAAGGTCCTAAAAACTTGAAAAAAGTAGGGATATTAAATCACCTTGGTATTTATGGGATTTAGTATATGACCTCGATGTAATATTTGTAGTGATTCTTTAAGGCCTTGTAACATGACATGATGGTGCAGGTAAAACAATAAACAGTCTTCATTAAATAACCAAACCTCATTTTTATAAATGATGATTTAAGCTGTTACGTTATCTAACATCACTTTTACCAACGCTTTGGTATCGAAATGTGCTTTCCAGCCCCAATCTTTTTGGGCGTTACTGTCGTCAATTGAATTGGGCCAGCTGTCGGCGATGGCCTGACGGAAGTCCGGCGCGTAGTCTATTTCGAATTCTGGCAAATATTGTTGGATTTCGTCGGCTAGTTCAGCCGGTGTAAAACTACAACCGGCTAAATTATATGCCGATCTGATTTTGATTTTTTCTGCTGGCGCTGCCATGAGTTCTAAGGTACCACGAATGGCGTCGTCCATGAACATCATGGGTAGGGTGGTGCCCGCGCTCAAAAAACTAGTGAATTTACCTTCTGCTTTGGCTTTGTAAAAAATTTCTACCGCGTAGTCGGTGGTGCCACCGCCTGGCAGGCTTTTATAAGAAATAAGACCTGGATAACGAATGCTTCGAACGTCTACACCGAATTTGTTGTGGTAGTATTCACACCAACGTTCGCCGGCTTGTTTAGAGATGCCATAAACCGTGCTTGGCTCCATAATGGTGTGCTGGGGCGTATAATCGGCTGGGGTCGTTGGACCAAAAACAGCAATTGAGCTGGGCCAAAATATTTTATTGATGTGTCCTTCTTTGGCTAAGTCAAGTATGGTAAACAGACCTTCCATATTCAATTTCCAAGCAAAATCAGGGTTTTTTTCTGCCTTAGCAGAAAGTAAGGCAGCAAGTAAATAGACTTCTTTGATTTGTTCATCTATTATATAAGATCTGACGGCTGGTCTGTCTAAGGCATCTAGTTTGACATAGGCGCCGTTATTAAGGATGTCTGGGTATTCATCGCGTAAGTCTGCGGCTACTACGTTTTCGTTACCAAATTTTTGACGCAGTGCTAAGACAAGTTCGGTTCCAATTTGACCACAAGAACCTAAAACCAAAATTTTTGACATACTATTGAGTTGATGTAAAAACAAAAATACGAAAACTGACCAAAATCATTTGTTCAATTCGGGGATTGAACTAGTTTTGGAATCTAAAACTTTGCACTATGCCTTTTTACCATAAACTCGGACAAATTCCGCACAAGCGCCACACTGTTTTTCGTCAGCCAGACGGTTCGCTTTACCATGAACAACTTTTTGGCACCATCGGCTTTGATGGCATGTCTGCACTTTTATATCACATTCAGCCGCCTACAGTTGTTAAATCTATCGGTACGCAAACAAATATTGCTCCTGAAATCGCTGTTCAAAAAAACATGCTGATGCGCAGTCTCCGCGGTTTTGACCTGAAGCCCGTAGCGGACTACGTCAAGAGTCGGGTACCCGTACTGGTCAATTCCGATGTATATTTGGAATTAGCAGCGCCCTCCGTGAGCATGAAAGACTATTTCTACAAAAATGCCGACGCCGATGAAATCATTTTTGTACACAAAGGTTCTGGCAAGTTGCGTACCCAAATGGGTAACATTGATTTCGCTTATGGCGACTACTTGGTCATACCGCGCGGCATGATCTACCAATTAGAGTTCAACGACGCCAATAACCGCTTGTTCATCATTCAGTCTTTCCATCCAGTATATACACCCAAGCGTTACCGCAATTGGTTTGGTCAGTTATTAGAACATTCACCTTATTGCGAGCGCGACATCAGACCTCCTCATGAGCTAGAAACCCACAACCAAGAGGGTGATTTTCTCATCCGTATTAAAAAACAAGATGTGCTATACGATTACACCTATGCGCATCACCCGTTCAATGTAGTGGGATGGGACGGCTACAATTATCCGTATGCATTTTCTATCCACGACTTCGAGCCCATCACCGGAAGAGTACATCAACCACCACCGGTGCACCAAACTTTTGAAACCGGTGCTTTTGTCGTTTGTTCTTTTGTACCGCGCCTTTACGACTACCATCCGGACTCTATTCCTGCGCCTTATAATCACTCAAATATAGACTCAGATGAAGTACTCTATTATGTCGACGGAGACTTTATGAGCAGAAATAATATCGAAAAAGGACAAATAACTTTGCATCCTGCAGGTATTCCTCACGGGCCGCACCCTGGAGCTTATGAGCGCAGTATTGGAAAAACGGAAACTGAAGAATTGGCCGTAATGGTCGATACTTTCAAACCACTTTCGCTCACCAAACGTGCTTTAGAAATGGAATTACCCGACTATATGTTCTCTTGGCAGCACTAAATCGGCATTAATCCCTAATTTTGACAAAAATCAATTACATGGCAGAGATCAAAAACCTCAAAGACATCCAAAACTACGATTACAGTCTCGAAAAAATATTCCACGACGCCGAAGATTTCCTTCCTTTACTCGGCACTGACTACGTCGAACTTTATGTAGGAAATGCCAAGCAAAGCGCACATTATTATAAAACGGCATTCGGTTTTCAGTCAGATGCTTATGCAGGTTTAGAAACAGGTATGAAAGACCGCGTGTCGTATGTCCTCAAGCAAGATAAAATCCGCTTGGTACTCACTACGCCGCTCACCGAAGACGGCGAGCTCAATGCGCATATCAACAAACACGGCGACGGGGTCAAGGTTGTCGCGCTTTGGGTAGAGGATGCTACCAAAGCTTTCGAAGAAACAATAAAAAGAGGTGCCAAGCCATATATGCAGCCAACCCGCGAAGAAGACGCCGATGGTTGGGTTGTGCGCTCCGGTATTTATACATACGGCGAAACCGTTCATATTTTTGTTGAGCGTAAAAACTACAATGGCGCTTTCTTACCAGGCTATAAAAAATGGGAATCTCATTACAACCCTGAGCCGGTAGGGATTAAATTCATTGACCACATGGTTGGCAATGTAGGTTGGAACGAAATGAATGATTGGGTTGAGTTTTATGGCAAAGTCATGGGCTTTGCACAAATTGTTTCTTTCGACGATAAAGACATCTCTACCGATTACACCGCCTTGATGTCAAAAGTGATGTCAAATGGCAATGGCCGCATCAAGTTCCCGATCAACGAACCTGCGGAGGGTAAAAAGAAATCCCAGATCGAGGAATACATCGATTTTTACAATGGCCCTGGTGTACAACACATTGCCGTAGCCACCAACGATATTGTTGCTACGGTTAGTGCCATGCGCGACCGCGGTGTTGAGTTCTTATATGTTCCAGACACTTATTACGACGATTTATTGGAACGCGTCGGAGCCATTGACGAAGATTTAGAATTACTGAAATCTCATGGCATATTAATAGATCGCGACGACGAAGGTTATTTATTACAGCTTTTTACCAAGCCTGTTGTGGACCGCCCAACAATGTTCTTTGAGATTATTCAAAGAAAAGGCGCGCAATCTTTCGGAAAAGGAAACTTTAAAGCCTTATTTGAAGCCATTGAGCGCGAACAAGAAAACCGCGGTACGCTTTAAATCAGCGCGCGTTTATTTTATATATTTTTCAGAAGAAGTTCAAACGCTGCGTAAATGCCGGCTTGGTCGTCGGCGTTGTATGCTTTTTGAATGGCCTCCACAATTTCAGCAATCTCTGTGACGCCATCTGCTTTTAATTGGTTCATGACTTCCTGAATCACAGCAGGTCGTGGACCCCATGTAAAAACTTCCTGTTGGTTTTCATCCAAACAGATCAATTTAGGTATGGACCTACCACCATTGGTCAGATAGGCATCCATTACCTGAGGGTGTTCGTCACGCAAGAGGTAAATGGATTGAATTTCTTTTGAAGCAGCAGCTAATTTTTGGATAACGGGCACACACTGAGCAGCGTCACCACACCAAGGTTCAGTAAGCGTAATCCAAGTCCAATTTTTGGCTTTTAGTGTGAGTAAATTTATAAGTGATACCGGTATTTCAACCGTTTTATTGAGGCGCTTCATGCGCTGTAAATTCAGCTTCGTGTAATGCACATAGGGTGCACTTTGATTTGGACCACTCGTTTTTCCTTCTGCAACTAAATCAGTAGTGAAATGCATGTATTGTTCATAGGTAAGGCTTTTTTCAAAAAGAGTCGCCGAAAAAAGAGTTGAAGTTTGCATAGAAAGTATTGATTGATCTTGCAAAAATACGTAGAGATTTGAGGATAAAATCAAAATAGGCGTTTTAAGATATCAAGAAGATTTTGTATATTTGCACCCACCAAAATGGAGGTTGTAGCTCAGTTGGTTAGAGCGTCGGATTGTGGTTCCGAAGGTCGCGGGTTCGAGACCCGTCTTCCTCCCTTAAATAAAAGCCAGTTTAAATACTGGCTTTTTTTGTTTGTAAGCAATTCAAAGTTTGCTCGCATAACGTTTTTAAATGGAAGGGCAAGTGCTGTTGTGCCCAAGGATGCTGCGCTCCAAATACATGATCAGCCCCCTGAATTTGATGAAGTTGCGCACCCGAAACAGCTTGTAGTTCATAACCTTCTGAGATAGGAACCGATGTATCTTGGTCACCATGAAAAAGATGAAGCTGTTCGCCAATTGCTTTTGCAGCGGCAAGGATATCAAGCTTATTTTTGCATAGAATATAATCTTCGTACAGGGAATAATATTGAGGCAATTGTTGTCCAGTGCGGCCATTTTTAATGAGCCGAATTCCGCTTCGTTTCCATTCTTCCAATTCCATTTCTTTTGGAAATCGCCTTTCGATGTCACATATAGCAGCCCATGTACAAATCTGACCTAAGTGACTTTTGCACTGCCATTGTTGCGCAGCTAAGATGGACATGCCACCACCTCGGGAATGTCCAATCAGATGTATTTTTTGATAAGTTCGTTGTTGGCTTTCGAGGTGGTTTAATAAAGAAGAAATATCTTCAAGTTCTTTGGAATAGGTATTTTGCCCAAAGGCTTTTTCATCGGTAAAATCAATCGGATTACTTACTGTACCGCCATTGTGAGAGAGATTGAAACGGCAAAAATCAAAACCACGAGCAGTAAAAAAATCTCGAACAAGATGCCATGCCCCCCAATCCATAAAACCCATAAAGCCATGTGTAAAAACAATAAGTTCGCGATGCTTTGCCAGTGAGCTGAGCTCATAAAGACTTTTACGTCCATTTGCTCCGAAGTATATTTCTCGTTGAATTTTCATGGAAAAGAGGCGTTGTTTCGTTGAACGATAAACAATTGCTGATCACTGATTCGAAGGTAGCCAAAATCGTAACAAAAGATGTAAACCTGTCCATTTTTGGCGATTTTTTGATGGGTATGAAACTCAAAGTTATAACCTCGTTTGTGAAGTTCGAGTTCCAATACGTTGCGTTTCTTTTCGTTGAGCAGCAATTGCGCTAATATGCGTTGGTTGTTCAAAAGAATGCGGTTAATTTGACGTTGTAGCGCGAATTTTTGCGCATAATTGCGGTTATTAAATTGATTTCGACAATAGTCGGAACAAAATTTTTGATCACGTCGACCTTTGAGTTGCACACCACATTCTTGACAAATACGTTGATGAAAGTAAAAATCCATTTGAACCAAACGTCGTCGGACGGGTTTTACATATAAAGTCGAACTAGAAATCTTCGATGAAATCAGTAAAATAAGCACTAGAACAGGGTGTTTGAACAAATCTTTGTAACGACGCAAAAAAAAATGCGTTCAAGGCGAACCTTTCTGCGTTTTATCAGTAGAAGGGAAAGCAATTAGAAAATATGAGGCAGTTAAAAATCGCAAAACAGGTCACCAACAGAGAGACCGCATCTTTAGACAAGTATTTACAAGAAATAGGTCGCGTAGACCTAATCACCGCAGATGAAGAAGTTGAGCTAGCTCGCAAAATCAAAGCCGGTGACCGCGTAGCGCTCGAGCGCCTAACAAAAGCCAATTTGCGCTTTGTGGTTTCGGTAGCCAAGCAATACCAAAACCAAGGTTTGGCATTACCAGATCTCATCAATGAAGGTAATTTGGGTCTGATCAAAGCAGCCGAGCGTTTCGATGAAACCCGTGGATTCAAGTTCATTTCTTATGCCGTTTGGTGGATTCGCCAGTCTATTTTGCAAGCTTTGGCAGAGCAAGCACGTATTGTTCGTTTGCCGCTCAACAAAATTGGCAACATCAATAAAATCAATCGCGCGTATTCAGAACTCGAGCAAAAACTTGAGCGTCCACCAAGTGCTGACGAGCTCGCCGAGTTCTTGAATGTTACACCAGAAGAAGTGAAACAAACGCTTTCTCAGAATGGCCGTCATATTTCAATGGATGCACCGCTCATCGAAGGCGACGACTCTACATCCACCATGTACGACGTCATGCAAGGCGACTCATTACCTGGCCCTGAGGCAAGTCTCACGCTTGAGTCTTTGCGTTCAGATATCCGCCGTTCGTTAACAAGTCTTACACCGCGTGAAAGCGAAGTAATCAGCATGTTCTACGGTCTAGATGGCAAAGCACCTTTGTCACTAGAAGAGATCGGAGATAAATTCGAACTCACCCGTGAGCGCGTTCGTCAAATCAAAGAGAAGGCCATTCGCCGCCTCAAACATACCAACAAAAACAAAGTACTGAAAAGCTACTTAGGATAAATAAAAAAAGGAACCGCGAGGTTCCTTTTTTGTTTTACATCGGATCTACATCAATGCTGATCTGGATGCCTTTGAATTTGACTTGTTGATAGAAGACATCGATGTCTTGTAAGATGCGGGCCTTTACTTTTTTGTCGGGGGCACCTCTTTCTATTTTAAGTTTGATTTCTTTGAGGAATTTGTTTTGAATGCGCTTGACCAATGGAAACTCTGGGCCAAGTACCCTTTCCTTAAACACATCTCGGAGCTGCTCTGCAAAAAAATGGGCGCCTTCATTGAGGATTTCTTCTTTTTCGTGCTTGAGGGTGAGTTGGATGATTTTATAGAAAGGCGGATAAAAAAAGCGCTCGCGTTCTTCGATTTCCACTTCGTAGAAACCAAGAAAATCATGAGCCATGACGCGCTCAAGCACCCAATGTTCTGCTTGGGCACTTTGTATGACAACTTTTCCTTGCTTTTCTTTTCGACCTGCGCGCCCGGCAACTTGAGACATCAGTTGAAAAGCCCGCTCGTAGGCTCGAAAGTCAGGTCTATTTAACAGCATATCGGCATCGAGAATTCCGACCAAAGAAACGTGGTCAAAGTCGAGGCCTTTGGTGACCATTTGCGTACCGATAAGCACATCGATGCGGCGCTGCGAAAAATCGTCAATGATTTCTTCGTAAGCATTTTTGGAGCGCGTGCTATCGAGATCCATGCGCTTGAAAACGGTGTTTGGAAAAATGAGTTGAAGTTCGTCCTCAATTTTCTCTGTACCAAAGCCAATCATACGCAATCTATTGCTTCCGCAATTGGTACATGAACCGATTGGTGGGGTGGCATAACTGCAATAGTGGCATTTGAGCATATTGCTCAGTTTATGGTAGGTAAGGCTGACGTCGCAATGCTGACAACGCGGCGTCCAGGCACAAACTTCACAGGACCATATAGGCGTATAGCCACGTCTGTTCTGAAACAAAATAATTTGTTCTTTTTTATCGAGAGCTAACTTCATTTCGTCGAGCAATAAACTCGAAAAATGTGATTGCATGTTTTTGAGTCTTTTCTCGCGTTTGAGATCGGCGCAAAGCATGAGTGGTAATTGAAGTCCTTTGTATCGCTCGCGCAATTCTACCAAATGGTATTTACCTAGTTTGGCATTTTGAAAAGATTCCAGAGAAGGTGTGGCCGAGCCTAGCAAGACCTTTGCCTCGTACATTTTGGCCAAGACAATTGAGGCGTCTCGGGCGTTGTAGCGCGGCGAGGGGTCATATTGCTTGAATGAAGCTTCGTGTTCTTCGTCAACGATAACCAGACCAAGGTCAGCGAAAGGCAAAAATACAGAAGAACGCGCACCGATAATTATCCTGAATTTAGTTGGGTCATTGGCCAAAACGTGGTTCCAGATTTCAATGCGCTCATTTTGATTGAATCGACTGTGATATACCCCTACGAGATCTCCAAAATAATGCTGGAGCCTTGTAATAAGCTGCGTGGTGAGCGCGATTTCAGGTATCAAGAAAAGCACTTGTTTACCGAAGTCTAAGTACTGTTGAATCAGTTGAACATAAATTTCTGTTTTACCCGATCCGGTGACACCATAAAATAAACAGACGTCTTTTTGCAGAAAGCCCGCTTCTATTTCTTCGAGCGCTGCCTGCTGTACGTCGGTGAGTGGTTTAAATGCACCTTTTCCTTCCCCAATGCTTTTGAAACGATCAATTTGCAGGCGTTCAATTGTAAAAACGCCTTGTTTTTCGAGTGTGGCCAACGCGCTGGCGCTCAAACCTTCTTGTAATAAGTGTGATTTAGAGACCGGCAGGTGCAATCCTCCGGCTTCACTTGCCTTGTGAATGAAACGCAATAGAATTGCAAGTTGTTTGTCTGAACGTGCTTTTCGTTCGAGGGTATTCAAAAAAACAGAAAGTTGTTCTTCTTGTTGGTATTCAGGGTCGAGAAAAACAAAAAGTTGTGTTTTTGGCGCATACCGTTCTTGGACTTCCTCTGCACTGGCAATAAGCTTAAGATCAAGTAGTTTTTTAAGATAAGGCTGAATGGTTTTGATACCGAGTCTTTCGGCAAGCTCTTTGCTGCTAAGTTGCTCCTGGATGTAGAGTAATTCGAGTATTTCTTCAGCTCTGGTACTGAGTGTTGGTGTTTGTAGGGGTGCGTCTGGATGCAAGCAAAATTTGGCTTCGCTTGCCAATTTAAAATTGGCTGGCAACGCTGCGTTCATGACATCGCCGATGGGGGCCATATAATAGGTACTGACCCAATCCCAGAAAGCCATTTGCTTGGGGCTTAAAATTGGGAATTCATCAAGAATGGTATCGATGTATTTGGCTTGGTAGTTTTGCGGCACCAAAGAATGCACGTTGGTAACTATTCCGGTGAGTAATTTACTTTTACCGAATGGAACCAATACCCTTAGACCGGCACCAATTTGTTGATTGAGTTCAAATGGAACGCGATAAGTGAAAACCTGCCGCATTGGGACTGGCAGCAAGACATCAGCGAAGAGTGTCTGGCGTTCAGTCATTTTTAGTTGCAGGCAAAAGATTCCTCTTGCCCAACAACGTTATCTCCTGGATGATTTGAACAGAACAACAAAAAGCCCGTAATCGGACCGCTGCAAAGTTCTCTTGTCGACTTTTTGTCGATGGCACGGATGTACGCTTGTTGTGGCGAAGTATAGAAGGGTTTGTAATAGGTAACGGTCTGTCTTGAGGAAAAGATTCCGACCACACGCTTGCCATTGGAAACACTTAGGTTGGTATAAGTGGGCTTGTTTTGAGCCAAACTCGAGCTTGGTGCATTGACACTCATGTAATTATATAAATCCTCTGCACCGCCGGTTAGGATCACTCTAATGGCTTTGAATGTTCGTTTGTCGATGGATGGGTTTGCGGTGACATTGCTTTTGATGAGGTCATAAAAGGTGCGTCCGTTAGCAGAAAAAGTTCTTGAAGTATATGGTTCGACAGGTGCTTCGCCGAGTTTCCATCTAAATGATTTTAAATTAATGGCTGTCCCTTGATGTTCGTTAAAGAGGATATCCAAGTGGGCACTTGTAATATAGGAATTGCCCGTATTGGAAATGGAGACCCCACTCGAAATATATTCTCCTGGATCATCGGCAAATTTGAAGGTAAAATTTTGAGAAGCAGCAGGGGAGGTCATGCCGTGAACCAGATCGGTCTGGCCTGTTACTTCGAATTCGCCACCATTGATTACTGCCTTGAAACGATAAGTTGCTGTCGGAATCAGAGAGCTCATAAGCGGATTCGGAGATGTTTGTATGGCTTCAAGTGGGCCAGTTGGAAGGGTCTTGAAATAATATACTTTTTGTTCTGGGCCATAAAATAGGCCATTGGTATCTTTATCTTGAACGATCGAATCTTTGAGGGTCCAGGTTCGGGTTACTTGGCCATTGACCACCTCGCTGATTGTTGCATCGACTTGATCAAAATAATTCGAGTCTGCAATTTGAGCGATGTCCAGTGCAGAGCCGGGGCCAATAAAGGCTCTTGTAATTTTAATCATGTGGATAGAGTCGGCTTGATCCAATAGACCATAGACTACTGCAGTCTCGACGAAATCGCCATCGAGGATGATGTCTTCTTCGCAAGAGCTCAGCATAAAAGCGCTGAAAAGGAGAATGGAGAGGAATTTGAAAAAAGGCATGATTTATATGATAAAATTTATGGTCTTTGGGTCGGCGCAATAGCGGTATTTGGCGCTAGCGCTTTTTCAATTTCTAAAAGTTCCATCTCAAAAATGAGTGGGGAGTATGGCTTGATATTGGCACCTTGTGGTGGATTGCCTGCGTAGGCTAGTTCTTGAGGAACAAACAAGCGAATTTTGGTGCCGACATTCATGAGTTGCACGCCTTCGGTCCAGCCCGGAATTACTTCGTTTAGTCCAAAGCTAATACCTTGTCCTGATGGCGATTGGTCGAAAATACTTCCATCTGGATTCATGCCAATGTAGCTCATTTTGACGCGTGAATCACGTGTTGGTTTGGGCCCTTTTCCTGTTTTAATTAAGATGTATTGTAAACCACTGGCTGTGGTAATCACCCCTGGTTTTTGCTTGTTGGCTGCCATGAAAGCATCGCCTTCCGCTTTGTAACCAGCTGTAATTTTTTGATATTTGACATTCATGAGGGCTTCAAAACCTGCCATGATTTTTTTGCGATCGAGGCCTTTAAGTGCGGCAGCATCACGTTTGTTGAGACCGTCTGCAAAACCCTTTTTAACGAAATCGCTATTGATAAGGCTTTTGGCATTAAGCTCTTTAAAATAATGATCAAAGCGCTCGCGGTTGATTTTACCAACGGCAAACGAACCTTGTTCTTTGTATTTTTCGTTGAAACTTTGACCAGTTTGTCCAAGGAGTAATTCGAGGTCGCGGTAGAATTTTTTCAGTTCAACTTCTTTTACAGGGTTTTCGAAACCTTCAATCATTTTTTCTTTATCCATTTTGGTAAACGGCGCTTGGGTAATGAAAGGTTTGGCAATTTCTACTCCCAAAAGGTAAGAATAGCGCTCTTTGTCAGATTTAAAAGTTACGACTTCGTCTCCGCAAGCAAATAGTAAAAATAGAAGGGTAAATATGGAAAGGAATTTCATAAGAAGTGAGTTGTTAAGCGATAGAGAGTAGTTCGACGTCAAATAATAATGCGGCATATGGTTGGATGGCTCCACCCGGATGTGGGTTGGCACCATAAGCGAGTTCTTGTGGAATGTAGAGTCGGTATTTGGAACCTTCAGACATGAGTTGTAATGCTTCGGTCCAGCCTTTGATTACCTGATTGACGCCAAAAGTAGCGGGCGTTCCGCGCTGTACAGAGCTGTCGAAAACAGTGCCGTCAATGAGTGAGCCATGGTAATGAACGGTGACTTGGCTTGTTGGGCCCGGCACTGGGCCGTTGCCTTCTTGCAGTACTTCGTACTGTAAACCACTTGCAGTGGTTTGCACCTCTGGCCGCTTCGCGTTGTCGGCCAAGAAGGCCTCTCCGGCCTTTTTAACGGCGTCGTATTTGAGGTGTTTTTGTGAATCTAAAAAACGCTGAATATGCAGATTTGCTTCTTCTGGTGACATTTCAGTTTGGTCGCCGTTAAAAATGTCACGCATGCCAGCTAATACTTGATCGAGGTCAAGCGAGGAAAGGTCTTGTTGTTTTAAACTTTCGGCGATACTCATGCCTACACCATAGGATGCTTTTACTTTGTCTGTGTCCATGTTAACTTAAAACGCGAATTTACCGAAAAAAGCCCGCTTATCCTTAACACTTTGAATTAATCCAGAAACTTTTTCTGCTTTTTAGCGTATAAGGCCCTCGATGTCAAATCAATTTCAATTTATTTATCGCACATTCGCCTCCCAAGATGCACTTTCTTTGGCTGATCAAACCTTAGTAAGCCATGCACTAATGGCTATGCAGCAGGCATATGCGCCGTATTCAAAGTTTAAAGTTGGTGCAAGTGTATTGCTTCAAAGTGGCCAGATTGTTCAAGGCAATAACCAAGAAAATATCGCTTATCCCTCGGGTTTGTGTGCTGAACGCGTTGCGTTATTTTATGCCGGAGCTCAATTTCCTTTAGATCCAGTATTGAAGATTTGTGTCGTGGCAGAAGGTGACCTAATGCCGCAAGGCGCATTGCTTTCACCCTGTGGATCGTGTCGGCAAGTCATGTTGGAGAGTGAGGCCAGACAAGCCCAACCAATAGAGGTGCTGCTGGTGCAGCGCTCCGGTCAAATCATTGTACTCGATTCCGTTCAAAACTTATTGCCATTTGGCTTTTCTAAATAGTGCAAATTCCAACTAGCGTCGTATCTTTGTAGACCAAAAAATACAACGCATGAATAGCTGGTTTACCGTCAAAGTCAAATACACCAAACAACTCGAAAACGGCACATTTAAAAGGGTATCAGAGCCCTATTTGCTTGCTGCCATGACCTTCACCGATGCGGAGGCACGTATCTACGAAGAGTTGGGCTCCAGTATTCGCGGTGAATTTCAAGTTACAGGCATCGCCCGAACTGACCTACACGACATCTTTCAGTACGACGACGCCGAACAATGGTTCAAATGCAAGGTTACCTATGACCGCATCGATGAAGATGGCGAGAAAGCAAAAACCATTTCCCAAAACTTTTTAGTAAGCGCTGCGCAGGTCAAAGAAGCTTACGAAAGAATTGAAGAAAGCCTTGCGACACTCATGATTGATTTCAATGTGGTTTCCATTACTGCTTCACCGATAGTCGAAATTTTTCCTTACCGAGAAGAAGACGTTCAGTCACCCGCACACAAAGCACCCAAGCCAGAAGAAGAAGTTAATCATACACCTATAAGACAAGTATTCTCTGCGTCGGGGTCAGATTTTGAAGACGACCTAGACGAAGCCCAAAACCCAGACGAAGATTCCGAAATCATCGATCAAACTAATATCTAACCCAATGAGTGACTGGCTCAAAACATACCGCGAAAACCACGCCGATTTCGATCAGCCTTCTGCAATCGACCAATTATCTGCAGATCCGTTTGTCGCATTTTCAAATTGGTTTGATGCGGCTGTTCAAGCACAAGAAATCGAGGCAAATGCTTGTGTGCTCAGTACTTATTCTACCGATACGCAACAGGTTTCTTCGAGAGTTCTTTACCTCAAAGAATTGCTAGGGCAGCAATTCATATTTTATACCAATTACGCCTCTCACAAAGGCCATGATATCCAGGTTCAACCAAAAGCTTCACTGCTCTTTTTTTGGCCAAAACTGATGCGTCAAATTCGCATTGAAGGTACTGTAAGTAAGGTATCAGCTAAAGTTTCAGATACTTATTTTGCATCGCGTCCAAGAGAAAGTCAATTGGGCGCGTGGGCCTCTCTGCAATCTCAAGAACTTACCAATCGTCAGGACCTCATTGCCAGATTTGAAGCGCTAGATATACAATTTCCTAATGAGGTGCCAAGGCCGCCCCATTGGGGAGGCTACGCACTTGATGCAGCGTTTTTTGAATTTTGGCAAGGGCAACCCTCCAGGCTGCACGAGCGCCGGGCTTACCGACTAAGCCAGCAACATTGGACCTCTAATTTACTGAATCCGTAAATGAAAGCATATTTACCGCAATGCGAAATACTATCCAATGGCACACGTTTGGTTTATCTTAAAGTGCCCAGCCAAGTAGCTCATCTTGGTTTTTTCTTTGCGGCGGGTTCTCGTCATGAGGCCCCAGCGCAAATTGGTTTAGCCCACTTTCTAGAACATTGCCTTTTCAAAGGAACACAGAAGCGCAAGGCCTTACAGATTTTGTCGCGCATAGATGCAGTGGGTGGAGAGCTCAACGCCTATACAGCCAAAGAAGAAATGTGCTTGTATGCTTCTTTTTCGAAAGAACACACCCAAAGGGCTATCGATCTCTTATGCGACATCTCTATTCATTCTGTTTTTCCTGAAAAAGAAATCGAAAAAGAAAAAGAAGTAATTCTAGATGAGATCAACTCTTATCTTGACTCTCCTTCCGATAAAATTTTTGATGACTTTGACGCCAATCTTTTTGGTGGGCATCCACTTGGTCAAAATATACTCGGAACCAAAGAAAGCGTCTCTGGTTTTACGCAGAAGGATCTACAAGATTACGTGAGTCAATACTTTACGGCTGATAACTTGGTAGTGTCTTTTGTTGGTAATATACCCCTTTCTCGTTTGAAAGCTTCTTTGGAAAATGCCTTGGCCGCGATGCCCCTCACGGCTCCACGCCCAGCGCCTCAACCTTTTGTGGGCGCCACTTCTTTTCAAGAAATTAAAAAAGAAGCCAACTACCAAGCGCACGCTGTCTTGGGTGGTTTAGCTCCAAGCTATCATCAGGACGAACGCATTGCGATGTCATTGTTGGTGAATATCCTAGGTGGTCCTGCCTTGAATAGTCGACTGAATTTATCGATAAGAGAGCGTTATGGTTACGCTTATTCGATTGAAGCCAATTACCACACTTTTGCGGATACAGGCTATTGGCAAATTTATTTTGGTTCAGAATCAAAAAATGTAAATAAAACACTGGCCTTAATAGACAAAGAACTCGACAAACTCCTTACTAAACCTTTGAGTACTTTGCAACTTATACAAGCCAAAAGACAATTCAAAGGTCATTTAGCACTTGGAATGGATGTAAATTCTGGACTCATGCAAGGTCTAGGAAAAAGCATGTTGGCTTTTGGTCAAATTGACACAATAGCCGAAATGCACCAAGCAATTGATAAAATTACTGCTACAGAAATGCAACTATTGGCTCAAAAATATTTTTCCAAAGACCAAATTTCGTCCCTGATTTTCGACGTCTAACGTCCACCAAAAATTTTACTACCAACCCGTACCATTGTGCTTCCTTTTGAAATGGCGAGCTGATAATCTCCACTCATGCCCATCGATATTTCTTTGAAGTGGTCATGGTTTTTAAAGAATTCTTCTTGTAACTGATTGAATATCTGGATAAGGTGCTCAAATTCTTGGCTAATTTGTTTTTGATCAGAAGTAAAGCTCGCCATACCCATCACGCCACAAATTCTGATGTGCTGTAATTGTTCATATGCATTTGAGCTCAGTAAATCTTGAGCTTCAGAAAGGTTTAAGCCAAATTTGGTTTCTTCTTGCGCAATATGAAATTGAAGCAAAACATCTTGAATGCGCGCAACTTTAGCAGCTTGTTTGTTGATCTCTTCCAGTAGTTTGAGACTGTCGACACCGTGAATAAGATGTACAAATCCGGCCATGTATTTGACCTTGTTGGTTTGTAAATGACCAATGAGATGCCATTTGATATCTGAAGGCAGCTGTGCTGCTTTTTCTACCATTTCTTGGACTTTGTTTTCTCCAAAATGTCGTTGCCCCGCTGCATAGGCAATGGCAATGTCAGAAATGGGTTTGGTCTTAGAAACGGCAATGAGAGTAACAGTTCTAGGGATTTCTGTCCGCAATAAGCCGAGTTGCTCTTGGATCATTCTTCTAAAGAATAAATAGTAAGTCCACTGCGCAACTTAGGTTCAACCCAAGTTGATTTTGGAGGCATATTAAGTCCGGCATCCGCAATTTTTTTAACATCAGAAATACTTGCGGGGTGTAATAAAAACGCTAGTTCAAATTTCTCAGAATCTACTGCATCGATAATTTTTTGCAGCGGTTCATTGCCAGGAATAAATTCTATTTGATCAGAGGTCTTTAAATCTAAAATTCCAAAAATAGGCTTTAAAATGAGGTCGGATAATATAAACGAGTCGAGCGTCTCGATGGGATCTTGGTCGTTGATGAAGTTTAGATTGGGTCTGAATTTCAACCATATTTGGTCCATGTAAAGATGGATATCGTGTTTTTGTGCAGGTAATGAAGGACCTGCTAATTTTTCGACTTGCCCTTCGTTTTTAAGAATGGCTATTAACCCAGAGATATCTAGTCCGTTAGTGGATTTGAGTATGCGATGGAAAGCCGCAATTTGAACATCGGTCTCTTCCACAAGGTAGCCAAGGAAATAATTTGCCGCCTTGGGGTAAACGGTATTTTGTGCACGTAGTTGTTGTGTGTAGCGCGCCGACGATGCTGAACGGTGGTGCCCGTCGGCAATATAAAGGGCCTCAACTTGCAAGAAGCAATTGCAAACGGTTTGCGAATCTGCTTCGTTCAGAAGCCAAAGTTCATGGGTAATGCCGTCTGTTGTAGTGAATTCGTATTCTGCTCGGGTTTCTAGATTTTTCTTGAGCACTGCTCGAATTGGATCTTGGCCCTCGTAGGTAAGCAGCACCGGCTCTGCATTGAATCCAACAACGTCGAGGTAAGTTGTAAAGATGTCTTCCCTTGCGGTGAGCGTTTGTTCATGTATTTTGATCTGGCCATTGAGGTAGTCATCTACACTTACGCCAGCAAAAAAACCAGCTACTACAAACTCAGCTTTTGATTGTCTGTAAATATAGAGGTGGTCTTGTTGGTCGGTAATGAGAATACCTTCTTGTTTGAAACGGTCAAACTTTTGTTTGACTTGTAAGAAACGTTCTTTTGAATTGGGTTTGGTTTTGACCCTTGCACCAAATTCTGGGTTAATGATGTGCAAAAAAGTATAAGGGTTGTCTTCGAGTTTGGCTTTGAGAACATTCTTTTTGTAGGAATAGTAAGGCCTTGTGGCAACCAAGTGTACTTTGCTGCGCACCGGACGAATTGCTTTAAATGCCCGGATATTTGCCATGGTTAGAATTTATAGCTGATTCCTAAACTCGGTAAAATTGGAAACTGGTAAATAATTTCGTTCGTAACGCGATTTACGTAAAAAATGTTGTTGCGGTTGTAGGCGTTAGTGATACCCGCCACCAATTCAAGGTTATTTTTCTTAGGTGTGACAATAGTATGTTTTACAGTGATGTCTAGTCTGTGGTAATATGGAAGCCTTTGAGAATTAAAGCTGCCTAATATAGTGGCAACGTTGTTTGGATTATTGGTCACGTAATCGGTGGTGAGTCCTTCGCTAAAGGTTTCTTGTTGATAATAGCCTGCTGTTGGTGTAAATGGCAATCCAGATCCTAAATTCCAACGCACATTGAGTTCTGTTTTCTTATTTTTTCCTAAAGCGTAGGAGCCTACAAGATTGATGTTGTGACGGCGGTCAAATACTGGGAAATAAGTGTTGAAACCGTCCCAACGTGTGTTGTGACCTAAGGAATACACTGCCCACAAGAAAATACGATCTTTGTTGTATTTGACCAAGGCATCTACGCCATACGATTGCCCGGATTCAATAATGAAATCCTTTTTAAAGACGTCGTCTATGAGTTCAAATTGTGCGATGTCACTGTAAAGTTTATTTTGATTGATATTGCTGAGTTGGTCAAAATATTTGTAGTAGGCTTCGATATTGACATTCCAGTACTTATTGATATCGTATTCAAAACCTGCGATTGCATGCCAAGCGTATTGTAAACCATTTTTAATGCTCGACACCTGCTGGAATTCATTGATAAATTGGTCTTGAACATTGGTTGGTGCCGATAACAAGCCATTGAAGAGATTAACAACATCTTTATCTGAAGAGGCTGAGGTGAAGTTTTGAGAAAAACGACCTCCAGAAAATTTAAAGCGCAAGTTGTCAGTAGCATTGTATTTGGCACCAATTCGAGGTTCAATAGAAACCGTATTCAATGAAGCATAGAGCTGCATGCGTAAACCGCCTTGGTAAACCCAACGAGGGGTAACCAAGCGGTAATTGATGTAAGTCCCAATTTCAGTGGTAAAGTTACTGGCCTCAATTTTTCTTTCTAATTCGTTAAACGTAATGAATTGTGTATTGAAACCCGATAGATTGAATCCATAATTGAGTTCGCTTTCGTTTTTTTGGAAGAAAGTAAAATCAAAGCCCATATCAAAGCCGCCAATTTTAGAATAGCGTGGTTCTTGACCAATTTCACCGAAGGTTGTTTCGTAGTTGCTGCCATTGACGTGTCCACGAATGAAAATAGGGGAACTGCTCGGAACCAGTGTGAAGTTCAAACCGCCACCAGCAGCATTCCAATCGAGGTCAGCCACGTTGTAATTAACAGAGTCTTGATTAGAGAAGCCGAAAAAACTCACTTTTGAGCCACCTTCACCATTGAATGTGATTTTTCCATAGAGGTCCGTAAAGTTAAATGGCAAGCCATTGCCATCATTTATGGTTGGATACAAGGATTTACTAGTGTAATCAAGTAAAGAGTGTTTGCCTGTTAACATGTAAGAACCACTAGCCAAACCATCTTTGCCTTTTTTACCAAGAGGGCCTTCGATTACGGCCTTGCTCATAAAAGGTGAAGCGGAGACTTTCCCCGAGAATTTACTGCGGTTTCCGTCGCGGTAAGTGATATCCATTACCGAAGAAATTCGGCCTCCGTATTTGGATTCAAAACCACCAGTGTAAATATCAACAGATTTGACAAGTTCGGTTTCGAAAATAGAATAAAAACCTATGGAGTGAAAAGGGTTGTAGATAGTCATTCCATCGAGAAGGGTCTTGTTTTGAATGGGCGTACCACCACGGACATACAGCTGCCCTCCTTGGTCTCCGGTGGTAATTACACCTGGCGTTACGCTCAAAGCACCTGTAATGTCGCTTTCAGCGCCGTACATTGGAATGCGCTCAACGGCTTGTTTGTCCATTTTGACTTCAGACATCCCGATTTGTTGTTTTTTGGCTTTTGCTTCGTTGCTGACCCGAACATCTTGCACGTTCATTGTATTGGGATTGAGGTTCCAAGAGCCGATATCATAAATCTTCTTGGCTGCAGTCATGTCAACATTGAGGAAGGTACGTTCGTATTTTCCCTTTTCAATTTTCAATATATAATTTCCGGCTGTCAGTTTAGGAATAGAGAAAAACCCGGATAGATTTGAGTATGCAACGGCAATTGGGGTGCTATCCTGTTTTAAAAGTTTGATGCGCTCGTCTGAAATGGGTTCACCATTAGAAGCATCGTGCAAAAATCCACGAATCGTGTAATCTTGTGCAATAGCTGCTAAACTCAGAAGGAGAAATAAAGGGAGAAGTAATTGTTTGTGCATGAATCTAGATAAGAGTCCCCGAAGATAATGAATTGTTTTGATTTTTATGTGCTCTTATCGTTGAATCAGCAGCTTTACTCCTTGCCCATTTATTTGAAGAAAATAGGAGCCATTTGGCAGTTCATTGAGCAGAATGGTGTTGTTTTCGGCATCCAAAGTACCAACCTTTACGCATTGCCCTTGCAGGGTGATGATGCCATAAATGAGGCCTTCTGTAGGTAGACCTTTGATTTTAATAAAATCGTTAGCGGGATTTGGAGAAATCTGAAGGGCTGTAACGAATTCCTCGACACCGACTATGTTATTGCTGTACTGACAACCGTAGTCAAAGTAGACAAGTAATTGGTATACGCCAGAGAAGTTTGCACCCACGAGCAGTGTATCGTTGGTTTCACCAATTAATGGTTCACCATTTAAGTACCACTGATATGCTATGCCTTGGCTGTTGGAGCTCAAGATAGTGCCGTTTTGACTGATTGTGACATCAGGTTGCATGCTAGGACACGTGGTATTCAGCTCAATGCCATTGATTGGGTAGTCAATAAATGCTTCATAACCTTCGCAAGAGGTGTTTAAAAAATAACTTAGCCATGACGTTATTTGCTGGTACGTTAAACTTTGTTGTTCGGCGCGACTCAGGCTAATGCCGGTTGAGCTCGTACTTTCTCCGAAATCGCAGTTGAAATTGCTATTTGCAAAGTAGCAATGCCCGCCACCAATTAGATTTGCAAAGGATTTACATTCATACGGGATGGCATCAAAAATAGGGATGTGGTGTTGGTTTGGTGGCGTGACACCATCGTTGCTCCCTGATAAAATCAGGGCCGGTACCTGCATATTGGCCGCCGCCGCAATTGCACTTGGATTGGTTTCTGCCGGAGCCAGGCCGAGGTAGCAATCGAATACTGAACCTTGACTCGCGGCCAAAACAGCTGCGCCACCGCCCATAGAATGCCCCATTGCACAGGCGTAATCAGAAATTTTGGAGTAAAAAATACTGGAGCTGTTTTGTCCAGCTTCACTTAATTTTTGCCCTACCAAAACGATATCTTGACCAAAGTCGCCATGACTTGGTGCAGGAAATAAACTTCCTTCTGTCCTTGGAAAGGCCAAAATGTATCCGTTTGGAACTAAGGAATTCCAGATATTGGCATAGGCATCCCAGTTCATGGCAAAACCGTGACCAAATACAATAATTGGCCATTGGCCATTGGCAACGGCAACATTTTCACCTGCGGTCGTGGCAGGATAATAGATTTCTGTTTGTATTTGTCTTCCAGGACCGCCACCGCTTCCAAAACCTCCCGATCGGGCTGGGTCATTAAAAGTAATGGTTGTGTGGGCAACGTTTAGGTTTTGACCGATACTTTCGCTAATTGAAAGTAGTATAAAAAGTAAGATAATGATGCGCATATTCAAAAGTAGGATATTAAGTCTAGCTAACAATTGAAATCTCAATAAGTTGAAGAAAGAAATAAATGTCTGTTCTTTGTTCAAAGGCTTCGGTCGAGATTGCGGTATTGAATGGCCTCGCTAATGTGTTGCGTTGCAATGTCTGGCGAGGCATCGAGGTCGGCAATTGTTCGGGCTACTTTTAGAATGCGTTCATATGCCCTTGCCGACAAACCGAGTCGTTTCATGGCCGTTTGCAAAATGGCCTGACTAGCAGGCTGAAGTTGGCAGAACTGTTCAACTTGACTTCTATTCATATGTGCATTGGCATAAGTGCCATTTTTTTGAGCGTATCTTTTTTGTTGAATTTGTCTTGCGTTAAGGATGCGCAAACGGATTTCATGGCTGCTCTCTGCGGTTGCGGCTTGTTGTAATTCGTTGTATTTAACTGGGCTTACCTCGATATGCATGTCAATGCGGTCAAGCAAGGGGCCAGAAACGCGTTGATGGTAGCGCTGAACCGCATTCGGATGGCAGCCACAAGACTTTTCAGGATGATTTAAAAAACCACACGGACAGGGGTTCATTGCGGCAACCAACATGAAATTGGCTGGATAATCGATAGAAAATCTTGCTCTTGATATATTTACTAACCGATCTTCTAGAGGCTGCCGCAATACCTCAAGCACATGCCTTTTGTATTCGGGTAGTTCATCGAGAAATAAAACGCCATTGTGCGCCAGGGAAATTTCGCCGGGCTGAGGGTAGCTTCCGCCTCCAATGAGCCCAACATCTGAAATCGTGTGGTGTGGTTTGCGAAACGGCCTTTGACTCACAATACCATTGCTGCGTTTTTTGCCCGCAACACTGTGTATTTTGGTGGTTTCGAGGGCTTCTTCGAGTGTCATTGGCGGTAAAATAGTGGGTAGTCTTTTGGCTAGCATAGATTTACCAGCTCCTGGCGGACCCACGAGAATGAGATTGTGTGCACCAGCTGCAGCAATCTCAAACGCTCTCTTTACATGCATTTGACCTTTAACATCGGCAAAGTCTAAGGGATTTTGAGTGGCAAGTACTTCGAATGCCTCGGGCCCTATAGTTGGGGTGGCTTGAATGGTGTTTTGACCATTGAGCAAGGATAATACTTCTTGGATATTTCGAACCCCGAAGATTTCAAGTCCACTTACAATGGCTGCTTCATTGGCATTTTCTGCCGGCACAATAAGGCCTTTGAAACCCTCGGCTTTGGCTTGTAAAGCAATGGCCAAAACCCCTTTTGTCCTCTGGATACTTCCATCTAGAGAAAGCTCGCCTAATAAAAGCAATTCACTCAGTCGCGTTTCTTTTACTTGTTTGGTGACGGCTAAAATACCGATGGCAATAGGAAGATCAAAAACAGAACCCTCTTTGCGAATGTCGGCTGGAGATAAATTAATCGTGACTTCTTTGCCTGGAAAATGAAGTTTATTATTGCGAAAGGCAGCTTTGATGCGCTGGTGGCTCTCGCGAACCGCGATATCTGGCAGCCCGACCAAATGAAAATTAATACCAATTTCAATATTGACCTCGACTTGAATGATGGTAGCACTGATTCCAAACACAGCACTGGAGTAAGTTTTTATGAACATGAACCTTGTTTTGTCCAAAGTTCATTATAAGAAAGAAAAGGCCCTTCAGTAGAATTACGCAGTTAGTTGTTCTCATCGGAGAATGTGCTTATTCTATCCGTATTTTTTGTCCAAATTGCCGATCAATTGTCAATAAATAGAGGCCTTTCGTTACGCTGGTGATATCAATAAAGACGCTATTCGTGTTGTTAATGGTTTCATATACCACTTGGCCTATTACATTTACAATTTGAATAGTTCTGCCTATTGGTAGCCTATCGAGCGTAAAAGATCCATTATTCGGATTCGGATAAACAGAGATTTGTTCGGCGTTCAGATTTTGAACTTTATTGGTAACGCAAGCTCCAGGATAATAGCTACTGACGCCATAATAATAGGTTGCCTGACACGCATTCTGATAAGTGACAGAATCGCAACCACAAACGGGATCAATGACGCCGGGGCAAAAGACGCCTAAATCAATCATGTTGGTATCAATACAACTTAAAAAGATGATTGTATCTTGAATACAAGCGCTATTGCATTCGTAAGATGAACTGAAAAAAGAACTCTGGTAATTAATACCGTCGCTGCCAATCCAGCTGCAACCAGACAGTACTACACAACCAGAATCAGTTAAAGCCCAACCTAAAGCCATGGCGCAAAGGCCGAAATCTACACCCAGAGGAATGACGTCGCAGGTGTCGTTTAGGTCTTTTGTTTGGTAACTAGGCCAATCGGGTGTTCCCATGATTGGCCAATCTTGTGCAAACGAGAACAAGGGAAGCAATAAAAGTATGAATAAGATTGTTTTCATTTTGATTTTTTAAGATCCGGTTTGAAAATATGATAATGTATTTCTAAATCAAGAATTTAAAACTTTTTCGACCGCAGTAATCACGGCCCTAATTACAATAGCAACTTGTTCATCGCTGAGGTCATAGTACACTGGTAACGAAATTTCGGAGGCGTAGTGGGAGTAGGCCATTGGGAAATCAGCGATTTGATATCCTAAATTTTTGTACGCAGTAAGCAGAGGTAAGGGTTGAAAATGTACATTGACAGCAACGTCGAGACCAAAAATTTCTTGAATAATGGCATCTCGTTGTGCTTCGGTACAATTGTTAATTCTTAATTGGTACAGATGAAAGGAGCTGATCTTATGTTCGTTTTTTGAAAGCGGCAACTGCGCCCAAGCATAAGGAGCAAAAGCGTTGTTGTATTTTTCAAAAATTGTATGGCGCCGATCTAAATTTTCTTGGTAACGCCCTAGTTCAATGAGTCCAATGGCTGCTTGTAAATCGGTCATATTGCATTTATAACCAGGCTCTAAGACGTCGTAGCGCCATGCACCTTTTTGGGTTTTTGCTAAGGCATCTTTGGATTGTCCGTGTAAGATTTTAATGTTGAAGGTTTTGTAAATTTCGTCGTGGTCAAAGCCCTCGGGCAAGTTAAATGTTATGGCACCACCTTCTGCTGTAGTTAGGTTTTTAACCGCATGGAAAGAAAATACGGTGATATCGGCTAAACTGCCCACACGTTTCTTGTTGTAAGTAGCACCGAAACTATGCGCTGCGTCTGCAGCAATTAAAATACGCCCCAGTTGTGCTTGTTGTTCTGAACTGGGATTAAATAAGTTTTTTTTCTCGGCAACGAGCAAGAACAGTGCCTCGTAGTCGCACGGGAAGCCCCCGATATCAACAGGCATAATCACTTTTGTTTTCGACGTTATTTTAGAAGCAACTTCGGCCAATGACAAATTGAAATCTTCAGGATTAATATCCACCATTACAGGAGTTGCTCCGGTATGCAACACCACGTTTGCACTGGCACAATAAGTGTAAGCCGGAATAATGACTTCGTCACCGGGTCCAACACCCCACCAGCGCAGCAGTACTTCCATTCCGGTGGTCCAAGCGCTAACAGCGATGGTGGTTTTCGCGCCGCAATAAGCACTTATTTCTTTTTCGAATTGTTTGGTTCTGGGACCGGTTGTTATCCAGCCGCTTTGAAGTGCTGCGGTAACCTCGTCTATAACAGCTTGGTCAATTCTAGGTGGAGAAAACGGAATCATAATATCGATGTTAAATGTGAGTAAAATGAAGCTGCAATTTGGTCTCGATTGAAGTGTTTGCTGACATAAGCACGGCCATTTTGTCCAGCTACCTCAATGGCTTCAGTGTTTGCCTTGAGCTCTAGAAGTACTTTCACGAGTGCTGGGATATTTTCAGGTTCAAAGTACCATCCAGCTTTAGCATTTTCGATAAAATGTTGACGGGCCTCACCATCTACACCCAACAATAATGGCACTTCCATGGAGAGCGCTTCGAAAACCTTAGAAGGAATAGCTCCTTCAAAGATGGCTAATTTTTTAAGTGGAACAAGCGCTACATCGATGTCTTTCAAGACGGACGGCATTTGCGTTTTTGGAACAGGGTCGAGAAAATACACATTTGTGAGCGCGAGGTCTTTTTGAAGTTGCAGTAATTTGGATTTTTCCGGACCAACTCCTTGGATGATGAATTTCAATCCCGGTATATTTCTGACTTCATGCGCAGCATGTAAAATCACTTCTAAACCCTGCGCATAGCCAATAATGCCGCCATAAAAAAACAAAATATCTTTTTCGCTAAATCCATTTTTGTGACGAAAAGCACCTGCTTCAAAATTATCAGGGTTGTAAAAATTGATATTGACACCATTTGGAAGCCAATATACTTCTTTGTGAGGGAAACGGGTTGAAATATCGAGGGTGATGCCTTGGGTTTGTCCTGTAATGAGCGTCGCTTTCTGATAGCATTTGGCCTCGAGTTTGTAGGCCATGTTCAGCATCGTTTTGTTGTTGACAATTCCCAGTTTTTCTGCACTTTCTGGCCAAAGGTCGCTGACATTGAAAATGAGTCTAGCTCTTAGTTTCTTTGCCAATGCCATGGCGCTATAGCCTAAGAATAAGGGAGGGCTTTCCACCAAAAGAAAATCAAATTTCTCAAGCTTTCTACCGCGCCAGTACGATGACCACACAAAGCTGAAGTAATTCAACAACCGTGCAATAATTCCCTTCGAGCTAGAGATGTAAATCCACGATCGGTGCACCGCGATACCATCTATTTGCTCTTCCCGGTTTTGTCCGTTCCGATAGGCCTGTTGAATTTCCATTTGCGGATAATTCGGCAATGCGGTGAGTACCTCAACGTGGGCGCCATGCGCTTGGAGTCGAACAGCCAACTCGTGGAGTCTGTTTTGCGGCGCTCCAATTTCAGGTGGGTAATATTGGGTCAAAATGAGTATTCTCATGTCGTTTCTGAACTTGGGTAATTGAACCAGTTGGACTCAAATGCGCAGAACCAACACAAGAAGAATACAATTCCGGATTCGCGTTGAAGCATGCTTTCAAAAATGCAAAACACCAAAAATACGGTGGCAAATAGAATGGAAGCTTTGGCTTTTTGAAAAATAGCTTTTCTGAAGAAGCGAAATAGGATGAAGCACAAGAGCAATAGGCCTAGCAATCCAATTTCATTGCACACCTGCAAAAATTGATTGTGTGGATTAAATTCTTTTTGAGCCTGTTGTGGGTAGCCCCAAGCAATTAATTTGCTTTTAAGCGCAGCTTCCATTCCGCCTAATCCGAGGCCGAACGGATGCGCAACTACTTCTTGAATACTAGCCGTCCATAAAATGAGCCTGAGTTCATTACCTTGCAACGGTTCTTTACGAGATTGAACGAATTCATTTGGTTTGGCTATGAAGTTTTTTGTAAAGCCGAAAGCATTCAATGCATCGGCTTTGATTTCTGGACTTTGTAAGGCCAGTGAAACACCAATGATAAATAAAGCAAGTCCGGTAGATAAACTCCTTAGCAAGCCCCAAGATTTAGAAAGTGAACTACTGATGTAAGCCACAAAAACAACCACAAGTGCGATGATTCCGGCAAGCGTACCTAAATGGAAATGCATGAACGTGAAGAGGGTAATTAATATCCAGGAAACCCAGCGCGGTTTTTCTGCAAACCAAGCTATTTTTTGAAAGAGTAAACCGATGACACTAAAAATCAAAAAAGCAGAGAAATATGATGGATGATGCACCTGAGAGAAGTAAGTCGTGCTAAAACAGCGCACACTGTTGCCCAAAGTCAGCTGGCACATAATGGCGTCATAGTAAGCAATAGCTATTAAAACAAGACAAGCCAAGGTGTGCGCTAACCACATTTTGGCAATAGGCACGGGATTCTTCCATTGAAAGGTAAACAGTAAAGGAAGGGCAATAAAGGCCAATTTCCTCTCAAGCGCCGCCGCATCAGGCGTAAGCGCCCAAAATAAAGAAAAAGCATACAATACAAAAAACGCAATCCATGGCCATGATAATTTGGTAAGCTTAAACTGGTTTTCTTGTTTGCGATTCCCAATTAGCGCAAGTATCATTAACACAATAAGTAAAGGACCAGCGAGCGCTTTGAGCAATAACCACAATCCACAAAATGCGATCAATACATAATGGTATATGCGTTCTATTCTAGGCATGGAGGTCGAGATAAAAGTCGCGTAGTTTAAGTGCCTCTTGTTGCCAGTTGTATTGGTTCTCAAAGCGCTTTCTGGCTGCTTTGCCCATGGCCATTGTTTGGTTTGGTTTGGCTATAAAATCATGAATGGCGTGGGCAATTTCCTGGACGTCTTCAGGATCTACAAATCTGCCACAATTTTCTTCTTGAAGTAAGGATCTATAAAGCGGAAAATCACTGGCCAAAACAGCACAGCCAGCGGCCATATATTCAAACATTTTGATTGGATACGCCTCTTTATAACTAGGAGTAGGATGGAGTGTAACAATGCCAACAGCACATTTTTGTAAAATTTCTTGAATTTGAGGTCTACCCACTTGACCATGATAAGTCACTTTATGCCAGGCGCTATTGGCTTCTAATTCGGCCTGAAGGATTGGATCGTCAAAACTGCCAGCTAGATGTAGGTGAGCATCCACTTCTTTCATTGCCAGCACCACCTCTTTGATTCCGCGCGAGGCATAAAGTCCACCGATATAACAAAATTGATTAGCTTTTTTCAAGGACCAATTCGGTAACGGGAATTCATCCGGAAGTGGGAAGTTTTGGATGAGAACAACTTTTGGATTGGCTTTTCGAAATCGCGCACAAATTGAAGGCGTTACCGAAATAATACCATCTAATTGGCGGCTTTTGCGCATTTCGTATAGGGTATAAACCAACGAAATCAACTTTCTAAATAACCATGGAATCCAATATTTATCCATGATTTGCTTAGGTACATCTTCGTGAGAATCAAATATCACTTTGGCACCTGTCGCCTGGAGTGGCTTGACCAAACGCAATAGCTCTGGATCGTGTAGTTGGTAGATATCGGCAGTGACGCCTAAAGCTTCTTTCAATACACGGTCAACAGTTTGCCGCATCCGCGTACGACGCTGTGTTGTATTGGCTTCAAAACTATGAATGTGAACGCTATCTTGAATGCGCGTTTGGGTGTTTGGAACCACGATATGCACTTCAAATTCGCCTGCCATTGTTTTTGCCATCTTATGAAAGATGCGGATATCTCCATCATGATGAACGCTTGTAAGGTGGCAAATGCGAAGCGATTTGGACATATTTGTACTAAGAGTTTTGACGCAGAAGAAGTAACAAAATAATCAAGCCCCAACCACCACTAAAAAGTAAAGTAAGTAAAGAACCAGAACTCAACAAAAATAGAGGGAAAATTAGAAGACTATAGGCCAATTCAGGCTGGGTTTTCCTATGTATATTGTTTAAAAGCCAAAAGAAAATAGCCAACATCAAAGCGGATAGCGTCAGCCCCCACCAGCCGAAATTTGCGTAGCTGCGCATAAAATGTGCGGCATTGACACTTCCTCGAATTCCTTGTTTTGCATATTCAGGATAAAAAAGCGGATAGAGTTCCAAATTGTAGTCTTTAGTTGGAAGACCTTGAAGCCGAGCATATGGGCCAAAATCTTGACCAAACAAAAAGGGTTTGTCTTTGGGGACGTGTTCAAACCAAAGTCCAAGTGTTTTTCCTGGTACGAGGAAAATTCGCTTTACTATTCCTTCGGATACTTGACTCGTTTTCGACGTTTTTTTTTGTATTATTTTAAGGTCGTGTTCACCGCCATGAAGCTGCGGATTATTGGCATATACTGCCAAAATAAATAGCATACCTATCGCAGCACTCAGGACAAGTGTTGCGATCCACTTTTTTGAAAGAATGAAATAAACCAGAACAGGAATGGTGGTCCAAAGCACCAAACTTTTTTGGAGCAGTGCCAGTCCGTAAAAGGACCCAAGTAGCAAACTGATTAAAAACCAAACGTCATTTTTTTTACTCAAAAAGAGCAAAGTTGCAGTAGGTAATATGGCTCGAACGGTCCAGGTGCTCGCATAACGCAGCCAACTAGGCAGGCCGGCTGAACTGTTTTTTCTGATTAAATTGGCTGCTGATAATTTGTTGGCTTGCCAAGCTTCAAAAAAGGGTATTTTACCTAGCCAAGTCAAATGAATCAGCACAATCACAAGTCCCAAACTGAACAATATCCATTCTAATTTAATGGTGTTCGAGCGCACTGAACCCTTCGTTATTTGAAATTCAGGCAGCAAGTTCGTGAGGCTGTAAAATAGAAAGAAAGGTACAAGAAACAGGAAGAAAAGTGCCGGTGCATATTTTAAACCAGTACTTTGAATTAGTCCGATTTGCAATAATCCATAAACCAATAAATAACTTGAGAAGTAGGGATGTGCTCTCAAAAGTTGTATGAGTCCTTTCATAAACGTGCTTTTTCGTAGCGTTGTACAATTTTGTAAATGAGCACATAATACAAAGCATAAGCTACAAAGTCGATGTAGCAATAACGCAGGGCAAATTCAAAAATATCGCTCCCAGGGTTGATATAAAGGAAAGTTATAGCCCCAAAGTAAAGGATTTGCCACAATGCACTGAAACGCACTTCTTTGAGGGCAACAAGTGTCGAACTCATCGGCGATACAATAAATTTTATCGCCTGACCAAAAATCAATACCGCAGTAAGTTTTCCTGCGAGTGCCCATTGACTGCCAAAAATAAAAGAGAATAGGGGGCTTGCAAAAAGAAACAAAATGAGGGCAAGCGGTATGCTCATCCAAAATAAATTTTTACTTACTTTCCAAAAATCTGAGACAATACTTTGGTTATTTCGGATTTTTTCGGCCTGGTGCTGTAAATACACTTGTGATAGGGCTGTAGAAATGAGCGCCATTGGTAGTGATAGCACTAGCCGACTTAGGTCAAATTGACCAGTTTCCGCTTTACCAAAAGCAGCATGGACAATAAATACGGGAAGGGTGAGCGAGATGGTATTTAAAAAAGAAGGAAAAGCATGGTAAATAGGAAATTGCCAATAAGTTCGCAACGTTTGCTTGAGCGCTTTCCAATTTTTTTGAACCTGAAATCCTTGTTGTTTGATTTGAATAAAAGCACCTATAAAATTGATAAAATCCCCGATTAAACTTCCAAAAAGTAGTCCTTGATTGTAACGGAGCCAACCCGCAGCGCTCTGAACAACGGCCTCTGAGCCCCGACGATAAACTTTATTTCGTGCTGCAGCCTTGTAGGCCTTTTTTCGAATTAAGTAAAAGTTAAAACATTGGTAACTACTTACAAAAAAAACACTGAGTGGAATTAAGAATAAGTACTTGACTTCGCTCTTATTCAATTCAAAGTATTGTAATATGGTTGCTTCAAAAAAGAAAATAAACAACCAAACGACTATGGCAAATACCAAGCTGATCAATACCCCACCTTCAATGAGGTGCTGTGCATCTTGGTCTTTTTCTGGCAAAACAACAGCGCTTTCATATTTGAAATTAGCGAGTGCAACAAGCATTCCAACGGCCGTTACAAATAGTGCGGCTGTTCCGAATTCTTCGGGGGAATACATGCGTCGGAGTAGCGGCTGGAATAGGATGGGTATGAGTTGGGCTATAATGGTTCCAACGATGAGCGTGGCGGAGTTGCGCAGCAATCCGGCTTTTGAAAAACGTTGGATCAGGCCTTTGATCATACCTTTGGTTTATTTACAAAGATAATCAAATCAAAATGCTTTCATTTTTTGGAGCGTCTTGGTAACTAGCGCTATATTTGTGCAAACATTAATCGATATGAAAAACGTAGCAGTTATTGGCGCCGGCACAATGGGAAATGGCATTGCACATGTCTTTGCTCAATTTGGATACAATGTAAATCTAATTGATGTTTCTGACGCCGCACTCCAACGCGCTGTAGGAACCATAACCAAAAACCTTGATCGTCAAGTTGCTAAGGGAAGCCTCACAGAAGCACAAAAAAGCCAAACCTTGGCCAATCTATCCACTTATTCCGATATGGCAGCTGGTGTAAAAGGGGTAGAATTAGTTGTTGAGGCCGCTACAGAAAACGTCGATTTAAAGCTCAAAATCTTCAAAGACCTCGATGCGCTTACAGCTCCTGAGGTGATCCTCGCTACCAACACGTCTTCCATTTCAATTACCAAAATAGCTGCGGTAACCAACCGTCCGGCGCAAGTCATTGGCATGCACTTCATGAACCCAGTTCCGGTCATGAAACTTGTCGAGATCATCCGTGGTTATTCTACTTCCGATGAAGTAACAAACCTTATTATGGAGACTTCGCGTAGTTTAGCGAAGGTGCCAGTTGAGGTAAACGATTATCCCGGTTTTGTGGCCAATCGCATCTTAATGCCCATGATCAATGAAGCCATCTATACGCTTTTTGAAGGTGTTGCTGGTGTAGAAGAGATAGACACCGTAATGAAACTCGGAATGGCGCACCCAATGGGCCCGCTTCAATTGGCAGATTTCATTGGTTTAGATGTTTGTTTGGCTATTTTAGAAGTATTACACGATGGATTTGGCAATCCAAAATATGCGCCTTGTCCTTTGTTGGTCAATATGGTTACTGCCGGTAAAAAAGGGGTGAAGTCAGGCGAAGGTTTTTACTCCTGGACCCATGGCACCAAAGACTTGGTAGTCGCTTCGAATTTCAAGAAGTAAAAAGCAATTCTTTTTGCAATTTTTCGAGTGCAATTCGATCTAGCGGAAAAGTAAGATCGGAGAGGTCAAGGTCTTGAAGCGCAACCCAGCGTTGTTTTTCTTGTTCTTCAAAAAATGGAATTGCATATTGTCCGGGCCTAACCTGAACGTTGTTCTTTTCTATGGAGACTCGGTAGTAAAAAGCAACTAAATTGCTGTTGTCGAAGGCTGAGGCTTGATAAAAATCATTGAAATAAAATAAAGCGGCGCTTGTAATTTCGAGTTGAAGTTCCTCCTTTAATTCTCTGAATAAAGCGGCTTGAATTCCTTCATTTGCCTCGACACCGCCACCCGGAAACTTACTGAAAAATTGACCAAAACGGAATTCATCCGAAATGAGAATTTCGTTAAATTCATTGGTAATCAGCGCATAAACTCTAAGATTAAAGCGCGTCAATTAGCGGATGTACTTGAAATTCATGCCTGGATAAACCGCTGCTTCTTCGAGTTCTTCTTCGATGCGCAGCAATTGGTTGTATTTGGACATTCTGTCTGATCTAGAAGCCGAACCTGTTTTGATCTGCCCACAGTTGAGTGCAACTGCGAGGTCTGCTATGGTGTTGTCTTCGGTTTCACCGCTGCGGTGACTCATGACCGATGTATAACCATTGCGCGTCGCTAAATTGACGGCCTCAATTGTTTCGGTAAGGGTGCCAATTTGATTTACTTTAACTAGAATAGAATTGGCTACTCCTTGTTGGATACCTTGTTGAAGTCTTTTGGTATTGGTAACAAAAAGGTCGTCTCCGACTAATTGGATTTTATTTCCTAGTGTTTCGGTAGCTAATTTCCAACCTGCCCAGTCGTCTTCGGCGAGGCCATCTTCAATGGAAATGATGGGGTAACGATTACACCAATCGGCCCAAAAAGCAACCATTTCTTCTGAAGTTCTGGATTCTCCGGTGGAGGCAAAATTGTATTTTTTTGTAGCCTCATCATAAAATTCAGAAGCAGCAGCGTCCAAGGCAATAAAGATATCTTTTCCTGGCGTAAAACCCGCCTTTGTAATGGCTTCCATTACGACTTCGAGTGCTTCTTCGTTGGAACCTAAATTGGGTGCAAATCCACCTTCATCGCCGACGTTCGTGGACATCCCTCTGGCTTTGAGAACCGCCTTTAAGTGATGGAAAATTTCTGTTCCCCATCGCAAACCTTCGGAAAAATTTTTGGCGCCAAAAGGCATGACCATAAATTCTTGGATATCGATGAGGTTATCTGCATGTGAGCCGCCGTTAAGAATATTCATCATTGGCACAGGCATGGTCACTGCACCTACGCCACCAATATATTGAAATAAGCTGAGGCCAGCTTCAGCAGCAGCCGCTTTGGCGACAGCTAAAGAGGTACCAAGAATAGCATTAGCGCCGAGATTTGATTTATTAGGCGTGTTGTCTAGTGCAAGCAGAAGATAATCTATTTTCTTTTGTTCAAAGACATCCATGCCCAACAAAGCATTTTGAATGTGTGTGTTGACATTTTCTACTGCTTTTTGTACACCTTTTCCGAGATATTGGCTTTTATCGCCGTCGCGAAGTTCCACGGCTTCATGAATTCCGGTAGAGGCACCAGATGGCACCGCTGCGCGTCCGAGTACGCCGTTTTCAGTGAGTACATCCACTTCAATAGTTGGATTTCCTCTAGAATCAAGGATTTGTCTGGCGTGGATAGATGCTATAAAACTCATAAGGATTTGAATTGTTGCATATGGTGAATGAAATCGTCGAAAAGGTAACGAGAGTCGTGCGGGCCAGCTGATGCCTCTGGATGGTATTGTACTGAAAAAACGGGTTTATTCTTTAGTGCAATACCCGCAACGGTATGATCATTGAGGTGCTCGTGGGTAATTTCAATGTTTTGGTTGGATGAAATACTTTCGTTTGAAATAACAAAACCGTGGTTTTGAGAAGTAATTTCACCTTTGCCCGTGCGCAAATTGAGAATAGGGTGATTGATTCCACGGTGCCCGTTAAACATTTTGATGGTTTGCAAGCCTTGGCTTAGTCCTAAAATTTGATGGCCGAGGCAAATTCCAAAAACTGGTTTGTTGTCCTGAACTATTTCTTTAACCAAGGCAATGCTTTGAGCCATTACGGAAGGGTCACCGGGGCCGTTGGATAACATGTAGCCGTCAGGTTTAAAGCTATCCAATTCTGCTTTACTGCTGTTCATTGGAAATACCTTTACATGACAGCCGCGCTCAACGAGGCAGCGAACAATGTTCTTCTTGACACCAAAGTCAATCAATGAAACGCGGAATTGTGGATTTTCAGGAGCCACTTCATAAGCCTCTTTGGTCGATACACGAGAAGACAATTCGAGTCCTTCCATTGAAGGTACTTCGTTGAGTTGTTCTTGGAGCTGCGCAATGTCAAGGATTTCAGATGAAATAATGGCGTTCATAGCGCCCTTGTTGCGGATATGTCTAACCAAGGCACGTGTGTCGATATCTGATATACCTACGGTGCCGTTTTTCTCCATGAGTTCTTGAAGTGAGCCTTCCGCAGCACTTCTTGAAAAGCCGTTTGAGAATTTTTTGGTGATGAGCCCAGCTATTTTGATGGAATCAGACTCGATTTCTTCAGCATGGACGCCATAATTACCAATATGAGCGGTAGTCATGATGAGGAGTTGGCCTAAATAGGAGGGATCTGTAAAAACTTCTTGATAACCGGTCATTCCGGTGTTAAAGGCGATTTCTCCGCCGGTAGTTCCAATTTTACCAATTGCAGTGCCTTTGAAAACGGTGCCGTCTGCGAGAAGTAAAATAGCTGCTTGTTGTGGCTGCATTTATTAATTTTCTCCAAAATTACGGACTTTAGTAAAATCGACGTGCTATAAAATCAAAAAAGGCGAACTAAAGTCCGCCTTTTTTATCAACAAATTGTTGGTTTTATTCTTCTGTTTTCTCTTCTTCAGCTGCTGGAGCTTCAGGTGTTTCTTCAGTAGCATCAGCTTCAGGAGCTTCTTCCACAACCTCAGCTGCAGGAGCTTCTTCCACAACCTCAGCTGCAGGAGCTTCTTCCACAACCTCAGCTGCAGGAGCTTCTTCCACAATCTCAGCTGCAGGAGCTTCTTCCACAACCTCAGCTGCAGGCGTTTCTTCCACAACTTCAGCTACAGGCGTTTCTTCGACAACTTCAGCTGTTGATTCTTCAACTGCTACTGCAGTAGCAGCTGCCTCGGTGGTCTTACCACCACGGCGCGAACGACGTGTAGTTTTCTTAGCAGTGTTGTTGTATAGTTCATTGAAATCAACAAGCTCGATCATACACATTTCGGCGTTATCACCTAGACGGTAACCAGTGCGAATGATACGTGTGTAACCGCCATCGCGTGTAGCGATTTTAGGTGCAACTTCTCTGAATAATTCAGTGACTGCCTCTTTACTTTGTAAGTAAGAGAAAACAACACGACGTGAATGTGTAGAGTCTGTTTTTGATTTAGTGAGCAAAGGCTCGATAAAACCGCGCAATGTTTTTGCTTTTGCAATTGTGGTAGTGATGCGCTTGTGTTCGATCAAAGAACAAGCCATATTGGAAAGCATTGCTTTGCGGTGGCCAGTCTTTCTTCCTAAGTGATTTACTTTATTTCCGTGTCTCATGACTTAAAATCTTAATCTCTGTCTAATTTATATTTTGCGACATTCATTCCGAAAGTCAAGCCTTTGCTGTCGACGAGGTCTTCGAGCTCAGTGAGTGACTTTTTACCAAAGTTTCTGAATTTCAATAAGTCAGACTTGGCATAAGAAACGAGGTCTCCGAGGGTTTCTACATCTGCTGCTTTCAAACAGTTAAGGGCACGAACGGAAAGATCCATGTCTACTAATTTGGTTTTAAGCAATTGACGCATGTGCAATGAAGTTTCGTCAAATTCTTCGGTCTCCGCTTTGATTTCACTGTCGAGTGTAATACGCTCGTCAGAGAACAACATAAAGTGGTGAATCAAAATTTTAGCTGCTTCTTTCAATGCTTCTTTCGGATGAATAGAACCGTCGGATTTGATGTTGAAAACCAATTTTTCGTAGTCGGTTTTTTGCTCGACACGATAGTTTTCTACATTGAACTGTACGTTTACGATTGGTGTAAAAATAGAGTCAATGAAAATAGTACCGAACGGTGCGTTTGCAGATTTGTTCTCTTCTGCAGGCACATAACCACGACCCTTGACAATGGTAAGCTCCATCTCAAATTTGACGGAAGACTCCATGTTACAGATCACTAGATCAGGGTTTAGAACTTGGAAGGCGCTCGTGAATTTACCGAGGTCTCCAGCGGTTAATTGTTGTTGACCACTCACTGAAACAATAACTGTTTCTGAGTCTGTACCTTCAATCTGACGTTTAAAGCGCACTTGCTTGAGGTTCAAAACAATTTCAGTAACATCTTCTACTACGCCTTTGAGTGTAGTAAATTCATGGTCTGCACCTTGAATTTTGATTGACGAAATTGCAAATCCTTCTAAGGAAGAAAGCAAAATTCGACGGAGTGAGTTACCAATGGTAATTCCGTAGCCCGGTTCTAGCGGACGAAACTCAAATTCTCCATTGAAATCATCGGAGTTGAGCATGATAACCTTGTCAGGTTTTTGAAAATCCAATATTGCCATTTTCTATCGCTTAGGGTTATTTAGAATACAATTCGACGATCAATTGCTCGCGAATATTTTCTGGAATCATTTCTCTTGCAGGTAGGTTCAATAACTTACCGCTCATGCTTGATGAATCCCAATCAAGCCAATCAAAAGTTTTATTGCGAGCGGTTAGTGAACCAGAAATTGCTTCTAAAGACTTTGACTTCTCGCGAACGCCAATAACGTCGCCAATGCGCAAAGTATATGAAGGAATATTGACTACTTCACCGTTCACAGTGATGTGTTTATGAGAAACCAACTGACGAGCAGCACGACGTGAAGCAGCAATACCCAAACGGAAAACTGTGTTGTCGAGACGAGTCTCGCATAATTGCAATAAGTTTTCACCGGTAATGCCTTTCATGCGCGAAGCTTTTTCGAACATGTTAGCGAATTGACGCTCTAGAATTCCGTAGGTATATTTTGCTTTTTGCTTTTCACCTAACTGGATAGCGTATTCTGACTGTTTGCCACCTCTTCTTTTAGATGGACCGTGTTGTCCTGGACCGTAGTTTCTTCTGTCCAAGGCTTTGTCTGGACCAAAAATGGGATCGCGAAAGCGACGTGCAATTTTGGATTTAGGACCTCTGTATCTTGCCATTATAAATTAAATTGTATGGGCGTCATGAATTAAGGCATTCCTTCGATGACACTAAGCCCACGGGTTAAAAAAATACTAAACTCTTCTTCGTTTTGGTGGACGACAACCGTTGTGTGGCATTGGTGTCACGTCAATGATTTCTGTAACTTCAATGCCTGAATTGTGAAGTGCTCTGATAGCAGACTCACGTCCGGCACCAGGGCCTTTTACAAAAACACGCACTCTACGTAGTCCGAAGTCATGAGCTTCTTTTGATGCATCTTCTGCTGCAACCTGTGCGGCATAAGGTGTGTTCTTTTTAGAACCTTTGAAGCCCATCTTGCCCGCAGATGACCATGAGATCACTTGCCCAGCATTGTTCGTTAAAGAAATGATGATGTTGTTGAAACTCGCTTGGATATGCGCTTCTCCGGCAGCATCAACTTTAACGTTCTTCTTCTTTTTTTGATTTGCTTTTGCCATTGTTATGGGTAACTAGTTATTATTTAGTTGCTTTTTTCTTGTTTGCAACAGTCTTACGTTTTCCTTTACGTGTACGAGAGTTGTTTTTGGTTCTTTGACCACGAAGTGGCAAGCCCAAACGGTGACGAATACCACGCTGGCAACCGATGTCCATAAGGCGCTTGATGTTCAATTGAACTTCTGAACGCAATTGTCCTTCGGTCTTGATCTCGTTAACAGTGTTACGGATAGCTGCTAGTTGGTCATCATTCCAATCTTGTACCTTGATGTTTTCATCAATAGAATTGGTATTCAGAATCATTTTAGCTGTACTTCTTCCGATTCCGTAGATATAAGTCAAGCCAATGACTCCTCTTTTGTTTTTTGGTAAATCTATACCTGCAATACGTGCCATATACTTATAATTATCCTTGACGTTGTTTTAATTTCGGATTTTTCTTGTTGATCACGTAAACTTTTCCTTTACGCTTTACAATCTTGCAATCTGCAGTTCTCTTTTTAACTGATGCTCTGACTTTCATAATTCTAGTTATTTGTATCTAAAAGATATTCTACCTTTTGTTAAATCATAAGGAGACATTTCTACTTTAACGCGGTCTCCAGGGAGTATTTTTATGTAAAACATGCGCATTTTGCCTGAAATGTGGGCAGTAATGACATGTCCGTTTTCGAGTTCAACTCTAAACATTGCATTTGGCAATGCTTCGAGGATGGTACCATCTTGTTCTATGGATGTTTGCTTAGCCATAAATTACATTCCAGAAAATTCGTTAGCACCTCTACGACCTCTAACTCGTGTACCTTCCATGAGGGAATCCATGTTGCGGTTGAGTTGATAAGTTTCAATTTGTTGAAGGGTATCAAGTACAACACCTACCATGATGAGTATGGAAGTACCACCAAAGAACATTGCGAAACCGTCATTGACTCCTGCGAGTTTGGCAATTGAAGGCAGAATAGCAATCGTAGCCAAAAACAGGGAACCAGGGAAAGTAATGCGTGAAACAACTTGATCGACATGTTCGGCAGTTTCCTCACCAGGACGAACACCGGGAATAAAACCACCGCTCTTTTTGAGATCGTCAGCAATTTTACTCGGGTTGATCATAATGGCTGTGTAGAAATAGGTGAACACAACGATGAGAATAATGAGAAGGGCATTGTAACTAAATCCGTATGGGTCACCAAGTGTTTTGGTGAGCCAACCGGCATCTTGTTGTTGGGTTACGCCTTGATATACCATCATTGGGATGGTCATGATTGCTTGCGCAAAAATGATTGGCATGACACCACTTGCATTGATTTTAATCGGCAAGTAATTTCTAGCTCCATTGACATCTTCCGCAGCTCTTGCTCCGGCAACACGCTTAGCTGTGTTTAGCGGAATGCGACGCACTCCTTGCACGATAAGAATTGTTAAAAGAATGATAACGAAGAACATGACGATTTCGAGAACCAAGCGAATTAAGTTACCAGCTTCTACTGATTTACCGAACTCTGCAAAAAATGCACCCGGTAGTCTCGAAAGGATACCTACAGTAATGAGTAGCGATATACCGTTACCAATACCGCGTTCGGTGATGCGCTCGCCTAACCAAACCGCAAACATTGAGCCTGCAATCAGGAGCATTATGGTTTGGGTCCACCAAAAAGTACTAGGGTCGTCTGGCATAGCATTTTTGTTACTTACATATAAAGTAAGGTAACTTGGGGCTTGAAGTGCACAGATAACAATGGTCAATAGACGCGTGTAATTGTTGATTTGTTTTCTACCAGATTCACCTTCGTTTTGCATTTTTTGAACAGCTGGAACAGCCATACCAAGTAATTGCATAATAATGGATGCACTAATATAAGGCATGATGCCTAGTGCCATGATGGATGCGTTGGTAAATCCTCCACCTGAAAAGACGGAAAGGATACTTTCGAGAAAGTTTTGATCCGTAGCCGTACTAGAGAGCGCATCGTATTTTACACCAGGTAAAATAACGTATGAACCTACACGATAAGTTAGGATGAGGCCAAGTGTGAGGATAATTCGCTTGCGCAATTCCTCAACTTTCCAGATATTTTGCAGGTTGGTTATTAAACGTTTCATCTAAAAGCGTGCAAAGATAGTTAGATTTTTGTACATGTACCACCTAAGGCTTCAATTGCAGCAATAGCTGTGCTTGAAAAACCATTGGCAGAGATGTTGATTTTGGCTTTTAACTTACCACGACCAAGTACTTTTACAAGTTCGTTGTTCGATAAAAGTCCATTTTGACGTAACACTTCCGGTGTGATATCGAGGATACCTTTAACGCTTGCAAGATTTTCGATGATATCTAAGTTAATGGCTTTATATTCAACACGGTTGATGTTTTTAAAGCCGAACTTAGGTACACGACGCTGTAAAGGCATCTGACCACCTTCGAAACCAATTTTGGTTTTGTAACCAGAGCGCGATTTAGCACCTTTGTGACCACGTGTAGAGGTTCCGCCGCGTCCTGAACCTTGTCCACGACCGATACGCTTCTCAGCTTTGATTGAGCCTGCTGCTGGTGTTAGATTATGTAATTCCATTTCTTTGTGAGTCTATTATTCTACTACTTGAATAAGGTGCTTGACCTTACTCACCATTCCCATAATTTGAGGCGTAACCTCTTTTTCAATAACTTGATTCAAGCGACGAAAACCTAAAGCTTTAATTGTAGCTTTTTGATCAGCTGGACGCTTGATCGCACTTTTCACTTGTTTGATTTTGATTGTGCTCATTGCTGAATATTTTATCCGTTGAATACTTTGTCAAGGGAAATACCACGCTGACGTGCTACAGCAACTGCATCGCGCATATTTGCCAATGCGTCCATAGTTGCTTTTACTACGTTGTGCGGGTTAGAAGAACCTTGAGATTTTGCCAATACGTTGTGAACACCAACGCTCTCGAGTACGGCACGCATCGCACCACCTGCAATTACACCAGTACCTTCAGTAGCCGGCTTGAGGAAAACCTCAGCACCACCAAATTTACCTTTTTGCTCGTGGGGAACCGTTCCGCGTAGAATAGGAACTTTAATCAAGTTCTTTTTTGCGTCGTCGATGCCTTTAGTAATGGCTTCTGTTACTTCTTTTGCCTTACCAAGACCGTGACCTACTACGCCGTTTTCATCACCTACAACAACAATTGCAGAAAAACTGAACGTACGACCACCTTTTGTTACTTTGGTAACGCGGTTAACAGCAACGAGTTTGTCTTTTAACTCGATATCAGCTGATTTCACTCTGTTTACGATTTGAGCTGCCATTTTTCTTAAAATTTGAGTCCTCCTTCACGAGCTGAATCAGCCAAGGATTTGATTCTACCATGATACAAGTAACCATTGCGGTCAAAAACAACGCGTTCAACGCCTGCTTTTTGAGCTGCAGCTGCGATTGTTTTACCAACAATAGCCGCTTGGCTTACTTTGTTTACTTTTTGTGCGTCGTCCATTTTGAGTGAACCGGCAGAGGCAAGAGTACGACCACTGTTGTCGTCGATGATTTGCGCGTAAATCTGTTTGTTACTTCTAAAAACGGTGAGGCGTGGAATAGCTGAAGTACCGAAAACTTTTTTTCTGATTCTTCGCTTGATTTTTGCTCTTCTTAATACTTTATTTAGTGCCATAATTCTTGCGATTATTTTTTACCTGCTGACTTACCAGCTTTTCTACGAATATCTTCACCTACAAACCGGATACCTTTTCCTTTGTATGGTTCAGGTTTTCTGAAAGAGCGAATCTTGGCAGCAACTTGTCCGAGTAATTGCTTATCGTAAGACTCAAGGGTCACGATCGGCGCTTTACCTTTTTCAGTTACAGTGGTAACTTTCACTTCTTTCGGGATTTCCAAAATAATGGCATGTGAAAATCCGAGTGCTAATTCGAGTTGTTGACCAACGGCATTTGCGCGGTAACCAACTCCGATAACTTCTATTTCTTTTTTGAAGCCTTCAGAAACACCATGGATCATGTTGTAAACCAAGGCACGGTACAAACCGTGCTTTGAACGGTGATCTGGAGCCTCTGTGGCACGCGCAAAAGTGATGACGTTGTCTTCGATGCTAACGCTAACCGACGAATCAATGTGTTGTGCTAATTCGCCTTTTTTCCCTTTGACCGTCATGACGGAATCTATGAACGTCACTTCGACGCCGCTAGGGATTGTTATAGGTGCTTTTCCAATTCTTGACATTGTTCTTAATTTTTTAGTAAACGTAACAAAGAACTTCGCCGCCAACGTTGTTTTGACGCGCTTCTTTATCTGTGATCACACCACGAGAAGTAGAAACGATGGCAATACCTAAACCATTCAAAACGCGTGGCATTTCTTCGGCACTGCTATACTTTCTAAGTCCTGGACGTGAAGCACGTTGCAATTTAGTGATGGCTGGAACACGCGTAGATGTGTTGTATTTCAAGGCGATTTTGATAATACCTTGTTTGTTGTCATCCTCAAATTTGTAATTGAGGATATACCCTTGATCAAATAAAATTTGAGTCATGGCACGCTTGATGTTCGAGCCAGGGATATCTACGGTCTTCAAGCCTGCTGCACTCGCATTTCTGATGCGGGTGAGAAAATCTGCTATTGGATCTGTATTCATTTCTTTTACTTTTTCTTAATTACCAACTTGCTTTTTTAACTCCGGGGATTTTACCAGCCAAAGCCATCTCGCGGAAAGAGACCCTTGAAATACCAAATTGACGCATATAACCTCTCGGACGACCAGTCAAGCCACAACGGTTGTGTTTTCTGATTTTAGCGGAGTTTGCTGGTAATTTCTGCAATGCCATCATGGCATCCCATTTTTGAGTCTGAATTTCTTCAGATGCATCTGTCGACTTCAAAATTTTGGTGAGTTCAGCACGCTTTTTCTCATAGCGGTTTACTAACCTTTCTCTCTTGCGCTCACGCGCTTTCATTGATTCTTTAGCCATTTCTTTTTATTTTTTAATAAATGGGAAACCAAATGCATCCAACAATGCTTTTGCCTCTTCGTCGCTGTTGGCTGATGTAACGAAGGTGATGTCCATTCCAAGGATACGATTTACTTTATCGATATCGATTTCTGGGAAAATGATATGCTCTTTGATACCGAGGTTGAAATTACCACGTCCGTCAAATCCTTTTGGGTTGATACCGCGGAAGTCACGTGTTCTTGGCAATGCAACTGCGAGTAAACGATCGAGGAAATCGTACATGCGGTCACCGCGTAGGGTCACTTTTGTTCCGATTGGCATCCCTTTACGCAACTTAAAGTTGGAGATATCCTTCTTTGAAATGGTGGTAATTGCTTTTTGACCAGCGATACGAGATAGGTCTGCTGCTGCGCTATCGATCAATTTCTTGTCGGCAACGGCATCACCCATACCTTGGCTGAGTACAATTTTTTCTAACTTAGGAACGCTCATTACAGACTTGTAATTGAAACGCTCTTGAAGCGTTTGCTTGATTTCGTTCCTGTACTTTTCTTTTAATCTTGGCGTGTAACTCATTACTTAATCACCTCCCCTGATTTTTTTGAATAACGTACTAATTTTCCTTTTTCCTCTTTTCTACCGATGCGTGTGGCAACACCGTTGCTCACGACCATGAGGTTTGAAATGTGGATAGAACCTTCTTTCTCTTCGATTCCACCCTGAGGATTTGTTGCGCTAGGCTTGTTGTGTTTTTTGATCATATTGACCCCTTCAACTGTGGCGCGCATCTTTTCTCGATCGATGGTGGCAACTTTGCCCTCGCGACCTTTGGATTCACCAGAAATAACCTTCACGGTGTCGCCAATCTTGATGTGTAATTTCTTTTGCATTACTCAATGATTTATAACACCTCAGGTGCTAGTGAAACAATTTTCATGTAGTTGCTTTCACGCAATTCACGTGCAACTGGTCCGAAAATACGCGTACCGCGCATTTCGCCACCTTGGTTAAGGATTACACAAGCATTGTCGTCGAAGCGAATGTAAGAACCGTCTGGACGACGAATTTCTTTTTTTGTTCTTACTACAACTGCTTTTGCTACTGAACCTTTTTTCACGGCTGCGTTTGGCATAGCACTTTTAACGGCAACAACAATTTTGTCACCTACTGAGGCATAGCGTCTTCTTGTACCGCCTAAAACGCGGATGCATAATACTTCCTTAGCTCCGGAGTTGTCTGCAACTGATAGTCTGGATTCTGTTTGTATCATTTTGTCCGATTATTTAGCGCGTTCTACAATTTCTACCATTCTCCAGTTCTTTGATTTACTCAAAGGACGTGTTTCCATGATGCGAACGGTATCTCCAACATGACAGTCGTTGTTTTCGTCGTGAGCAACAAACTTGGTAGTTTTCTTAACGAACTTACCGTATTTAGGGTGCTTCACTTTACGTTCAACAGAAACGACAATGGATTTTTCCATTTTGTCACTGGTCACGACACCAATTCTTTCTTTTCTTAAATTTCGTTTTTCCATGTTCATTTTTTTACCTCAGGATTAGGCCTGATTTGAACGTTTAGTTAACTCTGTACTCAATCTTGCTACCAACTTGCGCATATGGTGAATGCGCATTGGATTTTCAATTGGAGCCATTTTGTGTGTCAACTTCAAGTTGGTCAATTGACCTTTAAAGTCTTCCAAACGGCCTTGTAAATCCATTGTAGAAAGTTTTGCGATTTCTGTTTGTTTCATCTTAATTTATTAAGCTGGTATAACATAATCATTGCGTACAATGAACTTACACTTCACAGGCAACTTCTGTGCTGCAAGTCGCATTGCTTCTTTTGCAATGTCGTAAGGGACACCATCTGCTTCGAACATGATTGTTCCCGGTTTGATCACGGCAACCCAATGGCTAGGTGCTCCCTTACCTTTACCCATACGTACTTCAGCTGGTTTTGAGGTAACCGGCTTGTCTGGGAAAATTCGGATCCATACTTTTCCTTCACGCTTCATGTATCGAGTAACGGCAATACGTGAAGCTTCAATCTGACGTGAAGTAATCCATCCTGGTTCCAAAGCCTTTAATCCGAAAGATCCGAATGCGATGGTTGAGCCACGATGAGCTAAACCTCGGTTTCTACCTTTCTGTGCTCTTCTAAATTTTGTTCTTTTAGGCTGTAACATTTCCTGTCAATTTAACTGTCTTATTACTTCTTCTTTCTTTTGAACGATGCAGGCTTGCGATCACCACCTTGGTTGTTCGCAGCACCGGTGTTCATACCGATGTTTGGAGCGAGGTCACGCTTGCCATAAACTTCTCCACGGCAAATCCAAACTTTAACGCCAATACGGCCATATGTGGTGTGCGCCTCAGATACTGCATAGTCGATGTCTGCACGGAAAGTGTGCAATGGGGTACGACCGTCTTTGTACATTTCTGTACGTGCCATTTCAGCACCGTTCAAACGACCAGAAATCTTTACTTTGATTCCTTCAGCACCCATGCGCATTGTTCCTGCGATAGCCATTTTAATGGCACGACGGAAAGAAATACGGGCTTCCAATTGACGAGAAATACCATCAGCTACTAAGCGCGCGTCTAATTCTGGACGTTTCACTTCGAAGATGTTGATTTGGATTTCTTTTTTCGTCAACTTCTTTAATTCTTCCTTTAGTTTGTCAACTTCTTGACCACCTTTACCGATGATGACACCTGGACGGGCAGTGTTGATAGTAACTGTAACTAGTTTAAGGGTGCGCTCGATGATGATTTTAGCAATACTTGCTTTAGCCAAACGTGCGTTGAGGTAACGACGGATTTGATCGTCTTCTACGATTTTATCTTTGTAATCGTTGCCACCGTACCAATTTGATTCCCATCCGTGGATGTAACCAAGTCTATTTCCAATTGGATTCGTTTTTTGTCCCATTTCTTCTAGTTATTTAGTACCATCAACTACGATCGTCACGTGGTTCGATCTTTTTCTAATTCTGTGCGCACGACCTTGTGGTGCTGGTTGAATGCGTTTAAGCATCGTTCCACAACCTACTTCGATATGGCTCACTACAAGTGTTTCTTGGCTGATGTCAGCACCTTCGTTTTTTTGCTCCCAATTTGCAATTGCAGAACGTAGCAATTTACCAAGGCTTGTTGACGCATCTTTACCATTGAAATGGAGGATGTTCAATGCTTTGTTGACTTCAACCCCACGGATTAAATCAGCCACCATTCTCATCTTGCGAGGAGAAATAGGTGAATCATTCAAGCGGGCGATGGCCATTGACTTTTTATTTTCTTTAAGCTCTTCAGCTCTTAAGCGTTTTCTAGCTCCCATGACTGTAATAATTCTTAACGTTTCTTATCTTTTTTATTACCGGCGTGGCCACGGAAGTTACGGGTAGGGGAGAATTCTCCTAATTTGTGACCTACCATATTTTCCGTAACGAATACAGGGATGAACTTGTTACCGTTGTGAACGGCGAAAGTCAAACCAACAAATTCCGGAGTAATCGTGGATGCTCGTGACCATGTTTTGATAACAGCCTTGCTGCTAGACGCTTGAGCATCGTCAACTCGTTTCATCAACTTATAGTGAACAAACGGTGGTTTCTTTAATGAACGACTCATACCTTAATTATTTCTTTCTTCTTTCTACAATTAACTTATCGGAATACTTGCGCTTGGATCTTGTTTTGAATCCTTTAGCAGGCATACCATTTCTTGAACGTGGGTGACCACCGGCGTTGCGGCCTTCACCACCACCCATTGGGTGATCAACTGGGTTCATGACGACACCACGGACACGTGGACGACGACCTAACCAGCGTGAGCGTCCTGCCTTACCAGAGACTACCAAATTGTGCTCTGCGTTAGATACAGAACCAATTGTAGCAAGACAAGTTGTAAGGATCATGCGCGTTTCACCTGAAGGCATTTTTACGATAGCGTATTTGCCATCTCGTGCGTTCAATTGGGCGTAAGTACCCGCACCGCGTGCAATGATACCACCAGCTCCTGGCTTCAATTCGATGTTGTGGATAACAGTACCGAGTGGAATGTCCGAAAGGAACATAGCGTGACCCACATTTGGAAGTGCAGTTTTACCAGAAAGAACGACATCGCCAACTTTGAGCCCGTTAGGAGCAATGATGTAGCGTTTTTCACCATCGGCATAAAACAACAAAGCGATGTTAGCTGTACGGTTTGGATCGTATTCAATGGATTTTACAGTGGCTGGAATATCAAATTTTTCACGTTTGAAGTCAACAACACGGTAACGTTGTTTGTGACCACCACCCATATAGCGCATGGTCATACGGCCGTCGTTGTTACGACCACCTGATTTTTTCATCGGAGCCAACAAACTCTTTTCTGGTGTCGCTTTGGTTAGCTCTGCAAAATCAGTAGCTACCTTGTGGCGTTGACCTGGAGTTGTTGGTTTAAATTTTTTCAAACTCATGGTTAAACATTAATAATTGTTAAATAAATCAATGGTTTCACCATCTGCTATCGTTACTACAGCCTTCTTCCATTGTTTGCTTCTTTGCTCAACAATGCCTTTATTCGTGTACTTCACAGAGGATACCCCACCACCATAGTTTAATGTACGAACATCTGTGACATGTACTCCATACATCTTTTCGATGGCATTTTTAATTTCGATCTTGTTGGACTTACGGTCTACTTCAAATGTAAAGCGGTTTGAAACCTCGCTTAATTTGGTAGCTTTTTCCGTAATGACCGGCTTCTTGATAATAGTATGCATAACGCTTAGTTAAGAATCGTTTGAATTTTCTCAATTGAGCTTTCAGCCAATACCACTTTTGAGGCGTTGAGCACATCGTAAGTGTTAAAGGAATCTGCTGTTACGACTTTCACGCGTCCAAGGTTGCGTGCAGCAAGATATACGCTGTCGGTTTTGTCACCAAGGATGAAAAGTACTTTTTGGTTTTCAAGATTCATAGAAGACAAGAGTGCTTTGAAGTCTTTTGTTTTTGCTTCCATGTTGAGGTCTTGAATGACCATGAGGGAGTCGTTTTTCGCTTTGAAAGCGAAAGCTGACTTGCGGGCCAAACGCTTCAATTTCAAGTTTAATTTGAAATGGTAGTTGCGTGGACGTGGACCGAAAATACGGCCACCGCCTACACGTGTACCTGATTTAGCTGAACCAGCACGTGCACCACCTGTTCCTTTTTGACGCTTGATTTTTTTGGTAGAACCTGCAATCTCGTTGCGCTCTCTAGATTTGTGTGTACCTTGACGCTTGTTGGCTAAATGTTGTTTGACATCTAAGTAAATGGCATGGTTGTTTGGTTCAATACCAAACACCTCGTCTGCAAGGGTTACTGACTTGGCAGTAGCTGCACCTTTTGAATCGTAGATCTTCAGTTTCATTACTTGACAATTGTTACGGTTGAACCATTTGCACCCGGAATCGATCCTTTAACGATCAAAAGATTCTTATCTGCAATTACTTTTAAAACTAGGAGGTTAGCTTGCTTGCGAGATTTGTTACCCATTTGACCCGCCATGCGCATTCCTTTGAATACACGTGCAGGATAGGAACAAGCACCAATTGAACCTGGTGCGCGCAAACGGTTGTGCTGACCATGTGTTGACTGACCGACGCCACCAAAGTTGTGGCGACGAACAACCCCTTGAAAACCTTTACCTTTTGTGGTTCCGCTTACATCGACAAACTCACCTTCTTCAAAAAGGTTAGCGTCAATGGTGTCTCCGAGGTTAGCTGAGTCGAATCCTTTGAATTCAACCAACTTAGACTTTGGAGCCGTGTTTGCTTTTTTGAAATGACCCTTTAATGCATTGGAGGTGTTTTTCTCTTTACGAGTACCAAACCCCAACTGAACTGCATCGTAACCATCTCTGTCTTGTGTTTTGACTTGCGTCACCACACAAGGACCAGCTTCAATAACTGTGCATGGCATTGATTTGCCCTCAGCACTAAAGATGCTAGTCATCCCGATTTTACGTCCAATAATTCCTGGCATATACTAGTTGTTAAAAAATTACACTTTGATTTCTACGTCAACTCCACTAGGAAGCTCAAGCTTCATAAGGGCATCTACGGTTTTAGAAGAACTGCTGTAGATATCCATTAAGCGCTTGTATGCACACAATTCGAATTGCTCACGTGCTTTTTTGTTCACGTGTGGTGAACGAAGCACAGTGTAGATTCTTTTGTGTGTTGGAAGTGGAATAGGACCACTCACCACAGCACCTGTTGATTTAACTGTTTTTACGATTTTTTCTGCTGATTTGTCGAGCAAGTTATGATCGTAAGATTTTAATTTAATTCTGATTTTTTGGCTCATCTGCTTTGAACTTTATTATGCTGTGACTTTACCGTTTGCTTTTGCTACTACATCGTCGGCGATGTTTTTAGGCGCTTCTGCGTAGTGTGAAAACTCCATAGAAGAATTTGCACGACCTGAGGTGATGGTACGCAACTGGGTTACATAACCAAACATTTCAGAAAGTGGAACATCTGCTTTCAATACTTTGGCGCCGTTGCGGTCATCCATTCCTTTCATCATACCGCGACGACGGTTGAGGTCACCTACGACGTCACCCATGTTTTCTTCTGGTGTAACTACTTCGAGTTTCATGATTGGTTCAAGAAGGATAGGACGACAAGCTTTAAGAGCTGTACGGTATGCCATCTTAGCACACAATTCGAATGAAAGTGAATCGGAGTCAACGTTGTGGTAAGATCCGTCGATCAATTCAACTACAAGAGAATCGATAGGGAAGCCGGCCATAACGCCGTTTTTCATAGAATCTTTGAATCCTTTTTCTACAGATGGAATGAATTCCCGTGGAATATTACCTCCTTTGATGCTATTGATGAATTCAAGACCTGTTTTCTCTTCATTGGTCTGCGGAGAGATTTTGACGTAGATATCGGCAAATTTACCACGACCACCCGTTTGTTTTTTATAAACTTCGCGGTGTTCAGTATTACTTGTAATAGCTTCGCGGTATGCAACCTGCGGAGCACCTTGGTTTACTTCTACTTTGAACTCGCGCTTTAGACGGTCAATGATGATTTCGAGGTGAAGCTCACCCATTCCTGAGATAATCGTTTGTCCTGTTTCTTCGTCTGTGTTGACGCGGAACGTTGGATCTTCTTCAGAAAGTTTAGATAAACCAATTGATAAACGATCGGTATCGGCTTGTGTTTTAGGCTCGATCGCCAAACCGATAACTGGATCAGGGAAGACCATTGACTCGAGAACGATCGGAGCGTTTTCAGCACAAAGTGTATCACCCGTTTTGATATCCTTGAATCCGACAACCGCACCGATATCACCAGCACCTAGTTCAGGTATTTGGTTTTGTTTATTGGCGTGCATTTGGAAGATACGAGAAATACGTTCTTTGTTGTCTGAACGCGTGTTCAAAACGTAAGAACCTGCTTCGAGTTTACCTGAATAGGCACGAACGAAACACAAACGACCAACAAATGGGTCAGTTGCAATTTTAAATGCCAAAGCAGCAAAAGGCTCGTCGTAAGATGGCTTACGGCTGATTTCTTGCTCTGTTTTAGGGTTGGTACCTGTGATGGCTTCAACATCTAGCGGTGAAGGAAGGATTTCCATTACCATGTCGAGCATTGCTTGTACTCCTTTGTTTTTGAAAGATGAACCACACATCATTGGAACGACTTTACCTGCGATAGTTGCTTGACGCAATGCATCGAGGATTTCGCGCTCAGTCAATGAATTCTCATCTTCGAAGAATTTCTCCATGAGGTTTTCGTCGAATTCGGCAACTGCTTCTAAAAGTTCAGAACGCAATTGACGTGCTTCGTCAATGACGTCAGCTGGGATATCAACTTCTTGGAAAGTCATACCCAAATCGTGCTCATTCCAAACGATACCTCTCCAGTTAATCAAGTCGACAACTCCTTTGAAGTTATCTTCTTCACCGATATTGATTTGGAGTGGAAGCGCGTGGCTACCAAGCATTTCTTTTACTTGGCGACAAACCATAAGGAAGTCTGCACCTTGGCGGTCCATTTTGTTAACGAATCCGATGCGTGGAACGTTGTAGTTATTTGCCAAACGCCAGTTGGTTTCAGATTGTGGCTCAACACCATCGACAGCAGAAAACAAGAAAACCAAACCATCAAGTACACGCAAAGAACGGTTTACTTCTACGGTGAAGTCAACGTGTCCTGGGGTGTCAATGATGTTGACGTGGTATTTTTGACCGCGGTAATTCCAGTCTAGGGTGGTAGCAGCAGAGGTAATGGTGATACCACGCTCTTGCTCTTGCTCCATCCAGTCCATGGTAGCGGCACCATCGTGAACTTCACCAATTTTGTGACTTACACCACCATAGTAAAGAATACGCTCGGTTGTAGTGGTTTTACCAGCGTCGATGTGCGCGGCAATACCAATGTTTCTTGTAAATTTTAAGTCTCTAGCCATTTGTTAGAATCTGAAGTGTGAGAATGCTTTGTTTGCTTCAGCCATGCGAAGCGTGTCTTCTTTCTTCTTGAAAGCAGCGCCTTCTTCTTTTGAAGCGGCGATGATTTCGGAGGCCAAACGCTGGGCCATTGTTTTCTCGTTGCGTTTGCGAGAGTAACCAATTAACCATTTCATTGCTAGTGACGACTTGCGCTCTTCGCGAACAGGAGTTGGGATCTGGAAAGTGGCACCACCAACGCGACGCGAACGTACTTCTACACTTGGTGTAACGTTTTCGATGGCTTTTTTCCATGTTTCGAGACCATTTGTATCTTCGATTTTCTTTTCTACGATTTCTAATGCTTCGTAAAAAATACGGAATGCTAAACTTTTCTTACCGTCTAGCATGAGGTTGTTCACAAATTTAGTAACGACTACTTCATTGAACTTTGGATCTGGGAGGATCGCAATTTTTTTCGCTTTTCTTCTTCTCATGATGTCTAGCTTTTAATTATTTCTGCTTAGGACGTTTTGTACCATACTTAGAACGACGTTGGCTACGGCCTTGAACTCCGGCTGTATCCTCTGCACCACGAACAATGTGGTAACGTACCCCAGGTAAATCTTTTACCCTTCCTCCGCGTACTAGTACTAATGAGTGTTCTTGAAGATTGTGGCCTTCACCACCAATGTAAGCGTTGACTTCTTTTCCATTGGTCAATCGTACACGAGCGACTTTTCGCATAGCCGAGTTCGGCTTCTTAGGAGTTGTCGTGTACACACGAACGCAAACACCTTTGCGTTGTGGACATGAATCAAGCGCAGCAGACTTACTTTTCTTCACTACCGCAGTTCTTCCTTTGCGAACTAATTGTTGAATAGTTGGCATAAAATACTCTTGTTTTTTTATAATAAATAATAACCCCCAAACGCACTTTGAGGGGTGCAAAGATAACTATATATTTTTATAAACCAAGACCGTTTGAAAAATATTCGGCTTTTTTGGGCCTGATTTTCAAAAAAAAAGGAACCCGTTCGGATTCCTTTGGATTTTATTTTTTTCAAATGATTGGTGTCTTATCTGTAAAGCGTAGCTTTTACGGCTTTTACGATGCGCTCCACATTAGGCAATGCTTCGTCTATTAGTGTAGGCGAGAACGCAAAAGGGGTATCGGTTTGAGTTACGCGTTGTACTGGCGCATCTAAGTAATCGAAGGCATAGCGTTGAAGGTGGTAGGCTATTTCAGATGAGATACTTGCCAATGGCCAAGATTCTTCAACAACCACACAACGATTTGTTTTCTTGATGGATTCGACGATGCAACCGTAGTCAATTGGGCGTATGGTACGCAAATCGATGATCTCGACACTGATATTTTCCTTGGCTAATACTTCTGCCGCCTCTTGGGCCACCTTTATGATTTTACCAAAAGTAACGAGTGTAATATCTGATCCTTTTCTTTTGACGTCAGCTACGCCAATTGGAATGATGTATTCGCCTTCAGGAACTTCGCCTTTATCGCCATACATTTTTTCTGACTCTAAGAAAACAACAGGGTCGTTGTCACGGATGGCTGCTTTGAGCAAACCTTTAGCGTCGGCTGGGTTTGAAGGCGTGATGACTTTTAGACCAGGAACGTGCGCATAAAACGCCTCGAAACTCTGAGAGTGGGTTGCGCCCAATTGGCCGGCTGTGCCGTTACCTCCGCGAAAAACGATTGGGCAGCCGTATTGACCACCAGACATCTGGAGCATTTTGGCTGCAGAATTGATAATTTGATCCGCTGCTAATATGGCGAAGTTCCATGTCATGAACTCTACAATTGGACGCAAACCGTTCATGGCAGCACCAACTGCAATACCTGAAAATCCTAACTCGGCTATTGGCGTATCGATGATTCGCTTTGGCCCAAATTCGTCGAGCATGCCTTGAGATACTTTGTAGGCGCCATTATATTCGGCAACTTCTTCGCCGAGTAAAAATACATTTTCATCGCGGCGCATTTCTTCGGACATGGCTTCTCTAAGGGCTTCTCTGAACTGTAGGGTTTTCATAGTGTCATTTTTACAATTTGCAAAATTACAAATAAGTCAGAAACTTCAAATGCTTATGCCACTTTAAGTGTGGCAATTTTTGATTTTCCAAATTGTTGGGTTGCATAGTTAAGGTCTATGTGCAGCGATTTAGATGATCTACTTGGCAATTCAAACATGGCGTCGGTGAGGATAGCCTCGCAAATAGAACGCAAGCCACGGGCACCTAAGCCAAATTCCATCGCTTTTTGAACAATGAAATGTAGTACGTCTTGGTCGAGTTCTAATTTGACGCCATCCATTTCAAACAACTTAGTGTATTGTTTGATGAGCGCATTCTTTGGCTCTGTGAGGATGCGTTTGAGATCAGCTTCTTTGAGTGGTTCTAAGTAAGTGAGAACAGGGAAACGACCGATGAGCTCAGGGATCAGACCAAAAGAACGGATATCTGTCGGGGTGATGTATTTGAGCAATGAATCGGATTCGATGGATTGCTCATCTAGGCTAGAAAAACCAATTGTTTGTCTGTTGACACGGCTGGAAATTAATTTTTCAATACCATCAAAAGCACCTCCGCATATAAATAAAATGTTTTTGGTGTCAATGGATATCATTTTTTGCTCTGGGTGCTTTCGTCCACCTTGAGGTGGAACGTTGACGGTTGTACCTTCTAATAATTTGAGCAAGGCCTGCTGAACGCCTTCGCCAGAGACATCGCGGGTGATGCTCGGGTTGTCATTTTTGCGTGCAATTTTGTCGACTTCGTCTATAAAAACAATACCCATCTGGGCACTTTCTACGTTGTAGTCTGCGGCTTGCAAGAGGCGCGACAAAATACTTTCGACGTCTTCACCTACGTAACCAGCTTCTGTAAGCACAGTGGCATCGGCAATGCAAAAGGGTACATTGAGCAGTTTGGCGATCGATTTGGCTAAGAGCGTTTTACCTGTTCCGGTTCGACCCACGAGAATGACGTTCGATTTTTCTATTTCTACGTCATTTTCATTGGTTTTTTGCTTCAATCTTTTGAAGTGATTGTAAACGGCAACTGAAAGCACCTTTTTGGCATCTTGTTGACCAATGACATATTGATCTAGGTGAGCTTTGATTTCCTGCGGCTTTAATAAATTTAGACTGCCAACAGCAGCAGGAACAGCTGCTGGACTTGCAGAAAGTTCTTCCTGAACAATTTTACTTGCTTGGCTAGCGCAGGAATCACATATATGACCATTAATACCTGCAATGAGCATGTTCACACCCGAGCGAGGCGAGCCACAAAATGAACAAGTAGTTTCTTTTTTTGCCATTGGTTATTTAGGATTACGCAAAAGAACTTCGTCGACCATGCCGTAAGCTTTGGCTTCTTCGGAGGTCATCCAGTAGTCGCGGTCGGAGTCTGCCCAGACTTTTTCGTAGTCTTGTTTACTATGTGTGGCAATTATGTCGTATAGTTCTTTTTTCAATTTTTGTATTTCTCTAGCTGTAATTTCGATGTCTGAAGCTTGACCTTGTGCTCCGCCTAAAGGCTGGTGTATCATGACACGCGAATGTTTAAGTGCACTGCGCTTTCCTTCTGCACCAGCACAAAGTAATACAGCACCCATGGATGCCGCGATGCCAGTACAAATAGTGGCTACATCAGGACGAATGTATTGCATGGTGTCATAAATACCCAAACCTGCATATACTGAACCACCTGGTGAGTTTAAATAAATTTGAATGTCTTTTTTGGCGTCTACAGATTCCAAGAAAAGCAATTGCGCATTGATGATATTGGCTACCTGGTCATTGATACCAGTGCCTAAAAAGATAATGCGGTCCATCATGAGGCGAGAGAAAACGTCCATTTGCGTCATGTTTAAAGGACGCTCTTCAATAATGTATGGCGTCATGGAAGACTCGATATAATGATCGACGTACATGCTGCTGATGCCCATATGTTTGGTGGCGTATTTGCGGAATTCGTTGCTATCCATTGTGTTTTATTTTAGAGTCTCAAAATTAGTTATAAAGGTTGGCTTCGGCTATGAAAATCATGTAAAAAAAAAATCCTGGAAGTCCAGGATTCTTTTGATTCAATAGAATAAAGTTTATTTGATGAGGTCGATAAAAGTTGCTTCGTTCATGATTTTGATGAACTCACGATCTTTACCTGCCTTTTCTTTCAATGCTGGATTTTTCGAGATGGCCGTTTTCAATTTTGCAACAACGACATCGGTGCTCGCGCCGTTGCGGGCCTCAATAATTGCTTTTAAGTAAGCCAACTCAGCAGTTTCAGTTAAAGAAGCACTTGCTTTTTTAGCAGCATCTACTTTGTTGTTAAGGGTGAGTGCCAAAACTTTGTTGTAGCTATCTTGGGTGATGTTCTTTTCTGCTGCGCTGTAGTTTCCTTCCATGATATCGATGATACCTTGGTTGTAATTGTATACGCTTGTTTTGGCTGAAGACAATAATTTTTTGGCTGCTGCGCGATTGCCTTCAAGAATTAAACTTGCTGCTAAGTTGTTGTTGGTTACTGGAATGGTTTTGAGCTCATTTGCCTTTTTGAACGAAGCTGCGGCAGCTTTTGTATTGCCTAACTCGAATAGGGTTGCGCCCAGGTTGGTGTGTGTACGGTGATCGTTTGCATAATTAGCAGCAGCGATACCGTAGATGCGCGCTTTTTCGTTGGCGTCGGTAGTCAATTTACCTGCTGTGAAAAGCAATTCTTCTACAGACAATGAATTCGTATTTTGAACAGAAGCGGTGCGTAATTCGTCGTCAGTTAGACCGTATTCGGTATATTTAACAACAATAACCGCGCGGCGAATCATTGGGAACACATCGCGCTCGAGTTCGGTGTAGACCTTTCCAAGATTGATCATATCTTTTTCGCGTTGCTCTGGGTCTTTGGTCATTTCAAGAATGCGAATAAACAAGTTTTTGTCTGCTTCAGGAATGGTGGTGGTGGCTGCTAGTTGGCTTTTAAAACCTTCGAAATCTTCACCAAATTTAGCCAAAGCATAAGCGTTGGTGTCTGTGTAGGCAGCGAGCTTGGCTTTTTTCATGAATTCGGTTAGTGCATTGCGGGCAGCAACTGTACGGTCTGAAGAAAGGTTATCGTTCATTGCTATTTCACCGTCTGGAGAAGCGTAACCGTTGATCTCAATTCCAGTAATTTTAATTTTAGGATTGGTTTGAGCAGTTTGTATCAAAGCCATGAGCGCAACTACATCTGCATCTTTGATTTCGTTGGCGCGCACATCGGATTTTCCTTTTTCGAAGTTGATGGTGGCTGTCGTGGTTTTGTCAAACTGACGCACCAAAGCATCTTGTTCTGTCAATACTTTGAAGGTTTTGTCGACTAAATACGGTGTAATGATCGTTGCGTCAGCAATTTTGGTTTCTGGAAGCGCTCCTTTTTCTTTGGTTTGCTTGTAGAGCTTGCCAGTAATCACGAGGTCAGCTGCTTCCATTGACGGGTCATAGGCCAATGTTTGTTCGAAGGTAGCAGTACCACCTGTTTTAAAATCGATGGTTGTTCCGTTTCCGGTTACTTTAGAACCGTTGATATACCAGGTCCCAACCGCAGTCGAACCCAATTTTGGCGTAATTTCTGCTTTTGCTTTTTTCTGAATGCCTTTCTCTGGAACATTCACAGTAATGCTTACTTTGACAGAATCTCCGTGCATTTGCAGCGGATTGGGATTCACTGTGTATGTGATGTCTTTGACGAGGTCACAAGAAGCAACAAAAAACGCTGCAGTTCCTATTAAAAAAGTCCTGTTGAAGCGATTGAAATTCATGAGTATATTTTTTATGATTCCGTGCAAAATTACGGAATAAATTTAATTTACTCAAGTTTGACTTTGAGTTACAGAAAAAAATTGCTATTACAGGGGGTAAAAGTCCAATTCTAGGGCTTTTAAAGGCTCCAAGACAAATTGCCTTTCGTGGTATCGTGGATGTGGAATTTGTAAATGAGGTCGGTTGATAAAAAGGTTTTCGTAGAAGATAATATCGAGGTCTATACAACGATCTTGGTAAACTGGATTTGATTTTGTCCTGCCAAGTTCAGTTTCAATAATTTGCAAGGCTTCTAAGAGGTCATTGGGGGTTAAATCTGTAAGCAGTAAAAGACAACCGTTTAAAAATGTATGAGAAGAGGAAAAACCCAGCGGTTTACTTTCAAAAAAAGGAGAAACCTTAGCTACCTTACCGCATCTTTCGTTCAATAATTGAATTGCGCTTGCAATATTTGCTTCTCTTGGACCAATATTTGCACCAAAAGCAATGACAACTCTGTTGTTTCCAGTTAGTTCCATTCAAAAGTATTGACCAATTCTTTTAGGTCTGCTTTTAGGTATTGTAGCGTTGGACGCAAGGAGTCATAATTGGGTCTGCAATTCAAGAGCACCTCACCTCTTAGAAAATGTTGGCTCGAGTCGGTCAGGTAGAACTGGAAATTTGTGGCTACATTGCCTTTAAGTTCAAAGAAAGTGCCGTATACTTTTTTACTCGGTTCTAGAATTTGTTCAAAATCAATTTTATCTGCCATGATTTTGTGCTCATCTACTTTGTCATTGGCAAAATTAATGATCTCAGGTAAAGAATCTTTGGAAGGAATACGTAGATAGTATAAGAACAAGGTGCCATTGAGTGGGCCGAGGTCAATTTCTTGCACACTGTAATTGTTTTTGGCTTGTTCAAAATGTTTAGGCATAAATAAATCCGATAAGCGGAATCTAAAAGACTGTGGGCTAAGGTATTCTCTGTAGCTATGTTCTGGAAAATCGGTGCGCAAAAAGGTGCTTGGCTTAGGAACCGGTTCAGATTGATTACAGGAAAATATGAGGATGCTCAGGCTAATGAGCAGTAAAATCTTTTTCATGCACAACGACTTTAACTGATTTAACGCGTTTTTTATCCGAAGAAGCTACAATGAGTTTGAGCGGCCCGATATGTATAAATTCATTGTTTTTCAGTATTCTGCCTGCCACCTCGATGATCAGACCACCCAGTGTTTCTGCCTCGCCCCTCACTTCATCGATTGGGTTTTCGAATTTTTCACCAACAATTTTCAGAAAATCATTTAATGAAGTGCGCCCTTCAAAAATAAAGGTATTTTCGGCTTGCTTGGTGTACTGAATTTCCGTATCGTCGAATTCGTCGGTGATATCTCCGACAATTTCTTCGAGGATATCTTCGAGTGTGACAATACCGCTAGCGCCTCCATATTCATCAACGACAACAGCTAAATGCATTTTCATGCTCCTGAACTCTTGTAGGAGGTCATTAATTTTCTTGTTTTCTGGTACAAAAAATGGCTTTCTTAATACTTGTTGCCAATGAAAAGATGCATCTTGATCGAGGTGATGCAGCAAATCTTTGATGTATAAAATTCCAATGATATTATCAGGGCTTTCTTCAAATACAGGAATGCGCGAATAGCCGACTTCAATTATTTGTGCGAGCACTTGTTGAAAGTCTGCAGAAGTGTCGATATCTTCTACTTCGACGCGAGGGGTCATGATTTCAGAGGCTTCTGTTTTTCCAAATTTTACGATGCCTTCTAGAATGCGTTGCTCCTCTTCTGATCCCGCTTCTGATTTTGTGAGCGCAACAGCTTGTTCAAGCTCATTTTGATCTATTGTAGCACTGCGGTTTCCGAGGTGTTGGATGGAGTTTGTACCGCGCACAAGAATGATTTTGAGCCATGAAATAGGAGGGATTTTACTGATGAACAGCAGCGGGTAGGCCGTTATTTTACTGAATGAAAGCGCATTTCTATTTGCAAATATTTTAGGAATTACCTCGCCAAACAAAAGGATTACCAAGGTAATGCCAAGAACTTCAACTACAAATCTTAAAGGCGCAAAATCAGTATTGGTTGGAAAAATATCGTTGAGTATAAACGAGGATAAAATAACGATACCGACATTAACAAAGTTGTTGAAAATCAATATTGTAGCGAGAAGCTCCTGCGGTTTGGACAATAATTTTAATATGCTTTTCGCACGTGCAGAAGAATCGATTTTGAGTGCTGCGTTGTCTTTTGGTTTGAGTGAAAAATAAGCACTTTCCGAGCCAGAAGCAAAGGCAGAGAAGAGCAATAAAATGAGGATAATCAGTAGGTAAAGATAACTTGCATCGCTCATTTGAATTGAGAAATCAAATAAGGATGCGTCGAGACTCGGAGGTTCCATGGAATTGTTCATGGGTTAAAATGGATCGTCAGAAGAATCTGGCGTTAGACCGCTTAGTGGTGCTGGTGGAGTCGGGCGGCCTTCGTTGCCGTAGTTGCTTTGCCGTTCAGGGTTGTCTGGCCTTGATAAAATGGTGAGGTCGTCGCCAACAACTTCAGTAGCATAGCGCTGATGACCTTCCTTGTCGGTCCAAGAGCGCTTTTTAAGTTTTCCTTCAACGTAGATTTTGGTACCCTTTCGAAGGTATTTTTCTGCAACTTCGGCCAGACCGCGCCACAATACAATGTCATGCCAGTCGGTTGTTTCTTTTTTTTCACCGCTTTGTTTATCGGTGTAAATTTCGGAAGTGGCCAAAGGAAACGAAGCGACAACTGCGCCGTTTTCAAGGCGACGCACGTCGGGGTCTTTGCCCAAATTACCGATCAAAATAACTTTATTGATGCTACCGTTCATCTGATTTTTTCAACCAATAATAGTTATTTTTTTCGAATTGGACGTTTTTTAGCAGATTTAGTGGGCTGATTGGCTGCAATTTCCAAACATGCTTCCAGTGAAAGCGTTTCTGGTTCACAGCCTTTGGGCAGTTTAAAATTATCTTTTCCAATTTTGAGATAGGCACCATAGCGACCGTTGAGCAATTGCACATCTGGGTTTTCAGCAAACGTTTTGATCAGTGCTTTGGCAGCTTCCTCCTGTTTTAGGGTGTCAAGTTCAATAGCTCTTTCTAGGCTTACTGACATCGGATCTTCTTCTTTTGGAATCGAGCAAAATCTTTTGCCTACTTGCACATAAGGGCCAAAACGACCGATATTAAGCTTCACAACTTCGCCGTTGTGCTCGCCGAGCACTTTGGGTAATTCAAAAAGTTTGAGCGCTTCCTTAAGTGTGATGTTCGAGATGGACTGATTGGCTTGGAGTGATGCAAACTGTGGCTTTAGACCATCTGATTTTTCGTCTCCAATCTGAATCATCGGGCCAAAGCGACCAATTCTGGCAATGATTTTGCGTCCGGTTTTGGGGTCTGAACCGAGCTCACGCTCGCCGGTTGCACGATCTGAATATTCAAGGGTATTTTCCACATTTGAATGAAAAGGACCGTAAAATGAATTCAGCATGTCGGTCCAATTGAGCTGCCCGTTGGCAATTTCGTCAAAGGAGGCCTCCACTTTGGCGGTAAATTGGTAGTCTAGGATTTGCCCAAAGTTTTCCACCAAAAAATCAGTCACAACTATTCCGATATCGGTCGGAGATAATTTGTTTCTTTCTTTGCCGGTGGTTTCGGTTTTTTCTGAACTTGAGATTTCGCTTTCATCCAATGTAAGTACGGTATATTTACGCAAGCTTCCTTCTCTTTCTACTTTTTCAACGTAATTGCGTTTTTGTATGGTAGAAATGGTGGGTGCATAGGTAGAAGGACGTCCAATTCCAAGTTCTTCTAGTTTTTTGACCAAGGAAGCCTCTACATAACGCGATGGCGGCCGGCTGAAACGTTCAGTGGCGTTGCAAGTTTGTAGGTGAAGGGTTTCACCATTGCTTACTTTGGGCAAAAGACCTTCGGTTTCGTTATCATCAGCATCGTCTTCAAGGCTAGATACCATGTAGACTTTCAAAAAACCATCAAATACTATCACTTCTCCTTTGGCTTGAAAGTAATTCGGGCCTTGCAGTCCTGCAATCTTAACGGTTGTTCTTTCGAGTTGTGCGGGTGCCATTTGGCTTGCAATACCGCGCTTCCAAATGAGTTCGTAAAGGCGTTGTTCGTCGCGTTCTGTTTGAATAGAAGGTTTGCTAAAATCGGTTGGTCTGATGGCCTCGTGGGCCTCTTGTGCACCCGCGCTTTTGGAACTGTATTTCGTCGGTTTGGCGTAGTTTGCGCCGTATAAGCTTGTAATAGCAGTTTGCGCTGCCTCGAGCGCAGTTTGAGAGAGATTGACTGAGTCTGTACGCATGTAAGTAATATGCCCTGCTTCGTAAAGTTTTTGAGCGACACTCATGGTTTTGCTTACTGAAAAGCCAAGTTTGAGACTTGCTTCTTGTTGAAGAGTAGAGGTAGTAAAAGGCGCTGCTGGCGACTTTGTAGCTGGTTTTTTCTGGACGTCCTCGACCGAAAAATTGGCATTTTTTGCTACTTGTAAAAGTGCTTCTGCTGTTGCTTTATCGGGCAATGGAGTGTTCAACTCGGCATTTAGAATGCCATTTGTGGCCTTGAATTGCCCTTGAACGCGGTAGAAGCCTTCAGAATTGAATTTTTCGATTTCGCGTTCGCGCTCGACAATTAAGCGCACCGCTACGGATTGCACACGACCTGCAGACAAGCTTGGTCTGACTTTTTTCCAAAGTACTGGAGAGAGTTCAAAACCTACTATTCTGTCCAAAACCCGACGTGCTTGTTGGGCATCTACGAGCTCTCGGTTAATCTGACGCGGATTCTCGATGGCACGTGTTACGGCTGTTTTGGTGATTTCGTTGAACGTGATGCGCTTGGTGTCTTTTTTATGCAATTCAAGCGTTTCGAATAGGTGCCACGAAATGGCTTCTCCTTCGCGGTCTTCATCGGTGGCTAGCCAGACAGTCTCAGCAGATTTGGCTAATTTTTTAAGTTCTGAGACCACTTGTTTTTTGTCCGGGCTCACTTCATATTGCGGATTGAAATTGGACTCAAGATCGATTGCAAGCCCTTTCTTTGCAAGGTCTCGGACGTGTCCGTAACTAGATTTGACAATGAAATCTTTACCGAGATAACCCTCGATTGTTTTTGCTTTTGCAGGAGACTCAACGATCACAAGATTTTTAGCCATAAGGAGAATTTGGTGACAAATGTAAAGTTAAAACACTTCAATCGTCAACAAGTGAAGTGCAAATTTGTGCGTATTTTTTCTTAACCTATGGTTACTTTTTTTGAATCATGAGCCGACTTTATAGCCTGCCAATTTGTCAGTAGTTTGAATTTACCCTATTTTTGCAGTTCAAGAAACCCCATGGAATACGAAAATAAAGTCATAGACGAATCAATACAAGGCTCCGCTATTGAAATGAATCAAGAAGCCAAGCCCGACACAAAAAAACTGTACCTAGAAAGTTACGGCTGCCAGATGAATTTTTCTGACAGCGAAGTCGTGGCTTCCATTCTTTCTGAAGATGGCTATCAAACAACGCGCAACATCGATGATGCCGATGTTATTTTACTCAATACCTGCTCTATTCGTGAAAACGCAGAGCAGCGTGTACGCAATCGCCTTACTGAATTCAAAATTAAAAAAGAACGCAACCCTGAGCTCGTTGTTGGCATTTTGGGATGTATGGCCGAACGCCTCAAAAAAAACTTGCTCGAAGAAGAAAAATTAGTGGATCTGGTAGCGGGTCCAGATGCTTACCGAGATCTTCCCAATCTAATAGAGGAGGTCGGAACTGGGCAGAAAGCTGTAAATGTCTTGCTATCCAGAGACGAAACCTATGCCGATATTTCGCCTGTTCGCCTGGATCAAGGTGGTATTTCAGCATTCGTAACCATCATGCGTGGTTGTGACAACATGTGTTCTTTTTGCGTAGTTCCTTTTACACGCGGTCGAGAGCGTTCTCGGGATCCTCAAACCATTGTTGCTGAATGTCAAGACTTATTCGAGCGCGGTTACCGCGAGGTAACTTTATTGGGGCAGAACGTAGATTCGTACCGTTGGAACATCAGTGCAAAAGGTCAAATCAAAAATCCGGAGCAGCCCACAACAAATTTTGCACATCTCATGGAAATGGTTGCTTTGGTCTCTCCCTTGCTTCGTGTTCGTTTCAGCACCTCGCATCCTAAAGACATGACCGACGAAGTACTCGAAATCATGGCTAAATACGAAAACATCTGTCCTTACATTCATTTGCCAGTACAGTCAGGAAATACCGATGTGCTTTACCGCATGAATCGCGGCTATTCACGGGAGTGGTACCTCGACAGAATTGCCGCGATCAAACGCATCATTCCGGATTGTGCCATTTCTACGGATATCATTACCGGTTTTTGCGGCGAAACCGAGCAGGAGCATCAAGAAACCCTCAGCCTCATGGACATCGTACAATACGATTTTGCTTACATGTTTAAATACTCTGAACGACCAAAAACGCTGGCAGAACGGCGCTTCGCCGATGATGTCCCAGAAGAAGTAAAAGGCCGTCGCTTGAATGAAATCATCGAAAAGCAACTCGCACATTCATTAGCTTCCAATCAAAGATTAGTTGGCACTACGCAGAAGGTGCTCATCGAAGGCAAATCAAAACGTTCCGAAGAACACCTCTGTGGCCGCACAGGTAGCAATGTCATGGTCGTTTTCCCGAAGGCTGACCAAGAGAAAGGCACCTATGTACAGGTTCATATCACCGACTGTACTTCGGCTACGCTAATCGGAGAAATTATCGCATAAATGCATCAACACCTATGAACGTCCAACAAATCAAACAGCGTTTTGGAATCATCGGTTCAGCACCGTTGCTCAATCGGGCATTAGAAATTGCCATGCAGGTTGCCCCGACCGATATTTCGGTGCTGGTGACTGGCGAAAGCGGAACCGGTAAAGAAATTATTCCGCAGGTCATCCATCAATTGAGTGCCCGCAAACACGGCGAGTACATTGCCGTAAACTGTGGTGCCATTCCAGAGGGCACCATCGATTCTGAATTATTCGGTCATGAAAAAGGCTCTTTTACAGGTGCCCAGGGAAGCCGTCAAGGATATTTTGAAGTAGCGAATGGCGGAACTATTTTTTTAGATGAAGTCGCAGAATTGCCCATGCAAACCCAAGTGCGTTTGTTGCGTGTTTTGGAAACCGGTGAGTACATTCGCGTCGGATCTTCTAAACCGCTCAAAACCAATGTACGGGTAGTGGCAGCTACCAACGAAAACATGCAGAAAGCCATTTCATCTGGAAAATTCCGCGAAGACTTGTATTACCGCCTTAGCACCGTTCCAATTGCACTTCCTGCGTTGCGCCAACGTGCCGAGGACATCCATTTGTTGTTTCGCAAATTTGCCAATGACTTTGCTGATAAATACCGCATGCCGGCCATCAAGCTGACCGATTCAGCTGTTGAACTTTTGTGTGCTTATCCTTGGCCTGGCAATATCCGTCAACTTAAAAATTTAGTCGAGCAACTTTCAGTAATCGAAACAGCCAGGGAGATTGATCCAATCACGCTCAACGCTTACCTCACGCCAATTTTGGAGAAAGCAAACGGTTTGCAGCTCAATGAGCAAAGTCAAGAATCCATTTCGGAACGTGAACTCATGTACAAATTTCTATTTGACATGAAAAAAGACCTCACAGAACTCAAAAAATTGGTTTTAGACCTTGCAAATGGCGGTGCCAACATTGAACTCAATCCCGATCAAAGTGCTGCTGTTACAAGACTTTACCAAGAAGTTTATGATCAAACGCCTTCAACTGCGCGCATACTTCCGGCACCCACAATCACCCACCCAGAACTAACGCCGCTGCCTCACGTGAGTCCTACACACGAAGAATACGAAGAACACATAGAGCTTGAAGAATCTTTGAGCCTCGAAGACCGCGAGCGCGAACTCATTCTCAAAGCACTTGAGAAACATCGTGGCAAGCGCAAACATGCCGCCTTAGAGTTGGGTATATCAGAACGAACATTATACCGAAAAATCAAAGAATTTCAATTAGGAGAATAATGCGCCAAATCCTCTTCTTTTGTTCTTTTATATTGCTCAGCTCTTGTTGGCCTGAAAGCTTTTCTTTTCGGGATGCAGGTGGAATGCCCGTAGAGTGGAAATCGTTTACCATTCAAAATTTAGAAAATACGGCGCCAAATTGTCCTTTATCTTTCGGGCCTTTATTAACCGAGCAACTCAAAGATGGCGTCCAAAACAATACGCGACTTCTGCTCAATACGCAATTGGGTGAGGGAGAAATCAATATAGAAGGTGCCATCACAAGCTATCAAGTTCAGCCCGTTGCCATTCAAGGTGCAGACAATGCAACTAGCAACCGCCTGACCATGACCCTTCAGCTTAAAATCAAAATCAAGTCTCCAAAAGAGGAGGAGTGGCAATTGGTGAGTACGCGTTTTGCCGATTTTCCGTCGAGCTCGAATTTGGCAGCTGTTGAACAAAAGTTATTTGCCGATATTTCAGCACAAATGGTTCAAGACCTGATCAACAAATTATATAGTAATTGGTAAATTAGTGCTGTGTTAAGTAAAGAGCAACTTCATTCTCAAATCCTTGATCCAAGTCAGTGCAGTGGTGTCTTCCTTGCTGATCTTGAAGCGCTTCGCAACGCTTATCCTTACGCCACTACTTTTGCTATTTTACATCTGAAGACGCTAGCACAAGAGCAAGACGTTAGGTTTGCACAAGCTTTGGAGAACAGTGCTTTTGCCATTCAAAATAGAGCCGTTTTATTCGAATTACTTCAAGAAGCCAAATTAACTGCGCCATTAGTTGAACCTCCCGTTGAAGAAGCCGATGAATTAAGCCCGGATCCTTTGGACCAACTATTGAGAGCAAATCTCATCAATAATGCTTATGTCGATCTGACTTATACCGAGGAGCTCAAAGAACTAGAAAAGGAGCCAACGCAAATTGTCGAACCACAAGACAAACGCTCTTTTACAGATTGGTTGCACTTCAAAGAAGACTCCGATACTGAATCGCAAGCTGAATTCTTGAAAATAGACAAACCCAAACAAGATTTTTATTCGCCGGCCAAAAAAGCCAAAGAAAGCATCAACAGCGATCAAATCCCTGTTTCAGAGACCCTCGCTAAAATCTATGCCATGCAAGGTGCCGTTACCAAAGCGATTGGGGTTTATGAGCAATTAATTTTGCTCAATCCGGAAAAAAAGAGTTACTTTGCAAACCAAATTAAAATACTTAAGAAAAACCTCAATATTTCATCATGACTGGTATCCTTTCTTTTCTGATTATCGTCGCTAGTGCACTACTCATTTTGGTAGTTTACGTTCAAAATCCAAAAGGTGGAGGCTTGAGCGCCGATTTCGGCGGAGCTTCTCAATTAGGTGGCGTACAACGCACCAACGAACTCATCGACAAACTCACATGGGGATTGGCAGCTGCTATTCTTGTGTTTAGTTTAGGAATTTCAATTAGTCAACCAAAGCCACCAAAACCAGTGGCACCACAAACCCAACAACAAGCACCTGCTCAAGGTCAAAACCCAGCACAAAACCAGCAGCAGTAATTGATTATATCTTATTAGGAAAATGTCAGTATGTCACGCATACTGACATTTTTTTTGCCAATTATGCAATTTTGACTGAATTTACAGATTGGCATGTTTTTCGAAGCAACAGAGGCAAATTAAAATATTTTTATGTCAATTAAATTCAAACCCTTGGCAGACAGAGTTCTGGTAGAACCTGCGCCAGCAGAGCAAAAAACAGCGAGTGGAATCATCATTCCAGACACAGCAAAAGAAAAACCCTTGCGCGGTACTGTTGTAGCGGCTGGGTCTGGAAAAAAAGATGAGCCCATGTCCGTAAATGTAGGGGACTCCATTCTTTACGGGCAATATGCCGGTACCGAAATCAAAATCGACGGCCAAACCTTTCTCATCATGAGAGAATCAGACATTTACGGTATTTTTTAACTCTAAAAAAGAAACAACAAAATGGCAAAAGAAATTTATTTCGATGTAGAAGCACGTGAAAAACTCAAAAAAGGAGTAGATGCTTTAGCGAATGCAGTCAAAGTCACACTCGGTCCTAAAGGCCGCAATGTTGTCATTGGCAAAAAGTTTGGCGCACCGCTTGTCACCAAAGATGGTGTCACTGTAGCCAAAGAAATTGAGCTCAAAGATCCTATTGAAAACATGGGCGCGCAAATGGTAAAAGAGGTTGCCTCTAAAACTGCCGACATCGCAGGTGATGGAACTACTACCGCCACCGTACTTGCCCAAGCAATTGTGACTGCTGGTTTAAAAAATGTAGCAGCCGGAGCCAACCCGATGGACCTCAAGCGCGGCATCGATAAAGCTGTTACTGAAGTGGTGGCGAACTTGCGCAAAATTTCGAAAGTTGTTGGCAATGACAACAGCAAAATTGAACAAATTGCAACTATTTCTGCCAATAACGACGAAACCATCGGAAATCTTATCGCAGAGGCAATGAAAGTCGTTGGCAACGATGGCGTCATTACCGTTGAGGAAGCAAAAGGTACAGAAACCGAAGTGAAGACTGTAGAAGGAATGCAGTTTGATCGCGGTTATTTGTCACCATATTTTGTGACGAATGCCGAAAAAATGATTACCGAGATGGAGAATCCGCTCATCTTGATTTCTGAAAAGAAGATTTCAAGTATGAAAGAATTGCTTCCAATCCTTGAGCCAGTTGTACAGTCAGGTAAATCCTTATTGATCATCGCAGAAGATGTAGACGGCGAGGCCCTTGGTACACTCGTTGTCAATCGCTTACGCGGATCGCTTAAAGTTGCTGCTGTCAAGGCACCAGGTTTTGGCGATCGCAGAAAAGCGATGCTAGAGGATATCGCTATACTTACAGGTGGAAATGTCATTTCTGAAGACCGCGGTATGACGCTTGAAAACGTTACGCTAGATATGCTCGGTTCAGCTCAAAAAATAGAAATCGATAAAGACAACACCACTATTGTCAATGGTAAAGGTAAAAAAGCCGATATCCAAGCAAGAGTGGGTCAAATTCGTGCCCAAATTGAGCAAACAACTTCTGACTACGACCGCGAAAAATTGCAAGAGCGCTTGGCAAAATTAGCGGGTGGTGTTGCTGTACTGTATGTTGGTGCGCCAACCGAAGTTGAAATGAAAGAGAAGAAAGACCGTGTAGACGATGCGCTCGCAGCCACCAGAGCTGCTGTTGAAGAAGGTATTGTTCCTGGCGGTGGTGTTGCACTCCTTCGTGCTATTGAGACTTTAGATAAACTCAAAGGCGCCAACGAAGATGAAATGACCGGTATTCAAATCGTCAAAAGAGCAGCCGAAGAGCCGTTACGTCAGATCATTGCCAATGCAGGCGGCGAAGGTGCCATCGTGGTTCAAAAAGTACGCGAAGGCAAAGGCGACTTCGGTTACAACGCGCGTTCTGACAAATTCGAGGAACTTTACAAGTCAGGTGTCATAGACCCAACTAAAGTGACGCGAATTGCCGTCGAAAACGCCTCTTCAATTGCAGCAATGCTTTTGACTACGGAATGTGTCATTGCAGACGAACCTGAAGAAGCCAATCCAGCAGCTGCCATGGGCGGTATGGGTGGCGGAATGCCAGGCATGATGTAATGTTTATAAGGGCCTTCGGGCTCTTTTTCATTTCTTTCTTCCCGTTTGAACGGATAGCGAGAAATGTCTATATAAGAGCCACCTTCGGGTGGCTTTCTTTTTGTATTTTTGATCAATGTGCTACAGTAATTCTTCTACTTCCACAACTCAACAACTCGCTGAGCGTTACCAAAAACTGCAGCCCGGAAAACCCATAGAGTTACAATATTACTTTGCCTCGGGGTTTCAATTTCCAGAATGGCATACTATTACCAATGATCAAACCTTGCAACAAATGCGCTGGGGTTTGCTGCCAAGGTGGTTTGGTGGTTCAAACCCGATTGAATTTGCTTCTAAAACCCTCAATGCACGTCTTGAAACTGCTGCAGAAAAAGCCTCATTCAAACACCTATTAACATCTAACCGATGTTTGGTACCATCTACTGGATTTTTTGAATGGCAAACCATAGGTAAAAAGAAGGTGCCCTTTTATATTAAGCATAACAGCCAGCCTGTTTTTTCAATAGCTGGATTGTTCGATACCTGGCTAGATCCAAAGACTGGAATTAAAGTTCAAACGTTTACCATTCTTACCACACAGGCGAATACACTTATGGCTGAAATTCACAATTCAAAGCAACGCATGCCCTTGATTTTAAATCAAAATGAAGAGGCAACTTGGCTCAACGGGCTTGTGCAGCCGGAGACGTTTGCCGATCGCAGTAAGCTGGCTTTAGCTGCTTGGGAAATTGATAAAAAAACTGTGCTCGGAAAGAATGCTAACGTACAAACGATCAACCAACCATTCTCCAATCGTTTTGAGGAACAGTTGGGCTTATTTGACTAACTTTGGCATTACAATTGCTAGTCGCATTTCGATGAAAATACTATTCAGCTTTTTACTGCTACTTTCGTTGGTTTCTTGTATAGAAATTTCAGACGACATCACTATAAAAAACGATGGTTCGGGAACATTTCGATATAAAATTAACCTGAGCGAGAGCCTTGTTAAAGTTAATTCAATTTTGGCGCTAGACAGCTTAAATGGTAAGCCAGTTCCAAGCAAGGCTGAAATCAGTGCCAAAATCAATGAATTCGTTCGGTTGCTAGATGCGCAAAGCGGCATTACAAACGTGCTCGTCGAAGAAAATTACACCGATTACATCTTTAAATTTTCCTGCGACTTTACAAATATCAAACAATTACAAGATGCGATTCGACTCACGATCGAGCAAATAACCAATGAGAAATACCCTGTTGGCGCCGAGCAATATTGGTTAAGTTGGGACGGTACCACCCTCGTACGGACTATTCCTGCATACTTTACGCAACAAATCAAGAACTTTAAATTCGAAGACGATGAAAAGCTCAAAACAGGTGTATACGCTTCAATTACCCGTTTTGAGCGCCCGGTAGCGTCATTTGAGAATAAATTAGGAGCGCTTAGTAAAAATCAAATGTCTGTACTTGTTCGGACCAATACTTTTGATTTAAAGAATAACCAACACCTTCTCGACAATACAATTGTTTTGACACCAAGGTGATACTCGTGGATTATGTTTAACTTCGCAGTATCTAATTTTCGCTTGTGACTCATCAAATTCAACGTTTTTATTGGCTTTCACTTGCCCTCTTTTGTATGCCATTTTCGTGGGCTCAACTAAAGTCTATTCAGTCCGAACAGCTTTTGCCCAAAGATGCCGTTACTGTATTTAGTATTAATAATATCAGTTTATTACAGAAAATTTCCATGGATGAACTCGTGAATTATGAGTTTATGTCCGAGGTGCATCAGGAATTATTCGATGGCTCGACCTCGGGTAAAACCCTTAAAGATGCTGGCTTAGATTTCAACCAACGTCTGAACCTTTTCTACGGCAAAACCAACACCCATGAGCTTACGGGTTTTACTTTTGGTGTTTCTGATCGCAAGGCATTATTCGAAGTTTTCGATGATTTTCAAAACCTAGAATCAGATATTCCGGGCTTGGCTGTTTACGGAACTTTTTTCAATAATTTAATGATTAAAGACAATGTTGCGTTACTCATTCGCATCGAGCCAACCATGGAACACATCGATGAAGTAACAGATTCTATTTGGTTTGCGCGCGGCAATGAAATGCCTTTCGATTTTTTTGACGACCAAATCAGTCCCGATCCCGAAAATATACTTGACGAGGAAACCTTTGAAGACAACCCCAATACCAATATATTTCCGGAAGCTACCGAAAATCCACTCGTCAAAAATTACTACGAATTACGCGATAGCGTTCAAATGATGCTCCAAGAAGCAGCTCTATCTGCTGTAATTCAAGAAATTTTTGTTCAAGGCGCCAATCTCTACAATACAGACACCCGATTTGCTGCTCAGTTAGCGCATCAGGCCGAGGGTGCTTTTTACCTAGACAACGCTCGCAATCTGGATAAATCACAAGGTCTTTGGTATTTTCAGACCGTACTGCCTACACTCTACAAAGACATTCAGGAGCTATATGCCGGAAATGTAATTCTTGGTGACTTATTCTTACGAGACAACCAAATTGATTTTGAGGTTGATGCGCTTTACGGCCCAGCTTTAGGAAGCATTTATCAACAAATGAACGATGCGCGCTTCGACAAACGTGTACTCGATTATATTCCGGCTTCAAGTCCAGCGTATTTTACATATAATATCAACTTGCAACAGGCTTATGACCAAGCCTTTAAGGTGCTTTTACCACTGCTTTCTGATGAGAAAAATGCGCAAATCGCCATGAACGTTCTGACACTTGAGTTGCTCAATGAATTTATCAATAAGGAGGCACTGTTTGATACGTACAAAGGCAGTATGTTTGGCACCTTCAATGGGATTAAAAAAGTGACCACCAAAAAAATCGAATTCACCTACGATGAAGAATCCTTCGAATACGAGGAGCGCGAAACCGAAACCCAAACAGACATGCCCATCTTTACCATGGGTTTTTCAACAGCACGTCCAGATATTCCGGAGCTCATTCTTAAGCACATGGGAAGACTCACCTCTCGTATCCAACGCTTTGATAACTACTGGCGTATCGACAACGCAATTTTAGATGCCGCACCGCTTTACATCATCAATACAGGTAAGCTTCTCATTCTGAGCAACGACGAAGACCTGGCTCGTTTTCATTCCAAGGGTTACGGCAAAGAGGCTTTGGGTAATAAAGCAAGCAAAAAAGCAATGCGCAGCGGTTTTATGTATGGTAAAGTCGATGTCACCCAAACCCTAGATCGTTTTCCAACAGAAGTACTCACGCCGCGCAATGCCGAAATCGTAGCCTCATTAAAAGGCAAATCGGGCCAGCTTGAACTCACCTCTACTGAAACAGATGCGGCGCATACACGTTTCAAACTCAGTTACCACTTTGAAGGCCAAGAAGCTCCGGGTAAACACTTCCTTGATTTAGTGAACTCACTTTATGTGATTTATACTTTGAATCCTTAAAAATATGTACCGCAAGTTTTTGACCCTCGTACTCATTGCAGGTAGTCTTGGCTTGGTACTTTTTGTGCGTTCGTTTTTATTTGAACAACCAAAAACACCTCGGCTCCTTGATCGCTTGCCAAGTGCCGATTTCCTAGGCAAAGCCAATATTCTCGAGCTTGCCAAAGAAACCAACTCCTTACTGCAGTACAACAAGCTCTCCATGCGCGACTTCACAACCTATGAATTTTTGTTGGGTCAGGGCAAACAATACGGCATCGATTTGGAGTCTAATTTGTATATTTTCGTTAATGAAAATGGTAACTGGGGCGCACTCATCCGCTTGACAGATTCCTCTAAAGTCAGTCTTGGCATTGAACGCTTGTCAAAATATAGCGAATTAAAAGATTCTATTGTTGCTGGTAACCGTTATTATTATATTGCCAAAGAACAATCTTACCTGCATTATGGTAAAGATTATGCCCTTATTTATCAGGGTACCGATTTCATCAAAACACTCAATCAAGTAGTGTCTGCTCATTACGGCGCACAACAAAAGGTATGGCGTCGTTTTCTGCGTCAAAAGCAATTCAAAGACGAACATTTGGTATTTTATGCAAATTGGCCAAAACTCAAAAAATTTGATGTTGAAACCGCCATGTTTGCCCATGACAGCGACTCTTTAGGTCTCCGACTCAAGAGCTATATTAAAAAAAGAACACCGCTTTATTTCTCCTTGAAATCTAATGGCCTGACTTACCTCAGCAACGTGCAAACCGACCGTCTGATCGACATTCACCTAGATGTATCAGAATTCAAGCAGCAACGCCAAGATTCAGTATATGTGCAGCTGGCCAAACTGAGCCGCAAAATCGGCTTTCCGTTCGAACGCTTTATGGCTGCTTGGAACGGTGATCTCGTTTACCAAGAAGGTGGCAAACAAGTGCAAGAAGTGCGTTACATCGAGACGGTCCTCGATGAAGATTTCAACGAAACCGAGGTAGAACGTGTGCGTTTGGACACCGTTCCTGGTTTTGCAGTCTTGACTTCTTTAAATAGAAGTGCTCCTCTGTTTATTGGTAAATTGACGCAAAAAGGTTTGTTGCGACAAGAAGAGGATGGCTACCGTTTTTTGTTTTCACCGCTGTTGCATTTTCAGAAATCTGGCCCATATTACCAATATTTCTCTGCCGCGACCTCTCCAAGATTAGCCCGCAGTAGGCAAAATCAGGTTTTATGGAAATACAAAGGGACCAAGTATTATTTTACGATCGATAAACTGACCCGTTACGAGATTTTTGGCTCCCTGCAAATACCAGTTAAATCTATTTTACGTCGCAACAAACTGGTTTAGACGAAAATAAATTCTTCTTGATGTGCTTCAATATAATCTAGGATTTCTAGAATTTCGTCTAGTTCAGAACTTGTAACGAGTCTTGTGCGGTATTCTTTGAAATGGCCCAATCCTTTGAAATAATTGGTGTAGTGCCGCTTCATTTCGGCTATGCCTAATTTAGGGCCTTTCCATTTAATGCTCATCAGGAGGTGTTCACGGCAAGCCAAAACGCGCTCAGGCAGTGTAGGACCTTCTAATTTTTGCCCCGTTTGAACGTAGTGCTTGATTTCTCTGAAGATCCAAGGATAACCAATAGACGCGCGGCCGATCATGACGCCGTCGACGCCATATTTATTTTTGTACTCAAGTGCTTTTTCAGGAGAGTCGATATCGCCATTGCCAAAAACCGGAATTCGCATGCGAGGATTGTTTTTCACTTCGGCGATGAGCGTCCAGTCAGCCTCGCCTTTATACATTTGTTTGCGTGTCCTGCCGTGAATAGAAATGGCTTCGATACCGATATCTTGTAGTCTTTCGGCAGCGTCAACAACATTTTTGGTGTCGTCGTCCCAGCCCAGGCGCGTTTTAACGGTAACTGGTAATTTGGTTGCTTTGACAATTTCTTTTGTCAAGCGCACCATTTTCGGAATATCTTGTAACAATCCTGCTCCGGCACCTTTACAAGTGACTTTCTTTACAGGGCAACCATAATTGATATCGATGAGGTCGGGGTTGACGGCTTCAATTATTTGAGCTGACTGCACCATGCTTTCGGTTTCGGAACCAAATATTTGGATGCCAATGGGTCTTTCGTATTCAAAAATATCAAGTTTTTGACGGCTTTTGGCGGCATCTCGAATGAGCCCCTCGGAGGAAATAAATTCGGTATACATGAGGTCAGCACCGTATTGCTTGCAAAGTGCTCTAAACGGCGGGTCACTGACGTCTTCCATTGGCGCCAATAGAAGCGGAAATTCACCGAGTTCGATATCGCGAATTCTGGCCATTAGATGTCTAATTAAGCCCCATTGATTTGAGGTATTCTTTTAATTTTTGCTCATTGCTGAGTCTAAGTACCATAAGTTTGTCGTCGCTATCAACAACAATATAATCTTGGAGGCCGTCGAGTAGAACCGTTTTGTTAGTGGGTACATTGACCAAGCAATTGTTGGTATCAAAGGCGTATACATTTTGACCAATGATGGAATTTTGCTGTTCGTCTTTTTGTAGATGTGCGATCAGGCTACCCCAGGTACCTAGGTCGCTCCAATCAAAATCTGCCGATATCATACTGACATTTTGGGCTTTCTCCATAATGGCAAAATCAATTGAAATATCTGGGCAAGCAGCAAAAGCTGTTCGTAGGAAGTTGGCCTCTTCGTCGGTACCATATACAGCTGGTTGTGCGCTAAAGATGTCGTAAACATCTTGCTGATGGGATTTAAGCGCATCTAGAACAACAGCAGCTTTCCAAACAAAAATACCAGCATTCCAAAAGAAATTACCTGCCGATAAAAACGCTTCAGCAGTGGCTAAGTTTGGTTTTTCTCTGAATTGAAGTACAGGACACGCACTGCCTTTGATGGTGTTTTCTGTTTTTTCAAATTCAATATAACCGTAACCAGTGTCAGGTCGAGTAGGTTCAATTCCTAATGTAACTAATTGACCATTTTGAGCTGTTTGCCAAGCCGTTTCGATGATTTGTTCAAAGCGCGCTTCGTTGATAATTAGGTGATCTGCTGGTGAAACGAGTAAAGTGGCGTCGGTGTCCAGTGCATTGATTTTTGCAGCGGCATAGGCAATGCACGGGGCTGTATTCTTGCGTTCTGGCTCGCAGAGCACCTGGCCTGCGGTGAGTTCTGGCAATTGCTCGAGCACTAATTGCTCATAGGAAGTATTAGTGAGGATGTAAATGTGTTCGGACGGAATAAATTTATTCAGGCGTTCAAATGTGAGTCTAAGCAGAGACTTTCCAATACCTAAAACATCTAAAAATTGTTTAGGGTGTTCGGTGGTGGAAAGTGGCCAGAAGCGGCTGCCTACGCCACCTGCCATAATGAGTCCGTATGTATTTTTACTATTCATTTCAAATTGTAGTTACGGCAGCCAGCGCATGGATGAGGTAGACACGCTTACTGCTTTTTTCAGTGCAAAGATAACGAGTTCTGCGCAGTTCACCTTTGATAAAATACTTGTTTTGAAGTATAAATTCAGCATGTATTGGCAGTTGTTCTAGTAAAGTAACTTGCCGCGCATCAAAGGTTTTGAGTATCCGGCTTAAATGTAGGTCAGATCCACTTGCGGCTTTAAGTTTAGTAAAGCTTTTCTCTAATGCCCGTTGCAAGTTGGGTGGCAATTGCTTACTTTCTAGTAAAGGAATTAAACGATGGCGAAAAGCATTTTTCCATTCGAGCCCATGAGGTTCTACGTCAAATCCATATTGGCGGTAAGTATCGAGATGGGCAATTTCGTGCAGTGAAGTGATCAGAAAGCTATACGGATTTAAATCGCCGTTGACTGTAATAATTGGCTTGCGTTGCAATGGATGAGAGCGAAAATCGCCAAGTTTTGTTTTACGCCCCGGTACAATTTTAAATTGCACTCCTGCGGCGAGGATACAATCGGCTAAATAGGGCGCAAAATCTGCCGGTGCAAATTTACTGAGTGTGGAAATAAATTGGTCTCGTTTGTGCTGCATTGATGCAAATATAATGTTTAACTTAGCCTAGTGAATTTGCTCAAACAATTTGGTCGCTATATCCTTATGCTAAGTGTGGTCTTTTCTCGGCCAAACCGATGGCATATTTTTTGGAAACAGACCATCACAGAAATTGAACATATCGGCATTAATTCACTTCCAATAGTAGCCCTTATGTCTACTTTTATGGGCGCTGTCATTGCCTTACAAACAGCATCCAGTATGGAGAGTCCGCTATTGCCTGACTACACCGTAGGTTTCATTACACAATCAAGTACAATACTCGAATTCTCTCCAACCATTCTCTCCTTGATTCTCGCCGGAAAGGTGGGTTCAAACGTTGCCTCTGAAATCGGTACGATGCGCGTCACCGAACAAATCGACGCCCTCGAAATTATGGGTGTCAATTCACTCAATTATTTAGTGCTTCCTAAAATTACAGCGGCTTTGGTTTTCTTTCCTGTACTGGTCGTTTTTTCCATGGCGCTTTCTATGTTTGGCGGTTGGTTGGCCTTATTAGTCTCCGACCTCACCACAACTGAGATCTATATTCTTGGCATCCGTTCATTTTTCAATCCCTTCCACATTACTTATGCACTCACAAAAACACTTGTCTTTGGGTTTTTAATTGTAAGTGTTGCCTCGTTTCATGGCTATTACGTCAAAGGAGGCTCTCTGGATGTCGGAAAAGCGTCTACACAAGCTGTTGTGAATAGCAGCGTGGCTATCCTCATCGCCAACTTTATTCTTACTCAACTCATGTTGCTCTCATGATCGAAGTACGTCAGGTATCCAAAACGTTTAATGGGCAACAGGTTCTCTTTGACATCAATCATTCTTTTGAAGAAGGAAAGGTTAATCTTATCATTGGGCAATCTGGCCAAGGAAAATCTGTTCTTGCCAAATGCATCGTTGGTTTATATGAGCCAGACGCCGGCCAAGTTTTATTCGATCAGCGCAATTTTACCGATATGGAACGCAACGAGCGCAGCCAAATTAGACAAGAAATCGGTATGCTTTTTCAAGGAGCAGCGCTCTTTGACTCCATGACCGTCGAGCAAAATATCATGTTTCCGCTGCAAATGTTTACCAAAAAGACCAGAGCTGAAATTCAGGCGCGCACCGATTTCTGTCTAGATCGCGTTAATTTAGCAGGCCGAAACAAATTGATGCCTTCTGAATGCAGCGGCGGAATGCAAAAGCGAGTAGGTATTGCCCGGGCCATCGCTATGAACCCTCGCTATTTATTTTGCGATGAACCCAATTCCGGTCTCGATCCAAAAACGTCTATAGTCATTGATAAACTCATCAGAGACATTACACAAGAATACAAAATAACGACTGTTGTAATTACCCATGATATGAACAGCGTCATGGAAATCGGAGACCGCATCATTTTCATTCATCAAGGTAAAAAGTGGTGGGAAGGAGATAGGCATTCCATCATTACTGCGAATAATCCCGAAATAGAGAGTTTTGTATACGCCTCTTCTTTTATGAAGGAAATTCGAACCCAACTTCAAAAAAAATAAAGCTTAAAAATTCAGTACTTTTTTATCGTTATTTTTTGTTTTATTGTTGATTTCTTTCATATCTTTGCAGCCCCAACAGGGTCTTATGCAAACGGCATAAGGATTACATAGATTTGCGGATGTGGTGAAATTGGTAGACACGCCAGACTTAGGATCTGGTGCCGAGAGGTGTGCGGGTTCGAGTCCCTCCATCCGCACTAAGGTCTCGTTGGCTCAACGAGGCCTTTTTTTTTAATTGCAGGTTTAATAGAAAGTTCAAATGAAAATTACACGTCAAGAAATCGATGCCCAAAATGGCGTATTAAAAGTTGAAATTGCAGCAGCAGACTACCAAGGAAAGGTCAAAGCTGCCCTCGATAAATATCGAAAAACAGCCAAAATTCCTGGATTCCGTCCAGGTCATGTCCCGGCGGCGCTTATTCAAAAACAATATGGTAAGTCCGTACTTTTGGAAGAGCTCAACAAAATCACCAATGATGCACTTTATCGCTACATTACCGAAGAAAAACTAGAAATCCTCGGTAATCCACTTCCGATTGAAAACGGTGTAGAAGGTAGTTTTGATACACCTGCAGATTTTGCTTTCAGCTATGAAATTGGGTACAGTCCTTCATTTGAACTGCCTATTTCAAACAAAACAAAAGTTGCTTACAACACAGTCAAAATTGACAAACAACTCATCGCAAAGCAAACCGAAGACTTACGTCGTCGATACGGAAAACTCATTTCCTCAGAAACCGTGTCTGGAAAAGACATGGTGATGGGTAAAATCGAAGAACTCGATGCCGCTGGTGTCAAAGAAGGCGGTATTAGCCATTCTACGACTATTTCAATGGAATTCCTTGACAACAAAGCAGGTGTTAAATTACTTATCGGAAAAAAAGTCAACGAAACTTTTGAATTAGATTTGAAACTTGTTTCTAAAGGTCCCGAAGATGCTTCGGCCATGCTCGGAATTACACCAGAGGTCTACGCTTCACTCGATGCTAAGTTTCAGTTTACCATCAACGATATCAAGCGCATGGAAATGGCCGAACTCAACGAGGAGTTATTTCAAAAACTATTTGGAGACGAAGTCCAAACGGAAGCGGAAATGAACAAGCGCATTGAAGCGGACCTCGCGCGCATGTTCGAAGAAGACGCAGATCGTTTGTTCACCAAAAATGTGTTTGATTTATTATTAGAAGAAACAAAAATGACTTTTCCTGAAGCCTTCCTCAAGAGATGGATCAAAGCTTCTTCGGAAAAGCCAGTTGCCGACGAAGACCTCGACCGCGAGTTTGCCGCTTATCTTCAATCTTTGAAGTGGCAATTGATTCAAACCAAAATTTTCAAAGACAACAACATTCAGTTGACCAATGAAGAAGTAATTGGGTTTACTAAATCATTGGTTGTAGGCAACTATGCCCAATATGGTTTGCCTGCCCCCGACGACGCCGAACTTACCGAAACCGCAATGCGTTTGCTTCAAAACAAAGAGCAGGCCAACGGTATCTACGACCGTTTGGCAGAATCTAAACTAACCGCATATTTTAAAGAAACAGTAGTGCTCAATAAAAAAGAGCTTGCTTACGACGATTTTGTTGCTTTGGCAAAAGCATAATTGACAGCTTTAAGCTACATCCCAATCTAAAACCAACAAATTTTTGTTGGTTTTTTTTTGTCCGTAATACAACTGAATTTGCCGAATCAGTGCTTCCAAATGTGCCATTTTCATACTGCGATTTGGAATCAAAGCAATGACTTCTCGGGCAGGCGCCGCTTGTAAGTCATCTGTTGTAGTGATATCACATAGATATTATCTAAGCAAATATCAAATAAATCGAAATAAATTATATCACTTCTCCAACCAAAGCGCTGTATCTTTGTTGCATATATTAGTAATCCTTAAAAAAAAAAATATGTCAACCTTAGTTGGAAAAAAATTCCCAAACATCAGCGTAAAAGCCATAGACGAAATGGGAGACGCATTTCAAATCAATGTGCTCAAACAAGCTACTGACAACAACAAGAAAGTAGTTTTATTTTGGTATCCAAAAGATTTCACCTTTGTTTGCCCCACCGAGATTCACGCTTTTCAAGAGGCGGCGGCTGAGTTCGAAAAACGCAATACTATCGTAATTGGTGCATCTTGCGATACCGCAGAAGTACATTTTGCGTGGTTGAATACCTCAAAAGACAATGGCGGTATCGAAGGCGTTCGTTTTCCGCTTATCGCTGATTCAACGCGTTTACTTGCACAAGAATTAGGCATTCTTGATTATGACATGTTTGACGAAGACAACATGGCCGGAGACAACGTACCTTACCGTGCTACGTACTTACTCGACGAAACCGGTATGGTATTCCACGAGTCAGTGAATCACTTTCCTGTAGGGCGCAATGTACAAGAATACCTTCGTTTAATTGATGCATTTGCGCACGTTCAAAAGCATGGTGAAGTTTGTCCTGCAAACTGGGAAGAAGGAAAAGACGCAATGAGTGCTACACGCACAGGCGTTGCAGATTACCTAAGTAAACACTAATCTGATGTTCAGCGATCTTACTTCTGACAGCTTAGACCAAATTTTGGCTTCCAATGCAAAAGTTATGGTTCAGTATGGCGCAGGCTGGTGCGGTAATTGCAAAATCACCAAGCCGAAATTCAAACGTTTGGCGGAGAGCCATCCCAACATCGCATTTGTTTATGTAGATGCCGAGCACTACCCAAATTCCAGAAAGTTTGCCAACGTGAGTAATCTGCCAACTTTTGCCTCGTTTGAAAACGGCGCCTTGCGTGCCGAAGCACAAGGCAATAAAATAGAAACCATTCAAGAAGTTCTCGATGCGCTTACCAGTCATTAAACATATTGTAGAATTCATCGAACAAAACGATGAAGACTACATCAACGAGACAATGGAAACACTCGAAAACCTCATTGACGCCCCAGGCATCAAAGACGAAGAGCTAGATGTCATTGGTGAATTACTTTCTAATTTTTCTGGAGCTTTGGAAGTATACAAAGAAATTCAGAATGGTGTTCCTAAACGTGAGGCCTTAAATGGCTTCATGAAACGGGTCACTGGATCGATTAACTAAACAAAAACCACCTTCGGGTGGTTTTTTTATGCCTATCTTTGCGGCATGTCAGATTTACTCAATAAGTTAGAAGCCATCCATTTTCGCTTCGTTGAAGTCGGCAAAATGATCACAGACCCGGATATCATTTCGGACATGAGCCGTTATGTGAAACTCAATAAAGAATACCGCGATCTCGAAATATTAGATCAAACCTACTTGCGTTATAAGCTATTACTCGACAACTTGAAAAGTGCAAAAGTGCTTTTAGAGGAGGAGCAGGACCCAGAAATGCGCGAAATGGCCAAAGTTGAAATCGATGAATTAGAGCAGGACAGACCTGAACTTGAAGAAGAAATCAAATTACTGCTTATACCCAAAGATCCCGAGGACGACAAAAACGCCATCATGGAACTTCGCGCAGGCACTGGCGGAGACGAAGCATGTATCTTTGTTGAAGATGTCTATCGCTTGTACACCATGTATTTCAAAGCCATGGGTTGGAATGTCGATGTATTGAATTCCTCAGAGGGTTCGGTAAAAGGATACAAAGAAATCTCAATGGAAATCACCGGTGCGGGTATTTACGGCGCGCTAAAATTTGAGTCGGGTGTGCACCGCGTACAACGTGTCCCTGAAACAGAATCCCAAGGAAGGGTACATACATCTGCAATAACAGTTGCTGTATTGCCAGAAGCCGAAGAAGTTGATTTTGAACTCGATATGAACGATGTTCGCAAAGATACTTTCCGAGCTTCGGGTGCAGGTGGTCAGCACATCAATAAAACAGAGTCTGCTATTCGCCTTACGCACATTCCATCGGGTTTGGTAGTCGAGTGTCAGGATGGCCGCTCGCAACACAAAAACCTCGAAAAGGCCATTTCAGTTTTGCGCTCTAGGCTTTATCAACTTGAACTTGACCGCATACATAACGAGCGTGCTGCTCAGCGTAAAACACTTGTTTCTTCCGGTGACCGCTCAGCCAAAATTAGAACTTATAACTACCCACAGGGTCGAATTACCGATCACCGCATTAATAAAACCATGTATAACCTTAATGTGTTTATGAATGGTGATATACAAGAAATGCTCGATGCCCTTAAATTGGCCGAGAACGCTGAAAAACTCAAAGGAGAAACCGCATGACAAAAGCAGAACTAATTGCCCAAATTAAAGAAAAACAAAGTTTTTTGTGCGTAGGCCTCGACCCTGACCTAGACAAAATACCCAAGCACTTACTCGAAACCTCGGATCCGCTTTTTGAATTTTGTAAGCAAATCATAGATTCCACGCATCCTTATGCCATTGCATACAAACCCAATACAGCTTTCTTTGAATGTCATGGAGCTAAAGGTTGGGAGTCTTTGTGTAAAACGATTGCCTATATTCCCAAGAATTGTTTGATCATAGCCGATGCCAAAAGAGGTGATATCGGTAATACATCCGGCTATTACGCCAAAACCTTTTTTGAACACATGCAAGCCGATGCCATTACGGTTGCACCATACATGGGTTCTGATTCAGTACTTCCGTTTCTTCAATTTGAAAATAAATGGGTGGTTTTACTTGCCCTTACTTCCAATGAAGGTGCTAAAGATTTTCAATTAACCGAAGGGAATGGAAAGGCATTATTTGAGATTGTTTTGGAAAAATCTGCTCAATGGGGAACACCAGAGAACATGATGTATGTGGTTGGTGCTACTCGTGCCGAAGACATCGCACGCGTAAGAAAATTAGTACCTGATCATTTCTTTTTGGTTCCTGGGGTAGGTACCCAAGGCGGTGATTTGGACACAGTTGTCAAATATGGCGCAAATGATCATTGTGGATTGTTGGTGAACTCTTCAAGAGCTATCATTTATGCCAGTTCAGGAACAGATTTTGCAATTGAGGCCAAAAAAGAAGCGCTGAAAATGCAAGCCCAGATGGCGTTGCATGTTCAGCGCTTTAATATGTGATGGACGCTTAGCGTGTAGCTAAGTCAGCCGCGGTGTTGCTTTGCTCTAGTTTTCCGTAGGCATCGCAGCTTGCTTTACGGCCTGCTCCGCAAGAAGCTAATACAATCAGGGTTGCAAATGCCGCTAGTATAAAAGATGTTTTTGTTTTCATGGTGTTTGTTTTGTTGTTGTTGCTGCTTTTAACGGAAGTTATTTCACAAAGTTACAATTTTTAAAAAAATAGCGCGTTTTGTCTGTTATATTTGATTATGCGTAAGCTTTATTATTTATTGGTATTCTCTTTAATGTGGTTACCAAATTATGCCCAAATAAAGTTTTGCCTCGATGTGCAGCATGTCCCATTACCTAAGGAATTAATTTTTTTATCAGAAAATAAAGGTCAATCTTATTCCGCACAACAATGGCAGTTATTGCGCCAACAATGGCAGCAAAATGCTATTGAAGCTGGTTACTTTTTATTTGACTTATGGCAAGTCAAGCAAACAGATAGTTTGTTAACTTTTCAAGCCGTTCCCGGTCCTTTTTTCCAAGGAATTTACTTGAGAGATTCTTCGGAGCACAAGCCAATTTCACCGAGCCAATTGAAGCGCATGGTTCAAGATAGCCTGAGTTGGTACCTTAATAATGGTTATCCTTTCGCTCAAATCCAACTTGCATACCAATCAGGACTCAAACCTACAGTTGAGCTGCATGTTGAAAAGGGTCTTTATGTCAATTGGGGTCAGTTTATTGTACGGCCCGAAGGAATTATTCAGCAAAAAGCGCTGCAGCAAATGCTACCACTCAAAGAAGGTGAGCCATTTTGTTTGGCAGCATTAAAGCAAATTCAAGGTTCTTTTTTTGGACAACTGCCATTTAAAATACTGCGCCAACCGGAATGGGAATATCATGACAACAAGGCAGATGTCTATTTTTATTTAGAACGCGTTCGCGCAAGTTCGGCCACCGGAATTGTTGGTTTACAACCCAATCCGCTCACTCAAAAAACAGCTTTGGTCGGTGAACTCAATATTCAACTGCAAAATAATTGGCAAAAGAATGAAAAACTGCAGCTACATTGGCGTAGCATTGCACCTCAGACCCAACAACTTAAAACCAGTTTGCAATGGCCATATATTGCGGGCAGTCCGTATGGGCTTAATACAGGACTAACGATATACAAAAGAGACACTGCTTTTCTAGAAATGAGAACAAATTTCGGTGTATGTTATCAATTTGCTGGCGCGTGGCAAATGAGTGCACAACTAGATTATTGGCGCTCAAATGCCTTAAAAGATTTGCCCGGTAGCGAGGTGGCCACCTTTAGGACCACTACCTATGGCCTTGTTTTACAGAGGCAAAAATTAGATCGTATTCAGAATCCAACGAAAGGTATGCTATTCCAAACAAGTTATCTTGTTGGGAACAGATTGACAAGTGAGAAAGTGCTAACCTGGCGCTTTACGCTAGCACAACGCTATTTTTTATCCCTTGCTCAAAGACAAGTCTTGTGTTTTATGCAACAATTTGATCATATTGCAACACCTATTTTGTACCGCAATGAACTTTATCGTTTTGGAGGGCTTGACCGAATGAGGGGTTTTGATGAAGAAGCTTTTTTTGCCTCCACAGTATTGTTGACTGGTCTAGAGTACCGTTTTTTGCTCGATGAAAATTCCTATGCCCTTGCTTTTTCGGATTGGGCTTGGTCGGCAAACCAAGTTCAACCAGCACAAAAACAACAATTATATGCATTTGGTATGGGTCTGGTTTTAGGTACAGAAAACGGTCAATTTAAACTCAATTATGCCCTTGGGGCTACAATTGGTGAAGGCTTGAAATTGAACGCAGGAAAAATTCATCTGGGCTATATTTCTTACTTTTGAGAGATGAAAATTGTTTTTGCGAGCCACAACCAAAATAAAACAAAAGAAATTCGTTCGGTATTGCCCCAAGGGATTGAACTACTTACGCTAAACGACCTCAATTGCTTTGAGGAAATTCCCGAAAATGAGCCCACCATCGAGGGAAATTCGGCATTCAAAGCAAATTGGGTTTTTAACCATTTCGGTATGCCATGTTTTGCAGATGACACAGGCCTAGAAGTGCGCGCATTAAATGGTGCCCCGGGAGTGCATTCAGCGCGCTATGCCGATGAGACAACAAATGACGAAGCCAACATGCATAAATTATTGGAAGCCCTCAAGCCGTTTTCTGACCGTACAGCGCAATTTAAAACGGTGATCACTTTTCGTGACCAACACCGTGAAATCCAATTTACTGGTGTTATTAGTGGACAAATTGGCACCTCAAAAAGAGGCGAATTCGGTTTTGGATATGATCCTATTTTTATTCCGGAAGATGCTGCTCAAACCTTTGCAGAGATGACGCTGCTTCAAAAAAATAAGTTTAGTCACAGAGCTAGAGCAATGGCGCAATTTCTAGAGTTCTTAGCTGAACACACCTAGGCCTCAATAGAAATAGCCACCGAATCAACATCGCCGTTGATTGGCGGACAAATTTTGGTGATCTTGAGTTGAAGCGCGGAAATACCCTTTAATTCATTTCGAAGACGTCCTACTATACGTTGCCCAACGTGCTCGATAAGTTTGGATCGAATGGCCATTTCTTCAACGACGATGCGGTTCACATCGACGTAATCGATGGTGTCAGCAAGGGTATCTAGAAGCGCTGCTTGACTGAAATTCGTTTCTAAAACAACATCAACTACATAATGCCCACCAATTCGACCTTCCTCAGGCAAGCAGCCGTGATAAGCGTAGCATTTAATACCATTTACGAATATTTTATGCTTCATGGAGTATGCGCTCAATTTGTTCTATTCCAAGGGTAATTCGTCTTAGGACTTCTTCTTTTCCTAGAAATGCCGAGATTTCAAACATGCCAGGGCCTGCGCCGACGCCTGTCAGGACCAAACGATACGGGAGCAGAACAGCACCAATACCGAGTTCTTTGTCAGTAAGAAATGTTTTAAACGCTACCTCTATGGAAGTTGCGGAGAAATCAGGAAGTGCTTCAATGATTTTTTGCCACTCATGGATATATGCTGAGGTTTCTGGCTTCCATTTTTTGCAAATGGTTTCGGTATCAAATGAGGTAGGCATTCCTAAAAGATAGGCTCCTTCTGTGAGTATATCTTGGGCAAATGTAGCACGCTCCTTCATGAGTTCACAGACCTTTTCTAGTGCTTCATCGGAAAGATCAAGTTCTTGTAGCTCCCGAAGTTGAGCAGCGATAACGCGGTTGTCTTGGGCACGCAAATAGGTTTGTTGAAACCATTTGGTTTTATTAGGATCAAATTTAGCGCCAGCCTTACTGACGCGATCTAGTGAAAAGGCGGCCACGAGCTCGTCTAATGAAAAGATTTCTTGTTCTGTGCCTGGGTTCCAACCTAAGAAAGCTAACATATTGATAAACGCACCTGGCAAATAACCGTTTTCACGGTAACCCGAATATAGCTCGCCTTCTGAAGTTGTCCAATTGGTTGGGAAAACAGGAAAACCAAGGCGGTCGCCGTCGCGTTTAGATAATTTGCCGTTGCCATCTGGTCTGAGCAAAAGCGGTAAGTGGGCAAATTCAGGACAGGGCCATCCGAAGGCTTCGTAAAGTAAAATATGCAAAGGTGCAGATGGAAGCCATTCCTCGCCACGAATGACATGGCTGATTTGCATGGTGTGGTCATCGACGATATTAGCCAAATGGTAAGTCGGCATGCCGTCGCTTTTGAATAAGACTTTATCGTCTAAGTTATTGGTATTCACAACTACCCAGCCGCGAATGATGTCGTGGAAGCGCACATCTTGGTTGCGTGGCATTTTCATGCGGATCACGTAAGGCGCTCCTGAGGCAAGTAATTCATTGACCTCAGATTGTGGTAAAGTGAGTGAGTTGCGCATGCTGTTGCGCGTCACGCTGTTGTACTGCCAATTGGGCATACCCATAGTTTTGGCTTGGTCGCGCATGCGGTCGAGTTCTTCGGCGCTGTCAAAAGCGTAGTAGGCTTTGTCTGCTGCTATGAGTTGTTCTGCATAAGGCTTGTACATGGCTTTGCGCTCTGATTGCACATATGGACCGAATTCACCTCCTAAACCGGGGCCTTCTGTTGGCATAATGCCACACCAAGCTAAGGCATCCATGATGTACTCTTGTGCACCCGGAACAAAACGGGTTTGATCGGTATCTTCAATACGGATCAAGAAGGTGCCATTGTGCTTTTTGGCAAACAAGTAATTGTAAAGAGCAGTGCGTACTCCACCCATATGGAGCGGGCCGGTAGGTGAGGGCGCAAAACGAACGCGAACTGAAGACATAGCAATTTTTCTAAAGTGCAAAGATAGTAAATTGAAAAAGAATCAAGTTAGGAATTGACTTCTATCATTTTTAAAGTGAGTAAATGAGTAGAACTTTGCCGATTTGAGATTGGCGTTTAATCAGTTCTTGATAGTGTGGATGTATAAATGTCTTTTGCTAAATAATAGGTTGCGATTAGCAACCATTTTTACTTTTTAGTCAATGCAGATTAGCGTGTCATACCATGGGCTGAAACCTGCCCAAATCCCTAGACAACCGCTGATATTTGATGGTATATTGATGGGGGTGGCATAAGGGTTGTTTGCAGCGTCAAGTTGTGCAGACTTCCGATCATAATAGTTATAAACAGCTTGGTCCATTTTTGAAAGTTTGACAATGACACTGTCTCCATACCGGTAATAACGGCGAAACTCCTTGAGGTGGATGCTGTCTTTTCTTTTTAAGGGATTTTGGTAATAAAATTCAATGGCCAGGCCGTTAAAATAGGCATCCGAAAAAATGCCACCGCGGGCTCTCCTGAAAATAGGGTCCAGTTCTTCGCCAATTTCATTTTGATTGATACGTCGGACTTCCCATCGATAAGCATCTAAAGTCTGGTATGGATCTGTTAAACGCGCCCAACTAAAGCCATAGTCTTGTGTTTGGGGCTCTCTTTTCCAATAAAGCGTGTCAAGTTGTGTTGGTGGGGGCAAGTAGGTGCTTCCAGTAAATATCTTGCCGTCATAGTCGATGAGTAATTGATAGCTTTTATTGACTTCCCCGATGAAGTCCTCTGTTGTGTATACTTCAATGGGCAAAAGCTGCACTTCTTCTAACTCCAAGCGCAGGATCTCAGCCATACGCTTCTGACTGACAAGAGGAAGCTCATAGATGGGAATGGGGCTCAGTGAAAAGGTATCGTTGTTGCAAATCACATTGACACTCGCGTCATTCACTACGCTATTGAGGTAGGTAGCCAAGCTAACGGTGTCCGCTATATTTTTAGAAAGGGTAAGTAGAACGAGCGGATAACCATTTACTTCTATTTGACCATCTACTACCAACTGCGGCCCAAGTTGTGGTATATCAATATCCACTTCTTTCGCACAAGACAATAATAGCATTAAGCCGAATAAAAGCGAGATGATCTTCATTTTACAATACTTTGTGAGCAGCGTATATTTTTGTCTTCGATTTCAATCACACCTAGGCGCACACCGGCCCAGCCAACTTGATGTATCCAAACGTCGTGACCACTCGGGTCTTTGACTTTTGTAGGTTCTTCCATAAAAGTATGCGTGTGTCCACCTAAAATAAAATCAATCCCACTTACAACTTTAGCAAGATTGACATCACTTGGTTTTGAAGGATCTTCGTATTTGTAACCCAAATGGGATAAACAAATGATGAGGTCGCAATTTCGTTCTTGAAGTTGAGTCACGACATCACGCGCACTTTGATATGGGTCTTTGAAATGTATGCCTTGAAAATTGCTTGTTGGCACCAACCCATTTAAATTGATCCCGATACCGAAAATGCCAATTTGAAAAGGACCTTTTTGAATAATTTGATAGGGTTGAACAATTTCATTCATTGGGGTTTGACCAAAATCGTAGTTCGCATTGACAAATTTGAAATTGGCATGTTTTTGCGCCTCCATAAATCCTTTGATGCCAATATCAAAATCGTGATTGCCTAAAGTAACAACGTCGTATTTCAATGCGCTCATGACTTTCATTTCAAGTACCCCATGAAATCGATTGAAATAAGGTGTGCCTTGGAAAAAGTCTCCAGCGTCAAGTAGCAAGACATGTTCGTGATTTTTTCTGAATTCTGAGACCAGTGCGGCGCGGGCGCTAACCCCCCCCTGATTTGGAAATTTGGTGTGGTTGGCCACAAAAGGATCAATTTGAGAATGCGTATCGTTGGTATGGAGGATCACCAATTTAGATGCTTTCTTCTTCGAAGGACCTGCCCTTAACCATTTGGGCAGTGCCAAAACGAGCGGAAGCATGCCAAACCGACCTAATAACTGACGACGCGTGGTTTTCATTTGATGTATCTTGATTTGGAATCGAGCAAAAGCACCTTTTGTTGTTTGGCTTCCGCTATAAAAATATCTCTCAACAGCAGGTTGGTTTCTGTTTTCTCTTCATTTAAAAAAAAAGTCATTTGATCACCTCCATTTGCCAAAAAATCAGAAGTCAGTACCCATATGTATTGGTGTGAAGGTAATAAATTCGGTATTTGAAGTTGTTGGGCTTTGAATACACAATTTGATATTGGCTCTCCATCACTTTGAAGGAGGTAATTTGAAATGTCTTTCAATTTAGAAACAGGTAAATGTACCCAAACGACTCTATTATCAAAAGGCATGAGTTTGTAGAAGTCTGCGAGCGTCAAATTTCCTGCGCCAAAAGAAGCCCTCAGCCCTCCGGTATTTAGCAAGCAAATGACAGGTTCTGATAAACGTACATTACGCGTTTGTGATATGAATACGGCATCAGCGCACCAATTCATAAGGTTTGAACATGGGCGGCTTAAGACAAGGGGTTCTGAAGTATGGGCAATGATTTCATTAAATTCTAGTCGTATGGTATCTTGATAGGCGCGCAGAAAAAAAAGGCCGGTGGTGTCTTGCGTTTGTCTATTGACCACTTCGTACGAGATAGTGGCGCTTTGGTTCAAAAAAAGAGAGCAAGCCGTTAGGCTTGCTCCAATGATTAGATATGTAATGTATTTTAACATTATTCGATAACAAACTCACGCTTGACTTGACCATATGGCGTGTCAACAGTCAGTATATAAACGCCTGCTTTGTATTCTGAAATTGGCAAGACGAGAACAGGTAATTTGGTATTTTGCGCTGCTCCAATCTGACGACCTTGCATATCTGTGATTTGGTAAGCAGTAATATCCAAGCCATTGACTTGCGCATACAAAGTTTGCGAGGCAGGAACAGGGAATACAGAGAAGTTCTGATCTAATTTATTTTCAAGACCCATGTCGCATACGAGATAGCTCATGTTTGAGAAATTGATATGGCAAGCAAAATAAGCAGAATCGATGAAAGGATTGCGGTTTCCTTGAAGAACAGCCGCATATTCGTGTCGTGCGATTTCGTAGTTGTCAGGGGCATCGGCAAAATGCCAAGTTTTCAATGATTCTTGGCTTTGGTTGGCAGGAAGTTCCCATGTATTTCCTGCTTGTCCGTTGTAACAGGTTGCCATGTAGAATATGGAGCGCGCAGCGTTTCCTTTTTGCTCTGGACGTGGCTCATAGACTAATTGATTCCCACTGTATCCGACGCTTCCTTGTAGGTAAGTGAAGACGACGTTCCCATCGATATCCATGAGTGGAAGGTTAGATCGGGGCGTATTGGCTTGTTGGAGGTTGGTTGGCCATAGGTTGTGTTGATCGTTGTATTCTGGCTTTTCTGGATTATCGCAAGGGAAGGTTGGCATCCAAGAATGCGAGTAGGTGTGCTCTCTAGAATAACCTACAGCTGTCCAAGTGAAAGGATCGTTGAATACTTTGCGCTCACCAGTGTATACACATTCCACGTATGATTGCCCGTTGGTGGTATCGCGGACCTCGTATTGGTTCATCATGGTGGTGAGGTAGTTGTAATAACTGATGGAGGTATGCGGATTAATCAAAGCACTAAGGTCCGTTAAAAAGCTACTTGAACCTGAAATGATACCGTTATAGTAGTTTCCAATTTGGCTTCCTGTGCTAGTTACATTGCCAGTAGCCGGGTTCATGGTACGGTAATTTTCGTAGCCAGCCGGTCCATTGAATGCATATACTGCAAAATGATAATTAGTATTTGCCTCTATATGACGTGGTGTAAAACCTGTACCTGAACCGATATATGCTACTTTGGCGTTACCGATTACATCACCTCGCTTGTAAGTAGTTCCGTCGATAGGAAGACCAGCAACAGCACCACCTTGACGCCAAAGCACGATGTATTTTTCAGCACTGACAGAGGTGTATTCGCCGGATAAAGAATAAGGTTTGATGGTCGGGAAAGTCAAAGAACTTGGATTATTGGATGGTTCTGTTGCAAGGTTGTTATTGCCGATTCCGTATAAATTAATGATGTAAGGGTTTTCATCGGTGTCATCGTTGGCTATAGAAATGGTAGCAAGTCGAGATCCGGTGCCGCCGGGGATGAAATTCAGCGTGATGTTTTGGCTGCTCGTTGCACCAACTACAACATTGGCGTTACAGGAATAATCTGCAGCATTGGCTCCGCTGAAAGTAGCACCGGAAACCGTTAGATTCTGAACGCCATAGTTTTCGATTGTGATTGTTGTATTGGCTGCTGTTCCTACAACGTAAGTACTACCTGATAGGATATCGTTGCCATTGATTTTGACATTGATTTCTCGGGCTGGAGCCACATAAGTGAAAAAATCTTGGGTACTGCGCGGTACCAACTGGTAGTTTGCGTTAAATTGACCGAGTAGTCCGATGATACTGATTGGTCCGGTTGGTATGGCTGAGCCATCGATGTTGGTGCTTCCATTGACTCGGACATCAAAGGTGTTGGAACCATCAAAAACTTGCACAGTGCTGTTTCCAGTGGCAAAACTGCCTGTTTGCACAAAATTGACGTTATCGAGACGAATGAGCTGACCTTCCAAAGATTCTCCGGCGGTCGGTATAGATATAACCAAAGGAGCTGGTGGATTCACGGCCTGACCGTGGTTTGTAAAGCTATTTGTGGGAGATAATTCGAGTAGACCGTTGAATTCAAACAAAACACCTGTTGCGGTTATGGAATCACCTTTTTGTATGGTATTGAGGTTGCTGCCATAACAGGCAATACCGGCGGTGCCGTCTTGCATGTATCGGATCGGGCCGAGTTCACTTCCATTGGTCACAACACCACTAACAGTTACGGTTTGACCGATTCCTAAATTGCGTACTTGTGCAATTGTTTGTGCAAATACTTGTTGGCTAGAGGCCACTACGATGAGTTGTAAAAAGAGCTTTTTCATGTGTTAAAATTGTATTCCTAAATTGATATTGAAGCGCAAGCCTTGGCCAAACATAACTGTTGCCGAACGCGCATCGAATTGATCATAGATGCCATTTGCATTATTGATGGCATCCGAGATAAAAGAAGTATTGAGTAAATTGGTTATGGCAAAACCAGCACTAAATTGCTTGTAACGGTAGCCGCCAAAAAGATTAACGAGGGAGTAAGCAGGTATTTTCCAGGAATCGCGTCCACCATTGATGCCTTGAAGTGAGAAGGGATCAAAGTTGGCGTAATAGCGATCAAAGTACTGGCCCTGAATTTTGATGTAGCTATTCTTAAAGGGTTCATAGCGAAGTCCTGCAGCCAACGCCGTTTGAGCGGCATCACCAACGTGAACGCCTTTGGCATCGAAGGTAAATTCTAAAGAATCGTATTGCGGAATGAAGACGGTTTTGCTTGAGTTCCAAATCCAGTTACCAATAGAAAACATGAATTCGAAGGAAAGTTTTGAATTGATTTCCCAAGCGATGTCGATCTCTTGACCTATGTGAATGGCATCCATACCGTTAATGTTTACACGTATGAATTCTGTTGGGTCATTAGGGTCTGGGACGGCAACACCATAAGGAAAAGGTTTGTTTTTCCAATTCGTAAAGTAGGCGTTGTAATTGACGCCAAAATGTTTGTTGGTGTAGTGATAGCCACCCTCTGCAGCGTAAATGATTTCATTGACGATTTCTCCAAAGAAAGAATTGGTATTGTTGTCTATGACATTCGAAAATTGAGGGGTGCGATTGAGGTAACCCAAATTGCAATAGACATCTTGGTATTTCCCAATTTTGTGTCTTAGACCACCTTTAATGGTAAGGCCTGGGATGTATTTCCAAGGTGTTTGGTAGTAGCTAAGACCAGCATAACCGGCATGGTAAGTTTGGCCGTTGTATTGGATGGTGTCTAAAGCACCAATTCTGAGAATGGTGTCGCCGAGGTCCAACACTTTTCGTTGGAAATAGTCAATGCCTTTGTAACCGTTGAGAATACTCGACATATTAATGAACCAATTAACGTGCTCGCCATTGTGTTCAACTTGACCAAAAAGACCTGCATAAGTTACCACGCCATCGCGATCCGCATTGAAGGTGTTTTTGGCAATTTTGTCCCCGACGCGTTGCATGGGGTCGGCATCATTGAAATCGGCGGTGCTTACAAAATAGTCGGCACCGAGTAAGTTGGTGATCACTTGGTAATGCCTGCCCTCGTAGTAGCGAAAATCAAGTCCACCAGAAAAATTGGTTTTTTTCGAGTATTGATAATTGAATTGCCCAAGATAACCCACCCAAAAATGGTTGTTCATACTCGCCAACAAAATTTGACTTGCCTTGATTTCCGTGGGCGAGTAGAGTGGGTCAATATTAGGTGTACCGAATAAAGAATTGACTGTGTTTTCAGTAATCATTTGGTCCCAATCGATATTGGAATTGCTGTCTCTAAGTACAGCAGAAGAGTTGAAAATACTCGTTCCGCCGCCGCGGCCTATAGAGAGATACGCTAAATTGGAGATATCGAGTTTGTCGTTGACAGACCAAAAATCTTTTAAAGTAATTTGAGGTTTGTTGTAAAAATTACGACGTTCGTTGAGAATTTCTTGTTGACCTGCATCATTTGTAACATAGCCCCAATGTTGATTGTAGCGGATGCCCATGTCGTTTAAGGCCATTGTTGAATCATATGGAATTCCCAATTGTTGCGATCGGGAAGCGTCCCAATATTGAATGCCCTGATTCCAAGATCTCTGACCATGCTGCTGCGGGGCTGCGAATGCGGAAAGTGTGATCAGATGTTTTTCAAGGCGTTTGGAGATTTTGGTGTAACCGAAGAAGCCTTGTGTTGGTGTGCCATCAACCCATCCTTGACCTTGTTTGTAGGAGGCAGAAAAAGTGAGTCCCCAACCAGATTTAGTCATGCCGGTGTTGTACGATAGCGAACTGCGCAGAAAATTCCCCGTTGCGTATTCTTGTTTGAAACTCCCGCCTTTTTTGGTACCCACCCCTTGTGTGATGATATTGATGGTGCCTCCGATTGATGGCATGGCAATTTTGGTAGCACCCAAACCGCGTTGAACCTGCATTTGGGACGTGATAGCGTCTAAACCAAACCAGTTTGACCAGTAAACAGCGCCATTCTCCATGTCATTTACAGGAACGCCATCGATCATGACACCTACATTTCGTTGGTCAAAACCGCGCACATTGATTCGCGCATCGCCATCGCCGCCTCCTTGAGTAGTTGCGTACACGCCTGCTGTTCCGTTCAATAACATCGGAAGATCGCGTGAGGCAAGTTCTTCGGTGATTTTTTTGGTGTCAATTTTAGTGACAGCAACCGGTACGTTTTGTCCTTTGACTAAGTTTCCTATGACGCGAATTTCACGAACTTCTTGAGTCGGTCGGATCGTAAAGTTCTGGGTAAAACTAGCTTGACTAAGTATTACGTTATGACTAACGGTATCGGTCAGGGGTAAGGAAAACACGATTTTGTATTGACCGTAAGGAACACCTTCAAAACGGTAGATGCCGTTATCGTCGGTGGCTTTGCGTGCGATGATCTGTGTTGCATTACTTAACGTGATTTTCGCACCAGCAACTGGGATGTCTCCTGGTGTCATAAGTGCAACACCGGAAATAGAACCTTTCTGCTGACTAAGAGCCAACCTTGGCAACGCTACAAAGAGTAACGCAAGACAACAAAAACGCAACATTTAGCGAATAATTACTTTGTGTAAAGTCTGCTCGCCAGCGTTATTAGTTAGGCGAAGGAAATACACACCTTGTAAGTTATTGAGATCGAGTTCGACAACCGATTGAGTTGCAGAGATTTGTAACTCTTTAACTTGCTGTCCAAGTGCTGAAATAACTTGGATTTTTCGCAAATCGTTTTGTGTTTTAACGAACACTAAACCGTTGCTTGGATTAGGATAAACACTAGGTAACAATTTAGCTGCTTCGTTGACGCTGATATTGTTGCAATTGCATTCGTGACTACCCAATGAAGACCAGTTTCCGTCGAGGATGGGATTTCCGCTGGTTCCAAATAGGGTGTCGCCATTTGCGTCAAGGCGCACAATGACAGGTGGAATGCTGTCCCATTCAAGAAGTGGATCGAAGAAAGATGGATTGCTAGTTTGACCTTTAAGGATGGCCGGCTTGCGAATCATACTGTGGTCTTTGGTGATGAGCACACCCAAACCTGTGCTGTAAGGAAATTGTGAAGACCAAGCGCCGTCGTTACCTGAACTGGTTCCGGTTTCATTGGCAGGGTTTTCACCAATTTTACCAAAAACGTCAACAATGGCAAATCCAGTAACGTTTGTGGCGTTGATCACGGATGTTGGAGAAGCAGGAAGAGAGCCTTTTGCTAACAAAACAGCATCGTTACCATTCCAATACCATGCATTGGAAACGTTGTAGTCTTGACAATAAAAGCCATCGGCACGCGCTTGAAGTGAATCCCAAACTGGCGCTTCTTGACCGGTTCCGTTGGGATCTAATTTTTGAATAACGCCTACATAAACTCCTTTTGCAGGAATTGTACCGCTTAGTTGAATGGAATTAGCGACAGTTGCCGAAGTGGCGCCGTTAGAGTAGCGGCTAACGAAATAACCCGATAAATCAATAGGATTGTTTGTAGGGTTGTAAATCTCTAGCGCTTTATTGTTAGACCAACCTTCGACATATTCCGAAATGAAGAGTTCGTTACAGGTATTTTGCGCAAATGAAGACATTGCCGCAACAAAAGATAAATAAAGTAAAGTTTGCTTCATGATGTTAGTTTTGTTTAACTGACAATCAGCTGTATTTAATTGATGTTTACTTATGGTTTCGGCCATTTGAGGCGTCAAGGAGGTCATAAATAAACTAGAACAAAATTAAGTATTTTCTATGAACAGCGAAAAACTTTTTGTAAAACTAAAATGAATTTATTGTGAAGTGATAATGCCTCAAATTTCACACGAGAAATCTACTTAACTTTGGGTTTCAATTTTTTACAATGAAATCACTGCTCAGCGCCATCCTATTGACCTTATCATCCAACTTTATTCTAGCTCAAAATTTAAGTGTGGAGCGCATTTGGCGCAATTATGAATTTACTACTAAGAGTGCAGGCGCATATCAGATGCTTCAGGATGGTCAGCATTATGTTGAATGGGGTGGAAATGGTAATTTGGTGAAAGGCGATCTTTCAGATGATGCCAAAAACAAAGAAATACTCATTCCTGGTTCTACCCTTGTCTGGAACGACAAACCAATTGAAGTTGCCGGCTTCGAATTCAATGCAAGTGAAGACAAAGTCTTGCTTTGGACCGCACCTAAGGCAATATACCGTAGAAGTTTTGAAGCTTTTTATTTTTTATACGACCTCAATTCAAAAAAACTAGAGGCATTGGACGCAGATCATGCGCCACAAACATTGGCTGAATATAGTCCAGACGGCACCAGCGTGTCCTATATTCACGGCAATGATATTTTTATAAAAGAGTTAAGGTCAGGAAAAGTGACCAAAGTAACCCAAGATGGCAAACGCAACAAAATTATCAACGGCACCACCGATTGGGTTTATGAAGAAGAGTTTGCCATCACCAAAGCGTATTGTTGGTCTCCGGACAGTAAATATCTAGCGTTCTTAAAATTTGATGAGCGCGAGGTCCCTGAATTTCAAATGGCCATGTATGGACAACTTTACCCTGAGCATTATACTTATAAATACCCAAAAGCTGGCGAGTTGAACAGTAAGGTGACACTTCATATAGTCGACCTTAAAAGTTTGAAAATTCAAGGGGTCGAAGTCGGAATTTACGAATATATTCCACGCTTGAATTGGTCTTCAAAAGCCAATCAATTGGTTGTGCAAACAATGAACCGACACCAGAACGAGCTCAATTATTGGCTAGTAGACGCCACACAAAAACATTTCAAAACCACTAAGTTTTTTACAGAGACTTCAACGACATATATCGATGTAGACAACAATTTATTGGTACTTCAAGATGGAAAATCGATTCTACGAACCAGCGAATCGAGCGGATTCAATCATATTTATAAGCTGGGGTTTGACGGATCCACAACGCCCATCACGAAAGGCGATTGGGATGTCATTGAATTTTTGGGTTTTGACGAGCAAACACAAACCATTTACTATTCGAGTGCCGAGCTAGGTGCTATTTATAAGTCGGTATACAGTATTCAGATCGATGGATCTCAAAAAAAGAACTTAACTGCAGCGCTTGGTTACAACAATGCCACATTTTTAAATGGAATGAAATACTTCATTCATACGTATTCGAATGCCAACACACCTCCAGTTATCTGTTTGCGAAAGTCAAATGGTGAATTTGTGAAGACTCTAGAGGAAAATACGGCACTTTTGGATAAAATGAGAAATGAAAAGTTGAGTCCAAGAGTTTTCATATCCATACCTACACCAAGTGTAATTCTGAATGCATCTTTAATTTATCCGGTGAGCTATGATCCGACCAAAAAATATCCGGTTTTTGTCAATGTCTACGGTGGACCCGGGCACAACGAAGTGCTTGATTGCTGGGATGGCAACGATTACTTTTTTCACAACTTGCTGGCGCAAGATGGCTACATGGTCTTGAGCATAGACCCAAGAGGAACCCAATACCGCGGTGCAGATTTTAAAAAGTCGACTTATTTACAATTAGGTAAGCTCGAGATTCAAGATGTTGTTGAGGCTACAAAAGTTTTTGCACAGCGTTCAGATGTGGATGCCTCTCGCCTAGGAATCATGGGCTGGAGCTACGGCGGATTTATGTCCTCGTTAGCAATGACTAAAGGAAATGGTCTATTTAAGGTTGGAATTGCAGTTGCGCCAGTTACCAATTGGCGATTTTATGACAATATATATACGGAGCGCTTCATGCGCACGCCCCAAGAAAATGCCAAAGGCTACGACGATAATTCGCCGATCAATTTTGCCAAAGATCTTCAGGGTAAATATTTCTTGATTCATGGCGCGGCCGATGACAACGTTCATTATCAAAATTCAATGGAAATGATCAGTGCGCTCGTCAAAGCAAATAAACAATTCGATTTATTTATTTATCCGAATAAGAATCACGGTATTTACGGAGGAAACACCCGCAACCATTTATTCAATATGATTCATGACTATATTTTGAAAGAACTTTAAATTTTAACGGTCATTAATTGTTTTTATTGAAGTTCTATGCATAGCATTTAAGCATTCTTTTGTAATTTAGACACACATTTATCAAACGACATATTTCCATCACATGAGTGAAACAGCCAAAATCGAACTCGACGGCAAAATATACGAACTGCCAGTTTTCGTCGGTACCGAAAACGAAAAAGCAATTGACATCTCCAAATTGCGCGACCTCACCGGTTATGTTACCCTCGATACCGGATACAAAAACACAGGTGCAACCAAAAGCGCCATTACTTTTCTTGATGGTGAAGAAGGTATTCTTCATTACCGTGGTTATTCTATTGAACAACTAGCTGAAAAAGCTGCTTTTATTGAGGTTGCTTACCTACTCATTTATGGAAATCTTCCAAATAAAGAAGAATTGCATGCTTTCCGACAGAGCATTTGCAAGCACACCTTGGTCCATGAAGACATGAAACAGTTTTTTGAAGCTTATCCTTCCAAAGCACACCCAATGGGAGTCTTGTCTTCAATGGTTGCTTCGTTGGCTACTTTCTACCCAGAATCTTTGGACCCTAATCGTAGCCCAGAGGCCAAAAACCTCACCATTCATAGACTTTTAGCTAAATTACCAACGCTTGCTGCTTGGTCTTATAAAAACCTCACTCGTCATCCATTCATGTATCCACGCAATGAATACGATTATTGCAAAAATTTCTTGTACATGATGTTTGCCATGCCCACAGAAGAATACCAAGTAGACCCGGTTGTTGTCGACGCATTCAATAAACTACTTATTTTACATGCCGACCACGAACAAAATTGTTCTACGTCTACGGTACGCATTGTTGGTTCTTCAAACGCTAATTTGTATTCTTCTGTTTCTGCCGGAATATCTGCACTTTGGGGCCCGCTACATGGTGGTGCTAACCAAGAAGTAATTGAAATGCTAGAGCGTATCCACGCAGATGGCGGCAACGTCGACAAATGGGTTGCCAAGGCCAAAGACAAAGAAGATCCGTTCCGCCTCATGGGCTTTGGTCACCGCGTGTACAAGAATTTCGATCCTCGTGCTAAGATCATTAAAAAAGCTTGCGACGACATCCTCGATAAACTAGGTGTAAACGACCCACTACTCGATATCGCCAAAAAGTTAGAAAAAGTGGCTCTCGAAGACGAATATTTCAAAGCGCGCAACTTGTATCCTAACGTCGATTTCTATTCCGGAATTATTTATAAAGCGCTTGGCATTCCAACCGAAATGTTTACCGTAATGTTTGCCATTGGACGCCTACCAGGTTGGATTGCCCAATGGAAAGAAATGACCGAAAACAAAGAGCCTATTGGTCGTCCACGTCAAATCTATACTGGTCAAACCAATCGTCAGTACGTTCCAGTTGAAGAACGCTAAAACAAATACATCAGAATTCATCAAAAAGGCGCTCAATTGAGTGCCTTTTTACCTTCAAATAATTCGTATTTCCTGAATTCACACTCGATATCGCCATTGAAAACCCGGTGTTTGGCTGCGGCTTTGAGACCAATTGCATGAAAGCCTTCAAGGCTACCGCTAATGATACCCACTTTACTTGGTGCCATTTGGTGTTTGAGCCAAGAACCTAGATTGCCATAGAGTTCTTCGATATCCGTTGCCAAGCGCTCGTCGTAGGGCGGATTCGTTAAAATAAAGACAGGCGCCTCTACCTTGAGTTTGTCAAATGGGGCTGCCTGAATTTCTATAAACCTGCCAAAAGAGAAAGTCCTGAGATTGCGTCTGGCTTTGAGTACCATTTCGTCTGAGATATCTCCGCCTATCAGCTGGCAAGGCAACTGGCGCACAACGCGAGGTGCACTTTCATAAATGGACTCCCAAAGTGCGGCGTCATAATTTTTGAGATTTTTAAATGCGAAGTGTTGTCGTTCAATATTACTTGGAATGCCTGTTGCCAGCAAGGCTGCTTCAGCCAGCAAGGTGCCCGATCCACAAAAAGGGTCCACTAAAGTTTGCTTGCGATCCCATCCCGACATGCGCACAAGACAAGCCGCAACAACTTCGTTGAGTGGGGCAGGGCCAACCGCTGTTCGGTAACCGCGTTGAAAAAGTGGCAAGCCACTTGTGTTGACAGAAATCGTTACTTCTTTGTCCTTGATATAAAGATCAAAAAGTACGCTCGGCTTTTTTACATCAATATTTGGCCTTTCATCGGCCTTGCTTTTAAAGGTGTCGACGATCGCATCTTTGACCAATAAAAAAGGGTAATGCGTATTTTTAAATATCGGTGAGAAAATAGCACCTTTGATTGCGAATGTTTTTTTCACATCGAAGAGCTCATGCCACTTGATGCGCAGTGCTCTTTTATATAAATCTTCTTCGGACTGTATGTAGAAATGATCGATTTCAACCAATACGGCTATGGCACAGCGGCAATAAAGATTCAGTTTGTAAACGTCTGCCCAAGTGCCTTTGATTTGAACGGCGCGGTTCAAAAGTTCAGTTTCGGGATAGCCCAATTCTTTGAGTTCGTCGGCCAGTATGGACTCGAAGCCATAAAAACATTTGAGGGTAATCTTGAGTAGGGTTGTTTTTGAGCTCGGGGTTGGGTCCATTGTTTGGGGATTCGTTAACTTTGTACAAAAGAACAAATTTGTCTAAGACCAACTACCTCTTGTGCTTCCTTTTTTTAAGCATACAGCTGTTTGCTCAACAAAGACAGCTTATCGGCGTTGTGCTAAGTGGTGGTGGGGCCTCGGGTGTGGCACATGTAGGTGTGCTTAAAGCGTTGGAAGAAAAACAAATTCCAATTGATTATATCGTTGGCACCTCAGCTGGTGCTTTGGTTGGCGCCATGTATGCTTGTGGTTATTCACCTGCTGAAATTGAGGCCTACGTGCTGTCGCCGTCTTTTCAACTCATGGTGAAAGGACAAAAAGAAATAGCGCACCCTTTCTACTTTTATCAGGATGTTCCCAATGCGTCCATGTTTAATCTCAGTTTGGCACAAGACAGCACCCTTCAAAAATCGTTGCCGTTGTCGCTAATTGACCCCACTTATTTAGATTTTGAAATGCTCAAGATTTTTGGCCGAACCAGCGCCAGTGTTCATGACGATTTCAATCAACTTTTTGTACCCTTTCGTTGTGTGGCTTCTGCAGTAGAGACCAAAGAGAGCCGTACTTTTTCAGCAGGCCAGCTCAATTTAGCAGTTCGCGCATCATTGACATATCCATTATACCTCAATCCGATTCGTATCAACGGTGAATTGTTTTTTGATGGCGGCCTTTATAACAACTTTCCTGTCGACGTATTGTACAATTCTTTTGCTCCGGACTTTATCATCGGAAGTAATGTATCACAAAACCTGGCGCCAGTTTCTGAAAACGATTTTTTTGGCTTGTTAAACAGTATGATGACCATTCCGTCAAACTATACTATGCCTTGTTCGGAAGGAATCATTATTGCGCCTCAACGGAATGTTGGTACTTTCGAATTTGAAGAGGTTCAATCGGCTATTGACGACGGCTTTAATGCCACCATGGCACTAATGGACTCCATTACCAAATATGTGATCCCAAGAGCCGATACAAGTTTGCTTGCGCAAGAACGCACTAAATTTAAACAAAGTTTGGTTCCTTTTAGAGTAGCAGAAGTACTTTCAAACTCTGCCAAAAAACAAGACCTTCCTTTTTTAAGAAATGCTATTCTTCCCCGTTATTCAAAGCTCATTTTAGATAGTATTCAATTAGAAAATCGCTTTTATAAAGCGACTTCAGCGCCTTATTACAGCTCATTGCTACCCAGTATTGAACAGCAACCAGATGGTTTGCTGGCTTTAAAACTGAAAGTAAACATGGCAAATGCTTTTCGAGTTGATTTTGGTGGCTATATTTCCTCGAGAGCTGTAAATACTGGGTTTCTAAGTTTAGCCTACCGCCGCGCAGGATATGTGGGTCAGAAACTTGAGCTCTCATCTTATTTTGGTAAATTTTATGGTTCGGGTAAAATGAACTACGAATTAGTCCTTCCCGGAAGCATCCCGATTTCATTGAGTGCTTATTTTGTGCTCAATCGTTGGGACTATTTCAAGAGTTTTGCCACTTTTTTTGAGGATGTTAAACCCTCTTTTTTGATTCAGGAAGAGCGCTATATTGGGGCGCAACTCAAGTTACCAACGGGTCCTAATGGTATTTTGACCTTCAATTCGCGCGTATTTTGGCTAGACGATTCTTATTATCAAACTGCTTATTTTACCAAAGAAGATACCGCCGATTTCACTTCTTTTGTAGGTGAAAGTCTACGTCTTACATTTACGCGAAATACATTGAATCGGAAGCAATTTGCCAGTGCAGGAACACTCATTGAATGCAAGGCAAGTTATGTTCGTGGTAAAGAACTCACTTATCCCGGTTCCACCTCTCTTACAAATGACACTGTCAACAAAAAGCATCAATGGCTGAGTATCCAATTTGAATTGCTCAGTTTTCCTTTTCAAAAGAAGCAAATTGTCAATCTTGGTCTACATTTTAAATCGGTACTCAATAGCCAATCTTTATTTGCCAACTACACCGCAAGTATGCTGGCCTTACCAGGTCTAAATGTATTGCCAGACCTCGATACCTATTTCATTGCTGCGTATCGCTCTACCCAATATGCATGTTTGGGTACGCAGCTCGTGGTAAGCCCCGTCAAAAATTTAGATTTGAGGCTAGATGCCTACGCATTTTTGCCAATTATTCAATTAGTTCAAGACCCAGATGGCGGTTTTAGTTATGCCAAACCGCTCGACGGCCGCAGTTTGTTGGCCGCAGGGCATATCATATATCATTCGCCTGTAGGTCCAGTAAGAGCTAGTATCAATTTTTTACCAAAATATGCGCAGCCTTTTCAATTTCAATTGGGCTTCGGTTATCTACTATTTAATGAACGAGCAATACGCTAAAAACATGAATAAAGAATTTCACCTCAACGGCATACAGCAAATGGGTATTGGTGTGCCCAATGTACAAGAAATATGGTCATGGTACAGAAAGGCTTTCGGGCTCGATGTACGTATTTTCGAAGAAGCTGCACCTGCTCCTCTTATGACGCGTTACACAGGTGGGGTAGTGCACCACCGCACGGCGACACTTGCGCTCAACATGGCAGGCGGCGGCGGCTTTGAAATCTGGCAGTTTACCTCAAGGCCAACAGAAAAAGCAAATTTTGAAACGCAACTCGGTGACCTCGGGGTTTACATTTGTAAAATCAAATCCGAAGATGTGCGGCATACCCAAAAGCACCTCTCCCAACTAGGCACCGACGTAAGTCCTGCATTTCAAGACCCAGCGGGTCGTTGGACTTGCTACGTACAAGATCCCAACGGCAATTATTTTCAGATTGTAGAGGGTCGCTCGTGGTTTGGAAAGTCAAAACACCCATCAAAATGCGGTGGTGTTGCCGGTGCTGTCATCGGGGTTTCAAACATGGAGAAATCCCTAAGTTTTTACCAAGATTTATTGGGTTACAATGAATTGATTTATGACCAAACCAATACCTTTCAAGATTACAATTTTATGCCGAGGGGAGGGGCATCCTATCGCCGAACGCTTTTATCGCATCCGTCAGAGAGAGAAGGTTATTTTGCACAACTTTTAGGTATTACCGAAATTGAGTTGGTTGAATTACAAGACACTGCAGTTGCCCGACCTATTTTTGAAAACCGTTTTTGGGGTGATTGGGGCTTTATTCATTTGTGTTTCGATGTCCAAGGGATGGACGCTTTAAAGGAGCATTGTGAAGTATTTGGAGCACCATTTACTGTGGATTCTGACAATTCTTTTGACATGGGAGAAGCCGCCGGTCGTTTTGCATATATTGAAGATCCGGATGGCTATTGGATTGAATTTGTCGAGACACATAAAGTGCCGGTATTCAAGAAGTTCGGTCTTTATTTGAATCTCAAACAAGGAGGAAAACGCAAGCATTTACCTAAATGGATGCTCAGGGCGTTGGGACTTAATCGGGTAAAATAGTTTTAGAGTAGTCCTTTGACACGCAAAAATTCATCAAGGCTCTCCACATCAGAAAACAACACTTCACGCGCTTTGCTGCCTTGGAAGGACCCAATAATATTCATGGCTTCTAATTGATCTACGATTCGTCCGGCTCTGTTGTAGCCTAGCTTGAGTTTGCGTTGCAACAAACTTGCCGAACCTTGCTGACTGATAACCACAATTCTAGCTGAATCGACAAACATGGGGTCTATTTCATTCATGTCGAAATCGCCACCTCCTTCGCCACCTTCAGGAAAATATTCCGGAAGAATGAGCGCTTCAGGGTAGGCGCGTTGCGAACCAATGAAACTACAAATTTCCTCGACCTCGGGGGTATCCAAGAATCCACATTGCAAGCGTTTCATTTCAGAACCCGTAGAGATGAGCATATCGCCGCGTCCAATGAGTTGATCAGCGCCAGATGCATCGAGAATGGTGCGCGAATCGATTTTGGATAAAACCCTAAACGCAATGCGCGCCGGGAAATTAGCTTTGATCATACCGGTAATGACATTAACCGAAGGGCGCTGTGTAGCAACAATAAGGTGAATGCCAATGGCACGCGCAAGCTGCGCGATGCGGGCTATCGGGTGCTCAACTTCTTTACCAGCGGTCATAATGAGGTCGGCAAATTCGTCAATAAGAACCACTATATAAGGTAAATATCGATGCCCTTTTTCTGGATTGAGGCGGCGCCCTATGAATTTTGCATTGTATTCTTTAATGGTGCGTACACCACCAGCCTCTTTTAGTAGTTCGTAGCGTTCGTCCATTTCCATACACAAAGAATTGAGCGTATTGACCACTTTAGAGGTATCCGTTATGATCGCATCTTCTTCTCCTGGAAGCTTGGCCAAGAAATGGCGTTCTATTTTATTATAAAGCGTAAGTTCGACTTTTTTCGGGTCAACCAATACAAACTTCACTTGAGCTGGATGTTTCTTATAAAGAATGGAAACTAAAATAGCATTGAGCCCTACAGATTTTCCTTGACCTGTGGCTCCTGCGACCAAAAGATGGGGCATTTTTGTCAAGTCAAAAACATAGGTCTCGTTGGTGATTGTTTTGCCCATCACAATTGGAAGTTCACCGTCGAAATGCTGGAATTTATCAGAGGCTATGAGCGAGCGCATCGAGACCATTTCCGGGTTAGAATTTGGCACCTCAATACCAATAGTGCCTTTTCCGGGAATTGGCGCAATTATACGGATACCGAGCGCAGAGAGGCTCAAGGCGATGTCATCCTCGAGATTTTTAATTTTAGAGATTCGCACACCAGGTGCTGGAACAATTTCGTAAAGCGTAACTGTAGGCCCAACTGTTGCTTTAATTTTTGCAATATCAATTTTATAATGCGATAGCGTCTCTACAATGCGGTTCTTGTTGTTTTCGAGTTCTTCCTTGCTTACAGAAACTCCTGAACTCGTGTATTCTTTCATGAGTTCAAGTGGCGGTAATAAATAACCTTCTAAATCCTTTGTAGGATCGTATTCACCGTGTTCACTCAGTAATTGGGTGGCCAATAAATCTTCGTCGGCAAGTGGCATTGGCGCCTGTGAAGGTGCGGCAATAATAGGGTCTTCACCAAGTTCGATTTCAAAGTCAGATTCGATGAAGTTGTCGGATGGTGCAGTAATATTTGATTCTTCTTTGATCTGTACTATGAGTTCGCTTTCTTCTTCAAAAATATCGTCCTCTGCTGCACCATCATCAAATTCAAAGGTTTGAGAAATATCGTCTGCTTTGATTTGATCTTCTTTGATGGTGTTTACCACATAAATGTCCTCGAAGGGTGCTGCATTATCGTTTTGAGCATTATCAGAACTCAAGTCTTCGGCCTGTGACTTTCCAAAAATACGTTGCATAAGTGCTTGGTAATTGGGGCTAAATTGAAGCGTAGTAAGCACAAAAAAGGCAACTACATGAAGCAGAAGTGTGCCAAAACCACCAAGTGTGAGCTGCAGCCATTCATTGGTGTAAAAACCAAAAGCGCCTCCGGCGTAGCTTATTTGTGGACTAAAGAACCCGAGAAAAATAGAACCCCAAAGCAGGTAAGTAAGCACAATGCTGGTGGTGCGCGCTATTGGTAGTAACGCTGTACCGAATAGAATGCGAAAACCGACTAAAAAAAGCAAAAAAACTAGTCCAAAGGAAGGTAAGCCAAAACCGCTGTGAATTAATAAATGTGAAGTCCAGGCACCGAATTTTCCGAGCCAATTTTCTGCTGCAGGAAGGTTGTTGTTGAAAATATAAGCACTGAAGTCTCGGTCAATTATTTGGTCTTGATCTTTGGTCCAGGTGAAAATATAGGACACGCAAGCTAAGAATAGGTAGATACTCAAAAGGCTGAAAAGTGCTCCAGTAAAAATTTTAATTTTAGGAAGATTGATTTTTTCTTTAAATGAAGTAGAGACAGAGTCCTTTTCTTTTGCGGGCTTCTTATTTGCCTGTTGACGCGCTTGTTCTTCAGCTTTTGGAGCAGATTTCGGGCTTGATTTTGGGATATATTCGTTTTCTTCCATGATGCTATTGCGTCTAATCAAACGAAAATACATTAATACGATACACAAAGCGCATGTTTATTGGAAACCTTTAAACAGCAGGATGTTAGTTAGTGATTGAATTAGTTATGCTGATCTGCTGCCCAATTCAGAAAATCATCAAGTGGGAGTACCTTATATTTTTTATCCGGGATAAATAACTGAATAGGCGGTTTTCGCAAATCTACTTGTTGGAGTTCAAAAGCTAACAAGCCAGTTTCGATAGGCATTTGTCCTTTAACGGGTATGCCGGGTGCGTTGTTTAATCCTACAAAGTACTTTGAATCAATAGCTTTAGTGTAAAAAATGAGCATGTTACCTTCCGGAAATTCTACATTAGCTTCACGACATTTGAGGCCGCAAATCGTTTGGCGAGTCTTGTTTTTATGAAAAGTGTAATTGCGATTTAGAGCGCTTGTATCTTTTATTTGAACTGCAAAAAAAAGGCCGTCTATTTCTAATAATGAAATGAACTTGTTTTTCTCAAGGTGATGTATGCTTTCTTGTCTCTTGCCGTCTTCGAGTAGGTAATTGATGCGCACAAGTGAATCGAGGGCATAGATGAACAACTTGCCGTGTGTGGTATCTTTGGAGATGAAATCTACATTAGCGATGTTGTATTCTAAACTTCCTACAAATGGTTTTTGGGCAAAGAAAATGAGTGGGATGTTCAGAAAAAGTAAAAGGTTCAGGCGTTGAAGCATGAACAAATCTAATAATTTCACCCCAATTAGATTGCCAAATTAGCCTTATCTTTGCCTTAGCCCCTCACGGGTCTCCTATGTCAAAAAACATTCAATTTATTTTCAATCCCTCTGAGCTAGGTGCGGGCACACGCGGTGCTTCCTTGGGCCCAGAGGCAATTCGCGCTGCTGCCCGAACCAAAGGCAGCACGCTATTTAGTCAATTCAAAATTCAAAGTGTTGACGACCACAACGACTTATTAGATGCGCCTACCACCTTTCCATTTGCCAAATATATAGATGGATTAAGCACTGTTTTTGCTTCGCTCACAGATAAAATACTTGATTGTATTTCTCATGCTGCGCTTCCAATTCTTATTTCCGGCGACCACAGTGCTGCAGCCGGAACATTAGCGGCGCTAAAAAAAGCACATCCGCAAGAGCGAATTGGTGTCATTTGGATTGACGCGCATGCAGATATCCATTCCCCTTATACCACGCCATCAGGCAATATACATGGGATGCCAATAGCCGCGGCGTTGGGTTTAGATCATTTGCATTTAGCAAAAAATCAATTAGATGCGCAGACAAAAAGCCATTGGGATGCCCTCAAAAGCAAGGCATTTTTACCTGAAGACATCGTTTATATTGGTGTCCGAGATACCGAACCTGAAGAAGATGCCGTCATCCAAGAATTGCAATTGCGCAACTTTACTGTTTCGGAATTGCGTCAAAAAGGATTGCCTGTTTGTTTAAAAGAAATTTCTAACAAGCTTTCCGCCTGCGACCTCATTTATGTTTCTTTTGACGTCGATAGCATTGACCCTATAGAGACCTCTTTTGGAACCGGTACACCCGTTGCCAACGGTTTGTCTTTTTCGGAAGCTAACGAAATTTTGACCTATTTTGCCCAGGACGCAAAGCTCTGTGCCATCGAGATCGTTGAGGTCAACCCTTGCCTAGACGACGAAAAAAATAAAATGGCTGAACACGCCCTTGTACTCATTGAAAATATCATCGCTCAGCGAACAGTATAAAATGGAACAACACATACGCCAAGCCCTTCTTGCCGCTGCACCTGAACTTTTTGGCGCGCCTATTTCCGAAAACCTCATTCAGTTTCAGCAAACGCGCCGCGACGTCGAAGGCGACCTTACATTAGTAGTTTTTCCTTTTGTCAAAATGTTGCGTTGTTCACCTCAAGAAGCCGGTGAAAAAGTCAAGGTTTGGATAGAAGCAAATATTGACAGCGTTTCACATTGCAATGTGGTCAACGGTTTTTTGAATATTGTATTCAAAAATACCTACTGGCTAAATCAATTGCAAGAAATCCAAGCAAATACACAATTTGGTTTGGCTGCTGTCAATTCCAAGCCAACGGTGATGGTAGAGTACGCTTCTCCTAACACAAATAAACCGCTACATTTAGGACATTTGCGCAATATTTTCTTGGGCGCTTCTGTTGCCGAAATTTTAAGAGCAGTAGGGCACAAAGTTGTTCGTACCCAAGTGATTAATGACCGCGGTATTCATATTTGTAAATCAATGCTTGCATGGGAGAAATTCTCTCCACTCAACGAAAAAGGGGAGCGTCAAACCCCAGCTAATACCGGCCAAAAGGGCGATAAGCTAGTGGGAAAATATTACGTTGAGTTCGATAAAGCCCTACAAAAAGAAGCCAAGGCTATTATGGCTGAGTGGCAGAATGGCAATTTTACTGATACGCCGTCAGCCATTGAAGAAGCCGTCCTGAATTTTCAGAAAGCCAAGGAGGGCAAGGATGAAAAAGTCCAAGCTGCCATTGACGATAAAATCAAAGAATTGGCGAAAAACCAAACCGCTATTTTACAAGAAGCCAAGGAAATGCTTGTGAAGTGGGAGGCCAGAGATCCGCAAGTTTACTTGCTCTGGACCACCATGAACGGTTGGGTTTATCAAGGCTTTGATGCCACTTACGCGCAAATGGGTGTTTCCTTCGACAAGTTATACTACGAGTCTGATACGTTTTTATTGGGCAAAGACCAGGTCATGGAAGGGCTTCAAAAAGGTGTATTTTATCAAAAAGCAGACGGATCAGTATGGATTGACCTCAGTGCCGACGGCCTCGATGAAAAACTGGTTTTGCGCTCAGACGGCACTGCGGTCTACATGACACAAGATATCGGTACCGCTATTGACCGCTTTAAGGATTACCCAGACCTACACGGGATGGTTTACACGGTTGGCAACGAGCAAGATTACCACTTTAAGGTTTTGTTTCTCATTCTTCAGAAATTAGGCTACACTTGGGCCGACAACTGCTTTCATTTGAGCTACGGCATGGTTGACCTCCCGAGCGGAAAAATGAAATCCAGAGAAGGAACCGTTGTGGACGCCGACGACCTCATGGCAGAGGTCATTGATAAGGCCAAAACCATGACCCAAGAACGCGGTCATTTGGAAGGGCTCAGTGCAACAGCGCGCGAGCAACTTTATACCCAAATTGGTTTGGGTGGCCTCAAGTATTACCTTTTAAAGGTGGACCCTAAAAAACGCATGTTGTTTAATCCGGAAGAATCTATTGACCTCACAGGTAACACCGGCCCATTTTTGCAATATACCCATGCCCGAATTTGTACTTTGCTTGAAAAAGCAGCTTACAAGCCCTGCACATTGGCAACCAATGCTCAGTTGAAACCCGAAGAAAAAGAAATCGTGAAGCAATTGGCCTTATTTGGCAGCACCCTAGAAGAGGCCGCAAAGGCGTATTCCCCCGCTCTTATTGCCAATTATACCTATGAACTGGTCAAACTTTACAATACGTTTTATCAAAGTGTAAAAATTGTCGTGGAGCCTGATCAAGAGCTGCGCCAGTTGCGTTTGGCCTTAAGTGCAAGTGTGCGCCAGGTGCTTGCTACAGCCCTTGGTTTGTTGGGTGTCGAGGCACCACAGCGCATGTAAGCGCAGCCTAGTTTTTTCCGAAAATTACTTCATCTGTGAGTTGGCGGACCATCACAAACAATTCGTCCTTAAAGGTTTGTGCTTCGTAGGCGCCGCGCTCTATCATGCGCAGTTTGTGTTCCCATTGTCCAGTTAATTCAGGGCTTTTGAGCAATTCGTATGAAATTTTGTCGATGAGCGCCATTCCGGTAGGGGTTGCCACCAGATTTTTCTTTTTCTTCTCGATGTATTGGCGCTTGAAAAGCGTTTCGATGATACTGGCCCTTGTGGAAGGTCGGCCGATGCCGTTTTCTTTCATGACCTCACGCATTTCTTCGTTGTCTACCAGTTTACCTGCGGTTTCCATTGCGCGCAGAAGGGTAGCTTCGGTGTAGTATTTGGGTGGGCTCGTTTTGCCTTCGTGAATAAACGGCGCGTGTGGGCCGCTTTCTCCTTTGGCAAAATGCGGTAGTATTTTATCTTCAGGGTTGGTTTGTTGGGCTTTGAGATCGTCGTAAAGCACGCGCCAACCTTTATCCAATACTTGCTTGCCGGTTGCTTTGAATTCCAGCGCGGCAACTTTTCCCATTACTGTTGTGTTAGACACCTTACATTCGGGGTAAAAAACAGCAATAAAACGGCGAACGATAAGGTCGTAGACGCGTTGTTCGTCGGGGCTGATACCCGAAGGCGCTACACCAGTCGGAATAATCGCGTGGTGGTCGGTGATTTTTTTGTCGTCGAAAATTTGCTTCGATTTTTTGATGGGTTTGCCTGTGAGGGCTTCTGTGAAGCGCTTGTAGTCGCGTAGGCCAGAGAGAATCCCCGGAATTTTTGGGTGTAAGTCTTCCGACAAATAGGTGGTGTCGACGCGCGGGTAGGTCACGAGTTTTTTTTCATAAAGACCTTGCACTTTGTTAAGCGTTTCTTCAGCAGAATAGGCGTAGTAGCGGTTGCCGTCTACTTGTAAGGAGGTAAGGTCATAAAGGCGCGGATTGCCTTCTTTGGCGTCTTTTTGCTCAAAGGAAGTGACCTCGAAGGGCTGCTCGCTGAGGTAAGCTAGGCCTTTTTCGGCTTTGTCTTTGGTTTTGAGGCGGTCTATTTGGCAACTGAATTCGGTCTCGCGGTAAGTAGTTTTAAGTTCAAAGAAAGTTTCGGACTGAAAAGCATCGATTTCTTTTTGCCGCTGCACAATTAAAGCGAGCGTGGGCGTTTGAACCCGCCCCACAGAGAGGGTTTGTTTGTCGCGGCCGTATTTGCGTGTAAAAAGTCGGGTACCGTTGATGCCCAAGACCCAATCGCCAACCGCCCGCGCGTAGCCTGCGGCAAAGAGGCGGTCAAAATCTGAGCCGGGCCGTAGCTTTTGAAAGCCATCTTTGATGGCCTCTTCGGTGAGCGAAGAAATCCAGAGGCGTTTGACCGGAACTTTGCATTTGGCCTTGAGCAATACCCAGCGCTGAATAAGCTCACCTTCTTGCCCGGCATCACCGCAGTTAATGACTTCGGTGGCTTGGCTAACAAGGCGTTCAATGACATGAAATTGTTTTTTTGCGCCGTCGTCTCCGCGCAGCTTGATGCCGAATTGGTGCGGAATAATTGGGAGGTCTTCTAATTTCCAGTATTTCCAGTTGGGGTTGTAATCTTCGGGGTCTTTGAGTGAGCACAAATGCCCGTAGACCCAGGTGACGGCATAACCATTGCCTTCTAGGTAGCCATCTTTGCGGTTTTTGGCACCTAAAATCTCCGCTAAATCACGGGCAACACTTGGCTTTTCGGCTATACAGACAATCATTAATTGCCAAAACGCTTGATGCCACCTTCCAAGAACTTCTTGTACGTTTTGATATCAGGCGTGTAGCCAATGGCCTGCGTGAGGTCATTGCCTTCGTGGTCGGTGACAACATACAAAGGTTGCTGGAAGCTTTTGTAGCGCGTCATTTGGTAGTCGGCCCATTTGTTGCCAACGGTGCGTATCGGCCCGCTGAGTTTAGAGACGCGTTGTTCGTTTGCTGGTAGCGCCTCGCGGTCATCGACATACAAGGAAATGATTATAAATTGCTTTTGGAGCATTGGACGTATTTCGTCGTTGGTCCAGACGGTGCTTTCTGTCTTGCGACAGTTTTGGCAGGCGTGCCCTGTGAAATCAAGTAGAATAGGTAAGTTGCGTTTTTTGGCGTAGGCGCGTCCTTTTTCGAGGTCGTGGAATACCAAAATTGAGCCGTCGCCAACCGGGTGCATTTCAGCTGCAAACTGAGCGGTAATAGAGTCTCCTACCATGCCGGTTTCTTGCCCGCCATTGACCCAACGGAAGTTGTCTTCGGAGTGTGTGCGCGGTGGTGCAATGCCGTCAATGAGCGTAAGCGGTGCACCGAACATTCCGGTGAAAAGGTAAACAGAGAATACTAGGGCCAACAAAGCAAACATAAAGCGCGTTACGCTCAATTTCTGCACAGGTGAATCATGAGAAAACTGCAATTTACCCAGTAAGTAAATACCCATTATAAAGAAGAGCACAAACCAAATACCCACAAACCATTCGCGGGTAAGTAGGCCCCAATGGTAGGCGAGGTCAACAGAAGACAAGAATTTGAGCGCTAAAGCGAGTTCTGCCAAACCTAAAACTACCTTAACAGAATTGAGCCAGCCACCCGATTGTGGCAAGCTGTTGAGCCAGCCCGGAAAGACCGCAAAGAGCGTAAATGGAATGGCCAGTGCCAAAGAAAAGCCGGTCATGCCTACAGCAGGGGTGAGGTAAGAACCAGAAGTTGCTGCCTCTACAAGCAAGCTACCGATAATTGGACCAGTACAAGAAAAAGAGACCAAGCCAAGCGTGAAAGCCATGAAGAAGATACCGAGGTAGCCGCCTCGGTCGGCTTGCTTGTCCATTTTATTGACCCAGGAATTAGGCAATTGGATTTCGAAAGCACCTAGGAAAGAGAAAGCGAACAATACGAAAATACTGAAGAAAATGAGGTTCATCCAGACGTTGGTAGAGAGATCATTGAGGCCAAGCGGGCCCATAGCGGCGGTAAAGATGAGTCCAAAAACAACGTAAATGAGCACAATAGATCCGCCGTAAACCAGTGCTTTGAAAATACCTTCGCTGCGTGTTTTGGATTGCTTGGTAAAGAAAGTAACCGTCATGGGGATCATCGGGAACATACATGGTGTAAACAAAGCCACCAAGCCCGCAATAAAGCCCGCAATGAAAATCACGATGTTTGAATCTTTTTTCTTTTCTTTTTGCTGGATGGGCGCAGGCGCCTGGTCAATGGTGGTTTCGGTGCTATTGGTATCTGTACCAGCTGTTTGCGCACTTGTGGTTGTATCTATTTCGGTTGGCGCTGCGCCAGAGGCTTTGTAACCACTCACTTTAAAGTTGGCCGTGTAGTCAAAAGGGGGTAAGCAACCTTCGTGGTTACACAATTGAAAGAACAGGTTGCAACTAGCGGTAAACGCTTCGTCTGACAAGATTTCAATTTTTTGCTTAAAAGTGGCTTTGTTTTCAAAATACAATGAAGTACCGAGTTCGTCTTTTTGGACGAGCGGAATACCCACTTCAGTAACTTTTCCGATGGTTTTAAAGTTTTTATTGGCCTTGAATTTGAATTCTGGAACAATGCCAGTGCCATCGGCTGCCATAGGGTCGTGCTTGAGACTAAAAATATGGTATTCAGGTACCAATTTGCCTGAAAAAACCAAATTGGCATGGCTGTCGTCAATTTTCTCGACTGTGCAAGTCCATTTGATGAATTGACTCATGAAATCTTGGGCGTTGGCACTGAGCGTCAAGCCAATAAAGAGAAGAGTGATAAATAACGATTTCATATGATTAATTGGGTTTTTCTAATTTGTTAGGTGTTACCTTAACTTCAAATGGTATGGTTTTGGGCGGTAAACAACGCTTGTCGTCGCAGAGCATGTAGGTGAGTTCACCTTTAACGGTAGTTGCTTTTTTGACAAAAATGCGATTGCTGGCTTGAAAAGTATTTTCGAAGTAGGAAACTTCGGCTCCGAAATTCGGATCATAAGATTGTTTTGCCTTGCTAGTGGCCTCGAAGGTGTTAAAAATTTTTACAGCATTATTCTTTTCTAGCGTAATTTGAGTCGGGACCGGACCTATATTTGGATCTAAATTCAGTGCATATAGGTGCCAACCGTTTTCAATGGTGGCAATGATTTGAATAGAGGCTGGGTAGGGAACAAATGCGAAATCCCATTGGATTTTCTCTTGGGCATGCGCACAAGTGCTTAGCAATGAGAAGAATGAAAGAAGTAGCGCTGCGCTTCGCATGTGGTGTGAACTTAGAATTCCCGAAATTACGAAAAATATCGGCAAAAGATTGTGCCTTGGCTTACCATTCGAGACGCGGATCTGCTGCAACATCTTGCCCAACGGTTTGCCCAGCGGCTAGGTAAAATGAGCCAGCCATGGCGATCATAGCACCGTTGTCAGTACAATAGCTCATTTTGGGAATACTCACCTGCCAGCCGTTCTCTTTTTTTGCCAACAAGCGTTTGCGCAGCTCTGAATTGGCCGATACGCCACCGGCAATAACCACGGTTTTGATGCCCGTATGTTTCACTGCTTTATCCAATTTGTCCATTAAAATACTGACAATGCTGTTTTGAATACTTGCACAGAGGTCTGCTTGGTTCTTTTGACGAAAATCGGGTTCGTTTTTTTCGGCGCCTTGCAGCGTATACAATATGGAAGTTTTGAGGCCGCTGAAGCTGAAATCCAGACCTGGAATTTGAGGTTTCGCAAACTGAAAAGTAGTTGGATTTCCTTCTTGTGCGAGTTGATCGATGAGGGGTCCACCAGGGTAGGGCAAGCCCAGCATTTTGGCGGCTTTATCGAAGGCCTCACCAGCGGCGTCGTCTATGGTGCTGCCCAACACTTGCATGTCTAGCGCATCGTTGACTTGCACAATTTGGGTGTGACCACCACTTACTGTGAGGCACAAAAATGGGAAATTTGGTTTGGCGTCGCTCGCGTCGTCCATGAAATGCGCTAAAATGTGTGCTTTCATGTGATGTACACCAACCAGTGGGACGTCGAGTGCAAGGGCGAGCGCTTTGGCAAAGGAAGTGCCAACCGTAAGCGAGCCCATGAGGCCAGGGCCTTGTGTAAAGGCAATGGCGTCGAGGTCTTTGAGCTGTATTTGGGCTTGGTTGAGTGCGGCCTGTACTACCGGTATTATATTTTCTTGATGTGCGCGGCTAGCAAGCTCCGGAACTACGCCGCCAAAAGATTCGTGAATAGCTTGGCTAGCAACGATATTGGCACGGATTTGGTTTCCGACAAGAATGGCCGCAGAGGTGTCGTCGCACGACGACTCAATACCGAGTATAATCTTGGGTTTTGCTGTCAAAAGATTGCTAATTTTGTAACAAACATGACAAAGGTACTCAAAATCGCGGGCCTATCCATTGCCATTCTCTTGGAGTGGTTTTTCATTTTTGTCATTGTATTGGTATTCGCCATTCGGAGCTCAGCTGTTCAAACCTTTTTGGCCAAGCGTGCTACTTCTTTTCTAAGTCATGAATTAAATACAAAAGTTCGGGTAGGTGCAGTTGATATCGTTTTGTTTCGCCATATCGACCTCAAAGATATTTACATCGAAGAGCAATCTAAATTGCAGCCCATCCTAGCGCTTAAACATTTGTATTTGGGACTCGATCAATTCAAATTGCTTCAAAATAAAGTCTTGATCAATGAACTTCGGCTTTATGGAGGGAAGATCAATCTTAGTCGCTTACCACGAGACGGCAAATACAATTTTGCCTTCATTGAAGATTATTTTAGCGCAGACACACCTCGTAAATCTAAACAAGAATTCGAAATTAATCTAGCACAACTTTCGTTGCAGCACATCGACTTTAAATACCACGACCTGCGTACCGATACCCTGGCTTTTGGCATTGATTACGACCATATCGAATTGCAAGATTTGCACTTGAGCGCTACAGACATTCTCTCCAAAGGGGACCTGATGAAATGTCAGATTAGAAAACTAGGCTTCAAGGAACGCTCTGGTTTTGAACTCAAGCAGCTCAAGGCATATGCGTACTATTCTTCAAGGGGAATTGTTCTTCGAAAAGCATTGCTGCAGACAGCCAACACGACCTTATTGCTGCCAAAACTTGCCCTAAGAACAAAAAGTGAAGCTGATTTTACAGATTTTGAAGATAGAGTCGAATTCGATATAGCTGTAGCCCCCAGTAAAGTAAATCTGACTGATGTCGCCTATTTTGCGCCCGATATGCGCGGTATGGATCAAACTGTATATGTTTCGGGAAAGGTTCAAGACAAATTGCGCGCACTTCAAATCAAAGATCTTCAGTTGCGCTTTGGAAAAGCATCGCTACTTCAGGCACAGCTTCAACTACCAGACTTTCGCAAAGAAACCGCCCAACTTTGGTTTCAAGAAACAATTACCAAAGCGCATGTGGATTTAACAGATATTGAAAATTTACATTTACCCAAGGGTGTTTCTTCTATTTTCATTCCTGAAATGCTTAAAAAAGCGCAGTTCATTGAATTAAAGCAAGCGCAACTTTCTGGATTTCCCGAGCAGCTGACCGTTTCTATTCAAAATGTCAAAACAGCTTTGGGGTCACTTTCCTTAGCGCCAATCCGCTTGACAAATACGCCTAAAGAATTCACCATAAAAGGCGTCCGAGATTCTTCGTTTTTGGCGCTCGATCAGTTTCAATTAGGTTCTTTACTTGAAGTCTCCGAAATTGGTGCAATGAGTGGTGCTTTTCAATTCGAATTGGCTTTGGGTAGCAATGGTAGCTTTGGCTTGTCTGATTGTAGCGGATTCATCAGTCATTTTTTGGTGAACAACTACAATTACGCGAACATTGAAATAGCCGAAACCAGCATTCAGAACGAACAATTGCTGTCTAAATTAGTCGTCAATGATCCGCATCTTGAATTGAGTAGTATACTGCAATTAAATCTTACTATTGCACCGAGCTATCAAATACAAACCAATATCGAACGCGCCAATTTGTATGCGCTCCACCTGAGTTCTCTTCCTGGCGATGAGCTCAAAACGAAAATCAATTTAGGAATCGAGGGCCCGAGTTGGTCTGAGGTGGTTGGCTTTGCAAGTTTTAAAGACTACAGCTACCAGGTAGATGAGCATGTCATTGCAGGAGAACTAGCACAATTACACTATCGTAAAACAGGGCAAAAGACCAATATTGACCTCAGTTCGGCCGTCCTAGACTTTTCTATCGATGGAATATTAGATGAGCCTACCCTTGAAGCCGATTTATTGCATCATCTGGCCATTTTATACCCACCTATAGACGGTGCAGCGCGTAGTTTTGTGCATAGCTCGGCGCATTTTGATTTCAATTTATTAGCGCGCAATACGACAGAATTACTCGCTATATTTTTACCTGAGCTTCAACTTACCAATGGCACAACCATCAATGGCTCCTTTAATTCTAAAGCTGAAGACCTCCAAATTCAAGTAAAAAGCGCGCAAATTATATACAATTCGATAGAAATCTCTAATCTCGCATTCAAAGAAAATATCCTTCACGACGCTGTTAATGGCGCTCTATATGTAAAAGAGTTGCGCATTGCAGATTCCACTGCATTTCACGACCTCCAGTTGGTCAATAAAGGTGGTCATGGCATTCAAGAGGCAACGCTCAGTTGGGACCCAAACACCGACGATTTCTCGGAACTCAAATGGCGCACCACCATCTTGCCCAATGACTACATTAGTTTTGCATTGCAACCCTCTTTTTTTACCATCAATGGCGTAGAGTGGAAAATTGCCAATAAATCTGATATCACGCTGGCTTCCAATGAGATGAGTATAACTGATTTTGAACTCAATAGAGGATACCAGCGCATACAAATCAATGGTTGTTTGTCCGATAATAAACGCGATCAACTACGCTTTGATGTTGTAGGTCTTGACCTCGGAGAACTTTCCGCCTTGGTGGGGCTTCCCAATCAGTACAGTGGCCGCTTCAGTGGTTGGGGTACGCTTAGCACACCTTTTACCAATCTTAACATCGCGGCCGATGCCAATCTCGAACAACTGCAAATTGATGGGTTATCTGTTGGAGACATTATGTTGCATTCCGATTGGAATGACGCAAGGCAGAGTATCGTTTTGGAAGGAACTCTACAGTACCGTAACGAACGCACCTTTGATTTTGATGGTCTTTATAAACTCAAAGAGGATGCCCTCGATTTAGGCCTCAATTTCAAGCAAACCGATATTTCTTTAGCAAATGCGTTCATGGATCCCGAGGTGGTCAAAGGAATCAAAGGTAAACTCAATGGCCGCTTGCGACTAACGGGTAGCCCGAGTCAACCAAAGTTAGTTGGAAAGCTGCGCCTGCAAGAAGGCGGTGCAGAAATTGCATTATTGGGTGTAGCCTACCAACTAGATGGCCTCATCCAAGTAACCGACGACGCTTTTTTCCTCGACAACTTCCCAATTAAAGATCCAGAAGGGAATGTTGCTTATTTATCGAGTGCCATAAACCACACCAATTTTGATAAATGGAACTACGACATTCAAATCAATTTTGAAGACGACCTCAAGAAAATAGACCCGCGTACCAATCAGCTTGTTCCAATAGAAAAATTCCTGGTGTTGAATACCAAGTATAAAGAAGGAGATGTGTATTACGGGAAAGCTTATGGCCGCGGTACGGCGAACATTTTTGGCACCATGAGCAATACAGAAATTACCGTAGATGCCACCACCCGTAAAGGTACCGAAGTCATTTTTCCGATGTATGGTATGTCTGAAATCGACGACGAAGACAATTTTGTTCAGTTTGTTGAACGCAGTGTAGCGACGCAAATAGAACAACAAGGCATCGACTTCACCGGTCTGGACCTCGACCTTAATTTTCACATCACACCCGATGCCAACATGAAACTCATTTTCAATGACCAGACAGGTGATGAAATCACAGCCCGAGGCAGCGGAGAGCTCAATATCAAGCTTGATCAATACAACCAGCTCACCATGAACGGCCCTTATGTCATTGCCAAAGGAAGTCGTTATAACTTTGCTTTGGGTTCAATCAAACAAACTTTTGACATCGAGGGCGGTTCCAAAATTGAATGGACTGGCGACCCCTACAACGCCGATATTAGCATCAATACCGTAACCCCAAAACGGGCCTCAATTTTAGAGCTAAGTCCTGAAATCCAAGACAACACGCTAGTGAATCAGGAGATTCTATGTTACCTGAAGCTCAGCGAGTCTTTGCTAACGCCTAAAATTACATTTGACTTAGTGGCGCCGCGTACTACCGAAACAGGAAAAGCGCTCATCGACCGCATTAAATCTGACCCGGACGAACTCAACCGTCAGTTCTTTTCTTTGTTGCTCGTCAGTAAGTTTCAGCCGCTTAAAGGCAATCTTTCTGCGGGCGGTTCAGCTGCACTCGATTTGCTTGAATCTCAGATCAATGCTGCATTAGGTAAATTATCTGACAACTACAAATTAAATGTAGATTATGGTTCCGATGAAATAGCCGGAGAAAGTAAAGTGGAGCTTGGTGTTGCAAAAGGTTTCCTCGATGATAAATTGGTTATTACGGGTAGCTTTGGTGTAGAAAACCGCAGCACGGCAGGTTCAAACGGTACCCAAGCTTATACCAATTCAATGATTGGGGATGTTAATATTGAGTACAAAATTCAGGATAATTTCCGTGTAAGAGCGTTTAATCAATCCAACACCAACTCGGTCAATGAAAACCAGGGTCCGTTTACACAAGGTTTTGGTGTATCATATTTCGAAGAGTTTCATCGTTTTTCAGATTTAGCGTTTGTCAAACAACTCAAGCAGCTTTTTGAAAAAGGGCCAAAAAAATCCGGTGCGCCAAAGAGCAAAAAACATAGACAACCTGTAACTTTATCACAAAATGAAAAAAGTACTAGTAGCCAACCGCGGCGAGATCGCTCGACGCGTGCTTAGAACCCTAAAAAAAATGGACATCAGAAGTGTGGCCATTTATTCTGACGCCGATGCCAATGCACCGCACGTCCTTGAAGCAGATGAAGCAGTTTATGTTGGGCAAAGCCCCTCCTCAGAAAGCTACCTCCAACAAGAAAAAATCATACAAATTTGTAAAGATTTGGGCGTAGACGGCGTACACCCCGGATACGGTTTCTTGTCAGAAAACGCTGGCTTTGCTCGTAAATTGAAAGCAGAAGGTATCAAACTTATTGGTCCATCTCCAGAATCTATGGAGGTCATGGGAGACAAACTCTCTGCCAAACAAGCTGTAAAATCGTACAACGTGCCTTTAGTTCCGGGGGTTGACGAAGCCATTTCCGATGTTTCAGCCGCTAAGAAAATTGCCGTAGAAGTTGGCTACCCGATACTCATCAAGGCTTCGGCAGGCGGAGGCGGAAAAGGCATGCGCTTGGTACAAAACGAAGCCGAATTCGAAGAGCAAATGACCCTCGCTCAAAACGAAGCGCGTTCCTCTTTTGGCGACGACGCTGTTTTCATCGAAAAATTTGTCGACCAACCACGCCACATCGAAATTCAAGTGTTTGCCGACCAACATGGAAATGTGGTGTACTTATTTGAACGCGAATGTTCTGTTCAGCGCCGTCATCAGAAAGTCGTAGAGGAAGCGCCTAGTGCGGTGCTCACCCCGGCAATTCGCCAACAAATGGGCGAAGCAGCAGTGGCTGTTTGTAAAGCGTGTAACTACGAAGGAGCAGGCACCGTAGAATTTTTGATCGATGCTGGTTTGAATTTTTATTTCTTGGAAATGAATACCCGTTTGCAAGTTGAGCATCCGGTAACCGAAGAAATTACTGGCCTAGACCTCGTTGAGTGGCAAATCAGAGTGGCGCGTGGCGAGCGCTTGCCAAAACTCCAAGATGAATTACAAATCAACGGCCATGCTATAGAGGTGCGTGTTTATGCAGAAGACACCCTCAGCGGCTTTACGCCTGACATCGGCACCCTCGACCGCTACCGCATTCCTTCTGGCCGTTACATTCGCGTCGACGACGCATTTGAAGAGGGCATGGAAATTCCGATCTATTACGATCCCATGATTGCCAAATTAGTTGTTTGGGGTAAAACGCGTCAAGAAGCCATAGAGCGCTGCATCACCGCCATCGATAGCTACCAAATTTCAGGCGTTAAAACAACCCTTGATTTTGGTAAGTTCGTACTCAAGCATCCGGCATTCCAAAGTGGGAAATTTGACACCAATTTTGTCAAGACGCATTTTGCTGACCCCAATTTACTTAAAGAGGCCATGCAAGAAGAGGAGCGCGCTTTGGTGTTTGCACTTGATACCATTTGGCAAGATGTCCAAGCTATGAAGAAAAAGGCATTTGCCTCTAGAGACATCACCTCTTCATGGAAAAATCAAATCAGATAAAACATTTAAGTAGAGCAGTTTTTGGCTCTTGAAAAAAACGTACTTTTACGGCGCAAATTTGACAGTATGAACTTACACGAATTCCAAGGAAAAGCAATTCTCAAAAAATACGGTGTGGCCGTTCAAGAAGGTATTGTAGTTGACAGCATTGAAAAAGCTGTGCCTGCAGCCAAACAACTCACGGAAGAAACAGGCACATCTTGGTACGTTGTTAAAGCCCAAATTCACGCAGGTGGACGTGGAAAAGGAACTGTCGAAGAAACAGGTTCTCATGGTGTGGTGCTAGCCAAAGGCATCGATCAAGTCGAAGAAAAAGTAGCGGGCATTTTGGGAGGGCACCTTACTACACTACAAACAAATGGCAAAGGCAAAAAAGTAAACCAAGTACTCATTGCCCAAGATGTTTACTATCCAGGCCCATCTGAAGTACAAGAATTTTATATGTCTGTACTTCTAGACCGCGAGTCTGGCCGCAATGTCATTATCTATTCTACAGAAGGTGGCATGAACATCGAGCACGTTGCCGAGCACACCCCAGAAAAACTTTTCAAAGAACACGTCGACCCACGCGTTGGCCTTCAAGGTTTCCAGGCGCGCAAAATCGCATTTAACCTCGGTTTGTCAGGTGAAGCCTTCAAAAACATGGTCAAATTCGTACCGGCGCTCTACAACGCTTATGTGGGCATAGATGCTTCTATGTTTGAAATCAACCCACTTTTTAAAACCTCTGATGACAAAATCATCGCTGTTGACGCCAAAGTTAGCCTAGACGGCAACGGTTTGTTCCGTCACCCAGACCTCGCTGCATTGCGCGATAAATCAGAAGAAGACCCAACCGAAGTCGAAGCCGACGAAGCTGGCCTCAATTTCGTCAAATTAGACGGCAACGTTGGTTGTATGGTCAACGGTGCGGGCCTCGCAATGGCCACTATGGACATCATCAAACTTTCTGGTGGCCACCCAGCCAACTTCCTAGATGTCGGAGGTACCGCCAACGCAGAGCGCGTTGAGAAAGCATTCCATATCATCCTCAAAGACCCGAACGTAAAAGCCATCCTCATCAATATCTTTGGTGGTATCGTTCGCTGTGACCGTGTAGCCCAAGGAATCGTCGATGCCTATAAAAACATCGGCGAAATTCCAGTGCCAATCATTGTTCGCCTTCAAGGTACCAACGCCGAAGAAGCCAAGCGCCTCATCGACGAATCTGGCCTCAATGTCCACTCGGCAGTCCAACTCCAAGAAGCTGCCGATTTGGTAAAAGAAGTGTTGGCGTAAGCACTACATTTATTTATATTTTCAAAAGCCATCTTCGGATGGCTTTTTTTATGCTCATCATAAAATTTATAAATAAAACCAAATGACAGAAAAACGTCAATTTTGCCAATCATGGATGCCACACTTTCTATTTTAGACGCTGCTGGCGCACAATTGGCTTACGATGAAATTGAGATTGGAGAAAAGGTATATTTGGCAGGCAATACTGCCTGAATCAGTCCAGAGGCTTGGGATACCATCAGACGCAACAAAGTCTTTTTAAAAGCCCCCATAACAATACCTCAGGGTGGCGAATACAAGAGCTTGAACGTTTCTACACGTAAGTTTTTGGGTTTGTATGCCTATATCCGTCCTTGTTTTAGTTTGCATCCGTATGTGTCTACAAAACACCCGAAAATGGATTTGGTGATTATTCTGCACCTTACGACCTACAGGGAAGCTTTGTTATTTGACAACGGAAAAATTTCTTCAGCGGTTCGTGGTCAACAGGTTGAAATATCGAGCTGACCACACTTAAAATGCGCTTTAGGACATGCTTTGTGTCCGTGTAAACCACAAGGCCGGCAAGCCAAATTTTTAACTTCTATCAGCTGCGCGTTGTCAGAAAGCGGTCCAAAACCGAATTCAGGTACAGTTGAACAGAAAAAGGCGGTCACCGGTGCATTGGTTGCCGAAGCCAAATGCAGGGGCCCCGAGTCATTGACATAATTGTGTTGTGCACCAGCCATTAGCGCGGCCGATTGCAACAGCGAAAGTTCACCGGCAAGGTTTATTATTTGGGCATCTGGGGCTTTATTTTTAAGTGCTTCGAGATCTTTACGATCGGTAGGAGCCCCAAGTAAATATATGCTTGCATTGGTTTGCTTTAATTTTTCAATTAATTGAAGCCAAATGTGTTCCGGCGCTTGTTTGGTAAACCAAACACTGGTTGGCGCCATACAGTAATATGCGTTGTTTTGCAGTGCTTTTACCTTGTCTTGATCTAATTGACTAGGGTAGAGTTGCGGCCGACGTTTTGGCGCAATAATTAAGTCTGAAATAAGCGATAAGTTACGGTCGACTTCGTGCCAATTGGCTTTCATTTGATGGGGAAAGCGCTTGGCATAAAGCAGCGAAAGTGGATTTTTCTGAAAACCCCTACTTTCCTTTCCATTTGCCAATAGCGTTAAAATTCCTGAACTTGCAAAACGTTGAAGATTGATAACCAGGTCGTAATATTGTTGGCGCAACGTTTTGCCTAAAGCGAGTATATTTTTGACCTTTTTTTGTTTGTCAAAAACAAAAACCTTGCTTAAAAATGGATGCCCTTCTAAAAGACTTTCATTGCCTTTTTTGACGACGACATCTATTTGTGCATGCGGATATGCAGCATGTAGGTTTTCCCAAATAGGTGAAGCGAGAACGACATCTCCTAAAAAAGCAGTTTGAATCACAAGGATGCGGTCTAAATTCATCGGATGAGCGTAACGTAGCCTTGTTTGACGATAGTGTCGGTTTTATTGATAATGAGTTCTATGCGATATTGGAATACATCATTGGTAGCCGGGAGGCCGGAACTGCTAATGATTCCGTTCCAACCTTCAGTAGGGTCCGAAGTCTCAAAAACGATTTTCCCCCAGCGGTCAATTATACTGAAGGTATATTTCTCTGGGTCCACGTTTTGCACAACTGGTAAGAAAATAGGATTGAGTCCATCAGGCGTAAAAGCGTTGGGCACAAACATTAAGGGATCGTAGGTCAAACAGAATTCATTAGAGAAACTGCTATCAACAAATCCAAATTGGTTCAAGCCTTCGAGCGCCATCACTTTATAACAAACTTCGCCTTTATTGCGCATCTGAGAAACGTCATCGGTCAGGTTATAGCTGCCATCTGGCAAAATTTGAAACGGAACGCTTTCCCAAGTTCCGTAGGTGTTGCGGTAAATTTTGTAATTGGCTATGCCGCCATTAAATAATGTATAGGGGGTCCAATTGAGGTCGTTGATCATGTTGTATTGATCAGCAGTTCCCTGTACGAAAATTGTTGTATTTTCATTGGCATACGCGCCAGGGTTGCCACAACTGTCAATATACATACTGCGGTAAGTCCAAGGCCCCCAATTGGGATCAACGTCATCGTCTAGGAGATAGGCGCTGTTATTGACAATTGTTCCCTGGCCGATGGATTCCCAAACGCCATTGGTATCTTTTCTTTCAAACAAGACGCTTGTTACCCCAACACTTTGGTCTACCCAGGCCTTTAGTTCAATATCTTTTTCTTTGACACTGGCAAGATTGAAATAGTGAAAAGCCGGTGGGGTGGGTTGAGGCATCAAGAAGCACATTGGGTTGGAAAACGCCACATAACCATTTTGAAGATTGGCTTTGATGTAGATGCAATAGTTTTCGTTTTTGACAAGGTTTATACTCGCGGTGGTATCAGTACTTGTGCCAAGCAGTGCCCAAGAATTGTTGTGCTTACCCCAAATTTCGTAATTGACAACCGCATTTCCAACATATTTACTCCAAGTGAGGTCTACGCGCTGCGGACACATATCGATCAGGTAATTGGCCTGAATTGACGTGTGTAAATTGGCTTTGGCTGAGGTTTGAAATGAGGGCGGATTGTTGGAGGTAAAGCAAGAGTCAAACGCTGCTACCGTATAAGTGTAGGGCCCACCGTCAAAAGGAACACCGTATAGGTAAGTGGTGTTGTTTAGTCCAAAAACGGTGTCTAGTTCGACCAGAAAACCATTTGCGTCAAAAGTGTAAACGACATAGCCGTAGGTGTCTGGGGCTGCATTTGGATTCCATTGTAGCTGCATTTGTTGGGTGCTGGTATCAAAGCCAACGCTATATAATACTGGAATAAATGGGGTCATCATGTCGGTAAGCGAATCGCCGGGTCGGTTCGAGTTGAAATTACAGGTAGCGGTTTTCAGATTTACCCGATAACGCAAAAATTCATGGCATAAATCGATGGTATCGATGTAAGTAGTTTGGTTATATGGTACGCTATCTAAAAAGTTAAAAAAGTTGGTCGGATATTCTCTGTAGATGTAATAATGACTGTTGTAGTTGGGAGATGGCTGCGTTTTTGGTTTGTTCCAATTGAGTACTGCCGTCCCGTTATTTGGATTATTGAGTGTTAGGTAAATATTTTTGACGGTGTCTGAATAGCTTAAGAAAGTGCCGCCGCAACCTGAAGCAACACTGATGTAAAAATCATGACTATTGAAAATCGGAGGAATGGTAAAGGAAGTAGCATTGACATCTAGGGTATCCGCCAATAATCCATTTTGTAAGGAATACAATTGAAAAGCAGCAAAGCTACTAGCTGAACCAGCGGCAAGGGAAGGCCAATAAATATTGAGCTCGTTGGCGTTGTTGGTTTGAATACAGGCAATTTCTGGTGCAGTAATAATGCCGGTATTGAGTACATGAATGGTAATGGTAGCAAACTGCACTTGCGGAATCGGACAGACATCGTCAGAGGCTTTGAAAACAAAATGGTAGGTTTTTTGGGCTTGCGCTTGTCCTTGACCGTCGAGGATGTGGTCACAGGTGGTTTGCCAAGTAAATTGCGTTTGGATCTGGCCAGTTGCGGTAAACGGAAGCCCAACATTTAAAGATGGACAAGGACCAACAGTGCAGGGTAAATTGCCTTCCAAGGTGATGTTCTGGGCACTTCCATTAATTTGGGTATCAGGGTCTGTAATGAGCAGATCAAAATTAACGAGATCTCCAGCATTGACAGTGAGTTCATAAGAGGTGCCACCAGCAAATGGTGGCGAAATTACCGGTGGGAAATTACTGCTGTTACAAGGTTGCAGCACCAATTGTATTTCTCGTTCGGTTTCTGAGATGAGCAAACCGCCCCGATAGGCCTTGACTACAATTTTAAGTGCGTAATTCCCTACAGTGAAACTATTAAATGTCAGGTTGCCATTGAGTGGGTTGAGCACAGCTGCGGTGTTGCTGGCATTGATGGCTGGGCCCGGCGTGGGGCTGAGGTAAGAAAAACCACTTACAAAAGGTATGGGCGCTGGATTGCTAGGCGGGTTGTAGGCTCCCGTAGGGAAATGATTATATGGAATGCCGAACTCGAAATGTAAAGAGTCGAGATTGGGGTCGCTGACCGCGCTATTGTATTGGTAAGGCAAGCCTGCGCAACTCACAAAATTGGGATCTTCGTTGAATACTGGCGAGCTATCGGGTTGGCTTAAATTGAAAATTTTGGCTACAAGCGTGATGCCATAAGTCGAAGGATTGCTGAGGTTGGTAAGGGCACCACTACGCGAGAAATTTTCGTAGGTAAAAGCCCAGCCCTGAGCGGGTGGAGCGCCAGTGAGCGCAACAGGGGCACTGCGGTAAATGACTTTTTCAATGGCACCAATGCCATTGCCACCGTTGTTTCCTGTTCCGCAAAGCAAAGGACCAGCCCCACCAGGTACTTGGGTACAAATTGGCGATAAATCTTGTCTTTGCACAAACAATACAGTTATGGTACTCAGACTCGGATGATTCCAAACGCGTAGCGTTTCAGAAACAGCATTGACATCTGCGCCGTTGCAGTCGCGGTAAAAAACCAATTCAAATTGATAATTGTTGTTGCCGAGGTGCTTGTAGGTGATTTCTCCACCCATCACGTGCGATGCATGGCTCACAAAAGTGAGGAATAGAAAAAAGAAAACAATAAAAGCTTTTGGCATTCGTTGAATAACGCGGTTTTTATACTTTTAGTATAACGGCTAAATCCCTATAAAGGTTGCTATCCAGCAGAAATAATCAGCATCTCTCCCCAATTGAGGTATTTGACAGCTAGTTCTTGTAATTTTTCTGCGCTTACCGCTTTAATTTCGGTAATATATGTTTCATAGAAATGCAGGTCTAGGCCGTGCACCTCTACATTCGCGAACAAATCGAGCATGGCGTATGGGCCATCTGCACTTTTTAGCAACTGCCCTAAGAGATAGCTTTTGACTAATTCGAGTTCTTCTTGAGGTACGAGCTCTTTTTGGAGACGCTCCATTTCGTATTGAATTTCATGAAAAGTTGCCGTTCGCGAAGCTTCGCCTACCTCTGTACCAATCACGAAATAACCAAATTGTTGGTTTTCCACAATGTGTGAGCCGATGCCGTAAGTATAACCTTTGTCTTCGCGGATATTACTCATGAGCCTACTGCCAAAATAATCACCAAAGATGGTGTTGAGTACGCTAAATGCAATGAAATCAGGGTGTGTTTTATTGAATAAGGGCCTGCCAATGCGCACGGCACTTTGCAAGGCCCCTGGATGTTCGTGATGGATGGCGCCTAAGTCAGGTTTCCAGGTAAAAGGGAGTCTCTTTCCTTCAAACATTTTGTAGGCATTGAGTAAATGGATAAACGATGTGATTATATTTTGATCGAAATCACCAATCAATAAAACTTTTTGAAGTCCATTTAGATAGTGTGTAACATGAAAAGCTTGAATGGCAGCGCGATCGGCACGATCAAAATCTTTGAGTTGAATTTGTTGGGCGTATACCGAGCCCGCTAGCAAATTGCGCTGAAAAAGGCGCTGCGCCAGAAAGTTGACTTTTTGCGCTTGTATTTTAAACTTTTGCTTGCGTTCATGGACCAATTGATCGATTTCTTTTTGAGCAAATTGAGCCTCAAAAAGGCTTTCATGAAAAATTTGATAAGCCTTGAGCAATTGACTATTGAGGGCATATAAACTTACCACGCAGTTGTCTTGTCCAAGTGAGACATCGTAGTAAGCTCCTACGGAATCTAGTGCTTTTTGAATTTGTTTGGCGTTTCTGTTTTTGCTTCCGTTGATCAATAGACCGGCACATAGGCTTGCAGTCAGTGGATCTGGGAATGCTGAACCCGCTGCAAAATGCAGTTCGATTTTACTGGTTTGGTTTTGTAATCCGTATCTCCAATATAGCGGTGCACCATTCTTTAATGTGCTGCTTTCTGGCGCAACAAATTGAATGTGTTCGATGGGTAGTAAGGGAGGCGCAACGGTGCGGTCAAGCCCTGTTTGTGCATGCGAGTTTTTCATTTTTATTTGGCTTGAATTTGCAGCAAGGAGCAACGGTTTTTACTAAAAATAGCTTTGGCAAAATGTTGGAGTTGGGCGGGTTGGATTCGCGCATAATGGTCGGCTTCTTCATTAAGGAATTGGGCATCGCCGAGTAATTCAAAAAAGCAAAGATTCATGGCACGGTTCAGCAAGCCTTGGTCTTGAAAAGCTTTTGCTGTTTGCATTTTAAGTAATAATTCCTCGAGTACTGACTTAGAAATCGGTCTCGATGTATATTTGTCAAGGGTTTGCCAAAGCGCGGCATCGAGCTGCTCAAATGTGCGTCCAGGGTTTAGTTTGCCAGTGATGACGAAAAGACCGTTGTCAAGAGAACCCGTAATGTAGGCAGTAATTTCGGAAACCAACTTCTTTTTACGCTGCAATTCCGTATAAAGAAGTCCTGTTTTCTCGTTGGCGATATGATCGGAGAGTAAATCGGCTAAATAGTAAGAAGCATCCATTCTGCCACCCATTGGAAAAGCATAGTAAAACGCATCAGACGGTATTTTTCTACTGATTATTTTCTTTCTAAATCGTTGTTGCTTTGGCTCTTGAGGCAAGTTTCTAATTATTTTTTCTTTGCCCGGAATGTTGCCAAAATAGTAGTCTACTTTTTCTTTGACAAAATTTAAATCGAAATTGCCAACAATACATAAGATAGCATTTCCGGGATGGTAATGTTGCGCGAAGAATGCGCGAACGTCGTCCATGGTAGCGGTTTCGATGTGCTCGATATTTTTGCCGATAGTGGCCCAACGGTAAGGATGTTTTTTGTAGGCAAGTGGCCGCAAATGCAACCATGCGTCGCCATAAGGCTGATTGAGGTAGCGCTGCTTGAATTCTTCGATAACAACTTGACGCTGCACCTCCAAACTTTTGGGCGTAAAAGCCAACGAAAGCATGCGGTCACTTTCGAGCCAAAGTGCGGTGTCGAGATTGTGTGCGGGCAATACATCGTAGTAGTTGGTGATATCGTTGGAGGTAAAAGCATTGCTTTGGCCCCCTGCGGCTTGCAACGGCGCATCGAAGTCGGGAATATGCTTGGAGCCGCCGAACATGAGGTGCTCAAATAAATGCGCAAAACCTGTTTGATTAGGATTTTCGTCGCGCGCCCCAACGTCGTACAAGACATTGGCCACAGCCATTGGGGTGGAAGGCTCGTTGTGAAACAAAACGCGCAAGCCGTTGGCAAGCGTAAAGCGTTCGAATTGAATCATAGGGTAAATTTGGATTGGGTGCTGATTGCTGTGTTGAAATCAGTAATGAATTCTTTGACAATTTGGGCCGCGGGTAAAATGGCTTCAAAATTTCCGGCAATTTGCCCGATTTCGAGTTCTCCGGCTTCGAGGTCACCTTCGAACATGCCTTTTTTGGCTCGGCCGCGGCCGAGCAGGGTAGCCAATGCTTGGGCATTGGCTCCATTTTGATAGGCAGCTTGCACTAGTTCAAAAAATGGATTTTTTAATAAGCGCACAGGTGTGAGTTCTTTGAGCGTCAAAAGCGTGTCGCCTTCTTGGCTTTCAATAACCGCCTGTTTAAAATTGGCGTGTGCGCTAGATTCAATCGAAGCGACAAAACGGCTGCCTACTTGGGCGCCATCGGCACCTAAATTCATAACGGCCAGCATGGCACGGCCGTCGCCGATTCCGCCTGCAGCAATGAGCGGAATAGAAATGGCTTTACGCACCATCGGAATCAGGCAGAGCGTGGTGGTTTCATCGCGGCCGTTGTGTCCGCCAGCTTCAAAGCCTTCGGCCACAATAGCATCGACACCAGCTGCTTGGGCTTTGAGCGCAAATTTGACACTCGAGACCACATGCACCACTTTAATGCCTGCTTTTTGGAGTGTTTCTGTCCATATTTTAGGGTTGCCAGCACTCGTAAAAACGATAGGCACTTTGTACTTGATGATGGTTTGTATATGCGCTTCAATGTTTGGGTAAAGAAGCGGAAGATTCACGCCAAATGGTTTAACGGTAGCGGCTTTGCATTTTTGAATTTGTTCATCGAGCACGTCGGGGTACATTGAGCCGGCTCCTAAAAGACCAAGTCCGCCCGAATTGGATACCGCCGCCGCGAGCTCCCAACCCGCACACCAGATCATTCCGCCTTGTATCAAAGGGTATTGGATATCAAAAAGGGAACAGATTTTATTGCGAGATGTTGTCATATCAATTTGCTTCTTACAAAATTAGTCGAAATGCTTAACTTAGCGAGGATGAAGTCGAGGTGGTATCACTTTTTATATTCGTGTATTTTTGGTTTACTACTGAACCAAAACGTGTATGCGCAGTTTCAAGGGCAAGAATTTGTCCAAAACAAAGGTCAATGGCCAACAGATATCCAGTTTATGGCCAAAGACGGTGCTGCTAAAATTTGGATGGGCCAGGATCGTATCGTCTACCAACTTACCGATTTTTCCGCCCTTGAGGAGGCCCATCACCAACAAAAAGTCATAGATAATCCAGCTATTCCAAGTTATTTCATTGGCCAACAATTCATAGGTGCCAATCAACAAGTTCAACCTGAAGGGATGCTACCTAAGGCCCATTCATATCATTTTTTTCAAGGAAAAGATCAAAAAAAATGGGCCCAAAATGCAAGTGCTTTCCAAGAAGTCGTATACAAAGATTATTACCCCGGCACCGATTTGCGCTGGAGTGCAAATAATTCGCATTTCAAATATACTTTCGAATTGGCTCCTGGTACAGATCCGTCTCTTATTCAGTGGCGTTACCAAGGAACACCGCATATTGAACTCCATAAAGGTTCTATTTGGCTCAAAACGCCTATTGGCGAGGTCATTGAAGAGCGGCCAATGGCTTACCAAGTGGTGAACGGTGTCAAAAAGATAATTCCTTGTAATTACAAGTCCATGGAATCAGGTGTATACGGATACCAACTAGGATCTTATGATAAAAGTCTACCACTTTTTATAGATCCCGTACTCGTTTTTGCCACCTACAATGGTGCAAACTCAGATAATTTCGGCATGACCGCCACTTATGGCTACGATGGCTCCGCTTATGCCGCAGGTATGGTTTACGGCAATAATTTTCCATTGCCGAGCCTGTCAAGTTTTGATATTACCTCCAATTTTACCTCGGTGGCTGGTGCTTATGGCATCACAGATGTCTTCGTAACGCGCTATTCGCCAGATGGTAGCACCATGCTTTGGTCAAGTTTTTTAGGTGGTGGAGACAACACCCAAGGAACCGAAACAGCACACAGTCTTATTTGTGATTCGCTCAATAATATTTATGTTTTCGGCGCTACATCAAGTATGGATTTCCCAACCACAACCGGCGCCCTTCAGAGCAATCATGCCGGCGGGACGCCCAATGCCAATTTTTACTTCAATGGCGTGTACTTTGGAACACAGGGCACAGACCTTTATGTTTCTAAATTGAGCGCCAATGGTCAAAATTTATTGGCCTCGACATACGTTGGGGGAAGTGCCAACGACGGCGTCAATTACAGAACTTTAGGTTTGCCATATAATAATGTCGAGGCCTACGATTCCCTTACCACTAATTATGGAGACCAATTCAGAGGTGAAATATTTATAAATACAAACGGATCAGTGCTCGTAGCCAGTTGCAGTAGGTCAACAAATTTTCCTACGCAAAATCCTTTTCAAGCAACAAAGGGTAGTGGCCAAGATGCTGTTATCTTTCAATTGAATCCGAGTTTCTCTGCATTTCAATTTGCTTCATACTATGGTGGAAATAAGGACGATGCAGCTTATTCGGTCAAAGTTGATACACTAGGAGCTATTGTATTTGCAGGCGCCACAGGCTCAAACAATTTATCCGGAACCACTGCGGCATATCAAAGCAATTACAACGGCGGTAAAACCGACGGCTTTGTTGTTAAACTCAATGCGCTCGGCACCAATATTCAAAAAGCTAGTTATGTCGGGACGCCCAATTACGATCAAGTCTTTTTTGTAGAAATAGACCGAAACAATAATGTATATCTGTTGGGTCAAGCCAATGCCGGAGGTTTTGTCGTCAATAATGCCGCCTACAGCAACCCAGGAAGTAGTCAGTTTGTCCTGAAGCTAAATGCAGCGCTTACCACAAATTTAGCATCTACCGTTATTGGCAATGGCTCGAGTCAGATCAATATTTCACCAGCGGCTTTCTTAGTCGATATCTGCGGCAATATCTATATTTCAGGTTGGGGAGCCAATATTTTACAGTCTACGCCGCTTAGTGGTATGCCCATCACCGCCAATGCATTTCAAACGACAACCACCGGTTTCGATTTTTATTTAATGGTTTTGAAATCCAATTTCAGTGGTTTACTTTATGCAAGTTACCTTGGTGGTCCAATAGCCCAAGAGCACGTCGACGGTGGTACTTCTCGTTTTGATAAAAATGGGGTGGTATACCAATCCGTCTGCGGTGGTTGTGGTGGACATTCCGATTTCCCTACTTCACAAGGTGCGTGGTCCAACACGAACAACAGCAGCAATTGCAATAACTTGGTCTTTAAATTCGATTTTCAGCTGATTCCGAGTGCTCAATTTACAAGTTCAAACGTTCAAGGTTGCGAAGACCTCAGCGTCACTTTCCAGAATACCTCAACCCAAGGCGACGCCTACCTCTGGGATTTTGGCAACGGAGATACCACAAGTATAGTTTTCAACCCAACTATCATTTACGACGCGCCTGGAACCTATGAGGTATACTTGTATGTTACCGATAGCGTTTGTTTACTTACCGACACAGCTCAAATTCAAATTGTCGTACTCGATTCCATCCAGCTCAACCTTGCCGACACCATCAATTTATGTAGTTCAGCACCTTTTGTTTTAAATGCCAACACACAAGGCACCGCCAGTCAATACATTTGGTCCACACAAAACAACCTCAGTAATCCCCTCAACACTCCCCAACAATCCAGTATTGTGGTGACGCAAGGTGGCTGGTATTTTTGTCAGGCTAGCAACGGTTTTTGCAGCGCCCTCGATTCTGTTTTTGTGCAGTTCGACGTGCCTTTGAACGCTACTTTTACAATTGCTGATACGGTTGGATGTGCGCCATTTACCATTGATATTAACAATAACTCCACCTTTACTAGCCAATTCTTATGGGATTTCGGGAACGGCCAGCTCGATAGCATTCAATTTGAACCAAGTATTACATATACCCAACCAGGAACTTACACGCTTACTTTGACCATTTCAGATTCTATTTGCTTAGGTACTGATCAACAAAGCGTTCAAATAACTGTGGGACCAACATTAAATGTTGCGCTCCCAGATTTATTTCAACTCTGTACCTCAATTGATACCACAATTATCCCGGTCATCAATGGAAATCCGAGCCAAATTGTTTGGTCGAGTACTGCACAATTCCTCGATACCCTGAATAGCAATAACATTCCACAGCTCGATCTTTTAGATCCGCAAACTGGATGGTATTATCTTCAGATTAACAATGGATTTTGTGTAAGCACTGATAGTATTCAAATCCAGGTGTTATCGGATTCATTTTCGATTATTGGACCCAATTTGGTCTGCGCTGAAGCTCCTTTTACATTGAGCTTAGCCGGAGCAGTAAGTGCGCAAAGCATTTTATGGACACCCCAAGCTAATATCATTGGCCCCAACAATTTACCCACCGCGAGCGTTGCCGTTAGTTCGGGGCAACTCATGAACGTCACGGTGCTTACCAATCAGAATTGTACGCTCCAAGATTCTATATATATCAATGTTTCTGCACTCAACCCGCTTTTGGTAACGGCTAGCGCAGACCCTACAATCATTTTACCCAATGCCAGTTCGCAATTAACCGGGACGCCCGTGGGTAATTTTACCTATACTTGGACACCGGTGAATGGCTTGTCGAATCCGCAAGTTTCGAATCCGCAAGCAACCATAGAAGCCACGACAATTTACACACTCACGGTTACCGATGGTTTTTGCACGGGTTCGGATACCGTATTAATTAAGGTCTATGATAGCATTTGTGGCGCACCTTTTGTATTTGTACCCAACGCTTTTTCGCCAAATAAAGACGGAAACAACGACAAATTATTCGTCCGTGGTCCTTTTATCGAGTCCTTTGTTTTTCGGATCTATGATCGCTGGGGTGAGCTTGTCTGGGAAACCACTTCTTTATCGGAAGGTTGGGACGGCACTTTCCGTGGCAAACTATTAGACCCCGATGTCTATGACTATTATTTGCAAGCAACTTGTGTTGGCGGTTTAGAAAATATTATTAAAGGAAACATTACACTTATTCGTTAAATATGAAGAAGATCATTACCAATAAATCCGAGAAATTTTTAGAGGCGTATCTGAACAATGCAAGCCCAACGGGTTTTGAAACCTCAGGCCAACAAATGTGGCTGGATTATATTCGGCCTTACATCGACGATTATATCACTGATGCCTACGGATCAGTTGCTGCGGTGATCAATCCAGGGCAAGTATACAAAGTAGTCATCGAAGCCCATGCAGATGAAATTTCTTGGTTTGTTCATTACATCACAAAAGACGGTTTTATTTATTTGCGCCGAAATGGCGGTTCAGATCATATGATTGCGCCGTCAAAACGTGTGAATATTCACACCGATAAAGGCCGAGTTAAGGCGGTTTTTGGTTGGCCCGCCATTCACATGCGTCAGCAAAAAGAAGAAACACCTAGTATGAAAAATATTTTCTTGGATTGCGGTTGCAGTTCCAAAGAAGAAGTAGAAGCACTGGGTGTTCATGTTGGTTGTGTGGCCACATTTGAAGATGAATTTATGATTCTCAATCAAAATAAATATGTTGGTCGAGCATTGGATAACCGGGTTGGAGGCTTTATGATTGCAGAAGTTGCCCGTTTACTAGCCGAACAAAAGAAAAAATTACCCTTCACACTATACGTAGTGAATTCCGTTCAAGAAGAAATCGGACTGCGTGGCGCCGAAATGATGGCACACCGCATCAAACCAGATCTGGCCATCATTACAGATGTTTGTCACGACACAGCAACACCCATGGTGGATAAAATCGAAAATGGCGACCAACAGAGTGGTAAAGGCCCTGTTCTCACCTATGGCCCGGCGGTTCAAAATAATTTGCTGCGTTTCATTATTGATACCGCAACAGCCGAAAAAATTCCGTTCCAACGTGCAGCAGTTTCTCGTTCTACTGGTACCGATACCGATGCGTTTGCATATTCAAACGAAGGCGTGAGTTCAGCACTTATTTCTCTGCCCTTGCGCTATATGCACACTACGGTAGAAATGGTTCAAAAAGAAGATGTAGAAAATTGTATTCGCCTGATTTATCAGACTGTACTGCGCATTAAATCTGGTCAAGATTTCAGAGGCCTAAAATGAGGCTCGTTATTTTAATTTGATTTTTAAATCGGCTAATTCAATGAGGTCTCCGCTCACGAGCTTGGCGCGTTTGCGTAGTTCTGGTTGGCCGTTTCTCAGCACGAAGCCGTCGTCTACGATTGCCTTAGCATGACCACCCGTTTCTGCAATACCAAGCGCCTTGAGTAAACCGATGAGTTCAATATAAGGGCCGTTGATCTGAAAAGTTTGCATGCCTTATTTTGCTTTAAGCTCCATGGCCTTGAGTGTGTTCATCATGAGCGAAGCAATGGTCATAGGGCCTACACCGCCAGGAACGGGTGATATATAACTGCATTTTGGAGCGACTTCATCAAATTTGACATCTCCGACCAAGCGCCAGCCGCGTTCTCTTGATGCGTCATCTACACGCGTGGTGCCCACATCAATAATAACGACACCGTCTTTGACCATATCTGCAGTAACAAAGTTGGGTTTGCCAATAGCAGCAATGATGATATCGGCATCTTTACAGAGCGCTTTTAAGTTGCGCGTTTTGGAATGCGCAAGGGTGACGGTACAGTTTCCGGGGTTGCTGTTGCGTCCGAGCATGATGGAAAGAGGGCTACCCACAATATTGCTACGCCCAATGATTACACAATTTTTGCCTTCGGTAGGAATGTCGTTGCGGCGGATGAGTTCAAGAATACCTGCAGGTGTGGCCGGTAAAAATCCAGGAAGGTTTAAAATCATGTTGCCGATATTGCGCGGATGAAAGCCGTCCACATCTTTTTTAGGGTCTATGGCTTGTGTGATCTTTAGTTCATCGATGTGTTTGGGAAGTGGAAGCTGAACAATAAAACCATCAATACTCCGGTCTTGGTTCAAGCTTTCTACTTTTTCTACAAGGATGTCCTCCAGGACAGTTTCGTCGTAACGAATCAGCGTGCTTTCAAAGCCAATGGCTTCACAAGCTTTGACTTTTGCTGTGACATAAGAAACCGACCCGCCGTCGTTACCAACTAATATGGCTGCGAGGTGTGGAATTTTTTTACCATCTGTTTTGCGCTGTTGAACTGCCAAACGGAGCTCCTCCTGAATTTGAGCGGCTGTGGCTCTGCCATCTAATAACTTCATTCCATTTTTTTGCAAAGATACAAAGAAGCGCGGTGGCTGCAAATCCTGTATCTTTGTAAAAAAATGCTTATGCGCAAGTACTTATTTATCATCAGCCTTTTTGGCTTTTCTCAAATGCATGCGCAGCTTGCCTATCAAGGTGCTGAAATGGGTCTGGAGCCTTATGTTGGATTTTCAAATATAGGTGGGTCAGTTGGTGGTGAACTCAAATATGCCGTGCGCCTCTCAGAAAATTTATTGGTTGGCCCTTCTTTTCGGCTACAACGCAATTGGTCAAATAACCTAGGTTTGCAAAGCAACATGACCACCTGGGGAGGGGGTGTTTTTGCGCATTACCGTTATCAAGAAATCATTTTTGGGGGCCTTGAGTTTCAATACCTCAATAGCCCTTTTAGTTTTGTCAATCCGCTTGAGGTGGTAAAGCCTTGGTCACCAAATTTAATGGTTGGGGGTGGTTTTTACCTTAAATTGTCAGATAAAATTCGCCTAAATGCGGCCTTATTCTACGACGTCATTAATGCACCAAATAGTCCTTTTAGAAGCAGTTATAATTTCAAAATTAAAAACGAATACGGCCAAGTGGTACGTATACTACCCATCATCTATCGCATTACTTTTTTTATTCCAATCGATCAACAATAATGAAAATTGGCATTGTCCTTTATCCCACATTTGGTGGAAGTGGTGTCGTTGCTACAGAGCTTGGTAAAGCACTGGCAAACAAAGGCCACGAAGTCCATTTCATCACTTATTCACAGCCGGTTCGTCTCGGTTCTTTTCTTGAAAATATTTACTATCACGAGGTTTCAATTACCGATTATCCGCTCTTTGATTTTCAGCCGTATGAAACACAACTAGCAAGTAAAATGGTAGATGTAGTCAAATATGAGAAACTCGACATTCTTCATGTGCATTACGCCATACCTCATGCCTCTGCCGCATTCATGGCCCAACAAATTTTACGTGCTGAAGGTATTCAAATTCCTTTTGTAACCACTCTCCACGGCACAGACATCACCTTAGTTGGAAAAGATCCTTCTTTTGAGCCAGTCATTACTTTTTGCATCAATCATTCTGATGCAGTAACATCTGTTTCTGAGAGTTTGAAACAAGATACACTCGCTCATTTTAAAGTCACCACAGCAATTCAAGTGATTCCTAATTTTGTGCCTCCAACGCCTCCTAAAGCAACTGAACGCGGCTATATTCGCAGTAAATATGCCACAGACGATCAAGCCATCCTCTGTCATATTTCCAACTTCAGACCTGTCAAGCGTACCGAAGATGTGATTCGTATTTTTGCACTAGTAAGGGCTCAAAAAGATTGCAAACTAATCTTGGTTGGCGATGGTCCAGATCGCTATGCCTGCGAGCGTTTGTGCCGAGAACTCCATTTGTGTCACGACGTCATTTTTCTCGGTAAAGTAAGAGATACCGCACATGTCCTGGAAATCGCAGATATCTTTTTATTGCCATCCGAAACTGAGAGTTTTGGTTTGGCTGCCTTGGAAGCCATGTCTGTTGGTGTGCCTGTTGTTTCCACTAACACGGGCGGCATACCAGAGGTCAATCACCATGGAGTTTCGGGTTTACTTGCCAATGTTGGGCACACCGAACAAATGGCTAACGACGTACTCGAAATACTAGAACCAACAAATTTTATTAAATACAAAGAAGGTGCATTAGAGACGGCTCAAAAATTTAGTTTGGAAGCTATTTTGCCCTTATACGAAGAATTATACCGTAATTTAGTTTAAAATAAAAGGATGAAAATCGGTGTTTTATTATCTGGCGCAGGCGTCTATGATGGCGCAGAAATCCAAGAGGCTGTTCTTACCCTTTTGGAAATCGAGCGAATGGGATATGAGCCTGTTTGTATCGGCATTGATGCACAACAACATCACGTCATCAATCACCTCAATGGGCAAGAACAAGCGCAATCTCGAAACATGTTAGAAGAGGCAGCACGTATTGCCCGGGGTCAGATTACAGAAATTTCTTCAGTTGTGCCTGCCGACCTCGACGCATTAGTGATCCCCGGAGGTTTCGGAAGTGCTAAAAATTTTTCAACTTGGGCTTTTGAAGGACCAGAAGCAAGCATACGGGCAGACGTCAAATTACTTTTAGTTAATATGTACAACGTGGGTAAGCCTATTGTTGCACTTTGCGTTAGTCCTGTTCTTTTAGCACTTGCGTTCGAAGGCAACAACTCAGCTCCAAAGCTCACTATTGGCAGTACGCAAGTGGATTCTCCATATCAAATTTCAGCCTTCCAAGAAGGCCTTCAGGCCAAAGGAATGCAAACCACCGATTGTAACATCGATGAAATCTGTATTGATTCCACCAACCGCATCATAACGGCTCCTTGTTATATGCTCGAGGCCACCTTGCCGGAGCTCCATAACAATATTGCCAAAGCCTTTAAAGCCTTACAGAAGCTACTTGAAGCCTGACCAATCAAATATAGACCGTTGGCTTGCTGCACGTAAAAAGCAGCGTGAGGGGCGCACTGAAAGTATCTTATTGAATGGTTTAATCAATGGGGAGCGCACCGCATTGGGTCAGGCCATTACACTTATAGAAAGCAGTAATTTAACTGATCAAAAACAAGCGCAACAACTTTTACAAGCCTTACCTGTGGCTCAAAAATTAGCAAAGCGCATAGGTATTACAGGTGTACCCGGAGTCGGAAAAAGTACATTTATAGAAAACTTCGGCTTGTTGTTAGTGGAGGCGGGATACAAAGTTGCTGTTTTGGCCATAGATCCATCCTCTTCACGAACCGGGGGCAGCATTCTCGGAGACAAAACCCGTATGGAGCGCCTTTCGCAGCATCCAAATGTATTTATTCGCCCGACTGCAGCTGGCCGAACTCTTGGTGGAGTAGCTAAAAACACAAGAGAGGCAATTGCTTTGTGTGAGGCCGCAGGCTACGACATCATTTTAATTGAAACAGTGGGTGTAGGCCAGTCTGAGACACTCGTACATGGCATGGTCGATTGCTTCTTATTGCTCATGTTAGCTGGTGCCGGAGACGAATTGCAAGGTATTAAAAGAGGCATAATGGAACTCGCAGACCTCATTGTCATCAATAAAGCCGACGGAACCAATGAAGCCGCCGCCAAAGCGGCCCGTGCGGAGTACGCTGCAGCGATCCATGTTTTTGGTCAGCGCCCGGACTACTGGACCCCGCGTGTATTATGTGCGTCGGGCCTCACCGGAAGTGGCCTTCAGTCTTTATGGGAGCAAATAGAGTCATTTTTTGTTCAGCTTGCCGCGAACGGCCATCTTTCCCAAAAAAGACAAGAACAAGAACTGCAATTATTTGAGCATTTGCTCAATGATTTTTTACAGCAGCAATTTTTTGCCAACCCACTTAATCAGGAGAAATGTCGCGCCTTACGAAAAGAAATTACTAAAGGGCAGTTGCTAGCATATGAAGCCATGGCTGCTTTTCTGGGTGCTTCCTCAGAAATAAATTAATACTTAAGCATCTTTAAGTGCTGTAATTTTTCGGCTCCTTTATAAACACTAACCCAGTAAATACCAGCACGTTGAGTAGTAAGGTCGAGTGTGGTCAGATTCGATTCAGAAACATTTCCTTTATAGAGCTGCCTGCCATGTAAATCATACACAATAAATTTACAATCTTTGGCTATTGTTTTGTTATCACTGACAAGTGTAAATACACCATTACTCGGATTAGGCTGAATACTGAAATGAATATCCGGGCCATCTGGTGGTAGCGGAATAGTTTTAAACACAGCTGTAAAGGTCTGGGTATTCTCATTGACATTAACCGAAAGACTATCTGCGAGGGTATCTGAAATATTTGCCGCAGGTAACCAATGTGAAAACAGATATCCTGGCTTGGCAACGGGTTGTAAATTGATAGGCACACCATCAAAATAAGTTCCAGACCAAGGATATGTGCTTGGTTGTATGGTATTTAGGTGAATTTCTCCGGCTTCTTCGGGCTCAACTGTAAGGGTGACTTGCACTTTTTTGGTGAGCTCAAATTGCAAGTGCAATTGATTGAAAACAAATGTTGAACGACACAATAGCTGTTGTTGAAATTGTTCGTGATTGGCCTCAAAAGCAGCCATTTGACCTGTTATATTATTGGGATCACCCCAACGCGCAAATTGTAATGGCATTTCGGGCAACATAGATTCATAAAAACTTTGTTCCGTTGCCAACAATTGCTCATGTTTGTAGCTCGTATTCATTTGGTCTGCAAAACGATTGATAAAATAATTACGGTAGGCCAAATTTTGTATGCTTTGCTTCCAAATATTAATGTAAGGGTTGTCTTCTGATTGCCCCATCATGTAGGCAATATGGTTGTCTGTGCAGTTGGTCCAACCGTTGGGCTGCATGGATAATTCCAAATCAATCAATGCAAAGCGCCAGCGGTTTTGTGTCGCATCGGAGCGGTAAATTTTAATGTTATTTCCTGGCCAATCAACATTACCCATCCATGATTCTGCGATAATATAGTCTGTGTAATGTTTCAAGTCAAAGAATTGGTCAGCATCTTGCCAATAGGTTGGAGCGTCAGGGTTGAGGTCATTGAATTGACTGTAATCTGCCCAAAAATGATCTGCGTCTCCTTCGACGGCTCTCAGTATGAGATTGTACCAATAGCTCAATGAGAGTAATTCAATGGAGTCGCGAGTGGCGTTGTCATGTTGTTCAAAATACTCTTGATTGAATTTTTCACGCAATTCGTAAAGTCCGAAATAACTGCCATTAATATAGACACTTACAGGACGATAACTCGAGTAATAATTTGCTGAGCCTTCACTCATCATTCGAACCTGACACGCGTCTTTGTATGGTAGGGTGAGGTACTGATTGGAGCCATTTCTCAAGTAAAATTCGCTGTATTTAAAGCGGTTGGGCCGATCTGGCAATACGCCTAAGTTTACAGCTTGTTCTCCAAAGGTTCCATGTGCCCAACTCAGGCGAAAAGAATGTTGTGGTTGCGAGCGGCTACCGCCAGCGCCGCCGTCCATACGTATTGCTGTTTTACTCTGATGCAATAAGGCATGCGTGGCGCCTGTATCGAGTAAAATTGCATAAGCAGGTCGAACCCAATCAGTCCACCAATTGTCAAAAATACCGTTGGAACCGTATAAATTCTGAGTTGGTGTATTCACCAGCAAAATAGGCGTGGTATGGTTAACATTAAAGAGATAAGTGGCAACAGCTTGTTCACTTGGTAACAAATTAGGGTTGCCAATCGGAAAAACTTTGGCGCGCAAAACCTTATTGGTACTAATGGTAATTGGACCAACATAGGTTGCAGAATTATAATTCGGGTCTTCTCCGTTGAGCGTGTAAACCAACTTTCCAAGATTTGGTGGCGTGGAACTTGAAATAGTTATATTTAAACTGCCTTGATAAATTCCACTTTGAACGCTGATCAGCGGTCGCTGTAGGGTATCAGAAAAGGATTGCGTTCCGTTATTGGAGAGGCCTGGAGTTGCCTGCATCCAAGTAAGGTTACCAGACCCATTTGGGAAATGTCCGATGGAGATATCGGGTTGTGGGCTATTGATTTCAAGTTGACTTTGAAGTTGGTTATTGGGGTCAAATAAATAAATGAGTTCTCCAGTGCCGTCGAGTTTGAAATTGGTGTGTAGTTGTTGACCTTGAAGCGGGATAAAGCTCGCATCGAGACTTGAAATAGAGGTACTGTTTAAAGAAATTTCTATGTAGTCATAAAATTCACTGTTGGTGCTAGCTACCTGAAAAGCGAGGGAGTTGAGTGGCCCGGCTACAAGACCTGCGGCTTGTAATTCAGTAGCTAATATGAGTATTTGATGACGGGCTCCCCAATACCAATTTCCATAAGGGGCTGGGTAATCTGTATTGGAATTGGTAATCGTACCGTTGCCGATTATCGCATTATTAATTTTTATATTGGGTCTTTGAGAATAGGTTTGACCCATATTGTTACTACAAGCCGCAGGTGAACCATCGACGAAGCTTGCAATACAAGATACAAACGGGGTTTGTGTTTGGTAAAAAACCGAATTTTCAGTATACCCGCTGTTATTATAAGAACAGATGTTGACAATGATATTGGAACTGCCATCCCAAATGTAGGGCTGATTAAAGATATGGGTATTCCAGCCAACGACCGGATTGAAATTCGTTGTTGTGTTGCTCAAAGTAAATGGTGTGCTCGCATAGCGGTCTTTGCCACTACAGAAAATGCGCAAAAATGAATTTGGAGCCATATTCATACTTGGCAGCACCCACGCATTGATGCCATTCAGTTGATCGGCAAGTTTCCAATTTGCCAAGTTGATTGCCGATGGAGATGCATTATATAATTCTACCCAATCAGGTGTGTCGCCATTTTCATCGAGCGCAGCTGTAGCATTTTTATTACAGCCTTCATTGAGTAAAAGTTGCCCGTGGATATGGATGAAAATAAATGAAAAAAGAAGAAAGGATCCAACTCTCATTTTGCTAATTTACAATAAAAAACCCAGCCAAAGCTGGGTTTTTTATTCTTGTATGTGCAGAAATACTTAGTGAATGAGCTGGATGGCTTTGCGAACAATGGCGTCATTGCTCTGCAGTTCTAGGATGTAGCTACCATTAGCAAGCTCATTGGTGTTGACTTGGTATTTACCTTCACCAATGGTAAGGAGTTCCATATTCACTTTTTGTCCAAAATGGTTATAAAGTACCACTCCATGTAATAATGGACTGGCAATAAAGAAAGTTCCAGTACTAGGATTTGGGAATACTTGGGCCGCATTAAGGTCACTGATTTCCAGGCCAACAATGGAGGTCACAACAATTGAGTCAGTGTAAGAACAGCCCAAAGAATCTGTTATGGTAACCACATAAGTGCCGCCATCGAGGTTGTTGAGATCCTGAGTATTGGCGTTGTTGTCCCAACTATATGTATAAGGGCCAGTTCCACCGCTTACGGTGAGGTCAATGGCACCATCGGCACCAAAAACAGCAGGTGTTACAGCTGCACTTACAGACCAAGCCGCTGGTTCATTGATACTTGCTGCAGCACTCGCCGTACAGCCATAAGCGTCTGTTACGATAACAGAATAGCTGCCCTCTGATAGTCCAGATAAAACGGTGTTACTTGCCGTAGAGCCTGCCCAGTTGTAGCTGTATGGTGCGGTGCCGCCAGTTGCAACAACTGTAACACTACCTGTGTTGGAACCATAACACAATGGTTGAGATGCACTGGCAGTTGCCGCTAAATTACTAACAGCAAGAACCGTAACAACTGTATCGGTACAGCCAAGACCATCTGTAACAACGCAAGTGTAGGTACCTGGACCCACTGAAGTGACGTAAGTACTTGTATTGCTTGTACCTATCCATTGGTAGGTGTAAGGACTCACACCGTTAGTTGCACTGATTTCTAAGTTGCCAGTCTGGCTGCTGTTACATAGCACATTGGTGCCATTTGCCACGGCCGTCAGATTCGAAAGTTCTGTTAATGTACTCGATATGATTACAACACAGCCTGTTGCATCCGTAACAGTGCACTCATAGGTGCCCGCGGATAAGTTAGATAATGAGGCAGTGGTACCAAGGTTATTGGCCCAATTGTAAGTGTAAGGTTGAACACCTGAGTTTGCTGCTAAAGATATTGATCCAGTAGCTTGACCACCACAAGTAATATTCTGTATTGTTGGAGCCACCGTTAAGTTAGAAAGGCTCGGAACAATTACACTTACAGTTGCTGGGCACCCGTTGATATCAGTTAATATACAAGGGTACTGACCTGCTCCAACACCAGAAATGGAGCTAGTGGTTGCACCAGTTGACCACAAGAAGTTGACAGTACCTGTTCCCCCAGTCGTGGTAATACTTGCCGAACCGTCGTTAGCGCCACAAGAAGCCGCGGTTGTACTTACTGTTTGATTATATGCTACACATGACTTGAAAATTGGATTCACTACAAAAGAATATGCCGAGGTAGTGTAAGTACCACCATTGCTTCCTATCCAGCGGTAGAAGACCGTATTTGGGGTGACATAATCAGTAGAAGTTGCCAAACGAATATTACCGGTAGCAACCGCAGCTTGGTAAACCCCAAAGAAATAAGTACCCGGTGTCATATTGAGCGTGCCTGTTGCAATTGGTAATTTTATGACTACACCATTGAGGTTGTCTGCGGCAGTAGTGGTATAGGTAACTGTAGAGGCTAGCACCACCGTATTGGGAACCATTATACCGGTTGTATTGGCAGTTGTTCCATAAATATTTACACCAGCTACATAACCCACAGGAGTACCTGGGTTCAAAATAAACATTACTGAGTCCAGGAAATCGGCTTGATTAAGTGTGTAGTTGTTACCAAACTCAATGTTGGTGGCACCCGGCGCACTCGTTGCACTTACACCAATCGACCCCGTAATTCCAACTGTTTTTGACATTTCGCCCGTAGTTCGTGTAAAGGTGGTTGTTTTGCCATTATTTTGCGGGATTTGATCTCCAATATTGTTGAATACATAATCTATGGTGTACGCGCCAAGCGCTGTCACGTTAAAACTGGTAACGGTAAATGTATCAATTTGCCCAGCTATGAGGTCTTGTGCCGCACTTGTTGCGGTATATACTACTGCATTTGAAGGGTCTTTGACCGTAACGGTCATGGTTACGCCTGTTGCTGTAGCCGTACCATTGTTAATAGCCCGAGCCCAGAATTGTAAATCATTACCAGTTAGAGATTGACGCGTATGAATTTTAGTATTTTCTCCTCCTGGGTTACGGTTGTTTAGAAAGGCAATTTCATTTGATGGATCTGGACCGAATTTTGGACGGATCATGAATGCAGGACTGACGCCGTAAGCTTCCACTGGATTCCATACGCCAGCCGCACCAGTTCGAACTAGATTTTTACCAGGAGTAAATAGATTAAGGTCTGCAGCCACAGGGAAAGAGGTTGTACCTGTTTTCTTAATAGCGATGAGGTATTCACCGGCGGTCACCGGAATTGGGGTAGGGAAAGTGTGGTATTTCCAGCCCGCACCATTAGCGGTAATATTTGCGGAAGTATAAAGTGCAGTGGTAGCTACCACTCCATTGGTAACTTGAAATACCTGAACGTTATATACCTGTGTGGTTGATGCTGACTGAATAAAATAGGCAGCACCAGTCATGTTGTCTGCACCATAAACCGTATGCACAACCCCTTGCGTGTATTCCAAAGTGGAAGACCAATTATAGGCAACTTGGAATACATTGTTGTCTCTTGCAGTGTAATTATAGTCTAAGGTTAGGTTTTGGGTGGTTTGGTCGTTGGATGCTACGCCGTCTAGTTGGGTTTGTGTTTTGATGTATTTTATCAAATAAGATTTTGATGAGGTTAAAACAGGAGCCCAAGTCCCAGAAGTAAGGATCTGTTCAGCACCTATGCCTAGGGTCACAGGCGTGCTGGCATAAGTTTGAATGGGTGTTGTTGTGTTTGGTAATTCGTAAATTTCTGTTGTCAAAACAACGTTGGTAAGTGAAGCACCACTGAAATTTTTGACAGTTGCACCAAGTGGAATTCCGAAGCTAGCCTGAGTAATCGGGATGCGCGTATTTCGGTTAGTTACATAAGTAATTCCGGCATCGTTATTGGCAGGAAGTGCTGCAAACGTAAAGCTCCAGGTAAAGCCTGTAGCTTCCCAAACGTTATCCCACTCAAAATAATAGGTGGTACCGGCCATACAAATGACGTTTTCAATTTTGGAAGCGTAAGGAGTTGTTCCGGTTGAAAAACAGCCTGCAAAATCGTCGTTATTGGCAACAGGGGTAAGCGGGGAACATGACCCCGACCAAATCCATAATCGGGTATCGGATCCTCCACCACAAGAATTGATATTTAGAATACCATTTGAGCTCGGAGTAAAGGCATACCAACCTGCCGCTGTTGCGGTGGCTTGAGAGGGTGTACCTATCAATGTACTGGCAGTAAAAGTTCCGGGCGTTACAGGTAAAGCATTTGCACAAGTAAGGCCTTGTGCATCGGCTTGCCAACCCATTGAGAGCGCAATGAGTGCATACCAGAAGGGTAAAAATTTTTTCATAATTGCTTACTTTTTGTGATTAAATATTGAACAAATTAATAAAAAATGTCTTTTAAAGATGCATATGTTGAAAAATAATTTTTTCGTGGCAGTTTTTTAATTTTTCCTTTGTTTTTGAGTTGACGTTGACTAAGTTTCACAAAAGAAATGGCTTATTGTAATCATTTGCACGTGATTGCCAACATTTACTGCGATTTCATCGGTGGCTGTATCTCTGAGCATAGGAAGGATATACATCTTTGTTCCTCTTACATAAATCATGTAACAGAGTCACTCTTTTTTGGACCGCGTGAATGTGACACTTGTTAAGAGTGTCAGCAATACTGACAAAAAGACATTGATTACATGCGCAACTTGCTCAAATTGTCAGCAAAACGCTTCTTTTTTGAGCTGGCACAATCATTGTCTTGAAAGAAACATCAAAATTTAAATCAAAATGGGAAAAATAATCGGAATCGACCTCGGAACCACAAACTCTTGTGTTTCGGTCATGGAAGGCAATGAGCCAGTAGTTATTGCCAATGCAGAAGGAAAGCGTACCACGCCTTCAGTCGTTGCATTTGTAGAAGGTGGCGAGCGCAAAGTTGGCGATCCTGCCAAAAGACAAGCAATCACCAATCCAACTAAGACCATTTCATCTATTAAGCGCTTCATGGGCTCTAGTTTTGACGAGTCTGCCAAAGAAGTTTCGCGTATGCCATATGCAGTCGTAAAAGGAGACAACAACACACCGCGTGTTCAGATCGACGACCGCCTTTACTCTCCACAAGAAATTTCTGCCATGATTCTTCAAAAAATGAAGAAAACAGCAGAAGATTACCTCGGACAAGAGGTTACAGAAGCAGTTGTAACCGTTCCTGCATATTTCAATGACGCACAGCGTCAGGCAACCAAAGAAGCCGGTGAAATCGCTGGTCTCATCATCAAGCGCATCATCAACGAGCCAACTGCTGCGGCACTTGCTTATGGCCTAGACAAAAAAGGTGTCGATCAAAAAATCGTTGTTTTCGACTTCGGTGGTGGTACCCACGACGTTTCTGTACTCGAATTAGGAGATGGCGTGTTTGAAGTATTATCAACAGACGGAGATACCCACCTCGGTGGTGACGACGTCGATGAAGCCATCATCACCTGGTTGGCAGAAGAATTCAAAGCAGAAGAAGGCCTCGATCTTCGTCAAGACCCTATGGCACTTCAGCGTCTAAAAGAAGCAGCTGAAAAAGCAAAAATTGAGTTGTCTTCTACCACTACAACCGAGATCAACTTGCCATACATAATGCCTGTCAACGGCATTCCAAAACACCTTGTGCGCACCCTACAACGCGCCAAGTTTGAACAACTCATTTCGAGTATTGTCGAGCGCACCATTGCGCCGTGCCGTTCTGCGCTTCAAAATGCAGGTTTGCAGCCTTCGGACATCAATGAAGTCATCCTCGTAGGTGGTTCAACCCGCATTCCTGTGATTCAAGAAGCCGTTGAACGTTTCTTTGGAAAAGCACCTTCGAAAGGCGTTAATCCAGACGAGGTTGTTGCCGTTGGTGCTGCCATCCAAGGTGGTGTACTTACTGGCGAAGTGAAAGATGTATTGCTTTTGGATGTCATTCCACTCTCACTCGGAATCGAAACCATGGGTGGTGTTTTCACCAAGCTAATTGATGCCAATACGACTATCCCAACGAAAAAATCTGAGGTATTCTCAACAGCTGCCGACAACCAGCCATCAGTTGAAATCCACGTATTGCAAGGTGAGCGCGCTATGGCCAACGATAACAAAACACTCGGTCGTTTTCAGTTAACCGATATTCCACCTGCACAGCGCGGTGTGCCGCAAATCGAAGTGACTTTCGATATAGATGCCAACGGAATCATGAACATTTCTGCCAAAGACAAAGGAACCGGCAAGCAGCAATCCATTAAAATTGAAGCCTCAAGTGGTTTGTCAGATGAAGAAATCCAACGCATGAAAGCAGAGGCGGAAGCCAATGCAGACGCGGACAACAAGCGCAGAGAAGAAGCAGAATTAGTCAATAAAGCAGATTCTCTTATCTTCCAAACAGAGCGTCAACTTAAAGAATACGGCGACAAAATCCCTGCCGACAAAAAACAGCCAATCGAAGACGCCTTGGCAGCGCTTAAAACAGAGTTTGAAGCCAAAAACATGGCTAATCTTCAGCCAGCAATGGACAAATTAAACGAAGTGTTTAGTGCAGCTTCTCAAGATATGTACAACGCAGCAAACGCCGAAGGCACCGCCGCTGATGCGGGTGCGGATCAGAACGCTGGTTCACCACAAGATGAAGTAACTGACGTTGACTTTGAAGAAGTTAAAGACAAATAATTATTTTGTTTATCCTTATTGATAAAACACCCGTTGAACGACGGGTGTTTTTTTTTACTTTTGCTTATGCTCTATTCCAAGTCATTTATTCACCGAGAAAACACCGAATGGGTGGTTTTTGTGCATGGGGCAGGAGGGAGTTCCTCTATTTGGCACAAACAGCTCAAAGATTTTTGTGAAAAGCACAACGTCCTCCTTCTGGATTTGCGTGGACACGGTAAAAGTCAAAAAACGACCTCAGAGTCTAAATATTACTCCTTTGATCTCATCGCCAAAGATGTCATCGATTTACTCGATCAAAAAGACATTGGTAAAGCGCATTTTGTTGGTGTCTCCTTGGGTTCAATCGTTATCAAAGTACTTAGGGCCCAAAGACCAGATTTAGTCAAAAGCATGATTTTTGCGGGGGCGGTAACCAAGCTCAACATTCGTTCTAGACTTATCCTAAGAGCGGGCAGAATTCTTTACAGCATTTTGCCCCAAATGTCATTGTACAAACTAATGGCGCGCATCATGATGCCACGAGCCAACCATAAAGCTTCGCGTGATTTGTTTATTAACGAGGCCAAAAAGGTTGTCGATAAAGAATTTCAGCGATGGTTCAAGCTTACGGAACGCTTGACTGCTTACCTCACGCGCATCAATGCCGCCCCGGAAACCATTCCTACACTTTATGTCATGGGTGAGCAAGACCATATGTTTTTGAACCCTGTTCGTATTTTAGTGGATCAAGATCATGCATCTGAACTACAAGTAGTGCCCTCTTGTGGACATGTAGTCAACTTTGAACAAGCCGAAACTTTTAACTCGTTGGCACTACAATTTATCTCGCGTCACTGCGCTTAAAATTGTTAATTAACATTATTGAGAGAGATTGTTTAAAAACAATCTCAATTGTATGCGTATGCGCACTGAATTTAACTTAAATTTGTGCTCAATTTGCAGCGAAGGTTTCGCTTCAAAGAAACTTGTAAATTGAAGCTCCTATGCCAAAAGATCTCTCGATCAAATCCGTTCTTATTATTGGTAGTGGTCCTATCGTCATTGGTCAAGCCTGTGAATTCGACTACTCTGGTTCCCAAGCAGCACGCTCGCTGCGCGAAGAAGGAATCGAAGTTACGCTCATCAACTCGAATCCGGCAACCATCATGACAGATAAAGTGGTTGCAGACAACGTCTATCTTCAGCCTCTCGAACCAGAAAGTATTATTCAAATCTTAGAAAAACACCAAATAAATGCCGTCTTACCTACCATGGGTGGCCAGACCGCACTTAATTTGTGTATTCAGTGTGATGAAATGGGTATTTGGGAAAAATACGGCGTTCGGATCATCGGTGTCGATATCAATGCGATTGAAATTACCGAAAACCGAGAAGCGTTTCGCGACCTCATGATTCAGATTGGCGTCCCTATGGCGCCTCAGAAGACGGCTAAATCATTCTTAGAAGGAAAGGAAATCGCCCAAGAATTTGGTTTCCCGCTTTGTATTCGCCCGTCATACACCCTTGGTGGTTCAGGTGCAAGTATCTTGCACGAACCAAAAGAATTTGATAATTTATTGGAGCGCGGCTTACAACTCTCTCCAATCCATGAGGTCATGATAGATAAAGCACTTTTGGGTTGGAAAGAATATGAGCTCGAATTACTGCGCGACGCCAATGACAACGTCGTGATCATTTGTTCTATAGAAAATTTCGATCCTATGGGAATCCATACCGGTGATTCCATTACAGTAGCGCCGGCCATGACGCTCTCTGATACCACCTTTCAAAAAATGCGTGATATGGCCATCCACATGATGCGCTCAATTGGCAACTTTGCAGGTGGTTGCAATGTCCAATTTGCCGTATCCCCCGACGATAAAGAGGACATCATTGCCATTGAAATCAACCCGCGCGTTTCGCGCTCTTCAGCTTTGGCATCCAAAGCAACTGGTTATCCAATCGCAAAAATCGCCTCTAAATTGGCAATTGGTTATCATCTCAATGAGCTCAATAACCAAATCACCAAAACGACTTCTGCACTTTTTGAACCAACCCTAGACTACGTTATTGTAAAGATTCCGCGCTGGAATTTCAATAAATTCCCAGGCACCAACCGTCAGCTTGGCTTGCAAATGAAGTCTGTTGGAGAAGTCATGGGGATCGGGCGCAGTTTCCAAGAAGCGCTGCAAAAAGCATGTCAATCCTTGGAGATCAACCGCAATGGACTCGGTGCCGACGGCAAAGAGCTTACCAATCAAAATGAAATCCTGCATTCCTTGGAGTTCGCAAGTTGGAATCGCCTTTTCCATATTTACGATGCAATCAAATTAGGGATACCTTTTAAAACAATTGTTGAGAAAACAAAAATAGATATCTGGTTTCTCAAGCAAATCGAGGACCTCATCAAGCTCGAGCGCAAAATTGAGAAATTTCACCTCGAAAACTTGCCAGAAACCCTCTTTTTTGAAGCCAAGCAAAAAGGGTATGCAGACCGTCAAATTGCCCATTTATTGCGTTGTCTTGAGTCCGAAGTCTCTCAAAAACGCAAAGAACTAGGCATCAAACGAGTCTATAAACTAGTAGATACCTGTGCTGCCGAATTTGAAGCCCAAACGCCTTACTACTATTCTACTTTTGAATACGAAAATGAAAGCGCCGTCAGCGAGCGTCCTAAAGTAGTCGTTTTAGGTTCTGGTCCCAACCGAATCGGCCAAGGTATCGAGTTCGATTATTCTTGTGTCCATGGTGTTTTAGCTGCCAAAGAATGCGGTTATGAAACCATCATGATCAACTGTAACCCCGAGACGGTCTCTACGGATTTCGATACCGCAGACAAACTCTATTTTGAGCCGGTATTTTGGGAACACATCTACGATATCATTCAACACGAAAAACCAATCGGTGTAATTGTCCAGTTAGGTGGCCAGACAGCACTCAAACTAGCAGAAAAACTTCAACGCTACGGCATTCCGATTTTAGGTACTTCCTATGAAGCCCTTGACATAGCCGAAGACCGCGGGCGTTTTTCTAAGCTACTCGAGAAAAACAACGTGCCTTTCCCGAAATATGGTGTTGTTGAAAGCGCCGAACAAGCCATTGAACTTTCAGAAGACCTAGGGTTCCCACTGTTGGTACGCCCGTCATATGTATTGGGTGGTCAAAAAATGAAAATTGTCATCAATAAAGAAGAACTAGAGCACCACGTTGTCGATATTCTCAATGAAATGGGCAACAACCAAATCTTGCTCGATCACTTCCTTGGTGGTGCCATAGAAGCAGAAGCTGATGCTATTTGCGATGGCGAAAACGTCTACATCATCGGCATCATGCAGCACATCGAACCAGCCGGTATACACTCTGGCGATTCCTTTGCGCTATTACCTCCTTACAATCTCGGTGATTTCGTCATGACGCAAATCGAAGACATCACCCGCAAAATTGCTTTAGAGCTTCGAACAGTTGGTTTGCTCAATATCCAATTTGCCATCAAAGACGACAAAGTTTACGTCATTGAAGCCAATCCACGTGCATCGCGCACCGTACCTTTTATAGCGAAAGCCTACGACGAACCTTACGTCAACTATGCGACAAAAGTCATGCTTGGTCACAAAAAAGTCACCGATTTTGACTTTAAACCGCGCAAGGAGGGCTACGCCATCAAAATACCTGTATTCTCTTACGAAAAGTTTCCAGATATTAAAAAAGAGTTGGGTCCAGAGATGAAATCTACTGGCGAGGCCATTCGCTTTATCAAAGATTTAAAAGATCCATTCTTCACTAAAATATACGCTGAGCGAAATATGCACCTTTCGCGTTAAGTTTCGGGCCTTGGTCTTTTATTAGGCCAAGGCTTTTCGTATATTTGTTAGATGCAGCGCCTCGACGACATCACCGCACCAATTCAACAAGAATTAATCGATTTTGAAATTCATTTTCAAAACGCCATGCATGCAGACGTCGCATTGCTTGACAAAGTCACTAATTATATTGTCAAGCGCAAAGGCAAGCAAATGCGTCCAATGTTTGTTTTTTTATGCGCCAAAATGTTGGGCCAAGTCAATCCAACCACCTTCGATGCGACCACCCTCGTAGAGCTTTTGCATACCGCAACGCTTGTGCACGACGACGTCGTAGATGACGCTGCCGAGCGTAGGGGGTTTTTCTCAGTAAATGCACTTTGGAAAAACAAAATTGCCGTTCTAGTCGGGGACTACATGCTCTCCCGAATTTTACTGCTTTCCATAGAAAAGCGAAACCTGGACTTACTTGAAATTGTTGCCCGAGCTGTACAAGAAATGTCTGAAGGAGAATTACTCCAAATTGAAAAAGCCCGCCACCTTGATATCACTGAAGAGGTTTATTATGATGTCATTCGAAAGAAAACAGCATCGTTGATTGCCACCTGTTGTGAAGCAGGTGCACTGAGCGTTGGTGCCCAAGAACACCGCAATTCTATGCGAAAATTTGGCGAGTTAATTGGCCTTGCATTTCAGATCAAAGATGATATCTTTGACTATGGTTCAGGTGAATACATCGGCAAGCCAACCGGCATTGATATCCGCGAACAAAAACTCACATTGCCACTTATTTATGCTTTGCAAAATGCCGCACCGGCTGTTCAAAAAGAACTGAGATACATCATTAAAAATGAATACGACGTCAGTCACAGGGTGGCACGAGCCATTGAGTTGGTTTGGACTTCTGGTGGTGTTCAATATGCTCAAAAACGCATGGAGGCAATTGCTGCAGAGGCGCTTGAAATTTTAAATAACTACCCCGATTCACCGTCCAAAGCTTCGTTAATAGGATTGGTTGCCTATACCATGAACCGCGAAAAATAATACTATGAAACTATTTTTACATCTCTTTTTGCTTTTCGCACTGATTGGGCTGAACGCTTGTTCCAACGAGCCTTCCGCAAAACCTCAAAAAGAAAAAGCCCCCGAAAAACTTGTTCAAATCAAAAATGGTCAATATACCGAGTGGTATCCGGGTAAAAAACAAATCAAATATCAAGGTGCACTCAACAATAAAGGTGACCGAGAAGGAAAATGGAATTTTTACAGCGAAAAAGGCACGCTTCTTTCTTTTACCTTTTACCAAGCCGGCAAAAAAAACGGTCACTCTGTTGTCAAATATCCCAACGGCAGCATCCATTATTACGGTCAATATCAAAATGACCAAATGGTAGGTGAATGGGTAACCTACGACCTTCAAGGCAAAAAATCAGTAAAACTTTATGAGTAAAATCCCTCCTCATATCGTTGATCAAATTCTGCAGACTGCCCGCATAGAGGAGGTGGTCGGTGAGTTCGTTCAGCTCAAAAGAGCAGGGTCAAATTTAAAGGGTCTGAGCCCTTTCACAGACGAAAAGACCCCGTCTTTTGTTGTGTCTCCGGCCAAACAAATTTTCAAGTGTTTTTCTACCGGTAAAGGTGGCAATGCAGCTAGTTTTTTGATGGAAAAAGAGCACTTTAGTTATCCGGAAGCACTCCGATGGTTGGCGAAGCGTTACAACATTGAAGTGCCTGAGGAACGCGAAGCTACCGCCGAAGAATTGGCTGCCCTCAATGAAAGAGAAAGTTTTTTGATTATCAACGAATTTGCAAAAAACACCTTCTCTGACATGTTGCTCAATTCCCAAGAAGGCAAAGCCATAGGCCTTTCTTACTTTCAGGAAAGAGGTTTTTCAACTGCGACCATCGAAAAATTTCAATTAGGGTATTGCCTAAACACGGGAGCTGCATTTTCCGATTTAGCCCTTGAGAAAGGCTATAACAAAGCTTACCTCGAAGCAGTTGGGCTGACCAAAACAAAAGAAGATCGTTATTTTGATTTTTTCAAAGGCCGGGTTATGTTCCCCATTCACAGCATATCCGGTCGTGTCTTGGGTTTTGGTGGCCGCACCTTGCTATCTGACAAAAAAGTTGCAAAATACTTTAACTCCCCAGAGAGCATTATCTACAACAAAAGTGAAATCCTCTACGGACTCTATTTTGCCAAAGGAGATATCGTCAAATACGACGAATGCTTATTGTGCGAGGGCTATACAGATGTCATTAGCATGCACCAAGCAGGCATCCAAAATGTAGTTTCGTCCTCAGGTACATCCCTCACCAAAGAGCAAGTCAAGCTCGTGAGCCGTTACACAAAGAATTTGACGATACTCTATGATGGCGATGCCGCAGGTATCAAAGCCAGTTTCAGAGGAATCGACCTCATTTTAGAAGAAGGACTCAACGTCAAGGTTGTGCTATTTCCCGACGGAGAAGACCCCGATTCTTTCGCCAAATCAAGATCCACAGCCGAACTCAGCAGTTATATCAATACCCACAAGCAAGATTTTATTTCCTTTAAAGCGGGTGTATTATTGGCCGATGGCGGCAATGACCCCATTGTCAGGGCGGGTCTCATCAAGGATATCGTTCACTCTGTTTCTTTGATACCAGATCAAATTACCCGATCGGTCTACGTGCAGCAATTAGCAAAGCAATTTGATATCGACGAAGCAATTGTTCAGTCTGAGTTGTTTCAGTTGCGCAAAAATAATATTGCCAAAACCTACCAAGACCCTGCCTTAGCAGAACTAGAATTACCCAAGAAGCCTCTTTTACAAGCTCAGACGGCCACCGATGCTAATCCTTCGGCTACTTCACTATACGAAGCAGAAATCATTCGTATGTTGATCCAATACGGTACGCGTGTCCTTATTTTTCAGGAACATGGTCAACAACAACAAGAAATAAGTGTCATTGAACTGATTGTTAATGAGCTGAAAAAAGATGAGCTACACTTTGAAAATGAACTTCATCAAGAAATATATGAAATATTCCATCATGGCATAACAGAAGAAAATACCCTTTATGAAGCCACCTATTTCTTGCGTCACTCCAATCAGCATATTGTTTCTTTTGTTGCCGATATCGAAGCCCATGAACAACCTCTTAGTCGCAATTGGGTAACACGATATAAAATTCAAACTAAAACTGAATCTGACGACCTCTACCAAACGGTTGTTCAAGTACTTTACCGTTTTAAATTGGCTTTTGTAGAACAAAAAATAAGCAATATCAGAAAAGAAATTGAACAAAAACCTTTGCAAGAAGAAGACCTCATTCTAGCTCTTTCTGAATTGGTAAGTTTGGAAAAAATTAAAATGTTGCTCTCCCAACAAATTGGCATTACCCTCATACGTTGATCATGTTAGCAGAAACACTTTTTTATATCGGTCCTTATAAAATCTGCTTTTGGAACCTTATTTTCTTGTTGCTCATTTTTTTAGTTGCAGCAATACTAAGACGCTTGATCCATAAAGCCCTTAAAGGCTATGTACGCAGTGCAAATTTACAGCTAGAAGCCAAACAAATGGCTCGTCTGAAGCTTGTTAGTCAAAGTGTTTATTTAGTTGCTATCTATGTTGCGGTACTTAGCTTTCGTTACAATAATGGCCATGTTACATTCCAAGATTTTTTGCAATTCAAGCTGCTCTCTTTTGAGGGTTTTAAAATAGACTTTGCAGATATTTTAATTGTCGTCTCTGTTTTTTTTGGAGCCAAAATTACAGTTAACCTCACTAGGCTTTATTTTGCGCGCCGCTTTAAGGGAAGTCCTCAATTTGATGCTGGCACTGAGTTTGTCTACAACCAAATTGCCAAATACATCATTTACGTTACTTCTATCCTATTGAGTTTTCGCTTGCTCGGCATCGACCTTCTGATTTTGCTCACTAGCTCCGTGGGGCTTTTGGTAGGCTTAGGTTTGGGTTTGCAAGATGTTTTCAAAGATATGATAGCAGGCATTGTCTTATTATTTGAAGGAAATTTAAGAGTCGGAGACATCGTTGAAATTGCTGGCAAATCCAAAATCACTGGTCAAAACAACGAGGTCATGGTAGCCAAAATTGTCAAGATCAATGTGCGCACTACCCAGATTGAGACCAGAGAAGGTAACGTCTTAATTATTCCAAATACCCATTTGACTCAAGACCGCATTGAAAACTGGAGTCATGGTTCTGAGCTTACAAGGTTTTCCATAAAGTTGACGGTCGCTTATGGTTCGGATTTACTTTTAATTGAGCGCTTACTCAAACAAGCGGCGCTTGCACATCCAAAAGTCAAAAAAAATCAACCCGTCATGATGCGCCTTTCCGATTTTGGAGATTCAGGTCTCGAATTAGAACTCATTTTTTGGGCCGACCAAAGTTGGGACATCAACAATTACAAATCCGAGATTAGAGTCGAAATCGACCGTTTGTTCCGCACCTACAACGTAGAGATTCCTTATCCTCAAAGGGTTATACATCAAGCACCTTCGCGCAATTCATAAAGGTAGCGCTGTATTGTATTTTCGATGCCTAAATAGAGTGCATCTGCTACAAGTGCGTGGCCAATAGAGACTTCATCTAGAAAGACCAAAGATTTTTTTAGGAAAGCTAAATTGTCGAGATTGAGGTCATGGCCTGCATTAATGCCCAGTCCAAGTTGCTGTGCGTGCCGGGCTGCTGCCGCGTATTGCGCTACTGCGTGTTCTGGGTTTTCATTATAATTTTCTGCGTAAGGGCCTGTGTAAAGTTCAATGCGGTCAGCGCCTAATTGCGCAGCACAACTAATTTGCGCAAGGTCGGTTTCCATAAAGAGGGACACACGAACCCCCAAAGCTTTAATCTGCGCAATAACTGGCAGAAGAAAATCGCTCTGTTCTAAACAATTCCAACCCGCATTGGAGGTCAGCACACCTGGTGGATCTGGCACAAGCGTAGCTTGGGCAGGTTTGAGATCTGTAATTAATTGCAAATAACGAGCGTCGGGAAAACCTTCTATGTTAAATTCCGTTGTGACCACTTGTGCGAGATCATAACAGTCTTGGCTGGTGATATGCCGCTGGTCTGGCCGCGGATGAACAGTAATGCCTTGTGCGCCAAAGCGTTCCGCATCTTTAGCGAATTGCACTACGTTTGGTGTTTGGCCACCGCGTGCATTGCGAAGGGTCGCTATTTTATTGATATTCACGCTAAGTCTGGTCATGGCACAATAATTGAGTTGCAAAAGTACAAAACATTCAAGGAATTTAGTATTTTGCACCCACTATGCGCGCTTCAACCATTCTCTCCGAAAGAATCCCACCGCTTCTACATACAGATTCAGGTGAAAAAGCTCTTTTTTGGATGGACGAATTTCAAGTGAATCACTTGCCCGTTCTCAAAAATGGCAACTTTGTCGGTCTCATCTCAGAATCTGAATTACTCGATCAAACTACACTCGAGCCATCGCTCGATGCGCTTTTTCAGCACCTGCCACGTCCTTTTGCTTACGCAGACGCGCATTTATTTGATCTTTTGCAGCATTTTGCTTTGTTTAAACTTACGGTACTACCCGTTTTAGACCGCCAAGAACAATTTTTAGGCGTCATTAGTGCCCAAGAATTATTACAGTTATTGGCAGAAACCGGAGGGCTCCATGAAGCCGGCTCTGTTTTGGTGTTGGAAATGAATGCCAACGACTATACATTGGCCCAAATTGCGCAAATTGTAGAGAGCAATCAAGCAAAAATCTTGAACTTATTTGTTACCTACCTCCCTGATAGCACAAAAATACAAGTCAACTTGCGTATTAATCAGCAAAACCTTCGTGCAATTATCCGTACCTTTGAGCGCTATGATTACCAAGTGCTCGCAAGCTTTGACAACACCCAACAACCCAATGAACTTCAGGAGCGCTACCAAGAACTCATGCATTATCTGAGCATGTAATGAAAAAGATTGCTATTTACGCCAAAAAAGTTTCAAAGGCTGATTTACCCGTTTTTGAAACGCTCCTTAGCGGTATTACACAGCAAGGTTGGCAACCACTTTTAGAAACTGAATTAGCACTGCAACTACAAAATAAGTTTCAGTGGCCTGCAACATTCGATGTTTTTGAGTCCCATCAAGACCTCAAGTCTAATGTTGAGCTCATGATTAGCGTCGGTGGCGATGGTACTTTTCTCAAGGCCGTTTCCTATGTACGCGACTCAAAAGTCCCGATTTTAGGCATTAATACAGGTCGTTTGGGTTTTCTTTCAAATTTATCTAAAGACAAAATTGGACAAACCCTTGAGCGCTTTGCCGCAGGGCACTACGAATTCCAGAAAAGATCGCTGTTGCGCGTTCATACTGAAAACGCATTATTCGGCGACGAAAATTTTGCACTAAACGAGCTCACTCTCCTAAAGAAAGACACCTCGTCAATGATCAAAGTACACGCTTACCTCGGAGAAAAATTCCTCAATACCTATTGGGCCGACGGCCTCATTGTTGGCACCCCAACGGGCTCTACTGCATACAGCCTGAGCTGTGGCGGGCCTATTATTACACCTGGCTGTCAAGTACATATCCTTACACCAATTGCCCCTCATAATCTCAACGTGAGGCCCGTAGTTGTACCTGACCACATGCCCATTTCCTTAGAAGTTGAAGGCCGCGAACGCAGTTATTTACTCTCACTCGACGGCCATTCGCAGCACATCAAACAAGGCGAAAAAGTAACAATTACCAAAGCAGAATTTATGATCAATGTTGTTAAATTTGAGGACAACAACTTTTTAGATACCATCCGTAACAAAATGTTATGGGGCTCTGACACCCGTAACGAACTTTAATTATGAAAAAACCATTTTATATGCTCCTTTTAGGGAGTATGACCTTATCCGCTCATGCACAAGAAGCACAAAACGCACAAGTGAAAAGTAGAATTGATTCAGTGAGTTATCTTGCTGGTCAAAATATCGCTCAGAGCGTCCTAAAAGATTTCCCTGAGGCCAATGTAGCATTGCTACTCCAGGGGCTTAGTGACGCCTTGATGCAGCGTCCAGGTCTTATTCAAGACCCCACCAACCAATGTGTCATGTCTTATTTTCAAGAAAAAATGCAGGCCATTCAACAAGCTGAGCAAGCTGTCAACGAAGAGGCCCTAGCAGCCGAAAAAGAAGCGGGCCGCATCAACCGTGAAAAAGGGGAGGCTTTCTTAATCGAAAATGCGAAGAGAAAAGAAATTCAAACTACGGCAAGCGGTTTGCAGTATGAAGTCCTCAAAAAAGGCCGAGGTAGCAAACCTACCGCAAGTTCCACAGTTAAAGTTCATTACACCGGTACAAACATAGATGGTCAGGTATTTGACAGTTCTGTGGAAAGAAAGGAACCCATTTCCTTTCCATTGAATGCCGTCATTCCTGGTTGGACCGAAGGTGTACAACTCATGAGTGTTGGCTCTAAGTACAGATTTTATATTCCGCAGCAATTAGCCTACGGACCAGGATCTCCAACAGAACTCATACCGCCTTATTCCGTTCTTATTTTCGAAGTTGAATTACTTGATATTGAAAAATAAAGCCATGAAAAAATCTCTTTTATCCTTATTATTTCTCTCTTTTTCAGCAACATGCCTTGCGCAGCCTACCACAGAACCGGAAAATGGAATTTACGCGCGTTTTTCAACGAATAAAGGCGTTATTGTTTGCCAACTCGAGTACCAAAAAGCGCCAATGACGGTCGGAAACTTTGTGGGCTTAGCCGAAGGAAAGCTAAAAGTTGACAACATCACGATTAACAAGCCCTTTTTTGATGGTTTGGTTTTTCATCGCGTGATTGCTGATTTCATGATCCAAGGTGGTGATCCACTGGGCAACGGAACCGGTGACCCAGGTTATAAGTTCTACGATGAAATTGACCCGACACTCAAACACACCGGGCCTGGCATTTTATCCATGGCCAATTCTGGTCCAAATACCAACGGCTCTCAGTTTTTTATTACCCATAAAGAAACACCTTGGCTTGATGGCAAACACACTGTTTTCGGTCACGTTACTAGCGGTCAGGATGTGGTCAATGCAATTGCCCAAAACGATACAATGCGCAAAGTGGAAATCATTAGAATCGGAAGCGAGGCCGAAAAATGGAACGCACAAGCAGCTTTTGATCAAGTTTATCTCGAACTTGCCAAAATTGCAGCGCTTTCCCAAGAAGACTACAAAGCATATATGTTTAACGAGGTAAAAAAGACCTATCCGAATGCTGTTCAAAGTGCAACAGGCCTGGTTTATGTCATTGTTGAAAATGGTACGGGTGCGGAAGTTAAAGAAGGCAAAAAAGTAAGTTTACACTACACCGGAACCTTGCGTCGTGGGGGTAAAAAATTCGATTCTTCCAAAGACCGCAACATGCCGCTTGAGTTTGAATATAAAGTGCAACGCATGATTCCCGGTTTTGAAGAAGGGATCACGTATATCAAAGAAGGAGGCAAAATCCTGATTGTCATACCATACTACAATGCCTATGGCAAACAAGGACGTCCAGGTGCTATTCCGGCATATGCAGACTTGGTTTTTGAAATCGAATTGCTTTCAGTTACCGAGGTAGCACATGACCACCCTCATGGTGAGCACGACGGTCACCAGCATTAATTCGAAAACGCGTAACTCAAAATATTGGCGCCCATCTGCAAAGCTTGGCGCCTTTTTTCTGGAGGGTCATTGTGAACTTGTGGGTCTTCCCAACCGTCAGATAAGTCCGTTTCATAAGTATAGAGGCAAACCAAGCGCCCATCAATGACTATCCCAAAAGCCTGAGCTTGTTTCCCATCGTGTTCGTGAATTTTTGGCAAGCCGTTGGCAAAATTATATCGTTCTTTAAAAATCGGATGTGAGGATGGCAGTTCGGTAAGTATGGCTTCGGGGAATACTTTTTTAAGTTCAGCGCGTACAAAGCCGTCCATTCCGTAGTTGTCATCAATGTGTAGAAATCCGCCAGCCAAAAGGTAATTCCTTAAATTCTGTGCTTCTACTTTGGAAAAAACGACATTGCCGTGTCCGGTCATGTGTAAGAACGGATATTCAAAAATATCTGGGCTTCCAACAGCCACGTATGGAACTTCTCTGGAAATATTCATACCTAATTCAGTGTTGCAAAACTTAACGAGATTAGGCAAGGCTGTAGGGTTGGCGTAGTAATCACCGCCACCGTTGTATTTGAGCACCGCTAATTGGTAGCTTTGTGCTTGGAGTGCAAAACAGGTGCTTATCGTTAAATAAAGAAGTACAATAGTTTTCACGAGCGTCTTTTGAAATAATAAATTTGATCGGTACCATAAGGATGCGCATGCGTTGGTACCCGATTGAGAACAGGTGCTTTGACACCTTCACCAAATACAAGATCACCAACCAACACATAGGCTTCATCCCAAACATTATCAATGATGAAATACTGTAGTGTTCGACTTCCGCCCTCGACCATTACAGAATGAATGCCGCGTTTGTAGAGTTCGTCGAGTATATTTTTAGTATTCGTTTCTGCAATTTTAACCCATTCAATTCCTTCTTTTTTTTCGTTTTTCAGTCTATTAAAGATGAGTGTTGGCGCATCTGTTGAAAACAAGCTGGTGTTGTTCTGAACCTGCAGCTGGCTATCGATGAGAATTCTTATTGGATTCTGGCCGCTGATGTCGCGGACGGTAAGCGAAGGGTTGTCATTAATAGCGGTATGTTTGCCAACAAGAATACTCATTTCTTGGCTGCGCCAGTGGTGGACAAGCGAACGCGATTCTTCCGATGAAATCCAATTGATGCCTTTTTGATCGTTGTCTCGGACCCGGTCTAGGAATCCATCTTTGGTTTGTGCCCATTTGAGGACAACATGCGGACGTTGTTTCTGGTGATAACAAAAAAAACGTTTGTTCAGTTGTTTTGCTGCCGTTTCTAACAAACCTACCTCTACCTCAATTCCTGCCTTTTGAAGTCGTTCAATGCCTTTTCCAGCAACCTTTGGGTTTGGATCTTTACAAGCGACAATCACTTTTGCAACCTGCTTTTCGATCAGCAAATTACTGCAGGGAGGGGTTTTACCAAAATGAGCACAAGGCTCTAAACTTACATAAACCGTTGCTCCTTCTATTGCTGTAGGATTTTTCAGGCCTGCAATAGCGTTCACTTCGGCGTGTGGACCACCAAAAGATTCATGGTAGCCTTCGCCAATGACGAGCCCATCCTTCACAATTACGCAACCAACCATCGGGTTCGGTGCTACTGCACCTTGGCCGAGTTGGGCAAGATCAAGGCAGCGTTGCATGTAATCTTGGGGTTTCATGTGTTCAAAGGTATTGAATTTAGCGCTGAACTACCCATCGAAAAGTCAAATTGATTCTTTCGTGGGTGAGTTCTTTTACTTTAGGTAGTTGGTGTTTGTAATGATGCTGAAGCGGACCATCCATGAGCAATAAACTTCCGTGAGCCAAAATGAGTTTTTTTCGATCTCCATTGAATTTATGTTTAAATTCAAATGGTCTTGCAGCGCCTAAGCTTAAAGAAGCAATGCTAGGATTGGTGCCTAGTGTTTTTTCATCATCGGCATGCCAACCATTTGAATCTTGCCCATCTCGGTAATAATTGATCAGGAGTGCATTGAATTTAGAGCCAGTGAGTTTTTCTACTTTTTGACGCAATTCTTCTAAATAATTTGGAAAAACATGCACCTTTAGCTGTTGACCGGCATAACCGTATTGCTCGCCATTCAACGCAAAATAGGCCTCGAGTCTGGGTACTTTTATTTTCTTTCCAAATAAAGTAATTTCATTTTGTTCCAAAAGCGCTTCAGCCATGATGCGTTTCATTAATTCTTGACTTTGTATATTGCTTAAAAAATTCGGATAATAAACAACGCGTCCATCTGTAGAGATGACGTCTATTTTTTCTGAATTTTCGTACTCGGTAAACATTTCTATTTTTGTACTTAAAATTACAACATGCATTTTATAGATTCGCTTTTTGAGCTCAAGAGTGGCGATTTTGGGAAAATTGTTTTTGGCTTCCTCACCAATATTATTCTGGCCCTTCTAATTGCAGTTGTTGGGTTCTGGTTAACAGGTGTACTTACGCGCTTTGTCAACCGGATGCTGCGCAAAAGTGATACCGATCCGGGTTTGGTTTCGTTTCTAACGAGCTTTTTGTCCTTAGCCCTCAAAATTATGGTTGCCATTTCAGCGATAACGCAACTTGGCGTTGAAATGACCTCGTTTTTAACACTTTTAGGCGCTGCAGGTATTGCCATCGGTATGGCCTTTTCAGGCACCTTATCTAATTTTGCAGGAGGGATAATGATTTTAGTGCTCAAACCATTTAAAGTAGGAGATGAAATTCAAGCGAGTGGAAATCAAGGTGTTGTATCAGAAATTCAGATCTTCAACACGTACCTCCAAACTGCCGACAACAAAACTTTGATTTTTCCGAATGGCCCATTAGCTAACGGAACCATCATCAATTATACGAAAGAAAAAACAAGATGTATTACTTGGGTTTTTCATTTTGAACAGGATATTCAAATTGGGGCTATACAGACTTTGTTTTTTGAAATATTAACGGCAGATAAACGAATTCAAAATAAACCAGAGCCTTTTATTGCTGTGCAACAGCTAACTGCTGCTTCGCTTGAAATCAAAGTACGGTGTTGGGTGAAAACCCCCGATTATACGAACGTATATCATCAGGGTCAACAAGCGCTCATTGAGTCTGCCCGCAAAGCTGGTTATGTATTCGCTAAGAGTTAAAAAAATATTAAATTCGGCGCAATTGAACTAAAATTAACCTAACCTATAAGATCTTACATATGCTACTAACTATATTACTTCTAATCTTCACAATGGTGGTTGCGCCACTTATCTGCCTTAATTTTGGCTATACCCCCAATGATATCCAATACGACATCTTAACCCAGATGTCATGGCCAGTTGTTATTGTAATTGCCTATTGTTTTCTTGTCGGAGAACTTTCGCGCAATAATTCGCAGGTAGATAAACTCTGGAGTATTGTCCCCATCTATTACGTTTGGCACATGACTCTCTTGGCACCTGTTGTCTCGGATCGAATGGTATTGATGTCCATTTTAGTCACTATTTGGGGTGCGCGCCTCACTTTTAATTTTGCTCGACGGGGTGCTTACACCTGGCGTTTTTGGGCCGGTGAAGAAGATTACCGTTGGGAGGCATTGCGCCAGCGACCTGGTTTCAATAACAAATTTATCTGGGCGCTTTTTAATTTTTTCTTCATATCGGCCTATCAAAATGTCTTGATTTTTTCGTTTACAGTACCCATCTTGGCAACGCTTTCCAACAACATCAATCCAGAACTCAACACCATTGATTACCTGTTAGCAGGCCTCATGCTTTTAGCCATCGTGCTTGAATTCATTGCCGATCAACAACAGTATGATTTCCAAACTGAAAAACACCGCCGTATTCAGGCCGGTGAACCGCTCGGTGAGTACGAAATTGGCTTTGTCTCTACTGGTCTTTGGTCTATCGTTCGACATCCAAACTACGCCATGGAGCAGAGCATTTGGGTCATTTTTTATTTGTTCAGCGTCAATGCAACAGGCCAATGGGTCAACTGGACCATTGGCGGTTGTGTGCTTTTACTGATTCTTTTCAAAGGCAGCTCAGATTTCTCAGAGGAGCTTTCGGCCGGCAAATATCCTGCCTACAAAGATTACCAAAAACGCGTTCCGAGGTTTATTCCCGGGCTTAAGTTTGGTAAATAAATCCTTTTACCATAAAAACTTTAGCACGCTAAAAGCCAGGGCAAAAAACACAACGATTTGCATAAACCATTGGGCGCTCCCAAGGTGGCCTTTTGATTTAAGGTAAAAATGATTTAGGGTACCGAGTATCAGACCAATTGCCAAAGCCAAGACGAGCGGATTGCTCATATCAGGCCGAATTGCTCAAAATGATGCGCAAAATGTTTGGTGTGTAACTTTTGCCATTGGGCGTAATTCAGGTTTCCGTAAAAGGGATGGAGTGCTGTTTGATCGGGTTGGTTTTCGTAATGCTCTAAAAAGGCTAAAAATGCTTCGGTAAATTCATCGATTGCGGTCTCGATTTCTTCGTTACGCAATGGGGTAGAAGGGGTAGCGAAAGAGACTTGGATGTCTTTGGCCATTGGTTTGTCGGTTTCTAGCCAAGCTTGCATGCGCTCAATACGGTCTTCTGGCACTTCCAATTTGAAATCGCCTTGCCCGATAGACATGTAGAGTGCATCGGCGAGGTGTTCTACCATTCGTTGGGCAGTCATTTGCCCCCATTTGGCTGTAGATTCAGATTGGAGCTTGGAGAGTTGAGCCAACATAGACTCGAGTTCTAATTGCAAGGCAGCGGACATTATTTTTGACCTACAATAATATGAAGTGAATGCGGTACCACACGCACATTGAGCTCGTGGGTCACTGTGAGTGGTTCGCCATCGTGGTGCGCTTGACCATTGGGAATGGAAATTTTCGCTTTTTTGAAGGAAATAACTTCAGCATAGCTTGAGCGGTCAGAGCGTCCGGTAAAAAATTGGAATATCATTTTGGGTATGCCAAAGAGGGAAAATGGCTTGAGTAAAACAAGTTCAAGTTTACCATCAGTGGCATCTGATTTGGGAGAAACCTTGAAACCATTACCGAATTCTGAGGTATTGGCAATTGTGCAAAGAACAACTGGCATTTTTTTGATTTGACCGTTGGTGTCTATGGAGATATTCATAGGGTTGTAACGGAAAAATTCTTTGAAAACATGTTTGACGTAGGTCCAAAAACCGCGTTTTTTGTCTTCGTCGAATTTTTTGGCGATGATGGCGTCTAAACCGTAGCCCCCTACACCCAAGAATGGTTGGTCATTGACCAAAACAGTATCCATCAGAATTTGGTGGTTTAGATTAATGGTTTCGATTGCTTTTTTGATGTTGCGCGGGATAAACATATGGCGCGCCAGGCCATTGCCCGAACCAATTGGAATAACAGCTAAACTGGTTTGGGTATTGATAAGGCTTGTGCCGACTTCATGAACAGAGCCGTCGCCACCAACAGCACAAACAATCTCGACGCCGAGCTGAACGGCTTCTTGGGCAATTTCGATGGCGTGACCCTTGTATTGCGTGTATTGGATTTCAAAAGAAAAGAGGTCGTGGTTGAGATAGCGACGTATGAGCGCAGGGATGTCGTCCTTGCGACGAACACCCGAGATGGGATTGATAATAAACCAAATGCGCTTTTTCATAAGTGCCTGAAGACGCGGTCTTCGTTCAAAATTAAACATTTTTTGTCAAACAGTGGTAAAGTTTTATCCCGTTGTGTAAACAGGAAAGAGGTTTTGACGTATTTTTAGCAACAAAAATAATGCCATGAAGAAAAAAGCCGCTAACGACCCAATCGCTACTAATCGACAACAACTCATCGATATTTTATTACACAAATCAGCTCTCAAGCAAGATATTGCCGACGATTTAGAGCTTGTTTTTGATCAATTGCGCCAATTAATCGAGCAAGAGTTTGTGGTTTTAAAACAAGTGGTTACCGACGAACGCGTGCGCTTATTCATCAAGGACCGCGGTGATCACGAATTCCATGTTTACATTGGCAGCGATGTGCTCGTTTTCAACTTACATCACAATGTTTTTCGTTTACCTGACTCCAACCCACTCTGGGGTACGGCATACTTCAAGGCCAATCCTAACAATGGCTATTTTGGAACCATCCACATCTACAATTTTCTAGCTGAATCTTTACAGCAAAATCGCCTCGACGATATGGGCAATTTAATTGCACGCATTTTTGTCAATCACGAAAGGCATTTCTTCATTGAAGGGAAAGGTTCTTTGGGCTACACCTTTAGCGACCCTCAACATATGCTACTGTCTGAACAACTTTTGCAACTTATTGCTCAGATGGCCTTTGCCTACGCATTGCAATTTGATTTGTACATACCGCCATTTGACTACATGGATAATGTTAGTGTTGGTCAAATTTTCATGATGGGAGAACAACTCAAGCTCAAAACTGCTAAAAGACTCGGTTTTAAAATGAGTTCAGACGACACAGATTTTTCGTAAAAAAAAAACGAGCGTCCCTTGCGCTTCAAGAAATTCCTACTATATTTGCAATCCCAAAATCTGGGGTTTTGACATTTTGGCCCATTCGTCTAGTGGTTAGGACGCAAGGTTTTCATCCTTGAAACAGGAGTTCGATTCTCCTATGGGCTGCCAATTTAATGGCCCATTCGTCTAGTGGTTAGGACGCAAGGTTTTCATCCTTGAAACAGGAGTTCGATTCTCCTATGGGCTGCATTTTAAAGATTAATTATATAAAAGCTATGGCAAACCATAAATCATCCATCAAGCGCATTCGTTCTAATGAGTCTAAGCGCGTGTTGAATAAATACCAACACAAAACAACGCGCAACGCTATGCGTAAATTGCGTGCAACAAAAGACCGCAAAGAAGCTGAAGGCATGCTTCCAATGGTTGTTGCTATGCTAGATAAACTTGCAAAACGCAACATCATTCACAAAAACAAAGCAGCAAACCTCAAGTCAGGCTTGCAATTGCGTATCAACGCACTCTAATTACTTGTTTTTGTAATCGTCATTAAGGGCTACCTCTCAAGGGTAGCCCTTGTTTTTTTTAGTAAGTTTGCACCATGCGTATTTGTGTACTTGTCATTCTTTTTTGTTGCTTTTACAGCAAATCAAATGCTCAAAAATCATTTACTCCAGACACCTTGCTTGCTGGCCAACGCGCATTGGGTAATACCGATTCGCTTTTACAATTTATGGACGGTTTTGCTGCGCCATTTTTTATAGGTCCTCAACAAGTTCGGCCCGATACATGGGCGCTATTCAAACCAGGAATAGCACCGCTGAGTTCCGTTTCTTATGCAACCAAGAAATTGTTGTTTAGCGCGCTCCCACACTTAGGATTTGCCTACGGATTTGGCGCGCAAGGTACGCAGCGCCTTCGTCTAGATTACGAGCAACAGTTTGCCAAGCGTACTTTACTTAATGTACGTTATGATCGTTATCAGCGCACTGGTTTTATTCGTTCGGACGATCTTCGATACAGTTCGCTTGATATCAAAGTGATACAACGCAGCAATCGCTTGACGATGATGGCCGTCTTTTCGAATTTCAGCAATGACCGACAATGGTCGAATGGCGTTGCAGATTGGTCCGCTATTTTTCCTGGAAATACAAATTTGGTACCCGTAAGAAAAAACGAAGCCTTTTCCTTTGAAAATGCCTACAAGTTGAGATTAGAAAATAGTTATATGCTAAGTTCAGATAGCACCTCTGGATTCAGAATTTTGAGCAAACACAGCTATGAAAACAAATTGCGCCGCTATGAAGAAACCGATTCATTAGAACTTTTCTACACCCAGCTGTACCTTAATTCAGATTCGTGTCGTGATCGTTTTTCAACGCAGGTTTGGAATAATGCAGCTGGTATTGGGTTTGTTGGCCTGCACCTTGATTGGCAAACGACACTACAACTTAAACAAATGCGTTGGCAGGATACGCAATTCGCATATGATACTACAGAAATCAATATTGTCAATGAACTATTTTTTAAATCTGCTCATTTTTGGATTGAACACCAAAGTACTTTCAATATAATCGGTGCAGGTGGAGGTCAGGTTGCGCAGAGCAGATTGGTGTATAAGCTTCCTTTTAGTAAAATTGATTTTTACCATGACTATCGCAATGCTTGGCCTGTGCTGATGCAAAGGACCTACATGAGTAACATCACGCAATACCAGCAACTTTTGCCCGAGCGCGAGCAAGTTAATTTATTCAAGTTGGCCTACCAATTCGAAAAGAAGAATATCAATACCAACCTACAGGCTACATACATGCGCGCCCGACAAATTTACCGTTTCTCGGCATCGACTATGAGTTGGCTTTTGGAAGGTCCACAGCAGGCTTTTGAAGCAGAAGTAAAAGCAGCATATAAATTGGGCGCGTGGCGCATTGGTGGCGCCCAGAAGTATATATTTTGGCAGCGTTCTGAAGCGAATGTCTTGCTACCATTTCGGTCTCAATTAAGGCTAGAATGGGCAGGAGGGGTTTTTAAAAATAAACAACTGCATTTGCATGCCGGAATTGGAATGGAGGCGCTTTATGGTGCTCAAACAACACGCATAAGCTATATATCCTTTATGGAAACCATTGATTGGCAAGTTTATGAAGCGCCAGCCATTAATCCAGTAAGTCAGCTTTATAATGCCCAATTGGATATTGCCCTCGAGGTAAAGACTTTTCGATTTTTTGTTCAGGCAACTAACTTACTGACCGCAATAGATTATACGGCAAGTCAATACAATGGGCTGCCTTACCCAACTTTTCAGTTGCGTTTGGGTCTTACTTGGGATTTTTGGAATTAGCAATGCTACTTGAAATTAACCAAGTACTTCAGCCATTTTGGCGCCAATCTGTGCAGGTGAGTCAACTACGTGGATGCCACACTCGCGCATGATGCGTTTCTTTGCTTCGGCGGTGTCGTCTGCACCACCAACGATTGCACCGGCATGGCCCATGGTACGTCCTTTAGGAGCGGTTTCGCCGGCAATAAATCCAACAACTGGCTTGGAGCCGTTTTCTTTGATCCAGCGAGCGGCAACTGCCTCAAGGTTGCCACCGATTTCACCGATCATGACGATTCCTTGTGTTTCTGGGTCGTTCATGAGTAATTCAACGGCTTCTCTTGTGGTTGTGCCAATGATTGGGTCGCCACCAATACCAATTGCGGTGGTGATGCCCATTCCAGCTTTTGCGACTTGGTCTGCAGCTTCATAAGTAAGTGTGCCGGATTTAGAAATAATACCGATTTTTCCTTTTTTAAAGACAAAACCAGGCATGATACCTACTTTGGCTTCGCCAGCGGTAATGACGCCTGGGCAATTTGGACCTATAAGGCGTGTGTTGTAGGCTTTGATATATTCTTTGGCTTTGACCATGTCGTTGACAGGAATGCCTTCTGTGATGCAAACAATGACTTTAATACCTGCTTCTGCAGCTTCCATGATGGCGTCTGCTGCAAAGGCAGGCGGAACAAAGATAATTGAGGTATCGGCTCCAGTTTGCTGAACTGCATCAGCAACAGTATTGAAAACTGGACGCTCAAGGTGCAGTGAACCACCTTTTCCAGGCGTAACACCACCAACCACTTTGGTTCCAAATTCAATCATTTGGCTAGCGTGGAAAGTACCCTCGCTACCCGTAAAACCTTGAACAATAACTTTGGAGTCTTTATTTACCAAAACACTCATAATATCTGTTTTTTTGCGTGTCAAAAATAAGCATTTATTTGGCGTCTATGACCTTCATTTTAAAATAGAGGATTTTATCCTTACCAATTTTATCTGTACCGCTTTGACCATAGCCTAATTGAGGCGGAACCAAACAATGTAGTTGACTCCCAATAGGCATATTGTATAATGCCTCTTGCCATCCTTTAATGAGCCCAGTCAACGGTAATCCAATTGGTTTTTTTTGAATTTCTATGACCTTACCAGAAAGCAATTTAAGGCTGTAACTTACCCAAATGCTGTCGTGTAATTGAATTGGTCTTCCGGTGCCCAATGAATCTATTTTTAGATAGAGACCACTTCCGGTTGGTTTGAGCCCAAGTTGAAATTTGTCGTTGTAATTTTTTATTTTTGTATCAAAGCGCTTGATTTCAGCAGCGTTATAATCGCAAGAGGTCAAAATAAAAATAATGAGTGTCGAAAGACTGCCCATTAAAATGGATTTTTTCATAATTTTTCAAGGATAGCCAGGTAATTTTCTTCGATGGTAAATACCCGTCTGCATTTAAAGCCGCATTCGGTGGCATGCTGATGCAAGGTGTCGTAGTCAACGTAAAGCCAATTGAATTCGGGACCCGTAATTTTTTTATATTGCATTGTGAATTTGAAATCACCGTAGTAACTGGCATTCAGATCGAGCCAATAGCTGCCGTCTTCGTCTTCATAAAGGTATTTGACGTCTGTTGAGTCGGCAACGAAGCGGCCTTCGGGGGCCAGTAGACTATGTATTTTTTGTAAAAACTTCGGCAGATTGGTCAGGTTTTGCGCCAAGCCCATGCCGTTCATCAAGGACAAAATGGTGTCGTAAGTTGCTGTTGTGTTGAGCGCGTAAACATCTATTTGTTGCGCTTGAATGCCTTTTTGCTTCATGTGGGTTACGGCCCCAGCAGAGATGTCAATGGCGCTCACTTTGAGGCCGCGGTCTTGCAGCGCTAAGGTGTGAACACCTGCTCCGGCGCCAATATCCAGTACGTGACCTTTGCAGTTGTCTAAGGCAATAAGTTCGAGTTCGGGCATGTCGTCTTCTTTGCGAAATAAGACTTCAATTGGGATGATGTCGTCGTCGCAGAGATCAGAACTGACAATAATGTCAAAAGGTTTTTTGTATTGAGCGTAATCTAAAATGGCCTGACCAATTGGGTCGCCAACTTGTGTGCTTGCTTTAGTAGTCATATTCACTGTAATCGTTGAGATCGTCGTCGGCGTAGTCGTCGTCAAAGTCGTTGAAGCCAAATTCATCGTCTTCATCGTCGTCAGAATGCACCGAACTTTGGCCTAAATGGTCATCTGATCCAAAAAGGTTTTCGTCGAGCATCGATTTGGTAGTTTCTTGAGGAGCGGTTCCTATGGCGAGTGCCATTATTGGTGCATCGGGGGCTTCTTTTTGATATGCAATGAGCTCAATTAAAAAAATCCACATGCGCATAAAGTCATAGACCAAAATAAAGCGTTGGTCTGGTTCTGTTAAGAAATCTTGTATGCGCGCTTGTTTCATAACAGAAGCGGGTTCATCGATGGCGTCGTCGTCGTAGGACATATCGAGTAGAGAAAGTTCGTGGCCTTTGTCCCAGTTGTCGTTGGAGACATAAAAGCTGGCCATTTGATCGCCATTGAATCCAAAAGCGGACATAATGGCGTGGTAAAAAGTTTCAAAATTAGCCTCGTTGGAAATGAGGATATCTCTGAAAACTTCTTCGTTTTTGTCGCTATCGAGTAAGACCCGAAATTTTAATCCTGGCATTTGATGAGATTTACGATAAAGATACTCATTATTCGGGCAGATGAGGTGTGCGTTGCACTTTTAAACCAAGGGTGGCACCGAAGCGCAGCATTTCTTGAACTGCTTGGCTGTAGTCGTTAGCGATGATTCCCTCTAAAATGGCATCCTTGATATGGGACTTGATTTGCCCGATTTCTGCACAAGGGCCAATTTGGTAAGTATCCATAATCAGTTGACCACTGACTGGTGGCTGGAAATTTCGAACCCGGTCTTTTTCATCTACTTGTTTAAGTTTTTCAGCAACGAGCTCAAAATTTTGTTTGTAGCGCTTGACTTTAAATTCGTTTTTACTGGTGATATCTGCATTACACAACAACATAAGATCATCGATGTCGTCTCCGGCCTCGTGCAGCAAACGTCTGATAGCAGTATCTGTTACCGAACCTTTAACCAGTGCAATGGGGCGCAAATGTAGACGCACCAATTTTTGAACATATTTCATTTGCTGATCAAGCGGCAGACGCAAGCGTTTGAAAATGCGCGGAACCATTTTGGCGCCAAGTTCTTCATGTCCATGAAAGGTCCATCCAACTTGTGGATCAAAGCGTTTAGTTGGAGGTTTGGCGATGTCGTGAAGGATAGCAGCCCACCTCAGCCATAAGTTATCAGTATGCTGGGCAATATTGTCGAGTACTTCCAATGTATGGTAAAAGTTGTCTTTATGTGCTTTGCCTTCTCGGGTTTCAACACCTTGAAGGGCGAGTAACTCTGGGAAAAAGTAATCGAGAAGGCCGGTAGCTTGTAGTAATTTGAATCCTCGTGAGGGCTGTTTGGTCAATATAATTTTATTGAGTTCATCAGTAATGCGCTCTAGAGAAAGAATTTGCAAGCGTTCGGCCTGTGACTTCATGGCTTCAAGACTATTGGCCGCAATTTCAAAATCGAAACGCGTCGCAAACCGTATTGCGCGCAACATGCGTAGCGGATCGTCATTAAAGGTAATGATGGGGTCTAGTGGTGTTCTGATGAGGCCTTTATCTAAATCTGCTCGGCCATTGAAAGGATCGATAAGTTGGCCATAAGTTTCTTTACGAAGGCTAATTGCGATAGAGTTAATGGTGAAGTCGCGACGATTTTGGTCGTCTTGTAGGGACCCGGAGCTGGTTTGTGGCTTACGCGAATCAGGGGAGTAGGACTCTTTTCGGGCACCAACAAATTCTACATCGAGATCTTTGTAACGAAAGTGCGCAGTTCCAAAGTTCTTGAAAACAGTCACTTTTTTAACGCGCAAAATTTGCGCACATGCTTTAGCTAAAGCGGCCCCATCACCTAAAACGAGGATATCGATATCATTACTAGGCCGGCCCATAAGTAAGTCTCTAACCCAACCACCAATAACATAGACGTCAAGTTGTTGTTCTGTTGCAAATTGCGACAGAACTTTAAAAACGGGGTGTTTGAGGTGGCTTTTGTAAGTGACATCCATGGACCGCAAAGTTAAGCGATATCCATGAAATAGTGGCGCGATTGGCTATAAATCGTCTTCTTCTTCGTCGTCAAAGAAATCGTCTTCTTCGTCTTGTCTTTTATAGTTAAACAAGTCGTCGTCGAGGTCGTCGTCATCGTCGTCGAAGAATCTAGGATTTTTACCGCTCTTTTTGTAAGCATCCATTTTGGGTTTTTTGTTGCGGTTGTCATCCTCAATTTTACGGTCTTTTTCTTTTGTTTTTTTGCGCGGTTCAATTTTTGGGATGACGAAGGCAGAAGGGGTGGTGTCGTCGTCATGGTCTACTGAACGCGTTTCACGAGGTGTAAAGCCTTCGGATGAACGCTCCGGTGAATTTTCCCTTGGTTGAAAGGGTTTTGAAGCGGGTCTAGAATCTGTGCGTTGTTCGGCTTCTTTGACCGCAAGTGCACGTCCGTTGATGACGTGACCATCGAGTGCTCGAATGGCTAGTTGTGCTTCATCGCGGTCTGCCATTTCAACAAATGCAAAACCCCTTGGCTTTCCTGTTTCGCGGTCGGTGGCAACAGTGGCTTTTAAAACGGTGCCATACTGTTCAAAAAGTTGGCGCAACTCCTGATTGCTGACACCAAAATCAAGTTTAGCAACAAAAATACTTGTCATAATGTGATTTAAACAACACAGATTTAGGTAAATACTAAGCGTTCTTTCTCCGAAATTAGAATAAAAATGAAAAAGAAGTTCAATTTTGAAAAAAAATATTCATTAGACTTACGCCGCAGGTTGCCAAGTGCCGCATCAGAAAGTCTTATATTTGCATTATGCGTTTGGTCAAACAAATTCCACATGAGCATTTATTGGTGCAATTACATCAATATAACGATAAGTATTTACTAAGTATAACCCTCGACGACTACGAGCAACATTTCAAAGTTCCTGTTACAGAAGTAGCGGACCTCAACCAACTCGAACAGCAACTCAATAACGCATTTTATTCCGAGTGCCTGCAAGATTTTATTCGCATGCGCGCTCGTTGGCTTCAACTCTTAAGCAACACTCATCATGACTAAATACCTACTTTTCACGATTTCAATTGCGGTGCTGAGCGCCTGCTCTTCACCGGATAAGCCCAAAAAGGATTCGACACCAAAAGTGCCGGTGACTCGACTTGACGGACTTAAAATTGCCTATTACGCCAACGATAGCGTAAAGAAATATTTTGATTATTTCAAACGAGAAGAAGCAGCCGCAGAAAGCAAACAAAAACGCTTTGAGCGTCAATTGCAAAAACTCAATGAAGAGTATGAGGCTTACATCGTGAAAAAAGACCAAGAAGCCAGAGCTGGTTTGTTATCTCAGAACGAAATTGCTATGGTGCAACAAAAGGCACAGCAAATGCAGGCCAACGCAATGGAATTTCAACAAAAAGAGGGTGCTCGTATCGAGACAGAAATTAATAAATCCTTGGAGGCAATCAATAGAAAGGTAGAAGTTTGGGGCAAAAAATACAGTGAAAAACACCACATCGATATGCTCTTAATACAAGGTCAAGGTGGGCAATTCAATTTTATCAATCCGTCAATGGACGTCACCAAAGAGTTTATCAACTTTTTGAACGAAAACCAAAGCAAAATCGAAAAAGAGCTCTAAATATGAAGCCAAATCCTGCGCTCCAATCCGAAAATGTAGCCGAGTACGTGCTTTATCTTTATCAAATTGAGGCAATGATTCGCACCCTTGATTTCAACCTAGACCTGATCGATCAACAACTTATTGCCCCTGCATTTCAAGATCCAAAGCAAGGTCTTGAACAGCTGCAATGGTACGAACAAATTATTTCGGAAATGCAACAAAGAGGGCTGCTCAAAGATGGTCATATTGAACATGTCGATGAGATATTAGTAGAGCTCATCTATTTGCACAACACGCTCTTGACTATACTCAACGACGAAAAATACAAAGGTTTATGTGAACACGCCAATGAAGCGCTTCAGGCCTTCAAGGTCAAATCCAATATGCCCAACAGACATGATGTAGAAGTGCTCCTGCATGCTATGTTTATGAAGTTGCAGCTAAAAATGAAAAAACAGGAAATAAGCCCAGAAACCGAGGCAGCATTAGACTTATTTAGGATTCAATTGGCTTATTTATCACAGCAGTATAAGCGAATGCGCGCTGGCGAGCTCAATTTTGTGCAGAACTAGGCCTTTTTATTTGGAGATTTTGGAAATTCAGTTTGCAGTTCTAAAATTTTCTGCTCAAAGTTGACTTGGTAAATTAAATGCGTTAAGCCATTGCTCAGAATTAAGAATGGCGCTTGAATTTTAGACTGATAGTTTGCTATTTGCATGAACACTTCATGAGAAATTGGTATTTGCGGTGCCTTACATTCAAGTAATATATGGGCCTGAAATGCTTGGTCAAAAACAACTAAATCCCAGCGCCTGATAAATCCATCGAATTGAATTTCTTTTTCAATGGCCATTTTTTCCATTGGGTAACCTAAATGATGGTGTAAGTAAGCGATGAGGTGCTGCCTTACCCATTCTTCTGGCGTAAGAACAATTGGTTTTTTTCTGAGCAGGCAATGGATATAAATTCGCCCTGCCTTGCTATTTAATTTGAGAGCAGCTTTCGGTAAATTCAGTGCTTGAAGTAGCGCCATTAGATTCCGGGTAACAGCAAATGGATGTCTTTATATTGCAGGTCAAATACTTTGCCTAGTACTTCATTGGTTAAAATTCCTCTGAACATATAGACGCCGTTTCTGAATCCGGCATGCGTTCTAATTAGTTCGGGTACGCCACCTCTTTCTCCCATTTCGAGTAACAACGGTGAAAGTGTATTGGAAAGTGCAAAGGAGGCAGTCCGAGAAACACGCGAAGCTATGTTTGGAACACAGTAGTGTGTGACGCCATTCTTTACAAAAGTTGGTTCGCTATGATTGGTGATGCGCGAAGTTTCAAAACAACCACCTTGGTCAATACTGATATCAAGAACTACAGAACCTGGCTTCATTTGTGCGATCATTTCTTCGCTTACAACACAAGGTGTTCGACCAATTGAAGAACGCAATGCGCCAATGACGACGTCGGCACGTCTTACCGCTTTAGCGAGAACTTTTGGTTGTAAGACCGAGGTAAAAACGCGCTGACCTAAGTCGTTTTGTAAGCGACGCAATCTGGAGAGTGAATTATCAAATATTTTGACGGAAGCACCCAGCCCCAATGCAGCTCTTGTGGCAAATTCACCAACGGTTCCGGCACCAAGCACCACAATTTCAGTGGGTTGAACACCTGCAATTCCGCCTAACATGAGCCCTTTACCTTCTGAAAATGAAGAAAGTAGCTCGCCAGCAACTAAGACAGAGGTTGTTCCAGCAATTTCGCTCATGGTTCGGACAATAGAGAATACACCTTCTTCGTCTCGGATGTAGTCCCAGGCAATTGCAGTGATTTTTTTAGTACTGAGTTGCTGTAAGATTTCCTTGGGTTGGCTAGAGAGTTGAAGTGCCGAAATAAAAGTTTGGTTACCGGGCATGAGATCCAATTCTTGTTCGGATGGCGGCGCAACTTTCAAAATGATATCAGATTGGTAAACACCCTTTTGGTCGTAAATAATTTGCGCTCCAGCCTCGCTGTATTCGTTGTCTGTGAAATGTGCGCCTTCTCCGGCTTTGCTCTCGACGAGTACTTCGTGGCCATTAGCAACCAATAAGCCAACTGCTTCGGGAACAAGGGCAACCCTGCGTTCTTGAAAGGATGTTTCTTTCGGAATGCCAATCAGGAGTTTGCCTTTTTTATGGCGAACTTCTAATAGATCTTCTTTGGGCAAAAGAGCTCCTTGTTGGATCAGGGTTTTGAGCAAGTGTGGATCAGTGGTCATGGCATAGGGTAATTTCCCGACTTTGGTCGGCATTGGAACGAATATACAGCCAAAAGTGCTGATTAGGAAGGATTTCTGTAATATTTTCTGCCCACTCAATAAAAAAGTAGGCGTTTTCGTCGAGGAGTTCTTCTAACCCAAGGTTAGGTATTTCTGCTGTATTTTCTATTCGATAGCAATCTAAGTGATAAATTGGACCTTTGATTGGAGACACATAAGGCTGAACAATTGAAAATGTAGGCGACCCCTCAAAGTGTTCGATTTGAACTTGCGCTAATAAATTCTTGACTAAGGTTGTTTTACCAGACCCCATTTCTGCTCGAAGGCAAATAAGACCAGGTTGGGGTAGATGCGACCAGATTTCTTTGGCTATTTGAGGCAATTGGGCTAAGTGAACCGTTGGCCAAAAACCTAGGATTTTACTCGAATTCATAATTTTGAATCGTGTTGTTTTGCCATTGTAACAATTCAAGCTGTTCGCCATCGAAACGCGCAAAAGTAAAATAACGCAACCAGTCACCGGTATTGAGATAAAGTGCGTTTTCCGTTTTCAGAAAGAGTGGTAGGTGACGGTGACCAAAAATATAGAAATCGTGAGGCGCTTGCCGACTGTAATTTTGCACATATTGAAAAAGCCATTCAGCCGACGGACCCGTATAAATGGCATCTTTTTTACCTCCTTTTGCCCTACTTCTTAAGGATAATAAAGAAGCCAAGCCAATACCAAAATTAGGATGTAATCTCGCAAATAACCATTGACAACCGCTACTTCTGAAAAAACGTTTGAGTAATTTGTATTTGTAGTCTCCGGGACCTAAGCCATCACCGTGGTGTAGATAAAATGATTTTCCATTAGCGGAAAATACATATTCATTAGTGTGAATTTGTATGCCAAGTTCTTTTTCAAAGTAATCTTTGACCCACATATCGTGGTTTCCTTTGAAAAAGTGCAATTCGATGCCTTTGTCCGAGAGCTCAGCTAATTTACCAAACAACCGGGAATAACCTTTTGGGATCACTGTTTTGTATTCGAACCAAAAATCAAAGATATCCCCCATGAGGTAAATTGCTTTTGCAGAACCAGAAATGTGCTCAAGCCAGGCCACAAAAGCGCGTTCGCGCGCTTTGCTAGACGCTTGATCGGGGGCACCTAAGTGAAGGTCCGAGACGAAATAGTGATATTTACTTGGGTGGCTCATCAAAAACCAAAAATTTGCTGCAAGGTTTGTTCGAGTGCCGCACCTCTGAGATTGGTGGCAATGACTTTGCCGTCTTTATCAATTAATACGGTAAAAGGTATGGATTGTACGCCATACAGTTTGGCCACTTTGCTATTCCAACCGCCCAGGTCACTGACGTGATTAGGCCAAATGAGTTGATCTGCTTGGATAGCTGCAAGCCATTTGTCTTTGTTGGAGTCTAATGAGACACTCATGACGGTGAAACCTGCGTCTTTATATTTCTGATAATTCTTGACCACATTCGGATTTTCTGCCCGGCAAGGACCGCACCAAGAAGCCCAAAAGTCCAGTAAAACAACCTGACCACGAAGATCAGATAATTTCATCGATTTCTTGCCGTCGGTGCGTAGTTCGGTAAAGTCCGGAACTTGTTTTCCTCTGGCAAACGGATTTGCCGCCTCGATTTGTTGTTTTTTGTTATTGTAGTTACCATATAGATTTTGGACTATTGCACTCTGCGGAAAACTCTGGTACAAGGGAATAATGAGTTTTTCATATGATGCAAAATCCTGGTCTATTTGAATTCCGCTTAACGGTAATATGAGCGCAGCAGAATGAGGGTACATCCCGACAAAACTTTGTAGAGCAGTTTGGTACTGACTAAAAGCATCTGTCATGTAGGCATTGATGCGTGCCTCTTGACTTTGGTCGGCTTTAATAGCAGCCAGCGCAGAATCAGCTTTTTGTCTCCAAGTTGAGGTCAGTACTACATATTCATGCATTTGCCTTGACTCCTCTGAATTGACGAAGTTGCAAAATTGACCTAAGTTTCTACCGTCGCCAAAAATTTGAATTTTTGAGCTGTCTCTAATAACGACATGCAAGTTGTTTTGTCCTATGCGCAATAGGTAATAATCTGGTCCCGGAATAGGACCCATCATGTTGAAAGTCCCATTTCCTTTTATTGGTGCCGCTGCGTAGTCTTTGAAAGCAGATCCGAATTGTTGAGACAAATAAACGGAGTCTGCTCCACTAGAAAAAATTTGCCCGCTTAGATGAAAATCAAAGCCCTGAGCTGCAATAAATTGCGGAAGTAGGCTTAGAAGAAGTAGCAATTTTTTCATATCATTTAAAAATAGTGGCTAATTTATCTTGGAGTTTTTGTCCGCGTAGATTGGTTCCAATGATTTTACCTTCCGGATTCAATAGGACTGTATATGGAATGCCGTCGAATTGAAAGCGCTGAGGCAGATCGGATTTCCAGCCTTTGAGATCGCTGACGTGATCAGGCCATATCATTCCCCAAGTTTGAATGGCTTCTTTCCATTTAGACGGATCTTCGTCTAGGGAAACACTAAAAATTGTGAAGCCCTTGCTTTTGTATTTTTTATAAAGAGCCACTACATTTGGCATTTCATTTTTACAAGGGCCACACCAAGAAGCCCAAAAATCGATAAGGACATATTTTCCTTTTAGCGCGTTCAGATTTCGAGTGACGCCGTCCGGACCTGGCAGGGCTATCGAAGGAGCCGGCATGCTACCGTTTGTCATTTGCGTATAAGCAAAAAATGCATCTTCAATTTGTTGGTATTGCGCTTGCATGTTGTTGCTAGCTGGCTGACCAGCGTAGTATTTGGCATAAGCGGTGCTGAGTTTTTCAAGCACGTTAAGGTGGGAGCTATTCCAATCTTCGAAACCGGTTGTCGGGAGTAAATTCATGCTGAGCATGATATTGAGGGGGCTTTTAAAATCACGAAGAATTGCTTTTACACAGAAAGTTTCGTAATTGTTTTTGGCCAAAGTATATGCCTGTTGTATGGCATCTTGACTGAGGCCTCGCTCATTTGTTTGGAGTTGTTTTTGTGTGTTTTCAAAATTTTGAGTGGCCTGCATGAGTTGCGCATAAGCATTAGCCCAAGGAACGCCTTTGATGCCCGGCTGAAAGCCGAAATTCTCGATTTTACAACGAACATTCAGTTCATCTTTGGGCTGCAGAGGAAGCCATAACATACTGCCCTTGAGATCAGAAAGTCTGAGATTGTAGATACCTAATCCGGGAATATTGGCCGGTAATTCAAAGCTACCATCTTCTTCAATTTCTGTCTGAGCAACGGAAATGGTACCGCGGTCACTGGGTGCTTCTAAAAACAACTGAAGGCCACCTGCGCCTTTAATTTGACCACGAACGAATACATTTTCATCTAAACCATTTTTCTCGAGTTCACTTCTGGAAACCCACCAAATGACGGCGAGTATGGCAAGTAAAACACCAACTAGGATTGAAATTTGACGTCGCGACCAAGTTGCTGTCATTGGGCTTCTAGTTTTTGTCTGAGTAACGCATTTGACGCCTTTGGATCTGCTTTTCCGCCAGATACTTTCATGAGTTGTCCCATGAAGAAGCCGATGAGTTGCTTTTCTCCATTTTTGTAGCGTTCTACCTCGTTGGGGTTGCGTCTAATGACCTCGGCAATGAATCCCTCAATGACATTGCTGTCAGAACTTTGTAAAAGATTAAGCGACTCGGCAATTTCCAGTGGGCTTTGCTCGCTTTTGAACAATTCGGGAAATACGCGTTGGGCAGCTATAGAATTGGAAATTTTACCTGCATCGATGAGGTCTATAAGTGCTGCAATGCGGCCTGGTGCTAATGGAAACGCCGTGATATCAATACCTTGTTCGTTTAGGTATGATTTGATTTCTCCCATCAGCCAATTTGCGGCGGCTTTATAGTTTTTGGTGTGTGATATGAGGCCTTCGTAATAGAGTGCCAAACCTTTCTGATCAGTGATGTTGTAGGCATCGTATTCGCTCAATCCGTATGTTTTTGTGTAGCGCTCAAATAGGGCATTGGGCAGTGCGGGCATTTTTGCAGCGATGTGGGCAATATGTTCCGTACTGACGTGAATGGGCGGAAGGTCAGGTTCTGGGAAATAGCGGTAGTCGTTAGCCGCTTCTTTAGTGCGCATGGAGATTGTAATACCTTTTAGCGCGTCAAAACCGCGTGTTTCTTGTACAAGTGTTTGTCCATTTTCGAGCGCTTCGATTTGACGGTTCACTTCAAACTCGATAGCACGTTGTACATTGCGAATAGAGTTCATGTTTTTGACCTCCACTTTTGTTCCAAAATCTTTGGCGCCAACAAGGCGTACAGAAACATTGGCATCGCAGCGCATAGAGCCCTCTTCCATATTGCCATCACAGATATCGAGGTAGCGTAGTAGTTTGCGAACCTCGGTAAGATAATTATAGGCTTCTGTGGAGGAGCGAAGATCGGGTTCGGAAACAATTTCAAGTAACGGCGTTCCCGCGCGGTTGAGGTCAACGAGCGTATCAAATACATCGACATCGTGTATGCTTTTACCAGCGTCTTCTTCCATATGGATTCTGGTGAGCCCAATTAGTTTGTGTTGGCCATCTTCGGTACGGATAAGAATTTGACCGCCCGTACAAATTGGGGTCGTATCTTGTGTAATTTGATAACCTTTAGGTAAATCTGGATAAAAGTAATTTTTACGTGCAAAATGCTGATTGGGTGCAATTTGGCAACCGCAAGCAAGCCCGAGTCTAATGGCAAAGTCTATGGTCTTGCGGTTCATAACGGGTAAGGTACCCGGATGCCCAAGGGTAATGGCGCTAATATTTGTATTGGGCGCAGAACCATAAGCATTGAGGTCTGCGGAATAGGCTTTGGTTTCAGTGAGAAGTTGTGCATGGACTTCGAGTCCAATGACAACCTCATAGCGCGCTCTGAGAGAATCTTCCATACCAGTGTATTTTAGATACTAGAAATAAGTTCTTTCATGATTTGTGTCATTTTCGGCTCTTGTCTGCTGGCTACTTCTATCACATCTTGGACACTCACTTTTTTAATTTTACCAGGCACACCAAGGTCGGTAATGATAGAGATAGCGAAACAAGGAATACTCATGTGTCGTGCCACAATAACTTCAGGAACGGTTGACATACCAACAGCATCGGCTCCAATGACGCGAACATATTTGTATTCAGAAGGGGTTTCTAGCGTAGGGCCGGTAAGGCCCGCATAACAACCAACAGCTACGCGGATACCAAGATCTTTGGCAATTTGACAGGCTTTGTCAATCATTTTTTGGTCATATGGGTCGCTCATGTCGGGAAAACGTGGCCCAAGTTCATCGATATTTTTACCGATGAGCGGGTTGCCCGGGAACAGATTAATGTGGTCGTTCATGATCATGATTTCACCCACTTCAAAATCGGGGTTGACACCTCCGGACGCATTGCTCACAAATAGCTTTTCAATGCCGAGTAGTTTCATGACACGCACCGGAAAGGTGACTTGTTGGAGGGTATAACCTTCGTAATAATGAAAGCGACCTTGCATGGCAACAACATGTTTGCCACCAATACGACCAAAAATGAGTTTGCCTGAGTGACTTTCAACGGTTGAAACAGGGAAATGCGGGATATCTTGGTAATTGATCTCGTCAATGATCTCAATTTCTTTGACCAAGCCACCTAGACCCGTGCCTAAAATGATGCCGATTGATGGCTGAACTTGTGTTCTGCTCTGAATGTATGCAGTACTTTCTTTAATTTGCGTCAACATAAGCGCTGATATATTGGTTAAATGCGGCTTTATCGTGCCACTCGAGTTCAAAAGAAAGTAAATACCAAGGGTATTTTTGCTGTTCTTTTGCACTCAACAAAGACGCAATTTTTATCCAGTCTTTGGCGGTCGTGAAAAGCACTGTGTTATCATCTGCAAAGGTATCAAAAAAATGGTGAATAGCTTTGATATCCTGTTTGGTGTAGGCATGGTGGTCCGCAAAATGCATTTGCTCCAAATGCATTGTTTTTGGCAAACCGTAACGGATTTGTTTCGGATCAGCGATGGCGCTCACTATTAGCGCTTTGTTTATTTGGGCAACCGGATACGTGAGCACTTGCAATGGCTTGTAGCGGTACCCAGAGAAGAATACAGGAATGTCAAACTTTGCACTGATGTGAGTGAATTCTCGGGCATCAATAGAATTCAAGTCCGGACACTTTGTAATCACCAGCGCATCAGCTCTTTTGAGGCCTTCTGGAGTCTCTCTCAAGCGGCCAGCTGGCAAGAGGCAATCTTTCCAAAAAGGGTTGTCATAGGTGCTTAAGACGATATTCAAGCCTGCCTTGATCCAGCGGTGCTGAAAAGCGTCATCGAGTAGGATAATGGCATTTGGATTTTGTTTTTTGAGTTGCTGAATACCAAATCTTCGATTTTCACTTACCGCAAATTGCGCTTTGGTATTATACTGTTCAAAAAGCATAAGCGGTTCGTCTCCAACTTCTGCTGCACTAGAATTGGTTGAGATTTCCAAATAGCCTTTTGTCTTTCTACCGTAACCTCTGCTCAGGACTTGTATCGAATAGCGCTCCGAAAGTTGTTCAATAAGGTAGGCGACATGTGGCGATTTCCCAGTGCCGCCTACGGCGATATTGCCAATGCAAATGGATTTTCCTGGAATGGGTAAACTCCCGAGTACTCCCCAATCAAATAATTTGTTGCGCAACCAGATGACGACACCATATAGCAGTGCGAAGGGGTACAGCGCAATTTTTTTCATTTATTGAACGTGGTAATCTGAGTATTCTTGTTCGTCTGCGAAATAGTAAATCCGAACCATTGCCGTGTCGTTCAAGAAGTCGATTTTTCCTACCTCTACGCGATTAATAGAAAGACCCGTGCGTTTTTCAAGGTCCGCTTTCATGAGGTCGTAGTTTTCTAGTTTGATGAGGTCGATGCGCTCGTAGTTGATGGTCTTGCGCGTTTCGTGCTTCATGAGCCAGATATTTTCAAGCAAAAAGGTCAGTAAAACCACTGAAATATTGATCACGCCAACTTCTGAAATGCTTAATTCATTGGAAGCAAGCGCATTAATTACACTTATGCCAATGACCATAAACAAATAGGTCATTTCTTTGATTTCTATGGCGTCAGTGCGGTAGCGAATGATACCAAAAATAGCAAATAAGCCCAAGCCCATTCCGGTGTCAATATCCATTTGCATCAGGCCGAAGCAAAGGAAAAAGGTGATTGTTCCAATGAGGTAATACGTGAAAAGATAGTCCTTGCGACGCGTTTTAGAATAGTATAATACGCGAATTAATATGGTTAGAAACAATAAGTTAATGCCCAAGCGAATGAGCAGGCCATAGAAGTCTTCACTAAACCAAGTAATGGTATTTGGAGAAATCGCTTTCTTGAGCGGTAGTAGAAAAAATAGGTTAGTTAGCATGGTTTATTTTATTTAAAAAGAGGAGCTTCTTTTTGAAGCGATTGAATTTAAGTACTTCTTCACCATAAATTTCAACGCTGCCAATACAGTATTTTGAGAGGCGGTAGGGGCGTATGCGTTCCTTTTTCATGAGTTGATAAAAAGGTGAATTGCGGTCGAGGGCTTCTTGCTTGAGTTCAGCAATGACGAGTTGGTGAAAATCTCGTTTGACCTCACCCATATGAAATTTGATGTCGATATCAAGTGTGAGTCTTTCTTTATTGGTTTTAGAGACCAGTGTGATCCGCTGAAATGAATTCCACATGGTGGGTTTGAGTTGCGTATCTTCATTAAGCTGTCGGCGCAGAAAGTCGCGTTCTTTTTCTGCTTCCAACTCATTGAAATCATGTGTAAGGATGCGACGTTTGTCAGTACGCCCTTTCACCTTATGTTTGATTTCTAGGAAGTGTATGTTAGACTCGACGTATTTGCGAATCCTTACTTTGAAGCGGTCGGCTTTGCCGTTGTGATGGTCTCTGAAAAAAGAAAAGGATTCGTCGTCAAAATAGAGACTTTCGTAGTGAGGGAGCATTGTTCCTTCAATCTTAAGGGCGCGGTAATTACGGGCTAATATGGGTAAAAAACGAAGGAGGTCGTCTTGGCGAAAGGCAAATTTGGTGTCTACGCGGTTCATCAGGTTGACATCGGCCATTTCTCTAAGGAAAATAGGGTCAAACTGATCGATCTCTGTTTTAATTGTACTCATCTAGTCTTTCAAAAATAACAATTTCTTTGCTTTTGGCTTAAATTTGCTTCATGAAGTTCAAAATTCTCTTACTCGGATCCGGTGAACTCGGCAAAGAGTTTGTTATTGCAGCCAAACGCTATGGTCAAACGGTGGTTGCTGTAGATAGCTACGCAGGTGCACCAGCTATGCAAGTCGCAGATCAATTTGAAGTCATCGATATGTTAGACGCAAACGCACTGGATAGGGTTGTAGCCACACACCAACCTGATATAATAGTTCCTGAAATTGAAGCCATTAGAACAGAGCGTTTTTACGCCTATGAAGCGCAAGGAATTCAAGTGGTTCCGAGTGCCAAAGCGGCTAATTTCACGATGAATCGCAAAGCAATTAGAGATCTTGCGGCAAAAGACGTAGGTGTGCGTACTGCACCTTATCAGTATGCCTCTACACTGGAAGAACTCAAAGAAGGGGTGGCGTTTTGTGGTCTGCCTTGCGTAGTGAAACCCTTGATGTCGAGCTCAGGAAAAGGACAATCTGTTATTAGATCAGAAGCAGATATCGAAACTGCTTGGACCTACGCCATGGAAGGATCAAGAGGTGATCTCAAAGAAGTTATCGTTGAAGGATTCATCGATTTTGATTACGAAATAACCTTATTGACTGTTACCCAAAAAGAAGGCCCAACCTTATTTTGTGCCCCAATTGGGCATCGCCAGGAGAGGGGAGATTACCAAGAAAGTTGGCAGCCAATGCCCATGACTGCAGCGCATTTGGCAGAGGCACAAAATATGGCGGCCCGGGTCACCGAAGCACTCGGAGGCGCCGGTATTTGGGGTGTAGAATTTTTTATTACCAAAGACGGTGCCTATTTCTCTGAGTTATCACCACGGCCACATGATACCGGTATGGTTACTCTAGCCGGCACACAGAATCTCAATGAATTTGAGCTGCATGCGCGCGCTGTTTTAGGTTTGCCAATCACCGAAATAAGACAAATTCAAAATGGAGCAAGCGCCGTTATTCTGGCCAAAGAAACAAGCAATAGCGCACCTCATTTTTCAGGTATCGAAACCGTTCTCAAAGATCCCCATACAGAAGTGCGAATTTTTGGCAAACCAACAACGCGTCCGTACCGCCGCATGGCTGTCGCTTTGCGTTTCGGCAACGAACCTGTTGAAGAACTTGTCCAAAAAGCAAAAATAGATGCAGCCACTATTCAACTTATGGATTGAAATTTGATGCCCATCTAAATTTTTACTTTCAAATTATCCCTAATTCAATATGAAATCCTTAGTTACGCTCTTCTTTTTGCTTTTGCTGCCTACCGGAATATTAGCTAGCAAACTCATTTACCACTTGTCAATGCCGCAACCCAATTCGCACTATTTTGCGGTTAAAATTCAAGTTACAGAAAACAATGCGGCTGTTCAAACCTTTAAAATGCCGGTCTGGACACCTGGGTCTTATTTAGTGCGCGAATTTTCCAAGAATCTCAATCAGGTTAAAGCGCTTGATGCGGAAGGCAAGCCACTAGCTGTCAAGAAAAAGAGTAAAAATACTTGGGAGGTTCTCTGTGATGGAAAGTCTGATTTTTCACTTTTTTATGAAGTTTATGCCTTTGAATTATCGGTCAGAACCCCTTATCTGGACAACACACACGGTTTTGTAGCTGGTGCAGGTGTTTTCATGTACACCGAAGAAACCCGCAACCAACAAGGCGTGCTTAAAATCTACCCGCATGCAACTTTCAAGAAAGTCAGCACAGCGCTAGCCCCAATAGATTTTAAGTTCGATGCAGGTACTATGGCTAAATCTGAAATTGGCGTTCAATCTTTTATTTTTAATGATTACGACCAATTGGTAGACAGCCCTATTGAGATTGGCAATCAGCAAGAATTCACCTTTTTGGCTGCGGGTGTGCGCCACCGCGTGGCTATGTACGGTGAGGCCAACTACAATGTAGCCCAATTACAAAAAGATATGGCCAAAGTAGTCGAGGCCGCCACGGGTGTATTTGGAAGCAATCCCAATCAAGATTACTTATTTATTATTCATAATGTTACCGACGGTCAAGGCGGCCTCGAACATTTGAATTCTTGTGTATTAAGTGTAAGCCGTTGGTCCTACACAGGATCGAATTACTTGGGTTTTATCAACCTCGTAGCCCACGAATATTTTCATTTGTGGAATGTCAAACGCATTCGCCCCATCGAACTTGGCCCGTTCAACTACGATCAAGAATGCTACACCTCTTTGCTGTGGGTCATGGAAGGCATTACATCTTACTATGACGAATTGCTGCTATTGCGCGCCGGATTCTACACCAAAAACGAGTTTGTCAGTAAGTTGCAGTCCCAAATTAATTATGTGGAAGGCTCTCCTGGTGCGCGAGTTCAGCCTGTTGCGCATGCGAGTTTCGATGCTTGGATAAAAGCGTATCGTCCAAATGAAAATTCAGGTAATACGACGATGACGTATTACTCCAGAGGAGCGGTTTTAGGTGCAGTGCTCGACGCCTACCTAATTCAAAAATCTAAAGGAAAGCAGAGTTTAGATGGATTTATGCAATTACTTTATCAAAAATATGCGCTTGGGCTCAAACGTGGTTTTACCGAAGCCGAATTCGAACAAGAGTTATCGACTTATATTGGAGAGGATATGCAAGCTTTTTTTGTCAACTATATCAACGGCACCCAGATCATTCCATATAAAAAGTACTTTGAACCTTTGGGCTTGACGGTCACTGATAACAGTGCGGCGCTTACGAACCTCGGACTTTCCCTAGAAGATGGCGAGCTCATTAAAGTGCGATCAGTGCGCAGTGGTTCGGCCGCTGAAGATGCCGGAATCAGCGCCGGTGATGAAATCATTGCTTGCGATGGCTATCGCATCAACAAAACTGCCCTTGAAAACAAATATAATAACCTACAAACCGGTTCAAGCATTGAATTGTTAGTTGCCCGAGACGGTAAATTGTTCACTACAAAATGTGCTTTCAAAACTTGGACTCGTCCTCAGTATTCACTACAAATCAAAGATAACAATGCGTCTTTATTGCTTTATTGGTTGCGTTAGTTTATTCAGTACTGCGCTTTTTGCACAGTCTTACCCAAACATTCAGATACCTCCTGTTTCGGCCAAGTACCCTTATAACGAATGTGAACCTTCAATTGCCATCAATCCACGAAATCCAAATGAGATTTCAGCCGGAAGTATTATACAGGGATATCACTACTCTTCAGACGGTGGAAAAACTTGGCAGTCAAGTGCATTAAAAAGCCCTTATGGGGTTTACGGAGATCCTGTTTTGCAATATGATAATCAAGGCCGATTGTATTATTTTCACTTGAGTGATTACAAAAAAGCGACGCGCATCGATCGCATTGTTTGCCAAGTTGCCGATAAACCTGGTCATTTTTCAAAGGGCTCTTTTCCTGCGCCAAATGGCGCCAAAGTGCAAGACAAGCATTGGGTGGTCATCGATCCCAAAACAAATGTCGTTTACATGACCTGGACCCAATTCGATGTCTATGATTCAACCGATCCAGAAGACAGCTCAATGGTGATGTTCTCTAAATCAACGGATCGCGGTCTCTCCTGGACCGCACCACTTTGCATATCTAAATTCAATGGTGATTGCTCTGATGGAGACAATAGCCTTGAAGGAGCCGTTCCTGCGTTGGGACCAAATGGTGAAATTTGCGTCACTTGGTCAGGACCCAGAGGTATCATGTTTCAGCGCTCCACAGATGGCGGCCTCACTTGGTTCGCCGAAGAACGAAAAGTCATTGATCATATTGGTGGTTGGGATTACCAAATCCCTGGTTTTTTCCGCTCAAACGGCATGCCTTTTTTACTCTCTGACTTGAGTGGAGGACCCCAACATGGCACACTCTATCTAAACTGGTCAGATCAACGTGGCGGTCCAGACAACACCGATGTTTGGTTGCTTAAGTCGACCGATTTAGGTGAAACTTGGTCTGAGCCTATTAGAGTCAACCAAGACAGTTCAAATCGTCATCAGTTTCTATGCAATATGGCCGTTGATCCGATTAGAGGTGATCTACATTTTGTGTATTATGACCGCAGACGATTTAAAGACAACAGAACAGATGTCTACTGGGCTACAAGTACCGACGGCGGCCAAACGTTTAAAGAACAACGTATTTCTGAACGACCATTTATGCCAAAAGCAATGGTCTTTTTTGGCGATTACCTTAGTATTGCAGCCTACGATGGCCGTGTTCGCCCAATTTGGCCGCGAATGGACGATCAAAGAATCAGTTTGTGGGTGGCACTCATCGATTTGAAATAAAATGACCTTTCCCAAAAATTCATCTTGGTTTCCTGTTTTAGAGAAAGAATTTCATCAACCCTATTTTTTGACTTTGCAAGCAAAGTTGGAGCAGGCCTATTGCCATTCAGAATACCTGATTTTTCCTCCAAAAGAACAAGTTTATCGGGCTTTTGAACATTGCGCTTGGGAAGCACTCAAAGTGGTGATCTTAGGCCAAGACCCATATCCAACGCAAGGTCATGCGAATGGTTTGTGTTTTTCTGTTGCCCAAGGTATTCGGCCATTGCCCAAAAGCTTGGTAAATATTTTTAAAGAAAGAAAGAATGACCTTGCACTTCCAGATTTGAAAAACGGCGATCTTACGCTCTGGGCCAAGCAAGGGATTTTATTGCTCAATTCCGTACTCACTGTTGAGCAAGGGAAGCCAGATAGCCACAAGAACTGGGGTTGGGAGTGTTTTACGGATGCCGTAATAGAAAAAATTGCCACTGAAAAAGAAAATATCGTGTTTATTCTTTGGGGAGCCAAAGCACAGGCCAAAGCAAGTCATATTGACCCAACTAAACACTTGGTTTTAAAGGCGGTGCATCCGTCGCCGCTCGCCGCGCATCGCGGCTTTTTTGGCTGCAAGCATTTCAGCAAAACCAATGCATATTTGCGTATGCACGGCAAGCCTGAAATTCAATGGTAAATTCTTACCTTTGCGTTAATGATTCAAAACGATTTATTTCTTCGCGCGCATCGTGGTGAGGCCATTGAGCGCTACCCTGTTTGGCTTATGCGCCAAGCCGGCCGAATTTTACCAGAATACCGCGCCGTTCGATCCCAGCTTTCCGGATTTAAAGAACTGGTTGAAACACCAGCTTTTGCCACTGAAGTCACCATACAACCAGTCGATTTACTCGGTGTAGATGCCGCAATTATTTTTTCTGATATCCTCGTGATTCCAGAGGCCATGGGCTTACCTTATCAAATGATTGAACAAAAAGGTCCATGGTTTGAAAACACCATTCGCAGTCAAGCAGAATTTGATCGTCTCGATACAACAATCGATGTTCAAGAGCGTTTGTGGTATGTTTTTGAGGCACTCAAACAAACAAAAGCGGGTTTAAATGGCCGTGTTCCACTCATTGGTTTTGCTGGTGCTCCTTGGACCATTCTCTGTTACATGGTAGAAGGCAAAGGCTCAAAAACGTTCAGTGAATCTAGAAAACTTCTTTACACACAACCGGCTTTAGCGCATCAGTTATTACAACGCATAACTGATACCACCATCGCTTATCTCAAAGGGCAAGTTGCAGCGGGCGCCGATGCCTTGCAATTGTTCGACTCTTGGGCGGGCATACTCGGCGAAGACCAATACCGCGAATTTGGTTTAAAATACATCCAGCAAATTGCTGAGGCTTTGAGCGGCACCCCATTAACCGTATTCTCCAAAGGTGCAGTGGCTTCATTGCCCGAAATTTGCAAGTTGTCTTGTACAACAATTGGTCTAGATTGGAATATGTCGGTCCCTGTGGCACGAAGTTTGGTTCAGGAAGAAAAGACTTTACAAGGCAATTTAGATCCTTGCGTGCTCTACGGAAGCCCGCAAATCATCGAGCAAGAAACCAAAAAAATGCTCAATTCCTTTAAAAGTCAAAGACATATTGTAAATTTGGGTCACGGAGTCTATCCAGATATTGATCCAGAAAAGGTTAAAGTATTTATAAATACCGTTAAAAACTATGAAATTTCAAACCATGCCAATTCGTAGCATTCTTGTTGCATGTTCGGTTATAGCGCTGTCTACAACTGCATTTGCTCAAAAAAGCAAAAAAACTAACGAGAAAGAAATCGTCAACATTACTTTTGAAGGCGCTTCAGAAGACCTTACTGAACTTGGTGGTATTGCCGTTGCAGGTAAAGGCATCAGTTCGCCAACAGAACTCCAAGCCGATCTATTTTCAAAAAATGCAACTGGTGACATCGGCATTCCTGCCAACGTATACGGTTCAGAAGATCCTACCACCGAAAATGGTGGCAATGTCTATGCAGGAATCGTGACCTACAAACCAGGTAAGTTAGCCGGTGAGCGTTCGTACATCACCATTCAATTAATGCAAGGTAAAGAACCTGTTACGCTTAAAAAAGGCCTGACCTATTGCGTAGAGTATTCCGTTTCTTTAAGTGAGTCATCCAAGTTTGCCAACAATAACCTCGGCGTTTACTTTTCAAAAGACAAGCCAGCAAATGGCGAGCCAGGAGCCATTTATATGGCCGGTGACCACGTCATGAAAGCGCAACTCAATAAAGTTTACAACGGCTTTTTTGGTTGGGAAAAGGTTTGCAATACATATACAGCCAAAGGCGATGAAAAATTCCTCACTATCGGTAATTTTGATCGCAATGAAAACACACAGTTCCAGGCTGTCAAAAAACCCAAAGATGCCGAGGCTGATGCCCTTACGCATGCCTATTACTACATCGACAACATTATTGTTCGTTTAGTTGATAATCCGTCTGAGTGCGCTTGTTTCAATGCGAAACCGCCAAAAATCGAAGATTCATTTAGTACTTTGGTTTTTGACAAAACGCCCGAAGTCAACGACAAAATGAATACCGACAAAAAGATTGCCGCGCAAACCATCTATTTCCGTGCTGGTAAATCATCTTTGACTGAAAACGCGCGTGTCAATCTCGACTTTATTGTGGCACAAATGAATGCCAATCCGAGCCTCAGAATAGAAATTACTGGTCACAACGATGCCCTAGAAATCAAAGCGGGTGCAGAAAACGAAGATTATCTCGACATGGACCGTAAGCGTGTGGCCGCAGCAGTTAAATACCTTGTGAATAACGGTATTTCCGAGGACCGAATTGTCAAAAGCTATAAGTCAGATTCAGTACCAAGTAGTGAAATTGGAGAAGACGACGACCAAGAAATCAAAGACGCCAAAAATCGCCGCGTTGAGTTCAGTGTCAAACTCTAAGCACTAAGTAAACATTAAAAAAACCGCGGCTTTCCGCGGTTTTTTTATGCCATTAAATTTTTTAGAAAGGGATATAATCTTTGGGTTGGCAAACCCATCACATTTGTATAGGAACCTCTTATTTCAATTACGCCAATTTGACCTATCCAATCTTGAATGCCATAAGCACCTGCTTTGTCCAATGCATTGTGGTGTTCGATGTAATGCAGGATATCTTCTAGACGCAAGTCCTGAAAACGCACAGTAGTACAATCCACAAGTTGGTGCTCACCTTGTTCGTCTTTGATCAAGACGCCAGTGTAAACCTCATGTGTTTTGCCAGAAAGCTGTTGCAACATTTGAATTGCCGCCGCTTTGTGCTGAGGTTTGCCCAATACTTTGCCATCTAAATAAACGATGGTATCGGCACAAATAAGCCTTTCATCGGGTTCTATTTGAGGCCAAATTGCATCCATTTTTTTGCGGCAGATAGCCAAAACGATTTCTTCTGGACTTTGTTGAGGGTCAAATGATTCATCGGCCTCTGCTGTAAGCACGCGAAAATCAAAACCTAGTTCTTTTAATAAATCCTTCCTACGGGGCGATGCGGAACCTAATACCAGACGCATATCAGAAATATAAACAAGTTAAACCGAAAATGATGGCCAAGGTAGGGATCCAGCGCAAATATTTTTCTAAGAGTTGGGGTGCCCACAAATAAGCGGCCAACCCACCTATAAATAAAGTTTCGGCTGCGCCAAGGGCCAATTTTACATAAGTAGTAGGGAGTTCAAAGTTGGTCATCAATTGCAGTAACAAAAAAAGAAAACCAGGTAATTGTAGGATGAGTAGAGCCATAAATTGCGCTTTTTTGGCACCAATTTGACGAGGAATTGTGTGGGCATTAATCAATGCATCTCCTGGCATATCGTGTATATCTTTGATGATTTCACGACTCAGGTTGATGAAGAATGCGCAAATAGCCACGAAGTAAATAAAACGGTAATCGAGGTAAGTGCTCCAGGTTTGTGCATGATAAGGAGAAAACGCAGCGCTGTTTTCATTGAGCACCTGAAAATACCAACATACGAGAAATAATACCAAACCGGGTAGTGCTGCCAAGACAACCGCACCTAAAACCAATTTACGTTTCCAGTAAGCACTGTAAAACCATAAGAGATTGATACCCAATAGGTGTACGAATATAAAAACGAGGCTTTCGTAATTCCAAGATAAGAATAGTGCGATGAGAAAACCAACTCCGTTTAAAATCCAGTTGGCTAAAATAGCCCATCGTTTGTTCATGTATTTGGTTAATACCAGCGCCTCAGGTTTGTTGATACGGTCGGCCTTGAGGTCAAAATAATCGTTGATGATATGACCCGCTGCGGCAATAATTATAGTTGAAAAAAGAAGTAAACCAAAATGAAAAGCATTGAAATCGATGTATTGGTCTTTATTTTCTTTGTGAAGGAAATAAGCGGCTCCAATCATGGCTATAAAAATAGCGAGGAGGTTTTTTAATCGAATGAGTCTTAAGAAGGGGATCATGGGTTGATTTTATAGCTGGTTCTACGGTTTTTTTGGTGTGCAGCTTCAATTGCTTTTGGATCTGATAATTTGGCAATTTCTGCATCGGAAACGATTGGTTTTTTTGATCCGTAGCCTTTAAAGGTGAGTCGTTTTGGATCAATCCCTTCTTGGATCAGGAAATCTGCTACAGCTTTGGATCGCGCTTCTGAAAGGACCATGTTTTTTGCAGGGTCACCCTGGCTATCTGTATGGCCTTGAATTTCTATCTGTAAGGTAGGATTATTTTTAAGGTAGTTGACTAGGTTCAATAGCTCTACCTTGGATTCAGGACGCAATGTGGCTTTGGAAAGATCAAAGAAAACATTGTTGAGGATGTTTTCAGCGGCCGATTGCAAAGGATTGAGAGGCATCTCTAGGATATAACTCTGGGCATTTTCTTTCTGTGTCAAGTCAAAATTTAAAGAAAATGGATGATAACCTTTATAATTAACCAAGACGGCATAGCGATGATCTACAGGCAAAGGCAGTGTTATTTTTCCGTCGTAGGCATCGGCCAGGCCGTCGTATACACGTTGCCCTGTAGAAAGATCCGTAAGTTGAATGTAGGCAGGTAATTTATTTTTTGAAACAGCATCAAAAGCGGTACCTTCAAAATAAAAAGTTTGAACCGCCTGTAGTTCTTTTGGTAACTCGAACCAATAGATATCTAGCCCGCCAAAGCCACCTTCTCTGTCCGAAGCAAAAAATGCGATATCGCCTTGTGCTGATACTAAAAGTGAATTTTCATCAAAACGCGTGTTAATCGGAAAACCTAAATTAACAGGCTTACTCCAGTTCCCTTTGGCATCTTGTTTACTGACAAATAAATCGGAGCCCCCAAGTCCAATATGACCCCGAGAGGCAAAATATAGGGTTTTGCCATCCGGATGAATTTGAACAGATTCTTCATTTGAGCTGGTGTTGATCACATTCGAAAGTCTTTCGGCTTCTGACCATTCGCCATTCGCTAAAAGGCGCGCAACGTAAATGTCACTGTTTGATCTTCCCTCACGGCTTCTGACCGCTCGAATAAAATAGAGTGTCTTTCCATCTGCACTCAAGGAGGGTTGTGTTTCCCAATTGGAAGTGTTGACATAGCCCGGCAGATTAATGGGCGTGGTCCAGCGGCCATTGATTTTCTCAGTAATAAACAAATCACAGGAGCCTTTACCGGTTCGGTTGGCTCCGTAGTTCACACCTGATGGATCAGTACAAGCTACAAAAATGATGGTTTTGCCATCGCCAGAAATGGTTGGCGCACCTTCGTTCCAAATTGTGTTGATGTTGCTCGGCATCGGTTTGGCCGTACCCCAAATACCTGATTTCGGGTCGTAATTGGAGGAGAAAAAATCTTCTTGTTCGTCAAGTTTTCCATCTTCAGTGAAGGGTAATCTTCTGGTAAAGAGCAGTTGAAGCCCATCTACAGTAAGGGTGGGATAATATTCTGGGAAAGTTGTGTTGATGCCCTGACCAGCGTTGTGAGGTGCAAAAGATTTTGGTTGCTGTATGGAAGCAATCGAAAATTCAGCGCAGGCCTTTATTTGATATGCTTGATTTTGCCACTTTTCATTGGCATTCGGGTTATTTAGAAATATATTGATAGTTTGCAGCGCTTTTTGGTAATCTCCTATGGTGAGTTGACATACGGCCAAAAAGAAATGTGTATTACCACTGATACTGTGCGTTGGGTCGATCTCTAGGGCTTTTTGATAACAATTAGCAGCCTCAGCATACTTTCTTTGGTACTCCAAGAATTCAGCTTTCAATAAATAAGCTTCCCAAAAATTAATATCTTTTTGCAGAGCAGCATCGATAAGCCGAATACCTTCGGTGTAATTTGGCGCCCCAGTCTGAGGATTGCGCTGTGCAGTGGGCGCTTTTTGGGCTTGTTCAAATAGTTTAATCGCTTTTTTACTCGAGGTGGAGTAAGGGAATTGTGCGTAAATATTGTAGCTAGAAAATAGTAAGAGGAAGAAAAGCAGGAAAAACCTCATGGAATTTGCATGTATTTATGCGTTTGTAACGAGATTTTCCACTTTTTGTTGCGTTTGATATATTCTATAATCAATGGAAGGAAGCGCTCTTGTTTTTCCCATTCTGCTTGTAAATACAATAAACAGCCGTTTTTTACTTTTGCAGCATGTAGTTCGGCCCATTCAAAATCTGACGGATGCGCAATGACTACCTTTAATTCAGTAGCTAAATCATAAGCTTCTTCGATGGGAGCCTTGAACTTCTTTGGCGAAAAACAATACCAATCGACGTGACCTTTCAGGGCATTTACGCCGGCTGTTTCAATGGCGATTTGGTAGCCTTTCGCATGCAAAGCGTTGCATAAGTCATCGAGGGCATGCATCGTTGGTTCACCACCTGTAATCACTACAAAATCTGTGGGCGTTTTGGCAACCTCAGCAACAATTTGATCAACAAGCATATATTGATCAGGAGCAATATTCCAACTCTCTTTGACATCGCACCATACGCAACCGACGTCACACCCCGCCAAACGAATAAAATAAGCGGCACGCCCAGTGTGTTTACCTTCGCCTTGAAGGGTATAAAAATGCTCCATAACGGGTAAACGCTGCACTTGTATCATTTGGTAAATTTACCGAAAATGTTATATTTGTTTTAAATAACTACTATGAAAGCACTTACTACCTTCCTCATTATTGGACTTCAAACTTCTTTTTTTGCACAACAAATTGGTAACTCCGGTTTCGAAAACTGGGATAACCTAGGGTCTAATCAAGAAGAGCCAACGAATTGGTCCTCCTTCAAAACGGCTTCCGGAAGTCTTTCATCGTTTGCGTCCCAACAAGTGGAGCGTTCGAGTGCAGTACGGCCCGGCGCTTCGGGTGCTTATTGTGCGCGAATTTGGTCTAAAAGTATGCTCGGGGTTATGGCAAACGGCGTTTTAACTACTGGGCGCATGAATATGGGCAGTTCCAATTTAAGTAGTCCTGAAAATTACAACTATTCTGTTCTTGGCAATGCCGCTTTTTCAGAGGCGCTGACCCAAGCACCTGATTCAATTGTTTTTTGGGCAAGATACACAGCTGGATCCTCTGAAAAAGCCGGAATGCATGCCTTGATTCACGACCAATTTGCTGTTCAAGATCCCGTAAATTCGGCATCGCAGCCTTATATTGTTGCCGAGGCTGATGTTCAGTTCTCACCTACCAACAACGCTTGGAAACGCTTTTCAGTGCCATTTGAATACACCGTAAATACAGGATTGGTACCCAAATTTATTCTACTTACGTTCACCACAAATCATATTCCGGGAGGCGGAAGCGCAAATGATCAGGTGCTTATCGACGATGTCCAATTGATTTACAATACGGTTGGTTTCTCAAGTCAGGATGAAGATCAGCATTATGGAATATATATTGATGCAGAAAACCAATTGATACTCGAAGGATTTGAACACAATGACCATATAGAGATATATCGCCTCAATGGCCAGTTAGTGGTTGCTAATAGCGCCGACAAATTACAAGGATTTGCGCTTGGTTCTGGTTTTTATATCATCCGACACTCAATTGCAGGCACCAAATTATATGTTCCTTAAGAAGTTTTAAGCGTGTAGCGCAGCCAATTCATGGCGCCAAGCACGGTCATCTCGAGGTTGCGTTGGCGCTCATCTCCAAACTGAAATCGCTTGGCTGTCGTGCCGCTAGGGCCACTCAAGCCTACCCATACCAATCCTACTGGTTTTTCTGGTGTGCCGCCAGTTGGGCCAGCAACACCTGTTGTCGACAAACAGTAATCGACGCCTAAAATACGACGACCATTTGCGGCCATTTCAAGTGCAACTTGTTCGCTGACTGCGCCGTATTTTTCAAGTGTTTGGGCGTTTACTTGTGCAACTTTGACCTTTAAATCGTTTGAGTAGGTGAGCAAAGCTCCTTGGTAATAGGCAGAAGCACCTGATACACTCGCAATATGCCGTGCAAGTAAGCCTGATGTGCAGCTTTCTACGGTTCCAATGGTTGCTTTTTTTACCAATAACTCAGTTCCTAGAGCGAGCTCTAGGGTGCAATCGTCGTAGCCAAAGACATGCGCTGGAATGCGCAATTCAAGTTCTTGAAAAAATTGGTCAATACGCACTTGATTTTCTTTTCCCGAATAGGAACTCAGTCTGAGCTTAACAAGGCCTGGAGATGGGAGATAGGCAAGCCCCAAACCGGCATCTCGCACGCGGTCTTCCCAGTCGGCAATTTTTTCGGCGAGAAATGATTCGCCGATCCCTTGGGTGTGTAGGGTGCGGTGGTATAGTGTTTGTCCTTGGAACCTTTTGGCTAGAAGTGGAAAAGCCTCCTCGGTCATGATGGTTTTCATTTCGTAAGGAACACCTGGTAAGGAAATGAAAATGACTTCATTGCGTTCAAACCACATACCTGCAGCAGTTCCCAGCCGATTAGTTAGGATTTTTGCTTTGGTAGGCAAGGCCGCTTGTTGGATATTTACTTCAAGCATGGGACGGTTGCGACTGGCAAAAAATGCCGCTATTTGATCGAGTGTGGCCTGGTGTATTTCAAGCGGACTCTTAAAATAGTTGGCAAGCGTGTATTTAGTGAGGTCGTCTTTTGTTGGACCAAGACCACCTGTAATAATGACGCAATTGGTTGAAGGTACGATATGATCAAGTGCATGGACAATTGCTTCGGGTTTGTCTTCAACAGCAGTTGAACGCTGTACTTGGTAGCCTCTCAAAGCCATTTCTTGGCCTAACCAAGCGGCATTGGTATTTATGGTCTGCCCGATGAGTAGTTCGTCGCCAATGGCCAATATTTCTACCTTCATGGTTTTTTAAATTTGGCGATGGACTCGATATGTCCTGTATGTGGAAATTGATCGACGAGTGCGTATTTTTCTAGCGTATAACCTGCCTCGACTAGACTTGCGGCATCGCGCGCTTGGGTCGATGGATTACAGCTGATATATACAATTGTATCTGCGCCTAGTGATATAACCTTTTGTAGTGTTTTTGGTGCAATGCCTGCCCTCGGAGGGTCAAGCATGATGCGCTTGATTTTACCCTGAAAATCGGGGTATTCTTTGAGGAATTTTCCTACATCAGCTGCGTAGAATTCAACGCGCTGAATCGCATTTTTTGCAGCATTTTTTTTGGCGTCTTCTATGGCTTTTTCTACGATGTCTACCCCAATAATTCGAACTTGTGGATTGCGCTTGGCCATGAGCTGCCCAATTGTTCCGGTACCACAAAATAAATCCATAGCGATATCACCAGTCGCAAAAGGTTCTTCGAAGAAATAGTCCAGTGCTTTGGCATACAAGAGTTCAGCACTAGCAGGATTTGTCTGAAAAAAACTTTCCATACTGATTTGAAAACGCAATCCAGCCAATTCTTCTTCTATGACCGGAGCTCCATAAATGAGTTTTGAATACCCGTTTTCGATTTTAGCACGGTCAGCAACGTTATCATTGACGGTGTGCCAAAAGCCCGCAATGCGCTCTGAATGCAATTTGTTTAAAAAGTCAGAGAAGGCCGCAATATCAAACTGATCCAAACCTTCATTTGATGTGACGAGATTGACCAATAATTGGTCATTTAGAAAAGATTTCCTGACAACAATATGGCGAAAAAATCCTCTTTTCTGGGGTGGATGCCAGGCAGGTAGTCCGGTCTGTTGGAGATATTTTCGGATATCCTTGAGCTTTTCTTCCCATTGGGCATCAAAAAGTCCACTGGCTTTATTGAGACTTTCTACTTTCCACCAGGTGCCGCGTCGTTTGAAGCCTAGTGCAAAAGCGTCGTCGAGTTCTTGATTGGTATGCAAGTCATGTTCGATACACGAAAAGCTGTACTCCATTTTATTCCTATAATGATAATGGGCCGGAGAAGAAATAAAACAATCAAATTTTTCAGTGCAATTGGCAATACCACTTAGACGTTGAAAAGTACTCAGGGTGCTTTCTTTCTTGTATTGCTCTTGAATTGAGACGGGGACATGAATGTAAGGACCTCCGGAAATTTCCTGGAAAGTCGAAACGGTTTCTACTTCAGCCCGTTGAAGAACTTCTAATAATTTGGCTTCCGCAAAGGTTTTGCGTTTGGTCTCAATTTTAGTCCTAACGAGTTGCCCTGGAAAAGCATTGTCAACAAAGACAATAAATGGTCCTTTCTCTGTTTGAATTCGGGCGATTCCTTTACCTCCAAAGGCGTAATCTTCTATGAGTAAGTCGATTTCTTGTGCGCGCTGAAGGGTCATATCATACCGCGGATTACACCGTTTTCAGCTTTTTGAATAAAACCAATGATTTCTTGCTGCAATTGGCTTTCTGGCACGGTTTCTTGTACTGCTTTGATACCTTTTGAAACGTTGCTATTTTGAACGTAAAGTATGCGGTAGATGTCTTCGATTTCGCGGACTTGCTCTTCTGTGAAGCCCCGACGGCGCAGGCCAACTGAATTAACACCTGCAAAAGATAGTGGTTCTCGTGCGGCCTTAATATATGGAGGAACATCTTTGCGAATGAGTGAAGCGCCACCAATAAAGGCATGCTTTCCAATATGTGTGAACTGTTGTGCAGCTGCTTTACCTTCTAAAATAGCCCAGTCGTCAATTGTGACGTGGCCCGATAAACCTGTATAACTTGCTAAAATGACGTTGTTGCCAATTTGGCAATCGTGGGCAATATGGACGTAGGTCATCAATAGGCAGTTGTCACCGATAGTTGTTTTGAGTTTGTCATTGGTGCCACGGTGGATGGTAACACACTCTCTAATTTTGGTGTTGTTGCCGATTTCGACGGTTGTGTATTCGTTGCCAAATTTGAGGTCTTGGGGAATTACACCAATACTTGCACCTGGAAATACATCACAGTCTTCACCGATGCGTGTACCGGGATACAGAACAGCATTGGAATGGATGTGACAGCCGTTTCCGATGACGACATCAGGGTGGATTACAGCAAATGGGTCAATACGCACATTTTGACCAATTTGTGCGTCATTGGAAATGAAGGCGAGATTGGAAATCATTCCGTTTTATCTTTAATGATTTGTGCGAGCATGCTCGCTTCTGAAACGACTTTCCCATTGACATAGGCCGTACCTGACATTTCAACGAGGCCTCGGCGAATAGGGGAGGTAAGAAACAGTTCAAATACCACGGTATCTCCGGGAACAACTTTTTGTTTGAAGCGAACGTTGTCTATTTTCATGAAGTAGGTAGAATACAGATGCGGGTCTTCTACCTGAGAAAGAGCGTAAATACCACCTACTTGAGCCATGGCTTCAATTTGTAGAACACCCGGAAAAACAGGGTTTCCAGGAAAGTGTCCTGTGAAAATTGGTTCGTTCATGGTGATGTTCTTTACACCAATAATTGAAGTGGGAAGGATCTCCATTATTTTATCAACCATTAAGAACGGGTAACGATGCGGTAGCATGCGTTCGATATCTTGGGTTGTGTAAAGAGGTTCTTTACTTAGATCAAATGAACGGCCATTTTGCTCTTGTTTTTTAATCTGTTCTTTTAATACCTTGGCAAAACTTACGTTTCCGGCATGACCAGGTCTGGCGGCAAGAATATGCGCTTTGATGGGTTTACCGATCAGAGCAAGATCTCCAACGATATCGAGAAGTTTGTGTCGAGCAGGTTCGTTTTCACACTGAAGCTTGTTGCTATTCAGTACACCGATGCCGTCCATACTGACTTGTAATTTCTCTTTACCGAGTAAGTCTGCTAGCGTGTCAAGTTCAGACTGATTGACGTCTGTACGATCTACGAGTACGATAGCGTTGTTGAGGTCACCACCTTTGATGAGGTTGTTTTTGGCCAAGAATTCGAGTTCACGTAAAAAGACGAAAGTACGGCAATGGGCAATTTCTGTGTTGAATTCGCCGATATGGTACATGCTTGCGTGTTGGGTGCCGAGTACAGGAGATTTGTAGTCGACCATGACGGTTAGGCGATAATTGATATCGGGGATGGCAAGGAATTCAACGCCTTTTTCGAGGTCTTCCCATGGAATATTCTCAGTGAGTTCAAAATAGTCGCGAACGGCATCTTGGTCTTCGTAGCCAACAGCCTCGATTCCTTTGACAAAAGGAAGCGCGCTGCCGTCCATAATAGGAACCTCCGGACCATCGAGTTTGATCAAGGCGTTATCGACTTGACAGCCATAAAGAGCTGCTAAAACGTGTTCGGTGGTATAGACGCGCGCGCCGTTGTATTCGAGTGTGGTGCCACGATCGGTTGCGACCACTAAATCGACATCTGCTTTGATAACGGGTTGATTTTCTAGATCGGTGCGCTGGAAATTATAGCCATGATTGGCAGGAGCGGGGCAGATTTCCAAACGGACTTTTTCACCGGTATGGAGGCCTATACCTTCAAATACAATGCTTTGTTTTATTGTACGTTGTTGTTCTGTCATACATCTTTATTTTTAAGCAGCTCTTTGAGTTGGTTCTCTAATTCGTGAATTTTGTTGATGAGACCAGGTAACTTTCGGAAACCGAAGTGCGAACGCTTGTAATCGTTGATTGGGATAGCTGGCGTACCCATGAGCGTGTCTGCTTTTTCAATGGTTGAGGGAATGCCAGATTGCGCTACGATTTTAGTATGGTCGGCAATACTGAGGTGACCAGCAATACCGGATTGACCGCCGATCATGACGTGTTTGCCTATTTTTGCTGAACCTGCAATTCCTACCTGAGCGGCCATTGCTGTGTGCTGATCGACATCAACATTGTGCGCAATTTGACAGAGGTTGTCAATTTTTACGCCTTTACGGATAAATGTAGAGCCCATGGTGGCGCGGTCAATGCTGCAATTAGAGCCAATTTCAACGTCGTCTTCGATAACGACATTGCCAATTTGTGGAATTTTGCTGTAAACTCCGTTTTCATCTGGTGCAAAACCAAAGCCATCTGAGCCAATGACGGTGCCAGCATGAATGATACAATTGGCGCCGACATGACAGTCTTTGTAAATGTTGACTGCTGGATAAAGCGTGGTGTTGTCACCGATAGAAGCGTTTTCTTGGATAACTACATTGGGATGAATTTGGCAATTTGACCCGATTTGAACATGAGCGCCGATATAAGCAAAAGCGCCAATATAGATGTTTTCACCGATTGTGGCGGTATCGTGAATAAAACATGGCTGCTCAATGACAGGCTCTTTTTTATTCATGCTATCGTAAATACTGAGCAGTTTTGCAAAACAGGCGTATGCGTCGGCAACCTTGACTAAGGTCAGCGTTTTTGGCAATGCTTTGGTGGGTTCAAAGGAATGATTGACAATGCAAATACTTGAGCCGGTTGTATAGATGTATGCTTCGTATTTAGGATTCGAAAGAAAACTCAGTGCGCCGGGTTGCCCTTCTTCGATTTTGGCCAAGGCATTTACGGCGACGTCAGGATTGCCAAAGACTTCTCCGTTTAATAAACCAGCAATCTGCGCAGCAGTAAATTCCATAATTCAAAATTATAAAATCATTGTAGAGCAAGCGACGCTTTGCGTGTAACTTTTAAACAATTTTGGACTCAAAGATGTGGATTAACGCTATTTGTCTATGGTTTGACTGCGAAGGGCAACAATTTTTGCCTTGTCTTTATACCAAACACAATAGGATAGGAATTCTGCATTTGGCGCTTGAGGCAGCCGCAAACGGAAAACATGAAGTGGTTTAGGATTGGCTTTAAAGTCGCTTCTAGTGTAGTCAAAAGTACTTTTTTTAAGGAAGGTATTGAGCTTATCTCCATTGCTGATTTGAAGAGCCGTGAATTGATTTTGAAGGCCCCGCTCTTCGGAAATATAAAATAAGTTTTTCTGTTGAGGCCATCTGATGATACTTCCATACTGGGCTTTGATTTTTTGCTTTACAAACCGTTTCCAATTATTGCGGTATGGAATGAAATCAATGACAAAGCTATCATCGGTGCATTTGGCCAGAAGAGGAATTTTTTTTCCTTTTTTGTTGGCAATTTGAAGCACATAAATTTTATGCTTGCCGTGCCGTTTACTTTTAGTAAAATATACTTCTGCGTTTTGTATGGCTTTATAGAAAGATGCTGTACTGAATTGGTTTTGCTCAAAAAATGCATTTTTTTGTTGGGCATCCATGAGCCATATACGGGTCTCAAAACTTTCTTTTACACGGTTTGAAGGCATCCAGCTACAACCTCTTGTATTGAAAATTCCAAAAGTGAGAATGAGACCAAGACCGAAGCCAAGTCCATAATAACGAAGTCTTCTCCAGAATGATTCCATGGCATAAAAAAAGGGAGCAAACTCCCTTTTGAATTGTTAGATTAATGCTTCGAGTTTCTCTGCGAGTACCGATTTGGGTACTGCACCAACAGATTTATCGACTACCTCACCGTTCTTGATGAAAAGAATTGTTGGAATAGAACGAACACCAAACTGAGCAGAAACACCCATGTTGTGATCTACATTTACTTTCCCGATAAGTGCTTTGCCTTCATATTCATTGTGCATTTCTTCGATTACCGGACCGATCATGCGACAAGGACCACACCATTCTGCCCAAAAATCTACGATCACTGGCTTGTCTGATTTCATGACAAGCTCTTCGAAGTTTTGGTCTGTAATTTCTACTGCCATTTTATAATTTTTTTGTCGTTACTAACTAAGGAGCGACAAAATTAATGCTTTTTTAATTCTTGGGCCAAATATTTTGCGGTGTATGAGATATTTTGCTTGCTTTTGATCATTTGAGCAGGTGTTCCTTCGAACAATACATGGCCGCCCCGATGGCCTCCTTCGGGTCCGATATCGATAATGTAGTCGGCTGTTTTGATCATTTCGAGGTTGTGTTCGATGATTAAAACAGTGTTCCCTTCGTCGACTAAGCGCTGCAAAACTTTGAGCAAAAGCTGAATGTCTTCGAAGTGCAAGCCAGTGGAAGGTTCATCTAAAATGTAGATTGTTTTGCCCGTTGATTTTTTGGCTAATTCAGCTGCTAATTTGATGCGTTGTGCTTCGCCACCGGATAAAGTGGTAGAGGATTGCCCGAGTTGCACATAACCCAAACCTACATCGTTGAGGGTTTGGAGTATGCGGTGTATTTTTGGTTGGTTTTCAAAGAAAATACAACCTTCTGCAATTGTCATTTGCAGAACATCTGCAATGGTTTTGCTTTTGTAACGCACCTCTAGCGTCTCGTTGTTGTAGCGCTTTCCGTTGCATTGTTCGCAAACAACATAAACGTCTGGTAAAAAATTCATTTCGATGAGGCGCATACCGCCACCGTTGCAGGTTTCGCATTTACCGCCGTTCACATTGAAAGAAAAACGCCCCGGCTTGTAGCCGCGAATCAGTGCCTCGGGCATACTTGCAAAAAGACTCCGAATTTCGTCGAATACTTTTGTATAGGTAACCGGATTTGAGCGCGGGGTGCGTCCAATTGGGCTTTGGTCAATTTCGATCACTTTATCAAGGTGTTCTAGGCCTTTTATTTCTTTGAAGGGGAGTGGGGTGCGAATGGCGTCATGAAAATGATTCATGAGGATCGGAAAAAGTGTCTGATTGATCAACGACGACTTACCGCTTCCACTAACGCCAGTGATGTATGTCATGGTGCCCAGCGGAATTTTAATACTAATGTTTTTAAGATTGTGGCCTTTTGCTCCTGTTAGCTCTAAGAAAATACCGTTTCCTTTTCTTACTTCTTTAGGGATTTCAATTTGAAGATCGCCATTGAGGTAACCCGATGTTACCGTATTCGCTTTTAACATTTCGGAATAGCTACCTGCAAAAACGATTTCGCCGCCATGCCTACCTGCCCCTGGACCAATATCGACAATAAAGTCCGCTGCTTCCATCATTTCTTTATCGTGCTCGACCACTAAAACGGTGTTGCCGATATCGCGCAGTTTGGTCAATGATTGAATGAGTTTGGTGTTGTCGCGTTGGTGAAGTCCTATGGATGGTTCGTCTAGGATATAAAGTACATTTAAAAGTTCGGTGCCAATTTGAGTGGCCAACCGAATGCGTTGTGCTTCGCCACCAGATAATGTTTTGGCGCTGCGATTCATGGTGAGGTAATCAAGACCTACCTCCAATATAAAACTCAGTCGCGCATTGATTTCTTTGATGATTTCCTTCCCGATAAACTGCGCATCAGTACCCAGCATTTCGGGGAGTTTGTCGCACCAATCTTTTAATTGTTGGAGATCCATTTGGGCGAGTTCACCGATGTGTTCTTGCCCAATTTTAAAGTGCAGTGCCTCTTTTTTTATGCGATAACCATTGCAACTTGAGCACGTTTTTTTATGCATAAATCCTTGTGCCCAACGTTCAATAGCCGTGCTCGAGTCTTCGGCGTGTCTGCCTAAAAAGTGAATTAGGCCTTCAAAGCGTTCTTGGTTTTCTTCTGGGCCCAAAATCATGTCTTCATTGCCGTACAAAAGCAAATCAATTATATTTTGATCGAGATCAGCAATGGGGGTATTTAGGCTAAAATGCTGCGTCTGCAGGATCCGTTCGATTTTATCAAAAATCCAAGATCTTTTATATGCGCCAAGAGGTGCGAGACCCCCGTTTTTAATCGACAAATTCGGGTCTGGAATAATTTTTTCTTGATCCATTTCACTGACCTCTCCCAGTCCTTTACAAACCGTGCATGCGCCGTAGGGCGAATTGAAAGAAAATAAGTTAGGCTCAGGTTCAGGATAGGATATGCCACTTGTTGGGCACATAAGTGAGCGGCTGAAGTGTCGGATTTGTTCGTTTTCGAGGTCGAGCACCATAAGGGAGCCTTCGCCTAGTTTGAGGCATGTTTGAACAGTTTCAAGGCAGCGTTTGGCATCAATCTGGCCCGCTACAAATCGATCCACAACCACCTCGATATCGTGAGTTTTGTATCGATCTAGTTTGATAGGTTTACTGAGCTCGATCAGCTCGCCATCGACTCTCACACGCATGTATCCCAATCGCTGAATTTGTTCAAAAAGCTCTCTGTAATGCCCTTTTCTGCCCTTTACCCTTGGCGCTAGTAATGCGACTTTTTTACCGTTGAAGTGTTTTTCAATGAGCTCGGTAATTTCTAATTCAGAATACTGAACCATGGGTTCATTGGTACTGTAAGAATAGGCTGTCGCGGTGCGCGCATACAATAATCTGAAAAAATCGTAAAGTTCGGTGATGGTCCCAACGGTAGAACGCGGAGACCTGCCTACCGTTTTTTGTTCGATTGCGATTACAGGACTCAGGCCATCAATTTTATCGACATCTGGCCGTTCCAGACCACCAATGAATTGACGAACATATGCTGAGAAGGTATCTAGGTAACGCCGTTGGCCTTCTGCAAAAATGGTATCAAAAGCCAACGAAGATTTTCCACTACCACTTAGACCCGTGAGTACAACAAGTTTTTGACGCGGAATTTCGAGGTGGATATTTTTGAGATTGTGTTCTCTGGCTCCTTGAATACGAATGAGTTCTTGCTCAGGATTCGACATTATAATGGACTAAAGAAATGGTGTTTCAAAATCTGAAAATGAAGCACCCAATTTGTCCTTTTCTGATAAAATAGGCAGCTCAAAAAGTTCCCAGTCGATTTTTAAGGCAGGGTCATTCCACAAGATGCAACCTTCCGAAGCAGCATGGTAAGGTGCGGTGCACTTGTAACTAAAGAGCGTGTGGTCCTCAAGGGTATAAAAACCGTGGGCAAAACCAGGTGGAATATAGAGTTGGACGGCGTTGTCGGCGCTCAGTATTTTTTTGAAAGATTGACCATAGGTTGCAGAATTGCGACGAAGATCAACCGCTATATCTAGAACTGAACCTTGCAGCACCTGAACGAGCTTGCCTTGGGCAAACGGCGGTTTTTGAAAATGCAGCCCCCGCAGGATGCCTTTTGAAGATTTAGAAATGTTATCCTGGACAAATTCTTGCCCTCCGGTAATGACATTGTATTTTTCTGATTGAAAGGCCTCGAAGAAGTAACCCCTTTCATCCTTGAAAACGCTTGGATAGATACTGTAGAGTCCGCTGAGGGCTTCTTCTTGAAATCGGAACATAGCTAACAAATTGGAACGTAAAATTACATTAAATTTGTCGATGATGACAGCTCTTTTACGTCTGTTTGTGGTTTGTTTTTCTTCTGCGCTTTGCGCACAATATCCGCTACAACACACAGTAAACTCACTTGTTCAAGATCCACAACTTACCGGGACAAACTGGAGTATTTGTGCAATTGACCTACAGACAGGTGATACCCTCTTAGCCTATAATCCTCGGCAAGCGCTTCCGGGTGCTTCGATTACCAAAATAGTCAGTACAGCTGCTGCACTTTCTGTTTTGGGGCCAAATCACCGCGCCCAAACGCAACTAGTTTTGGAAGGAGAAATGCAACCTAACGGCATATGGCATGGCAATTTGCGTATTGTTGGCGGTGGAGACGTCTCTTTAGGTTCAAGATATTTTAATCAGCCTGGAAAAGAACTTTATTTTTTAGACGAATGGCTTGCTGTATTGCAATCGCAGGGCATCAAATATATCACCGGTCAAATCATTGCCGATGGCGCTAGTTTTGGTGCATTTAGCTGCCCACTTGGTTGGCAACAGGTTGATATGGGCAATTACTACGGTTGTGGGGCATTTGGTCTTAATTTTTTTGACAACACACTTAAACTCAACTTTCAAACCAGTGCTGCAGGAAAACCCTTGCTATTCAAAGGTATGTATCCAACAGATCAGCACTACCAATTGCGTATTGAAGCCGTAGCTGCCGCGATTTCTTCTGATCAAACATTTGTTTACGGCGTACCTTTCGAAGATGCTCGGGTTATTAAAGGCAAACTACCGGCAAATCGGAGTGCTTATGAAGTGAAGGCAAGTATGCCAGATCCAGAGCGCTTGCTTGCCGAATTGCTATATCAAAAATTGCAGGCAGGTGGCATTCGTGTCGATGGCGGCGCCTTCTCATCGCGGTTTCTTCAGATGGGGCCTTTTCCCGCGGACAAAAAAGTAATCCATACGACTTACGGCCAATCGTTAAAAGACATTGTCTTTCATACCAATCAACGCAGTATCAATCTTTTCGCCGAAGGAAATTTATTGCAAATTGGCTACAAATGCAGCGGATCAGGGACTTATGAGCATAGCTTGATAGTCTTGGATAGTTTGCTTGCTCAATGGCAAATTGGTCCGTGTCGGATTGTAGACGGCAGTGGCTTGTCAAAAGAAAATCGAATGAGTGCTGCGCAATACACGCAATTATTAGGGGTCCAATGCCAACAAAGTTATTTTTCCTCATATTTAGCTAGTCTTCCTATTGTTGGCATAAGTGGAACGGTTAAAAATCTATGTAAAGGTCAGGCAGCCCAAGGGAAAGTCTATGCCAAAAGCGGCAGTATAACAGGGATCAAAGCCTATGCAGGTTATGTAGATTTGCCGAACGGTGGTCGGGCTGCTTTTGCACTTATTGCAAATGATTATGCGATTACAGGTGCGGCAATAACTAGTAAGTTAGAGCCGGTTCTAAATGCTATGGCTACATACCAAGCTCAACCTGAATAATTTCTTTCCAAAAATCTTTAATACTGACTTGAGCACAACTAAGCATTTGTGGTACAATACTCGCGGGCGAAAATCCTGGGGTTGTGTTGACTTCAATTACATGCGGTTGCTTAGCTACCACCATAAAATCGATGCGTGCAATTGAACGCAAGCCCAGCAATTCATATATTTTTTTGGCCTGTTGCTGTAATTGCTCAGCAACTTTTGCATCTATTCTTGCCGGCGTAATTTCTTTTGATTTACCGTCGTATTTGGCGGCGTAATCAAAAAATTCGGTCTCGCTTACAATCTCAGTCAGGGGAAGCGCAACAATTTCATTTTGCGTACGATAAACACCACAAGTGACCTCGGTACCGTCTAAAAATGCTTCAGCAACTACAGTTCTACCTTCCTTAAACGCTGCCGCAAAGGCGGAATGCACTTGAGCGACGTTTTTTACTTTGGAAATACCAAAGCTAGAGCCTGAATCCGAAGGCTTGACAAATAAGGGAAGACCTAATTGGTCGCATAATTTTTGGGCATCTATAGCCTGTCCGTGTCTAAATAATTGAGATTGCGCCACCGCAAATCCAAAGCCTTTTAAAAATTGATTACAATACCATTTATCAAAGGAGAGGGCAGAGGCGAGGACTCCTGAGTTGATATAGGGTATTTGCAGCATATCCAGGTAGGCTTGAATTTTGCCGTTTTCTCCTGGGTCGCCGTGTGTGTAGATCAAGGCGGCATCAATTTCGGACAAAGATTGCAGTTTGCTTTGCCAATTAGATCTGTCGATTTCAATTAAAATACAACTCAAATGCTCAGGGAAATGCTGCTGGATGGTTTGAGCACTTTTGATTGAGATATTGTATTCGGAAGAAAATCCTCCGCAGATGAGTCCGATGCGCTTCATGCGTTTATTTTAAGGCGAAATTATCTAAAATTGGTAATTTCGCAGCATGCGGCCCTTGTATTTTATTTTTTGGATCGGTCTAGGTTTTTCCTTTCGCCTGTTTTTTAGACGCATTAGGGAGGTACGCCCGAGTCGTAAACTTTTCGGCAGAACCATCTTTGTGAGCAACCACCCGTCCGCATTTCTTGACCCATTGGTTATTTCAAGCATGCGCAAACCAGTAGTTTATTTCATGACCCGTTCTGATGTTTTCAATTGGTTTACCAAACCACTTTTTTGGCTGGCTCAAATGATTCCGATTTACCGCGCGCAAGACGGTGGTAATTCACAAGAAAAGAATAAGAAAGTTTTTAAGAAAGCCACCGAAACGCTCGCAAAAAAACGCAATTTACTCATCTTCGGAGAGGGCCTTACTGACGACATTTTTGAGCGCCGCCTCAAACCGATTAAAAAAGGGGCAATTCGTATTGGTTTCACCGCCCTTGAAGACCTCGACTGGAAATACGAAATTCAAGTGCAAGGTTTAGGCATCAATTACACCAATCCAGGTATCATGCGTAGTGAGGTGCTCATCGCTGCAGCTGAGCCAATAATTTTGAACGATTACAAAGAAGCCTATCTAGAAAATCCGAGTAAAGTTATTTCGGAACTCAACAGAGTGTTAGAAAGCCGTATGCAAGCACAAATAACGCACTTGCGCTCAGATGAATATCTTCAATTGCACGAGCAAATCATGATGCTCAATCGCGAAGGAATGAATGTCCATTGTTATGACAAGCAATACACACTCGAGCAACGTTGGGCGTATTCTCAACAATTAGCAGCGCGTTTGAACGACGATACTTCGCTCGATTTAAAAGTATTACAAAAAGACCTCAACGCTTATTTTGAGAACTTAGAAACAAATAATTTAACCGAAGCAGAACTTTATTGGTTTGCCATCGAAAAGCATTGGAAACTAAAAACCTATATCAAATGGCTCATTCAATTGCCACTGTTCCTTATCGGTCTTATACCAATTGGATTGCCAACCTATTTTGTGAAGCGTTTTGTTGAGAAAAAATTGAAGCGCCGTGTTTTCTGGTCCTCCACTAAAATGATAATGCTTTTAGTAATTCTTGCGATATGGAATCTGATCCTATTTAAAATGGCCTCATACTATGTATGTTTGAATACCTTGATTTGGATCACCTTGTTTTTGACTATGCATTTTGTGGCACTTGGTTACTATTTATTTGGAAAAAATACCACCCTCCTTATAAAATCTTTGCGTTACAACGCACAAAAACTGCAATCACTTGTTGAACAACGCGAAACGTTACTTACTCAAATAGAAACATTTCAATTTTAATGGAAGAAACCACCCGTATCAAGAAGCCTAAATGGCTCAGAGTCAAGCTGCCAACCGGAGAAAACTACCGAAAAGTCCGTGGCCTGGTCGATGCGCACAAATTGCATACAATTTGTGAGAGTGGCAGCTGTCCAAACATGGGAGAGTGTTGGGGAGAAGGTACGGCTACATTCATGATTCTCGGTAATATTTGTACAAGATCTTGTGGTTTTTGCGGCGTACAAACAGGTAAGCCTGATGCAGTAGATGAATTCGAACCCGGACGCGTAGCCAACTCCGTTAAAATTATGGGTGTCAAGCACGCCGTAATCACTTCCGTTGACCGCGATGATCTCAAAGATGGCGGCTCCAGTATTTGGGCGCAAACCGTGCGTGCTATTCGCCAACAATCTCCGGGCACAACCTTAGAAACGCTCATACCTGATTTCGCAGGTAACTGGGAAAACCTCCAAGTAATCATCGATGTTGCGCCAGAAATTGTTTCACACAATCTAGAAACAGTGCGTCGCCTTACCAAACAAGTGCGTATTCAAGCGAAATATGACAGAAGTTTAGAGGTGCTGTTTCGTCTCAAGAAAGGGGGGATGCGGACTAAATCTGGTGTTATGTTGGGTTTGGGTGAGTCTGAACAAGAAGTCATTGAAACCATGCAAGATTTGCGTTCTGTCCAGGTCGATATTCTTACTTTGGGTCAATATCTTCAGCCAACTCCTAAACATTTGCCGGTGGCTGAATTTATTGAGCCCGAGCAATTTGCGCATTATCAGCAATTGGGTTTAGATATGGGTTTCCGTTTTGTTGAAAGTGGCCCATTGGTCCGATCTTCTTATCATGCTGAAAAGCACTTATTTAATCTATAAAACAAGGAATAACGCAATAAAAAAAAATTATGAAAAAATTGTGTAAAAGCCTTACATCTAGAATCATTATTAAGAGAATATTTCTTAATTTAGTCGACTAATCATGCACACTTAAAAATTTGTTATGAATAAAAAGGTATATGTATTTGGTTCTCTGATAGTTGCGAGTGTATTCGCACTAGCCTACACCGCTTTCCAATTCTTGCCACAAACGGCATTTTATAGTCAAAAAAGCCTAGCAGTTCTCCAAGAGGGTCGTTCTGATGATGCCATTGCTTGGATTAAAGCGCGTTACGTTGACGTAAATACTGGTGAGCCAGTTTCTTCAGAAACACTCGCTCAAATTGACCAAGAAGTCCGTAAGAAGGGAACATCTAAATCAATATTATTTGAATCTTTAGGTCCTGACAACATCGGCGGTAGAACCCGCGCTATTTGCATAGACCGCTCAAATATCAACCGCGTATGGGCCGGTGGTGTTTCAGGTGGTTTGTTCGTTTCCAACAACAAAGGGAATTTCTGGGAGCGCGTTGTGCCTTATTTCGAAGCCGGAGCCAATCCGTATATTTCGAGTATGACTATGACGCCCGACAACACCCTTTACGTGGCAACTGGTTCCAATGAAGAAGGTTGGGGCGGAAACGGCGTATGGTGTTCGACTGACTTTGGTGCAACCTTTACTAAAGTCCCGGGTTCAGCAAGCTGTACAGAAGTAGCAAGTTCTGATGCAGACAACTACGTTTGGATGGCCACTGCATCCGGTCTTAAAAAGTGGAAAGTCGGTGACGCTTCCATGACCAACGTACCAGCCTCAAGTGGTGGTTGCTTTGCTTTAAAAGTCTCCAAAGACGGTCAAGTCATCATTGGAGCTTACGCAGCTAACAAAACATTCGTTTCCAATGATGGTGGTAATTCATTCACGGACAAATCTGGTTCTATTGCCAATAATCTTGTACCAACTGGTGCTGCCCGCATTGAGTATGCCATCTCACCAACTAAGAATAGTTCCAATGCCTATTCTCTTTACGCTGCAAGAACAAATTCGAACCTCATGTCCATGCACGTTTCTCACGACAACGGCCAAACATGGAATCAGTTTGTTGGTGCATCTGGTCCTCCAAATGAGTTTGATATCTACCGTAACCAAGGTACCTACAACAGCATACTTTCTGTAGACCCAACCGACAACGAGCGCTTACTTATCGGTGGTATCGATGTATGGGAATGGAAACAAACAGTTAATAACCCGCCGTCTGGAGGTTTTGAGAAAATTTCGCTTTGGTTTGTCAATCCAAGTTCACCAACATATGTTCATGCCGACAACCATGAAATGAAATGGGACAACAACAACCGTTTTTATGTTGGTAATGACGGTGGTGTAGGTGTTTCTAACAACAAAGGACAGTCTTGGTATCCAGCAAACCGCGGCTATAACGTCACGCAATTCTATGGTATTGCATTTGATGCGGGTGGCCGCGTGATGGGAGGTACTCAAGACAACGGTACACTCTACAACGACTTTTCGCTTTCTACCTACCATGAATTCCGTGAAGTGAACGGCGGCGACGGCTTTGAATGTGAAATCTCCTTCTTTAATCCAAACGTGATGTTTTCATCTATTTATTATAATAGCATTTCTCGCTCTGGAGACCGCGGTGTCAATTTCACCAACTTTAGCCCGAACCTTCCTGGCACCTATGACCCACCAGGTACCGACGGCAGTCCTAACCACCCGTTCCACACTGAGCTCTTTTTGGCTGAGTATTTTGACCCAAATTCGAAAGATTCAGTAACTTACATCCCTAAAAAGAACTACGATGCTGGCGATATGCTTCGCATTCCATCCATGGCCTCTGGAGACACCATTACAGTATCTGCAGCAACCAACCTTTACTTTGATGACACCCTTTATTACGATCCTTCCTTGACCGTAAACGGTGTGAATTTCGGTATCAACAACGCCACAGGTGAAACCGTTGAAATGGGTAACGACACCGTCATATTTAACGTTGCCTGGGATACCCTTCGCATAGCTGACCCATACCAATCTTGGTTCTTGGTTTATGTCAATGCAAACGGTGGTGAGCTCTGGGGAACGCGCAACGCAACCCGTTTTTCTGTCACCAATCCTGGATGGTTGTGCCTAGCTAAAGGCATTGGCGGCGGCTTATTCAACTCTGTAGATGTTGAATTCTCACGTGACCTCAACCACTGCTATATCAGTGCAGGAAACGGCGTTTGGCGCCTAAATGGTTTGGGTAGTATCTACACCAGTGATCCTAACTTCGCCTCAAAAGCCGGTTATGTTACGCAAGGAGCCAACACAACTCCACCAACAGCCACTACCCTCCTCAAAATCACCAATACATCCTATGAGGGTATTGCTGTGAATCCAAACAATGCCAACGACCTCGTTTGCTTTGCTGGTTTCAACGGAACCAACAAGCGCACCAACAATGCAACTGCCGCGGCTCCTACATTTACCAACTTGGTTGCTATTGTGCCTGGCATAGCCACTTACGATGGCATCATCGATCGCAACGATCCAGATATCTTAGTTGTTGGAACATCGAGCGGTGCTTGGGTTTCAGAAAATGGTGGCGCCACCTGGGAAAACGCCTCTACTGGCTTCGAAGGCACTCCTGTCTACGAAGTGCGTCAGAGCTGGCGCTCATTCGACGAAGGCAATGGTCGCCCAGGAGAAATTTACCTGGGAACCTTCGGTCGCGGTATTTGGAGAACGACGCAATATCTTGGTACCAACAACAACTCTGGTACCCCTGGTGGCGAATTCAAAACCAAATTGCGTACATACCCGAATCCAACCAAAGACAATACAACCCTAGTATTTGAATTGGCCCAAAGTGGTAAGGCTCAAGTAGAGGTTTACTCAATTACAGGCCGTTTGGTTTGGAACAAAACGCTACAATTGGCTGATGGCACGCAAGAACTCAGTATAGATAGTTCAGATTTACCTGCAGGAACTTACATTGTTAAGTTTAGTTCAGGTAAACAAAACGATACAGCCAAATTCATCAAGCTGTAAATCATATAAATTATTTGTGAAAAAGGAGGCCTAGGCCTCCTTTTTTTATGGCTGAAACGGAACAATTATTTAATTTCGTTTTGTGGGAAACGGAGATTTAAAAGGTGGTATTATAACTAATTTAGGTCCATTAGATTTAAATTGGTCATGTCGTGCATATAAAAAACACCAAGTGGTTTTCTTAGAAGGTTCTTTTCCAAGGGGTGTCTATTGCATTAATCAAGGTCTCGTTAAGATTTACAAACGCGGCGACGAAGGCAAAGAACAAATCATTCACATTGCTAAAGCGGGCGAAATGGTTGGTTTTAGAGCCATGTTTACCGAGGAGCCTTATAAAGTGGCTGCTGAAGCCCTCGAAGAAAGCAATATTTGCTTCATTGGTAAAGAAGATTTCCTGAACCTGATGGATACCAATCCGGTATTGCGCAATGGGATCATCAAAGAATTGTCAAAAGAATTAGCAGACCGCGCTGATTTCATCACCAATATGGCTCAGAAGTCAGTTCGTGAACGCTTGGCGTTTACCATGCTGATTCTTATCGATGTATTTGATAACGAACCAATCAATCTCAGCCGTGAAGATCTTGCCAATTTTGTAGGTACGGCAACCGAAACGCTGATACGTTTACTCAAGGACTTCAAGGAAGAAGGCATTATTGAGGTCCAGACACGTAAAATTTTTATACGCGACAAAAAGCGTATTTTACAAATAGCTGGTAAATAACTAGCCTTGTACCATATTGGCAAAATTGGCCAACAATACATGCCCAAAATTCCCTGAAACTTCCGGATGAAACTGCACTCCATAATGTGGTTTCTCTTTATGTTTCATGGCTTCATTGATACACGCATCTGAACAAGCGAGTAATTCAAAGCCATTGGGAAGTGAGATGTGTTCGCAATGATCTTCTTGCATGTCAAAAATATCTGGCAGCCTTTCAAATAGTATGTCATCACGGATTATTTCAATTTCTTGAAAATTACGGTCTTCTCGCATCCGCGAAATCCGCGCACCATGCAACAACCCAAGGATTTGATGCCCGAAACATATACCGAGCAGCGGTTTTTGATAATTTTTGACCCATTCAAAGTGCTTCATATACGGTTGTGGATCAATTTCAGTGAGTAATATTGGTGCCCCTGAAATAACAATGCCGTCAAATTCACTACTCATGGTCTCTTTGAAGTCAAAGAGGCCAATGACTTGCACGTCACTGTATTCTTCTATGGCTGAAGCAATGGCTAGCGTTTTCGAAGATCCGCAATCTATGAGGGCAATCATGATTTATTTTGATGAAAAACACAGCTGATCGCACGGTGGTCACTGCTGGTTTTTCTTTGAATTTTATAATGACTCACACTGAGTGTGGGGCTGTAAAAGAGGTAATCTATGCGGCCCGCAGGTAAACGACCAACATAGGTAGTGCCCAAGCCCAAACCATTTCCTCTGAAGGCGTCTAGCAGAATCAACTGAAACTGATTGTAGGTATAAGACATTGGTGTATCGTTAAAATCGCCACAAACAATGACGGGATATGGCGAGCTTTTGAGGTGTTCAACCACTCTGCGCGCCTGATCTGCGCGCTTCTTAAAGGCGCTACGCAATTTTCGGTAAGCGGCAATCATCCCTTTTTTACTACTGTATGTCTGCATTTCTTCGCCTTCGATGTGAGGATCAGAATTTAAACGTATCGATTGTAAGTGGACGTTGTAAATACGAAAGGTATCTTGATTTTTGACAATATCTGCAAAAATGCAGTAATTGAAATCTTGTTCGCCTTGTGCTTCAAACATGACATCTCCACGAGCAATCATTGGATATTTTGAAAACAATGCAATGCCGTAATTTTCTTTGGTTCGTCTTTTGTGGGCACTGCGTTCATGATAGTCTTTGGTTTGCATGATGCGATTCAGGGAGTCCATGATTTCAAAGCGCGTGGGTTTGTCCTGACGGTAAAATTCCTGAAGACACAATACGTCTGGTTGTTCGGATGCTAAAAACTGAAAAATCGCGTTTCTGGAGCTCAACGCGTCATTAAATGAAGGATTGAATAAATCAAATAGCCTGACGTTGTAGCTCAGTACTTTTAGTCCGGTTGCCATCTGGGTAGCGTTATCGGTAGCGCTCGTGGAAAAGTTTCGAAAATGGAGTTTACCTCCAATGAGCAAAGTAACAAGGCAATAAATGGCCCACTTTGAGCGCCAAAATGCCCAAATAACCAACCAAGCCAGCGTCAGGAACAAAAAAATGGGATAACTCAGGCCAAAGAAAGGCAAAGACGGAATGGTAGATGGATGAATAAATGGAGCCAAATAGCTTAAAAGCAAGCCAATTAGAGTTATTGCTGTTGCCAACTTAAATGGGGCCGAGAAAAGCTTGCGGAGTGGCCTAGACATCTTTGCTTTGTTGAAATAAAAAATCTTTCTCGTCCTTGGAAAGTGCATCGTAGCCCTTTTTGGAAATTTTATCTAAAATGGCATCTAAGCGAACCTGTTTTTCTTGTTTTTTTGCTCGAAATTGTTCGTCGGTGAGCGGTCGGCCACCTTTTTTAACTTTCATTCGGGGTTGGTCTCTTTTGATTTGAATTCCAAGCCAGGGTCTTGATAAGCGAACATGCCAAAATTGTTGGATACTCCAAATACCGAAAAGTGCCCCGCCAATGTGTGCAAAATGCGCAACGCTGTCTAAGGTTCCGACAGAACTTAGGTCTTTAAGGAAAAAGAAAATGGCAAGCATATAAATTCTTAATGGAAATAGGCCAAAAAGTTGCACCTGGAGTTGTGGTTGGCCAAGAGCAAGGGCCATAAAAATAGCCATGATGGAACCCGAAGCGCCAACTACTGAAAAATAACTTCCTTGCAGCGCCGGAAAGATCAGATGAGCGAGTACCTCTGTAAAATTACCGGCTATGCCACCCAATAGATATAAATGCAACATTCTTTTTGCTCCGTAGAATTTTTCGTAGGTGCTGCCGGCAAAATATAGAAAAAGCAAATTGCTTATTAAATGCCAAAAGCCAAAATGCGCAAAAAGCGAACTTACAATAGTCCAAGGTTGCAAGGTGAGTTCTGAAATTGATCCAGGCAAAGCAAATAGATAGTTCGTCCAACGAATTGGAACTTGCTCAAGAGGCAAGCCAATTTCGGGAGACGCAAATTGCAACCTATGAATGGCATCTAAGAACTGAATAACAAAAAACACCCCCAAATTGACAATAATGAGTCGAATAGTCATCGAGCCATTACGGTATTGCATTTTGATTTGGTCTATGAGTTGATTCATTTTGATAGAAAAGAAAATTTACCAAAAATTTGAACGGTCGTTTTTTCGCCAAATCATTACCATTATGGCTCCTGCAAAGGCGCCACCAACATGTGCTAAGTGTGCTACGTTGTCGCCAACCTGATTTTGAAAAGCAAGGTAAAGCTCGAGCAGGAAATAGCCCGCCACAAAATACTTGGCCTTAATGGGAATAGCAAAATAAAGCCTGAATTCTGTATTGGGAAACAAAAGCGCAAAAGCGGTCATGATGCCAAAAACGCCGCCCGATGCACCCACCATTGGTGTAAAGGATTTGCCGATATAGGTTGAGATTTGCTCTTGAAAATGTGGGCCCGGTTTGATTTCAGTTTCATTGAGGTAAGCGTTGATTTGATTTAAAGTATCGCCGTTGTAATCGATGCGGTGTGTTAAGAAATAATTGAATTGATCGAGGTCAATTTGGCTGGCAAGTTGGGCTTTGAGGTTCATTATTTCTATAAAGCCGATCATGTTATAAAGTGCAAAAGAACCCATTGCACTCACGAAGTAGAAAATAAAAAAGCGCTTGGCCCCCCAGATATTTTCCAAGAATGCACCCAACATGGCAAACAACCACATATTGAAGAAAATATGCAGAAAATTCTCGGTGCTGTGCATGAAAAAATGCGTCACTACCTGAAAGGGCTGAAAAAATGGTGAATTGATATAATGCGCGCCAAGTGATTGTACAAGGTCGATACCTTGATTTTTAAGTAATAAACTCGCTACAAAAAAAGCGATATTGAGCAGTAGAATATTTTTGGTGACTTGCGGAAGGTTCTGAAACATATTTAGAATTTTTTAGCGAGTTCATCAAGGCCAAGCGTATACATGACCGCTTTGCCATTTGGTGTGTGGCTGTGTTGTGGGCATTGAAAAAGTGCTTCTACGAAGTGTTCGATTTCTTCTTTGTGCTGCAGCCTAAATGGCTTGGAACCAAAATAGGCCAATTTAGCGACAAGGAAATGTGCGATGTCTCCGCCAGAAATATCTGCGTATGAAGCAGCATCTGTGAGTTCATCTAAGCAGGGGTCAAGGTCAGCTTGAGAAAGTAGCGCAGGAACAGCTTCGAGAATGAGTTGGTCGTCTTGGATTTGGAAATAAAAACCCAATTGATTCCAGAGACTTTGTTGGCCTTGCCAAGTGAGCTTGGCAGCTTTGGCTAACGGTTTTTCAATAGGAAACAGCAAGGCCTGCGAAGACAAGGGCTGGGACACAAATTGTTGGATCAATTCATCGAAGATCATGCGGTTTTTTGCCCGGCGAATATCGATGATTAGGAAACCTGATTTTGTTGGACTTACTAAATATTTGTCGTGCAGTAAAAACTGATGTGCTGCTTGTTGTGTTTCAAAAATCTCAACAGGTTGTTCTTCTCGCGTTTCGGTGATTTGATAAAATGCTTGCCAGTCTTCTGGACTTGAATTTTGATTTGCGAAACCTGCTTGTTGTAATGCCGGGCTGAAACCGCTCGACCCAGAGGTTCCGCCATGACGTGTTGTGGTTTGAAATGGGTTGTAAGTGGGATCAACATCTATTTGCGGCACTATAGGTTCGGACTTTCTGATTTCAGAAGGTACTTCAAAGGCACTTTCCGATTCAAAATCCAGGGTTGGGAAGATATTGTGCTTGCCAAGTGCTTGTCTGACACTACTCAGTAAAATAGAATAGATAAAACGGTCCTCCTCAAATTTGATTTCTGTTTTGGTCGGGTGGATGTTGACGTCGATTTTTTGAGGGTCCACTTCCAAGAAAATGCAATAACTGGCATGATGCTTATCGGAGATCATGCCCTCATAAGCTTTCGAAATGGCATGATTGAAGTACGGGTCTTTGAAAAAGCGTTGATTGACAAATAAATATTGTTCACCTCGGCTTTTTTTGGAGAGTTCTGGCTTGCCAACGTAGCCGATAATGCGAACGATTTCAGTTTGTTCATCTATAGGAACAAGTTTTTCATTGCTTCCTTTCCCAAGAATGGTGGCTAAGCGCATCCTTAAATGACCTGAAGGTAGGTGATAGAGTTCTTGTCCGTTGTGTTGAAAACTAAATTGTATTTCGGGGTGGGCAAGAGCAACGCGTTCAAACTCAGTTTGGATGTGCCCTAATTCAATGGTATCGCTTTTTAGAAAATTTCGCCTGGCCGGCACATTGTAAAATAAATTTTTTACCTCAAATGAAGCCCCGGCCTTACAAATAACTTCTTTTTTAGATTTGATTTGGTTGCCTTCAATGTCAATTTGAATTCCGGTTTGCTGCTCATGCTGTTGGGTTTTGAGGCTTACATGGGCAATAGCGGCAATAGAAGCCAAGGCCTCGCCTCTAAATCCTTTGGTTTGCAAAGCAAATAAATCGGAAGCACTTTTTAACTTGCTAGTGGCATGTCGTAGGAAGCAATTTTCGGCATCTTGGACATCCATCCCTTTGCCGTTATCAAGTACCTGTATAAGGGTTTTGCCGGCATCTTTGACAACCAATTGGATTTGAGTGGCGCCAGCATCAACGGCGTTTTCGAGCAGTTCTTTGGCTACCGAAGCGGGTCGTTGAATGACTTCTCCAGCCGCTATCTGATTGGCGATGTGATCGGGAAGTAATTGAATAATGCTCATGGGTACTCACGTTGAATCGGGTTCAACAAATGTAAGTAATTCCGTTGAGTTGCGGGGGACTAAATCCGAACGATTGTGCCGGTATAGGTCGATTTTTCGTTAGGAAGAGGATCTTTGATCACCACTTTCCAAATGTAGGCTTTTTGTGCTGGAATGAGTTGGCCATTTCGTTGGTCTATTCCATCCCAGGCATTTTGAGCATCGGTGGTTTTGAATATAACTGAACCATTGTCCGGATCAATGATGAGCATTTCAAAGTGCACATTACGGATGGTCAATGCGTATGGCATGAAGGTGGCGTTGCGCTCGTCTCTGGATTGCGGATTAAATGCATTGACAGCAAGCAAGTTGTAGTCTTCGTTGGCGGTAATTTTGATGGTTTCTGTGCTGGTGCAGCCGTCTAGCTGCGCTTGAGCGCTGATGGTGTAGGTTTGTCCTTTAAAGGCCAATAACTCAACGCCGCGGCTCTTTTTGTTCTGAAGTGTTCCATTGGCACCCCAGGTAATATCCGACCCATTACAATCGGCGCTCACTTTGATGCGCGGCGTTCCATCCTCATAGTTGATCGCATCGGCGTCTAAGTTGATCTTTGGACCTTTGCATGGTGTATTTACAACATTCGATTGCTGTTGAGTTTCAGGCTCGTTTTCCTTGGTAATTTGAGTTGGCTGCTTCGCGTTCAGAAATAGGGCGCTGTTTTGCTCAGCGTGTGTAAGTTGTTGCGTATGATTTGAAGCAACCTTATTTTGTTGCATGAGTACGCTGTTTTCTTGTTGACCTTCTGCTTGGATGTTGGATTGTTCGGTCAGAACTTGGGAAGAAACAACGACGGTGTTTGGCGTATTTTCGGCGCTTTGGTTTTGCTTTTGTTCCGAACGTGTTTTGTCGGTCATTTTCGTGGTGCTCACTTCTTTTTGGGTTACCGATTTTACCAAAGGTGATTTGCTATTGAGCATCCAGAAAGTCAATGCCCCTGCTGCAATGATGAGTGCTCCGGTTAATTTTGCGAGTGTAGAAAATCCAGATTTACCTTTAGGCAACTTTTCAGAAAGCGCTTCCCAGGCTTTTGGATCGTAATCATAGGAGAATTCCTCTACTATTGATTTGATATTTTTTTCAAATTGATCTTTCATCGTTTTTCGATCAGTGTAAATTGTTCATTTAATAGGCGCTGCAAATTCATTTTTGCTTTTGCCAAATTGGATTTTGATGTGCCCTCTGAAATACCGAGTAATTCGGCAATTTCTTTATGACTAAGCTCTTCCATGACATACAAGTTAAATACGGTTCTGTAGGCTGGAGATAATTTGGTAATGGCGTCTTGGGCTAGTTTGGCCTTTAGCTGGGTGTGTTCTAGTTGTTCTTGTTCGAGCATTGGATCCAGCGCCATTGACTTGAAATCGTTGTCTTGGTCAGATAAAAAAGGGTTTTTCTTTGCTTTTCGAAGGTGATCAATAGCAGTATTGCTTACAATTCTGCGGATCCAGCCTTCTAGCGAGCCAGTAAAATCAAAATGTTCCAATTTGTCAAAGACCTTTAAAAATGAAACTTGGAGCACCTCTTGAGCGCTGTCGCGTTCGCTGATATAGCGCATACTGACAGCCATCATTTTACCATAAAACATTGAGAACAAACGCTCTTGGGCGCGTCGCTCACCCCTGAGGCATCCCTCCACAATTTGTTTTAAGTTGTCTTGCTGCTCCAATTTTCAATAATTACTTAACGCAAAGCTAATGCGCAGGTTGCCTTGATATTCAAAACGTTTTTTATTTAGCGCCAAAAAAAAGGATTTTTTATGAACTATGCGTAAATTCGTCACGCAAAAGCTTTTATCAACCTAAAAATCATAACAAATGAAAGTAACTGTTGTAGGCGCAGGAAACGTTGGCGCAACTTGTGCTGATGTATTGGCTACCCGTGAAATAACCAATGAAATTGTATTGCTCGATATCAAAGAAGGATTTGCTGAAGGCAAGGCCCTAGATATCTGGCAAACAGCCCCAATTAACCTTTATGATTCTCGTACAGTTGGTTCCACCAATGATTATTCCCGTACAGCAGATTCAGACGTTGTTGTCATTACCTCCGGTTTGCCGCGCAAACCAGGGATGTCTCGTGACGACCTTATCGCGACCAATGCAGGTATCGTTAAGACCGTGACTGAAAACGTAGTGAAATACTCGCCAAACGCCATTATCATTGTGGTTTCCAATCCACTAGACGTCATGACTTATTGTGCTTACCTTAATGCCAACATGCCATCTTCACGCGTGTTTGGTATGGCAGGTGTGCTCGATACAGCCCGTTACCGTGCATTTTTGGCTGAAGAACTCAATGTTTCTCCAAAAGATATTCAAGCTGTACTTATGGGTGGCCACGGCGACACTATGGTGCCACTGCCGCGTTACACCACAGTAGGTGGTATTCCAGTTACAGAACTCATCGACGAAGCGCGTTTGAATGAAATTATTGAGCGCACTAAATTCGGAGGTGGTGAAATCGTCAAATTACTCGGCACCTCAGCGTGGTATGCGCCAGGTGCAGCTGCTGCCCAAATGGTAGAAGCCGTCATTCGCGATCAAAAACGCATTTTCCCTGTGTGCGCTTGGTTACAAGGAGAATATGGTTTATCTGATATCTACCTTGGTGTACCAGTGGTATTGGGTAAGAACGGTATCGAAAAGATCATCGAACTTCAGCTCAACGACGCAGAGCGTGCGCTGTTAATGGATTCTGCCGAAGCTGTAAAAGGTGTTATGGATGTTCTTGACAACATGATTGCCAACGCATAAGCACCATTATTGGAAAAAAAAACCGAGAGCACGCTCACGGTTTTTTTTTGCCCATTTTATGGTAATTCAATAGCCCCAATGTCAGGCGGATTACCACGACCTTGGCCCAAAATATCAGTAAAGACTGCAGAACTGATTCCTTTATTGCTTAGCGATGAATTGGCGGCAAAATGAAAGTCGCGTTCTGCCGTATTGGTGAAAAGCGGTGCAAGATTCCAAAAGAGGTTGCTGCCGTAAAAGCTATCTGTGTAGGTTGTTTCCGATTTGAAAACACTATAGTCAAAGTCAAAATTCAGCTGTACACCTGCCATTTGAATGGTATCCATGGCAATTTCTGTATCGAGGTTTCCATAGATGACACAATTCTTAAAAATCCCTTCATCTATGCTGGAAACCAACGTTTGGTTTTGGTTGTAATCGTTGTAATAATTACTGATCCCTACCGCTGGATTGGTAGAGGCGCCATAGCCTAGTAAATCACAATGATTGAAATTGAAATTGCCGCCTTGCAATACCAGCAACGCATGTGTGCCATTGTGTGAGATCAGACAATTTTCTGCTTTGACTTTGGCACCTGCAAAAATAAAAATACCGTAGCGTGCCTGATTGAATATTTGGGTGTTCTGGATATCGAGCGTATAACCATTGTTGCTCGGGTCCTCGCTGTAGAGGTGAACCCCAGAGGTGCCGTTTTTAAGAATGGCGTAATTGATTGAACTTGGAAGCGCCTGATGCAGATATATGCCGTAGTATTGACCTGAAACGTCTTGATAGTCTTGTTCGAGTCTATCGCCTTGAAAAACGACCTCATTGCCCAATTGACCTTCTATTTGCAAAGAACCTTTGTATACGTATAGCAAAGCATTTTTGTGCAAGTAAACTTTTGTTCCGGCTTGAATGGTGAGCGTTTTGGCTGAATCTACAATTGCCGCTCCGTAAATCACATGGGGTTTGTCGTTTGGCCATACCCCTTCGTTGAAATCCAGAGAATCGAGCTGAAAATTGGAGTAGTGGAAATAAGCGTCTTGCCCCCAAGCAGCTAATTTGACGTATTGGTCTTTGCCATTGGTTCTAAATCGAATAGAGTCTTCGATGATCAGCGGGTTGGTACTGTTGTTGGCCTGAAGCGTCACTTCTACAAAAACAAATAGTGAATCTTTGGCCTCTAAAATGAGGTCTTCGTGTTTGGGGCCTGAAGCGCCGTCCACATTAATACGAAATACAGAATTGGAACCACCCATGAGTTCAATTTCTTCGATTTGAACACTGCGCTGGTCAGGGTTGTAAAGTTTGAAAGATTTTGTGGTGGATCCAACTGTGGTAAAGACAGTGTCGAATACCAAAGTGTCGGTTGAAAAGTTAAGGTTTGATTTGGAGAGTAGTACTTGTTTGTTGCAAGAGCTCAGCGTAGCCATTAGCAAGGCAGTACAAAGAAACAAAAACCCAATTAATAAGCGCATAGTCAGTTAACGCACAAATCTAAAGATTATTGACGCGTCAAGCCAATTTTAGATAAAAATGTTGCTTCGCTTGCCCTGGTCTGGGGCTGAGCAAGGCAAAGTAGAAACAATCGGCCGTAAAATGAAAACGCGCGTCTTCATAAAGCAGTTTTAACGCTTGTAGGTTTCTTTTATAAACGGATTGAGGTAAGATGATAATGGTGTCTGGATGAAATCGGCTCTCCATTATTTGTTGATAGCAACTGGTGTTCAATGGCGCGTTTATGACAATGATTTGGGGTACAAGCTCCAAATCTTTGTGTTTTTCCGCGTTTTTTTCATCCATTAATTTAAGTGCATGCTGCGGCAATTCCCTAAGTAGTTTGTTGGCAAATCGATAGGATTTTTTAGATTGTATTCCATTGGAATTGAACGCATTGGGCGCATCGGGAAGCCGAGCCACGCAGTCCACTAGCCAATAGGCAAAAGGCGAGTGGGTGCCGTGCCGACCTTTGGCCTTCCAGAGAAAAGCTGTATATTCGAAGCAGCGAAACATAGCGCAAATTAACGAAAAGAACCTAAATGTCTGTCGATCATTCTGCTGAAATCGCCGCCCAATAAGCGGCTTTAATCAGAGGCCAACAAACGCTCGCTGTGGTGAGGCCGGTTACTGAGTCCTTGCGATTTACACGGTAATCCGCACACGCTCCAAGACTTTAAAGATCCAGACACCTATTTTGTGGTCGATAAAACACAACAAGGCAAACACATCAAATACATTGAGCAGCCCGGACTTTGGAATGGCGCTATGGCCAATTGGAACACGCTATTTGTCGAAATTCCATCGTCAGCTTTTTCACCTGTCAAAACGGCACTAGATTTACTAGAAAAAGCGCATTTGCCGAACTAGGCACCCTTTTTATTGTTTACTTTTGTAGGTAAACAAAGTAAAATGATTCCAGTAACAGTCTACAGCGAAATGACGCCCAACCCTTCAACGATGAAGTTTGTGGCCAACAAATATCTTTTGCCTACGGGTGCTTCGGTTGAATTTGACAGCAAGTCTTCAGCCAAAGGATTCTCACCACTCGCCGAAGCACTGTTTGACTTCCCTTTTGTCTCTAAGGTTTTTGTAGCCTCCAACTTTGTCACTGTTGCCAAAACCGACAATGTTCCTTGGGATTTCATCACTATGGAACTCAGAGAATTTATTCGCGAATGGATCAGTTTTGGCAAGGAAGTGCTCATTGCCATGCCAAGTCAAATACAACACGACGCAGACCAAGAAACCCCAGCAGGCCCCTCTGCAAACCCATCGCCAGCTTCTTTTGCGCCCTCTGAGCTCGACGACGCCATTATGGATCTACTTGACCAATACGTGCGCCCTGCAGTGGCCAACGACGGCGGTGCCATTGACTTTCTTGGTTACGAAGAAGGCAAAGTAACAGTCATGCTCAAAGGCTCCTGCGCGGGTTGCCCGTCCTCCACCGCTACGCTAAAAGGCGGAATTGAAAACTTACTCAAACAGCATCTACCCGAAGTTAAAGAAGTGGTCGCTTTTAACGGTTAATTTTCATGTAAATACTTGCTATTTGCATTATTTGCATTATATTTAAATGAACAACTTTTTAAAACTGTTGTTTCCCGTCTAGCTTCATGCAGCTTATCAACTCCCCATATCGCCTCAAGGACGCCCTCAAGACCTATTTTGGTTACGATCATTTCAAAGGCGCTCAACAACAAATCATAGAAAATGTGATTGCTGGTCGCAATACCTTTGTATTGATGCCTACGGGTGGCGGAAAATCACTTTGTTACCAACTGCCTTCGCTCATTTTACCTGGAACATCCATCGTTGTTTCTCCGCTCATTGCCCTCATGAAGAATCAAGTAGATGCCGTGCGTGGTTTATCACAAACAGGGCAAGTTGCACACTTCTTGAATTCTTCTCTGAGTAAAGCAGAAATTGCCCAGGTAAAGGATGACGTTTTGAGTGGCCAAACCAAAATGCTATATGTAGCGCCAGAATCACTTACCAAACGAGAAAATATCGATTTCTTAGCGGCCGTTCCGATTTCCTTTTTTGCGATTGACGAAGCCCATTGTATTTCTGAATGGGGTCATGACTTCAGACCAGAGTACCGCCGTCTTCGTGAAATATTCGAAAAGATTTCTAATGTCCCCATCATTGCCTTAACCGCAACCGCAACTCCAAAAGTTCAATACGATATCCAGAAAAACCTCAATATGCTGGATGCTGATGTTTTCAAGTCTTCATTTAACCGCGACAACCTTTATTATGAAATTCGTCCAAAAAGAGAAGTTGAAAAACAAATTATTCGTTACATCAAACAACACGAAGGGCAGAGCGGAATTATTTATTGCCTGAGCCGCAAAAAAGTAGAGGAAATCGCCGAGCTATTGCAAGTCAACGGCATCAATGCGCTGCCTTATCATGCGGGCCTAGATGCCAACTCAAGAGCCAAACATCAAGATGCATTTTTGATGGAGGAAGTTGAGGTGATCGTTGCTACTATTGCTTTTGGAATGGGTATAGACAAACCAGATGTGCGTTATGTCATTCACCACGACATCCCAAAATCAATTGAAAGTTATTACCAAGAAACAGGTCGTGCAGGCCGAGACGGTGGGGTAGGAGAATGCATCGCTTTTTACAGCTATAAAGACATCGAAAAACTCGAAAAATTTTTACAGGTAAAAGCACTTACGGAGCAAGAAATAGGTAAACAACTCTTACATGAAATCGTTTCGTACGCCGAAACCTCTGTTTGCAGGCGCAAGTTCATTTTGCATTACTTTGGCGAAGATTTCAATCAAAGCAATTGCCAAGAGAAATGCGATAACTGCAAACATCCGCAAGAACGCATGGAAGGAGGCCAATACCTGGGTTACTTGCTTCAAGCTGTTGTGGCGCTTGATCAAACCCAAAAATCTAAACACTATTGTGCTTTTTTAGCCGGGCACCTCAACGCCGATATCAAAGCCTACAAACACGACCAGCTACCGCTTTTTGCGGTTGGCAAAGACCACGACGAACACTTTTGGAATGCGGTTATACGCCAATCTGTCGTTGCCGGTTATCTCTACAAGGATGTCGAAACTTTTGGCACACTTAAACTGACTCCAAAAGGACATGCATTCTTAACTGCACCAGGGTCGTTTCAACTCTATAAGCAACACGACTTCTCCAATACCGACGACGACGATATCGTGCTCAATCAGCGCGGCGCTGTATTTGACGAAGCTTTGTATACGCAACTTCTTGAATTGCGCAAGCGCGTTGCAAAGCAAGCAGGTGTGCCACCTTTTGTGGTTTTTCAAGAGCCTTCTCTCCGAGAAATGTGTTTGCAATACCCGATCGAAATCGCTGAGCTCACCTCCATACAAGGTGTCGGGGCTGGAAAAGCACAGCGCTATGGCTTGCCCTTTTTGGAGCTGATTTCTAGTCATGTGCTTGCCAATCAAATTGAGCGTCCCCAAGATTTCGTCGTGAAATCCTTGATCAATAAGTCAGGAGCCAAAGTACAACTCATTCAAAATATTGACCGCAAATTGCCTCTTGAAGACATCGCTAAATCTCAAGGGAAATCTTTCGACGCCTTACTCGAAGAACTGGAAACCGTCGTCAATTCAGGCACCAAACTCAACATCGATTATTATTTGGCTGAGGTCCTAGACCCCGATAACCAAGAGGAAATCATAGACTACTTTTTGGGTGCTGACTCCGAAGACCTCATCTCGGCTTACCATGAGTTTGATGGGCTATATTCTGAAGAGGAATTGCGCTTGGTGCGTATTAAATTTATGTCTGAATACGGCAATTAATCAGCCTTGTTTCTGTAGCATTTTCCATACCGACCTGCGGGTAACACTATGGTAGTTACTTTTTGATTGATGAAAAATTCGTTTGGCAAGTTGTAGGCCTTTAGGGCTAGATGCAAGCGCTTCATAAATCGGCAACACATATTTACGACGACCGACCTTACCAAGAAATGCTGTTATTTTGGGCTCTATTTGAAAGGCGTAATCTGATTTTGCGGCAAGTACAAACCAATTGCAGAGAATTTCACTGTTACCCGATTCACTGAAGGCAAATTGCTTGTCTAATTCTTGCAAACGGTAGGCAGGGGGATTAGAAAGTGCACCGATGAAAAGTTGCCATTCTTGGATAAGCAGGTCTTGGTATTTTGTTTGAACAAGGGTTTTAATGCGTTTGCGTTTGCCATTTTTACGGACCCATTTGTAGCTAACTTTTGCTTTAAAAGGATTCTTTCCTTGATTGAAAAGTTGGGCTTGGGATTCAATTTTTTCGATCCGGGGCGCGGCTATACGAACACAATTTGAAGGTAAGCCAGGCTGAAAAATCCAATCGCGGTAATTGAAGTCTTTGCCAGACTTCGCTAATAATTCGGATTCTAAATAATCAATGAATTCATCTGCGGATATCGTTTGAAAAGCAAAATGACTGAAATATTGCTTGAGAAAAGCATCTAATTTTTTGCGTCCAACCATTTGTTCTAGTGTTCGGAAGAAAAATGCACCTTTGACATACGCAACATCTGACATAGCGATATCTGGGTCGCGGTTCACTAAATTCAAATGGAGTTTGCTGTCCTCGTAGGAGCTGTCTTGTCGCATTTCAGCAATCGTTTGTTCTAATTCCCTGAATTCGACTTGTGCTAAAATGTCGGCTACCTCTTTGCCCTTGAGGGCCTCCATGATGCGTTCTTCAAAGTAGACAGTGGTGCCTTCGTTGAGCCAGAGATCTGACCAAGAATGATTGGTAACCAGATTTCCTGACCACGAATGCGCAAGTTCATGCGCAAGAACAGACACTAAGCTTTTGTCACCAGTAAGCAAGGTTGGATTTGCAAAAGTCAGCATGGGATTTTCCATACCGCCAAAAGGAAAAGAATAAGGCAATACCAAGACGTCATAGCGTCCCCATTTGTAGGGGCCGTAAAGCGCTTCAGCCACCCGCATCATTTCTGGAAGATCTTCGAATTCGTTGGCGCAATTGTCAACAAGTTCTTTTTCGGCGTAAACACCACAGTTGTGGCCTAAATCTTTAAAAGCGATATCCCCGACGGCAAGCGCGATAAGATAACTCGGGATGGCTCTGGGCATCTCGAAGTGATACAGACCGTTTTTTTGAAGCTGCGTCGGATTTTTGGCACTCATGAGGGCCAAAAGATCAGACGGCACTTTGACATCTGCACTGTAGGTAAGTCTGTTTGATGGTGAATCTTGAATAGGAATCCAGGTGCGCGTCAAAATGGCTTGTCCTTGGGTGTACAAAAAGGGTTTGGTTTTGGAGCTAGTTAGTGTGGTGTCTAGCCAATCGAGTGCTGCGGAGGCTTCGGTGGTTTGGTAGTAAATATTTACGTATTGTGTTGTTGAATCTACATTAACGAGAAGCGCTTGGCCAAAAATGCTGTCTTTGTCCATGGGGCCAATTGTAAAGTCGGTTTCCCTCTCTTTATTTTTAGGGCCAAGTGTAACTTTTTGAATGAGCAAGCCTTTGATGTCGAAAATAGCGGTGTCGGCTCCGTTGTTACGCATACGGTGACGCGCTGTTCCGTAAATGGTTTGTGCTGCAAAATCAACTTCTAAATCGAGGTGTAGGTGCGTTGTATTGATTTGCTTCAAATTGGCATAGCTGTGGTCGTCTTGTGGATTTTCTGTGAGCTGCTCAGTAGCTGCAGGGTTTGTAGAAGGCGCTCGGTTGCATCCCAAAAGGACGAGTATGAGCAGAATAAGTAAATGGCGCATTAGGGCTTTTTTCGGAGTTCAATATACCCAAAAATTTCTTGCGGACCAAGTACGCCGTAGGTTAGGATTTGTTGATTGAGTAAATCAAATTCAAAAGTTTTAGGCACTAACAAGATATTTTGTTCTGCTCTTTGGTGACTTACTTTTCTTTCTACAACACCGGTTTGGAGGTCTATTTGAACCCAAGCTCCGACATTGCGGTTTCGAGTTAGACTAAAGGTAGCGACTTCTTCTAAATTGCTTCGGAACTTACCTTCTTGGTCATAATTGGCAGCTGCATCGTTAAAAATAAAGTTCAAAGAATTTTGATCAGTAAAGCTACAGTAGGAGCTAAACGGACCGTAGTCATTGATGCTTACTTGATTTTTTGAGATGCGCTGTTCCCATTTTAAATGACCGCTTGTATCGATGCAAAAAGCTATAATGTCGTTGTAATGGTAATAACTGGTGGTCATGCGTTGACCTGTTTGGTTATTAATGTTAGTACTGGTGTAAACGTAAAATTTTTCTAAAGAACCCACATAACTGCCATCTGGTAAGGTGAAGATATCGCGCACTTGGTATCTTGATAATTGCGGGTCTTCATTGCGTCGGTCCATGCGGTTTTGGATACGTGTTTGCTCATTGCTGCGGAATTCACTGAGCATGATTTCTGCACTAAATGGTAAAAAACCAATAGCCATTGCGGTGTCTGAGCTTAAGTTGAGCTGCACACTAAAAAAGCCATCTTGCATGCCGTCCCATTCGCTATTGCTGTAAATTCCAAAGAGTGTCAAGCGATCGGGAAGTTGAGAATTCATGACAAAATTTGAAATGCGTTTGCTTTCTAATTCAAAGGTGTAATCTTTCAAACCATCTTGATTGAATTGATAAACATGCAGATTTTTAAAGGATTTTCGAACGCGAATACCCTGGTTCTCAATTGCTTCTAATTCAATAACGCCAATAAAAAACTCACCATTGTTCGTCAAGAACACATCCTCAATGGAACTCAAATTGGCATCAAACGGCAAGCTGTATTCACCGCCATTGTGCGGATCACCAAGCGCATTATATACTTGATAACCGTAGGTGTCTGTTCCGTTTCGTTTACCGGGAATTTGATAATAAACGGCAAAAAAGGCCTTGTTCGGTGCTTCAATGATATTAAAATCAGGTAAGGCATTGGGTCTAGGATCGGTGTAGCTGAGCAGTTCTCTAACTTCGATTTCGTTGTTTTCGGCATCCAAGACCTTCATAAATAGTTTCATTTCCTTGCCATTTCTATCGGCAACAAATACGAGGTGCTTGTTTTCTTGTCTAAGCGTTTGAACATAGTAGCCGTAGCCCTCCGGACTAACGGGTTTAATGCGAACGGTATTTATTGCTTGCAAAGCGTCGTATTGCGTCAGGATATTATTACCTCCGCCCAATTGATTGGTGGCATCGATCGTAGAGAATGTGCCTTTCTGAGCGGGCATGATGTCGATGAGTTGCCCTTTGCTGCGCTGAAAACTACCCCATTGCCAGTTGAGTTCTTGGGCGTGGGTTTGAAACATAACCCAAATTAAACCAGCAAAGAGCAGACGCAAATGCATTACTTGACGAGTTGAATGCCGACGTAGTTTTCGGGGCTGATCTTTTTGAGTTCGGCTTTAATTTGATCCGTAACGGGTAATTCATCAATAAAAGCATGGACGCTTTCTTTGGTCACTTTTTCGTTTTTTCGGGTTAGGCCTTTTAGTGCTTCATAGGGCTTGTCGAATCCTTCTCTGCGCAAAACGGTTTGGATGGCCTCAGCTACAACGGCCCAGTTGTTTTGGAGATCTTGTCGGAGGGCATCTTCATTGAGCAAAAGCTTGCCCAGACCTTTGAGTGTAGCTCCAAATGCAATGATGCTGTGTGCAAGTGGAACACCGACAACACGCAGTACTGTAGAGTCGGTGAGGTCTCGTTGAAGACGCGAAACAGGAAGTTTGGCTGCCAAGTGTTCAAAGAGCGCATTGGCCAAACCGATGTTGCCCTCTGAGTTTTCAAAGTCAATCGGATTGACTTTGTGAGGCATTGCAGATGAACCGATTTCTCCGGCTTTAATTTGTTGCTTGAAGTAGTCCATGGAGATGTAGGTCCACATGTCGCGGTCGAGGTCAAGTAGAATGTTGTTGATGCGCTTCATGCAATCAAAAAGTGCAGCAAGGTTATCGTAGTGCTCGATTTGTGTCGTGGTCTGAGCGCGTTCTAGGCCGAGAATTTCATTTACAAAACGATTACCGAAAGCTACCCAATCTGTTTTTGGATAAGCAACAAAATGCGCATTGAAATTACCGGTGGCGCCACCAAATTTGGCGGGCAACTTAATGGACTTCAATTGCTGAATTTGCTTGTGGAGGCGTTCGGCAAAAACTTGAATTTCTTTACCAAGACGGGTTGGAGATGCGGGTTGCCCGTGGGTGCGCGCCAGCATTGGGATGTCTTTCCATTCGACGGACATAGCTACTAATTTGGCATGCACCGCCAAAAGTTGAGGTAAATAAACAGCTTCAATACCTTCTTTAAGTGACAACGGAATGGCAGTATTGTTGATGTCTTGTGAGGTCAAACCAAAATGAACAAATTCTGAATAAGCGCTGAGACCCAAGGCCTCCATTTTAGCTTTGAGGAAATACTCCACCGCCTTGACGTCGTGGTTGGTGGTGCGCTCTGTTTCTTTGATCCAAAGGGCATCGGCCTGTGAGAATTCGGTGTAAATGGCCCTGAGGTTATCGAATTGGTCTTCAGGGAAGCCTTGCAGATTGGATATTCCGCTCTGAACCAATGCGATGATGTATTCGACCTCTACCAAAACGCGGTAACGGATGAGTCCGAATTCTGAAAAATAAGCTTGTAGAGCTGCTGTTTTGGATTGGTAGCGACCATCTATCGGGGAGATCGCGGTGAGGGCGTTGAATTCCATATTTTATCTAAAGCACAAAGATACAACAAGCGCAAAAAATAGAAAAATGGAATAGCGATTTATCGTAAATTTGAAGCATGCAAGTTTCTAGACGTTTTTTAAGGTTTCAATGGCTTGTATTGATCCTTATTTTTTTAGTGGTTTTTGCCGGAAGTTTTGTGCGTATGTCTGGCAGCGGTATGGGTTGTCCAGATTGGCCTAAATGCTTTGGAAAATGGATTCCACCCACTGAACTTTCTGAGTTGCCCTCAGGCTACCAAGAAGCATATTTACTTAAAAGACAGAAAAAAGTAGAAAAATTTTGTGCCTTGCTTTCAAAATTAGGCATGGCGTCCACGGCAAAAAGAATTAAAAATGACCCAACTGTTTATGTCGAGGAGGCCTTCAATGCGCGCAAAACCTGGACAGAATACATCAACCGACTCGCTGGTTTTTTAGCGGGCAACGCCATGCTCCTCGGTTTTGGTTGGTTGCTGCTCTTTTACCGCAAGCGTAAATGGTTGGTTTTAGCCGGACTAAACTTGGTGCTTATGGGGCTGGAGGCTTGGTTTGGTTCTATTGTGGTGGCGACAAATTTAGTACCTTGGACCATTACCGTTCACCTGATGCTGGCTTTGATCATTATTGCCATCCAACTTTATTTGCTTCATGATGTTCAAAATAAAAAAAGAGCCGATTTACCGCAAAACAAAGCGTTTCAGTGGCTTAGTTGGCTTATTTTAGGCATCACCTTTTATCAAATGTTCCTCGGTACGCAAGTGCGCGAGGCAATCGATGCTTTGGTTAAAAAAGGTTACAGCCGTGCCGAATGGATTGAGCAATTAGGTATGCCTTTTTTTATTCATCGCAGTTTCAGTTGGTTGGTCCTTATTTTATTGAGCTATCTTTTTTGGAAAAACCGAACCGAATGGAAATATCAGCGCATTAACGTCGCCTTTTATTTGCTTGCTGCCGAGTTGTTCAGCGGTGTTGCGCTCGCTTATGCGGACATGCCAGGATTAGTTCAGACCGCTCATTTAGTCTTTGCAAGTCTATTGTTGGCGGTCCTGTTAATGGTCCGATATGACTACGCAGCTGCAAGAAAATCGGTTTACTAATCGATAATGGACTGATAATGAATCGCTACACCTCGATTGGTGTGCTTTCTGGATTTATCTATCGTTTTTAGCAACATTTTTATTTGGTTGTAAGTGTATTTTTTACACTAAGTATAAATTTCTGCTAACTTTACATCCTAAACTGACGTAAACCATGAGTGCTAAACTACTTGGCGTAGGTAGTTACCTTCCTACCTTGCGCATAACTAACCAAGATTTCATTGCCCATCGTTTCTATAAAGACATCGACCAACCCTTCGAGGATAGCAATGAAATCATTATCGAAAAATTCAAAGACATCACCGGAATTGAAGAGCGCCGTTACGCGCAAAAAGAACAAACGAATTCTGATTTGGGTATCATTGCTGCGCAGAAGGCCATAGACGCTTCGGGAATAGATCCGGAGCTAATAGATTACATCATTTTTGCCCACAATTTTGGAGATGTGCGCTTTGCATCTAACCATCTTGATATGTTGCCAGCTTTAGCGTCCAGAGTGAAACATGCTTTGGGGATTGCCAATCCAAATTGTGTGGCCTACGATATGCTTTTTGGCTGCCCCGGATGGATCGAAGCGCTGATCCAAGCCAATTTATTCATTAAAGCTGGTGCAGCCAAATTTTGTTTGGTGATCGGCGCTGAGACGCTAAGTAGGGTAGTGGATCCCCACGACCGCGATTCCATGATTTTTGCCGACGGTGCGGGTGCCTGTATCTTAGCAGCGCAAGATAGCACAGATGGCAGTGGTATTTTAGCGCATGCCACCCAAACCTTTACCAAAGACGAAGCCTATTTTTTAAATAACGGCCCCTCCTTAAATTCAAAGCATCATATCCACGAAAAGTACATCAAAATGCAAGGTCGTAAAATCTATGAATTTGCATTAACTAAAGTGCCTGCGGCTATGAAAATAGCATTGGATAAAAGCGGTGTTTCAGTCGATCAAGTCAAGAAAATATTTATCCATCAGGCCAACGAAAAAATGGATGAAGCCATTATTGATCGCTTTTACCGTTTGTACAAAGCAGCACGTCCGGAACACATCATGCCTATGAACATTCAATTTAATGGCAACAGTTCGGTAGCAACCGTACCTACTTTGTTAGATGCGGTCATTCGTGGAGAATACCCCGAGCATGAGTTAAACAAAGGAGATGTCATTATTCTCGCCTCTGTGGGCGCCGGCATGAATATCAATGCAGTGGTGTATCGTTGGTAAACTATTGATGCAAATGCGAAATGATTTGCGATAATTCAGGAAATCTACCGATGAGCTCCTGTTGGTCATAAAGTTGAAAATCTGAAAATTCAAAGCCTGGCGCCACCATACACGACGACAGCGAAAAGGCATTTCCAGATTTCGTCAGATTCAATTTTGTGAAACTTTGAAAATTTACCAGAAGGTAATAAGAAATAAATCAAGGTGGCAATATTGCCTTGCCGCAGGCGAAGCATAAGGTCTTGTCGTCTTGTTTTGAATGCTTCTTACAATCCCATACCCTCCAATTCCTTCAACATTTCCTTGCTCATTTTTAAAACAAGCCATGTAGAGGCTTATAAAAATGGGGATTCTGACATTTTAGCCAAAATCCCCACTTGGGTGGTCCCACACGGGCTCGAACCGTGGACCCACAGATTATGAGTCTGTTGCTCTAACCAACTGAGCTATAGGACCAGGTTATCGGGTCAAACGGTACGATAACGATGGCTGCAAATTTAGCAAAAAATTAGTGTTACTTCGCCGAAAGAAGTCTAAATTCGGTGATCTCAGGGTAAATGCCAACCTGGAAAAGTCCGGCTCATTAATAATTACATCCAAGAACCGCCAACAGAAATGATATTAGGTAAGGCAAGGTAGTCGGGGTAGGTATCTTCGGTAATGCCGCCAGTTGGGCAAAATTGAATATTCGGAAATACTTGTCCGTAGGCTTTGAGCGCGCCCAAACCACCAAATAAATTGGCAGGGAAGAATTTGAAGGTATCCCAACCAAACTGAATGCCTTCTATGATTTCACTCGGGGTGGCCACACCTGGTATAAAAGCAATTTTGCTGTTCTCAAAGTGAGGTGCAAGCTTGGCATTGAGGCCAGGGCTCACCATGAAGTCGATGCCGAGTTCAACGGCTTTTTCGATTTGCTCGACTTTCACAACGGTCCCCATGCCAATTGCACAGCGGTCGCCGTAAAGCTTTTTAGCCAAAGCGATACAGTCGTAGGCAGCTGGTGTGCGCAGTGTAATTTCGATGCAGAAAATACCACGGGCAATAAGCGCGTCCATTTTGGGTATGACTTCATTGGTGTGCGTAAAAGTTACGACAGGAATAGTTGGGTGTTTGGCGAGCACTTCGCGAATGTTATTCTGAGCCATATTGTCAATTAAACACAAAGGTCGTGATTTTTGGTTTATGACACCACAAACCACTGTTTTTCTTCACAGTAAAGATCGAGTTGTTGGTAGATTTGCGCAATGCGCTGCGAGAGCTGGCCGTCGGGGCAAAAGTTTAAGATATTCAAGGTGCGCTCTTGAAGTTGGCCTTTGGGCTGAATTTTTTCTGAAAGTTGCTCGATTTGCTTGAGTGCTTTGTCGAATTTGCCTTTGCGCGCCTTTTCGAAGCGCTGTTCGAGCGCCTCAATTTGTTTTTGAATGCGCTTGAGTTCGGCCTCGATCATTCTTGTTTGCTGAGGTAGTTCTTCTGCAGTAATTTTTAGAAAAGCCGTTTTGTAGCCGCTCCAAAATTTATCTAATGAACTGTAATTGGGCTCTTGATCGCCAACTTGTTGGAGGTAGCGCTCTTTGAGTGCTGCTTTATCCGACAAAAAATCTTGTTTTTCAAAACCTAGTTTTAGGATGCCTTCCAGGTCTTTTTCTTGAAGTAAGTATCCGCCTGCCCGTTGAATAGTCAGCGGAAACGGAAGCCCAAGGCTTTCAAATGCTTTGGGGAGCTGTTGCCAATAAGCGATTTCACTTGGCCCACCAATGTAAGCTAGGTTGGGAAGTAGCCATTCTTGATAAATAGGTCTAAGTACTACATTTGGAGAAAGTTGGGCGCAATTTTCTTTTTTGAAGTCCAATTGACTGGTTTTCTCTATCCTTTCTCTTTTCGCCTTACCAAGTATAAAGAGATTAGATGCTTTACTTTCAATTGGCGTATTGCGTCCTTGATCTTTGAGTGCCTGGGTTTGATCAATGACGGCATTATGGATATCGTTGGTGTACAAATCTTTCTCCCAAATTGGCCAGGCGCTTTCTTTTAGTTGGGCGTTGTCTGCATCAATAATGACGAGCCCGTAAGCAGAGAAGAGTTCATTTACAAATTCGAAAAAACCCTTCGCGTACGGAGCAGTGTTTAATTTTTCCAATAAACCATGAATCTCGCTGTCGGGTTGGTTGTGAAATTTTTGGCGCAATTCGGCAAGAATAGGTGCTAAATCTTTGGTGTCGAATCTACCGACAGCGCCTTTTTGTTCGCTTTCCCAGATCCATTTTTGGCCAAATAATAAAAAGCTTTTGATTTCGTCAAAATCGTGGTCCTCTGAGGCCATCCAGTACACAGGAACAAAATGTTCGTTTGGAAAAGCTTTGTTGAGGTCTTCGCTGAGTTTGATGACGTGTAAAATCTTGTAAATGAAATACAGTGGCCCCGTCATAAGGCACAACTGATGACCTGTGGTCACGGTGAATGCATTGCTTTGAGCAAGTACATTTAAGTTGTTTTGGACCGCAGTAGAGGTATTTATATTTTTGTATTGCGCTTGTAAAGCGGTTTGCAGCACCTTTCTGTTCTCCGAGGAAAAATGTTGTTTTTTGAGCGCAAGCTGTTGCTCAAACTTGGAAAGGAGTTGCGCATTCATGTTTACATGTTTCTGCGGTATTGCCCGCCTACTTCGAATAATGCACCCGTTACTTGCCCCAAAGAAGCTACTTTACAGGTTTCCATGAGTTGTTCGAAGATGTTTTTGTTTTGAATGGCGGCCTCTTGCACTTTGGCAATACCGTCGTTGGCAGCCGCTACCTGCGCTTGGTGCAAGTTGGCGAGCATTTGAATTTGGTATTGTTTTTCCTCTTCTGTTGCGCGAATGACCTCTTTTGGTAAAACAGTCGGCGACCCTTTTGAACTCAAGAAGGTATTGACACCAATAATCGGGAATTCGCCGGTGTGTTTGAGGGTTTCATAATACAAAGACTCTTCTTGTATTTTAGAGCGTTGGTACATCGTTTCCATGGCACCGAGCACGCCACCGCGTTCGGTGATGCGGTCAAATTCAGTTAAAACAGCTTCTTCTACCAAATCGGTGAGCTCTTCAATGATGAACGCACCTTGTAGTGGGTTTTCGTTTTTGGCCAAGCCGAGCTCGCGGTTGATGATCAGCTGAATAGCCATGGCGCGGCGCACAGACTCTTCGGTTGGCGTGGTAATGGCTTCGTCGTAGGCGTTGGTGTGCAAAGAGTTGCAGTTGTCGTAGATGGCGTACAGTGCCTGAAGGGTGGTGCGAATGTCGTTGAAATCGATTTCTTGGGCGTGTAAAGAACGCCCAGAGGTCTGGATATGGTACTTGAGCATTTGCGCACGTGCATTTGCACCATATTTGCGCGCAAGGGCTTTGGCCCACACGCGGCGCGCCACGCGGCCAATAACTGCGTATTCTGGGTCGATGCCGTTAGAGAAAAAGAACGATAAGTTTGGCCCAAATTCATTGATGTCCATGCCGCGGCTCAGGTAGTACTCAACGTAGGTGAATCCGTTTGCAAGGGTGAATGCCAATTGCGTGATGGGGTTGGCGCCAGCTTCGGCAATATGGTAACCTGAAATCGATACTGAATAGAAGTTGCGCACACCGTTGGCGATAAAGTATTCTTGGACATCGCCCATGAGGCGCAAAGCAAATTCAGTCGAGAAGATACAAGTATTTTGCGCTTGGTCTTCTTTCAAGATGTCTGCCTGAACGGTGCCGCGCACTTGTTTGAGCGTATCGGCCTTGATTTGTGCATAGATGTCTGCCGGTAAGACTTGATCACCGGTTACGCCAAGCAACACAAGGCCTAAGCCGTCGTTGCCTTCTGGGAGCTCGTCCTGGTAGGCTGGCCGAGCGGTGCCTTTTGCTTTGTAAATAGCTGCGATTTTGGTTTCCACTTCAGCCTCTAGGCCATGGGCTTTTATGTATTTCTCGCAGTTTTGGTCGATGGCGGCATTCATAAAGTACGCCAAGAGCATTGGGGCGGGCCCATTGATGGTCATGGAGACCGACGTAGCGGGGTGGCTGAGGTCAAAACCTGAATACAGTTTTTTGGCGTCGTCTAGGCAGCAAATTGAAACGCCAGAGTTGCCGATTTTACCGTAGATATCCGGGCGCAGGTCGGGGTCGTTGCCGTAAAGCGTTACCGAATCAAAAGCCGTAGAAAGGCGTTTGGCGGGCATCCCTAAAGAAACATAATGGAAACGTTTGTTGGTGCGCTCAGGGCCGCCCTCGCCGGCGAACATGCGCGTTGGGTCTTCGCCTTCGCGTTTGAAAGGGAAGAGGCCAGAGGTGTACGGGAATTCACCCGGAACGTTTTCTTGCAGCACCCAACGCAAGATATCGCCCCAGCTTTTGAAATTTGGGGTGGCAACTTTTGGTATCTGCACATGCGACAACGATTCGGTGTGCGTTTGGATGCTCAGTACTTTATCGCGGACATTGAACTCGTAAGTTGGGTTTTTGTAAGCTTGCTTTTTGGCGTCCCAATTTTGAAGAATTTCCCAGTTTTTGGGGTCAAAATTGAGTTTTTCGCCTTCGAATGCTTCTTGTAAAGCCTTAATTAGGCGATCTTTATCTTCTAAAGTGGAGCCTTTCAACGCGTCCATGGAAACCTGATAGCCATAGAGTTTCTCGGCTACCGCTACTTGGTCGTTGACCCATTTGTCGTAGGAGCGGTTGTTTTCAGAGATTTCGGAGAGGTAGCGTGTGCGCTCTGGCGGAATCACAAATACTTTCTGAGACATCTCGCGGGTGATCTGAAAAGTCGATTGCAAAGCACCGCCTGTTTTCTGCACAATGTGGTCCATGATCACTTTGTAGAGTGTATTCATGCCGGGGTCGTTGAACTGAGAGGCAATGGTGCCGTAAACTGGCATGTCATCAACCTGGCTGTCCCATAGGTTGTGGTTGCGTTGGTATTGCTTGCGCACATCGCGCAGCGCATCGAGGGCGCCGCGTTTGTCGAATTTATTGAGGGCAATGACGTCTGCGAAGTCGAGCATGTCGATTTTCTCGAGTTGGGTCGCGGCGCCATATTCTGGCGTCATGACATACAACGAGACATCTGAGTGGTCTAAGATTTCGGTATCGGATTGGCCAATCCCGGAGGTTTCCAAAATAATGAGGTCGTAACGGGCGGCCTTCAAAATAGAAAGTGCTTCAGCTACATGTTTTGAAAGCGCCAAATTAGATTGGCGTGTAGCCAAAGAACGCATGTAAACTCTTGGGCTTTTGATGGCATTCATACGGATGCGGTCTCCAAGTAGGGCGCCGCCTGTTTTTCTTTTCGATGGGTCAACAGAAACCACCGCTAGGTTTTTCTCTGGGAAATCGATCAAAAATCGGCGTACGAGTTCGTCTACCAAAGAAGACTTGCCGGCGCCTCCGGTTCCGGTGATACCGAGTACGGGAATGTTGTTTTTTTCTCCTGCTGTGCGCAAGGCAGCAAGTAATGCGCTGTTTTCTTCCGGAAAGTTTTCGGCTGCACTAATGCAATGTGCCAAATGCGGCACACTTTTTTGTTCGATGGCCGCTAAAATGGTTTCAGGACTTTCTTTTCGGGGTTCGCCAACGGCAAAATCACACTTTTGTATGAGGTCGTTGATCATACCTTGCAAGCCCATTGCGCGGCCGTCATCGGGGTGATAAATGCGTGTTATGCCGTAACCGTGTAATTCTTCGATTTCAGATGGCAAGATGGTGCCACCGCCGCCGCCGAATATTTTGATGTGTGGTGCGCCTTTTTCTTGTAAAAGGTCGTACATGTACTTGAAGTACTCCATGTGACCGCCTTGGTAGGAGGTCATGGCAATGGCTTGCGCATCTTCTTGAATGGCACAGTTCACGACTTCTTCTACAGAACGGTCGTGGCCAAGGTGAATGACCTCGCAGCCAGTTGCCTGAATAATGCGGCGCATGATGTTAATGGCGGCGTCGTGGCCGTCAAAAAGCGCAGCTGCAGTTACAATGCGAATTTTATGTTGTGGGATATAAGGTTGAACCTGTTCCATAGGGTATGTGCTTGATGCGCAAATTTAGGTTTTTTTCGGCAACTTTAGCCAGCGATTATTTTCTCCACAATGCTTGCCACTGCGGGGCAAATGAGTGTGTTTTGGGCGGTAAGATCCATAATTTGGTACATATTTTTGCGGTCGGTGTGTGGGTACTCACGACAAGCGAGTGGGCGTTCTTCATAAACGGCGCAAGTATTGTCGGCAAGCAGATTAAAGCAAGGCGCATTTTTCAATACGTAGTCGCCGTCTTCGTCTAGCTTGAGGTATTGGTTCACGAGTTGGCTTTCTTTTAATCTAAGCGCTTTGGCCATACGACGTATATCTGGCTGACGAAAAATAGGGCTTGTGGTTTTACAACAGTTTGCGCAAGTTAAGCAATCGCGCCTTGCGAATTCTTTTTGGTGCGCAGTATGAAAACGCGTATCGAGGTCTTTGTGTTTTTGCTTGTTCCACTTTTTGAGTTGCTGCTGGTTGTGCTTGAAATTGGTTTGTGCCAAAGCCAAGATTTCCTTGTCGATATTTGATAACTCACCCATTGATATACTAACTTTGCACGAAGATACAATCAATATGGAATTTCCACAGTGCAGAAAGTTAAGTAATGGCAGGTCGTACTACCAAATTACAGCGCCCAATGCTTTTGTTGAAGTGCAATTAGTGGGTTCAAAATGGTTCAAATACGAATTCGAAGTGAGGCAATTTCCCGACCTATTGCGCATTCAAGACATGATCCAAAATCAACAAGTCTTCTTGCCTTGCACGCTTGAAGAATTCTATAACATTTACAAGCAAGTTTAAACAAACCAAACGCTAGAATCGTTAAACAACTATGAAAAATACTGCACTCATCACCGGCGCGTCTTCCGGTATAGGAAAAGAATTGGCCCGAATTCATGCTGCCAAAGGCCGAGATTTGATTTTAGTAGCCCGAAGAAAAGAATTACTAGAAGATTTAAAGGAAGAACTAATCAGTAAATCCAACGTAGCGGTTCAAGTCATTCAAAAGGACCTCAGTGTGGTTGGTTCTTCGCAAGAATTATACGATGAAGTCACGCAAAATGGATGGCAAGTTGATTACCTCTTCAACAACGCTGGTTTTGGTGGAAAAGGCGCTTTTCTAGACCGCGATCTCGAAAAAGACGTCGAAATGGTGCGTTTAAATGTCATGGCGCTGCTCAAATTGACGCACTTATTTGGCAAAGACATGAAAGCGCGTGGTAAAGGAAAAATTTTACAAACCGCTAGTACGGCTGGCTTTTTGCCAGGCCCATTTCAGAATACTTATTTTGCTACCAAAGCATTCGTGGTTTCACATACGCAAGGTTTGGCCCATGAGCTCAAAGGAACAGGCGTCAGCATAACGGCATTGTGCCCAGGGCCGGTTGCAACTGAATTCGCACAAGTTGCTGGTTTTGGGGGCTCCAAAATGTTTGACGGCGCTGCTAGTGCCTACAAAACGGCTCTAAAAGCCTACAGCGCCATGGAAAAAGGAAAGGTTATTTGTATTTCTGAAATACAGTTTGCATTGCTGATCCGCGTCCTTATGCCCTTACTGCCAAAGAGCTGGACTGCAGCAATCATTGCTAAAATGCAGCAATCTTGATGTTTTCTTTGTAGCTTTGCACTATGCAAGGCATTTCTCTATTCTTGAGCGATGTAGCAGGCTCTGAGGTCCTGCTCATTGTCCTGATTGTCTTATTGTTTTTTGGTTCCAAAAGCATTCCCGGAATCGCCAAAACGCTGGGTCAGGCTTTGTATCAAATACGCAACGCCTCCAATGATCTCCAACAAGAAATTAGAAAGTCTGGTCAAGAAATGAAGGCTGACCTCAACATCCAAAGCATTCTTAAAGAAACCGAAGAAACCCTCACGGGCCCTCTAGATCAAGTCACCACCGACATCGACAACACCATTCACTACGGATCGCTACCAAAACAAGTTAAACAGCAAGTAACAGCTGGTAATCCCATTGAAGCTGTTTTTGAAGATGAAAATACAGAAGCTACAGAAAAACAAATAAACCCCGAAGCATGACACAAGTAGGTATCATCATGGGCAGTAAGTCCGACTGGCCCATCATGCAAGAAGCACAGCACATTTTAGCGGCATTCGGAATTGCCTCAGAAGCCGAAGTCGTTTCGGCTCATCGGACCCCAGAAAAAATGTTCAGCTACGCCAAAACTGCGGCAAGTCGCGGTATCAAAGTGATCATTGCAGGAGCAGGAGGCGCTGCGCATTTGCCGGGTATGACGGCCTCCATGACTTCTCTGCCCGTGATTGGCGTGCCCATCAAATCTTCCAATTCGATCGATGGTTGGGATTCTATTTTGTCGATTCTCCAAATGCCAAACGGCATACCTGTAGCAACCGTGGCGCTGAATGGCGCTAAAAACGCAGGGCTTTTGGCCGCGCGCATTTTAGCTGCTTTTGATCCTGAACTACAAACCAAGCTGGATGCCTACATGAACGATATGGCCCAACAAGTATCGGACGCTAAACTGTAGTCAAACTGTATTCTTGAAATTTTATTCGTAAAGCAAGTACTTGCTACGCGTGGCCAAAAACGCATTGAGTCCCGGTTTCCAAGTAGCTCTGATTTCCTTGGCTGACCAACCTTTTTCGAGTTGTTCTTTTAAACTTGCCGTGCCTGCCAAACGGTTGAAAAAAGCCGTCTGATCAATAAATACGTTGGTGTCACCGAGCAATTCTTTGGCATTTATGAGGTAATTTAAATTGATTTGGTAAGCTCTTTTGACCGTGTTTTGGCTGAGGTCATAGCCCTGGCATAATTTGTTGAGGTGTAAAGGATTCTTGGCCCCAATGGTTGGAATCGGCATAAATTGGTAACTGAGTACAGGAAATTTGGGGTGACCATAAACCTCAAAAGGTTTGTCGGTACCGCGCCCCACGCTGACTGTTGTCGCTTCAAAAAAACAGAGACTTGGATACAAAGAAATAGCTGCGTCGGTACGCAAGTTTGGAGAGGGCGCCACAGGTAAGCTGTAGGGCAGTTTGTGTTTGTAGTTTTTGCAAGGGATGACCCAAAGTTGGCAGCGCTTTTGGTTGTGTAGCCAGCCTTCGCCATTGATCATCATGGCGTATTCTCCGATGGTCATGCCGTATACGATTGGAACCGGATGCATGCCCACAAACGATTTATAGGCAGGTTCAAGAACGGGCCCGTCCACGTAATGCCCATTTGGATTGGGTCGGTCCAAAACCACCATTTGCTTGTTGCTTTCCGCACAGGCCTCCATCACGTAATGCAGGGTGGAGATATACGTGTAAAAGCGCACGCCTACATCTTGGATATCGTAGATGACGATATCTACGTCGGACAACTGTGTGTCGGTTGGCTTTTTGTTGGAACCGTACAAGGAGACTAGCGGTAAGCCAGTTTTGTCATCGGTGCTGTGGCTGATGTGCTGACCAGCATCGGCATCTCCACGAAAGCCGTGTTCAGGAGCAAAAACTTTCACGACATTTAGTTGTAAGGCCAACAAAGTATCCACAAGATGCATCCCTTTGACCACCGAGGTTTGGTTGGCTACTACCGCAATGCGCTTGCCACTCAACGAATCAAGAAATAAATGCAAGCGATCGATGCCGAGTTGTGGTGGTGCTAAGGTAGGCCTTTGGTTGGTTTGGGTGGCTGGAAAAGCTGCGAGCGAGATGGAATCTTCTTCGATGACAATTGTTTCGGCAAATTGCACCGGATGTGGTGTGAAACGTTTGGATGGAATTAAGCCACAAGAAGCAAGCAAAATAGAGAGCAGCGCCATACATGCCAAAACCTTTGTGTATTTTTGGGCTACTAATAATGCTATTTTGTCTTTTGAACGCTTCATATCATCTCGGCTGATCCGTCAAAAACACCTCGGTTTAAGGGTGTCTAGACCTGTTTTGCGCATTTCGGTGGCTAGTATAGCGTTGGCCATATTAGTCAATACCTTGACGCTGGCAATTGTACGCGGATTTCAGCAAAAAATCAAGGACAAAATTACGGGTTTTAATGCTCCACTTTTCATTTCGAAGGCAGGATCTGCACATATTTTTGAAGCTGAGGCCCTCGATCGGCGCATTCCCTTTCTTGCAGAGCTAGCGCAAATAAAAGGCTTAAAGTCGGTTCAAGCGGTTGGTTTCAAGCCTATTATGCTGCAGTCTCAGCGCTTCTCAGATACCATTCAGTTGCAATCTGGAAAAGATTCTGTTGTAGCACGACAAGACCTACTTGGCTTGCTTTTTAAAGGAGTGGACTCCGACTATGATTGGTCATTTATTAAGACAAATTTATATCAGGGGCGCTTGCCGAGAAAGAAAAATATAAATGAAGTATTGATTTCATTAAATGTTGCTAAAAAGCTGAATATCAATTTAAATGATGAGGTTTCAGTTTTTCATATCAAGCAACAACCTTTACTTAAAAAAGTGAGGGTTGTCGGGCTCTACAATACCGGTTTTGCCGAATACGACCAACAACTCGTATTTGGTAATTTGGCTTTGGTTCAGCAAATGTCTGATAACGGCACCCAAATAGCCTTGCGTCCTCAACTTGATTTTAACGCTACGCTCATCAAAGTAGAAGTTCAAGGAGATGCGAGCAACCTGCTCTTTGATTGGGGCTTGGGCCCTGATGTTTATACCGCACACCGTTTTACCAATTTGGTTGATACCACGCTGAAGGTCATCGCATATCGTTTTCAAAACAACACAGATCAACTCGAGCGCATTGATAGTGCCACGGTTCTAATTGACGCGCCTCATCTTTTCAAACATAGCGACCTTCAATTTGAATCGGGAGAGCCAATTTGCTTAACAGACGGATTAACAAAACAAATTTATGCCTGCAAGAACGGGGAACTGCGCTTTGAATTTAAAGATGGTGCCGGCACCGGCGCCCATTTTGTGTCGGGCTTTGAAATTTCGATCGATAATTTTGACGAACTCAAGCGCATAGAATTGGCCGTACGGAATACTGTAGAGATGCGCCCAGTCAATCAGCATTTATTGCAAGTATCCAATATTAAGGATACCGAAGCAGATTTATTTTCTTGGCTTGATTTTTTAGACTTTAATGTATTGATAATCATTGTCTTGATGCTTGTTATTGGAATTATCAATATAGGTTCAGCAATGTTGGTTTTAATCGTTGTACGCACGTCTTTCGTGGGTTTACTCAAAGCCTTAGGCGCCAACAACAGGTCTATCCGACGCATCTTTTTATATCAAGCAGCCTACCTTTTGTTTAGAGGTTTACTCATTGGAAATGTCGTGGCAATTGTGCTCTGTTTTTTGCAACAAAATTATAGTATTGTTCAATTAAACCCCGAAGTCTATTACCTCGATGCGGTTCCTTTAGAACTCAGTTTCTGGAACTTTTTATTGGTCAACATACTTACTTTTGTCACCTGCATGATCGCACTATTGCTTCCGAGTCGGGTCGTCGGTCGGATTTCACCTGTCAAAGCCCTTAAATTCCAATGAGTTGGTTTGTAGGGCAAGAAGTCGTTGTATTGCAAGAGACCGGTATATTTAAAGTGGCCGTCATCGAGCACAGCCATCTTGTTTTGGAAGACGAAAACGGTTTTACTTATCGCTACCACCAAACGCAAGTTGCCGCTCGGCAACACATCCCTAGCGAACACCTTCCGATAAAAGATGTGCAAACAGTTAAAAAGGTTGTGTTAAATAAGGATCAAAGGCCAGGAAATCTCCAATTACCCACTATTGATTTGCATGCCGAAAACCTCAATTTACCAATTGGATTAGGGGTTCACGATATCTTGCTGGCGCAATTAAGTGCATTTAAAAACTTTTGTAATGCCCAACACCGCAGTCGAAAAACCAAGTTTTTGGTCATACACGGCGCAGGTGAGGGCCGGCTCAAACAAGAAATCCGTGGTTTGGTGAACAGCCGCTTGGGTATCCAAATGCACGATGCCCAATGGAGCAACGGTGCAGTCGGCGCTTCCCAAATTGAGCTTGTTTTGCACCAATTTGAATGTTTCTAAGGTCGACCTAAAAAACCAGCTTGCCCTTTTGGAATGTCAAAAACCCAATCGTAATAACCGATGTAGTGCGAACTAAAGTAACCGAGTCTTTTGGAGCGGCTTTTCGGGAAACTGATTTGCTGGTTTTCTTTAAGGCCACTCATACGCCATTGAGGCGCCACGCCGTCTTGATGACACGGCGCATGGCGTTGATTGCCATATAGTTTTGTGCCATATTGATAAACTGCTTGCCAGTCTTTGGTCTTGAATGTTTTCCCTTTCGGATTTTCAGGGGCGAACGCGTAATAAGCGCCAAACTGTATTTTTCCCTTTAAGATACTTGCCATGCCCACAAAGTAGGCGTGCCCCATGCTGTGGCTCACGGCAAAGAGCGTATCGTTGAGGGTGAGGTTGCCATTTTTGCTGAGTTCTTGCAACAAATTTCTGCCCGCCTGCTGTCCAGAAAGATAGCGCTTGCGAAAACCCACATAATTGGGCACGGTAGCCAACAAAGAATAGGTCCGGACTTCTTGTTGATTGGCAATTTTTGTAGTCGAACAATGATGTGTTCCCAAGCAAGGTTTGGGGTACAGCGCCGCACTGCTGATGAATTTCAATAAAGACTGGTGATTAGAGGTGCTCACGCTATGATGCCCGTCTGCAAATAAGGTTCGCTGTGGTGAGAATTTTCCGATGAGCGGCGCAATGAATTTGTCTGCTGGCCAATACCCGAAAAGATCGGAGGTATAGATGAGATTTTTGGAGCGTGGATTTTCCAAACCTTTGTTATTGATGGCTTGCAGTGCTTTTTCTGGATCTTGATCATTGGAAACTGGCCGATAGCCATTTACAAATAAGAGAATGCGTTGAGCTTTGTCTTGTTGTGCTTCCATCGGAACCAACTGCTTGTTTTCAAATCTGAAAAACAGGGTGGTGTCTGTGCCGCTTTTATTTTTTTGATGAAGTGCGATGAGTTGGGTAGTGGCTTTGACCCGAGAAGAATCTGGGTGCAATTTGTAGTAACGGGTATCTTTTTGGTAAACGATTTGCCTCTTGCTATTTTGCGCTAAATGCAAAACGGGCAGCGCACGTTGGGTATACCATTTGCCTTTTGCTTTGCGGTAAAGCTGAAAGCGCAATTTGTTGGTTTCTTTGGCCTGAAAATAGGTGCGGTCCGAAAGGCTTGCGCGCAAGTTGTTCGGGGCCACTTTCTTGAAATCACTGAGTTGATGGTAGCGAAAGTGAATTTGGGTATTGTAATAATCTACAGCCCAAATGATTGCTGCATTACCCGAAATAACGCTTACCCATAAGAACAGCTTTAAAATTCGATAAGACCAGCGTTTGAAAAAACGACTTTCAGCCATTTTTCTATTGATCCGTTGAAAGGTGAGTAATTGAAGAAGAATAGTTAGAAATAGCGCAAGAAAATGAATAAGCGTCCATTCAATTCCAATCCAGGTGTAGCGGATTTTAAAAAAGGGGTTGTTGGGGTCTTTGTAGTTGACAAACTGGTTGCGCTGTTCAAAGAAAATGAGGCCAAGATTGGATTCGGTATTTTGAATGGTGCCGTTCGGGTTTTCGGTCCAGGCAAGGTGTGTTACCCTACCGTTGTCAGCATATAAAAAAGAATGGGAAAAAAGAAGAAAAACTAAAAAAAGACTGACTTTAGACACCTTACAAGTGCATGAAATTCTTTTTCGCAAGAAGTTCGTCTTTGGATTCACGGTAGTCTGGGTCATCGATGCAGCAATCTACTGGGCAAACGGCGGCGCATTGCGGTTCGTCGTGGAAACCAACACACTCCGTGCATTTTTCGTGGGAAATGTAGTAAACGTCCATGTTCACCGGCTCAAAAGCGTGTTCCGCTTCGATTTCATCTCCGTCTAGGGTCTGAATAAGTCCTTTTAGCGTTGTACCGTCGGCGAATTTCCATTCTGCGCCTCCTTCATAGATGGCATTGTTTGGGCATTCGGGCTCGCAAGCGCCACAATTAATGCATTCGTCGGTGATCATGATAGCCATAAGAACATTTTTTGTGCAAATATAACAACGACTGAGCGAAGTTTTTGTGCGTTCGAAAACAAAAAATAGAGAAAAGCGTACTTTTGCGGTGTGGAAAGAAGCCAAATCATATCTGCCTTTGCGGCGCTCGGTACCATACTCGACGCGCTTGCAACAGGAAAAAATCGACCTCAAATCATTACGCAAGCCGAATGGGAAGCACTTGAAAACCTGATTGAAAAAGAACAACATTTCAATGGTTGGTTTACCAAAGAAGCCATTCAGAATGTCTTTGTAGAAATTTCAAGTTGGTTAAATGCCCCAACCCTAGAAGAATGGCTTTGTGCTTACCCTTACGCAAGCAACTCAAAGACCGTTGCCTTAATTTTACCTGGAAACCTCCCATTAGTTGGTTTTCACGATTTATTATGTGTACTGTGTTCGGGCCACAAAGCATTGGTCAAGCAGAGTAGTGAAGATGCGCGTTTGTTGCCAGCGCTTGTTCAAATCCTTGGCAATTTAGAGCCCCAATTTAAAGAACGCATTGCATTTGTTGCGGGTAAAATGCAAGGCTTTGACGCTGTAATTGCCACGGGGTCAGACAACAGCATGCAGCATTTCAAGCAGTACTTTGCCAGTTATCCAAGCTTATTTAGAGGGCATCGTACCTCAGCAGCTGTGCTTGATGGTTCTGAGAGCCACGAAGAACTGCAGGCGCTCGGACGCGATATTTTTCAATATTTTGGCCGCGGATGCCGCAATGTAACGCATTTAATGGTGCCCGAAAATTATGAGCTAAACCGCTTTTTTGAGGCCATTGTTTCATATGGTGACATCATTCATCACAAAAAATACGGCAATAATTACGATTACAACAAGGCGATTCACCTGATGAACATAGTGCCTATCCTCGACAACAATTTTGTATTGCTCAAAGAAAGCCAAGATTTGCATGCGCCGCTTGGTATGCTTCATTACCAGCGCTACCAAGACCAACAGGAAGTTCAAGCTTTTATCGAAGCAAACCAACAACATATACAATGCATTGTAGGAAAAGGTTATTTGCCTTTTGGTGCGGCCCAATGCCCAACACTTACAGATTACGCCGATGGCATCGACACCATGCAATTTCTTGGTAACTTTGCCGCATGTCTCTCTTAGCCCAATTCATGATCCGCTACAAAACACCCCAAGAAATAGAAATCATGCGCGAAGCTGCGCAGATTGTGAGCCGCACACTTGGTTTGGTTGCAAAACACATGAAACCAGGCGTGACACCCCGTTTCTTGGATCAATTGGCCGAGGACTACATTCGTACCCAAAATGCCATACCTGGTTTCAAAGGGCTTTACGGTTGCCCAAGTACGCTCTTGATTTCTGTCAACGAACAAGTGGTGCATGGTTTACCAACCGACAAGCCCATCCAAGACGGCGATATCGTATCGGTAGATTGCGGTTCGTTGTACAAAGGTTACTACGGTGACCACGCCTATACTTTCGAAGTAGGAGAGGTGAGCGCAGCCAAAAAACAACTCTGTAAAGTCACCAAAGAATGCTTGTATTTAGGCATAGAACAAGCTACTACCGCTAACCGCATCGAAGACATCGGTTTTGCCATTCAACAGCACGCCGAAGCGAATGGCTATGGCGTCGTCCGCGACCTCGTTGGCCATGGACTCGGTAAAGAACTCCACGAAGAACCACAAGTACCAAATTACGGCCGTCGCGGTCGGGGCAAAAAAATCCAGAATGGCCTCACCATCGCCATCGAACCCATGATCAATATGGGCACCGAAAAAGTCGAAACTCTTGACGACAAATGGACGATCGTCACCGCCGACCGCCAACCCAGCGCCCACTTTGAGCACAACATCGCGGTGGTCGATTGCCAACCTGTCATTCTCTCCACCTTTGACTTCGTTTACGAAGCGTTGGGGTTTTAAGGTATTACCTCTAACACAGCACTGCAAATCATGACGCCCATTTCTGCGCTGTCTTTGCGCCTGTAACTTACGGTGACAACTACTTTGTCACCGGGTTTTACTTTGTTTAAATAAGAAGCGGGTATGACGGGGCCAGAAAAATTGAATTCCTCGTTGCCTAAAGACAAACTACCCCCGATTACCTCAAATGAAACCCCAGTAAAAGGACAATCTGGCCCAAGACCAATACTTGCCTTCATGCCGCTGGTTTTGGAGATGCGGTCATTGTATAGTTGGGCGGCAGGAAAAGCTTTTACATGAAAGACTTGGGTTGAACGAGATAGGGTGTCGCCTTTTTCGTCGAGGCCATTTACTTTGACTACAACAGTGCGTGCCGCTTCCTTGACGCGTAAGTTGTATCCAATTTGGGTTTGCCCTTGAGCGTCGGTCCAGGAAATTTTTTGATATGAGGCGCCTTCTACACTGAGTTCTAGTTGCTGACCACACGGCACATTGGGTATGATTTTGTTGTCGTAACCACGATATAGAATTTGCATTTCAGGTTGGGAGATGTTGCCGACTTGTGCGACTGCCAATTGGCTACAGCAAGCCAAAAGGGAAGAAAGGATTATTTTTTTCATGATTTCAGTAGCTTAGATTTGTATTGATGAGTTGTAGTTTTTTTTGGAGGTGTTCGAAACTTTGCTTTTGGGTCGGTTGCACCAGAAAGGCATTCCAATTCAAAGATGGATTTAAATAAGTTTCTTGTTTTTGTATCGCACTATTGAGCACTTTCAAAATTGCACCGTAGAATTCTTCTTGATCCCTGGCTTGTTGGTAGTTATAACTGAGAAAAATTTGTTTGTCGCCGTTTTGCGCTTGCGTGTAAAACAAGAGGTCAGAAACGTAAGCCTTTGGTACATTGAAAAGATCAGTGTCAATTTTGTAGTAAAATGCAGCATTCACTTCCGGGCGTTCTTTCCAATAAGTGATTTTTTGCGGCAGTGTTCTAAGGGTATCTCCCATATTAGCGGTTTCCCACCAATTCAGTAGCCAGATGCTATCGGCATATACATAATTGGCAAAATCTGTTTCATTTACAAAAATGTGATAAGCTGCTCTGAAGTCCCCCGAATTTTTAATGAGATAAACGGTGTCTTCGTCGATGAATGAGTAGAAATACATGACATCTCCGCGTTCTTGTTGAATCGTAAATTCTTTGGTAAGGGTGTCGAGCTCTGTTATTTGTTGTAAATGACCAATTTTTCCTGCATCCGTGACTCCCATAAGTTGAAGACCGCTGGCCGTGACCGAGTTCCAACAAGTGGGTTCGTTTAACACATCGTAAATATTGACAAGTGCAGTAAAGTCAAAAGCCTCACCGCGTTGCCATTTACGGCAAATGTCGGACTCGACCTGATAATTCGCTTGTTTTTTATAGTCAGCGAAGAGCTGGCTGCAGTCATCGGTATTGATATATTGTAAAAATCTAAAACACGCATTATCATTTAATTGACTGGCACGTAGGCCTAGGGTAACCATGTGCCTGCCATCACTTAACTTCCCAACCAAATGAACCCATCTTTCATTTGCGCGGTCTTCGATCAAAATAGCATCTGTATTTCTGATGTCAAAATAAAATTTAGAAAAAATACGGACTGCGCAATTTTCGCAACTGTTGTCCCAAAATTGTTGTAGTTTTTGATCATCTATTTGTGCCAGACTTTCATATGCCGGAATATCTTTCACGGAATCAAGAAAGGTGTTTAAAGTTTGCGTTGTTTTTACGACCATTGTTTCTACATTCTCCTCAGCGTTGTAGAGCAGTAGCCTAGTTGAGGTAGTAACTGCAAGCATTTCTTCTGGGTCAACGCCCATGTAATCAAGCATGTAGGCATCATAGACGCCTTGATAGCCGTTTTGGTCGATCAATGTTGGTATGTAGTCGATGTTGTTCAGCAGTACACTTACAAAGGAGTTCGGATTACTATAGTCAAAATAGCTGGCGTTTTCACCTTTGTTTTCGATGAGTGCAAATTTTTGAGCAAACAAGACTTGAGTAAAAAGCAATAAAGAAAGGAGGAGAGTCAAACGCATGGTTCTATTTTAGGCTTATGCTAAAGAAAGTAGTGTTGATGGTTTGGTTACAAAAAAGCTAAAATTAGTGCCATAAAAAAAGCGCCACAAGGGCGCTTTTTCATTTCAGAAAGAAATTATATCTTACAAGTGGATCACCTCGCCGTAGGCTGCTGCAGCAGCTTCCATGATGGCTTCGGACATGGTTGGATGCGGGTGAACGGTTCTGATGAGCTCTTCACCGGTGGTTTCTAGTTTGCGCACGGCAACGAGTTCTGCGACCATTTCGGTCACGTTAGCGCCAATCATGTGGCCACCGAGGAGTTCGCCGTATTTGGCGTCAAAAATGAGCTTCACGAAGCCGTCTTTGGCGCCTGCAGCGCTGGCTTTGCCCGATGCGGAGAACGGGAATTTACCAACTTTGATTTCGTAGCCAGCTTCTTTGGCTGCTTTTTCGGTCATGCCGACGCTAGCTACCTCTGGCGAACAATAGGTGCAACCTGGGATGTTGCCATAATTCAACGGCTCGGGGTGGTGCCCTGCGATTTTTTCTACGCAGATAATGCCTTCGGCTGATGCGACGTGCGCAAGTGCAGGACCCGGAACTACATCGCCAATGGCGTAGTAGCCAGGCAAATTAGTTTGATAATAGTCATTGACGAGAATACGGCCTTTGTCGACGACAATACCGAGCTCTTCTAAGCCGATGTTTTCGATATTGGTGGTAACGCCAGCGGCTGAAAGCACAACGTCGCACTCGATTTTCTCTTCGCCTTTAGCAGTTTTGATGCTCACTACGCAGCCCTTTCCGCTTGTGTCAACGCTTTCTACTGAGGCGTTGGTAAGCACGTTGATACCCGCTTTCTTAAAGGATTTTTCGAGTTGTTTGGAAACGTCTTCGTCTTCAACGGGGACAATGTTTGGCATGTATTCAACGATAGTGACTTCTGTGCCTATTGCGTTGTAGAAATAAGCAAACTCAACGCCGATGGCACCTGAACCAACAACCACTAATTTTTTTGGTTGGGTAGGAAGGATCATGGCTTGGCGGTATCCAATGATTTTGGTGCCGTCTTGCGGTAAGTTTGGCAGTTCTCTTGAGCGCGCACCCGTAGCAATGATCACGCCTTTTGCTGCCGTATAAGTAGTTTTATTTCCGCTTTCGTCGGTAACTTCAACGGATTTACCCGCTTTTAAAACGCCGTTACCATTGATAACGTCGATTTTGTTTTTCTTCATTAAGAACTGAATGCCGTTAGACATGCCGCTCGCCACTTCGCGGCTGCGCTTGATCATGGCGTCGAAATCTGCACTCGCATTTTTAACGGTAATGCCGTAGTCAGCAGCGTGCTGAAGGTATTCATATACGTTGGCACTTTTTAAAAGTGCTTTGGTAGGGATACAACCCCAATTGAGGCAAATACCACCAAGTGATTCTCTTTCTACAATGGCAGTTTTAAGGCCTAACTGCGAAGCGCGAATAGCGGTAACATAGCCGCCTGGGCCGCTGCCCACAACAATGATGTCGTAACTCATTTTTTCAAAGTATTAAGGGACAAATTTAAGGCGAAAATTTGAAAGATGCTATCTGATTAATCGTTACTTTTGTCTCTGAATTCTCAATACGATATGGAAACCAACCACCAAAAAGAAGCTTCCTTAGAACAAGCCATCGATTTAGGTCTGCGTGCAGACGAATTTGAGCACATAAAATCCATCCTCGGTCGCACCCCAAATTTTACTGAAACTGCTGTTTACTCCGTTATGTGGAGTGAGCACTGCTCCTATAAGAATTCCATATTGTGGCTTAAAACACTACCAAAAGACGGCCCCCACATGCTCGTTAAAGCAGGTGAAGAAAACGCCGGTTTAGTCGATATCGGCGACGGCCTCGGTTGTGTTTTCAAAATTGAATCTCACAACCACCCAAGTGCTTTGGAGCCTTATCAAGGTGCTGCAACGGGTGTAGGTGGTATCAACCGAGATATTTTTACAATGGGAGCACGCCCAATCGCACAGCTCAATTCTTTGCGCTTTGGCAATATTGAAGAGGCCCGTACCAAATGGTTGGTCAAAGGGGTAACCAAAGGCATCGGTGATTACGGCAACGCATTTGGTATTCCAATTGTTGGTGGCGAAGTCTTTTTTGACGCTTCTTACAACACCAATCCGCTCGTCAATGCTTTTTCTGCGGGCATCATCGACACCAAAAAAATCATTTCAGCCACAGCCAAAGGCCCTGGTAATCCTGTTTTTATCGTTGGTTCTGCCACTGGTAAAGACGGTATTGCAGGCGCTGCGTTTGCCTCCAAAGACATCACCGAAGAATCTGCCAACGACCTCCCATCTGTTCAGGTAGGAGACCCTTTCATGGAAAAACTCCTATTAGAAGCCACCATGGAGCTTGCTCAAACCGACGCAATTGTTGGTATGCAAGATATGGGCGCTGCTGGTATAACTTGCTCTACCTGTGAAATGAGTGCCGCTGGCAATGTCGGAATGGAAATCTACCTGGACCGCGTTCCTACGCGTCAAGACCACATGTTGCCTTACGAGATCTTATTATCTGAATCACAAGAACGCATGTTGGTAGTTGTTCAAAAAGGCAAAGAACAAATCGTCAAAGACATCTTCGACAAATGGGACCTCCATGCCGAAGAAATCGGCCACGTCACCGACACCGGCCGGATTCGTTACTACATGCACGGCGAACTCGTTGGCGATGTTCCTGCCGAATCTTTGGTTTTAGGTGGTGGCGCACCACAATACAAGCGCGAATACACCGAGCCTGCCTATTACCAAGAGTTCAAGAAATTCAACATTTCACAAGTAACCGAGCCTCCCGACCTCAAAGCAGTTGCGGACGCTATGCTCGGTTTACCCAACATTGCCTCCAAGCGTTGGGTCTACGAACAATACGACTCCATGGTTGGTACCCGCAACATGACCACCAACCGACCTTCAGACGCCGGTGTCGTCAATATCAAAGGCACCAACAAAGCCCTCGCCATGACCGTAGACTGCAACTCGCGCTACGTCAACGCAGACCCAGAAATTGGCACCATGATCGCCGTTTCAGAAGCGGCACGCAACATTACCTGTGCGGGTGGGCAACCGAGTGCCATTACCAATTGCCTCAACTTTGGCAATCCTTACAATCCAGAATCCTACTGGCAATTTGTTGGCGCCATCAAAGGGATGTCTGCAGCTTGTCTTAAATTTGAAACGCCTGTCACTGGCGGCAACGTATCATTCTACAACCAAACTTCTATGAATGGGGTAGAGGTACCGGTTTTCCCAACACCAACCATAGGTATGATCGGTATCGTCCCTGACAAAGAAAAAGTCATGACCCTCGATTTCAAGCAAAAAGGAGATCTCATCTTTTTAATTGGTAACTATATCGAAGATATCGCTTCTTCTGAATATTTAGCGACCTATCATGGTGTCAAAGCATCACCCGCTCCTTATTTTGATTTAGAGTCAGAATACCAAATGCAACAAGCCTTGAAAGGGCTCATTGCTGAAGGCTTGGTCAACGCTGTTCACGACGTTGCCGATGGAGGCTTATACGTAACCCTTGTAGAAATGTCGATGCCTCGTGAACTCGGTTTTGATATCGTCAGCGACGCGGATATTCGCCTAGACGCCTTTTTGTTTGGCGAAGGACAGGGGCGCGTGGTTGTAAGTGTCACAGAAGAACAAGAAGAAGCTTTTGTGGAGTATATGGTAGCCAGTGGCGTCAACATGACCCTACTTGGGCACGTCACCAAAGGCAAACTTCAAATCGACGAACAACACTTTGGCTTCATCACAGAGGCAAAAGCTATTTTCGACAACGCCCTCGGCGCAAACTTAGAAAACTAAATATGGAATACAACACCACCCGTGGTCACCTGATTTTACCTGAATATGGCCGCAATGTCCAAAACATGATTGCGCACGCCATGGAACTCACAGACCGCACCGAACGCAACCGTGCAGCTCAAGCCATCATCGAAGTCATGGGCCAACTCAATCCGCACCTGCGCGATGTAGAGGACTACCGCCACAAACTCTGGACGCATTTATTTGTGATGTCCAATTTTGAACTAGACGTAGACTCTCCATACGAGCGCCCAAAGCAAGAGGTGCTCGGCGAGAAACCTGCCCTCATGACTTACCCATCAAGTAAAATCCGTTACGGACACTACGGAAAATACACACAATCGATTTTAGAAGCATCCAAAGAGGTAAGCAACACGGAAGAGAAGGAGTACCTCAAGAGCACCATGGCCAACTTCATGAAAAAGCAGTTCTTGGCCTACAACAATGACACCGTCGAAAACCACGTGATTGCCCAACAGCTAAAGGAATTATCCAAAGGCGAACTTATTTTGGAAAATCCCGATGATTTAGTTCATACCAACACCCTTCTCAAAACAATGGGTATCGGTCAGAATCAGCAGAAAAACCAACGCCAGAATAAGCAGAAAAACAACAAGTATAAAAAGAAAAAATTCATCAAAAAAGTATAGTATGGCTTCATTTGAAATTTATGGCGGAAAGCCACTAAAAGGTGAAATCATCCCGCAAGGTGCCAAAAACGAAGCCCTCCAAGTGCTTTGTGCGCCTTTACTTACCTCCGAAAAAGTAACCATTTCGAATATTCCAGATATTGTCGATGTCAATAAGCTCATTACTTTGCTTCAAACCATGGGAGTCAAGATCGACAAAGTTGAAAAGGGAACTTATATTTTCCAGGCTAAAGAAATAGACATGGCCTACCTTGAAACTGAAGATTTCAAGAAACGCGCATCTTCTTTGCGCGGTTCAATCATGATTGTCGGACCATTGCTTGCTCGCTATGGTCGTGGCTTCATTCCAAAGCCAGGTGGCGACAAAATAGGTCGCCGAAGGTTAGATACTCACTTCGAAGGATTCGCTCTATTAGGCGCCAAATTTAATTACGACGCCGGCGAGCATTTTTATGCAGTTGAAGCGCCGTCGCTCAAAGGCACCTACATTCACCTAGACGAAGCCTCTGTGACTGGTACTGCAAACATCCTCATGGCAGCTGTCTTGGCCGAGGGCGAAACCACCTTCTATAACGCGGCTTGCGAGCCTTATATCCAGCAATTGTGCAAAATGCTTAATTCAATGGGTGCACAAATTACCGGTATTGGTTCCAACATGCTTAAAATACAAGGTGTCAAAGAACTCGGAGGTTGTTTTCATCGCATTTTGCCCGACATGATCGAAATCGGTAGTTTCATCGGCCTTGCCGCCATGACACAATCGGAAATTACCATCAAAGACGTATCCTGGGACAACCTTGGTGTTATTCCAAATGTATTCCGACGTCTCGGCATCAAACTCGAACGCCGCGGCGACGACATCTACATTCCGGCCCAAGAAAAATACGAAATCGAAACCTTTATAGATGGCTCTATCATGACCATCTATGATGCGCCATGGCCCGGTTTTACGCCAGATTTACTTTCCATAATCTTAGTAGTCGCCACCCAAGCCAAAGGCTCAGTCCTGATTCATCAAAAAATGTTTGAATCGCGTTTATTCTTTGTAGATAAGCTTATCGATATGGGTGCGCAAATTATTCTTTGTGACCCACACCGCGCCACCGTCATTGGCCTTAACCGCGAGCACAGTCTTAAGGGCATTGAAATGACTTCCCCGGATATCCGTGCCGGTGTTTCTTTGTTGATTGCAGCACTTTCTGCCAAAGGGAAAAGTGTCATTCACAACATTGAACAAATCGACCGCGGCTACCAAGACATCGAAATTCGCCTCAATAACATTGGCGCAGACATCAGAAGAATCGGATGAGAAAATCAACCCTGCTTTTAGTGGCTTTGGTCGCAGCTTTTGCCTGCTACGCACTTTGTTTCAGAACAGACGAAGGCCAAACATTGGCGCCAGAAAACACCGCACCCGAGATTGCTTTGCCATCGCCAAAAGGTAAAACACTCAAATTATCTTCGCTTCGTGGTAAAATGGTCTTGGTCGATTTCTGGGCGTCTTGGTGTGGCCCTTGCAGAAAAGAAAGTCCGAATGTTGTTGAGGCCTATCAAAAATACCACACTAAAGAATTTAAAAATGGCAAAGGCTTCGAAGTCTTCAGTGTGAGCCTAGACCGCGACCAAGAAGCTTGGAAACAAGCCATTACAGCAGATCATTTGTCTTGGAAGTACCACGCACTCGATGCGCAAGGCATTGCTGCAGCAAATTATCAGGTGGCTACCATACCGAATGCTTTTTTACTCGATGGCAATGGGGTGGTTGTAGCGAGTGGTGCAGCCCTACGCGGCCTCAATTTGCATATAACGCTCGATAAATTCTTGCAGTAATTAGATTCTTTCGAGCACATACCCAATGAGCTCGTTCATGGCCTCGTCAATTCCTTCAGAGAAAATTTCTTTTGGTCTATTGGCAACTCCAAGGCAAATGCTTGTGCACTTGTGTCCGAGCGCTTTACCCATTGCAAAAATAGCTGAGCTTTCCATTTCAAAATTGACAATTTGGTGCCCGTCAAAATTGAATTTTTCGAGTGCAAGATGTATAGCTGGCATGTTGCTCGCCAAGCGCAATGACCTGCCCTGTGGACCATAAAAGCCCGAGCTTGTAATGGTTATACCTTTGTTTACTTTCGGCGAATTTAATTTTTCAACGAGTGCTGGATGCGCAGCGCTCAGGTATGGTACTACGCCGTTTGGAAAGCGCACTTGTTTTTGTATTTCAGACAAAAGCGTTTCTTCTTCCGCCGTGAATTCGATAGGATAAAAATGCGCAATATTATCTAGCCCAAGGGCGTGTGTCGATAGAACAAATGTGTGTAATGGTAAATCGGCTTGGAGTATGCCACAAGTGCCTATTCTGATTATTTCTAGACTGATTTTTTCTTGCTTTTCGACTCTTAATTTCAAATCGATATTGACCAACGCATCAAGTTCGGCCATGCAAATATCGATGTTGTCGGTACCAATTCCTGTAGATAAAACAGTAATGTGCTTGCCTTTGTAGTAGCCCGTATGGCTCACAAACTCACGGTGTTGAATCTGGTGTTCAATTTGGTCAAAAAACCTTGAGATTTTAGTGACTCTATCCTGGTCTCCGACGAGTATGACTTTTGTGGCAAGTTGTTCGGGTTGCAGGCCTAAATGATAAACCGCGCCGTTGGTGTCGAGTACAAGTTCTGTTGCGGGAAACTGCATGAAGTTTTATTAACTAAAGCGAACCAAACACCTTTGCTAGCAAATCGGTAACGCGCGCAGCCGGATTTTGTCTTATTTTGTCTTCCTCTTGGGTAACAAGCGTAAATAAACCCTGAATAGCGCGCTCAGTTATGTAGGCATCTAGGTCTGGATTGAGTTGCTGACCACCAGTAAGTTTGACTGCTGCATTGTATTTGGTAATGAGTGGATTCCAGTAAGCCGTTAAGCTTACTTTAGAGGTAGCCTCTTTTACTTTTGGCAGAAAAGCGTTGTAAAGTTGTTGATTTGTTTGGTTTTTAAGATAGGCAGTGGCTGCACCATTGCCACCTTTTAAAATGGCAAAACCATCTTGAACACTCATATTGAGAATGGCCTGGCTGAAAATTGGTAAGGCTTCCTTGGCTGCTTCTTCGGCTGCTCTGTTCAGTGTTGTTTCAAATTTATCGACTTGGGAACTCATGCCGAGTTGCAAGGCCTTTTCTTTGACTTTGATGGCGTCTGGGGGAAAAGGGAGACGAATTTGTGAATTGCCTAAAAAACCGTCTAAAACACTGCTCTGGTTGACAGCATTTTTAATACCTAATTGCAATGCTTCTTTTAGGCCAGAAATTACTTCTTGGTTCGAGAGAGCTGGTTTCTGGTTGGTTGGAGCAGTAGGAATTTGAACAGGTAGTTGATTGACAAGTCCTTTAATGTTTTGTCCGCAAGAAAATTGGACAATGAGCAAAGAAAGAATGAGTATGGCAGTACTTTGTTTCATGAATTAGCGTATCACATGAATCATGCCAGTTTTTACAGTTTTACCGTCGGTGTCTTTGTCTTTAAACCACGCTTTCCAGGTGTAAGTTCCTGGTTGCACTTTAACGCCATTGTAGTAGCCATCCCAGAAACCTTTGGTGTCGTAGGTTTCCCAGATGACTTCACCCCAACGGTTGTAGATTTCTAAATGGAAGTTTTCGTAGTCGATACCTTCCAAATAAAATGACCATACTTGGTTGTGTTCGTCGTCGTCTGGCGTAAATGCAGTAGGGGCATAGAAAATTACATCTGATACCACATCGATTTCAATAGTGATGGAGTCAGAACAACCATCAACGGTGGTTACTGTAAGATTGATTGGATAACTGCCTATAACACCTTCAGGGAAAGTAATCAAGGCACTTGATCCTGTACTCGCAATATTTGTGGACCCTGGTGCGGACCAACTGTATTGGGCAATATTGCCAATAGAAACGTCATTGGTTTGTACGGTTGTTTCGAACCATGTCACAGGGTTTTTAGAAATCGTAAAATTGGCAATGGGGTTATCTGTTACAGTGATGTGGTCATCGAAGAAGCCATTGTAGATGCAACCGTGAATTGAAGTCATGACGACCGAAAGGTCATAAACACCCGGTTGAACAATGGTATTGAAGAGGTCGTCTTGGTTTGGAACGGTGTAGGTGTCTCCGTTCGAGAATAAATAAGTTGTGGAGGCGATATCTTGTCCGTTGGTAGAGTTGTTGTGGAATTGGAAGTCTCCGGGCGTACAAATTTGATTGTCTACGGCCGTAATAACAGGAATGATTTCAAGTGGGAATACGATGGTCATGCATTCGGTGGTGGTTGGAGAGCCGCAGGCTTCGCTGAGGGTAACACAATATACCGTTCCTGAATTGATAGGGTCAACGGTGATACTTGTGCCGTTTCCGATCGGAATGCCATTTTCGGTCCATGAATAGGTGTAGGTACTGGAGCCACCGGCACCTATTGCGGAAAGCAAAATGCTTGCCTCTGAACAGATCATGGTGTCTTGGGTCAAGAAGGTGATGTCGAGTGGCAAGGGTTGATTGATGTTTACCGAGATGGTTTGCACACAGCCATTGGCATCGGTAACCGTACAGGTATGCAAGCCTGCGCCCAGATCGAGGGCTGTTGCCGCTGTAGAGGTTGAGATATCCCAATCGTAAGCGTAAGGTGCAGTGCCGAGCATTACGTTGACTGTGGCTTGGCCATTGGCAATAGTGTAGCAGTTGGCGTCAATGACGTTGGTCATGCTGAGTACCATTGCTGGAATTTCAGAGATGGTCACATAAATCGTGTCTGAACAACCTGTGGTATTGGAGGCATAACACCAATAGTTACCAGCACTTAGGCCAGTAGCAGTAGCAGTATTTTGACCGTTGCTCCATTGGTAGGTAATCACACCTGTGGCAGGTGTTACAATTGCAGTGGCGGTACCGTCATTTCCACCTGGGCAAGAAACCAAAGTGGTGGTGGCGGTGAAAGATGCGGGCGTATCGCCCACAACAGCTGTTGCCGTGGCGCTGCAGCCATTGCCATCTATTTGAGTTATGGTGTAAGTTCCGGCAAATAAATTGTTGGCAGGGTTTCCTGTAATTGCCCCTGGGTTCCAAGTGTAGGTGCATGGTGTTGGTGAGCCTGCACCCGCTACAGCCGTTGCACTACCAACCCCTTGGGTACAAATGTCAGGAATTGTAGTGGTGGTAACAGAAGGTGTAGCGCGGGTAATCCAGGTGGTGTCTTGGGTAATAGAGCCGATGCTAGTACCGCAAGCGGATCCTGATAAAAAGTATCCGGTGGTGCCCGGTGGAACAATATTTACATTCAATGTGCCATTGTTGTAAGGGAAGGTTTGCCCATTCGTATTGGCCCAAAGAAAGTTACTTCCTGGGCTATTCACCATAAGGTATGGTATTTGGGAAATTGTATAAGCAGCTGTATTGGTTGGTGAAGTGGGCAAGAAGCGGCGACCGTCTTGGTTTGCGCTCCAAACGGTGTTGTTTCGGCCTGGAGTGATGTGCGCTGTAGGTGCCGGCATATTGTTTTCGGAGCCCTGAATAGCCAAACCACCATTCCATCCTGCACAGATTGGCTTGTTTCCGATGTGCAACTCAAAAATATTGGAGGTCTCGTACATGATGATGGCCATGTAATTACATTGAGAGGTACAACTGAACATCATGATGTTTTTGTACAATACAACAAATTTGCGGTTTGGTGCTGTTCCGATTGTTTGGTATTGGATTTGGCCACCTAAGGCCGGGTTGATATCTTGGTAGGTGAGCATAATGGTATTTTTCGCTGCTGCAAAGCCAGCGTTTGGAAGTGGCCCAACCCCTGCAAGCGCCCAAGGACAAAAGCCACCAGCATTCGCTAGGTTAAAGGACACCAAGCCATTTGAACCAATAACGCACTGCGTGTAGGTGTTGCCATAAAAGTTAAATGGAAAACCTATATTGACAACCCCAGACCATACGTCGTCAGATAAGGTGACATTTGTTGGGGTATTTAAGTAAAGGCCAGCTGCTGTTCCGGGTGTTGTTCCGGTATTGCAGTTATTGATGATGACGGTCTGGCCAGGGCAGACAGTTGCATCTTGACCAAGGCAAAGTGTAACCGGACCTTGACTATATGTCAATTGGGCAAAGAAAAAATTTACAAAGAGCAAAATTTTTCCGATATGTGTTGGTTTTGAAGGTGTAAAGACTTTCATTTTGTAGTAGTACTTTTTCTAATCGTTATTGAAACGTATGGAGACCTAAATAGGTTGCCTTTAGTTGTGTAAAAATAGTCACTTTTTTTATTGGTAATAAAGAAGGTGATTAGTTTTCAAGTACGCAATCGATAAGTGTCATTTGGACACTAATAAAATGTTGAAAAAAGATGAATTTCAGACAGCTTTTTGGATTACTTTTGCCCAAATCAACAAACTAAAATCTTATTTATGTCAAATCAGTATCACGCAGAGATTGAGGCTTTCATGGATCGCGTTCGCGCTAAAAATGGTCATGAGCCTGAATTCTTACAAGCTGTTCAAGAGGTAGCTGAAGCAGTTATTCCATTTATCGAGGCCAATCCTAAATATAAAACTACAAAAATCCTTGATCGTATCGTAGAGCCAGAGCGCACCATCATCTTCCGCGTTCCTTGGTTAGATGACAACGGTAATATCCAAGTGAACCGAGGGTATCGCGTGGAATTCAACAGCGCAATTGGTCCATACAAAGGGGGCTTGCGTTTTCACCCGTCTGTAAACTTGTCCATCCTTAAATTCTTGGGTTTTGAACAAATTTTCAAGAACTCGCTCACAACCTTGCCAATGGGCGGGGGTAAAGGTGGTTCAGACTTCGATCCAAAAGGAAAGTCAGACAACGAAGTCATGAAATTCTGCCAATCGTTTATGTCTGAGCTCGCTCGCCATATTGGTCCAGATACAGATGTACCCGCAGGCGATATCGGCGTAGGCGGTCGTGAAATTGGTTACATGTTCGGACAATACAAGCGTTTGCGCAATGAATTTACAGGGGTGCTCACCGGTAAAGGTCGCAATTGGGGTGGTTCGTTGATCCGTCCGGAGGCAACTGGTTACGGAACCGTTTATTTTGCCCAAGAAATGTTGGCAACTAAAGGTGACTCTTTCAAAGGTAAAATAGTGGCTGTATCAGGTTCTGGTAACGTAGCTCAGTTTGCTTGTGAAAAAGCAACGCAACTTGGTGGCAAGGTGGTTACGCTTTCTGACTCAGAAGGCTACATCTACGACGAAGCTGGTATCAATGCTGAGAAATTGGCATGGGTCATGGATTTGAAAAACAACCGTCGTGGTCGTATTTCTGAATACGCGAAACAATACCCTGGTGCGAAATTTGTTGCCGGTAAGCGCCCGTGGGAAGTAACAGCAGATATCGCTCTTCCATGTGCTACGCAAAATGAACTCAACGGAGACGAAGCGAAAGCGCTTATTGCCAATGGCGTGATGTGCGTAGCAGAAGGCGCAAACATGCCATCAACTCCAGAGGCCATTGCTGCATTCCAAGCTGCCAAAGTATTGTTTTCACCAGGTAAAGCATCGAATGCGGGTGGTGTAGCAACCTCTGGTTTAGAGATGTCACAAAACTCATTGCGTTTATCTTGGTCAGCTGAAGAAGTAGACCAACGTTTACACGGCATCATGGTATCAATTCACGAAGCTTGTGTGAAGTATGGTAAAGAAGCCGACGGAACCATTGACTACGTCAAAGGTGCCAACGTTGCCGGATTCGTTAAAGTGGCTGATGCCATGATCGATCAAGGACTCGTTTAAATTCAACAATTCAACAGCAAAGGCCCTTCGATTGAGGGGCCTTTTTTATTTTTGTGTTTATGCGGCAATTTTGGACCATTGTATTTGTTTTATCTCTTTTTGTTGAGGGCAGGAGTCAATATAACTTGGGATTTGGCGCGTCTATTCACCGTTATGACCAAGTCTTGAGTTTGAAAGGAAAAAAGAATTTCGGTATCGGTGCTATTGGACTCGATCTGGGTTTGGGCGTAGAGCGTAGTTTGCAAGGTGCGCTCGCTCCTCAACTTGCAGTTTATTGGCAAAGTCCGCTTGTTATTTCAGATCAGCATCCAAAATTAAATCGCTTGTACTATCAAACTAGGTTTCAATTGGATTGGCAACACGCTAGTTTTACCGATATCCATTTTGGTTTATTTGTAGGAATGGGTTATTTTTTTGGACAAAAAAAGTGCATCGATTTACTATTTTCATTAGGCGCGGTCTATGAAAAAATGTACGGAACAGCGCAAGTCACTCCGATAAATTTGCCGCTATTTTTGAATCCGCAGCTACAGCTCAATTTTCATTTTTTAAAATCGACCAAATGAGCTTGAAAGCGAAGTGGAAAATAGGGGTGGTTTGGATTTTACTTTTTTGCTCCTTTTTTATTCCTCAATCTTGCAACAAAAAAGAAAGCTACCCGGAGGTCAAAATCTTTGGACATGCAGGCATGGGAATGGACATCGGTATGAGTATTTTCCACGACAATTCGCTCGAGGCCATTCAGCTTGCCTTGGCGCTTCCGACCATCGATGGTGTGGAGGTGGATGTGCGCATGAGTGCAGATGGTACACTTTGGTTGTATCATGAAAATCTATTGGAAGCGCATACGAATGGTGAAGGTTGTATTTTCGAAACTACTGATTTGGAATTAGAACAACTGCGCTACAAAAGTCTTCATCGTGAAAAATTGGCCCGTCTAGAACAAGTTTGGCCATTAATAGGCTCACGTCAGCTCATTCTCGATTTGAAACACTGGAACGCCTGCACTGAGGGTTATGTAGATATGTCGCGTTTTAAAGAAGCACTCTATGATATTCCCGAAAAATACTGGGATCAAATTACCCTTGATTCTTCGAATCCAAATTGGCTCGAGGCATTGAGTGAAGATTTTTCGGTCGTTTTTTCAACGGTTAGCGTTGAAGAAGGCGTCAAACAGCTTCAAAAGGTTTCGCAACTCAAAGGCCTGGTGCTAAGAAGTAAAGACATTACGGCCGAACAAATTGTGCAATTGAAAACAATGGACAAAGATTGTTATTTGTTCGAAATGCGCTCGAGTAAAAAACAAAGGGCCGCTCTACAGAAGCAGCCCTTTGCAATATTAGCCGATGACCCGCGGGGTGCGCTGGTCATTAGGGATTGAAAATCAAGCTTTGTAAAAAGGAAGTTTGACCACTTTTGCTTTGATGCCCTTGTCGCGGATAGAAATGAAGATTTCGGAATCTAGTGCTGCGAATGCAGTTTGTACATAACCGAGGCCAATACCTATCTTCATGCTTGGTGACATCGTGCCTGAGGTTACTTTTCCGATGGTATTGCCATTGGCGTCTTCGATAAGGTAGTCGTGGCGTGGAATACCGCGTTCAATCATTTCAAATGCAACCAACTTACGTTGCAAGCCAGCTTCTTTTTGGCCTTTTAAAAATTCAGCGTCAGTGAAGTCTTTGGTGAATTTAGTAATCCAACCCAATCCAGCTTCGAGTGGAGAGGTGCTGTCGTCGATGTCATTTCCGTACAAACAAAAGCCCATTTCCAAACGCAGGGTATCGCGCGCGGCCAAACCAATGGGTTTGATGCCGAAGCTTTCGCCGGCTTTAAAAACAGCATGCCAGAGTTTTTCGGCGTCTTCGTTTTTGACGTACACTTCAAAGCCGCCGGATCCGGTGTAGCCTGTTGCCGAAACCATCACGTTTTCTATACCGGCAAAAGTGCTGTATTGAAACGTGTAGTAGGTCATGTTGGACAGGTCAATAGAAGTGAGGCTTTGCATGGCCTCTGCTGCTTTTGGCCCTTGAATTGCAAGCAAGGAGTAGTCGTCTGATAAATTGTGCATCTCGACGCCAAGATTGTTGTGGCTAGAAATCCATGACCAATCTTTTTCGATATTTGATGCGTTGACAACGATGAAGTATTCTTCTGCGTTGACCCGATAGATAATCAGGTCGTCGACGATGCCTCCCTTGCCGTTTGGCATACAACTATATTGGGCTTTGCCGTCAAACAAAACGGAAGCGTCGTTGCTGCAAACTTTTTGAATCAGGTCAAGGGCTTTAGGTCCTTTCAATAAGAACTCACCCATGTGAGAAACGTCAAAAACACCTACGCCATTTCGTACGGTTTCGTGCTCGGCATTGACACCTTCGTATTGTACAGGCATATTGTAGCCAGCAAATGGAACCATTTTGGCACCAAGAGCAATGTGTATTTGGGTGAGTGCTGTATTTTTCATGTTATCCTTTGACGCGTTCAACATAAACGCCAGTTCTGGTGTCAATTTTGATGATTTCTCCGTTGTCAATGAAGAGTGGTACGCGTACCTCAGCACCTGTGGCGATGGTTGCAGGCTTCATAGAGTTGGTGGCGGTGTCTCCTTTTACACCTGGCTCGGTATAGGTGACCTCTGAGATGATGTACATTGGAAGTTCTACCACAAGTGGTGTTTCTTCTTCAGCATGGTATAAAATATTGACGGTCATGCCCTCTTGAAGGAAACCAGGCTTCTCGACCATTTTGAGTGGAATTTCAACTTGTTCGAAGGTTTCGTTATTCATGAAAATATAGCCTTCAGCTTCTTGGTAAAGGTATTGGTATTCGCGGTTTTCGATGCGAACGGGTTCAATTTTGTGACCGGCAGAAAAGGTGTGGTCGAGCACTTTTCCAGACTCAATCTGACGCATTTTAGTGCGGACAAATGCAGGGCCTTTACCCGGCTTTACGTGCTGGAATTCAATGATTTGAAAAAGTTTTTCGTTGTGCTTAATGCACAGTCCGTTGCGGATATCTGCAGTAGTTGCCATAATTCTGTTTCAATTTGAGCGCAAATATAGCCGAATTCCTAATGTTATCAACACTTTTAGTTTATAATTTCTGGCATGCTGAGGTAGTGGGAGCGCTTTAGATTGTTATTTTTGTTTGTTCCAAATTTTGTATAGCTACATGGCTGAAAATCAATATACCGAAGACAACATACGCTCGTTAGACTGGAAGGAGCACATCCGCTTGCGCCCCGGTATGTATATCGGTAAGCTCGGCGACGGCGCTGCAGCCGACGACGGTATTTATATTCTCGTCAAAGAAGTAGTCGATAACTGTATCGACGAATTTGTCATGGGCAATGGCAAAAAGGTAGATATCAAAGTCAAAGATGGTAAGGTATCGGTCCGAGACTACGGCCGCGGAATTCCGCTCGGCAAAGTAGTGGAAGTGGTCTCCAAAATGAACACAGGGGGTAAGTACGACTCAAAAGCATTCAAAAAATCTGTAGGACTCAACGGTGTCGGTACCAAAGCTGTCAATGCCTTGTCTTCCTACTTTATGGTTTATGCGGTAAGGGAGGGTGAAAAGAAAACTGCCATTTTTGAACGCGGCGAGCTCGTTTCGGAACTACCCATCGAAAAAACTGACGAAGCAAACGGCACCTATGTAGAATTCATTCCAGACGAAATCATTTTTAAGAAATATGGCTTTAAAACTGCCTACCTCGACAAAATGATGTGGAACTACTGCTACCTCAATCGCGCGCTTTCTATTTACTATAACGGTGAAAAATACAATTCTAAAGACGGCCTCAAAGACCTTCTTGAGAACAACATGGACGGCGATCCACTTTATCCAATCATTCACCTCGAAGACGACGACATCGAAGTCGCATTTACACACGGCCGCACCTATGGCGAAGACTACTATTCTTTTGTCAATGGGCAACACACTACCCAAGGTGGTACGCACCAAAGTGCCTTCCGTGAAAGCGTTGCCAAAGTTATCCGCGATTTCTACAACAAGAACTACGAGGCCTCAGATATTCGTCAATCTATTGTAGCCGCAATTGCCGTTAAGGTCATTGAGCCCATTTTTGAGTCTCAGACCAAAACAAAGCTTGGGTCTCAAGAAATTGAGCCAGGTGGTAAATCCATGCGCGCTTTTGTCAACGACTTCCTCAAAGATAAACTCGACAACTACCTGCATCGCAATCCGGGTGTAGCTGAAACCATCGAGAAAAAAATAAAGCAATCTGAGCGCGAGCGTAAAGACCTCGCAGGTATTCGTAAACTAGCTCGCGACCGCTCTAAAAAAGCAAGTCTGCACAACAAAAAGCTTAGAGATTGCCGCACTCACCTCACAGATCTCAAGGATGAACGTCGCGAAGACACTACTTTGTTCATCACAGAAGGAGACTCCGCAAGTGGTTCGATTACCAAATCCAGAGATGTCAATACCCAAGCCGTTTTCTCTTTGCGTGGCAAGCCGCTAAACTGCTATGGGCTCACCAAAAAAGTAGTCTACGAAAACGAAGAATTCAATCTGATTCAGGCTGCCCTAGACATCGAGGAAGACATGGACAACCTTCGCTACAACCGTATTGTCATCGCAACCGATGCCGATGTCGACGGTATGCACATTAGAATGCTCTTGCTCACGTTCTTTTTACAGTTTTTCCCGGATTTGGTCAAGCGCAACCACGTTTACGTATTGCAAACGCCACTTTTTAGGGTACGCAATAAAAAGAAAACAATTTATTGCTATTCCGACGAAGAACGTCGTGCAGCCATAGCCGAACTCGGTAAAAGTCCGGAAATCACCCGCTTTAAGGGACTAGGAGAAATCTCTCCAGACGAATTCGTACATTTCATTGGCGAAGACATTCGCTTGGAGCCTGTATTGCTCACCAGAGACGCCTCCATCGATTCCATTCTGTCTTATTTCATGGGTAAAAACACCCCCGAACGTCAAGACTTCATCATTGACAACCTCCGCGTAGAAAAAGACCTGCCGGAAGCGTTGGTTGCCGCCGAAACAACAGACAACACCACCGAACTAGCATCTTAATATGGCCGAAGACGAAATCGAAGATCAGTTACCACAAGCGCAAAACGAGCACAATCCATTTGAGAAGCAGCACGTCGATGAAAAAATCGTTCCGCTCAACGGCTTGTATCAAAATTGGTTTCTCGACTACGCCAGTTATGTGATTCTAGAGCGCGCAGTCCCCAGTTTGTATGACGGTCTCAAGCCTGTTCAACGGCGCATTCTTCACTCCATGCGCGAAATGGAAGATGGCCGTTACAACAAAGTGGCCAACATTATCGGCAACACCATGAAATACCACCCGCACGGCGATGCTTCTATCGGTGATGCGCTCGTGCAAATTGGCCAAAAAGACCTCCTCATTGACTGCCAAGGAAACTGGGGCAATACCCTTACTGGCGACGGCGCAGCCGCACCGCGTTACATCGAGGCACGCTTGTCGAAGTTTGCTTTGCATGTGGCCTTTAATCCAAAAACCACCAACTGGTTGGCCTCTTACGACGGCCGCAACAAAGAACCACAGCAGCTTCCCATGAAGTTTCCTTTGCTTTTGGCGCAAGGTGCCGAAGGAATTGCCGTCGGGATGGCCTGTAAGTTCTTGCCCCACAACTTTATTGAGCTTATCGATCAGTCGATTAATCACCTACGAGGAAAAAAAGTAGAGATTTTACCAGATTTTCCGAATGGCGGTATGGCCGATTTTTCCGGCTACAACGACGGCTTGCGTGGTGGTCGGGTGCGCATTCGGGCCAAAATCCGCAAGGTAGACAACAAAACGCTCATCATCAACGAAATACCATATGGCACCACCACCACTTCGTTGATTGAATCCGTGATCAAAGCCAACGATAAAGGCAAAATAAAAATCAAAAAAATTGAAGACAACACCTCTTCAGAAGCCGAAATCATTGTGCATTTGGCACCCGGTGTTTCGCCAGACAAAACCATAGACGCGCTCTATGCCTTCACTGATTGCGAAGTATCTGTTTCGCCGAACTCCTCGATCATCGACGGCGAAAAGCCGCGTTTTTTGGGTGTTTCCGAGATTCTAAAAGTCAATACAGACCACACAGCCGCACTACTCAAACTCGAACTCGAAATCAAACTAGACGAACTCGAGCGACAATGGCACTTTTCGACCCTTGAAAAGTTGTTTATTAACCACGAAATGTACATCGACTTTAAGCTATACAGCGACCGCGAGTCCTTGTATGCTTACCTCTATGAGCGCTTCAAGCCATTCAAAAAACAGCTTTTACGCGAGATCCAAGACGACGATTTACACAAGCTTACGCAAATCCCTATGATTCGCATTACGCGTTTTGACGCCGATAAAGCCGATGAAGCGCTTCTCAAAATAGAGGAAGAAATGCAACAGGTGAAGCATCATTTGGCCAATCTCATCGAATATGCCATCGACTACTTCAAAGACCTCAAAAAGCGATTTGGCGCAGGCCGCGAACGCAAGACTGAAATCAAAACCTTTGATAACATCTCTGCAACTAAAGTGATTATCGCCAACCGCAAGCTTTACGTCGATTACGAAGAAGGCTTTATCGGCTATGGTCTTAAAAAGAACGAGCCCGTTTGCGATTGCTCCGAAATCGACGACGTCATCTGCTTCTTCTCATCTGGTAAAATGATGATTACCAAGGTTGCAGATAAAAAGTTCATTGGTAAAGGACTCATTTACGCCAATGTCTGGAAAAAAGGCGACACCCGAACTATATACCATTTGTTTTACCAAGACGGAACGGGTGGCCCAACTATGATGAAGCGTTTTTACGTCAATTCCATCACCCGCGATACCGAATACGACCTCACCAAAGGCACCAAAGGCACCAAAATGCTTTATTTTAGCGTGCATCCAAATGGTGAGCGCGAAGTAGTGAGTGTATTGTTGCGTCCGCGTCCGCATATCAAGCGTTTGCGTTTCGATATCGACCTCGGTGCTTTGCTCATCAAAGGCCGCAATTCAGCTGGCAATCGGGTCACCAAAGAAATCATCCAGAAAATTGTCCAAAAAGAGGTTGGTGGCTCTACACTTGCGGCCCGTAAAATTTGGTATGACACCGTCGTTGGGCGCCTCAATGACGAAGGCCGTGGAAAATTCCTCGGATCCTTCAAAGGCGAAGACCGCATCCTCACGCTCTACAAAAACGGCGAATATCGCCTCAGCAGCTTTGATCTTGCTACCCATTTTGACGAAGACATGGTCCATATTGAAAAATGGATTCAAGACCGTCCCATTTCGGCAGTTTATTTTGATGCAGAAAAAGAACTCCATTATGTCAAGCGTTTTCTCTGTGAAGTTACCCAAGACAAACGCGTGAGTTTTATCTCAGAAGCACCTGGCTCCTATTTAGACATCGTTTCAACAGCCTACCGCCCCGAAGCTAGGATCGTATTTAACAAGTTACTTAAAGAAACTAAAAACTTACCAGACCAAGTACTGAATTTGGCGGACCTCATCGATATCAAAGGAATGAAAGCCCAAGGCAATCAAATGACCAAACTCAAAGTCAAGGAAATTGTCCTGACACATCCCATTGATGAAAGTCCGGAGCCATGGCCCCAAGAAGATATCGCAGAAGCGGAGCTCGAGTTTGATTCTGAAGAAGCGGATATACTTACCATGGAATGGGATCTCTCCAAAAAAGAGGACGACAACCCCGATCAAATTCCGCTTTTTGATACCGATGAAACCAACGTTTAAAAGCCTTCAAAATAAATGAGCAATATCATTTTTTTGCTCCTAGTGCTTTGCTTATTTTTGTAAGAACTAAAATAGCTAACAATGAACCTGCTAAAAGAAGATCGCATCAATTACCTCAATGTTGGCCTCATGCTGATAACAGCGGTATTGGCCTATTATTTTCCTTTTGAGACTTTCTTGTTGGCCTATGCTTATTTAGGTCCTTTGCATTACCTCACCGAAATCAGCTGGCTCCACGACCGTCAATATTTTGCCAAAGGTAAATGGGACTTCCTCGTACTACTGATAGTCGGTGTTTTACTTTCCTATGCCGCATTTGCCAAAGACTTCGGCTTCAGCAAAGATGTATACGACTATTTTGTCGAGATGAATCTTTTTGACAAGTTATTGGTTTTTGCCTTATTTGCCTCTATTCTATTTGCATTGGTTAAAAGTTTATGGATCAAATTGTTATCCATTTTTTTACTTTATGTTTTTGTAGCCGGTTGGCTAAGTCCAGACAGAGCTGAGGCCAATGCCGAAAGCACTACCGTTTTTGCTCTAACTGCGCTTATTCCAACCCTTATTCACGTCTATGTCTTTACGGGTTTATTTATGCTTTACGGTGCGCTGAAGTCCCGAAGTAAGTCTGGACTTTGGCAAATGGTTGGTTTTGTTGCTGTACCTCTTCTATTAGTGTTTAGTTTGCCTGTCGATACTAAAAATACTTTTTTGTCCAAATTTGGAAAAGATGCCTATTACGCCAAAGGTGACGGCTTTTACAACACCAATTACCTCATTTTGGATCATTTTGAGCTCATTGAAGAGCAAAAACTCACCAACAAAGAATACCTAGATATCATTACCAAAGAAGGCAATAAAAATTACTTTTTACGACAGGGAATCATAGACACCATTGCCTTTGATGCGCACGTAGACTCTCTGTCACAAATCGCAAAGCGTCCATTTGTTGTCAAGCCTATGCCAATCAATACGGCCAATTTAGCACCTCAATTTCAATACGACCATCTTTTGTATTTCTTTGATACCTCGAGTCGCTACATAAAAAATATCAACGAATACCGTTTTGAAGCGCTGCCGCGAAAAGTCATGAAGTCGCGCACGAAAAAAGAGACAGATGCTCTCATCTATTTTTCAGAGGTTGGCATTATGCTCATGCGTTTTATTGCATTCGCATACTTGTATCATTACCTTAATTGGTTTAGTAAAACTGAAATCATCCGTTGGCATAAAGTACCAAAGGTGCGTTTTATTTTAGTCATGTTGGTCTGGATAGCTTCCTCTGTTTTTTATACCTATGACTACTCCTTGGGTCTTAGTTTGCTATTTTTCTTGAGTTTTTCTCATGTACTCCTCGAATTCCCACTTAATATTGTCTCCATTGTGGGCATCGGCACAGAATCTTTATCGATTTTAAAGAATGGATTCAAAAAACCGGTACAATCTTAATTTTAATTTACCCATGCTTAAATTTTCATTCCTTTTTATGGCGCTTATTAGCGTTCAGGTGCTTTTTGCACAACTTGTTACTACCTCATCAGATGGCCGTTATACCTTGTCTGAACAAGGTGCCTCTTATTTTGCGAAACTTTCATTGGATTGTACGGCTAAACCGACTCCTCACTATTACTACCAGGCATTGCGACAGCCCGGCGATACCCAAACACCAACGGATATTTGGCCCGCATTTTATGGCTGTTACGACTGGCACAGTGCTGTGCATAACCACTGGGCGCTTATTAAAATCCTTAAAACTTATCCCGATCTTCCAGAAGCAGCAGCAATTCGTGCCAAATTAGAGGAAAGCTTTAGTGAAGAAAACATTCGTCAAGAATACAAATATTTTGAAACCAACAAAGAGCGCTACATCTTCGAATTTCCATATGGTCAAGGTTGGTTGCTCAAAGTTGCCGATGAATTAGCCCGCTGGGACGACACAGATGCAGCACGTTGGTTAGAAAATTTGGGTCCATTGCACCGTTTGTGTGCCGCTGCCGCCCAAGTCATATGGAAAGACATGAAAGCCGTTGAATTGTCTGGTTCTCACGATGCACCATCGCTCAATTTGTCGTTTGCCATAGACTACGCCCGTACTTTCGGAGACCAAGACCTCTTAAAAGTAGCATTGAAAGCAAGCAAACGCTACTACGGTAAAATGACCAAAGCGCCACTGAGAGCCGAACCTTTTGAATACGATTTCATGTCTGCTTCTTTACTGGTTACAGATCTTATGCGCAAGGTTTATACTCCAGAAGAATACCTCAAGTGGGTTAAAGGTTTTGCGCCTGGATTATTCGAAACGCAAACAGCCGTAAAAGATTTACAAATCAAGAAAACCGACAAACATGACGGCTATGAATCACATTGGGATGGCTACCACCTCAACCGTATTTGGTGTTTGAATGGCATGCTCAAAACCTTGCCAGCTGAAAGTCTTGATGCGGCAACCAAAGCAGCTTGGGTAAAAGCCATGAATGATATGTGGGATTACGCTCAAGAAAGCATTGGAAAGGGCAATTACGACATTGACCACTGGTTGTCTTCCTTCTCTGTATTTGCCTTAATTGGTTATGAGTAGCCTTACGCGCTCAAGTGCCCATTGCAATTGCTCTTCTCTACTAAGATAAGTGGTGTCGAGTACAATTGCATTTGCAGCTTGCTTGAGCGGACTCTCTAATCTGGTACTATCAAGATAGTCTCGTTCGAGTAAATTTTTTGTGACTTCGTTTGCAGCAACATGCGCTCCTGTTGCATTTAATTCTGCAAGTCTTCTTGCCGTTCGTACTTCGGTACTTGCAGTTACAAAAATTTTAAGTTCGGCATCAGGGAATACTACGGTTCCGATATCTCGGCCATCCATTACGATTCCTCCGTTTTTGCCCATTGCATGTTGGAGTTCTACTAATTTACTTCGAACGCTCTTAATAGTGGCCACCTGTGATACTACGTTGGCCACCCGCGGCGTGCGAATGGCGTCTGTAATATCCTGTTTATTCAAAAAGATTCTTTGATCGGGTGTCATTTCTATCTCGATCTCGCTGAGGAATTTCTCTAGTTGTTTTTTTTGAATAACACCTTGGTTGTCAACAAACTGCTTCTCAAGGCAATAAAAAGCAACGGCGCGATACATCGCGCCGGAGTCAATAAAAGTATAATTGAGTGCTTGCGCGAGCGCTTTTGCTAGGGTGCTTTTACCGCAAGCCGCATAACCGTCAATTGCTATGGTGATTTTTTTTGTCATCAATAATAAATAGCCCTGCGTACTTGGGTAATGTATTTGGCCATACGAATTACCTGTTTGGTGTAACCAAATTCGTTGTCGTACCAGGCGTAGAGAACTACATTTTTACCATCTACAGATACAATGCTCGCATTGGAGTCAAAAACACTACAGCAGGTATTGCCAATGATGTCCGACGATACCAATTCCGGATCAAAAGAATAGTAAATCTGATTAACCAGTTCACCATGAAGGGCAGCATCTTTAATGGCCGCATTGATTTGTGCGACATCAACGGTCTTTTCGAGTTCGAGACTTAGGATAGCCAAAGAGCCATTTGGTGTAGGAACGCGCACCGCATTTGCTGTAAGCTTGTCTTTGAGTTCAGGAATTACTTTTGTTACTGCAGAACCTGCTCCAGTGGAAGTAATGACCATATTGACCGCCGCCGAACGGCCACGACGCGGTTTTTTGTGCATGTTGTCGAGTAAGTTTTGGTCATTGGTATAGGCATGAACGGTTTCAATATGGCCTTTTACAACACCAAAATGGTCGTTAACCACCTTTAAAATAGGAGAGATGGCATTGGTGGTACAAGATGCAGCAGAAAAAATGTTCTCATTTTCGACATCGAGCGTTCCCTGATTTATACCATAAACAACATTCGGAATTTCTTTTCCTGGCGCCGTGAGCAAGACTTTACCTATGCCTTTGGCTTGCAAATGGCGTGAAAGCGCCTCGCGATTGGTAAACACGCCTGTGTTGTCAATGATGAGGGCATTTTGGATACCATACGCAGTATAATCTATGTCTTCAGGGTCGGCTGCATCGATCATGTGGACAATTTGACCATTGATGATAAGGCTTTTATTGGCAATATCTTCAATGACAGATCCTTTGAAGGCACCGTGAACGGAGTCGTTGCGCAATAAGGAGGCACGCTTGATGATGTCTGCATCCGAGGAGCCGCGTGTAACAATAGCACGCAAACGTAATTGTTGACCTTTACCTGCTTGTTTGATGAGCTCGCGGGCAGCCAAACGGCCTATACGACCAAAGCCGTATAAAACGACATCTCGCGGTTCAATTATTTGTGGTGTCTGGAGTCCACCGAGTTTTTCCATTAAAAAACGCGCCATGCCATTCTGTTCTGTGTGACCTGCGAGCCATTCGCTTGCAAGTAAGCCGATATCTAGTTTCGATGCCGGAATATCGAGTGTCATTAGGGTTTCTGCTAGCGCCGCTGTGGTAAAGACGTCAATTGGTTTGTTGACGACCTGTTTGGCGTATTCGTGTAAGTTAAGAATTTCTGAAATCGTGATGTCAGTGAGGTGATTTCTAAAAAGCACCAGTTCGATTCCTTTGTCGTAGAGTAGTTCGCCGACTTTGCTTTGCAGCTTTACTGCTGCTCTTTCTCGTTCGATGTGGAGATTGAGCTCTTTTTCATAACCGTCTTTGGTTTCCATTTTGTTGTTGATTGATGTTAATTATTGTTTGCTGATGAAAAGAAAAAGGCTACCCACAAGTAGGTAGCCTTCGATATGTTAGCCTAGATATGACTTCAAAAGCTTGTTTCGAGAGGTGTGACGAAGACGGCGAATGGCCTTCTCTTTGATTTGTCGGACGCGCTCTCTTGTAAGGTTGAATTTGGCGCCAATTTCTTCGAGGGTAAGACCGTGGTTCATGCCGATTCCAAAAAACAAACGGATGATTTCGCGTTCTTTGTCGGTAAGGGTACTGAGTGAGCGCTCAATTTCTTTTTGTAGCGATTCAGCCATGAGCATGTGGTCGGTACGCGGTGAGTCTTGGTTGGCCATGACGTCCATGAGGGTGCCGCCGTCGTCGTTGGTAGTAAGCGGAGCATCCATGGATACATGGCGACCAGATACATTGAGGCTTTCTTTGATTTTGTCTTCTGGAACTTCTAGTGCTTCGGCCAATTCTTCGGCACTTGGTGGGCGTTCGAACTCTTGCTCGAGGCGAGAAAATGCTTTGTTGATTTTATTGAGCGAGCCTACTTGGTTCAATGGTAAACGTACAATACGTGCTTGTTCAGCCAAAGCCTGAAGAATAGACTGACGAATCCACCAAACAGCATAAGAGATGAATTTGAATCCGCGTGTTTCATCAAATTTTTGAGCCGCTTTGATCAGGCCAAGGTTTCCTTCGTTGATGAGGTCAGGAAGGGTAAGGCCTTGATTTTGGTATTGCTTAGCTACAGAAACCACAAAGCGAAGATTGGCTCTGGTGAGTTTCTCGAGTGCTTTTTGGTCTCCGGCCTTGATGCGGCGTGCGAGTTCTACTTCTTCCTCTGCGGTGATGAGTTCTTCACGACCGATGTCTTGGAGGTATTTATCTAGAGATTGACTTTCTCTGTTGGTGATGGATTTGGTAATTTTTAACTGTCTCATGCGCGGATCTGTACTTGATTAACGTTGTAATGTTCGACTTTTGGTAGTGAAGCAAAGTAACGCCGAAAATTAGGGATAAAAAAATCTGAACAAGGCTTTTTTGGCTGAGTTATTAACGAGTTCTTAACTTTTTCAACGCAACTAATTTTAGGTGTCGAGGCATTATAAACCAAGGCCTCGGTAGTCTCTTTTACCTGTTTCATCCATGATTTCTAATAGGATACCGCGGTTCACGCCACTCAGTTTGGAGGTGAGTTGTTCGACGGTTTCAATGGGTTCGTTGTTGACTTTTACAATAATGATGCCTTCAGTTAAACCTATCGATTTGAGCTTGCCGGTATTAATGGTTTTGATCTTTACACCATAGTTGATATTGAGTTCTTTTTTCTCTTTCTCAGTGAGCTCAACGAAGGTCGCCCCAAGTGCGTAATTTTTACTAATTTCTTCTTTGGAGAGTAATTGCGTTTCGCCGTCTTGGTTTCGCAAAACGAGGTCTTTGGTAATTATATCGCCGTCTTTTTGACGCACGCTTAGAGTTACTTTATCGCCAGGGCGGCGCTTGCCTATTTCTTCTTGTAGTGCTGCAACTGAATTGACTTCTTTGCTACCAATTTTTAGAATGACATCGCCGTCTTTGAGGCCGGCCTTTTCGGCAGAACCACCTTCTACAATTTTGGCGATAAATACACCTTTGAGGTCAGGAAGTTTATTTTTCTCTTTGATTTCTTGGGAAACATCAGAGATTTGAACACCGAGATAACCACGTTGAACAATACCAAAATCGATGAGGTCTCGCATGACTTTATCAACCAAATTTACAGGTACAGCGAAAGAGTAACCTGCATAAGAACCTGTTTGCGAGGCAATGGCGGTATTGATGCCAATGAGCTCTCCGCGGGTGTTAACGAGTGCACCTCCGCTGTTGCCTGGATTCACTGCTGCATCTGTTTGAATAAATGATTCGATCGGCACAACATCTTTAGAATTGCGCTCAGATAGTAAATTGATGTTGCGCGCTTTAGCCGAGACAATTCCTGCGGTAACGGTAGAAGTGAGGTTAAATGGGTTGCCAACAGCCAAAACCCATTCGCCAATTTTAAGGTCGTCGGAATTGCCAATTGGAATGGAGGGGAAGTTATTGCCTTCAATTTTAAGCACGGCAATGTCTGTAGAGGGGTCGGCACCAACTACTTTGGCAGCATATTTCGAGTTATCGTTGAGGATGACTTCGATTTCACTTGCATTTTCAATGACGTGGTTATTGGTAACGATATAGCCTTGCGAGGAGACAATAACCCCGGAACCTGCTCCGGCGCCGTATTGCTTAAATTCGCGGCCACCTGCGCCTGGGCCATAGAAAAATTCTTGAAAAGGATCGCGTTGGAAAGTGGTTTGAACCACTTTGGTGGTGATATGGACCACTGAATGTACGGTGCTTTCTGCTGCCGCAGTGAAGTCTAAGCCTTGCGGAACCCCTTGGTAATCGACTTGTTGGATGTGCGCGCGACGGTTGCCGTCGATGACTTGATCTGAAAGGCGGCTACTGTTATGTTGGATGACGACGTAAGTAGCCAATGGTAGGGTACCTCCTAGAAGACCCAAGCCAAATAATTTGAGAGTACTGGTGAGTGTCATGCTGTCAGTTTTTAAGATTTACAAGGATAAACGCAAAGAGCGTTCCAAAAATTGCCCGAAAAATGTTAAATTTTGTTAAGATTTTGTAACGAATATTGAACTATTTTTGTTCGACCACCATGACGCTACATTTCGATAAATATCAAGGCACTGGCAACGACTTCATTATGCTCGATAACACAAACGGGCAGCATGACAAATTGTCAATTCCTCAAGTTCAAGAATTGTGTCAGCGCAAATTTGGCATAGGTGCTGATGGCCTGATTCTACTTCAAAGACACTCAGAACTCGATTTCGAAATGATTTATTACAATGCAGACGGTTCACAATCGTTTTGCGGAAATGGCGCACGTTGTGCGGTGGCATTTGCCGGGAAACTAGGATTGCTAAATAGTCATCATACCCATTTTCAGGCTATAGATGGCATGCATGAGGCTTGGCTGTGCGAACATGAAGTCAGACTCAAGATGTCTGAGGTGGCTCCTATCGAAAAATTGGAAAACGCATATGTTGTTCAAACGGGTTCTCCACATTATATTCTGATTGATGCCAATCATAGCTCCGAACACGTCGTTGAGGTTGGCAAGGCCGTTCGCTATAGCGCTGGCTATCAAAAAGAAGGCATCAATGTCAATTTGGTTGAGGTGCTGGAAGATAAGATCCGTGTAGCCACCTATGAACGTGGCGTAGAAGACGAAACGCTTTCTTGCGGCACTGGCGTTACTGCTGCTGCTTTGGTTTATGGGCAACTTCGACAAATACCAATTGGAAAAGTCAATATACTGACCAAAGGTGGTCCACTAATGGTGGAGTGGCAAATGCAAACAGATCAATCATTTACCGCCGTTTACTTAACAGGTCCAGCGGAGTACGTTTATAACGGAAAATATGAGCTTAGAGGGTAGTTTGGTTTCTTTGCGCGCTGTCGAAAAAGACGATGCGAGCACCATTTTCATGTGGGAAAACAACCCTGCCAACTGGAAGGTATCAAATACAGAAGTGCCGTTTTCTTTATTTGATATCCATCAGCTTATCGAACAACAATCCGACATCCGTAAATCGGGTCAAATGCGTTTGGTGATCGAAACAAGCACTGAAAAACGTCCGGTTGGGGTCATTGATCTCTACGATCTCAATTTCAAACATGGCTATGCTGCGGTGGGTATTTTAATTGCCTCAGATGCCGACAAAGACCAAGGATTTGCCTTTGATGCCCTTCAATTGTTTGGCACCTATTGCACAGAAGTCCTTGAGCTACGCAATTTATATTGCCAAATTCACCACGACAACCATGCGAGTATTGCCCTTTTTGAAAAAGCAGGATTTGTGCATGCGGGAACGCGCAAAAATTGGTTGCGCTTTAAAAATGAATATTTCGACGAACTCACTTATCAATTATGTCTAAAAAGCAAAATTTAATTTTAATTACGGGTATTATTTTTATTGCGGTAACACTTTTGGTTTTACCTAAACTAAAATACGTTTACGCAGCTTTTCAAAAGTCGAGAAACAACGCTGAAGTGACTATTTTCCTTTCAAATCGCCAAAGCGATTTGGACATCAAATACATATCTCAATTGTTATTTGACAGCGGAATTATTTCATCTAAGGAACAATTCGAATTAGTTGGTAACGAAAAGGAAATGAACGTCAAAAATATTGCACCCGGAAAATATATCATTGCTCCAGGAACCGCTTATCGTCATATTTGGAATGGTTTCAAGCTCAATAGCAATGGCAATGGCAACGCAGAGCGAACTGTTAAGCTGAGTTTTGAAAACTGTCGAACCCTTCAAGATTTGGCAGGCAAATTGCAAAAGCAACTTGACTTAGACAGCACAGGCTTTATTGCACACCTTCAAGATGGCCAAACACTGACGCGTTTGGGTTTTACCTTAGAACAACTTCCGGCCTTATTTATTCCGAATACCTATGAGCTCTACTGGGATCAAACTCCGGCAGGTTTTGTAGATCGCATGGCCCAAGAATTTAAGAATTTTTGGACACCCGCACGCAAAGCCAGTCTTCAAAAAGTGGGTCTGAAAACACCAAGCGAGGCGGTGACTTTAGCGAGCATTGTTTATTCTGAGCAATCCAAACGTTCTGAGGAATGGCCGATCATTGCGGGCTTGTACCTCAACCGCATCAAGCAAGGCATCAAATTACAATCCGACCCTACTTTCAAATTTTGTTGGGGAGACCAACTCAAAGGTGTACAGCGTTTACTTGCCGTGCACCGCGACATCAATTGCCCTTACAACACCTATAAAATCAAAGGTTTGCCACCAGGACCAATCTATTTACCTCCGGTTGGAGTTGTCGAGGCAGTGCTGAATCCCAACAACAATAATTACATTTTTATGTGTGCCAAGCCAGATTACTCTGGCACGCATAATTTCACTGCATCTGGTGCCGAACATGCACAAAATGCCAAGGCCTTTCAAAATTGGTTGGCGGCAGAACTTCGCAATCGTTAACTTATGAAAAGAAGACAATTTATACGTTTTGGTGCTGTAGTTGGTGCACTGAGCTTGGTAGAAACAGCGAAAGCCAGCCAAATTTTGGCTCAGGGTGCACAAGGTTCTGCAAAGGGTCCCATCGTGCTTTCTACCTGGAACCATGGCTTGGCTGCCAACGAAGGCGCTTGGGCAGTATTGCAGAAAGGCGGCTCGGCTTTAGATGCCGTCGAAAAAGGTGTCATGGTCACTGAGGCAGACCTAACAAACCGCAGCGTTGGTGTAGGTGGCCGCCCAGACCGCGATGGCCACGTAACCTTAGATGCGTGTATCATGAGCGGTGATGCGCGTTGTGGCTCGGTAGCATTTTTGGAAGGCATCGCGCATCCGATCAGTGTGGCGCGCGCCATTATGGAACGCACCCAGCACGTCATGCTTGTTGGCGACGGCGCGCGCCAATTTGCCCTTGCGCAGGGTTTTGCAACCGCAAAAATGCCCATAGACGAAGTCAAGAAAGACTACGAAAAATGGCGCAAAGAAAACAAAGACTTATTCAAGAAACCCGAAATCAACCACGAAAACCACGATACCATCGGCATGATTGCCATGGATGCGCAAGGTCAGCTTGCGGGTGCTTGCACCACAAGTGGCTGGGCCTACAAAATGCACGGGCGTATCGGTGATTCGCCAATTATCGGGGCTGGTTTGTTTGTCGACGATGAAGTAGGGGCAGCCACCGCTACGGGCCTCGGCGAGGCCATTGTTCGTGTGGCCGGAAGCCACACCGTGGTAGAACTCATGCGTCAAGGCTACACACCATTCGATGCTTGTAAAGAAGCCTGTATGCGCATCATTCGCAAACACAAAGACCTCTCTGGCTTGCAGTGTGGGTTTATAGCCCTCGACAAAAATGGAAACTATGGTGCCTATTCCATTTATGCAGGTTTTAATTTTGCTTTGCGCAATAACGAAGGCGAGGCCCTTGTCGATGCCAAATTTGACCGCAATTGGTGATGCGTAGTTTTCTATTTATTTTCTTGTTTGTTATGAATTTTGCGCACGCTCAAGAAACGCTTTCTTGGGAATTGTACCATCCTATCAAAAAAGTTTGGATGCCATTTGGCCAAAACGGAACTGTTCAAGAATGGCTTTGGCATAGTGGAGAATTACCAGATCCATTTTACGGTCAGAATGAAGCCAAATACCAATGGATAGAAGACCACGAATGGCATTTTCGTTCCAAGTTTTTCTTAAACGAAGCCTTTTTTAATGCCACAACCCTAGCGCTAGACATTCCAAACCTCGATACCTATGCCCAAATCTTTTTGAATGGGAAACTGCTGGCAAGTACAGATAATTTCTTTGTACATCAGCAATTTCTTTTAGAAGTCAAAGATTTAGTATGCGGTTATAATTCCATAGATATAAAGATAGCTTCTCCAATTAATTACCATTCAAAATCCGATCGTTATAAATCATTTACCTACCCGGCTCCTAATGATGTCGGGGCAGTCAAAGTAGCTTCTTTGACGCGCAAGCCACAATACCAATTTGGCTGGGACTGGGCACCCCGCCTCAACACAATTGGTTTTGCATATCCAATTTCGATATATATTCTTCCAAATATTCAAGTTACGCATGTGGTAGTGAATACCATCTCCCTGAACGCTGATGGGTCGGCACAGATTCAACTGAAGGGCAGGATGTCAACCAAAGAACAAGGTATTTCTGTAAAAAGTCAAATTTTTGATAACATAGCAATTGAATCAAACTCAGAAACAAAACCTACTTCTCAGGAGGTCCAAGGTTTGGCATTTAAGCTTTCAATACTTGGCCAAAACTTGAACATACAAAATGCCCAACTTTGGTGGCCAGCAGGGCAAGGCGCGCAGCATTTGTATCAAGATACCTTGCGTTTTTATGGTGTCAAGGGCGATTTACTGTTGGCGTATCCTTATTCCTTTGGCATCCGAAAAGTAGAACTGCTCCAAGAAAAAGACGAGTGGGGAACTTCTTTTGCGTTTCAAATCAATGGACGTAATGTATTTGCTAAAGGAGCCAACATTATTCCGCCAGGCATGTTTGCCGGCTCAGCATTAGACAGCGCATATGTTCATTTGGTACCACAGATGCAAGCTGCCCATTTTAATATGGCGCGCATTTGGGGCGGGGGCATGTACGCACCAGAGGCATTCATGGCTGCTTGCGACCACGCTGGAATAATGGTTTGGCACGATTTCATGTTCGCTTGTGCAATGTATCCCGGGGATGCGGCCTTTTTAGAAAATGTGACCCACGAAGTCCAACAACAAATACCGCGCTTGGCAGCGCATCCGTCTTTGGTTTATTTTAATGGAAACAATGAGGTTGATGTCGCTTGGCACAACTGGGGTTTTCAAGTACAATATCGCTTATTTGAAAAGCAGCAGCAAGAAATTGATGTGGCTTATCAAAAATTATTTCGAGAATTACTTCCTACGCAAGTTACGTTATCTACATCGAATAGCATTCCTTATGTTCACACCTCTCCACTGAGCAACTGGGGTCAAGACGACTTCTTCAACCATGGTACCATGCATTATTGGGGGGTTTGGCACGGCAAAGACCCGTTGTCCGATTTTGCCAATAAAATTGGGCGTTTCAATGCAGAGTACGGTTTTCAGAGTTTCCCTGAGCCGAGTACGATCAATCGATTTGCAGCGTTAAGCGAGCAGCGTTTGCAATCTGCGGTCATGAAAAACCATCAGAAATCTTATGTGGGCAATGGCATGATTGAAAAACATGCAAAGTACTACTTTGGTAAGGATAAAGATTTTGAGCAATTTATTTATTTCTCGCAACTTACGCAGCGCAAGGCAGTTAGTATGGCCATTGCAGGGCACCGCGCCGATGCACCTCGTTGTATGGGTACCATATACTGGCAGCTCAATGATTGCTGGCCTGCACCAACGTGGTCGAGCCTTGATGACCAAAATAACTGGAAAGCACTGCACTATGCTGTTTGTGAAGATTACCGCCCAATTGCCGTCTTGGAGCAAATAAAGGAAGACCAAGCTTTTATTGTCCTCACGAGTGATCTACCTGAAGATACCTTGGTGACCGTTCAAATGGAGTATTACGACCTCAATGGGCGTCTCCAAGACACCCAACGACGAACCTATCCACTTCAATGCAATACCGTGCAGATTTTAAGTGCGCTTTCTGCGGAAAAACAAGGTTTTGTCAAAGTTACTTTAGATGAGCATTACGTGCGATTATTTACTTTCGTCGAGAAAAGAAAAGCGCCTACGCCAAAAATTAATTTTCAAATTGAAGGAGCTGATCCAAATACGAAAACGGGTATATTACTTATTGAAAACGCAGAACCATTGGTAGATCTTTGGTTATATGCTGAAAATCAAAATTTGCAATTCGAGCAAAATTTCCAAACGTATTTACCCGGCAAACACCGTATTCTTTTTACTTACAAAGAACAGCTCCCCGACATCGGTGAAATCTCCTATCAATTGCGCTGAGACCGGCAACGGTCTGAGCAGTACTTGACCTCTTCCCAATTCTTTTCCCATTTCTTGCGCCAAGTAAAGGGGCGTTCACATGTGAGGCAAATTTTTGTTGGTAAGTGCTGTTTTTTGAGGCCTTTCATACATAAAAAACAAAATAGATCCGTTGTTGTTTATCGGGTATGAAACGCAGTGTACTCAGCGAACAAGAAATCGACCGCATCATCGAAATGGCCTGGGAAGACCGTACGCCTTTCGATGCCATCTTACTGCAATTTGGTCTCAAAGAAGCCGAGGTTATTGCCTTAATGCGCAGAGAAATGAAGCCGAGTTCTTGGCGCATGTGGCGTGCGCGTGTTCAGGGTAGAGCCACCAAACACAGCGCATTGCGTGGTTTTGAAGTAGGTCGCCACAAATGCAGCATGCAACGCCAAATTACCGGCAACAAGATTTCCAAGCGCTGATCGTAGCAGTGAGCAAAAACCCACAACCTTAAACAGTGTAACCTAGTTTTTGACGCACACGTTTAAGAACCACTTGTGCTACGGCTTTTGCTTTTTGAGCGCCAATAGCCAATGCGGCATCAATTTCTGCAGGGTTGGCCATCAGGTACTCGAATTTAGCACGTTCGGAAGCAAATTTTTCTAAAATAAGTTCAAAAAGCGCTTGTTTGGCGTGTCCATAGCCGTAGTTGCCACCTTCATAATTGGCTCTCATTTGTGCGGTTTGTTCTGCCGAAGCAAGTAATTGATAGAGCGCAAAGGTGTGGCAAGTATCGGGGTTTTTGGGTTCTTCGAGCGGCGTGCTGTCCGATACAATAGACATAATTTGCTTTCGAAGCTGTTTCTCTGGCAGGAAAATATCCATGTAGTTGTTTCTTGATTTGCTCATTTTTTCACCGTCGGTACCTGGTATGAGCATGGTGTCGGATTGGATTTGTTCTTCCGGCAAAACAAAAGTTTCACCATAGGCTAAATTAAAGCGATTGGCGACATCTCTTGCCATTTCGATATGCTGCTTTTGGTCTTTGCCAACGGGTACAATTTCTGCGTCGTAAAGCAAGATGTCAGCAGCCATGAGAATAGGGTAGGTGAACAATCCACCATTGACGTCGTCTAGACGGTCTGCTTTGTCTTTGAAAGAATGCGCTAGTGTGAGGCGTTGATAAGGATACTGACAAAGTAAATACCAAGTTAACTCCGTGACTTCTGGAATATCAGACTGTCGGTAAAAAACAGTTTTTTGAGGATCGAGACCAAAGGCCAGCCAGGTGGCGGCAGTGGCGTAGGTATTTTGTTTGAGCGTTGCCCCTTCTTTAATTTGGGTGAGGCTGTGCATGTCGGCAATAAATAAAAAGGACTCATTGGACGGATCTTGGGCTAAATGAATAGCGGGCAAGATGGCGCCGAGAATGTTTCCTAAATGCGGAGTGCCTGTACTTTGAATTCCGGTTAATATGCGTGACATGCGTTCAATTTTATTCAAAATTAGTCATTTTGACGCGTTTTTGACGCGCAAATGCTGCGGGGTTATTGTTAACTTTACACTATGCAAAAAATCAAAGGTCTTTTTGGATTAACCTACAAGCTCTACATTGCGGTGGTGTTTTTTGTTTTTGCATTGTTGTTTTATCCGTTCTTTTGGATTTTACAACTCAAGCAGTCGTGGCGCAAACTTGGTTTTAAGATTTTCATCATCTGGAGTTGGATGATCCGTATTTTTTGCTTTTACCCGGTCCGATACAAACTCCGATCTCCCTTACCCAATGCGCCTTTTATCATTATCTCGAATCACAGCTCTTACCTCGATATCTTTTTATTACACTCCATACTACCGCAACAACCTTTTGCATTTTTAGGTAAAGCAGAAATTCTCAAATACCCTATTGTTCGTACTTACTTTAAAGCCCTTAATATTCCGGTTTACCGCAAAGACAAATCAAAAGCCGGGCAAGCATTAGTGCACGCTCAAAAAGCCATGCAAGAGGGCTGGTCCATTGTTATTTTTCCTGAAGGAACCATTCCAGAGGAAAACATTCCCCAAATGTTGCCTTTCAAAAATGGGGCATTCCGCTTGGCTAAAATTCTAAACACACCTATTTTACCGCTCACCTTTACACAGAACTTTCATTTATTTTCAGACCCTACCCAATGGTTTGGGCCGGCTCATCCTGGGGTGGTAGAAGTATTTATCCATCCCTACATTCCTACCGAAGAAGTAGCAGCAACAAGCGCAGACGAGCTCAGTAAAAAGTGTTTTCAACTCATCGAACAACCCTTGCGTGAGGCGCACCCGCAACTCTTCAAAAATTTGTAATTTTACATTATGGAAATCAACGAAGCCCTCATCGATCACCTCGCTCACCTTTCCAAACTTTCGTTTGAAGGTGCTCAAAAAGATGCTATTCGCCAAGATTTAGAACGCATGATCGCCTTTGTCGATAAACTCTCTGAACTCGACACCACCGGAGTTGAGCCCCTCATTTTTATGTCCGAAGAAGTAAATCGCCTTCGCGAGGACGTCGTTCACCAGGACATTACCCATGAAGAGGCACTTCGCAACGCGCCAAAAAAAGACTCCGATTATTTTAGAATCCCAAAAGTTTTAGACAAATAAACTTGAGAGTCAGCGGTTTCACCTTTATCCGCAATGCCATTCTACTCGATTACCCGGTAGTGGCTTCCATTCAATCAATATTGCCGCTCTGCGACGAAGTAGTTGTAGCGGTTGGTAACTCCGACGACGACACCTTGGCGCTGATCCAAAACATTGATCCAAAAGTCAAAATCATTCAAACCACCTGGGACGACTCCTTGCGTCAAAACGGTCGTGTACTGGCGGTCGAGACCGACAAAGCGCTTGCTGCCATAGACCCGCAGGCAGATTGGGCAATTTATATTCAAGGCGACGAAGTGTTGCACCAAGAAGACCATCCGGCTATTCTAAAAGCCATGCACATTTATGTTCAGGACCAAGAAGTCGACGGTCTGCTATTTGACTACCTACATTTTTATGGATCATATGATTTTATCGGGGTCTCCAATAATTGGTACAAAAAGGAAATCCGCGTTATTAGGCCAGGTAGGTGTATTTTTTCTTTTAGAGATGCCCAAGGTTTTCGCAAGCACCCAGAACAAAAATTAAAGGTAGCTAAGGCCAATGCGCGCGTTTTTCATTATGGTTGGGTCAAAGACCCCGCAGCAATGCAGCGCAAACAAGAAAGTTTCCATAAGCTTTGGCACGACGACGCTTGGCTCGAAAAAAACATAAAGGTTGCCAAAAACTTTGATTACGAAGACCACATCCATGAATTAGGGCGTTTTGAAGGCACGCATCCACAATGGATTGCTGAGCGCATCGCAGCCCGCAACTGGACTTTTCAGTCAGATATCTCTAGAAGCAAGCGCACCCTTAAAAACAGGATTAAAAATCTCTTGAAGTGGCTTGGTATCGATACCAATTATACCAATTATACCTTAATTCGGTAAATTTCAACGCTTATTCTGCCAAGCGAAACTTACAGTACTTAATGACGTGTCCTCTTTTACTGAAAAATTCTTCATAATACGTTTTGATATGAAAAATTTCTTTGGTCTGGGCGTCAAGGTCAGCTGGTAAATTGGCGTACAAATCAGGGTAACATTCGAGCATTTTGTGGCCATGTTCTTCAATTTGCTCTAAAGTGTAATCAAAGAGTACATCTGAATCAGTCTTCATGTGAATGATACCGCCGGGCGTTAGGATCTTTTTGTAGCGCGCTGTAAAAATTGGGGATGACAGTCGTTTGCGGGCTTTTTGCGGTTGCGGATCTGAGAAAGTGAGCCAGATTTCATCTACTTCTCCTTCTGTAAAATAATCGAGAATAAAATCGATGCGCGTCCGTAGAAAAGCAACATTCGTCAAATTGGTTTGCAGTGCTTCTTTGGCGCCAATGTAAATGCGGTTGCCTTTGAGGTCGACGCCAATGAAATTCTTATTTGGAAAGTGGCGCCCCATGCCTACGGCATATTCGCCTTTTCCGCAGCCTAACTCTAAAATGATTGGGTTGTCGTTTTTAAATACAGATGTTCTCCAATTTCCTTTTGGTGCAAATGATTCTCCCATTACGGGCTCGAATACATTCGCGAATGTTTTGATGGCGGCAAAGCGCTTTAACTTATCTTTTCCCACGGCGCAAAGTTAAGAGAATCCTTGTAATTTTGCGGCATGCATTTCGTTGAGCCGTTTTACAATTGGCGCGGTTATTACATCGCCGCAGAAGATCCGAATTCACCCTTTTACGGACGCGAATACAGCGAATTTGCCTTTAGCAACCACGTTTACAACTTTTACATCCATCCGCAGTGGGACGAATTTGGCTCTCCGACACTTTTTTTGAAAGTCATATACGCCGACTACGACGAACGCTACGCCATAATTGAACTCATTGGCGAATGGAACGACGCCATCGAGAACGACATCATGATTTTAAAGCGCGACGTCATTGATGTGCTCATCGAAAACGGCATCAATGCCTTTATTCTTATTGGCGAAAACGTACTCAATTTTCATCATTCTGACGACTGCTATTACGAAGAGTGGTTCGACGATGTCGAAGATGGATGGATTGCTATGGTGAATTTTCACGACCACGTGGTCAGGGAATTCGAACAAGTCGGTATTGACCACTATTTTGTCATGGGCGGCGAACTCGAAGACATCGAGTGGCGAACCTACCAGCCCCAGCATTTTTACCAAAAGGTAGCTGGGTTGGTACAAAAGCGCTTGGGCTAGTACTTTTCGAATACCTTATTGAGCTTGCGCAGCATACCAAACAAAAGGAGTGCGGCCAAACCTAATAAGACGAAATTCACCAAGAAAAAGTTAGCTTTTTGTTCGTAGCCATCCCACATTGAACTGAGTACACCCGATAATTTGTTGCCAATGGAAGTCGCCAAAAACCAACCTCCCATCATTAAGGAAGTAAGACGAGCTGGACTTAGCTTTGAAACTAAAGACAAGCCCATAGGGCTTAAAAAGAGCTCTCCAATTGTAATAACTGCATAAGAACTGATAAACCACCAAGCAGAAGATTTTTCAGCGCCATTCGAGGAGGCGTAAACCGCACCAACCATTACCAAACATGATAAGGCTGAAATGAGCAAACCGAATGCTATTTTGGTAGGAGTAGAGGGTTCAAGTCCTTTTCGGTTTAAAAAAGCAAAAAAGGCAACGACCAAAGGAGTCAGCGCGATTACCCAAAAAGGATTGACGCTTTGAAATAAATTCGTATTGAAAACCTTAATCGTAGCGCCAACTTTTGGTTCTTCAGTTTTGCTTTGATTCTTAAAATAGGGTGGAAAATCTATAACCTTTTTGTCTTTCTCAATGACCCGAAATTGCTGATCAATGAATGGAACACTATCTTTTTGATAGGTAATTTCTTCGGAGAGTTTCAAATTAGAGGTAAGGGGCTGAACAACCGACGGTACCTCTCGATCCGTGTAATTCATGGCCCAAGTGTTCATTGTGGAACCATTTTGTTTGAAAATAGCCCAAAATGCAATCACTACCGCAAATATAGAGAGCATGGCACCAATCTGTGGCTTCTCGGAGGCCGGGGATTTCCGGTACAAATGAATATAAAAGAAAACAACAGGAATACAACCAAACAAAAATGCGTCTGTTGATTTAGAACCAACTAAAGGTGTTTCGAAGGTTAAAGGAATAAGTCCAAAAATAACGGCTGGCAATAGGATGGTACCCAAAATTTTGAGTAAAGGCATGTCGGTCTCGCTAGCAGGCTTTATTTGATCGGCATGTTTGTAATGTTTCGTACCAATGATGAAAACCAACACGCCTATAAACATGCCAACACCTGCTGCCCAAAATGCGGCATACCAACCGTACATGTTGTATAGGGCCGCCCCAAAGAAATTACAAACAAACGCACCGATGTTGATTCCCATGTAGAAAATATTATAGCCCGCATCTTTTTTGGCTTTATACTTTTCTTGGTTGTATACGTTACCAAGTAGAGTAGAAATATTTGGCTTGAAAAATCCGTTGCCCAAAATGATGAGGGTCATCGAAAAGTAAAGGAATTTCAGGTCATTGATAGACATTAGAATGTATCCTAGGCCCATTAGTATACCGCCAATAATAATTGATTTACTATAGCCTAAAATGCGATCAGCTAATAAACCACCAATAAATGGCGTCAAAAAAACGAGTGCGATGAATGTACCGTAGAGGTCACTTGCTTGGGCTTCGTTGAGGCCAAAGCCGCGCTCGGCATCTTTGAGATACAACGTAAAGATGCCAATCATGAGGTAATAACCGAAACGCTCCCACATTTCTGATAAAAATAGAAAGGGGAGCGCTTTAGGATGTTTTAAACCAAACATAGGTGAGTTTTTAATTTAACGGATGCCGTGCATCATAGAAAGTAATTTCTTTTGAAGCAAGAATAAAATAATGGCTGCAATACCTCCCATGAAAACAAATACCATGAAAAAACTGTACAACGAATTCACCTTAAAGCCGAAAAAAGACTTTTCTTGAACCCTTGAATCAGTAGTAATTTGCTTGAAGGCAGCATCTCTTGAGGCTTCCTTCTTGATCTTGCTAAAATGCACAGATGAAATGGCAACGTAATCTTGATTGTCGAAAGATTTCGGCTCTGCTAAAAGCTCGTCTTTGCCTTCCTTGCGCTCCAAAAGTTGAACTTTACTCATTTCTTCTTGCGCAATGACAGCACTCACGCTTACGTATTGTTCTGGATATAACTTAGAGAGCATGCCCGCAAAATCGTTGGCCATGGCGTTACTCATGAACCAAATACCCATTAGTAAAGAACCCAAACGCAAAGGCGCCAAACGCGCTACCATCGAAAGACCAATTGGCGACAAACACAGTTCACCTAGCGTATGTACTAAATACATACTCAGTAGCCAAAACATGCTCGTTTTTGTTGATCCTTCGACACCCGATACTCCAACGGCAATGATGAAGTAACCTATTGCAAGTAAAAATAAACCTACAGCTTGCTTAACAGGCGAAGCTGGTTCCATATTGCGCTTGCCAAGATAGCCCCAGAGCACGGCAAACAACGGAGCAAAAATGATGATCGCCAACGGATTGACCGATTGGAAATAAGAGGCAGGCATTTCCCAACCAAAAATGGTGCGATCCGTTTGTTGGTCGGCAAATAAAGTGAGTGAAGCGCCGGCTTGCTCAAAGGCAGACCAGAAGAAAATTACGAAAAAGGCGATGATATAAATGACAATAATTCGCGAGCGTTCGATTTTAGATAAAGAAGGATCGGTAATAACAAAACCTGAAGCGGCAATTGAGGTGGCAAAAATAAGTGTAGAAACAAAATTGAACCCGACAAGTTGCATAAATACATACCACAGCGCGCCATAAACAGCCAACCACAGCGCAATGCGTTGAATTGGATTGGCACTTGCTGTCTGGCTTACATCTGTATTTTGTTCTATTGGTTTTTCGAATGGTTTTGGTTTTCCACCAACGACCTCTCCATCGGCAGAAACGATGTATTTATTTTTCAAAAGTTCGAACACCACAACGCCAATAAGCATGCCAACGCCAGCTGCTAAAAAGCCCCAACGATAGTCGATTTTTTCGGCAAGCGTACCACAAACAAGTGGAGAAAAGAAAGCACCAAGATTGATTCCCATGTAGAAAATGGAGAAAGCACCATCTACGCGTTTGTCACCTGGAGTATAGAGTTGATTAACCATCGTTGAGATATTCGGCTTGAAAAAACCATTACCTATGATCAATGATAACAAACCAATATAAAATGCAATAGACGCAACAGGGGTGTCAAGAGAGCTTGCAGAGAAGAAAAGCATGAACTGCCCTATGGCCATGATAATACCACCAACAAAAATCGATTTACGGTTACCCCAATATCGGTCTGAGATGTATCCTCCGATAAGCGGTGTGAGGTAAACAAGGCCAGTGTAGTTGCCATACAGACCTGAAGCGAATTCTGAATCAAATAAGAGCGCTTTGGTCATAAAAAGCATGAGAATCGCTCGCATGCCATAATAACTAAAGCGTTCCCACATTTCAGTTACAAATAAAAGATAGAGCCCTTTTGGGTGTCCTGATTGAATAGTTTGTTCCATGGTTAGTTCACATTAATTTGGCCGAATATACTAATTTTGGCCCGAAAAAAACCAAAATGACAAACTGGTTAGAACGCACGGAACTACTCTTGAATCCTCAAAGCATGCAGCAACTCAAAGATGCGCATGTCCTGATTGTCGGTCTAGGCGGCATCGGTTCTTATGCTGGAGAGTTCATTGCCAGGGCAGGTGTGGGCCGCATGACCATCATTGACGGCGATGCTTTTGATGCTTCGAATAAAAACCGTCAGCTTACCGCACTCGATTCAACTTTCGGGTTGTAAGTTGGGTGCGCATATCAAAAAGCGCATGAAGCGTAAAAATGCATCTTATCGGGGTGTTAAAGTGGTGTTTTCTACTGAAATCCAACAACCGCATTCACTGAAAATGACTGACGGCACGCGTTTCAAGAAAAGTTTTTATGGAACAGTTAGCTATATGCCAGCCTTATTTGGCTTATTGGGCGCAGCCGAAGTATTACGCTTTTTAGGTAAAAAGAAGTCATAAATTAGTTTTATTGGTGGCATTTAGCTAACTTTTGGCTCTCAAACAAGCCAAAACTATGAAAAAAAGCTTCTTATTAATTGCGGGTCTTTTTAGTGCCCAGTTGGTTTCAGCGCAACTCTTTACAGATAATTTTGACAACTATGCCTTGGGTTCTTATATTGGCCCACAATCGAGCAATTGGACTACTTGGTCTGGGACTCAGGGAGGCGCCGAAGATGTAGCCACTACCAATAACCAAGCGGCAAGCGCACCTCATTCGGTCTATTTTTCTTCTACATCTGCCAATGGCGGACCACAAGATGTTGTTCTAACTTTTGGGCAACTGTACAATTCTGGTGTTTTTACGCTAAGTGCTGATTTTTACGTCAACAATAATAAAGGCGCGTACTACAATATACAAGGTGCCACTACAATTGGCAATATATGGGCACTCAATGTACACATGGATGCGGGTGAACTTGCCATCGATGATGGGAATACACCAAATTTGTGTGTCGCGGCTTATCCCCAGGCAACTTGGTTCAATTTAAAAATAGAGGCCAACCTCACCCTTCATGTGTGGAAGGCTTATCTCAATAATGTATTGGTCGGCACGTGGGTCAACGGGGTAAATACCGTTGCGTCTGCGGATTATTTCCCGCTGCAAAACAATCAATTTTTTGTAGATAATGTGAGTTTTGACCACGCCACATACACGCTACCAGCGCTCAATGCTATGGTAGCTTCGCTCGACATGGGCGGGAATATTGCAGGTCAAATTGTAAGCCCAAGTGTTTCGATTATCAATGCTGGTCAAAACGCGCTCACTTCTTTCGATGTGAACCTTAATTACAATGGTCAAAATTACACCCAAAATATCACAGGTGTAAATGTGGCTAGTATTGCAAGTTATACGGTTAATATACCAACGCTAACATTGGTTGCTGGAATCAACAACGCTGTTGTTACCATTTCAAATATAAATGGTGGCAACGACGATAACGCTGCCGATAATACACTCAGTCAAGAAGTAGACCCGGTGGTTCCTGCTGCAGGTAAAATTGTTGTTGGCGAGGAAGCTACCGGAACGTGGTGTCAGTGGTGTCCGCGCGGCGCTGTGTTTATGGATTTATTTGCCTCGGAATACGACGGTTTCTGGGCAGGTATTGCTGTTCACAACGGAGATCCAATGGTTGTTGCTGACTACGACGCTGGAATTGGTGGTTTAATTGGCGGTTATCCGAGTGCTTTGGTTGATCGTTTGGGCGATGTTGACCCATCTCAGATGAGCTCCGATTTCTTTGAGCGTTTACAAACAGCTCCAAAAGGAGTCCCTACAAACGGCGCTACTTGGGATCCTGCAACACGTGTACTCAATGTATCTGTGAGTACCGAAATGATGCAAGCTACCAATGGTTCGTATAAAGTTGCCTGTGTGCTTACTGAAGATGGGGTAACTGGTTCTGGAAATGGCTACAATCAATCCAACGCATATGCGGGCGGAAACAACGGCACAATGGGCGGTTTTGAAAGTCTTCCAAACCCGGTCCCAGCCGCACAAATGGTATACGATCACGTTGCGCGTGCTATTGCTCCTAGTTTTGCAGGTCAAACAGGAATAATCGCTGCTTCAACAACGGTTGGAGATAATTATATCGCAAACTTCAGTTTCACACTTCCTAGTACTTGGGATGAAACCCAAATGCATATTGTAGGTATGTTAATCGACCCACAAGGTAAGATAGACAACGCTGGCTATACCACTATCAATCAAGCAGTACAAAATGGTTATGTAGGACTTCAAGAATTAATTTCTGGCGTTAATTTGGAACAAATGCTAACAGTAGCGCCAAATCCTGCTACGGATTTTACCAATATCACCCTGCATATTCCAACAGATGCCCAAGTGAGTGTGCGCATTCTCGATGCAAAAGGCGGCATTTTACAAGCGCGTCAATACGGCAGCTTGATGGGAGATTATGAGTTAGGAATCAATACAACCAATTTTACACCAGGACTATATGTTGTAGAAATGCAAATGAATGGTCAACGTATCCAAAAGAAATTGATTATAAAGTAAGTTCTACATTAAAATCACGCTTTAAATTCAACTGAACAAAAAGAGCCGCAATCGCGGCTCTTTTTATTTCTAATGATTGTTAATCTTTTATTTGGAGATAACCCTAATTGTTTCTTTTACTATTTGAGCAAGTTTTCTTACTTCTTGCATATTCCCTGCACTGATGGTGACGTGGCCCATTTTGCGGAAGGGTTTGGTTTGGCTTTTTCCATACAGGTGCGGATGAACACCCGGTAATTTTAATATTTCTTCGAGCCCCTCATAATAAGCAGATCCTGCGTGTCCTTTTTCCCCAATGAGGTTGAGCATAGCGCCTGCACTGTGCAAGTCCGTGTTTGCTAATGGGAGGTTTAAAATAGCGCGTAAATGTTGTTCAAATTGAGAACAACGCGCAATTTCGATGGTGTGGTGGCCGCTGTTGTGTGGCCGTGGTGCAATTTCATTGACCAACAATTCTCCATCTTTGGTTAAAAAGAACTCAACGGCAAGCAAACCAACCATGTCGAGTTTTTCGATGATGTCAATTGCAATGGCTTGCGCTTGCGTCTCTATTTCTGGAGAAATGGCAGCTGGAGAAAACAGAAATTCTACCAAATTCGCTTCGGGGTTAAATTCGCATTCTACCACCGCAAAGCAATTGGTTTGACGATCCTGGTTGCGGGCAACAATAACTGAGAGTTCTTTTTCAAATGGAATACACGCTTCAATGATAGAAGGTTCTCGAAAACTGTTTTGAAGATCAGTCGAATTCTTGATGATTTGCACCCCTTTGCCATCGTAGCCGCCTGTTCTTAGTTTGTGAACAACCGGAAATTCAAACGGAATGATATCTTGGTCATTGTTGTAAAAAACAAAAGGGGCAGTTGGAATTTGGTTGTCTAGGTAGAATTGTTTTTGTTGACCTTTGTCTCGGATTAATTCCAAAACTTGGGGCTGTGGAAAGACCTTTACGCCTTGTTGTTCAAGCGTTTTAAGGGCGTCGGTATTTACATTTTCGATTTCTACAGTGATGAGGTCTTTGTTTTGACCGAAGGCCAGGACTGTGTGGTAATCGGTTAGCGATCCAACTTGGAAACTGTAGGCAATTCGAGCACACGGTGCGTCGGGGTCTGGATCGAGCATGTGGAGTTGGATATCTAGGCTATTTGCAGCTTGTATGAGCATGCGTCCTAACTGACCTCCGCCAAGCACGCCGATTTGTAATTGCTTACCGTACCATGTTTTTGTCATGGAGCAAAGATACGTTTAAAATTGTACCTTTGCATGACAATGCGTTCAGTGGTACACATACACGAATTATCCTTTGCGCCTTTCCTTACAGAAACGATGTTACAAGCACGAATCAAGGAATTGGCAGCGCAGCTCAACAACAACTACGCTGGTAAAAAACCTATTTTTTTAGCAGTGATGAATGGTGCATTCATGTTTGCCTCTGATTTATTTAAGTGGCTAGACTGCCAGCCTGAGCTCAGTTTTGTCAAAGTGAGTTCTTATCAAGGCACCCAATCTAGTGGTCGGGTAGACGAACTCATCGGTTTGCAAACGGCCTTAAAAGATCGCCATGTTGTCATCGTCGAAGATATCCTAGATACAGGCGTCACTATGGATAAAATTTTTACGTTGTTACAAGCCGATCAACCCGCTTCTTTGGCTATTTGTTCGCTTTTACTCAAACCAACCTCTTACAAAGGAAAACACACACCCAACTATGTTGGCTTCGAAATCGAAGATCGTTTTGTAGTCGGTTTTGGACTTGATTACAAAGAACTCGGTAGAGAGTTGCCGGCTATTTATCAATTAATCGGTTAGTTATGTTAAATATTGTACTTTTTGGCCCTCCAGGAGCAGGCAAAGGAACCCAATCAGAAAGACTCATTGAAAAATATGGTCTTGTGCATCTTTCAACAGGCGATGTTTTTCGCGCGAATATCAAAGGCAAGACAGAATTAGGTAAACTCGCCAAAAGTTACATGGATGCAGGGCAACTTGTGCCGGATGAAGTTACAATAAATATGTTGCGTTCAGAAGTGGTGAAGCACGAAGCACCAAAAGGCTTTATTTTTGATGGCTTTCCCAGAACTAATGCTCAGGCCCTAGCTTTGGACGAATTTTTGGCCAGTTTACAAACAGAAATCAGTCTGATGCTCGCTTTAGAAGTCGAGGAAAATGAACTCAAAACGCGCTTACTCAAACGCGCAGAAGTATCAGGTCGTCCAGACGACGCAGATCCAGCTGTCATTGAGAAGCGTATCTCGGTTTATAATCAAGAAACCGCACCTGTTAAAGCCTTTTACCAGTCACAACATAAATTTGTTGCCATCGATGGCATTGGTAGCATCGACGACATCACTTCAAGACTTTTTACTGCCATTGATCAAAACGCTTAAATGGCTTCAGACAACTTTGTTGATTATGTAAAAATCCATTGTACCTCTGGGAACGGGGGTGGAGGCTCTACGCACTTTCGTAGAGAAAAATACATTCCTAAAGGTGGTCCTGACGGCGGCGACGGCGGTCGTGGTGGGCACATCATTTTGCGTGGCAACAAGCAACTTTGGACGCTCTTGCATCTCAAGTTTAAAAAACACATCAAAGCTGCTCATGGCGCGCACGGCGCTGGCAACCTCAAAACAGGAGCTCAAGGTGAGGATGTCTACATAGATGTGCCGCTTGGCACGCTTGCAAAAGATGGTGAAACCGGTGAGGTCCTTTTCGAAATAACCGAAGAAGGAGAAGAGCGCATTATTCAAAGAGGCGGCCGCGGCGGATTGGGCAACAACAATTTTAAATCCCCGACCAATCAAACACCGCGTTATGCACAACCCGGAGAAGAAGGGCTTGAAGGCTGGAAAATACTTGAACTCAAAATTTTAGCTGATGTTGGTTTGGTAGGCTTTCCGAATGCTGGCAAGAGTACGTTGCTTTCTGTACTTTCTGCAGCCAAGCCCGAAATCGGAGACTATCCATTTACCACCCTTAGACCCAATTTAGGAATTGTCTCTTACCGAGATTATCGATCCTTTGTAATGGCAGATATACCCGGAATCATAGAAGGTGCCCACGCAGGTAAAGGATTAGGGTTGCGCTTTTTGCGTCACATCGAACGCAACTCCTTACTATTGTTCATGATTCCTGCCGATGCAGACGACATCCAAAAAGAATACAACATTCTCTTAAACGAACTCAAGCAATACAATCCCGAATTGCTGCACAAAGAGCGTTTATTGGCGATTACTAAGTCAGATATGCTCGATGACGAACTCAAAGCTGCAATAGCAAAAGACCTCCCAAAAATTCCTTATTTGTTCATTTCCTCTGTTGCCCAACAGGGCTTGACAGAACTCAAGGACCTGATCTGGAAGCACCTCAGTCATGATTGATTTTTTACAACGTATCGATCGTGGTTTGCTCTTGCGTATCAATCAAATGAATGCGCCTTGGTTAGACGAATGCATGTGGGTGCTCTCTTCCAAATGGATTAATTTTCCGTTGGCAATTCTTGTCTTACTACTGTTGAAACGTCAATTTTCCTGGAAGAAAACAAGTTTGATTTTTTTATTGGTGCTTGTTATAGTGACTTTTGCTGATAGCGTTTCTACTCATTTATTTAAAGACGTGTTCGAACGCTTGCGTCCGTCTCACGACCCTCTTTTAAATGAGTCCTTGCGGTATTACATGATTACACCTGGCAATCCATACTTGGGTGGTCAATTTGGCTTCGTATCCTCGCATGCAGCCAATTTAGCAGCACTATTTGCCTTCATCTTTCCGTACTTCAAAAAGTATCCTCTTGTTGTCTATGGGTTGGGATGCTACGTTTTTCTTGTGGCATATAGTCGCATTTATTTGGGTGTGCATTTTCCGTCTGATGTTGTTTGTGGCGCACTTTTGGGCCTATTTATTGGCTGGGTCTTTCGAAAACATATTTTTGCTAAATTGCTCGAGAAATGGGACTAACAAGCGTACTTTATGTTTTTCTTGGTGGTGGCATCGGCAGTGTACTGCGTTTTTTGATCGCCAAATTATTTCCTTTTCAAGCAAGCAGCTTTCCATGGGCTACCTTACTGAGTAACGTCATAGCAACCCTGATTTTAGCAATTGTTATGATTCAGTTCAAAGAATCTGATAAGTGGGTTTCGATACAAACATTTATTGTAGTTGGCATTTGCGGAGGTTTGTCAACTTTCAGCACTTTTTCATTTGAAAATTACCAACTCTTACAACAAGGGCAATTGGCCATTGTTGGCCTCAATATTTTGTTTTCGATTGCTCTGGGTTTGCTTGCGTTTTGGTTTTTGGCGCGGCTCTGAGGGCCTGACCAACGTTTGAATGATTTTTTCTCCTTCGCTTTTTGCGTGGACACTTCTTCTAATTTCCCAAAGAAATTTTCGATCTTCCTTTCTAGAATCTTTGGGATCGATGATTGGCTGGGGATAGTCTTTACCCAGTTCAAAACCATAAGTCTCAGCTTCTAGTTGCGTTATTTTCCATGGTTCATGAATCAATGCATCGGGAAGTTTGGCGAGGTCAGGTACCCATTGCCTGATAAAAACACCATCCGGATCGTGCTTGTAACTGTTGTGAATTGGATTGTAGACGCGTATGGTATTTACTCCCGTTGTGCCAGCCTGCATTTGAAACTGCGGGAAATGTATTCCGGGTTCAAAATCCAAAAACAAGCGGGCCATATGATGAACCCCGTCTTTCCAGTCTTGTAAAAGGTTATGGCACAAAAACGACACCAAAAGAGCCCGCATTCTAAAATTGATCCAGCCCGTTTGTGACAAACAACGCATGTTCGCATCGACTAACGGATATCCAGTTTGAGCTGACTTCCAAGCCTCTAAAAACGATTCGTTCTTTGGATATGGCGCATTTTCATAGGCTTTATTGATGCAAGTGGTGGCATAGGTGCAATCGGTCTCAAACTTCTGAATAAAATGGCAATGCCAATGCAGCCTGGTTAAAAAGGCCTCAAAATGATGCTTGTGCTTAGGATTTTTGTTCATCTGCGCTGAAGTTGCACGCACAACCTGACGAATCGATAAATTTCCCCATGCCAAAAAAGGCGAGAGCCGGCTGCACGTTCGTCTACTCAGTGCCGGTTTAGAGATTCCTTTTTGATAACCATAAATGCGCTCAGTTAAAAAATTGGTGAGGTATTTTTCCGCATATATTGGTCCTGCTTTCTGATAGTATTTTGGGTATGCTTTGAGTTGTTGAACGAGTTCCTCTGGTAATTTAAAAGTATTTTTCCATTGCACATTTCCGCCAATTTTAAATTGGTTTTCTATAACGGGACTATTGACATACGCAAACCAAGAACGGTCCCAGTTTTTTCGGTTTTTAAGTCCGCGAATGATGCCGTCGCGTTGAAATTCTTGCCAATTGACCTTATGTTGAACAAATAATTTTTTCAACGTGTTGTCGCGTTGGTAAGTGCGAGGCGTGCCAGATTCTTGATAACTCCAAACTTGTTTGATCTCGAAATGCTGTAAAAGCGACTCAAAAACAGCGAAAGCCGAGCCAAAACAATAGGCGATTTGTTGGTCAAAGTTGGCTAATTGGGCATTCATTTGTTCAATAGATTGCCATTGAAATTGCCAGTGGCGTAAGCTATTTTCTGGAGCTTCCCATTCTTCAGGTTCTAAAATATATATGTAGAGCAGCGGAAGCGAACTGTTTTGCGCAGCTGCTAAAGGTGCGTGGTCTTGGAGTCGAAGGTCTCGCTTAAACCAAACAATGCCCAACTCATTTTTCATTTTTGAGGTGTTTTTGAACTTTTTTCCAGAAGCCAAAAAATGAACCGGGCTGTTGTTCAAATCCGGGGAATAACCAACCACGCGGGTCTTTCTGCATGGGGTAGCCTTCCGTAAGTGGATGTTCTTTGGTAAAGGTTTGTCGGAGATTTAACTCGGTAACTAAGTTTTCCCAATGACCGACGTAAATTTGAATAGCAGGAATGTTTAACCTTGCCAAATCGTTGATCCAGTTGAAATTCTTTTCGTTAAACGGGTAGTCTTGCCAATGAGCGAGGTCCCAGAATAAGATGCGGTTTGCAGGTGACTGTGCACGCCATGTTGGATCGAGGTGATATGGTGTGTAAAGGTGCGTTGGTAAATTTGCATCCAATTGAAGTTGCTCAGTCAGCTCCGGAATAAAAGGATACGACGCATCTACCCATTCACAAGCAATTTGAAGCTGAGGTAATTTTTCGTAGGTTGTATCTAGAAAGGAATGACGCTGATTGCTACCCGTGTATTTATTGATGTTTTCTTGATTGGCAAAATAGACTTTTGGTGCATTGGCACCGCACACCCACTGCCAACTCAAATGATTGCTAGCGGGGTCGGCATCGGCTAATTGGGAAAAGAGCCATTTTGCGGCCACGGGCCAATGGCATCCATAATGATTAAGTGCGATAGCAGCCAAATACATGCGCATGTGGTTGTGCATGTAACCGGTTTCTTTGAGTTCTAAGAGTGCGGCGTCTATCGCTTCTATTCCCGTGCTCGCCTCTAGTAGTTCTTTTGGAATTTTTGATTGATTGTGGACCCAGTACTGTGTAGATCTGAGTTCTCTTTGCGGATCATGGTGCTGCCACACGCGTTGGGCGTGTTCGCGCCAACAGAGTTCGCTAACAAACGCCTCCATTTCATAGAGGCTAAAACCGCGTCTTTTGAGCCGTTCATAGACGTCGCGCACACTGATCACACCCCGGGATAAATACGGCGATAAATAACTGACACCACCATTGATGTAATTTCTAGTTTTACCATAACGAATAGGGTCGAAGGCATCAATATACGCCTCAATTTCAGCAAGCGTGCGCAGCGGTATCATACGCGCAATGTCGATATTCCACCATCGACATGAAGAATTTGACCACTCATCCAAGAGGATTCATCATTGAGTAAGAAAGTAGCCATGTTGGCGATGTCTATAGGTTCGCCAACACGTTTCAAAGGATGCCGAGCGGCGTTTGCCTCGCGCTTGGCATCGGAGTTCAATAAATTTTCTGCCAAAGGCGTGTTGGTTAAAGAAGGTGCAATGGCATTGACGCGAATTTTTGGTGCAAATTCAGCAGCAAGTGCGCGTGTAAGGCCTTCAATTGCGCCTTTAGATGCCGAAACCAAGGAATGAAAAGGCAAGCCTTGCTGAACGGCAACCGTGGAGAAAAGTACCACTGATGCTTGTGCGCTCTTTTTTAGAGCAGGTAAGACGTTTTGGATAGCCTGAACAGCACCTACTACTTGCAGTTGGTAATCGGAGAGAAAATCGGTCGTGCTAAAGCGATTGAATGGTTTCAAAGAAATGGTGCCCGGGCAATAAACGAGTCCGTCGAGCACTTCTGGTATTTCAAGTGGTTGATCTTCGGAGATTGAATAGGACTGCCATTTGACATTTTGGTGTTCAAATGTGGGTAAGGTTTGTGCATAAGTAGCAAGAACTTGATGTCCTTGTTGGGCTAATTTTTGAACCAGCGCCAAGCCAATTCCTTTCGATGCGCCAATAACAGCGATATTTTTTGTTTCCATGACTGTTTAACAAAAAAGTACTACCTTGGTTTATCATTCCGTCAAAAACTTTAAAATCAGTTAACCTTATTTTTATGAATTTTCTTAAACAACACTTTTCGACTGTACTTATCGCAGTTGCCGTCATTGTGACAGGTCTTATTTTAGGTAAATCCTATCTTTCAAAAGGCAAACCAGACGATACCGTTTCAGTACTTGGTCTTGGTGAAGAATCTTTTGATTCCGATTTAATTGTATGGCGCGCATCCTTTTCACGCAGAAGTTATGAACTAAAGGACGCCTACGCTCAGCTCAATTCAGATATCCGTAAAGTTCGATCTTATTTGAAATCAAGAGGTATCAACGAGGACGAAATGGTATTTGAAGCGGCCGATATTAGCAAAGAATGGTCGCGGGTATACGACGACGAAGGAAATTTGCGTCAAACCATTTTCGACGGGTATTCACTCAATCAAAGTGTTAAAGTGAGTTCAAAAAAGGTGAATGTCGTGGAGCAAACTTCTCGCCAGGTTTCAGAACTGATTGATGCGGGTATTGAATTGAACTCAGAGGCACCAGAATATTACTACACCAAATTGGCGCAATTAAAGCTCAAAATGATAGAGGCGGCCACTAAAGATGCGCGCCAGCGTGCCGAGAAAATTGCAGAAAATGGCGGCGGAAGTCTTGGCAAACTCAAAAATGCCGATATGGGCGTCTTTCAGATTACCGCCGAAAATTCCTCTGAAGACTACGAATGGGGTGGTAGTTTTAATACCAGCTCTAGACGTAAAACAGCGAATGTGACGATTCGTTTGAAGTATGAGATTGATTAACTACAAAAACAGTTGCTTGTCTAATTGCAACCACTCCAAAGTAGCATTGCAAAAGATATCTTCCATTACTTCAGGGCTCAGCTGACTCTCCTCGATGAATTTTCCAATCTCGAGGTCTCCGAGCGGGAAGGGGTAGTCACTGCCCAAACAAACTCTTTTTGAACCTTGCAATTTCAGAATGTACTCAAGTACAGCGATATCGTGGGTAATGCTGTCTACCCAGAATTTCCCGAGATAAGTTCGTGGGTTGTGGGGGTTGTCGATGGCGACCAAGTCCGGACGGCAATTGAAGCCGTGCTCGATGCGCCCTAAGGTAGGTAAAAAGGACCCGCCGGCATGCGAAAAACAAATACGCAAGTTTGGCAGTCGTTCGAGAACGCCGCCAAAAATTAGGGAACAAGCTGCTCTTGAGGTTTCTGCCGGCATGCCAACCAACCAAGGAAGCCAGTATTTTTTCATGCTGTCAAAGCCCATCATTTGCCATGGATGAATCATGACGGCCATGCCCAAACGCGCACAAGCCTCAAAAATGGGAAAGAACTTTTCTTCGCTGAGGTTTTCGTCGTTGATGTTAGAGCCGATTTGAATGCCCACATGCCCGATTGCTTTTGCGCGTTCGAGTTCTTGAATTGCGGCATCTGCATCTTGCATTGGTATGGTTGCCAAACCTATGTAGTTTTTTGGGTAGCGTACAACGAGTTCCGCAATATGATCATTTAAAAAGCACGAGAGCTCTAAAGCATCAGCTGTTTTTGCCCAATATGAGAACATGACCGGAATGGTGCAAACCACCTGAACTTGGGTGTTATAGGGCTTGTATTCTTCGATGCGCAATTGTTCGTCCCAACAATTTTCTACGATGCGCCTGAAAAATTGCCTACCTTGCATCATGTTGGCGCTGCCATCGGCATTTGGCTCGAGGTGAATGAACTTGCCGTAGCCAAACTTTTGCGTCCAATTGGGCATTGATTTGGGCAAAATATGGCTGTGCATGTCGATTTTAAGCATGGGTGTTGATTTGGTTTACGAAGATACAAAAAAGCTTAAAGCGCTCGTATCATGATGTAGTCGTCCATGACAAAGCCGTGTCCGATGTCGAATACGGCTTCTTGGTCAATTTGAAAGCCTAGTCGAAGGTAAAAATCTTTGGCTTTGTTGGCTTTATTGACCTGTAAGTACAGTTGTGAAGCGTTGGTAGCACTTGCTCTTTCGATGGCTTTATCGATGAGTAGCCGACCTGCGCCGTGTCCATGCAATTTCGGAAGCACATATAATTTATTGATTTTGATTTTGGTAGTCTGTTCGACTTTTACCCATTCAAGGGCCATAAAGCCACTGTCTGTTCCGGCTGACTCCAAAATGTAAAATTCATGGCCTTCTTGAAGTTGTTGTAGGAGTGTTTTGGTGCTGTACATCCAGTCAAGCATGAATTCAATTTGCGCTGTACTGATGATTGTCGCGTAGGTACTTGGCCAAATTTCTCGGGCTAATGCCTCGAGAATATGCAGTTCTGCTACCTGCGCCAAACGGATATTCATTTTAGTTTTTAATGAAAGGAGCCTGTTGAATACGGCCATTTTGATGCAAACGTACATAGTACTGACCAGCAGGCAGGTCCTGAACGGTCATTTTGCCACTCTCAATAGCCACCCAATAGCGTTTGCCGTCTAGACCAATAATTTCTGCAAAATCTGGAAGTTCTACAATGGTAAAATGCAGGTAATTCTGTACAGGGTTAGGGAATACCGACCACTCAAGGATCAGAGAACCAGGTAACACACCAAGGGTTTGCACAGCCAACTGAACAGCTGCATAAGCATTGATTTTTCCGGCTCCCCAAAGCGGACTGCCTTCTGCAGGAATTTGCCCAGTGTAGTTGTCTTGGCGGGCGGTTTGCATGATGATTTCTTTAACTTGGGAAGCCGATAAATAGGGGTTGGCTTCTAGCATAAGGGCTACCACGCCCGCGACCATTGGCGAAGCCATAGATGTGCCAGAGAATTTCGCATAGCGGTAATTGGTGTTGTTGAAAACAGTAGTGGCAACACTGCTGTAGTTCCCATCTGTAAAAGATGAAATGGCCGAAGTGATGGCCACGCCGGGTGCGGCAATATCTGGTTTCATGGCGCCGTCGTAGCGTGGGCCTTTGCTCGAGAACGAGGCAAGTGCGCCACCAACTAAAGAACCAGAACTGGTGGCATATTGGGTGGCGTAGGCGGCTACACTAATAACGTCGTCGGCGCAAGATGGTTCTGAAATACCGTTTTGGTTATCGCCCGAGGTAGTGCCAGTGCCGGCAGCTAAAAAGGCCATCCCCCAATTGCCAACATTTGTGGTCAGTTCAGTGACATTCCAATAATGAACGGTGCCTGAGTTCGCCTCTGACTTGAGTTGAACACGCAGGCTTGTATTGGTGTTCTTAACACGCAGGCGCATTTGGGGTTTGCCGTTTAGCGGATGTAGGGCATCTGCAGAAATATTGTAAAAAATAGTATCCTGATTGACCACCAAAAAGGTGTCGATGTAGTTGACCGTTGTTGCTGTACTGTAAAATGGGCTTTCTACGAGCGTTACGTTAGCACTGTTTGTAATAATGATACCATTTGAAAAGCTTTGGCCCGGCTCTCCCCAAGCGTGGATGCTTTGGCCCCACATATTCGGATTCGCTGCATAATCGTAAAATTCAATTCTCGATTTGAGAACATCGTTGTTGAAAGTCTTTTTGAGGTGGAAATTGACATTTCCGTTGTTGCCGCCAGAATTAACGAAAACCACACCAAGATTACTAAAGGCAGTGATGGCTTGGCTGAGTAGCGAAGTGCCGTCGAGGGTACCAAAATGATAAAGCCCCCAACTCATGTTAATGACCAATCGTTTGTCTGCAGCAAGCGCTTTTTGGTACATCCATTGCCAGGCATCGAGCACTGCGCCTTCGTCGATGAGAAAGGTTACAAATAAAAATTGCGTGCCGAAGGCAACGCCGCGGTAAGGTGTGTCTGCACCAGCGCCACCTGCAATACCGGCTACGTGCGTGCCGTGGGTACTGTAGCTGTAGATGTTGGCGGTATCTCCGCCAGCGGCCAGCAAACTTTGTGTGTCAGTGTATTCGGTGCCGTAACCGTAGCCATTTGGAGCAGGACCGCTGGTCTTGAATTGGTCCCAGGCGGCGTAAATGCGGTGCTGTTGAAGGAGGGTGTCGTAGAAAACAGGGTGGGTGTAATCAAAGCCCCAGTCGGTGACGCCTATCAGGACGTCTTGGCCGTTGTAGCCTTGAGGTAGACCAATTCCTGCGTGAACAGAATCTGCATGCAGATCGAGAATGGCTTTGTCTAAATTTGGATTGATTTTCCCTGCGATTTCGAGGTAGTCAATGCTTTTGAGCGTAGCTAAGGAGCCCAGTTTTTGGAGTGGTACTTTTAAGGAGAGCAAGCCAGCAATGGGTTTGTTGAACAAAATACGTTGCCACTGTAGTTCTTCAGGTTTGAAAGTTGCAGAGCAGCGACCCAACATGGAAAGGTACCAGCGGCCATCTAGGTTGTAAATTGGGTGGGCGGCTTCTAGTTGTTTAGAAACGACACCATTGCTGCGCAGCAATGCGTTTTGAAGTAGTTCAAGTTCTTGCCGATCTGATTGGCTCATAACTGGAGTCGCAGCAATTGTTTGGCAAAGCCAACCGCAAGAAAGCACAAAGACGAGAAGCACAACGCGCATCCTCAAATATACGTAAAATTCTTGTTTTAGCGCGTAGAGAAGAGCTCCTTTTTGGCTCTTCTGACCTTTTTTAAGTGTTGGTATTGGTCGTCTGCAGCTCGTTTTCCAATAGTACAAATTAATATACTGCGCAAACCGTTTTGGTCGAGTTCAAGAAGTTGGTCTAAGGCAAGTGGATCAAATCCTTCCATTGGGGTGGCATCGAGCTGAAGCAGTGCACAGGCGGTAAGTACTTGACCAAGCGCAATGTAAGCTTGTTTGTCGTTCCATACCTTGATCGTATCGGCGTCCTTTGCACCAATAGCAGCATGAAGATGCGCTCTGAAGCCCTTGATTTGCTCTTCTTGCATCTCTCGGGTATCGCGCATATTATCTACGTGTGTATCTAAAAAGTCAGTGTCCAAATTTGTTTTTGCACAGAGAATTATAACATTGCTGGCGTCTACAATTTGTTGTTGGTTCCAAGCTATTTTTTTAGTTTCTTCTCTTAATAATTGGTCTTCGAGCCAAATGAAATGAAAAGGTTGTAAACCATAGCTGCTAGGCGTTAGTTGTAGGATCGTTTCAAGGGTTTCTTTATCATCTTCGCTGAGTTTGAAACCAGGATCGTATTTTTTAACTGCATAGCGCCATTGAAGCGCTTTGAGGAGTTCGATTTTCATTAGTTTTAGTTCATTGGTACTTCTATGACAAGAATTTTTGTATTTTGTTTACAGCTGATCTCTACTTTTTCGGTTTGAGAAATGCCGATAGCATCTCTTTTTGCTAATGTTTGATCGCCAATTTGAATTTCACCTTCCACAACCATGATGTATACGCCATTACCAACACTTTTCATGGTGTATGAAGCTTGTGTATCTGCGGCAAATTCCCCCATTGATAACCAAGCTTCTTGATGAATCCAAGTGGAAACACCGCTTTTTTCAGGCCCAACAAGTGTAGAAAATGAACCATTTTGTGGTTCATATCTGCGCTGAGCATAGCGCGGCTCTACTTGTTTACGATTGGGAAAGATCCAAATTTGAAACAAATTGACCGTTTGGTCAGGGTTGGGGTTGAACTCGCTGTGATAGATGCCGGTGCCGGCAGACAGCACTTGGACTTCTCCAGCTTCAATAATTTCACTAAAACCCATGCTGTCTTGGTGTTTGAGTGCGCCAGAAAGTGGGATGGTAATGATTTCCATGTTGTCATGAGGGTGTTTTCCAAAACCCATTCCACCGGCCACGATATCGTCGTTGAGCACCCTCAGCATTCCAAAATGAATGCGTTCTGGATTGTACCATGAAGCAAAGCTGAAAGAATGGTGGGCATAAAGCCATCCGTGATTGGCATGACCTCTAGAATTGGCGGCGTGGAATACTGTTTTCATCTTTTTTTTTGACAAAGATCGTTACCAAATGGCGTACTATTCAATAACATATGTTAATAGTTTTTGTTGCACAGACATTGTGTTCAAAAAGAAAATGTGCAACTTAGACGTATGGTATTAAGTCGTTTTTGGCTGGTCATTTTCATCAGCTCCATTTTATTTGTTCTGTTTGCCGTTTTTTCTGGCCGTTTTTACAGCATTGACTACGTGCTCAATGGAAAAAAAGATGACCCAGTTCTTATTCTCGAAACCTACAAATGGAACCTGCCGCGGGCCTATGTCGACGCCATGCAGCGTGCTGAAAACTTTACTTACATAAGAGATATCAATCCAGCAGATGCAGATACCACTTATGTCATGAAAGAGAAAACGGTTCAGGTTTTCTCTGGCGTTCAAAAATCAGATGGCTTATTGGTTACAGCTAAAAACAGTTTATTTGACCTTATTTTGCCGCTCATGGCCTATTTGGCCTTTTTTGCAGGCATCATGCAGTTATTAATTGATTCAGGTGCCACAGAAAGACTCGCTAGAAAGCTGAGTCCGTTCTTTTCAAAAGTCTTTCCACAAGTGCCCACTGGACACCCGTCCATTACTTACATGACCATGAATTTCTCTGCAAATTTCTTGGGCCTTGATTCTGCTGCAACTCCTTTTGGACTCAAAGCAATGGAAAGTCTTCAAGAATTGAACCAAGAAAAAGAAAAAGCCTCTGACGCGCAAATCATGTTTTTGTGTCTGCATGCCGCAGGCCTTACACTCATACCAACCTCAATTATTGGTTATCGTGCTGCAGCAAATGCCGCCAACCCTGCCGACGTCATGTTGCCTTGTATAATCACATCCTTTATTGGTACCCTTGCTGCTTTTTTCATTGTGGGATTGCGTCAGCGTATTTCATTCAAGAGCGGCCTTTTATTAGGTGTTATTATGGGAATCATAGGCGCTATTTTTGGCTTGCTTTTTTATGTAGGATCGCTCAACTTGGTCGAAAAGAATTATTTCACGGGTAATTTTTCAGGCATCTTATTGTTTGCCATTATTTTATTGACTTTGCTTTTTGCTTTTAGGAACGAAAAGAAATTTAAAGAAAAAGACACCACTGTTTTTGATGCTTTTGTGTCAGGAGCCAGAGACGGACTTGATACAGGTGTTAAAATTTTCCCGTATGTTCTCGGCATGCTGGTGGCTATTTCTGTATTTCGAAACTCAGGCTTATTTGAAGTAATAGCCGGCGGTATTTCTGATGTATTTCGCATGGTAGGCGTAAGTAAAGAAATCACAGATTCTTTACCTGTTGCTTTATTGCGTCCGTTCAGTAGTTCGGGTTCAAGAGGTTTTATGCTCGATGCAATGAATCAATTCGGACCGGATAGCCTTGCGGGGCGCTTGTCGTCCATTTTTCAGTGCTCGGCAGAAACCACTTTTTATGTTATTGCTGTTTATTTCGGATCGATCAATGTGCGCAATACGCGCTATACCTTAGGCACCATGCTACTTGTAGATCTTATTTGCGTACTCACCGCCATCGGTGTGGCACTCTGGTTTTTTTAAGTCATGAAAAAGAACGATTTAGCTTATCCTTCGTTAGTCATTCTTGCCTGGGCCAAAGCTGTAGAAGGTCATCAAACCTTGCATGATTGGCTACAAGAAAATGGTTACCTGGAGCTCTGGATGGCATGCCAAGCAATTCGCCTTCATGACCCAGCAAGGCAATGGCTCATACAAAATGGCTACCCTGAACTGATGGCCATGATTAGTGCTGCTGAAGGAAATGAAAAGGCGCAAAAATGGCTGCAACAATACGAATACGAGGTGTTGTATCACATCGCTATGGCCGTTGAGCACGAACAAGAGAGCTGGTTTTGGCTGCGCAAGCATACCAATCCTGAGCTGATTATTTTGGCGAAGTCCATTCAAATCATCAAGGACCGCATTGAGGAAAACCACAATGACGTCCACGCCATTCATAAAGATTTATAGAAGCAAACTTACTTCTTAGAGCAACATAGCAGCAGGCTGCTCCATGTAGGTCTTGAAGGTTTGCAAGAAAGCAGCTCCTGAGGCACCATCTACGACGCGGTGGTCACAAGAAAGCGTTACTTTCATGACATTTCCAGGAACAACCTGGCCATTTTTAACGACCGGAACTTCTTTGATTCCTCCAATTGCTAAAATGCAAGCGTCAGGTGGGTTAACTATTGCTGTAAAAGATTCGATACCAAACATACCGAGGTTGGAAATGGTAAAAGTATTCCCTTCCCAATCGGCAGGTTGTAGTTTTTTGTCTTTGGCTTTTTGCGCGTATTCACGCACCTCAGCAGCAATCTGCGTAAGTCCTTTGCTATCTGCAAAACGCACCACAGGAACAAGTAAGCCTTCGTCTACAGCTACAGCTACGCCGATATTGACGTGTTTATTGCGGCGAATGAAATCACCCGTCCAGGCACTATTAATGGCCGGATGCTTGCGCAAGGCCATTGCAACTGCCTTAATGACCATATCATTGAAAGATACCTTGACGCCATCTATGGTATTCAAGCTTTTGCGTGTGGCAATAGCTGCATCCATATCGATATCCAATGTAAGGTAAAAGTGCGGCGCAGTAAATTTGCTCTCGGCCAAACGGCGGGCAATGGTTTTGCGCATTTGAGAAATAGGCTCGTCTGTGTATGAAACAGTTCCGGCAGGAGCAGCAACATATGGAGCTGTGTTAACTGCTGGCGTGTAAGGAACGTAATGATCGATGTCTCGTTTGACAATGCGGCCGTTTTCACCGGTTCCGGCAACGGCTTCTATGGATATGCCACGCTCGGCTGCTAATTTCTTTGCCAACGGGGATGCAAGTACACGTTCTGTGTTGTCGGCAACAGGGGCCTGAGCTATAGGAGCCGGTGCTGCAGGTTCTGCCGGAGCAACAGGTTCTGCCGTAACAGGTTCCGCTACAGGCGCTGCTGTCTCAACTACAGGCGCAGCTGTTGCTGCGTCCGATGCGCCTGCTGCTGCATTTGCTAAAACAGCAGAAATATCTTCTCCGGCCTCACCAATAATAGCTAATACGCTATTGACAGGCGCGGCTTGTCCGGTAGGGACACCAATATGCAATAAAACACCATCGTAAAAAGACTCAAATTCCATGGTGGCTTTGTCTGTTTCAATCTCGGCGAGTACTTCGCCAGATTTTACAGCATCGCCAACGTTTTTGGTCCAGGTTGCCACCACACCTTCGGTCATGGTGTCACTTAATTTGGGCATGTAAACTACTTCAGCCATGTCTTTGGGTTTTAGTATTCTTTAATATAAGGGTAGTCAGTTTGCGTATAAACGTCTTCGTAGAGTTCGTGTGCCTCTGGATAAGGCGAATTTTCTGCAAATGCAACCGATTCTTCTACTTCTTTTTTGACCCAAGCATCGATGTCGGCTATTTCTTTCTCAGAAAGCCATTTTTGCGCTTGGATAACGCGCAAGCAGTGTTCAATTGGGTCTTGCTCCATCCATTCGGCCACTTCTTCTTTGGTGCGGTATTTCTGTGGATCTGACATGGAGTGCCCTTTGTAGCGGTAGGTTCTGATGTCGAGAAGCGTTGGGCCTTCGCCTCTGCGCGCACGGTCTGCGGCTTCTTCGATAGCTTCGTGTACGCTTTCTGGGCGCATGCCATTGACAATTTTGGATGGCATTCCGTAAGAAAGCCCGATTTGAGAGAGGTCAGTTACGTTGGTGGTACGCTCTACAGAGGTTCCCATGGCGTAGTTGTTGTTTTCGATAATGAAAATAACCGGAATTTTCCAGGTCATAGCCATATTAAAGGTTTCATGGAGCATGCCCTGGCGTACGGCGCCGTCGCCCATTGACACAAAAGCTACGTTTTTAGTGCCCTTGTACATTTCGGCGAATGCCACACCTGCACCCATGCCAATTTGAGCCCCAACAATACCGTGGCCTCCCATAAAATTGACTTTTTTGTCAAAAAAGTGCATAGAGCCTCCTTTTCCTTTGGAACAGCCAGTGGTGCGGCCATAAAGTTCGGCCATCAGGACGCGCGGATCTGTACCTAAAGCAATTGGATGTGCGTGATCGCGGTAGGCGGTCATATGTTTGTCGTCTGGTTTGCAGGCGCTTGCCGTACCAACAACAATGGCTTCTTGACCGATATAAAGGTGACAAAATCCACCAAATTTTTGCTGGATATAAAGCTGACCTGTTTTGTCCTCAAATTTGCGGATCAAGCGCATGTCTTTGTACCACTTTATGTAGGTTTCTTTTGAAAACTTTGGTTTATCTGAACTTTTAACGGCTTTTGCGCACATAACTTGTTTTTTATCGGTCACAAATATACAAATGATTCATAAACTACGTTCAAATTGTCAAAATTACACTAAGTCTATTTCCAATCGATTTTGCGTTTCAAAAAGGGCTCAATTTGTGTCTTCGTCAAGGTGAATTCGATCATGCCATTGGCATAATTGGAAATTTCGTAAGGATTGTAAATAAAGGTAATACCCTGATCGGTAATTTCGAAATTGTCACTGAGGTAGAAGCCATCTGAAAACCAATAATCAGTTTCTTCAAAAGGTGTATTTGCCTTTATACCCACTTTCTTTCTGAAAACCAGCTCGGCTGCGCGCAGTAGTTCTTTCTTCGTATCAATGAAATCCTTTATATGCAATTCTTTAGCGCTTGACTTATCAAAATAATAATAGCCAACGCCATAGCTACCGTGCGCTCCGCCCGTATATAGGCTAGACTCTATCTTTAACACCGCGAATGTTTTAAAAGCGTCATCGATTTGATAGTTTTCTGCAATATTCCAGGGCATGTCATCTTCGTAACGGCGTGCCTCTTTTTTAAATACAAGCAGCACTTTTCTAATCAGTTCCTTGCTTAGTGGTTCATTGTATTCTTTTGCTTCTTCTTGGCGATACAAACTTTTACGAATGAAACGATTGATAGTCTTTTGCCACTTGGATAGCGCTAAATTTTCATCGTAAAAGGTATAAGAGATGACCGACCACTGTCGATCATAGTCTTCGACCACTTTCTTCTTGGAGATCAAAATGCTGTCACTGCCGGTAATCAGGCGCGCAGTTTCACTGGGAACAGCCTTTTTTTCTTGAATTTCTTCTTGTACTTCCTCTTTGGTTGAGGCTTTGGGCTTTTCTTTTTTATCGCTGCTTGTATTCTGACAAGCAAAAAGAAATAAAGCAAATGAAATGGTTAATAATTTAAATGGCATCTTGTGACTTTTTAGTGGCTTGAACGAGTAAGTAAATTCCTGCGATGACCAATGGTATACTCAGGAGCTGGCCCGTATTGAGCGGTAAAGTGTAGTCGCGGGCGGTTTGGCCTAACTTGAAAAACTCACAGATGATGCGCGCGCCAAAAATGAGGATTAAAAAGCTACCGAATACAAAACCGGGCTCTTGCCATTTTTTGAGCTTCCAATACAAATAAAGCAAGATCCAAAACGAAATAAAATAGCAAATGGCTTCGTAAAGTTGAGCAGGATGACGCGGGGAGGGGTCGTAGTTGCCAATGGCTTCGTTGTAAAAATATTGAAATTCGAAGGCCCACGGCACGTCGGTCACATAGCCAACCATTTCGTGATTGACCAAATTGCCCAATCGAATAAACGTACCGGCAATGGCAATAGGAGCTGCAATTCTGTCTAAAATCCAGATATAGGGGCGTCCAGAAACCTTTTTGGTAAATATAAATAGGGCAATCAGAATGGCAATGGCGGCACCATGACTTGCAAGCCCACCTTCCCAAATTTTAATGATATCGGCAGGGTGTGAAAAATAACCTTTCTCAATAATTTGACCGTTAACGACTTTGTCCCAATAGGGTCCGTAAAACAAGACGTGCCCCAAGCGAGCCCCAACAATTGTTGCAAGCACCATGTAGGTAACGAGTGTGTCGAGTACTTTATCTTCAACCTTTTCTGCTCTGAACATTTTGCGAATAACAAAATACCCCAAAACGATGCCGCTTACAAAAAGGAGTCCGTACAGATTTGGCGTACGCCAGCCGTCAATGAGTTCTGAGTCGACTGCCCAATGGATAAAAAGTTTCATTGATTTGAATTTTGAAGTGCTTGGTCAACAAGCGCTTGGGGTTTTTCTTTGCGTCCTTGAAAGGGCAGGACAGTGGAGCGACCTTTTTTAAAGATCAGGTTGCTTTTATTTTGTCCTTTGCGCATTTCTTTTTGAGTTTCTAGTGGCAGGTGAATGGTCTCTTGGCAGGTTGTACTACAACAGTTTTCCATGGTTGCTTTACAAGACTCACATTGGATAAAAAGCAAATGGCAGGCCTCATTCAAGCAATTGGTGTGGGTATCGGCCGGGGCTCCGCATTGATGGCAAATGGAAATGATATCAGGGGTGATGCGCTCACCTCTGCGCTCATCGAAGACGAAATTTTTACCGATAAATTTGTTTTCGAGTCCTTTTTCTTTGCAGTCGTTGGCATATTTGATGATGCCGCCCTCTAATTGGTGTACATTTTTAAAGCCGCGGTGCTTGAACCACGCCGAAGCTTTCTCGCAGCGCACGCCCCCAGTGCAATACATCACAATATTTTTTTCTTCGTTTCCTTTGAGGACGGTTTGCTCAATAAATGGCAAGGACTCCCTGAACGTATCTACATCTGGTAATACGGCCCCTTTAAAATGTCCTACTTCCCATTCGTAATGGTTTCGAAAATCAATTAATAAGGTATTGGGGTCGTCGGTAAGTTTGTTGAAGGCCTCGGCATCCAAATGAATCCCTTTATTGGTGACATCAAAAGTACTGTCCTTGAGTCCGTCTGCTAATATTTTTGACCTGACTTTAATTTTCAGTTTTAAAAACGGAAATTCCGCCTCAGCGTCGTCTACAGCAAAATTAAGTCGAACACCATTTAGAAAATCGATTTGATAAAGTTCTTCGCGGAAACGCCCAAGATGAGCAGTGGGTACTGCAATTTGTGCATTGATACCTTCTTTAGCTACATACGTCCGCCCAACAATATCCAAGGCAGACCAAGCTATAAAAAGCTGATTTCTGAAGGATTGTGGATCGGTGATGTGTGCGTACTGATAAAAGGAGATGGTAATGTATTGATGCCCGATAGACGCTAGTTGTTTTTCTAGACTAGCGCGGTCAAGCGTGTTCCAAAGTTGCATTTTTGACGACATCAGACCGCAATATTGTGTTCGCGCAAGGCATCGTTGAGCGAGGTTTTTAAATCTGTGGACGCTTTTCGCTGACCAATAACCAAAGCGCATGGGACCTGATAGTCTCCGGCCGCAAAAGTTTTGGTGTACGAACCAGGAATAACAACTGACCGTTCAGGTACGTATCCATTCATTTCGATTGGTTCGGGGCCTGAAACATCGATGATTTTGGTCGATTTTGTTAGGACGACATTAGCGCCTAAAACAGCTTGCTTTCCAACCCGAACACCTTCGACTACAATACATCTTGAACCGATGAAAGCACCGTCTTCGATAACCACAGGAGCAGCTTGCAGTGGTTCTAATACGCCGCCTATACCCACGCCTCCACTGAGGTGTACGTCTTTACCTATTTGCGCGCAACTGCCCACAGTGGCCCAGGTATCTACCATAGTACCGCTGTCTACATAAGCGCCAATGTTGATGTAAGAAGGCATCATGATCACGCCAGGAGCTACATAGGCGCCGTAACGCGCAATGGCATGCGGCACCACGCGAACACCTAAATCTTTGTAATTGCGCTTGAGCGCCATTTTGTCGTGGAATTCGAAAGGGCCAACTTCAATGGTTTCCATTTGGCGAATAGGAAAATAAAGCACAACGGCTTTTTTCACCCATTCATTGACTTGCCAGGTGCCGTCATCTAGCGGTTCGGCGACTCTTAGCAAACCTTTATCGAGGTCTTCGATGACGTGTTCTATTGCTTGAATTGTTTCTTTCTCAGAAAGTAGAGCTCTGTTTTCCCAGGCGGCTTCAATTGCTTGTCTCATGCGCTTGTTTTGGTGTGCGAATTAATAAAATAAGGCCTAAAGTAAAGAATACGACCAAAGCTAAAATGGAGGTGCGGATATCGAGCAATCCTTCAATTAATCCAAAGGTAAGGGTGCCGATCGCCAAACCAATTTTTTCAGCGAGGTCATAGAAACTAAAGTAGGAGGTAAGGTCTTTTGTTTGCGGTAACAATTTGGAGTAGGTTGAACGAGACAGCGATTGGATACCGCCCATTACCAAACCAACGATGGCTGCAGCAATGTAAAATTGCCACGGATACCAAACAAATTGATAGACGTACAAGCATAGAAAAATCCAAATGACGATAGATAGACTTAATGCTTTGAAATTACCAATGAACAGCGATACTTTGGACATCAGGTATGCACCAACAATTCCAATAAACTGAATAATCAGAATGCATAAAATGAGGTCCGTTTGCTGGATACCGATGACTTCTTTGTTGGCAAAAGCTACCGCCATGACCATGATGGTTTGAACGGCCATATTAAACATAAAGTAAGAACCCAAATATCCTTTTAAAGTTTTGTTGGCACTGATTTGTTTCCAAACACCGTAAACTTCTTTATAGCCTTTGCTAATCAGGTTTTTAGTATCCGATTGAGAGGCACTTGTTTTGGGTAATCTCGAAAATGAAAAAGTCGCAAAGCTGATCCACCACAAGCTCACTAAAGGAAAGGCCCATTTGATGTCCATGGTAAAAAAGGGATTAAATTTACTTAGTACTAAAATTGTGATAAGTAAAATGGAGCTACCTAAGTAGCCCATTGAAAAGCCACGTGCAGAAACTTTATCGTGGTCTTTGGGCTCGGCGATATCTGGTAAATACGCGTTGTAATAAACCAAACTGCCCCAAAATCCGATAGACCCAAAGAACAACGGAACGATGCTCCAGCCAATGAGAAAAGGCGTTTGATCGGCTTGTTGATCAGCTTGAAAAAAATACAATAACGCACTAGAAAATGCACCGAGATAACAAAAAAACTGCATAAATAATTTGCGTTTCCCACCGGCGTCGGCAATACCTGAGAGCAATGGAGAAACCATGGCTACTACCAAATAAGATAGGCAAATGACATAAGCATAGAATTCGGTGTTGTGGAATTCGCGTGCGAGAAAAGAAACGGTGTCGTAAATGGTGCGGCCAGCGTCGTTTTTGACACTCGTTTGGGTTTCATAGAGAATCGGGAAAATAGCTGAACTGATGATCAGTGGATACACGGAATTGGCCCAGTCATAGAAGACCCAACCTGTAATGGTTCGTTTGTTCCCTTTTTCCAACATAATTCAAATTTAGGGAAATATCTTTAGCGAAGAATGTCTGGCTGATATTTCATTCCTCTCCGGCAAGATACGCTCTCAAGTACGCAAATGGCTCATTTAATTGCCCCTCAAAAGTGGTTTGAGTGCCGCGGAGAATGACTTGATCCGGGTCTGGGCCCAACAACACGGGGAATACGTGTTTGAGTAGCTCTGAACCAAAATCGATGGAAGCATCAAGTGGTAGCTCGCACGGCAAGTTATCGACGGCCATTACGGCAATCGCATTGCTCGTCATGAAATCGGTTTCGTTACCTGTTCTTGGATCGTAACCATAAATTGCAGCTCCAATTTTACTCGGTCGCATGGTGCAGGCAATCGGCCCATCTACATCGCAAGATACATCGGCCACCACTTGTAAACGACTTTGTACATCTTGTAACATTTCTTTGGTCAAGATAAACGGAGATTTGGACGACCAAAAATGACACGGAATGTACATGTTGCTCTTTTGTGCAAAAGCACCAAAATTGCTTTGGTATTTTTCGGGTTGGGTGTAAAATTCTTTTTTGTCAAAACCTGAATCAGACTTTCTACGAAAGTATTGATGTGTATCGAGATGCGTATATACAGGTTCTGTAAAATCTTTTTGCAGAAAAGCCTCAGCGCTCACTTCTCGGATAGGCAAAAGCTTGATAATTTCTCTTGCACCGTTTCCAACACGGCCAAAACCTGTCAATACAACTTTGAAGTCAGCGGGTAAAATCACCTTTTTCAATTCTTGCTCCACTTCCTTGCGGTCAGCGCACAAATGAGCTGGTTTGAGTGTGTAAGTTTCGGTTTTCAGTCCGAAGGTAAGAAAAGCATTATAGGCGCCAACAATTCCGGCATAGCGGCCAAATCCAATGATACGTTTGTTGTTGGCATCTTTGAGTACTTCATAGTCAACGAGTCGAATCTTTTTGTCGAGAATTTCTTGTAGAAGCGCTCGGTTGTGGGGCTGTTTTTTAAACGTATGCGAGAAGAAAAGGTAGGTTTTGCCAGCAATTAATTGTTCTTTGGGAACTTCTTTTATGCCAAGTAAAATATCGCAATGGCTGAGGTCTTCTTGGACTTTTAAGCTGAGCGCACGGTAGGCATCGTCTTTCAAACAACGTATGAGGCTTGTTTGAACAGTTACCTTGACATTTGGATATTGCTTTTCTAGCGCTAAGCACTGCTCGGGGCTAAGCGGAACCCTAAAATCAGGTGGGGTTTTACCCTCTCGGATAATGCCGATGTTGATGATGGACATTTGTTTGAAGTACGGTTTATTGAAGGTAATGGTCGATGAACTCACGCACGCACGCATCGCCACCTTTGCGTTGCAAAACAATATCAGAAATACTTTTGACTGCAGGCGTAGCTGAGGCGGGGCAAACAGCTAAACCTACGGCTTGCATGATTTCGATGTCGTTGCGGTCGTCGCCAATAAAAGCAACTTCTTGCAGACCAATACCGAGTTGTTCACACCATGTTTTGAGTACGCCAAGTTTGGGTTCGCGGCCAACATAGACGTTTTCGATACCTAAAAGAGCGGCGCGGTCTTGTACCATATGTTGGGTGAAGCCAGATGAAATGATACCCAATTTCAGTTTATCGCTCTTGCTCAGTTCTAACAAGGCCAAGCCGTCGTGGGTATGGTAGCGCTTCATTTGATCGCCATTTTCAGTAACGAACATGCCGCCGTCGGTCAAAACACCATCGACATCCAAGACGAGCATTTTGAGTTGTTTGATTTTTTTGTCGAGGCTGGCTTGCGCAAAAAGTGGCTTGAAAAGCAAGGCTTGAAAATCGATTTCGTATTCTTCGCAGATAGCCTCGAGGTCATAAACAGTTAGTTCATGGACGTTTTCGACATCTAAATCTGCTAAAAAATCATCGAATTCGATGCCGTTTTTTTTACAAAGTCCTTTGAGATTGAGTTCAAGTATCATAATCAAACAATTTGGTAACCAACGCTTTGCGCAACTTTTTGGAGGTCGGAATGCAACTTGCGGAATTCGTCGTAATTGAGTTGCTGTGAGGCGTCTGATTTAGCAACTTTAGGATTCGGGTGCGCCTCTATGAGAAGACCGTCTATTCCCATGGCTACGCAAGCGCGCGCCAAAGAATTGACGCCGTAAGCATAGCCCATGGCATGCGACGGATCGAGAACAATTGGTAAGTTACAGTGTTCTTGCAACCAAGCCACACCACACAAATCTAAAGTGAAGCGCGTGCCGGTCTCAAAGGTGCGGATGCCGCGCTCACAGAGCACTACGTTTGGATTGCCCCCAGACAACACAAATTCGGCGGCCTGAACAAATTCTTGCAAGGTAGTTCCGAAACCGCGCTTGATCAGCACGGGCTTCTGGATTTTCGCACAAGCGCGTAAAATACCTTGGTCGTACATGGCTTTTGCGCCAATCTGAATGATGTCCGTGTGTTCGATGATTTCATCGATATGTGTTGCGTCTCGGGCTTCGGTAATCACATTTAAACCGTAGTCTTGGCGCATTTTTGCCAAAATTTGTAAGCCATCAAGACCCATGCCCTGAAAAGAGTAGGGACTTGTGCGCGGTTTGTAAGCGCCGCCTCTGAGCGTGGTGAGGCCCATGCTTACAAGTAATTCTGCTGCGCTGCGCAGTTGTTCTTCAGATTCAACCGAGCAAGGCCCGCCAATTAAAATGGTGTTGTTGGTTTGACCGCCTATGACGGTCTTGCCTATAGCAACTTCGCGCTTTTGGTCTTGAAATTTTCTAGATGCAAGCTGGATGTCGTTGGCAAAAACCCAATGATTTTCGGTAAAAGCTTCAAGTGTTGCAGGTACTTCTTTGAGTCCGCTACCCGTAATGAGGTAAGATTTATTCAGATAGGTAATATGAAAAGCCTTTACCTGTTCGGCAAGTGTTGCTGCATGGGCGCGGGCGTTTTCTTTGAGTTCGATGATCATAATTCTGCTTTGATAAGGTTCGAGAATTGGACAATACCCTTGAGCTGCATTTGTTTGTCGACTACGGGCAAATAAAGTACGGCAAAGGGACTGTTTTTAATGAGTTGTAAAAGTTCTACCACACTTGCATCTTGGTCGATGCAAATTGGATTTGAATTGATGAGGTCTGAAACACAGAGCGCATTGAGGTCAGCGCTTTTAGAGAGTTGCTTTAATAATGCTTTTCGGATATCGGCACTCGACACCATACCTTTGAAGTATTGTTGGTTATCGGTAGCCATGGCCACCCCCATTTGCCCGTCTTCAACAACTTGTAGTACATTTTTCAACGAAATGTTTTCCATGACGAATTGCGGTGTTTCGTGCAAAGGGGTCATGAAATCTTTGATTTTGTAGTCAGAGCCGATACTGCGTTTGGTGAGGTTCATTAAGGCAGAGCCAACGCTTGGTTGCTTAAATAAATAAGAACCCGAAACCGCTGTGCTGACTCCCATTTGTCTTAAAATAAAAGAAACTTCTGGATTGACACCCCCATCAACGTGAATAGATTTATTTGGATAACGCTTTCTGAAGTTTCGGATTTTAGCAAAGTTTTGACGGTCAAATACGCCGCCAGATTGACCTGGAACTGTTGCCATGATTAAAATAAAATCGAAGTCCGGGTAGGTTTCAAAGAGTTCAATAGAAGTGGGTGTAATGACAGAAATCCCTTTTTTACCAGTGATTTCTTTTGGAATTGCTAAGGGCTTGTTTAAAGGTTCAGCCTGAAAAGTGAGGTACTCAACAGGATTTTCAAGCAATAGCGGATAAAATTTTTCTGGATCTGTGGTAATGATGTGCAGGTCTAGCGGTAAAGCGCAAAGCTTTCTGATTTTTTGGATGTCTTCAAAAACAGCTAGGTTGTCATTGCAATCTATGTGAAGAAGGTCCACTTGGTGAGCCACTAAATCAGCTAAAACGGCTTCTAAGGGGCGAGCGGCGTCTGAATAAATGGAAGCTGAAATCTTCATGAGACAAAAAAAAAGATGGGGTAAGCTACTTTTATCGCACCGCTACAACCTCATACCTTTGCTACATTCCTGTCCTGGAGGATTCAGAGGGAGCTGGTCGTAAAAGACTTACCCCATGCAAAAATAAGTAATTCTTGCGATTTTATGCAATAACTGCACGGTTCAATAAAGAAATCATGGCCAAACTCACAATAAAAAGCTGAGTGGCAGTTTCTTCTGAAAGCGCAGAACCGTCTTCGTCTTCTTCTGAAACTTCCATAGCAATGAACTGTGCTAAATTGGGTTGGTCACAGAAAGACTCAATGATTTCTTCGTCCTCTGATTCAAAATATTGGTCAAGCATGTCAAAGAAAGGTTCTTCGAGTTCGTCGATGTCTGCTTCAACCACAGTACGTAGTGCAATACCATCTTGCTTGAAAGCTTCTAAAATCAGGCAGAAATAATAAATCAGAAGGCCTTCGAGGTCTTCGTTCTTGTATTCTTCGGGTGCCGTCATGACATAAGCCAAAAGGGCCTCTTGCGCATCGGCATAGGTTTCAGTAATGTTTTCGAGTTGTTCGTCAGTGAGGTTATCGATGACCTCAATAGCCTTTTCAATGGCGGCAAGGGAAACTTGTTTCATAAAATAATTTTGACAAAGGTAGGCTATTTCAATTGAAAGAACAGCTTTGTAACATTAGCTACATATGAAAAGAATAAGAACAATTAATTTTGTCTTGTAAATGAAAAATAATTTCATTTTCGAAAGCATTCATTCAAAAACTAAAAAAATGTCAAAAACAATCATTGATGTGCGCACACGCGCTGAGTTCGCAGGTGGCCATGTAGCCGGTTCAATTAATATTCCTTTGCAAGAAATTACCGGTCACATCGACGAAATCAAAGCCATGGCGCAGCCTATTATATTCTGTTGTGCATCCGGGATGCGTTCAGGCCAAGCAACAGATTATTTTCAGTCTATTGGTGTAGCGTGTGAAAACGGCGGCAGCTGGATGAGTCTCAAAGGTAAACCCTAACTACTTGTTATTTTCTAGGATATACAACAATACTTTTTCCATCAAATGTGCGCGGTCTTTGCCCATTACGTTGTGTGGGTGCATCGGGTATACAAAGTAGTCGGCTTGAACGCTATTGTCAATAAATGATTTCAGGAGCGCTTCGTTGTGTTGCATGACTACGACGTCATCAACTGTTCCGTGGATCAAAAGCAGTTTGCCTTTGAGGTTTTTGGTGTGGTTCAAGAGTGAATTCGCAGCATAGCCCTCCGGGTTTTGTTCGGGGCGGTCCATGTAGCGCTCGCCGTACATGATTTCATAGAATTTCCAGTCGGTTACTGGCCCTCCAGCAACACCAACATTAAATACTCCTGCTTGGCGCAGCATCAGAGAAGTGGTCATGAAGCCGCCAAAAGACCACCCATGGACCGCCAAACGCTGGCCATCGATATAAGGTAAAGACTTTAGGTAGTCAACGCCGGTGAGTTGGTCTTCCATTTCAACGGTACCAAGTTGGCGGTGAATTTGGCTCTCAAAAGCAAAACCACGCTCGCCAGAGCCGCGGTTGTCTAGCGTAAAAACGATGTAACCTTGGTTGGCCAGCCAGTGCATCCATAAATTGGCACCTGCCAACCAGCTGTTGGTCACCATTTGGGCATGTGGCCCGCCGTAAACGTAAATCAAAACCGGATATTTTTTAGCTCGGTCAAAATCTGCTGGCTTGATCAAGCGGTAATAAAGTGCCGAACCGTCATTACCTTTGATATTGCCAATTTCCGTGCTGCCAATGTTGTATTCGGCTAGTTTGTCACTTGAAACCATTAGCATTTTGGCCATTTTGCCATTGAGCGTCCAGATATATTCGCTGTTCGCTACTTCTAAACTGTTGTAGCCGTCGTAGTAGTAAGCGCCTTTAGGTGCCAAAGCAAAGCGGTGCGTGCCTTCTGCGCTTGTCAATAAACGGTTGTTGCCTTGGAGGTCACATTCGTAAATGAGCGTGTTACAAGGGTTTGGCCCAGTAGCGCTGTAATATATTTTGCTGCCGTCTTCGCTCGCTTCTAAAATATCTTTAACGACAAATTTATTGGCAGTAAGGGCCTTCACATTTTCACCTTTGATATCGACAAAATAGAGGTTGTTGAAGCCATTCTTTTCGGATATCCAAATGAAGTTGTCTGAAGTTTTAGAAGGGAAAAATGCAGGGTGTTCGGGCTCTACCCATTTGTCGTTTTGCTCTTCCCAAAGTGTACGGATCAATTGCCCTTTTAAATCGTAAAGATAGAGCCACATGTGGTTTTGATCGCGGTTAACTTCTGCCACCAAAAGGTATTTTTCACTAGGTGTAAAAGCGACATTGGTTAGGTATGAATCAGCGCCTGAGCGCGGGCTAATGAACACCGTTTTCTTTGTTTTGACGTTGTAAATGCCCACGCGCGGTTTTTCCGATGCCTGCCCAGCCATCGGGTATTTGATGAACTTGACAGCGCCAGGGGTTTGGTTGATATCGAGTAGGGGATAATCGTGAACTGCGCTTTCATCCTTTTGATAAAAAGCCAACAAAGCTCCAGAATTGGACCAAAAAATACCTTCCGTGATGCCAAATTCACTGCGCGCATAGGTTTGCCCCGAAACGATGTTTTTGTCCTTATTCTTCGTTACAGCGCGGCCATCGACGTATAAGTTGTTATCAACGGTATAAGCCAAACGCTGGCTCCCACTATGAAAATGCGCATTTTCGGCACCTTCGGGTAATTTATGAACACTACCTGTTTTTGCAGCCACATTATATAACGCATAAACACTGCCGCCGTCGGAAACCTCTACTACATCTTTGCTGACCCATTTTGCAAAAGCGAGGTGGGCAAACGCGGTGCCTAGTTTTTCATTGATTTCTTTGATACTCGTAAGTTCAATCGATTTTTCGGAGGCCACCGAACTTTGTTGCAGACTTTGCCAATCGGCACTGCAAAACGTATATTGATCGGTTTCGGGGATCCATTGAAAATTATTGAGTCGGACCGGTGAGAGCGCTCTCTGCTTGAGCACAGATTCTTTGAGCTCAAATGTTTTCTTCTGACCAAAACTGAAAAACGCAAGTCCGATAAATAAGAATTGAAAGAAATATTTCATGAACGTTGGATAAATTGATTGAAAAATAATTCGAGTGGTCTGCCGACCTCGTAGCACTTCAAAAGTAATTGATCCAAATCAGGTTTTAAAATTGTTTGAGGATCGAAGGTTGAATAGAAATAAAATTGTTTATTGAAAAGCAGTGGTTCCTCATGAGCTGCTTCTTGAAAATCTTTGTCGATTTTTTTGTTGCGTTCACCATGGATTTCGCCAAATAATGCCTTGAATTCTTTTTGTTTGATGTGTTTTTGAAATTCAGTAAGGTTGTTGGCAATACCTTCGCGCAGCGCATACAAATCGTCTTTTTCGATTTCATAAACGCCGCCATAAAAA